>Ga0209426_1000011_pt1 | contig 463629 bp, 481 predicted proteins | sample Deesub1362B_J571_FD_187697 | JGI IMG/M metagenome (GOLD analysis project Ga0209426, IMG submission 187697) | Deep oceanic, basalt-hosted subsurface ecosystem from Juan de Fuca Ridge flank, Pacific Ocean, CORK Borehole 1362B_J2.571 (SPAdes)... ...
AGCTGACAAGAATGCCTACAATGCCGGGGCGGCCCTGTGCTTTGACTGCCACCTGAATGCCAATGCCTCAAGCACTCCCTGGGGATACAGTGAGACCTTTGGAGCCACTGCACCCATCCTGGGATACAGAGATACGCCGTATTTTGGGCCTGGAAAGAGCGGAGCACAAGAAAGATTTGCTTATAAAGCCTCCAGGGCGCGCATGGGAGGGCATTTGGGAGCATCGGATACTTTGAATACTACGGCCCTTGAGCCCATAGGAGGTCTCTGCACACCCTGCCACGACCCCCATGGCGTAAGCCCGACGCTTCAGCAGGCCTATGCGGTGCCTCTGCTTAAGGGCACATGGCTGACTTCGCCTTACAAAGAAGATGTTGCACCGGCCCGGACGGATGAGTCGCGTGGAGACCCCTACTATGGCACCGATGAAAGCAGCACGCCTGGATATCACATAGACCAGAATACATTCTGTGATGCTTCCGATAGCGTGTGGAATTGGGGTTGCTCGCAGTGGATAGGCGAGACACCGGCTGAGTTTGCTGGACTTTGCCTGAGGTGCCATCCCCAGAGCGAGATAGACCCTGATACTACCAGCAGCTGGAAAAGCATGGACAGGATACATGAAACCGTCAATGGTTGGGGAGCCAATACCAGACACTCTTATCCTTGCTCCAAATGCCACACGGTGCATAACGCCAGCCTACCCAGGTTGATGGCCACCAACTGTTTGGACTACAACCATAGAGGAAGGGTGCAGTCGGACGGCTGGCCTCATAAGCACAGCGGCCTTTATGGTTCCGGACACTTTCCTTCCGGAGGTGGAGATGGAACTAGTTACAAGTACTTTTTTGAAGGGGTGAAATGCCACGACGATACCAACTCGGACGGCTGGCCTCAGAACCAGCTTTGGAACAATGTCACGCCTTGGTAAGTTGATATGGGCTACGGCAGGAATAAACATAGTGCTGCTTATCCTTAGCCCCCGGGGGGCTGAGGCGGCAGCGCTTGAGGGGAGGGTCTTCTCAGAGGAGGGGTTTCTTCAAGGTGCCAGGGTGTATGTGTACCGCACCCTGGAGGATGCCTTAAGGGAAGAGGCCGTCCTGGCCTCCTCAGAAACGGATGAAAAAGGGCTCTACATCCTTAGGCTTCCCGAGGGCAGGTATTACATGGTAGCCAGGGGGCCGGGGTGTGTGGCCTTTCACGGGGCCAACCCTATAGAGGTAGGCAAGGAAGGGCTGTGGCTGCCCTTTCTTTGCCTTCCCTCGGAGCCTCCACTTTACATGCCCGGCAGAGGCGTAGAGGGGGTGGTGCTCTACCGAGGCAAGCCCTTGGCGGGGGCTCATGTATCCGCTTATTTTGCCAGTGGCGCCAGCCTCAGGGGCATAGGGGTGCAGACTGTACTTACGGATGAGCAGGGGGCCTTTCGGATGGAGCTTCTTGAAGGAAGCTATGTGCTGCTGGCCCGAAAGAGGCATGGTGCCCATGGGCCAGGCCCCCTTCAGGAGGGAGACTTTTTCTGCTACTACGGCGGCAACCCTGTCCAGGTAAAGGAGGGGCAGGCCCTCCAGGTGAGGCTTGAGTGCTACAGGAAGGGCCGAATAGAAGAGAGCATTACCGCAGAGAAGAGGCAAAGGAAGAGAAGGTACAGAGAAGTTAACGCAAAGAGGGCCAAGTTCAGCAAAGAAGAGGCACAAAGGGGAGACTGGATAATAACCGGCAGGGTCGAGGATACGGCGGGCAAGCCTCTGGCAGGCTTGTATGTGCTGGCCTACAAGAACAGCGCTTATCCGAAATTTAGGATGTATCTTTTGATGAATCCTCAATATGTGACGGAGACAGACGCAGAAGGGCGTTACCGCCTCTCCATTAAAGAAGAAGGAATGTATTACCTGGTAGTACGCCAGAAACTGGGTGCAGACCCTCAACAGGGGGAATATTTCGGCATCTATGAGGAGAATCCCTACCATAGCATAGAGGTGAGAGAAGGGAAACGAGAACTCAGCGATGTAAATATCACGGCAGAGAGGGTCTTTCATGAGGTTCCTTAGGGTGGTCCTACTGCTTCTGTGGTTGCCCCAGGGTGCTCCTGCCCTGGAGTATGCTGACACGGTGCTTTCTGAGGACACTGTGTGGAACGGCGAGATAGTGATCAAAGGGGTTGTGTATGTAAAGAAAGGCATAACCCTACACATCCGGCCGGGCACGGTAGTGAAGTTTCAAAGAATAGATGTGGATGGCGACGGTGTAGGGGATGCAGAACTCAGGGTAGGGGGCAGGCTCCTTGCTCGGGGGACTGCCCAAGCTCCAGTGGTTTTCACCTCTGCCGAAGAGGTGCCTGCCTCGGGGGACTGGTCCTATATTCTGCTTTACGCCTCCACAGGGCAGAATGTTCTTGAGCACTGCCGGGTAGAGTATGCCTTCAGTGGTGTTCAGGTGCACCATTCTAAAGCTACGATGAAGAATTGCCTGTTCCAGCACAACAAAGAGGGTGTGAGATTTGGAAAAGCCTGGGTGAGCATCTTGCACAGCAGGTTCAGCAACAATCAAGTAGGGATAAGATACACCAGGCTAACCGAACCGGTCCGAATTGAGGCAAACCAGATAGAGGGCAATGCAGTAGGTCTTTACATTGTTCCTGTCACTCGGAACGCTCCATCGTTTTTAAGCTCTGAGTCGGTAAATCCAGCCCATATCATTGCAATGAATAATTTTGTCAAAAATGTCAGCTACAATGTGAAGGTTGTAGAAAGGGGTCCTGCAGTGGTGAACATGGCCCGCAACTGGTGGGGAAGCGCTGACCCTGCAAGGATCGAAGCGCTCATCTATGACGGCAGAGACGATGGCTCGGGAGCCTTAGTGGTGTATGAGCCCTATCTAACCCGGCCTGCAAGTACGACTTTCAATGCCGCAAGAGAAGGAGGTGCAAGGCGGTGATAGCCAAGGTATTGGTGGTTGTGCTTTTGTATCTGGGGGTTGCCCAGGCACAAGAGAAGGGAATACTGAAGGGTGAGGTAAGGCTGCCAACCGGTGAGCCCCTCAGCGGCGGGTTCGTGTACCTCTTTGATGCCACCACTGGCAGGCCCCCGGCCCCAGGGGTGTGGTGGAGGGTGCCGGACTTCATAGCCGGGCAGGTAGACAGGGCCGGAAGATTCGAAGTGGAAGTGCCCCAGGGAGAGTATTTCTTTGGAATCATAAAGAGGACTTCTGGGCAGATATGGGGCCCTCCCACGGACGGGGACATGTTCTATTTCCACAGGGACAAAGGTGGCCGAATCAAGGGGGTCTTCGTCAAAGCAGGGGAGACGACCGATCTGGGCTCTCTGGTTGGTAGGGTGTACAGAGTTGGCCCCAAAGTTGTGCCAGAGGAGTTAAAGAAGGAGATAGGGGAAATAAAGGGGAAACTTGCCACCCCGGACGGCAAACCGGTAGTAGATGCGGTAGTACTGGCGTATACCCAACCTAATGTAGTAGGCAAGCCCAAGTTCGTTTCGGAACGAAGCAAAGCAGACGGCTCTTATGTGCTGCGGCTTCCTGCGGGCACTTATTACCTAGTGGCCCGCACCCCCGGAAAGAGGGCTGCCGGCCCTCCTCGGTGGGCTCCCTCCATGGAAATGCTCCTGGGCAGATACGGGGGTAAGACTCATCTACCGGTAAGCGTCAAGGCTGGAGAGGTGAAAGCAGGGATAGACATACTCATGAAGCCGCTGGTCGGAAGATGAGAGTTGTTTTGCTGTCAGCAGTGTTGGTTTTGCTGCCATTGAGTGTCCAAGCCTTTGAAGTAGGGGGCAGGCTGGAGGGCGACACCCTGTGGCAGGGGGAGGTGGTGCTTGCGGAGGATGTGCTCGTTCCACAGGGAACAACCCTGACCCTGGGGCCGGGCACGGTGCTCAAGGCGGCCGAGCACTTCGGAAGCAGAAGCAGCCCCGAGTACCTGGCCTCGGAAGTGGAGCTCATAGTGAAAGGCACCTTGGTGATAAAGGGACAGAGGGAGAGGCCTGTCAGGATGCTACCCCAAGGAACCCGCTGGGCAGGCATTGTTCTTGACGGCGGTGTAGCCCGCATAACTTACCTCCATATCCAGGGAGCGGAGACCGGCCTTTACTGCCTGAACTGCACTGCCGAGCTTCAAGGCGCCGTCTTCAGGGGCAACCATTACGGTGTGGTACTACAGGGCAGGGGCTCCACAATGGTGCTCCAGGACGCGGAGCTCAGGGGGAACCGTTACGGCCTCCTTATGCTTCAGGGCCCGAAGCTTCGCCTTCAGAACGCCCGGGTGGAGGGCAACGAGGTACTGGATGTTCACGAGCAGGCCACGGAGGAATTTCGCGCTCCCTCCGAGCCGTCCGCCCCTGCCCCCGAGGCAGAGGCATCCATGTTCATCCCCGAGCCTATCACCCTGCTGACGGACACCGTCTGGAGCGGCAGGGTAGTGGTGGCCGAGGTGGTGAAGGTGGCCCCAGGGGCCAAGCTCATTATCATGCCCGGCACGGTAGTGGAGTTCCTTTTTACCGACACCAACCGGGACGGCATAGGGCAGAGCGGTCTGCTTGTTCAGGGCACCTTGTGGGCCAAGGGCACGGTCCAGCGGCCCATACGGTTCACCGCAGCCCTTAAGAGAAAAGGGGCCTGGGAGGGCCTGAGCTTCATGGCCAGCGACAGGGCCCAGAACATCCTGGAGCACTGCATCCTGGAGTATGCCTACAGGGGGCTGCATTCCCACTTCTCCCTCCTAAGGGTGGAGGCCTCAGTGCTCAGGGAGAACTTCATAGGAATGCAGTTTCAGGACTCGGAAGTGGACATCAGGGAGACCAAATTCCTCCAGAACATCAAGGCCTTGCAGTTTAGGGATTCCGTGGCGAGGCTCACTGGGAATCTGCTGAGGGGAAACTACACTGGGCTCAATGCCCTCCGTTCGGAAGTGGTGTTTAGGGACAACCTGGTGGAGGGCCATATTATCGAGGGGCTCAAGCTCAGGGAATCCAGAGGGGAGCTTAGCTTCAGCAGGTTCCTTTCAAACAGGAAGGGGCTTCAGGTGCTGGACAGCCAAGGTTTCTTCCGAAACGGCGTGGTGAAAGGCAACCTGGAAGGAGGTCTTTATGTAAAGAACTCGACCTTCAGCATCCAGGACAGTGTGTTTTCCCACAACGGGCTCAACGGGCTTTACATTGAGGCCAGTAGCGGCACGGTCAAGGGCAACCACATCCTTCGGAACGGCCTTCACGGCCTTTCCATGAACGGCTTTCGGGGAGAAGTGGCCTACAACCTTATCCAGGGCAACGAGAAAAACGGTATAGCCCTTAAGGGTATAGATGGCAAGATATTTGCAAATGCGATATTTGGAAACGGTGAATATGAAATGGGGATAAAGACCTCTCAAGGGGTAGATGCCAGGCATAACTGGTGGGGGAGTACTGTAGAGAAGGAGATAGAGAGGAAGATCTTTGACCAGAGGGATGACATTAAGCTGGGCAGGGTGCGTTATAAGCCTTATTTGAAGAAGAGGTTGGTGCTGTAAATGGGTCATATGCTTCCTAGAGGGGTATTCGTGGTAGCCTTGCTGGCAGTGCCCGGGTGGGCAGAGGCTTTCCAGCATCTGCAGACCGACACGGTGTGGCGCGGAAGCGTTGTGGTGCGGGATATAGTAGTAGTGGAGGAGGGGGTTACCCTGACCATAGAGCCCGGCACGGTGGTGAAGTTTGCCCCACGGACTGAAAATAAGGCAGGGGGCGGACTGGTAGTCTATGGAAAGCTTCTGTGCCTGGGTACCCCTGAACGGAGGGTGCGCTTCACCGTGGCAGGGGCTGGAGAGGGGGCCCGGTGGGGCGAGGTGAGGATGGAGTTTGCAGGGCCCTCGGTGTTGCAGTATGCAGACTTTGAACGGGCCACCTGGGGGCTCCATGTACACTTTACGCCTCTTCAGGTGCGCCATTGCACTTTCAGGGACAACCACGGAGGCATCAGGTTCAGGAGCGGCCCGGTACTCATTGAAGAAAACACTTTTGAGGGCAACCATATCGCCATTCGCTCTTTTCTGGGCAAGGGACAGATAAGATTTAACCGGATTGTCCGGAACGACATTGGCATTTTCATAAGCCAGGGCACCCAGGGCATACAGATACAGTGCAACCGAATACTTGGCAACCATAGATACAACCTCAGGATAGGGGATTTTGAGCACCAGGCCCTGGATGTGAAGTACAACTGGTGGGGAAGCACCGATGAGGAGACCATAGAGGCAGGTATCTACGACGGAAGAAGGGAGCAGGAGATAGGGCTTGCCCTGTACAGGCCCTACCTTAGGGGGCCTGAATGCGCCCCCCTTAAGGGAAAGGAGGTGAGATGGTGAAGAAATACATAAGGCCAAAGGTCTTAGGCGTGGCCCACGTGCATCCTTGCTGAGGGCTCATGCCTTGGTCTTTGGTTAGCCGCAGGGGGCGGGGGCCTGTGGACTCCCGCCCCTTGGCCACAGGAGGGGAGTCATGATTAGAGCTGTAGCCTTGTGGATAGCCATGTCTCTGCTGGCGCCGGCAGCGCCCAGTGTGGGCTGTGTGGGCAGGACGCTGTACATTGGCACCCTGGACGGTGCGGAGGGCAGGGTGCTCGTGGAGCTCTACTGTCTGCTCATCGTGGAAAGGACGGGCACCACCGCCTATCCCGTGCTGTTTGACTCCAGGGAGGCCCTCTACAGGGCTGCCCGGGAGGGCAAGGTGGACATCCTCCTTGAAAACATGGAGGCTGCTCTGCAGATGCTCACTAAGGAGGGCATGGTCGTATCCACAGCCCCTGAGGACGGGGCTAAACGCTACAGGTTGCTCAAGAGCCTTTATGAGCAGAGGCTGGGGCTCATCTGGCTTGGCTCCGGGGGGCAGGGCATGCTGCCGGTTATAAGGAAGAAAACCCTTCAGGATTTCCCGGCTCTTCCCAGAGTGCTGAGGAAGCTCTCCAAGGTGCTGGATGCCCGGGTGCTGAAGGGTCTTTCGGAAAGACACAAGAAAGGCCAGAGGGCTGAAAGGCTGGCCAGGGAGTTCCTCAGGGACAGGAAGCTCATATGAGCATGGTTTTGTGCATGATGCTTCTGGCCATGGCCCTGTCGCAGGGGGTGGAGGGCGTGGTGTTTCAGGAGGCCTCAGGCCCTGTAGAAGGTGCCTATGTGTATGCTTACGAGGCAGAGCATCCGGAGCTTCAGCGTCCTCCAGACTATGCCTCCGGTCCCACTGGACAGGACGGCTCCTTCAGGCTTCATCTGCCCGAAGGGCGCTACATACTAAGGGCGGTGAAGCGGGCCTCGGGAAGGCGGCTTGGCCCCCTGGAGGTCCATGACCTGGTCTCCGAGACAGTGATGGTCAAGGTACAGAGAGGGGTTTTTACAAGAAAGGCCTTTACGCTCAAGGAGCTGAGAGAAGCCCTCAGAGCGCCCGAGGAGCAAGAGGAAAAACTTGCGGTCATAAAGGGAAGGGTAAGGAGCGGGGAAGGCTATGTCCAAGGAGCCTATGTAGTGGCCTACGAGGGGGGCAGGCGGCAGGGGCTGCCGGAGTTCATCTCAGGGCTTACCGACGCCCAGGGCAGATACGAGCTCTATGTGCCCCTGGGAGCGACTCTGGCCATCGGGGCCACCACGAGCCCTTTTGACAGGCTCGAGGTCATGGGCTGGCACGCAGGAACGGTCCTGGTAGAAGACACGGTGCTCTCTGGAGTGGACATTGTCATTGAAGGAAAGAGGTAGATGGCTCTACCACAAAGTCATATCTGTAAGGTTTGTGCTGTGGGTGCTGGCCTTGACAGTGCTGGCCTCCGTGCCTGGCACCGTGCTCAGGCAAGACCTTTACAGGAGCACCCCCCAGAGGCTCCTGCTGGCTTTGATGGGACTGAGCCTGCTGCTGTGCTCCTTGAAGAGACTGCGGAGGCTTCCTCTGGATGTGCTGACACTTCATGCGGGAACGCTCGTGGTGCTGGCCGGGGGACTGGTGAGCACCTTCGGGTTTGTGGCCACGGTGAACATCTACGAGGGCACAGAGGTGGATAGGGTCTATCGCTGGGACATAGGAAGGGAGGTTTCCCTGGGCTTTTCCCTGGGCCTTGAGGAGGTGGGTGTGCGGTACTACCCAGCCAAGGTGAAGGTAGGAGTGCTCAAGGGCACCCGGAAAGAGGGCCTGTTTGAGCTTTTTACCGGCCAGTCCTTCCGCCTGGGCGGTTATACCGTGGTGGTAGAGGCCCTGAGGCTGCCCCAGGAGGCCCTGACACTTAGGGTCCTTGAGGACTTCACAGAGGTAGGGGTGTTTGACACTGCCTCTGAGCCCCAGGGGCCGGATTTCCCCTATAGATTTGTGCTGGTGGCATACCAGAGGCCTGCGGTCAGGGACCTGTGGGTGAAGCTGGTACTCAGGCAGGGCTCTCGGGTGCTGGCCAGCGGTATAAGCAGGGTAAACAGCCCCTTCAGGTGGGGCGGGATGAAATTTCATCATGTGCAGACCAGCGCCGACCCCTATGGGTTCCTCTATGCCGGGCTGCAGATTGTCAAAGACCCTGGCAGGCCCCTGGTGTTTGCCGGCTTCGGAGTACAGGCCTTGGGGGCAGTGCTTTACCTGGCAAGGAGGCTTAAGAAGGAGACGTGAGCGCAGGGATGTTGGGAATATACCTTTCAGCGGTCCTTCTGGGGGCCCTGCATGCCCTGGAGCCTGGGCATGGAAAGACAGTGGTGGCTGCCTACCTGGTGGGCTCCAGGGGGCGCAACTGGGATGCCGTGTTTCTTGGCCTGGTGGTCACCCTTACCCATTCGACAGGCATTATCCTTTTGGGCGTGGCAGCTACGGTGTTTTCCCGTCGCATTCCCCAGGAAGAGGTCCATGCGGTCATGGGGCTTGTGGCCAGCCTGATGATCCTGCTCATAGGGCTGTGGATGCTCCGGAGCAGATGGAGGGGGCTGAGGTCTTCCTCCCATAACCATCGTCATGATCATCATCACGGCCACCATCACCACCATGGGCATCATCACATGGGCCGCGGGGGCCTGGTACTCCTGGGCCTTTCCGGCGGGATGGTGCCCTGCCCTGCAGCCCTGGCCATACTCCTGGCCTCTGCTTCGGTGGGGCAGCTGGGCAAGGGGCTGCTGCTGGTAGTGCTTTTCAGCTTGGGACTTGCCTCGGCCCTGGTGGCCATTGGGCTGGCAGTGGTCAATGGGGTAAGGCTGGGTAGGGGGTTTCTTGATGCCAAAGGGCTGGCCCCGAGGGTGGCCTTTGCCAGTGCAGTTGTAGTTACCGCTGTGGGATTGGCAACACTGTACTCGTCGCTGAGGCATCTGCAATGGCTGTGAGGGTATGGGTGATAGGGCTTCTGGTTGTGCTCTTTTTCCCAGGGAAAGCGGGGGCTCATCCTGACGCGGGGCTTCTGCCCGATGCGGTGGCAGAGCTTGAGTACACCATCGTCTTGGAGCTTGACCCCCAGGACACCGCTACCAGGACCAAGCTCGCCTTGGTGCTCTTGAGAAAGGGAAGGCTGAAGGAGGCAGAGGGGCATCTCCAGAGGGTCTTGAGCCTCAAGCCCAGGGACTTTGACGCCCATGACGTGATGGGCCTTCTTAAGGCCAAGGAGGGCAAGCCCCAGGAGGCCATTGGATGGCACCGGAAGGCCGCTATGATCAATCCCCGGGACAGCATGGTCTACTACCATCTGGGACAGGCCTATGAAGCCCTGGGCAAGACCTCCCAGGCCTTGAAGTATTACCAGAAGGCCCTCGAGGTAAGCAGGCAACTTCGGGGCAAGACCGAACGGGAAAGGCGCCAGAAGATAATTTCCGCCATAAGGGGTGTCACTGCAAGTGGAGGCAGCGGTGGGTAGAAGGCTTGGCATTGTCGTCCTGGTACTGGCCCTCCTGGGGGCCTGCAAGGCCACCTCGGTGGGAGAGGTCAAGCCTTACAGGATTGGCTATATGGTCTGCAACAGCAAGCAGGAGACTCTCAGGCGGTTCCGCCCCCTTACGGCCTACCTGAGCCAGAGGCTGGGCGTGCCCTTTGAGGCGGTGGCTATCCATACCAGGGACTTCGGCACCGAGGTGGAGGACCTGCACTTCACCCACACCAATTCCCTGCTCTATGTGATTCTCAACCGATTCCATGGGGTGCAGGTGTTGGCGGCAGAAAAGGCCGGCCCCCTGGGCTACAAGACCCAAGGAGCCATAGTGGCCTTGAGGGAAAGCGGAATCAGGAGCCTGGAGGACCTTAGGGGAAAGAGCATGGTCTTTGGCCCCATGCTTTCGCCAGTAGCCTACCTGAGCCAGCTGGACCTGCTGCTGAAGGCCGGGCTGGAGCCCGAGGAGGACCTGGCCTTTTACACCATTCCCCAGGGCACCTACAAACACGAGAAGGTGATATACGGAGTGTGGTTCGGCAAGTATGCTGCCGGGGCCTTTCCCATGCTGGACTTTGAAAGGATGATACAGGAGGGCAGGGTGCCGGCAGAGGACTTTGTGGTGCTGGCCAAGGGGCCCCTCATTCCCTACTGCAACTTCGCCGCCACCCAGAAGGTGGACGAGGCCCTGGCCAGACGGTTCAAGCAGGCTCTCCTGGAGCTTACCTACGAGGACACCGTCCGGATTGACGGGAAGGTGGTAAAAGTGCTCGAGGCAGCAAGGGTAGAAGGATATGTGGATGTCAGGGATGAGGAGTTTGACATCATAAGGCAGATGGCCAGAAGGACTAACATGCCACCGTATCAGAGGTACTGAGCATGGACACCTTGGACAGGGTCTCCATATGGGCCATGGTGCTCCTGATCATAGCGGCTACCGCGCTTATGAGCTACCACGGTAGCGAGGCCAGGGGAGGCAGGGAGTTTGTGCCCAAGGTGGTAGAGCCTTCAGAACTGGAGGTCAAGCTCAAGGAAGCCAGGAAGTTCCTGGAGGCAGGGAACCTGGGAAAGGCCGAGGCCATGGCCCTGGCGCTGAAAGCCCGTTATCCCTATGAGGGAGGGCCTTTTATGCTCATGGGCGACATCCACTGGCGGAGACAGGAGCCCCTTGAGGCCGTTTATGAGTACAGGAAAGCCGTGGACCTCAACCCCGATTACCTGGACAAAAAAACTCCCCTGTTTCAGGGGCGCAAGCTGAAGATGGTGGTGCAGGAGGCGGAGGCCCGGGTGCGGGTGCAGCTGAGGCAGAGCCCCCAGGACAAGGGGCTGAAGGAGGCCCTGAAGGTCATATATTACCTCAGAAGGAGGATAGCAGGAGGCTGTGGTTAAATTTCTGCTGACAGGGACCTTCCTGGGCGTGGCGGGAGTGATGCTGGCCTACTGGGGCAATCCTCCCAACTCGGGGATATGTGTGTCCTGCTTTATGGAGAACATAGTGGGTTCCATGGGGTTTCACCACAACACCAGAATGCAGTACATCCGTCCTGAGATCATCGGGTTTGTTCTAGGCTCCTTCTTGGCCTCCCTTCGGAGCGGAGAGTTCCGAGTGGTAGGCGGAAGCTCACCCCTTCTGAGGTTCTTTATAGGGGCATTCCTGATTGTGGGTTGTGCCGTGTTCATGGGTTGTCCCATAAAGATGGTCCTCAGGCTCGGGGCTGGGGACCTCACCGCCCTGGCCGGCCTGGCTGGTTTGGTGGGGGGAGTATATGTGGGACTGAAGTTCCTGGAGGGTGGCTTCAGGCTTGGTCCGGAAAGGGTGCTGCCCCAGGCCAACGGGCTGCTGATGCCGGGCTTCATGCTCCTTCTGCTGGTGCTTCTCCTGTGGCGGCCTTCCTTCTTGCCTCTGAGCCAGAAGGGCGCCGGAGCCCTGCATGCACCTGTGGCACTGTCTCTGGGGGCCTCACTGCTCATAGGTGCCCTGGCCCAGCGGAGTGGCTTTTGCATCACGGGGGGCATAGCCAGGGTATTCCTCTGGGGACCTCGAGAGCTCAGGGGCTGCCCTCGCTCTACAGGGCTTCTGGTGGCCCTGGGGGCCTTCTTCGGCTTTGCCCTCTTTAGCAGCATCCTTACTGGTCAGTTCATGCTGGGCTGGCATGGGCAGCCCAGCTCCAACGAGGACTATTTCTGGAACTTCGCCGGGCTCTTTATGGTGGGCTTCGGCTCAGTGCTGATAAAGGGCTGTCCCTTCAGACAGCTTATCAAGGCTGGGCAGGGCGACTGCGACGCCGGCTTCAGCGTGCTGGGCATGATGGCAGGGGCTGCCATGGTTCAGAACTGGCATCTGGGCGGCACCGCCGCGGGCACCCCGCCGGGAGGGCAAATGGCCGTGCTTCTGGGCATATGTGGCCTCCTGCTGGTGGGCATCCTTTACAGAGAGCGTGGATATGGTATGGCGCCTGAGTATCAGAGCAGTCTTGATTAGCACCTTCCTCCTGGCACTGGGCTGCAAGGAGGAGGTCATCAGGGTGGGGCCCATCACCCTCCAGGAAGACACCATCTGGAGGGGCACGGTGGTGGTGGAGGGCGATGTGTATGTGCCCCCTGGGGTAGTACTCCGCATAATGCCTGGCACCAAGGTGAAGTTCAGGCGGATAGGCAAAGGGAGCGGGAAGAACCTCTTTGGGGTAGACTCCCCCTATTACCCTCAGGCGGAGATAATCGTGCGGGGACGGATTGTGGCCGAGGGCTCCCAGGACAGACCTATACTGTTTACCTCTGCGGAACGGGATGCCGGGCCTGCCGACTGGGGGGCCATCAATTTACTGGGCAGCAGGGACAATGTGCTCAGGCACTGCAAGGTGCTTTGTGCCTATAACGCCGTGCACGGACATAGCGCCGAGGCAGTAGTGGAGTACTGCGAGTTCAGCCGAAACGGCGTGGCCATAAGCTTCAAAAAGGAGTACGAGTTTCCGGAGTTTCCCTGGTTTGGCCAAGAGGCGGTGCTGGTGGCTAGATACAACTTCATATACAAGAACAAGGGGGGCATCGGCTTCAGGGCCACCCGAGTGCTGATTGCCCATAACACCATTAGAGACAACAAATTCTTCGGTCTGTGGCCAAAGGAGGACTGCCGGGGGGAGGTCAGCTACAACGATGTAAGGGGGAGCCGAAAGAACATCTTCCTCTACCAGCTAAGAGGGCTCAAGATTCAGTTCAACAACATCTATGACAGCAGACAGTACAATGTGGCCGTGGCCGAGGGACAGGATTGGGATGTCCGCCTTACCCAGAACTGGTGGGGCACTATCAACAAGCGACGGATCGAGCGCCTCATCTATGACGCCGCCGACGACCCAGGGGTCGCCAGAGTGATATATGAACCTTATCTGCGCAGGAAGGTCCGGGAGGCAGGGGTATGAACAGTCTCGAGGAGCGTAAGGTAGCCTGGCTGGCCAGCATTGCCCATTTCTTTACCCATGGGTACATGACCCTGCTGCCGGCCGTGCTGGTGCTTCTTTCGGATGTGCAGGGCCTGGGCTTCTTCCATTTAGGGGTGATCGTGAATGTGGGATATTTCCTCTATGGCGCAGGCTCCATACCGGCTGGGATACTCTCGGACAAGGTGGGCTCAAAGAGGATGCTCACCTTAGGGGTTTTTGCCATGGCGGTTACCTCCATAATGGTAGGGCTTTCGGGCTCTGCCTGGAGCTTTGCCCTGGCCTATGCGCTGTTTGGGCTTTCTGCCAGCATCTACCATCCCGCAGGCCTGTCCCTTGTTGCCCGGCGCATCCAACGCAGGGGCAAGGCCCTGGGGCTTCACGGAGTTATGGGCAACCTGGGACTGGTGCTTTCGCCCCTGTTTGCGGCGCTGATGGTCAAGTGGTTCAACACCTGGAGGGCCGCCTATATAGTGCTGGGCCTTCTGGGACTGGTGTATGCCTTGGTGATGTTGAAGGTTAGGGTTCAAGAGGAAGAGGAGTTTTCGCTCTCTTCCGTGCTTTCCTGGCTCCGGAGCCGGAGGGTCTTTGCTGATGTAAGAGGCAGCGTCTCACTTCAGGCCCCGGAGCAGCCTGCCGAAAGGGCCAGAAGCTTTTTAATTCCCCTGAGCCTCCTTATCCTATATGTAGAGTGCGTACTGTTTGGCATAATTTTCAGGGGCTCCATAACCTTCCTGCCTATGCTTCTTCAGCAGGAGGTCTCCTTTATCTACACCCTTGAGCCCCCCGGTCCCACAGTTCTGGCAGGACTGATGACCTCGGCCATATTGGCCTTGGGCATTGGTGGTCTATGGGTGGCTGGGCTTGCTATTGACCGAATGAGGCAGCCGGAGCTTGCACCAGTAGGCATATTCGCTGTGGTAGCCCCGTTGCTGTTCCTGTTAAGCAGGGCTTCCGACCTGAATGTAATTCTCCTGGGAGCAACGTTTTCTATCATATTCTTTGGCTGGCAGCCTTTTCAGAACGCCCTGATTGCCAAGTACACCTCCAAGGGTTCCCATGGTGTGGGCTACGGGGTGAACTTCTTCCTCATAATGGGCGTGGGCTCGGTGGCTACCACCCTGGGGGGATACCTGGCGGAGCAGCACGGGGCCTTCTCCGTGTACCACATGCTGGCCGCGGTGGCTGCGGCGGCAGGAGTGGCAGCTCTGGGCGTCTTGTGGCTCGGGCCTTATGCCCTGAGGGTTTCGGTGATACTGCAAAGGAGGACTTGAGATGAGGGTCTTCAGGAATCCCAAGGTGATGTGGCGCCAGGAGACACATTTTGTAGAGCTGGCGGAACAAGGGCTCCGAGAGGGCACCGATGTAGAGGATGTGGCTACTGCCGTGCTGCTTAAAGACGGCACCATGGTGTCCCTTAACCTCTTGGGTATGGAAGTGTGGAAGAGGTGCGATGGCCGCAGTGTTGAGGAAATAGTACAGGAACTTCAAGGGCAGTTTGATGTAGAGTCTCAGATGCTCCGAGAGGATGTAGTGGCCTTCCTCAAAGAGCTTAAGGCTCTGGAGTTTGTGAGCTATGAGGAGTAGCTGGCTTCCAGAGGCTCCCCTTTACATCAACTGGGCCATAACCAACCGGTGCAATTTCCGCTGTAGACATTGCTACAGCCGCCAGGACCCCGGCGAAGAGATGGGCACCGCCGTGCTCCTTTCCTGCATCCACAAAGCGGCCCAAGCCGGTGTGATGTGCGTAAATTTCGGTGGTGGAGAACCCCTGCTCAGGACCGACCTGCTGAGCATTGTAAGGTTTAGCTGCCAAGAAGGCCTTAGGGTTTCTATGAACACCAACGGGTACCTTCTGGGAAGAGATACTGCCAGGGCCTTGAAGGATGCGGGCATGACCTCTGTGGGAGTGAGCATTGACAGCCACGACCCCTCGGTGCATGACCGCTTCAGGTGCATGCCGGGCAGCCATGCCAGGGCGGTAAGAGCAGTGCAGTACCTCAACCAGGCAGGGATAGAGACTTCCATCTCTACGGTGGTATGCGCCATTAACTACAGGGATGCGAAGGCCCTGGTGGAGTTTGCCCTCTCAGTGGGAGCTAGAAAGCTCAACCTCCACAACTTCAAGTGCACGGGGTTGGGTTTCGTGAATCGCCAGGCCCTGGACCTTGCTCCTTCTCAGTGGAAGGAGTTTTACCTTGAGGCACTGGAGCTTAGGGAAAAGACTCAGGGGCTTGAGATTGCCTTTGACGAGCCCATCCTGGCCTCTCTGGGGCATGACAGTTCCTGCATAAAGGGCAGCATCTGCGGAAAGCTCTCTCTGAACATCAAGGCTAACGGCGACATAACCCCTTGTGGGTTCATGCCCCTGGTGGTTGGACACATCCTGAGAGACGACCTTAAGAGCCTCTGGAGGCGTTCGGAGGTGCTCCAGAAGCTTAGGAATAAGAGGCCTACAGGCAAGTGCATTAGGTGCAGTCACTACGAGGACTGCTTAGGTGGCTGCACCGCCAGGGCCTACGCCCTGAGGGGAGATATAAACAGTCCTGACCCCCACTGCTGGCAGCATGAGTAGTTTGCGGAGCCCCATAACTGCCTACTGGGACATGGGTCCTGCGGCCCCCCAAATTATAAGGAGGGTTTGCCAGGAGGTCCTCCACGCGGGCATACTCGTCCTTTACATGAGGGACCTTTCGGGCTTCTGCCTCAGATCCGAGACCGTAGAGGCTTTAGAGCTGCTGCGGGATGCCCAGATAAGGAAGGTGCTAACCCTAAGCCCAGCAGTGGAGGCCTCCATAGCCATGATGTGCAGGCAGCTAAGAGTGGAGGAGCTATTTCTGGAAGTGGGCTCCCTAGAGCAACTTAAGGAGCTTGAAGTGAACTTTCAGGAGGACCTGTCCTGGGGGATATCCTTCCGCTTAGGGGGTCACAACTTTGCGCATCTACCGGAGGCGGTTAGGTTCTGCCAGGAGACTGGCGTCAGGCACCTGCATATTCCCATTCAGCGGAGTGGGGAGGGGGTGTTCGTACCTTCCGAGCAGGTATTTCGGAAGGTCGTCCAGAAACTCAAGAGCCTGAAGCTTGGCCGAATGCAGTTGACGCTTCATGAACCTTTCCTCTGGAGGGAAATCTTCAGCTCTCAGGAATACGCCTGGCAGGGCTGTCAGGCCGCCAAAAGCATGGTATATATCTCGGAGGAGCTGGATGTGACTCCTTGCCCCATGCTTTCTCTTTCCTTTGGCAACCTGCGGAGGCAGCCCTTGAGAGAGATCCTTGATTCTCAGGAAAGGGCCAAAGTCCTTCAGGACCTCTCTGTTATTCCTCAGGAGTGCGCAGGATGCCCCGAGGCCCATCTCTGCAGGGGTGGGTGCAAGGCCAGGGCCCAGATATTCCTGGGTTCCCTGAACAGGAAAGACCCCATCTGCTGCACTACCTAAGGCTTGCCACTTTAGAGACCGGTAAAGTATAATTCTCTTCCCATGGAGGTAGTGCTTAGGACAGAAATTCCCGGCGTCCCTCAGCCCCGCAGGGGCAAGGTGAGGGACATCTACGACCTGGGGGAGGCGCTCCTGCTGGTGGCCACCGACCGGGTCAGCGCCTTCGATGTGGTGCTGCCGGAGGGCATACCAGGGAAGGGCAGGGTGCTTACCCAGATTTCTCTGTACTGGTTCGGGCTGGTCTCGGACATCATAGGCAACCATGTCCTCAGCAGCAAGGTGGAGGACTTCCCCGCTCCTTTTAACCGGCACAGGGAGCTGCTGCAGGGGCGGAGCATGCTGGTAAGAAAGGCCCAGGTGCTTCCCGTGGAGTGCATAGTCAGGGGCTACCTTTCCGGAAGCGGCTGGCGCTCCTACCAGCGCGACGGCACCGTATGTGGTATAAGGCTACCTGGGGGCCTCAAGGAGTCCTCCAAGCTTGCAGAGCCCATCTTCACCCCCAGCACCAAGGCCCAGGAAGGCCATGATGTAAACATAACCTTCCAGGAGATGGCCCGGATGGTAGGCGAGGAGCGGGCCCAGAAGCTCAGGGACCTCAGCCTCAGAATCTACCAGAGGGGGCAGCAGATAGCCGAGCAGAAGGGCATTGTCATAGCCGACACCAAAATGGAGTTTGGCCTCCTGAACGGGGAACTCATCCTGGTAGACGAGCTCCTTACGCCGGACTCCTCCAGGTTCTGGTCGAAGAAGGACTACCGGGAGGGCCAAAGCCAGGACAGCTTCGACAAGCAGATCATCCGGGACTACCTGCTGGGCATAGGTTGGTCCGGTGAACCCCCTCCGCCCCATCTGCCCCAGGAGGTGGTGGAAAAGACCGCCAGGAGGTATGAGGAAATCCTCCGCATTCTGACCTCCTGATGACCCCTGTCATAGAAGTTGCTGCTCTAACCAGGCGCTTTGGTCCCATAAAGGCCTTAGACGAGGTGAGCTTCCAGGTGCAGGCCGGCAGCATCTTCGGCTTCCTGGGCCCCAACGGTGCGGGCAAGACCACCACTATCAACATCCTCTGTACCCTTCTTAGGCCTACCAGCGGCCAGGCCCGGGTGGGGGGCTATGACTGCCTGAGGGAGCCCCACCAGGTGAGGAAATCCATCGGCATAGTGTTTCAGGACACGACGCTGGACAAGGACCTGACCGCCTATGAGAATCTGGCCTTTCACGCCTACCTCTACGGGCTGAAGCGCTCCGAGGTCCGCCCCCGGGTATGGGATGCCCTCAGGTTCATGGGGCTTTACGAGCGGCGCAACGACCTGGTGAAGCACTTCTCGGGGGGGATGAAAAGGCGACTGGAGGTAGCCCGGGGCCTGATCCATCGCCCCAGGGTGCTGTTCCTGGATGAACCCACCCTGGGGCTTGACCCCCAGAGTAGGACCAACCTGTGGGAGGCCATAGTGGAGCTTCCCCGGAGGCACGATGTGACGGTCTTCATGACTACCCACTACATGGAGGAGGCCGAGGTCTGCCAGCAGATAGCCATCATAGACCACGGCAGGATAATTGCCCAGGGAAGTCCCGAGGAGCTGAAGAAGCTGGTAGGCGGCGATGTGATTTACCTCAGGACCACGGAGCCCACCAGGGCCAAGGAGAGGCTGTGGCAGAGGATGGGCCTCAGGGCCCATGACAAGGATGGGGAGCTGTACGTGACCGTCCAGCGGGGCGAGGCCTGCATTCCGGAGCTCATAAGGGTGCTGGCCGATACGGTGCTGTCGGTAAGGCTTCAGAGGCCCACACTCAATGATGTGTTCCTGAAACTCACTGGAAAGGAGATAAGGCAGGAGACGGTCTCAGGAATGGGCACCATGAGGGAAGAGGTGCGGGCCTACAGGAGGCGCCATTGATAGAGCTCAACGCCATATATGTGATAGTGATGAGAGAGCTCAAGAAGTTCCTGAGGGAGCGCAGCCGTTTGGTCTCCACCATGGCCCGCCCCCTGCTGTGGCTCTTCCTGGTAGGGGCAGGCCTCAGCAGGCTGGTAGCCCCTGAGGGAGGGCTTTCCTACACCCAGTTTATCTTTCCCGGCATCGTGGGAATGACCATACTGTTTTCCGCCATCTTCTCCTCCATCTCCATTATATGGGACAAGGAGTTCGGGTTCCTGAAGGAGATTCTGGTGGCCCCAGTAAGACGTTCCTCCATAGTGCTGGGCAAGGCCCTCAGTGGCACGGCCGTAAGCACCCTGCAGGTGGCCGTAGTGCTTCTTCTGCTTCCCCTGGTGGACATCCGGCTGGGCCCCTGGGAGGTACTGGCCACCTTGCTGGTAGCAGCCCTCCTGGCCTTCACCATAGCCTCTCTGGGGATAGTAATTGCCACCTTTTACGAAAGCTACGAGAGTTTCAGCGTCATCATGAACTTCGTCGTGATGCCCATGTTCTTCCTCTCGGGAGCCATGTATCCTGTGAAACTCCTGCCCCTTCTGCTCAGGTACGCCTCAAGCATCAACCCGCTTACTTATGGCGTCGACGCCCTGAAGCACATCATGTTCGACCTTGCCCAAGGGCCCATGAGCCCTGACTTCACCCTGGGCACCGACCTGGCGGTGCTGCTTTCGTGCTCGGTGCTTTTTGTGGCCTTGGGCTCTCGGCTCTTCGCCCGGGTGGCCTGATACCCTTCTTGCATAATCTGGGGGATTGCATCGGAAGGAGTTTCGTGCTTCTCTATTAGGCATAAAAAAACGAGTTTATTTATAATTAAAATTATGAAAAGGGCCACGGTTTACATCTACCAGAAGGAGCCCGAGGGGCTGAAATTCCTGAGGAGTTTTTTCAGGGCTCAGCGGGACTATGCCACCAAGTTTTTCCGAAGCACCGAAACTCTGAAGGCCGCTATGCAGAAGGCTCAGCCCGACATACTCATTCTGGAAAGCCCCCAGGGCCTGATGGAGGTGGCCCCCAAGGACAGCAACCGGGTGCTTGCCTTGGTGAGCAGGGACATAACCAAGGGGCTCAAGGCCATAGTGAGGCACAATGTGGAGTACTACATGCTGGCGCCCTTTCATCGGGAGTCCCTGCAGTACAAGCTCAGGGGCCTGCTGGAGCGCAGGGCATGGCTTGAGCGCCTCTACAGGGAAAGGCGCGACCTGGAGGCCATCGTGGAGCTGGTCTACCTCATATCCTCCACCCTGGACCCTAAAGAGGTGCTGTATTTTGTGGTAAGGAAAATCAGCGAGCTTATAAAAGTTACTCGCTGCTCCATGCTTAGCCAAGGCTTCACCGAGAGGCGCTACGCCTATGTGGTCTCCTCCCACGAGGACCCTTCCATCAGGGACATCAGGATTGACCTCAGGAAGTATCCGGAGATTCGCAAGGCCCTTCAGCAGAGGCGCCCCGTGGTAGTGCAGGACGCCATGAAGGACCCTGTCATGGAGCCTGTGAGGGAGGTCATAAAACCCCTGGGCATAAAGTCCATAGTGGTCATACCCATAATCTTCAGGGACGAGGTGATCGGTAGCCTCTTCCTCAGGACCTCCCGCAAGGGGCACAGGTTCACCCAGAGGGAGATAAGGCTTCTGAACTCCATCGCCAACGCCAGCGCCAATGCCCTGTACAACGCCTTCCTGTTTGAAAAGCTCCAGCAGGAGCGGGCCAGACTGCAGAAGATGGCCATCACCGACTACCTCACGGGGGTTTACAACATCAGGTACCTGTATCACAGGCTGGAGGAGGAGTTCCAGCGGGCGGAGCGCTACCAGAGCCCCCTCAGTTGCATCATGTTTGACATAGACCTGTTCAAGAAGATAAACGACCGGTACGGCCATCGGGTGGGCGACCTGGTGCTCAGGGAGTTTGCCCAGCTCATCAGGCGGCACACCAGGCGAAGTGATATCTTTGCCCGCTACGGGGGCGAGGAGTTCATCCTCCTTCTTCCCCAGACGGCCTCCAAGGGGGCGCTGACAGAGGCCCGCAGGCTCAGTGCCCTGGTCAGGCAGCACAGCTTCAAGAACATAGCGGAGGCAATAACCATCAGCATGGGGGTGGCCACCTATCCCCACCGAAAGGTCCACACCCCGGATGACCTCATCACCCTGGCCGACAACGCCCTGTTCAGGGCGAAGGCCAGCGGAAGGAACAAGGTGGTACTGCAGCGGTGATTGCATAATCACCCTCTATCTGCCACAATAGCCTTGTGGACATCATCACCACCCATCTGAATGCCGACTTTGACGCCTTTGCCTCCATGGTGGCTGCCAGGAGGCTGTACCCCCGGGCCTTCATGGTCTTCCCTGGTTCGCAGGAACGGAAGGTAAGGGATTTCATAGAGGTGTTCCGTCCCGAGGGACTCAGGAGGCTCAAGGACATAGAGCTCTCCAGGGTGGGTCGCCTCATCGTGGTGGATACCCAGAGCCCGGAGCGCCTGGGTCCTTTGGCAGAGCTGCTGGGCCAGGTGAGGGTGCATGTCTATGACCACCATCCCGCCTATAAGGGGGCCCTGAAGGCGGAGCTCCAGGTGGTGGAGCCCGTGGGGGCCACGGCCACCATCTTTACTGAGATACTGAGGAGCCGGGGGCTTGCCCCCACCCCCATGGAGGCCACCCTCTTGAGCCTGGGCATCCACGAGGAAACCGGAAGCCTCCTTTATCCCTCCAGCACCGACAGGGACGCCCAGGCCCTGGCCTACCTGCTCAGGTGTGGTGCAAGCCTCAGGGTGGTGGCGGAGTTCCTGCGCCAGGAGTTCAGGAAGGACGAGTTCAAGGTGCTCATCCAGTTGATGGAGGAGGCCGAGGATTACACCATCAACTCCCTGAAGGTGCGGATCGCCAAGGCGACGGTGGAGGGCTACCTGGGCGATGCAGCCCACTTGGCCCATGCCCTCATGGAGATGGAAGATGTGGATGCCCTAGTGGTGATGCTGTCCATGGAAGGCAAGGTGTTCCTCATAGGCCGAAGCCGCAGTGAAAGGCTTGACATTGCCCAGGTGCTTTCGGAGTTCGGCGGCGGGGGCCATCCTCAGGCAGCCTCGGCGGTCCTCAAGGATATGCCCTTGGAGCTCATCCAGGAGCGGCTCCTGAGGGTGGTGAAGGAGCTTACCAGGGCCGAGGTCACTGCCTCCGATGTAATGACCAGGCCTGTGATCACCATCTCTCATAAAAGCACCGTGAAGGAGGCCGAGGCGGCCATGACCCGCTATGGGGTCAATGTGCTACCTGTTCTGAGGGGTGAAAAATACCTGGGGATAATCTCCAGGGAGGTGGTGGAAAAGGCCATCTTCCACGGTTTTGCCAGAAGCCGGGTGGCTGATTTCACCAGCACCGATGCCCTCACCGTGGAGCCTCAGAGCCCCATCAGCGCCGTGGAGGCCCTGATGGTGGAGCGCAACCAACGCTTCATGCCGGTCCTTCAGGACGGCAGAATCGTGGGGGCCATCACCAGGACGGACATCCTGAGGGTGATGTACGAGGAGCAGCTCAGGAGGGCCCAGGGGCTCAGGGGAGGCCTCAAGGCGGGGCAGCCCATGGAGCGCAACCTCAGGAGGCTCCTTAGGGAGAGGCTCAGCCCAGGGCTCCTGGAGCTCCTGGAGCGGGCCGGCAGGGCCGCCGAGCAGATGGGCTATGGCCTCTACATGGTGGGAGGCCCGGTGAGGGACCTCCTCATGGGCCGCTCCCTGAAGGACATAGACCTGGTGGTGGAGGGCGATGCCATAGCCTTTGCCCGAGCCCTGGGGGAGGAGCTTTCCGCCTCGGTAAAGACCCACGAGAGGTTCGGCACCGCCCAGGTGGTGCTACCGGAGCTGAAGCTCGATGTGGCCACAGCGCGGACGGAGTATTACGAGTCGCCCGCGGCCCTCCCCAGGGTGGAGAGCTCCTCCATAAAGAAGGACCTCCAGAGGCGCGACTTCACTATCAACACCTTGGCCATAAAGCTCAACCCCAAGGACTTCGGTCTCCTGGTGGACTTCTTCGGCGGCCGCAGGGACCTGAGGGAGCGCACCATCCGGGTGCTCCATGACCTGAGCTTCGTGGAGGACCCCACCAGGGCCTTCAGGGCGGTGCGCTTTGCAGTGCGCTTCGGGTTCAAGCTCTCCAGGCATACGGAGGAGCTCATCCGCACTGCCCTGAGGCTGAGCTTCTTTGAGCGCCTCTCCGGGGGCAGACTCTACGAGGAGCTGGTGCTGCTTCTCGGGGAGCAGAAGCCCCTGGAGGCCCTCCAGGGGCTTCTGAAATACGGCCTCCTGGAGGTAATCCATCCGCAACTTGCTCTTACCGAGCAGCTTCAGAGGGTGCTTAAGGGGCTTGAGGAGGCCCTCCTGTGGTACCGCCTGTCCTTCAGGCAGGATGGCCCTGAGCAGGCAGTGCTGTACCTCACCGCCCTCCTTAGCGGGCTTGCGGAGCAGCAGAGACTTCAGGCCATGAAGAGGCTCAACCTCTCGGAGAGGCTTCAGAGGAAAATCCAGAAGGACATCTCTCAGGCCAGGGAGGCCCTGAGGAGGCTCCCAGAGGAGGACCCCGCAGCTTTGTATGAGGCCCTGGAGGGGCTTTCCCTGGAGGCCCTGCTTCTGGCCATGGCCCTCAGCTCGGCGGAGCAGCAGAGGAGGGACATATCCCGCTACCTGCTGGAGCTCAGGAAGGTGCGCCCCCTACTGAGGGGAGAAGACCTGAAGGCCATGGGCTTTGCCCCTGGACCGGTGTTTTCCCGGATTCTTCGGAGCCTCCAGAGGGAGAAGCTCAGGGGCAGGCTCAAGAGCCGCCAGGAGGAGGAGGCCTTTGTGCGGGCTCACTTCAAGCCCAGCACATCCTGCATGTCGTAAAGGCCCGGTGGCTTGTCCTTGACCCACAGGGCTGCCTTCAGGGCCCCCCGGGCGAAGGTATCCCTGCTGGAGGCCTTGTGGGTAATCTCTATGCGCTCTCCCAGGCCTCCGAATATCACGGTGTGCTCCCCCACGATGTCCCCTGCCCTTATGCACTGGATGCCTATCTGCCTGCGCGGCCGCTCGCCTATCATGCCCTTTCTGGCGTACTGGGCCACCTCCTGTAGGGGCCAGTCCAGGGCCTCCGAGATGGCCTCGGCCATCCTGAGGGCCGTGCCCGAAGGGGCGTCCTTCTTGAACCTGTGATGGGCCTCCAGTATCTCTATGTCGTAGTCCCTGCCCAGGACCCTGGCCACATCGGCCAGGACCTTAAGGAGGAGATTAACCCCCAGGCTCATGTTGAAGGCCTGCACGCAGGGCACCTTCTGGGCGGCCAGGCTGCGGAGCTCCTGCAGCTCCTCCTCTTTGAATCCCGTGGTACCGATGACCATGGCCTTGCCCAACCCGGCGGCGATGCGCATGTGCTGGAGGCTGCTGGAGGCATGGGTGAAGTCCACCACCACATGGGCCTCCTGGGCTGCCTCCTGCATGTTGTCCCTGAGGGTTATACCCAGGGGGGCCGAGCCTATGAGGACGCCCAGGTCCTTGCCCACATCCTTGTGGCCCTTCCTCTCAAAGGCGCCCACGAGCTTGGCACCTTCGGTCTGAAGGCAGAGGGCGGCAATGCGCTGCCCCATTCGGCCCATTGCTCCAGCCACTGCAATGTTTACCATAGGAGAACCTCCCTCAAGAAACTTTCTCTATTGTTATCTTTTTGGCCCCCTTGACCTCCCTGAGCCTGGTGGCGTCGTCCAGGAGCCTCCCTATGATGTTCACCTTGCCTGCGGGCACGGGTTTTTCACCGCTGCTGAGGGGGGTGGGGCCAAAGAATATGGCCACCGCCTGTCCCTCGGGCCAGTAGGCGATGTGGCCCACCTGCACATCCGTGGTGGCGTCCTTCTCAAGGGGCATGCTTACGGGCACGGGGAAGTAGAACTCATCCCCCCAGGTGTGGAAGGGACACTCCAGGGGTAGGGCCTCAAGCACTGCCTGGGCCGTAGGGCCATGGAAGAGCTCTGCCTGAAGCTCCAGGTGGCCTATGGTTATCCTTATTCTGGGCATTCTTCAGGGCATGGCGATTTGCACTTCATAGCTTCCCAGGGCCAGGCGCTCTGCCAGGCCGTGCTGCCACAGGAGTTCCATTACCTGGGCCTTGGCATGCTTAGGGACAAGGAGTATGACCCTCAGGCCTGTCTCCAGCAGGGCCTTCCAGTGCTGGGGCCTTTCGGGGCCAAGGGTCTCCTCGGTCTCCACCTCCAGGAGGGCCAGCACCATGCCGGCCTCGCCAAGGAGGAGGTCGGGATACTGCCCCTTGTAGGAGTGCTCCTTCTTGCCGGAGAGGTTCACCTTTATGTCCCCGTAGCGCCTGGAGAGCTTCTTTCTGACCTCCAGCACAATGGCGTCATGAAGGGCGCTCACCTTTGCCTCCCCGCCTGAAGTCCACCTTTATCACCTTGTCCCCCTTAGGGGGCTCTGCCTGCTCCTGTGCCCGAGGCGGAACAATGGTGAGCTGGGCCCCCATCTCAGGGCTGAAGACGCTTACTATGTGCTCTGCAGGGATGAAGCAGTCCTCCCACCTTTGGCCGAAAAGGAGCCTGGCAGATATGCCCTGGGTGTCCCAGGAAAACTGCATCTTTTGGTTGAACACCAGGATAATGCCCTCCTTCTCCTCCTGGGCCACGAAGCCCCTTCGGCCCAGCATCACTTCCTCGGAGGGACGCACATGGATGAAGACCCTGCCGGCCTCCCTGAGGAAGCTGAAGAAGGCCTCCTTCTTCAGTTTATTCAGGGGGTTTCCCTTGGTCATGCTCCTTTTCCTCTTCGGCCCCCTGCGAGGGTATCCGGTACTGCTCCGAGGCCCACTTGCCCAGGTCTATGAGCTTGCACCTTTCCGAGCAGAAGGGCCTCCAGGGGTTTTCCTCCCAGGTAGTGGTCCTTCTGCATATGGGACAGGTTATCTTCATAGAGCCTTACCTTGTCTCTGAGTCCTTCAGTAATATAAATCTTTCCGTCCTGTAGCACAAGTACCGCCTCAAGGCCCAGCTCCTTGAGCTTCCTGAGGGCCCTCTCGGGGCCCAGGACGAAGAGGCCGGTGGCCAGAGCATCGCTGAGCACCCCCTGGGGGGCCAGCACCGTGAGCTGCTGAAGCCCCCTGGCAGGAAGCCCTGTCCAGGGCTTAAGCAGGTGGTGGTACCTTACTCCTTCCTGGATAAAGAACCTTTCGTAGTCTCCCGAGGTGGAGACCGCCCCCTCTTGTATCTGTAGCACCCCCAGGAGACCCTCCCTGCGAGGGGCCTTGATGCCTATGCGCCAAGGCGAGCCGTCGGGCTTTCTGCCGAAGGCCCTGATGTCTCCTGCCACGGCCACCAGGGCTGCCTTTATTCCCCAGGCCCTCAGGGCCTTTACCGCCAAGTCGGCGGCGTAGCCCTTGGCTATGCCTCCCGTGTCTATGGACATGCCCCTGTGTTTGAGCCATACCGTCCGGGCCTGCGAGTCCAGGACAACCTGGCGGCAGTCCACCAGGGGGAGGGCCTTCTTCAGGGCCTCCTGGGAGGGCCTTACGCCCCTTTTGAAGTCCCACAGCCTCATGAGGGGCCCTATGGTGGGGTCAAACCCCCCGTCGCTTTGCAGGCAGAGCCTGATTGCGGTTTCTACGAGCCTGAAGGTCTCCTCCGAGACCTTCACCGGCCTGCGCCCGGCGCTCCTATTTATGGCGGAGATTTCGCTTTCCTCGTCCCAGAAGCTCAGGAGCTTCTCTGCCTTCCTTATCTCTTGGAAGGCTGCCTGTATGGCCTCCTGGGCCTGGGCCTCCGAGGGGGCGGCCACGGTGATGCTTACCACCGTGTTCATGAGCACCGTGGAGCTTCTAAAGAGCCTTCCCTCTTGGGCCCTACAGGCGCTCAGGAGGAGGCCCACAAGGAGGACGAGGCCCAGGGGCCTGCTCATACCGCCTTTACCTCGGCGATGCGCACCTTCTTGGCCAGGGCCTGGCCGGTGTAGGAGGCCCTGTTGGCAGCCACCTCCTCGGGGGTTCCAGTGGCCACCACCCAGCCCCCCCTCTCGCCGCCCTCGGGGCCCAGGTCTATCACGTAGTCGGCAGACTTTATCACATCCAGGTGGTGCTCTATTATCAGCACGGTGTTGCCCCTGTCCACCAGCTGGTTCAGCACCGCCAGGAGCCGCTCTATGTCCGCCAGATGCAGACCTGTGGTGGGCTCATCCAGGATGTAAAGGGTCTTTCCCGTGGCCCTTTTGCCCAGCTCCCTGGAGAGTCTGAGCCTCTGGGCCTCGCCCCCTGAGAGGGTGGGGGCAGGCTGGCCCAGCCTGAGATAGCCCAGCCCTATGTCCTCAAGCACCTGGAGCCTCTGCTTAAGGGGCGGTATGTGGGCAAAGAACTCCAGGGCCTCGGAGATGGTCATCTGGAGCACCTCCGAGATGTTCCGTCCCTTGTACAGCACTTGCAAGGTCTCCTGGTTGTAGCGCTGGGCCTTGCAGACATCGCAGGGGACGAAGACATTGGGCAGGAAGTGCATTTCCACCTTCTTCATCCCCTCGCCCTTGCAGGCCTCGCATCTTCCGCCAGGGACATTGAAACTGAACCTGGAGACCCTGTAGCCCCTGACCTTTGCCTCCGTTGTCTGGCTGAAGAGCTGGCGGATGTAGTGGAAGACCCCCGTGTAGGTAGCCGGGTTGGAGCGGGGGGTTCTGCCCAGGGGAGCCTGCTCCACCAGGGCCACCCTGTCTATCTGCTCGGCCCCCTGGATGGCCCTGTGAGGGCCCGGCCTTGGCCCCGCCTTGTAGAGCCTGCGGTGGAGGGCCTTGTAAAGGACCTCGGCCACCAGGCTGCTCTTGCCCGAGCCTGAGACCCCCGTGATGCATAGGAGTACCCCTAAGGGGATGGCCACATCTATGTTCTTTAGGTTGAAGGCCCTGGCCCCCAGCACATGGAGCCAGCCCTGGGGCTTGCGGCGCTTGGCAGGCAGGGGGACCTCCAGCTCCCCCCTGAGGTACTTGCCCGTGAGGGATTCCCTGTGATGCGTTATTTCCTCGGGGCTTCCCTGGGCCACCACCCGGCCGCCCTCCTGCCCTGCCCCTGGGCCCATGTCCACTATATGGTCTGCCCAGCGGATGGTCTCCTCGTCGTGTTCCACCACGATGACGGTGTTTCCCTGCTCTTTGAGGAGGCCGAGGCTCTGAAGGAGCCTCTTGCAGTCCCTGTGGTGAAGCCCTATGGTGGGCTCATCCAGCACATACAGCACCCCCGTGAGGGAAGAACCTATCTGGGTGGCCAGCTTTATGCGCTGGGCCTCGCCTCCCGAGAGGGTGAGGGAGGGCCGTTCCAGGGTAAGGTATCCCAGGCCCACCCGCTGCAGAAACCGCAGCCGCTCCGTGACCTCCCTGAGCACCCTCTGGGCTATGAACTGCTGCCTCCTGCTGAGCTTGAGCTCCTGAAGGAACCTCAGGGCCTCGTCCACGCTGAGGCGGGCGAACTCCCCGATGCTCAGGCCTCCCAGCTTGACCGCGAGGCTCTCGGGCCTCAAGCGCATGCCCTTGCAGGCCCTGCAGGGGCGTTCCTCCAGCAGTTCCTCTGCCTCCTCCGGGAGGGCCTCAAAGCCCAGTCCCCGGCAGGCGGGGCAGGCCCCCAGCCTGGAGTTGAAGGAAAAGAACATGGGGCTTATCTCGGGGTAGCTTATACCGCATCGGGGGCAGACGGCCTTCCGGCTGAAGGCCATGTCCCTGCCCTCCTCGGGGAGGTTGACTATAACGGTATCGGAGTACCTGAGGGCGGTCTCTATGGCCGTCTTCAGCTGCCTTTCCAGCCCGGGTTTGATAATCAGCCTGTCTATGACGATCTCGATGGTGTGGCGCTTGTACCGGGCCAGCTTTATCTCCTTGGTGAGGTCCATCATCTGGCCGTCAATGCGGGCCCTGAGGAAGCCCTCGGCCCGCATCTCCTGAAGCTCCTTCCTGTAGATGCCCTTGCGCTCCTGCACGATGGGAGCCAGCACCTGGAGCCTGGTGCCCTCCCTGAGGTCCTTTACCACCGAGATTATCCGCTGGACATCCTGGGCTGCCACGGGGGCACCGCAGCGGAAGCACAGCACCTGACCCAGCCTGGTGTAAAGCACCCGCATGTAGTCGTAGACCTCCGTTATGGTGCCCACGGTGGAGCGAGGACTCTTGGCCACGGTCTTCTGCTCTATGGCTATGGCGGGGGAAAGGCCCTCGATGGAGTCCACATCGGGCTTCTGCAGCTCGGCCACGAACTGCCGGGCATAGGGAGAGAGGCTCTCCACATACCGGCGCTGGGCCTCGGCATAGATGGTATCCATGGCCAGGGAGCTTTTGCCCGAGCCCGAGGGCCCGGTAATCACTACAACCTTCTGGCGGGGAATCCGGAGATGGAGGTTCTTGAGGTTATGTACCCTGGCCCCTCTTATGACTATGTACTGCTGCATCCCGTCCTCGGCCTATCCCCCTACTATAATGGAACCGTCCCTTTCCTTTCAATTTCCGGTGCGTTCAAGAAACCCCCCCTCAGGCCGACTATAAATACTGCGATGTATAATAGGGGATGCTCGTGGTGTACACCGACCTGGACGGCACCTTGCTTCAGTACAGGGAGTATTCCTTTCAGGCGGCGGAGGAGGCCCTCCAGGTCATCCGGGACAAGGGCATCCCCCTGGTAATAGTGACCAGCAAGACCAGGGCGGAGGTGGAGCTTTGGCGTCGGAGGCTTAGGAATGCCCACCCTTTTGTGGTGGAAAACGGCGGGGGGATATTCGTCCCCAAGGGGTACTTCCGCGAGGCCCTGGAGGGGTTTTCCCCCCGGGACGGCTATCTGATGAAGGCGCTGGGGGCCCCTTATCCGGAGCTGAGGCAGGCCCTCCAGGCCCTGAGAGAGCGAGGGTTTCGGGTAAGGGGCTTTGCAGACATGGACACCGAGGAGGTGGCCTCCCTCACGGGGCTGGGCCTCAAGGAGGCGGAGCTTGCCAAGAGGAGGGAGTTTGACGAGCCCTTTCTACTGCTTGAAGGGGAGCTCGAGGCCCTCAAGGCCGAGGCCCGCGCCATGGGCTACAGTATCACCGAGGGCAGGGTGCTTCACATCCTCAGGGGCTCCGACAAGGGCAGGGCGGTGAGAATCCTCAACAGACTGTTTGAGGCCAAGCTGGGCAAGGTCCTCACTGTGGCCCTGGGCGACAGCCCCACCGATGCCCCCATGTTTCAGGAGGTGGACATCCCGGTGCTCCTTAAACGCCCCGAGGGGGACTACCATCCAGGGGTGGAGGTGCCGGGAGTGTTCAAGGCTCCGGGGATAGGCCCCGAGGGCTGGAACCTGGCCATGAAGGCCCTGCTGGCCAGACATGATTGTTAAGCTCCAGCTGCTTTACGGCCTTCTGTTCTGGTGCCTGTACTTCCTGACGGCCCTGAGCCTGAGGAAGAACAGGAGCTCCTCGCCCCTCAGGGAGGGGCTCTTCATGCTGGGGGCCTTCTATGTGGCCAAGGGCACCGCCGCCGTGGCCGGCGCCATCAGGTATACCCAGGAGGCCCGCTGGCTTCAGCCCTATGTGGAGAGCTTCTCCCAGATGTTTGAGGTGGTGGCCAATGTGTTCCTCTTCCAGGCAGCCCTGTCGCTGCTCCTTTTCAGGCATACCACCAGGGAGAAGTTTCGGGTGGTCTCCATAGCGATATTCCTGGGCTACCTGCTCCTTTACTTCCTGGGGGCTATACCACCTGAAAGACTCGCCGAGATAGGCCGGCAGAGCTTCGGCTACAACGGCGCCATGCTGGCCGCCGTGGCCCTGGTCAATATATTCTACGTATTCCGCCAAAGACCCATGGGGCTCCTGGGCGGGGGGCTGGGCTTCTTCCTCTACGCCTTCTTTGAGGGACTCATAAAAGGCCCCTTCTTGGGTGTGGACGTCCTTTACTGGCGTGTGGGAGTGGCCTTGCTGCTTGCCATATCGGGGCTCTCTTCGGTATCCTTGATAAGGGCGGAGCCCAAGGTGTTTGCCAAGGTCTCCTATGTTTAGGAAGCTGGCACTCTTTCTGCGAATGGTAAAGTTTTCCCACTCGGTGTTTGCCCTCCCTTTTGCCCTTACAGGGGCTGTGCTGGCTGCACAGGGCCTTCCACCCCTTGAGAAGCTCCTGTGGATAGGCCTGGCCATGGTGGGGGCCAGGTCGGGCGCCATGGGGATGAACAGGATCCTGGACAGGAAGATAGACGCCCTCAACCCCAGGACCCGCCACAGGGAGCTGCCCTCGGGGAAGATAACCCTACTGGAGGCCTGGGTGTTTTCCCTCCTGTCCTTTGCTCTTCTGGTGTATGCCGCCTGGAGGCTCAACCCCCTGTGCCTGAAGCTTTCGCCTCTGGCCATAGCCCTGGTGGTCTTTTACTCCTTCACCAAGCGCTTTACCTGGGGCAGCCACTTTTTTCTGGGCCTGGCCATTTCTGCCGCCCCTCTGGGAGGTTGGCTTGCCGTAAGGGATGAGTTTGCCCCTCCTGCCTTCCTCCTGGCCCTGGCCGTGCTCTTGTGGCTTGCGGGCTTTGACATCCTCTATGCCCTTCAGGATGTGGAGTTTGACCGCACCCATGGCCTCTTCTCCATACCCCAGCGCTTCGGGGTGAGGAAGGCCCTTCAGATAAGCCGCCTGCTTCATGTCCTGGTGGTAGGGCTCCTGGGGCTACTAGGCCTCAGCCTGGAGCTGGCTGCCCCCTTCTGGGCAGGGCTGGTGGTGGTGGCAGGGCTCCTGCTCTATGAGCATTCCCTGGTAAGGGAGGACGACCTCAGCCGCCTCAACACCGCTTTCTTCAATGTCAACGGCTGGATAAGCATAAGCGTGCTCGTCTCCGTAGCCTTGGCTTACCTCTTTTAATCCCCTTAAAGGGCATAAATGATATAATTTAAGGCCATGCGGGTCATAATCGTGGGCGCAGGGGAGGTGGGCTACCAGATTGCCCGCTTCCTGGCCATGGAGCAAGTGGATGTGGTGGTCATAGACAGGGACCCCACCAAGCTCCGCAGGGTCAACGAGGAGCTGGATGTGGCCACCATAGAGGGGGAGGGGGGCTCACCCCGAAGCCTGAGGGAGGCCGAGGCGGACAAGGCCGACATCCTCCTGGCCGTGACCAACAGCGATGAGGCCAACATGATTGCCTGCCTGCTGGCCAAGGCCATGTTCAAGGTCAAGCGCAAGATAGCCAGGATAAGGAACCCGGAGTACTTCGGCAACCAGGCCCTCCTGGAAAACCTGGGCATAGACCCCGCCATCAACCCTGAGCTCGAGGTGGCCAAGGCCGTGGTGCGCCTGCTGGAGACCCCCTTTGCCTCCGAGGTGGAGGAGTTTGAAGAGGGGCTGGTGAAGGTGATAGGCTTCAAGGTGCCGGAGGACTTCACCTTCGCCAGGCAGCCCCTCAAGAGCCTCAGGGAGGTAATGCCCCCTAAGAAGTTCCTCATCGGCATCATGGAGAAGGGCGACAGGGTGCTCATACCCTCGGGCCGGGATGTCATAGAGCCTGGAGACATCATCTATGTGCCGGTGAAGAAGTGGGAAATCGGTGATGTGATGAGCTTCCTGGAGGTCTCGGCCAAGCCGGCCAAGAAGGTGATGCTGGTGGGCGGAGGCAGGATTGGCTACTACATCGCCTCCTTCATGGAGCGCAAGGGGGCCGATGTGAAGATAATAGAGAAGGACGAGGCCCGTTGCCGTTTCCTAAGCAGCAGTCTTCGCAAGGCGGTGGTACTCCATGGCGATGGCTCCGACGGCAAGCTCCTTCAGGAGGAGAACATCTCCAGGATGAACGCCTTTGTGTCTGTCTCCAACAACGACGAGCTCAATATCATGGCCTCCCTCCTGGCCAAGCGCATGGGGGCCCAGAAGACCATAACCCTGGTGAACCGCACCGACTACCTCTCCCTGGCCCACAGTCTGGGGCTTCAGTCGGTGCTTTCTCCCAGGCTCATTACCGCAAGTTCCATCCTCAGGTATGTCCGGCGGGGAGAGATCCTTTCCCTCACCGCCATTGCCGACAACAAGGCGGAGATAATAGAGGCCCGGGTGGCCAAGGGCTCGGCCCTGGAGGGCAAGAGCCTTTCCGAGGCCGGGCTGCCCAGGAACTGCCTGGTGGGGGTAATCATCAGGGGGGAGAGGATTTCCATCCCCGGTGGCGAGGATGTGGTAAGGGCAGGGGACAAGGTCATAATCTTCACCCTCAGTGAGTCCATCAAGGCGGTGGAAAAACTCCTGGCATGAACCTTCCCCTGGTGCTGCATCTGGTAGGGGCGGTGCTGGTCTTTACGGCCCTGTTCATGGTGCTGCCCCTGGGGGTCTCGCTTCTTTACGGGGACGGGGATTTTCCCTCTCTGGCCGCTGCCACGGTAGCCATGCTGCTGGCCGGGGGGACGCTGTTCTGGGCCAGCAGGGCGAAAAGGACAGAGGAGCTTAAGCCCCGGGAAGGAATGCTCATCGTCACCCTGAGCTGGGTGGCCGTAAGCCTCTTCGGCTCCCTGCCTTATTTCCTTGAGGGCACCCTGCCTTCCTTCACCAATGCCTACTTCGAGGCCATGGCGGGCTTTACCACCACCGGGGCCTCGGTGCTTCAGGATGTGGAGTCTGTGCCCCGGGGCATACTGTTTTGGCGCTCCATGAGCCAGTGGCTGGGAGGGATGGGCATCATACTGTTTGCCTTGGCGGTGCTTCCCTTCCTGGGGGCTGGGGGGGCGCAGCTTTTCAAGGCCGAGGTGCCGGAACTCACGGTGGACAAGCTCAGGCCCAGGATCGTGGACACCGCCAAGGCCCTGTGGTACATCTATGTGCTGCTTACCGCCCTGGCGGCAGGGCTTTACTGGCTGGGAGGGATGGGCCTGTATGACGCCGTCTGCCACGCCTTCACCACCCTGGCCACGGGAGGGTTTTCCACCAAGAATGCCAGCATGGCCCACTTCCAGAGCCCCTTCATTCACTATGTGGCCGTGGTCTTCATGTTCATGGCGGGCATAAACTACTCCCTGTACTTCTACCTCTTCAGGGGGAGGCCCTCCAAGCTCCTTCAGAGCGACGAGTTCAGGTTCTACCTCCTGGTTGGTGTGCTTTCCATCGCTCTGGTGAGCCTTTACAACATGACCTTCTACGGCTCCCTCGAGGAGGCCCTGAGGGCCTCGGCCTTTCAAGTGGTCTCCCTCATGACCACCACGGGCTATGCCACGGCAGACTACGAGCTCTGGGCCCCTTTCAGCCAGGCCCTGTTGGTGGTGTTGATGTTCTACGGGGGGATGATCGGCTCCACCGGCGGAGGGATGAAGCAGGTGAGGATGCTCCTCATGCTCAAGCAGGGCTACAGGGAGCTTTACCAACTGGTGCATCCCCATGCCGTGGTTTCCCTGAAGCTTGACCGCAAGTCCCTGGGGAGCGCACTTCTGGGAAGCATCTGGGGCTTTCTGTTCCTGTTCTTGTTTGTCCTGACCCTGGCCATACTGCTTCTTAGTGCCACGGGGCTTGACCTCGTTACTGCCGTAAGCGCCGCGGTCTCTGCCATGTGCAATGTGGGCCCTGCCCTGGGGGATGTGGGCCCCACGGACAACTATGCCTCCATACCTGGGGCGGCCAAGTGGGTGCTCATATTCTGCATGCTGGCAGGGAGGCTGGAGCTTTACACCGTGCTGGTGCTGTTCATTCCCGCCTTCTGGAAGCAATGAGGGGCCTTCACAAGAGGTGGTGGTTCTGGGCCGGGATGCTCCTGGCGGTCTTCCTGGTGGCTTCCGTCCTGAAGAAGGGCCTTAAGGCCGTGCCTGTCCGCACTGCCAAGGTCCAGAGGGCAGCCATGGAGCTTACCGTCAGTGCCGCGGCCACCGGGACCGTGAAGGCGGCCAGGGAGGTGGAGCTTACCCTCCAGAGGCCTGGAAGACTGCAGAAGGTTCTAGCAGAAGAGGGCCAGGAGGTGGACGAGGGGGCCCTGGTAGCCCAGCTGGACACCCGGGAGGCGGAGCTCAGGCTCAGCTCTGCCAGGGCAGCCCTGGAGCATGCCCGCACGGTGCTTGGGCAGCTGCAGCAGGCCTACGAACCCCTGAGAGTGGAGGTGGAAAGCACCATCCGCAGGACGGAGGCCCAGCTCAAGGAGGCCCAGTGGAGGCTTGAGCGCTTAAGGAGGCTCTTTGAGAAGGGCTTCGCCTCCGAGGCTGAGCTTGAGGCCGCTGAGCGGGCCCTTGCGGTTCAGAAGGCTGCCTACGAGGCAGCCCTCTCCGGGCGCCTGAGGCTTCAGGCCGATGCCAGGAGGATTCAGGCCCAGGAGGCCAAGGTGAAGGAGGCCCGGGCGGCCCTCAGACAGGCAGAGCTCTGGCTATCCTACAGCTACCTCAGGGCACCCTTCAGGGCGGTGCTCGCCTCCAGGCCGGCAAAGCCAGGGCAGTACCTGCCCAGGGGGGCACGGGTGGCTACCCTCCTGGACATGGACTCCCTGTACATAGAGGCCCCCCTGGACGAGGTGGATGTGGCCAAGGTCAAGGAAGGCCAGATGGTGAAGCTCCGCATAGATGCCCATCCCGGAAGGGTGTTTTCCGGCAGGGTCTTCATGGTGGCCAAGACGGTAAGGGGTGGGGGACATGAGGCCAGGACATTTCTGGTGAGAGTAAGGCCTACAGAGGACATCCCCGGGCTTAGGCCGGGCATGTCGGCGGATGTGGAGGTGGTGGTAAAGACAATAACTGACGCCCTGGTGGTGCCGGCCAGTGCGGTGTTTCAAAGGAACGGGGGCAGATATGTGTATGTGCGCCAGGGCTCCAGGGCCAGGCTCCAGAGGCTTCGCATAGGGGCCTCCAGCTGGGAGCACATGGAGGTGCTACAGGGGCTGCGGGAGGGCCAGGAGGTCATCATCACCCCCGATGTGCCCGGGCTTGCCCCAGGCGCAAGGATAAAGGTCTCCCATGGCCCTGATTGAGCTTCACGAGGTCTGCAAAAGCTACTTTCTTCCCACCTACAGGGTGGATGTGCTGAGGGGGATTGAGTTCCAGGTCCAGGAGGGGGAGTTCGTGGCCATCATGGGTCCTTCGGGCTCGGGAAAGAGCACCCTGCTTAACATTGTAGGCTGCCTGGACAGGCCTACCCGGGGACGCTACCTCCTTCAGGGCCAGGACATGGGGGGCAAGAGCGATGCGGAACTTGCCCAGGTGCGCAACCAGGAGATAGGCTTTGTGTTTCAGAGCTTCAACCTGCTGCCCCGGTACCCGGCCTGGAAAAATGTGGAGCTTCCCCTTGTTTACAGTGGCCTGTCCCCTGCGGAGAGAAAGAGGAGGGCCCTCCAGATGCTGGAGCGCTTCGGGCTCCTGGACAGGGCCACCCACACCCCCGCAGAGCTTTCCGGCGGGGAGCAGCAGAGGGTGGCCATAGCCCGGGCCCTTATAAACAACCCTGCCATCGTCCTGGCCGACGAGCCCACGGGCAACCTGGACAGTCGCTCAGGGGCCGAGGTGCTGGACATCTTCCAGGGACTTCACCGCCAGGGGGTTACCATCCTGCTGGTGACCCACGAGATGGAGGTGGCCCGCAGGGCCCAGCGGGTGATAACCATAAGGGACGGGGTGTGCCAGGATGGATGTTATTGAAGCCCTGAGGGCCTCCAGCGACGCCCTCAGGGCCAACCGCCTGAGGGCATTCCTCACCATCCTGGGAGTGGTTATAGGGGTGGCGGCAGTGATACTCCTGGTCTCCATAGGGGAGGGGGCCAGGCAGTACATCAGACAGCAGTTCGGCCAGTTGGGTTCAAACATACTGGTGGTGGTGCCTGGACGCACCGCCAAGGAAGGGGGCATGCACATGGGCACCTCGGCGGTAAGGAAGCTTACCATGGAGGATGCCCGGCTGATTGAGCGGCGCTCAAGGGCAGTGCTTCATGCCGTGCCCATCATAGTGGGAACCTCCTGGATAAGGTTCGGCAACCGCAGCAGGGATACCTACATCGTGGGCGTGGGGGCCAGGTACTTCAAGGTGCGCAACCTCAAGATAGCCGTGGGAAGGAACTTCAGCCAGGACGATATAGAGGGCTCAAGGAGGGTCTGCGTGCTGGGCCGGACGGTGAAGAGGGAGCTCATGGGCGAGGCCACCTCCCCCCTGGGCGCCCTGGTGACCATCGGCGATGCCAAGTACCGGGTGGTGGGCGAAATGGCCCCCAAGGGGGTGACCCTGGGGTTTGACATAGACGATGTGGTCTTCATCCCCGTAACAGCCGCCCAGGAGCTTTTTGACACCGACTGGCTGTTCAATATTACCGTGAAGGTGGCCAGCGAGGCCCAGATACCCCAGGCCAAGGAGGACATAAGAAGACTGCTCACAAGGCGACATGCAGGCAAGGAGGACTTCACCATCCTGAGCCAGGACGAGGTGGTGGCAGTGATGGGAAAGATTCTGAACATCATGACCGCCGTGCTGGCAGGCATCGCCGCCATATCCCTCGTAGTGGGGGGCATAGGCATCATGAACATCATGCTGGTGTCGGTAAGCGAGCGCACCAGGGAGATAGGTATCCGCAAGGCGGTGGGGGCTACCAACAGGGACATCCTCCTTCAGTTTTTGGCCGAATCGGTGCTCTTGAGCCTTACGGGAGGGCTGTTCGGGGTGCTCCTGGCCGCGGCCCTGGCCTTTGCCCTGCCTGCATTCGTGCCCTTTCTGCCGACTCACCTGGTGTGGTGGTCGGTGATTGTGGCCTTCCTGTTCTGCCTGGCGGTGGGGATATTCTTCGGGGTCTACCCCGCCAGAAAGGCCGCCTCCTACGACCCCATTGTGGCCCTCAGGTACGAGTAGGCCCCGAGGTACCGCCGCGGCCCTTCGCGGGGCTGGTTGACAGAACAGGGGACGGACAATTACTATTAAAGACTAAAGTTTTTAAGGCCAAAGATGAGGATAAAGGTATCGGAGATACCCCAAGAGGGGCTTGATGTCCGGGAGGAGATGTCCCTTGAATGGGACGACCTTCAGGCCCGGGCATCCTTTGAGGCCAGGGCGGAGAAGGTGGGCCAGGAGGTACTCCTTAAGGGCGTGCTGGAGGCCTCTGTAGAGCTTGCCTGTAGCCGCTGCCTGGGGAGGTTCAGGCAGGACCTCAGGGTGCCCGTGGATGTGTTCTACCATCCGGCCGAGACCCTGAAGGAGGAGACCAGGGAGCTGGGCACCGAGGAGATGAGCACAGGTTTTTACCAGGAGGACGAGATAGACACTGCAGTGCTTGCCAGGGAGCAGCTCATGCTTAATCTGCCCATGAAGCCCCTCTGCCGGGCCGACTGCAAGGGCATATGCCCTCGCTGTGGGGCTAACCTCAACATCCAGTCCTGCCAATGCCCCGTTAAGGGGGGCTCGGCCCTTCAGGGGGCGCTGGAGAAATTTCTCAAGGAGAGGAAGCAAAATGGCTAACCCGACGCACAGACACACCAGGGCACGAAGGGACAGGCGCAGGGCCCACTGGAAGGGGCAGTACCCCCAGCTTAGCACCTGTCCTGAGTGCGGCGAGCCCAGGCTGCCCCACAGGGTGTGCCTGAGCTGCGGCTCCTACAACCAGCGCAAGGTTCTGGAGATTGTAGAAAAAGACTAATGCGCATTGCCCTGGACGCCATGGGGGGCGACCATGCCCCCTCGGCCATAGTGCAGGGGGCTGTGGAAGCCCTCACGGAGCTTCAGGACCTGGAGGTGGTGCTGGTGGGCGACGAGATGGCCATCCTCCGGGAGCTTACCGGCAAGCGCTTCACCACCGAGCGGGTGTTCCTGAAGCACGCCTCAGAGGTCATAGCCATGGACGAGGCCCCCTCAACGGCCATCCGGAGGAAGAAGGACTCTTCCATTCGCAGGGCCATAGAGCTTGCCAAGAGGGGGCAGGTTCATGCCGTGGTTAGTGCGGGCCACTCGGGGGTGGCCATGGCCCTGGCCCTCCTCATGCTGGGCACCGCCCAGGGAGTGGACAGGCCGGCCATAGCCACCATAATGCCCACCCTCAAGCGCCCCTTCGTGCTCCTGGATGCCGGGGCCAATGTGGACTGCTCGCCCCAGAACCTTCTTCAGTTCGCCTTTATGGGCAATGCCTATGCCAGGCACATCCTGCAGAGGCAGAGCCCCAGGGTGGCCCTCCTGAGCATCGGGGAGGAGGCCTCCAAGGGCAACGAGCTCACCAAGGAGGCCTTCAAGATGCTCAAGGGCTCGGGCCTGAACTTCATCGGCAACATCGAGGGCAAGGACATCTTCCAGGGAGAGGCCGATGTGGTGGTGTGCGATGGCTTCATCGGCAACATAGTGCTCAAGACAGGTGAAGGCCTGGCCGAGATGGTCATCCGGATGCTCAAGCAGGAAATCGCCAGCCTGGCCATGGGCAGGCTGGGGTATCTGTTCATCAAGTCGGCCCTCAAGGGCTTCAAGAAGAAGACGGACTACGCGGAATACGGGGGTGCTCCCCTTCTGGGGATAAACGGCACCTGCATCATAGCCCATGGGCGCTCCACCGCCAAGGCCATAAAGAATGCCATAAGGGTGGCCCAGGAGCTTGCCAAGATGCGGCTTCATGAGCGCATAGAGGCAGAGCTGAAGGGCTACAGGGGAGGCAGGAGCGTTGCTGCGCGCTAAGGTGCTTGCCACAGGGGCCTACGCCCCCAGGAAGGTGCTTACCAACAGGGACCTGGAGAGGATGGTGGATACCTCCGATGAGTGGATTACCGAGCGCACCGGCATAAAGGAGCGCAGGATTGCCTCCGAGAAGGAGGCCACCTCGGACCTGGCCTATGAGGCCTCCAGGGATGCCCTGAAGCGGGCAGGGCTTAAGCCCAAGCATCTGGACTTGATAATAGTGGCCACCGTGACGCCGGACATGCCCCTTCCTGCCACTGCCTGCCTCTTGCAGGACCGGCTGGGTGTAAAGGGCATAGCCGCCTTTGACCTCAACGCCGCCTGCTCGGGCTTCATCTACGCCCTGGGGGTGGCCGATGGCCTGATCCGCTCGGGGCTTTACCGCAGGGCCCTGGTGGTGGGTGCCGAGGCGCTTTCCAGGATTACCGACTGGCAGGACCGTTCCACCTGCGTGCTCTTCGGGGACGGCGCAGGGGCCGTGGTGCTTGAGGCCACCGAGGAGGACCGGGGCATCCTCTCGGTGCACCTCTATGCCGACGGCAGCATGGGCGACCTCCTCATGGTGCCTGCCGGGGGCTCCAGAATGCCTCCCAGCCAGGAGACGGTAAGGAGGCGCCTCCACTATGTGAAGATGAAGGGCAACGAGACCTTCAAGGTGGCCGTCAAGACCCTGGAGCGCCTGGTAGTGGAGACCCTGAAGGCCAACAGGCTCAAGCCCTCGGACCTTGCGCTCCTCATCCCTCACCAGGCCAATCTAAGGATAATAAAGGCTACGGCCCAGAGGCTGAAGCTTCCCCTGGAGAAAGTACTCCTCAACCTGGACAGATACGGCAACACCTCCGCCGCCTCGGTGCCTATGGCCCTTCACGAGGCTGCCGTCACGGGCAGGCTGAGGAAGGGCGACTATGTGCTCCTGGAGGCCTTCGGCGGCGGGCTCACCTGGGCCTCGGCCCTTATCAAGTGGTAGCCTCCCCTCCTTTGCCCAGCTTCTGGTAGAAGGGCTTCAGCAGGTCTATGGGCACTGGGAACACCAGGGTGGAGTTCTTCTCCGTGGCTATCTCCGTAAGGGTCTGCAGGAACCTCAACTGCAGCGTAATGGGGCTTGAGGCCATGATCTCCGCTGCCTCCGAAAGCCTCTGGGCCGCCTGGTACTCTCCCTCGGCGTGGATTATCTTGGCCCGGCGCTCCCTTTCGGCCTCGGCCTGCTTGGCAATAGCCCTGAGCATCTCCTGTGGGAGGTCCACGTTCTTCACCTCCACGGCGGTGACCTTCACTCCCCAGGGCTCGGTCTGGAAGTCTATCACCTTCTGAAGCTCGGCGTTGAGCTCCTCCCGCTTGGTCAGGAGGTCGTCCAGTTGGCTCTGGCCCAGGATGCTCCGCAGGGTGGTCTGGGCTATCTGGCTGGTGGCGTAGTAGAAGTCCTCCACCTCGGTGACCGCCTTTATGGGGTCTATCACCCGGAAGTACACCACGGCGTTGACCTTCACCGAGATGTTGTCCCTGGTGATTATGTCCTGCGAAGGCACATCCATGGTGACGGTCCGGAGGCTCACCCTCACCAGGCGGTCAATTATGGGCCAGATAATCACCAGCCCTGGCCCCTTCACAGGTATTACCCTTCCCAGCCTGAACACTACGCCCCTCTCGTACTCCTTCAGTATCTTTATGGCTGCCGAGAGGAAGTACAGGATAAGGAGCACTACGAACAGAAGCCCCATGAACGATGTGGTTATAGGCATGTCTGAAAACCTCCTCCTTCAGTCTTTCTCGGGCCTTACCTTCAGCTTCAGGCCCTCCACGGCCTGCACCTTCACCCTGCTGCCCTTGGGGACGGGGGAGTCGGAGTAGGCGCTCCATATCTCCCCGTGAAGCAGCACCTGTCCCCCCTGGGGGCCCACATCGGTGCTGGCGGTGGCCGTCTGGCCCACCAGCCCTTCTGCACCGGTGGCGGGTCGGCGCCTGTAGGCCCTCAGGGCCAGCCACAAGGTGAGCACAAAAAACAGCGCCGTAATAAGCACCGCTGGAAGCACCAGGCTAAGGGAAAGCTTCAAGAACGGCCCTCCTTTCTCAAAAAGCATCAGGGAGCCGATGACCATGGCCACTATGCCCCCCAGGGTCAGGGCACCGTGGGAGACCACCTTTACCTCCAGTATAAACATTATAATCGCCAGGAGGATGAGCAGGAAGCCGGCGTAATTGACCGGCAGGGTCTGGAAGGCGTAGAAGGCCAGGATGAGGCATATGCCCCCGATCACCCCTGGGAATATGGCCCCGGGATTGGTAAGCTCAAAGAACAGGCCGTAGAAGCCCAGGAGCATCAGGATGTAGGCCACATTGGGGTTGCTTATGAGGTCAAGTATCCTGAGCCTTAAGCCCATCTCCTCCCTGAGCACCATGGCCTGGGCTGTCCGAAGGGTCCTTTCCTTGCCCAGTACGACCACTTTGCGGCCGTGAAGCCTCTGAAGAAGCTCCCTCAGGTCCTGGGCCATGAGGTCTATCACACCCAGCCTGAGGGCCTCCTCGGCAGAGGCCGAGGCCCCTTCCCGCACCGCCTGCTCGGCCCACCGGGCGTTCCTGCCCCTGGAGTGGGCGATGGCCCTTATGTAGGCTGCGGCATCCTCCAGGGCCTTTTTGGCCACAGCCTCTTGGAGTTTTTGCCCCACCCCCACGGGGGTGGCTGCTCCCAGGTTGGTCTGCGGGGCCATGGCCGCTACATGGGCAGCCAGGGTTATGAATGTGCCTGCCGAGGCCGCCCTGGCCCCTGGGGGGGAGACATACACCACCACGGGCACGGAGGAGGCGTTGATGGCCTTTACGACGCTGCGCATGGAGGCATCAAGCCCTCCCGGGGTGTCCAGCTCTACGATGAGGGCCTCCACGGCCTGCTCCTGCGCCTTCTGAAGGCTCTTGGTGAGGAACTCCGCAGCCACGGGATTGACCACCCCGTCAAGGGTTATCACCATGACCTCGGCCCCTGGGGCTGAAAGGGGAAGCACCAGCAGGCTAAATATCAGCAGGAGACGCCTCATCCGCTGGCCTTCTCTGAGGGTTTTCCCTTCTCAGGCGGCTTGGGCTTGCACACAGGGCAGTACGGTTCCCCCAAATCCAGGAGGCACACATGCCCTCACTCAGGGCAACAGATGCACCGCTCCTGGGGCTGTCCGCAGACAGGACACTTCTTCTCTTCCATGCCGGATTATATCCCCCTCAGAGGAGGTATTTCAACAGGACAAATCCCCCTATGAGGAGGGCCATGAACAGGATGCTCAGGATATTGAAGTACCTGTCTATGAACCTCTTTGCAGGGGGGCCCAGGAGGTACAGCAGCCCGGCCACCAGGAAGAACCTGGCCCCCCGGCTCAGGAGGGAGGCCACGATGAACACCCCGAAGTCAACCCTGAAGAACCCTGCCGCTATGGTGAAGACCTTGTAGGGAATGGGGGTGAAGCCGGCCACCGCTATGGCCCAGGCCTCGTAGCGGAGGAAGTAGGCCCTTACCGCCTCCAGGCTCTGGGGCTCTACATAGGCAAGAATTATCCTTTTCCCCAGGTGCCAGAACTGTGCCCCGATAAGGAAGCCCAGGGCCCCTCCCAGCACGGAGCCTGCGGTGCAAAGGAGGGCGTAGCGGAAGGCCCTCCTGGGAAGGGAAAGCCCCAGGGCCATAAGCAGCACATCAGGGGGCACAGGGAAGAAAGATGCCTCGGCCACTGCCAGGGCAAACAGGGCCAATGCCCCGTAAGGGGTGTGGGCCCAGTGCAGCACCCAGTCGTAAAGCCTTCTCAGGGGCTTAAGAAGCACTGTTAATTAAAGCCTAAGCCCGAGGCGGTGTCAAATCCCCTTGGAGCCCCCTCTGATGCTAAAATAAGGTATGAAACCCTTTTTCTCCAGGAGCGCCTTTAGAGTAACCCTCCTTTATGCCGGCCCCTTTGCGGTGGTAATAATAGGCCTTGCCCTGGCATTGATGATGTGGGAGATAAGGCAGCATGAGAGGGAACAGGTTTCAGAGCTTCTGGAGGTCTCCAGGGCCTTTTCCGAGCAGATTCTGATTACCCGGCAGTGGAACGCCAGCCACGGGGGAGTGTATGTGGAAATCACCAATCGGACCCAGCCGAACCCCTACCTGAAGGACCCGGAGCGGGACATTGTCTCTACCGCCGGCAGGCGCTATACCAAGATAAACCCTGCCTACATGACCAGGCAGCTGGCCGAAATAGCGGCCGAAAGGGGCAGATACAAGTTCAGGATGGTAAGCCTGAGCCCCATCAACCCCTACAACAGCGCCGACGAGTGGGAGGCCCAGGCCCTGAGGCAACTTCAGCAGGGGGCCCGAGAGGCCTACGCCTTTCTGGGCCAAGGAGAAGAAAGAGGGTTTCACTACATGGCCCCCCTCAGGATAGAAAGGCCCTGTCTGCGCTGCCATCGGCAAGGGCACTATGAGCTTGGGGCAGTGGCCGGAGGGCTTCATATCACCATACCCACCAGGGTCTCGGACATCCTTCATAGGGCCGAGACAAGACGCATGGTGCTTTCCTACGCCGCGGTGGTGGTGGTGGCCATACTGTTCGTGTTTGGCCTGAGCTGGGCCTTCTCGGCCCGCCTGGTAAGAGCGGCCAGACGGGAGCTGGAGGCCGAAAAGCTCAAGACGGCGGTGGAGCTTTCGGGGGCCATGGCCCATGAGCTCCGCCAGCCCTTGACCATCATTGTGGGCTTTGCGGAGCTACTGAAGGACAAGGTGAAGGGCTCCTCGGCAGAGCAGGAGGCCGATATAATCGTGGGCCAGGCCATGAGGATGGACGAGACCATAAAGAAGATGCTGGAGATTACCGTCTACAGGACCAAGCCCTACAGTGAGGATGTGGAGATTCTCGACCTGGAGGCCTCCAGCGAGGAGGAGAAATGAAGGAGGCCCTGCTTTACGAGCGGCTCCCGAAGCAGAAGGTGCGCTGCTTCCTCTGCGCCCACCGCTGCCTCATAGGCCCTGGCAAACGGGGCATATGCGCCGTCAGGGAAAACCGCGAGGGCACCCTCTTCAGCCTGGTCTACGGCAAGGTGGTCTCTCTCAACATAGACCCCATAGAGAAGAAGCCCCTGTTTCATTTCCAGCCCGGCTCCAGGAGCCTTTCCCTGGCCACGGTAGGCTGCAATTTCCGCTGCGAGCACTGCCAGAACTACGAGATATCCCAGTACCCCAGGGAAAGGCCCGATGTGGCCATTCCGGGCAGGGACACCACCCCCCGGGAGGTGGTGGCCCTGGCCGAGGCCGAGGGCTGCCAGAGCATTTCCTACACCTACACCGAGCCCACCATATTCCTGGAGTTCGCCCTGGACTGCGCCAAGCTGGCAAAAGAGCGGGGTATCAAGAATGTCTTTGTCTCAAACGGCTACATGACGCCCGAGAGCGCCTCCCTCATAGCCCCTTACCTGGACGGAAACAACATTGACCTTAAGGGGGACGACCAGTTTTACAAGAAGGTCTGCCATGCCGCCTCGGCCGAGCCGGTGAAGGAGACCATAAGGCTCATGCACCAGGCGGGGGTCTGGGTGGAGGTGACCACCCTTATCATTCCGGGCTACAATGACTCCGAGGGGCTTCTGAGGGACATAGCCCGGTTCATCCGCTCTGTGTCGCCCTCCATTCCGTGGCATGTCACGCAGTTTTACCCCACCTACCAGATGCTGGATATGCCCCGCACCCCTGTGAAGACCCTTCGGTGGGCCAGGGAGCTGGGCCTGGAGGAAGGCCTGAAGTTCGTTTACGAGGGCAATGTGCCGGGCGAAGGAGGGGAGAACACCTACTGCCCTCATTGCGGACAGTTGGTGATCGAACGCTTCGGCTTCAACATCCGGGCAAACCGGCTCCTGGAGGGTTCCTGCCCCCGCTGCCACACCCCCATAGAGGGAAACTGGATTTAGAATAACTTTTCTTTGTAAAATAACACAACTGGTAGTTTGTAGACAAATGGGGCCTGGCGCCTGATAATTCAATTAAGCCTTAGGGGGCGGAACCGATAGAAATCACTAATGGTAATTGGGAATGCTCAAGAGTGAAAAGCAGATAGGTGCGCTCATCAGGCAGCTGAGGAAGGCTGCGGGCATGTCGCAGATGCAACTGGCAGAAAAGATAGGGGTATCCTACCAGCAGGTGCAGAAGTATGAAAAGGGTGTAAGCAAGCTCACCATTTCCAGGCTTAAGCAGATAGCCGGGGCCCTGGGGGTGACCATCGGTGTGTTTCTGGACGAGGAACCTGCCAGCACCGAGGCGGGCGAGCCTGTGGCGGGCTTCAGGGGGCTCAGCAAGGAAGAGGCCCGGCTGCTTATGCTTTTCAGGAGGCTGGACAACCGAAGGCTTCGCACGGGATTCATAGACATGCTGGAGGATGTAGTCAAGCTTTCCCAGAAGCGGAGGCGCTAAGGGAGCTCCTTCATCATCACCAGGGCATCCTCCAGGGGTGCCAGGTAGTAGTTTCTCCTCCTACCTACCACCCGGAAATCCAGGGACTCATACAACCTCTTGGCGGCTACATTGGAGGCCCTTACCTCCAGGAACACATACAGGCAGCCCCGCTGGGCAAGCCCGCTCAGGGCGGCCTGTACAAGCCTTCTGCCTATTCCCTGCCTTCTGTGCTCAGGATGCACGGCCAAATCCAGTATGTGGCCCTCGTCGTAGGTGTGCCGGACGCAGATGTAGCCCACCACCGCCTCTTCCTTTAAGGCTACCAGGGCAATGCTGTGGGGGTTTTCCATCTCTGCCAGGAAGGAGGGGCTGCTCCAGGGGGTGCTAAAACTCTGCCGCTCGATCTCCAGCACCTCCTGCAGGTGCTGGCGTCTCATGGGCCGGATGACAATGCTCATGGCATCTTCAGCTCGGCCTCTGACTTCCTTATGTACTGAGGCGCCAGGGCCATGGGCTCTGAAAAAATACCCTCCCTGGCCATCCTGTAGCCCAGCACCGCCACGGAGGCGGCCGAGGGCTGCATCGCATGTCCTGGGGCAAAGACGGCCCTCCTGCCCAGGAGGCTGCCAAGTACTCCCCTGTAAAGCCATGCCCCTTCGCCCTGGAGCACCACCTCCTTGAGCCTGGAAAGCTCCTGGGCCCACTGCTGGGGCCTGAGGGTAGTCTCTTCCTTGAGTCTCTTGAAGCCTTCGGGGCCCCATTGGAAGACCGCTCCGTAGAGCTCCCCCTTTCGGGCATCCAGGAGGGGACACACGGGGAGGCTGCACAGGGGGAGCTGCCAGGCCATGGCCTCCAGGGTAGGCACCGCCACTATGGGCAGATTACCCCTGGCAAAGGCCAGTCCTTTGGCAGTGCTCAGGCCAACCCTGAGCCCCGTAAAGGAGCCCGGACCGATGGATACCGCCAGCACATCTATGTCCTTTATGTCCAGGCCGGCCTGGCCCAGGCAGTACCGAATGGAAGGCATAAGCCTCTCCGAATGGGCCACCTTTATGCCCAGCCTGAGGCTTGCCAGTATGCGCTCCCCTTCGCTCACGGCCACTCCGCCCATGAGGGTGGCTGTCTCCAGGGCCAGGAGCTTCATCCTCGGGGCTCCCTGAGCCGTCCTCCCAGCAGCGCTGCCCACAGCAGGCAGAGGCCTGCCGCGGCGCCCACCGCCTGGGGAGTGCCCAGATGCTCTGCCGCCGTCCCCATGAAGGCATTGCCAAAGGGGGTCATGCCCAGGAACACCAGGGTGTATACACTCATCACTCTGCCCCTGATGGCGTCTGTGCAATGCAGCTGGATGGTGCTGTTGGCCATGGCCAGGAAGCTCACCAAGGCCCAGCCGGCCACGGCCAGAAGGGCCAGGGAAAGCAGGTAATGCCTGCTAAGGGAGAAGCCCAGAAGGCTCAGGGGAAACATCACCGCCACCGCCCTCATGAAGCCGAGCTTTCCATAGGCCGAGCCCCTCAGGCCCAGGGCTACCGCTGCCAGGAAGGCCCCCAGCCCTGCCGAGGCTGCCAGGAACCCCAGCCCCTGGGCCCCTACATCCAGGACCTCCTCGGCAAACACAGGCAGCAGGCTTACAAACGGAAGCCCCAGGAGGCTGAAGCAGGCAATGAGCATGAGGGCCGTCCGAATGAAGGGTTCCTGCCTTATGAAGCGCATTCCCTCAAGGAGCTCACTGAGGAGCCCCCTGGGTTGCCTCCTGTGCACATGGCCCCGGGTGCTTATCCTGGTGAGGGCCAGGATTACTGCCAGGAAGCTCAGGGCGTTGAGGTAGAAGCAGGCCGGCAGACCCACATAGGCGATGGTAAGACCTGCGGCCACAGGGCCGATTATCCGGGCCCCGTTGAAGGCGGCGGAATTCAGGGCAATGGCGCTTAGGAGTTGCTCCCTGCCCACTATCTCCACATAGAAGGACTGTCTGGCCGGTATGTCAAAGGCATTGATGGTGCCCAGCATGGCCACGAACACCACCACCTGCCATATCTGAATGAGCCCCAGTTGGGTCAGCGCCCCGATGGCCAGGGCAGGCAGGGCGGCCAGGGCCTGAGTAAGAATCAAGAGATTGCGCTTCCTGAAGCGGTCTGCCGCCACCCCTCCCAGGAGACTGAAGAGCATCACCGGCAGGCTGGCCGCGGCGGCCACCATCCCCAGGTACATGGGGGAGCGGGTGAGGGAGTAGACCAGCCAGCCCTGGGCTGTGGCGTGCATCCAGGTGCCCGAGAAGGATATCACCTGTCCAATCCACAACAGCCTGTAGTCCCTGAGGTAAAAGGCAGGAAAGAACCTCCTGGATGTATCCATGACTGTATATTTTACAGTAAAATTCCGGTATGGGCTCTTGCCAGCTCTGTAAGAGGCAGTCCGGGAAGATATCCCCCTTTCTGGGGCTCTGCTACAACTGCATAAAGGGCCGGGCCCATGAGGCCCTCGTCCTCACAAAGGAGGCCCATGCCAGGGCCAGGAAGCCCTTTGGGCTTCCCCCCGAGCCCCCCAAGACGCCTGGGGGCCTTCCCTGCAAGGTCTGCGCCAACGAGTGCGTAATCGGGGAAGGCCAGGTGGGCTTCTGCGGCCTCAGGGCAAATGTGGGCGGGAGGCTCAAGGGTGTAAGTGCGCAGCGGGGGAGGCTTTCCTGGTATCACGACCCCCTGCCTACCAACTGCGTGGCCGACTGGGTGTGCCCTGGAGGCACGGGGGCAGGGTATCCCAGGTATGCCCTCCGGGACGGTCCGGAATACGGCTGTGCCAACCTGGCGGTGTTCTTCCATGCCTGCTCCATGGACTGCCTTTACTGCCAGAACTGGCACTTCAGGCGCCTGAGCTTGGGAGGCGAGGAGCACTCCGCAGAGGAGCTGGCAGCCTCCTTGAGGGACAACACCACCTGCATATGCTACTTCGGCGGGGACCCCAGCCCCCAGATGCCCTTTGCCCTCAGGGCCTCCAGGCTGGCCCTGGCCTGTAGCCCCAGGAGACCCCTGAGGATATGCTTTGAGACCAATGGCACCGTGCACCCGGGACTTTTGCAGCAGGCGGTAAGGCTTGCCCTGGACACAGGGGGCATCGTGAAGTTTGACCTCAAGGCCTGGGACAGGACGCTTCATAGGGCCCTTACAGGGGTCGACAACCAGCGGGTGCTGGAGAACTTCCGCCTGGCGGCCGGGCATATTTCCCAAAGGCCCGAGGTGCCCCTGGTGGTGGCCTCCACCCTCATGGTGCCAGGCTATGTAGAGGCCCAGGAAGTAGAGGCCATAGCCTCCTTCATAGCCTCGGTGGAGCCTGAAATCCCCTACGCCCTTTTGGCCTTCAGCCCCCAGTTCATGATGCAGGAACTTCCGCTTCTAAGCCGAAGGGAGGCCCAGGAGTGCCTTCAGGCTGCCCGCAGAGCCGGCCTGAGGAATGTACGGCTCGGAAATGTGCACCTTTTGAGGTAAAATACCCTAAATGCGCTATGTCCTGGTGGGTGGCGGCGCTGCCTCGGCCAGCGCCGCCCTGGCCATAAGAAAACTGGACGCCGAAGGGGAGGTCCTGGTAGTAACCGAGGAGCCCTATCCCTTCTACAGCAGGATAAGACTCCTGGGGTTCCTGGCAGGGGACATTGCCGAGGAGGAGCTTTTCCTTTTCAAGTCCCAATGGTACGAGGAGCACCGCATAAGGCTTCTCAAGGGTGCCAGGGCAGAGAGGCTGCTGCCCCAAAGAAGACAGCTCGTGCTTGCCGGCTCGGACACCATTGTCTATGACAGGCTTCTTCTGGCTACTGGTTCGGTCCCCTTCGTGCCCCCCGTGGAAGGCGTGGGACTTGAGGGCGTCTTCACCCTGAGGGGACTTGATGATGTGAAGGCCCTGGCCACCTATGCCAGGGACAAGGAGAGCGTCCTGGTGCTGGGCGGTGGGGCCCTGGGACTTGAGGCCGGCTATGCCTTGCGGAAGAAGGGTCTCAGGGTGAAGGTGGCGGAGGTTGCCCCCAGGCTGCTGCCCCGACAGCTGGATGAGGACTGCGCCCGGATGCTCCAGGGCCATCTTCAGAAACTGGGCCTGGAGTTCCACCTGGGGGTAAGGGCCCGGAGGCTCTTGGGAGAAAAGAGGGTGGAGGCCGTGGAGCTTGATGACGGAAGGGTGCTTCAGGCCCAGGTGGTGCTTGTCTCCGCGGGGGTAAGGCCCAGGGTGGAGCTTGCCCGAAGCTCGGGACTCAGGCTTCAGAGGGGGATTGTGGTGGATGACTCCCTTCGCACCTCTTGCGCGGACATTTGGGCCGCAGGGGATTGTGCCGAGCACAGGGGTGTGTGCTACGGCTTCTGGGCTGCAGCCCAGGGGCAGGGCAGGGTGGCGGGCACTAACATGGCCGGTGGAAAGGCCCTGTACGAGGGCACCATAGCGGCCTATACGGTGCGGATAGCCGGGCTGGAGGTCTTCTCCGCGGGGGACATAGAGCCTGAGGGCCCCTACGAGTGCATCCTCAGCAAGGACGAGCAGGGCTGCGCCTATCGCAAGGTAGCCCTCAAAGAGGGCCGAATCACGGGCTGCATCCTCATGGGGCGCACCCTGCAGGACAAGCAGGCCCTTCTCAGGGCCATACAAGGGGGCAGGAGGCTTTCTGCCCTGGAGGCCTCCTCAGGATGAGGCGCACCCAGGCAGAAAGGCTCCTCATACGGGTCCGCGGGGTGGTGCAAGGGGTGGGCTTCAGGCCCTATGTGTACAGGCTGGCGGTGTCCCTGGGCCTCAGGGGATTTGTGCAGAACACCGCCGAGGGCGTGCTCATTGAGGTGGAAGGGGAGGGCCTGCAGGAGTTCCTTCACAGGCTTACCAGAGAATCTCCCCCCCTGTGCCATATAACTGAGGTGGACACCGAGGCCCTTTCTGCCAGGGGCTACGAGGACTTCAGAATCCTCCAGAGCCAGGACGAGGGCCTCTTTACCCTCGTGAGCCCCGATGTGGCCACCTGCCAGGACTGCCTGAGAGAGCTTTTGGACCCTAAAGACAGACGCTACCTTTATCCCTTCATAAACTGCACCAATTGCGGGCCCCGCTACAGCATCATCCGGGCCCTGCCCTATGACCGGGCCAACACCACCATGAAGGTCTTCCCGATGTGCCCCCGGTGCCTGAAGGAGTACCAGGAGCCCTCCGACAGGCGGTTTCACGCCGAGCCCAATGCCTGCCCAGCCTGCGGCCCCGAGCTGAGCTACCAGGGACCCCAGAGCCCCGGGCGGGAGCCCCTGCTACAGGCCCTGGGGCAGCTCAAGGCAGGAAGGATAGTGGCCATAAAGGGCCTGGGAGGGTTCCATCTGGCCGTGGATGCCACCAATGCCCAGGCAGTGGAGCTCCTGAGACGACGGAAGCGCCGAAGCAACAAGCCCTTTGCCCTCATGGCCGCCAGCCTGGAGGTCATAAGGCGCTTCTGCCATGTAAGCCCGGAGGAGGAGGCAGTCCTTGTCTCTGAGAGAAGGCCCATAGTGCTCCTTAGAAAGAGGGAGGACTGCTCCCTTCCTGAGGCCATTGCCCCCCGTAGCAGACGCCTGGGCTTCATGCTGCCTTACACCCCCTTGCACCGCCTGCTCTTTGAGCACCCCGGGGGCCCGGGGTTTCAGGTGCTGGTAATGACCAGCGGCAACCTTTCCGAGGAGCCCATTGTGGTGGACAACCAGGAGGCCTTGGAGGCCTTGAAGCCCCTGGCCGATGCCTTCTTGCTTCACAACCGGGATATCCACACCCGGGTGGACGACTCGGTGCTGGCCCGTACAGGAAGCCAGGAGGTGTTCATTCGCCGGGCCAGGGGCTATGCCCCTGAACCCATAGCCCTTGAGGGCACAGGCCCCCAGGTACTTGCCGCCGGGGCCGACCTGAAGAACACCTTCACCCTTACCAAGGACAATGTGGCCATCGTGAGCCAGCACATCGGGGACATGGAAAGCCCCAAGACCCTGGACTTCTTCCAGGAGACCCTGGAGAAGCTCAAGGCCCTCTATCGGGTAAGCCCCGAGGCCCTGGCCTACGACCCCCATCCGGGCTACTTCAGCACTGCCTGGGCCCTGAGCCAGGAGGGGCTCCTTAAGGTTCCCATTCAGCACCATTATGCCCATGTGGCCTCGGTGATGGCCGAGCAGGCCCTCAGGGGCAAGTGCATCGGCGTGGCCTTTGACGGCCTGGGCTACGGCCCTGACGGCACCCTGTGGGGTGGGGAGTTCCTCATTGCCGACATTTATGGCTTCCAGAGGGCCGGGCACATAAAGCCCTTTCCCCTGCCAGGAGGCCAGCAGGCCATCAGGCAGCCCTGGAGGGTGGCCGTAAGCCTGGTGGGCCAGATGGCGGGTCCAGAGTGCCTGGAGCTCCTTGAGAGGGTGGGGTTTTTGAAAAGGCACGAGCCCTCCCAGGTGGAGGCCGTCCTTAAGGTCTCGGAAAAGAGGGAGTTTTCTCCCCTCAGTTCAGGGGCAGGCAGGCTCTTTGACGCTGTCTCGGCCCTCTTGGGCCTGGTAAGTGAGAATACCTTCGAGGCCGAGGCCGCCATGGCCCTGGAGGCCTGTGCCTTGGAGGGCATTGAGGAGGACTATCCGGTGGACATCTCCTTCAGCTCGCCCATGGTGGTAGACTTCTCCATGACCTTTTATGCCATCCTCAGGGACATGGAGCAAGGGGTGGCACCTGGGCACATCTCTGCCAAGTTTCACAACACGGTGGCTACTGCCATCGGGCGGGTGGTGCTGAAGCTGGCGGTCCTTCAGAGACTCAATGATGTGGTGCTCTCAGGGGGGGTGTTTCAGAACCTGTACCTCCTTTCCCGCGCTGTGAGGCTCCTTCGGGAGCACGGCCTGAGGGTGCATACCAACCGCCGGGTGCCTGCCAACGACGGCGGAGTAAGCCTGGGACAGGCCTATATCCTCCGAGAGAGGCTCAGGGGATGAACACCCAGAGAGTACTGAAGGCCATAGGGCTCATCATGCAGTCCCTCCAGAGGGAGGTAAACCTCATGGAGGTCTGCGGAACCCACACCGTGAGCATCTTCCGCCACGGCATAAGGGGGCTTCTTAGGGACTGGCCCGTGAGGTTTCTCAGCGGCCCTGGCTGCCCCGTGTGCGTTACTGCCCAGGAGGACGTGGACAGGGCCATCATGCTGGCCCGAAGGCCCGGCGTGCTGCTATGTACCTTCGGGGACATGATGAGGGTGCCAGGGGCCCTGGGAAGCCTGCAAGAAGCCCGGGCCAGGGGGGCCAGGGTGGAGGTGGTCTACTCCCCCCTGGATGCCCTCAGGCGGGCCGAAAAGGGCACCGAGACGGTGGTCTTTTACGCCACGGGATTTGAGACCACCGCCCCCTCTGTGGCCGCGGTGCTCCTGGAGGCCGAGGAAAGAGGTATAGAGAACTTCCTCCTTTATTCGGTGCACAAGCTGGTGCCCCCGGCCCTGGAGGCCCTGCTTCAAGGGCCGTGCCAGCACATCGACGGCTTCATACTCCCCGGGCATGTGAGCACGGTGATTGGAAGCAGGGTGTATGACTTCATAGCCGAAAGATACTCTAAGCCCGCGGTGGTGGCTGGGTTTGAGGCCCAGGACATACTGGAGGCCACCCTCATGCTCCTTGACGGTATCAAGGCCCGGAGGCCTGAGGTGCAGGTGCAGTACAGTAGGGCCGTGCGCCCCGAGGGCAACCCCAGGGCCCGGGCCCTCATGAGAGAGGTCTTCACCGTGGTGGATGCCTACTGGAGGGGCATAGGGGTGATACCCTCCAGCGGGCTGAGCCTTGGGGAGGCCTTTGCCCACAGGGACGCCCTCAGGGTGTTCGCCCCTGAGCTTGCAGAGGTGCCCAAGGCCGGGGAGCCCAGGGGCTGCGCCTGTGCCGATGTGCTCAGGGGTCTCAAGCTGCCTCCTGACTGCGCCCTCTTTGGTCGCCGATGCACCCCGGAGCACCCCGTAGGGGCCTGCATGGTGAGTACCGAAGGGAGCTGCGCCGCTTACTACAAGTACGGAGGTGGCAATGGATAGGATACTGCTGGGCCACGGGGCCGGGGGCAGGCTTATGCACTCCCTCATCAGGGAGCATTTCTCCGGCGCCTTTGGCATGGCCGAGCTCCTGGATGCTGCCAGGCTTAGCCTTGAAGGCCGGCGGGTGGCCATGAGCACGGACAGCTATGTGGTGAAGCCCCTGTTCTTTCCGGGAGGAGACATAGGGGAGCTCTCAGTCTACGGCACGGTGAATGACCTGAGCATGGTAGGTGCTCGCCCCCTCTGCCTTACGGTGGGTTTCATCCTGGAGGAAGGGCTTCCCCTGGAGGACCTCAGGCGCATCGTGGCCTCTATGGCCAGGGCGGCTCAGCGGGCGGGGGTGGCCTTGGTGGCAGGAGACACCAAGGTGGTGGAGCGCGGAAAGGGCGATGGGATGTTCATCAACACCGCCGGGCTGGGCCTCCTGCCCGAAGGGCTGGAGCTCGTGCCCTCCAGGATGAGTCCCGGCGATGTGGTCATCCTGAGCGGCCCGGTGGGGGAGCACGGCATAGCGGTGATGGCAGAGCGCAACGGCCTGAGCTTTGAGCCCCCCCTTAGGAGCGACACCAGACCCCTGAACGACCTGGTGCAGAAGATGCTCCAGGCGGGAGAGGGCCTCAAGGTTCTCCGGGACCCTACCAGGGGGGGGCTGGCTACCACGCTCAAGGAGCTGGCCCTTCAGTCAGGCCTGAACATACTTGTCAGGGAGGAGGACATCCCCGTCTCCCCCCAGGTAAGGGGGGCGGCGGAGCTCCTGGGACTAGACCCCCTGTATGTGGCCTGCGAGGGAGTGCTGGTTGCGGTGGCGGGCGCCCCTGTGGCAGAATATCTCTTAGCCCTCATGAGGGAGCATCCCGACGGGGTTCAGGCCAGGGCAATAGGCGAGGTCCTGCCCCCAGAGGGGTCTGAGCCCAGGGTGGTGCTCCAGACGGCTATAGGCGGCCAGAGAATGCTGGAGATGCTCCTGGCCGAGCAACTGCCCAGAATATGCTGACAAGGAGGACTCATAAGGTGCTCAGATACCTGGCAGTACTTGTGCTTCTGGGCCTTGCCCTGGGATGCGCAAAGCCCGTGGCCGAGGTCAATGGCCAGAAGATAACCAAGAAGGAGTACGAGGAGGCCCTGGCCTGGCGCATAAGCGAGCACAAGGCCAGGGGGGCAGAGTTTGACCCCAAGGCCCTGCAGCAGGCAGTCCTGGAGGAACTGGTGGCCGAAAAGCTCCTCCTTCAGGAGGCCGAGGAAAGGGGCATCACCGTGAGCTCCCAGGAAGTGCAGGAGGAGCTCAAGCGCATAAGGGACCTCATGGGTGAGGAGGCCTTCCAGAGAGACCTCAGACAAAGGGGCGTAAGCATCGAGGGCTTCAAGAAGCGCATCAGGAAAACCTTGGTCATAAACAAGCTGCTAAGGCAGTTCGTGCCCGAGGACTCCATTACGGAGGAGGAGCTCAGGAAATTCTACAAGGACTCGCCCACCCCGTTTGTCAAACCGGAAAGGGTTGAGGTGCGCTTCATCCAGACCAATACCCAGGAGCAGGCGGAGGCCATCCTCAAGGAGATGAGACAGAGGGGCCTGAGCTTCGACCAGATGGCGGAGAAGCTGAAGGAGGAGAAACGAGCGGTAGTGAGCGACTACGGTTGGACCCAGCCGGAGTTCTTCAGCCCGGAGATTCAGGAGGCCCTGAGGACGCTCAAGAAAGGCCGCTACGGAGGTCCCTATAAGGCCAAGGTGGGCTACTACCTCCTGAAGGTCCGGGACCGCACCCCCAAGGGCATAAAGAGCTTTGAAGAGGCCAGGGAGGAGATAAAGGCTACCCTCCTGGCCCAGAGGAGGCAGACCCTCCTGAGCCACCTGGTTCAGGAGAAGCGGAAGAAGGCCCTGGTGAAGTTCTACTGAGATGGGCTTCACCGAGGAGAGGGTGGTCTTCAGATTCCTGGATGGCAGGCTTCTGAAGGGCTACCTGGAGGAGTTCCACCCCCAACAAGACAGGATGGTCTTGAGGGAGACGAGCGGCGCCCTCAGGCAGGCCAGGCTCTCGGAGCTCAAGGCAGTGTTTTTCGTAAAGAGTTTCGAGGGTCAGAGACAGCACAGGGAGAGCAAGTCCTTCAGGGCCAGGGGCCGAAGGGGCAGAAAGGTGTTCATCAGGTTCAAGGACGGCGAAAGCCTTACCGGCTATACCCTGGGGGACATACCCTGGAGACACGGGTTCTTCCTGGGGGGCTCTGCCGAGCCTGGCTTCTTCATGTATCCTACCGACCAGGACAGCAACAACATAAAGATATATGTAGTGGCCTCGGCGGTGGAGGATGTGACCAGAGTAGGATGAGGACGCTGGTCTTTGTCATAGTGCTCCTTTTTGCCGTCCTGCCCCTGGGGGCGGTGGAGCTTGACAGGGTGGTGGCCGTGGTCAATGGGGAGGTCATCACCTGGGCGGAGCTTTACAGGGCTATGGAATTTGAGTTCGGCCAGCGCCTCAAGGGCCTCAGCCAGGAGGAAAAACTCCGGTTCTACAAGAGCAACGAGGCCCGCTTCCTTCAGCAGATGATAGACGGGAGGCTGCAGCTTCAGGAGGCCAGGGCGAGAGGGCTTCAGGTAAGCCAGCAGGAGGTCGAAGAGGCCATCAGGAGCATAAGGGCCCGCTACGGCATGGACGAGGAGGCCTTCCTGGAGGCCCTCAGGAAGGAGGGCTTCGCCCTCCAGGAGTACAAGCAAAGGCTTGCGGAGCAGATACTCATAAGCAAGCTGGTTTCCCAGGAGGTGAGGCAGAAGCTGGTGGTCTCTGACGAGGAGGTAAGGCGCTACATCAGGGAGCAGGGCCTTCAGCCCCAGGACGAGCCCCTGTATCACATCCTGCAGATATTCTTCAAGGCGCCCCAGGAACCTCGGATGCGCCCCCTTCTTGAGCAGAAGGCCCAGGAGGCCCATGAGCGGGTGAGCGCAGGCGAGGACTTCCTCCTGATAGCCAGGCTGTACTCCCAGGGTGCGGTGGACCTGGGCTACATTGAGGCCTCTTCGCTGGCTGAGGAGTTCAGAGAGCGCCTTCAAGACATGAAGCCCGGTCAGGTAAGCAGGCCCTTCTGGAGCCAGCAGGGGCTCCACATAATAATGCTGCAGGATGTCATCATGCCTGGGGACGAGGAGGCCCTGCTGAGGAAGGCCCGGGAGGCCCTTCTCCAGCAGAAGTTTGCCCGCCAGTACAGGCAGTGGCTCAGGAGGCTCAAGGAGCGCTCCTTCGTGGAAATCAGGCTGTAGGAGGGGCAAAGGGGTGGCCAAACCAGTTTGGCCACCCCTTTTTTACGCCCTGTCAAAGGGTTATTTCTTGTGGCACTTGGTGCAGTTGCCCTTCTGGGCGAAGGCCTTGTTGCCGTCGTGGCAGACGCCGCAGAACTTGCCGGGCTTGTGGTCGGCCAGGGTGAGCTTCATGGTGCCGAACTTCATGGCAAAGACCTTGGGATGGCAGTCCATACACTTGGCCCCGGCATCCGCATGGGTCTTTCCGCTGAAGGTCACCTGCCCCATGGCGCCGTCCTTGAACACCAGGTCCTTGCCCGGAGGCACTGCCAGGGCGGTGCCTATGAATGCCGCTACTATGAGCACAAGCAGGGCCACTACTAGAGCTTTCCTCATCTGTCTCCTTCACCTCCTTTCCTGAATAAACCGTTGAAAATTTAATCCATGAGGGCTCGGGCTGTCAAGTTCGCCTCTCCAGGGCCAGCACCTTCCGGAGCCTTCGCCTGTGGCGCTCTTCCTCTGAAAAACGGGCCTCCAGGAAGACCCTGACCACCTCCTTGGCGAGCTCCGTCCCCACCACCCTTTGGCCCAGGCACAGGATGTTCATGTCGTCGTCCTCCACCCCCTGACGGGCGGAGAAGGTGTCGTGGCACACTGCCGCCCTTATGCCCCTGAGCTTGTTGGCTGCCACCGAGGCGCCCACCCCGCTTCCGCACACCAGGATGCCCCGCTGGGCCCGGCCCTCCTGCAGGGCCCTGCCCACTGCCAGGGCTATGTCGGGATAGTCGGAGGGCTCCTCGCTGGAGTGCACCCCCAGGTCAAGCACTTCATGGCCCAAGGCCTTGAGGTGCTCTGCCAGGGCCTGCTTCAGCCTGAAACCTCCGTGGTCTGCCCCCAAGGCTACCTTCATCAGAGCAGCCCCAGGAGGATTTCCTTCTCCAGCATGTCCACCCTCTCCACCCTTACAGTAAGCATGTCGCCTATCCTGAACCTTTTGCCCGTGGCCCGGCCCACCAGCATGAGGGTCTGCTCGTTGTACACATAGAAGTCGTCGGTGAGGCTTGAGACATGCAGGAACCCTTCTACATAGAACTCCTCCAGTCTTATCCTTAGCCCATAGGGGGTTATGCCTATCACCTTGCCCCTGAAGGCCTCTCCCACCTTCTCCCGCATGAACCACACCCGCATGGCCCTCAGGGTGGCCCTTTCCACCTCGTCGGAGAGGCGTTCCATCCTGGAGGTATGAAAGGCTATGTCTGAAAGGCGCTCGGCCAGGGCCTTGAGTCCCTTTTCCGAGGGGCCCCTGGGGCTGAGGGCCTTCCTTAGCACCCTGTGCACCACCAGGTCGGGATAGCGCCTGATGGGGGAGGTGAAGTGGGTGTAGCACTCCGAGGCGAGCCCGAAGTGGCCTATGTTCAGGGGACTGTAGCGGGCCTGCTTGAGGCTCCTTAGGACCAGGTGGTTTACCACGTCCTCCTTTGGAGTGCCCCTGGCTGCGGCCAGCAGCTCCTGGAGGCTTTGGATGCGCCTGCCGAAGAGCACCTTGCCCAGCCTGAAAATCTCCCTGAGCTTTTCCTCCTCAGGAGGCTCGTGCACCCTGTACAGGGTGGGCAGGCCCAGGCGCTCCAGATGCTCTGCCACGGCCTCGTTGGCCGCTATCATGAACTCCTCTATGATGATATGGGCCAGGTTGCGCTCCGCCCTCAGGATGGCCTCTGGCCGGCCCTGCAGGTCCAAGAGCACCTCGGGCTCGGGCAGGTCAAAGTCCAGGCTGCCCCGCTGAAGCCGCCGCTGCCTGAGTTCGGAGGCAAGCTCGGCCATGAGCTCAAACTCCCTGAGAAGGTGCTCATAGCGCTTCCTCTCTTTGGGGTCCTCGTCCGCCAGGATTTTCTTTACCGATGTATAGGTCATGCGCTCGTCACTCATGATGAGGCTGGGATAGAAGGCCGCCCTGTAGCGCTTGCCGTAGCGGTCGAAGTCCATCTCCACGGTGAAGGCTGCCCTGGGACGGTGAGGCCTGAGGCTGCAGAGGTCCTCCGACAGTCTCTTGGGCAGCATGGGCACCACCCTGTCGGGGAAGTAGACGCTGCAGCCCCGCTTGAAGGCCTCCCTGTCCAGGGCTCCCTCCTCTGGCACATAGTGGCTCACATCGGCGATGTGCACCCACAACCTGAAGCCGATGTCCGTAAGCCTTATGGAGATGGCATCGTCAAAGTCCTTTGCCTGCTCTCCGTCTATGGTGACGGTGGGCAGGCGGCGGAGGTCCTTCCTGCCTTTGGGAGTTGCCTCGGAAAGGCCCCTTGCCTCCCTCTGGGCCTCGGCAGGAAAACGCTTGGGAAGATTGAACTCCTCCATTATGGCCTCGATCTCCTCCAAGGGGCTCTGGGGCTCCTTGAGGACCTTGAGCACCTTTCCCACGGGGGGGCGTCGGCCCTCGGGGTATTCCGTAAGCTCCACCAGGACCCTTTGGCCCGCCTTGGCCCCTGAGAGCTCTTTGGAAGGAATGTAAATGTCAAAGGCCATGCGCCTGGAGGAGGGCTTTACGAACCAGGCCCTGTTGGCCCTCTCCAGGGTTCCTACCACCCTGTGAAGAGCCCTTTCCAGGATTCTCAGCACCCTGCCTTTGCGTCCCGGGGGCTCGGGCCGGGCAATCACCCTGTCGCCGTCCATGGCCCCCATGGTGGCATGGGGAGGAATGAAGATATCCCTCTGTCCAGGGGTCTCGGGAATCACAAAACCATAGCCTTCCGCATGGGCCTCAAAGGAACCCCTGACCAGGTTGACTTCCTCGGCCGGGGCATAGAGGCCCTTGCGGGTGTACACCAGCTCGCCTTCCCGTAGCATCTGCCTCAGCAGGCGCCTGAGCCTCCTGGCCTCGGCCCTCTGAAGCCCGAAGGCCCCTACCAGTTCCCTGAAGCTCTGGGGTCTGGGCCTGCGTCTGAAATGCTCCAGGATGTCCTTGCGCTGTAGCATCAGCTTGTATTGTAGAGGATTTTGCCCGTTTTTGCAGAGGGCTACGAAAGGGCCTTGTGCAGACGGGGCCCTGAATATAAAATAGGGCATGGCCCTAAGGGACCGCCTGGGAAGGCGCATAGACTACATCAGGGTCTCCCTTACCGAGCGATGCAACCTTCGCTGCATTTACTGTGTGCCGGGGGGACACCCCGACTGCACCCACAGCCCCAGGGAGCTTGACCAGGGACTGCTCCTAAGGTTCATCAGGGTGGCCTTGAGCTATGGACTTTTCAAGGTGCGCCTTACGGGGGGTGAGCCCCTTCTGAGGCATGACATCGTGCAGATAGTGCGAGGGCTCAAGGCCCTGGGCGTGAGAGACCTGAGCCTTACTACCAACGGCCTCCTGCTTCCTTCCCTGGCCCGGCCCCTCAGGGAGGCAGGACTTGACAGGGTGAACATAAGCCTGGACAGCCTGAGGCCCGCCCGCTACCGGAGCATTACCGGGGGCGGAAGGCTGGAGGCGGTGTTTGAAGCCCTCGGGAAGGCCCAGGAGGTAGGGTTGAGACCCGTAAAGCTCAACATGGTGCCCATAAGGGGGCTTAACGACGACGAGGTGGAGGAGTTTGCCCGCCTGACGCTTCGGCAGCCCTGGCATGTGCGCTTCATAGAGCTAATGCCCCTGAGGAGGGGAGGGTGGGGCAAGGACAGGGTGGTCACGGCCGAGGAGGTGCTCAGGAGAATCTCCTCCCTGGGGGAGCTTGAGCCCCTGGGGGCCTTCGGTTCTTCAAGGAACTACCGTTTCAAGGGCGGCAGCGGGGTAGTGGGGCTCATCAGTCCCCAGAGCCGGCACTTCTGCCGACACTGCAACCGCCTTCGCCTTACCGCCTCCGGCAGGCTCAGGCCCTGCCTGTTTTCCCCCGTGGAGATACAGCTTCGCCCCCATATGACGGAGCAAGCCCTCAGGGACTTGCTTCAAGAGGCAGTGGGGTGCAAGCCCCCTGGTAAGGAGGCCTCGGCAGACATCCCCGCCCAGAGCATGAGGCAGCTGGGAGGTTAGCCCTCCAGCTCCTGGAGCCTCCTGCTGAGCAGGGCCGCATGACGCATCTCCTCGGCTATTATGTGCTCTATCTCCTGTCTGCCCAGGTCCTCGGGCACTATGGCCTTTACTCCCGTGTAGTAGGCAATGGAGTCCTTCTCAAACCCTATGGCCATGGCCAGGGTGTCCCTGGGGCTCATCATCTTTATGAGTTCCGAGGGGTCTGTGCGCACATCAAACACCTTGCCCGTTGCCATGGCCCTGAGGAACAGGACCGCTTCGGCCTCGGGGTCAAACCCCTTGGCCCAGTCCCTGTCCCTGAGCCTCTCCTGCAGGGCCTGAAAGACCCTCAGGTGGTCGTCCTCCATGGAGGCAAGCTCCAGAAGAAGCTGCCTCAGGGAGGTATCCTCGGCGGCCTCGGCCGCCTTGCGGTAAAACCGGGCCCCGTTTCGCTCTATCTGTTGAGCAAGCTCAAACACCTCGTAGGCATTGTAGAACTCCTTCATAACAAAAGTTCCTCCTTTTGAAATACTGCCCCTATTATGCCATATCCAGCCCCAGCAGACTGCACAGCCTTCTGTCCTGTCCCTTGAGGCACTGGGCCGCCTGCTCGGGGCTTATGCCCAGCCTGGTAAGGGCGAAGTCGTATTTCACAGGGTCCTGGGGGTTTATGAGTCTGAAGGCCTGGGTGACCTCCAGCACGGTGCGCCTGTTGGCGCTCCTTCGGCGGGTAAAGCCCATGGCAAGGGCCAGCCTGTGCATGTGGGTATCCAGGGGCACCAGGAGGGCTGAGGGACTTATGCCCTTCCAGCCCCCTGGGTCGACGGCGTCCTTCCTTACCATCCAGCGAAGCATGAGGTGAAGCCTCTTGCAGGCCCCTCCACGCCAGGGCCTGGGAAGGAGGCTTGAGGGCTCCCCGTGGGCATAAAACTCCTGCACGAACCCCTCCAGTGCCGAAAGGATGTCCTGAGAAGGCCTCCAGTGCCGAAGAAGACACTCTCCCAGGGAGCCGTATTTTTCCACCACCCTGCCTGCTGCCCAGAGGAGGGCTGAAAGCTCCTCATCTGTGGAGAACCTGTGCCTGAAGCCCCTGAGCCTGGTCCTCACAGCCTTCAGGGAGGCGCTTCTTATGAATTCACCCGGATGCTGGAGCCTCTCAAGCACCCAGGAGATGCTCCTTAGAATCTGCTTCACATTGCCATAGGCCAGGCAAGAGGCCAGGAGAGCCACCACCTCCCTGTCCCTGACCTGGGGGTAGCGGTAGAGAAACTCCAGGGGGTCCGGATGCACCAAGGAGCGCCTGTTGAGCCTCTCGTAAAGCGTTTCAAAGAGGGGTTTGAGGTTGTTAATGGGGTGCTTCATCTGGCTCCCCACTTGCAACCCTCTTCATAACCACTCTCCACCGCCAGGAGATCACCTAACCAATTGATAAACAACATCTTTCAAAGAGCGGCACATCCCCGAGGGGGCGGAAGCGGTGTCAAGACCAATTTCCTATAATGCCCAGCCGACCTTCTCCCGCGGCATGGTGTCATATTTCCATCAACTTTCTTACGGGTTCTTTCAAGCAATCCGGGATGTCGTCTTCCGTGGCATTGGCAAAACGTTTAAGCGCTTGGTCGACTTTATGGCTCTCGTCTTTAGGCAATCCCAGAGCCCCTTCAAAGGTCGGTACCAACCAGAATGTATATTCCTTTCCAGCAGCATCAAGGATTGCTTTGTTCCATTGCTTATGCTTCTTGTTTTTCTCTCGCTGGGTTTCCTTGCGCTTGGCCGACCACTCCTCCTTTATGTCTCGAATGTCAAAATCCACCAACACGACATACGGAATACCGAGCGCACGGGCTACGCGCACAAACAAGGGGATCTTTGTCTTGCCGCCACATTCGATAACGGAAATGTTTTCTTTGTTAATGTCTATCCCGAGCGCCCGAAACACAAGGGGGAGCGCCACCTTTTCCGTGTTTCCCTCAACAAACATCACCCTTCGCGCGAAAAACAGCTCGTTGCGCTGCGAGTCAAATTCCGTCATCAAGCGGAGCGATTTCCGTTCGTCTTCAGCCAACTCCACTTTGCTGGCTTGGTGAACCTTGGTGCCGATCTCCACAGTTCTGCGGACTATAGCGACGGACTCAGGATCGTGAATCTGTACAAACACAGGCGAGTGCGTGGTCAAGAAGACCTGATTACCTTTCTCTGCCAGTGATCGAAGCACAGAGGCGAAATAACGGGCTTTTTGTGGATGAAGGAAGGCCTCTGGTTCCTCGATAGCGAACACGGCACCTTCTTTCTTCAATTCTTCGTAGGTCCGTAAGATGGCCACGACAATCGCGCTCTGTAAACCCGCTCCAACTTCTCCAGCGGGGCTACGAATACCCATCTGGTCGACATAAAGCTGTAGCGACTTGAAAGCGTTGGTGGGGTCGTGGCTTTCGAAGTGCAGTTCAACCTTATTCTTATCCGCATCCAACCCCATTTGCTCAATCGCATTCTCCGCCAGTCGTCGTTCGATTTCCTCGAAAGACTCCGTTCTCAGGTACTTGTAGGCATCTCTTACGGCAGCCTCGAATGCCTCCTTTCGAGTCATCTTCTTGGAAGTTCCATCAGGAAGCTTAACCGTTATCTTCTTCTTGTCGTTGAGAAACTCTGTGTTAACCTCATTGAAGAGCCGGCGGAGAACCGACCATCGGCTGCTGGGGGTCTGTTTGTCATATTCCCGCAACACGCCAACGTAAATCATGGATGCAGCCTGCTCACGCAGAGCCGAGGAGACCCTTAACGGCACCCACTGTCCCTTGTATTTTCCTGGCTCCTTCGGGAACTGACAGACCTTGCCTTTTTCATCCACGCATACGTAGGAAACACTTAGATCGCCACGCTGCTTTTTGCCGGATTTCCTCTCTAAAGCATGACACCTTAGTTCAAAACCGCCCACAACCATCTTGTGCTTATTTCGCCATTCCTCAGTAACTCCATCGAAAACGACGCGAATTACAATATCCTTGCTTGTATCTTGGTTGTGGAAGTCTTCTTCTGAGAAGCTCCGTTCGGTAGGCCAAGTCTCTCCAAGCACAAGATTCAGTGCTCGGAGTATGTTCGATTTCCCGGAATTGTTCTCACCGATTAAGACGCAATACGGTCCCGGGTCGAAGTCTAACTCCTGGATTGAACGGAAATGCTCGATATGTACCCGGGCAATACGCATTACATCAACCCTTATCTTTGATCAATTCCGAGCCGCATCGCCACGCCCTCGTAGTCCGGGGCCTCGGCGTAAAGCTTCTCGAGCTCGCTGCGCGCCCGCCGGCGCTGGCCGAGGTCCTCGTAGACCAAGGCTCGTTCGTACCTGAGCGCCCGAAGCAGTTCCTCGGACCGGTTCTTCTTCCGGCGCAGGGCGCCCGTCAGGGTCTCCCGCGCCGCGTCCAGGAGCCCGAGCCCGCGCAGGGCCCTGGCCTTGTAGAGCAGCAGAGCGGTGTGGACCGGCGTCTCGTTCTCGATGCCTTCGGCCAACCGCACAACCTTTCGGCAGACGTTCTTATCGCCCGGGCGGGCGTCCAACAGCAGCTCGGCGAGGGACAGCTTCACCACCACGTCGTCGGGTTCGAGCCGCTTCAGTCTCTCCAGGCAGGCAATCGCATCCTCCCAGCGCTCCTGACGCTGATAGACCTCCACCAGGCCCAACAGCACGCCGCGGAGATCCGGGCCCACATGCGCGGACACCTCGTCTGTGATGGGGAGACTCATGGTGGCGGAGATGCCGTGCTTGGAGAAGTAGCGGCCCAGACGGCTGTGCTTCTCTGCGGCCGTCGCCAGGTAGTTCGCAGCTTCTTCCAGCCGCTCCTGCTTGAGCGCCAGGAAACCGGCAAGGTACGCGCCGTCGGCCAGGTGGACGGCCTTCTCGAGGTGTTCGAGGGCCTTCTCTTCGTTCCCAAGGACCAACTCCCGGCACCCGTCCACCAGGGTCTCCTCGTCGTCCGGCGTGATAAGCCGCTTGAAGAAACCCAGGGTCAGCCGGTCTTCCGGGCGGACCGTTGGGACGGCCAGAGCTGAGTAGGACGCGCTTCTCCTGCCACCTGACCTCCCGCTCGGAAGCGTGGTCGTGTAGAAAAGGCCTGTTCCCGGAATGCCCACCGTGGCCCGCTTGCCCCTCGGACCGATGGTGAATTTCGCCCCGCGCGGCCCGAATGAGAGGGACCCGCCCGACTTGCTCAAGTTCAGGGTCACGCCCGGTGCGATCCTGATTCGTCTCCAGAAGCGGAAGCTCATACGGAACGTCCTGTTATCCTTCGGGCGGATACGGATCCTTGCCGTATGTGTGTTCCGTCTGGATCGTACCGTCCTGCTTGTGAATGATCACCTGTTCAAGCGCCTGCTTCTTCGCCAATTCCTTGGCACGGGCTATGGCCTCGGCCTTCGTATCGTGGCTGCTGGACGCCCTTGACGCATTTTCCTCTTTGACGTTCCAGCCGCCCTCGGTCCGAGGAGTCACATGGTAAGTCTTACGTCTTGGCATTGTTTCACCTCCATTCATGTCGTTCCCTCAAGGCGCATCCTGTTTCCCCCGCAGCCGGCAGCGCATGGTCGTGAGTCGACCACCATCGAAATATGGGAGCTCGATCTCCTCGTCGATGGTCGTGCAGTAGTTCTCAGCAAACAGTTGCAAGTGCGCCGCATCCCGAGCCACATCAGCGTCGGCGGGGAGGTGCTGAAGAATGGCGTCACTCACAAACATGATGAATTTGCTGCGAGCCCGGGTTAAGGTCACGTTGAATCGTTTCGAGTTCAGAATGAATGCCTCTTCAGCGGCGACGAAATCGCGGTCAGCGACGACGTAGCTTGCTATCATCAGGTCCCGCTCCTGGCCCTGGAACCTGTCTACCGTATCCACGAATGGCGGTGGATCCATGGGCATCCCAGCTGCGTCTACCAGGAGGTTTCTGATAGTAGACATCTGCGCCCGGTGAGGCGTCACGATGCCTATGTGCTCGGACCAGAACTCCTGGTCACCGGGACCGTTGCCGTCCTGCTCAAGGATGCGTCGGTACAGCAGGGCAAGAGCTGCAACCATCTGGGCTTCGAACGGATTTGAAAGCGTCGACGTGTGAACGCCATAACTGATGACGACCACCGGTATCTCCGGGTCGAGGATCCTTAGAAACAGATCACTCCATGGCAGGTTTTCCGGCCACCCATCCGGCGGGCTACCTGTTGCAGGCGGTAGAGCAATGTCGAGCCTTCGTTCTGGGAAAAACGCATCGTATCCTTCGCTATAGAACCGTTCCTTGGGCCATCCAGAGATCTCCGTGTTTGTCCGGTAATTGCGATCCAGGGCAACAGGATCTTTGCCGTGGGTTTCCTGCATGTACGAGAAGATGCAATCGAAAAGCCCCTGAACGCTGTCTCGCATTTCGAATCCGTAGATCGGACCAAGCTGCTTGTGATCTCCAGCGAGGATTACATGCCCGTCTTCGCGCAGAAGCAGGAAATAGGCTGCGGCGGATGCCACCGGAACCTGCGATGCTTCGTCGATCACCAGGAGATCGAACCATCTGGCGACTGGAGTCCCATCACCCGAAACAGCCTCTGCGAGTCGCCCAAGCTGCATCCAGGTGCCACCGACTACCACACATTCTGTCCGTTCATGCATGGCTCCAGCCAGAACGCGTGCTGCCGGTGCTGTGCGAACAACGTCTTCGATGCGTTCATCGAGAGGAGGCTTCGCCGACTCGCTGCGCATGCGCGCAATGCGCACATTGCCGGGCGGCTCGCCCAGGACAGAGGCGCGTCGCCGGTCGATCAAGTCCGCGACTTCTCTCAGGACGTTGTCGATGGCGTTGTAATTGCTCGCGCCGACTCCGACCGTGATCGGTTCACCGCTCTGCCATGCGTTTTCTATCCACCCCAGAATGACGCCAGCCAGCACGGTTGTCTTTCCGGTCCCCGGTGGACCCCACAGCAATGACAACCGGTCTGTGAACGAGCTGCGAAAGGCGTCCGCTTGGCGGGGATTGAAGGGGTGCTTCTGGTACTGTGAGACTTGGTTCAGAAGGTCCTCGACCTCTGCGTGGCCACGGGTGACCTGCAACTGCCCGGGCTCATACAGGAAGCCGTGAGCGGGTTCTGTTCGGGGATGTTGCACACGCCTTGCCATGATCAAACCCTCCTCCTTCTTCTTCTCCGCATCGGGGGAGGGTTGCCACCAACGGCTCGCAGCGCTTGCTCTATCCTTCGGCTGGAGAAGTCCTGGTACAGCGGATCGAGAACCATCGGCTGATCCATATCAAGAATGCCCTCATCTTGAGCCAGCCTGAACAAGCCACTATTAGCCGGTCTTAGCACCAGAAATGGAGGTTCATGCATCGCCTCCAAGCGCACAACCTCAACCTGAAGCAACCTGCCCAGCGGGGCATTCACAATCCATCCATCATTCAGTCCGCGGGAAGCCAGCAGCGCCTGTGCATCAGGAAACGATAGGCCCAGGTATCTTCGCCAAGGGACGTCGAGCTCGATATCGGCATCTTCGTTGGACAATGCCAACAGGAAGTCCCCTTCGTTTATCCTGGCATCTCTTGATGTGGGGGCGAACGTGAAGGCCAGGAGTTCGGCACCGGCATAACGGGAGTCCGATACGCGCACCTCGTCGATGCAGTTCTCGTAAACTCTTCCGTTTGCTGGTCGTATCCCGCGGATGGAGAAGAAGTGGGCCTCTCGTTCGTCAACGGGAAGCGACCGGCGCTGTCGGTTCTCAAGCTCCTGGCATGCCACATTCAGCTTCTCGAAGGCGATGAGGCTGCGAGCACGCTCTGGGATCCTCGTCTGCGTTGGCGGAGCTGCGCTGAACGGAGCCTTGCGAAGCGTAAGCCGGTCCCGGTAATGCTCCCGCAGTCGCCTCACGGTATGCTGCAGCGCTCGGAGATGGACGCGTGTTGCGTGCTTGATCCCCTCGTAGAGCTCGTCTCGCGTGTATGGCCGCCACCGCGATGGTTGATCCGGAAACCTTGGGTCAAAATGTCTCAGGAAAATCTTGTCCTGCCATAACTCGTAAGCCCGCTCAAAGGGGATCTGGTCGCTCATGGGAGTGCTGAAGCCGAACGGCAGTTGGAACCGGTAAAGGTCACCATTCTCGTTGCGAACGGGAAAGAGTGTATTGGCCGTCTCGAACAGGGAATAATCATGCGGAATCGGAAGGCCAAGAAGCAGTCGGACGACATCCTTCACGATAGTACCCGGCTGAGACTTGAACAGGTCTGGATCGGGCAAGACCTGGTCGGGGGGAAAGAGACGAATCAGAAGTTCGATCAGGTCCACGACCTCCGGGTGGTTCATGTGTCTCTCGAACATCCGCCGAAGCTGGCGGACCTCGAGCATGTCCCAGAAAAAGATATGCGATGAGACGCGGTCTGCTGCTGGCAGTCGACTGTTTGTATCCGAAACCTCCTCGAGCCACCGGGAGACAAGGATGACGAACTCCACCAGGCGGGCCCGCTCCGTATCCGGGTTCATTGCGTCGACGCGGTCCACGACAAACACATGTTCTTCCGTTTGGGGTGGATCCCCCTGACTACGGCCCGGTGGGAAGTACACTCGGGCGGCGCCCATGGCGAACGTAATGCCGGAACCGGGATCGAAGTGGACCGTAATGAAGATGTTCTGGTCGCTCCATGCAGGCATAAGTGAGCATCTGCGCCCCTCAATAACGACAGGCTCGTTGGTGTGGAGTGCTTCGGCTCGCACCAACAGAGCTGGACGATCAGCGCGAAGCTGGTGGCTTGACGCCTCTGCGGCCTGCCACTCCGCAGTGCTGCCTCTGATGGCCTCCCTCAAGCTCTGCGTGGTTGCGATTCCGTTCTGGCGCAGAAGCTCGGCTTGTCCCTGATTGAGCCACGGCAGCCGGGAGAGATGGTCACAGTTCTCCGCCTCCTGCTTGCAGTATCGGACGTAGTCACATAGCTGGCACTTTGGCCCCACGTGCCAGGAGGCCTCTTCCGGTCTCTGCTCGAGAACCCGGAGTAGTCGTTCCTCGAAGAACTGCTTGACGTGGACCTGGTACACCTCGTAGGGGACCGGCACGAGGGTGTCCTGTAGGGCCGAAGTAACAGGGTCACTATCTCCTCTTGCTTCGTATTCACGAACAAGATTCCGGAAAGCGTTAGCATCATGGCTACCCGGCCAAATGAACCCTTCTGCGCTCACAGCGTATCGATCCGACAGTCCCTGTTCCGCTAATGCCGCCGCCAGCGAGAGCGCGTAGTAGGTGACTTCCGTAAAATGGCGAAGGGAAGGCTCAGCCGCCATTTTCACGTCAATCACGTGTAGCTCGAACTCCGGCACAGGATCCGGATCGCCGATAAGCGGATGTCCTGTGCCGCCGGGTCTAATCCATATGATGTCGGGACGGGCTCTTACGGTCTCCAAACCGTAGGTGTCGTATGCCTCTTGGAGACCCGGTGTGATATTTGACGGAACCTCGAACTCAGCTTCGATGATGGCAAATGGCGGGGTCTCACGCTGCAGGATTTCGAACAGGTTCTCGACCTTACCGAATGGCTTCCGACCAACAAGCTCATCGACCTCTTCCTTCTCGACATACTCGACGGCGTCCGGCGGTGAAACGTCGATAAGATCCTGGTACTTGTCAGCCTCCCACCGACGCCCGGCCGCCTTGATCAGTTCGATACCGGGTCGCTTGTAGGTATCGGCTTCGATGCCGAGAGAGTCTTTTTCGGCGTCGGATGCCAGCCGAAATCGAAGAAAGCGGTCACAATCAAACTTGAATGTGAGCGCGAGCGTGCCTTTGTCCAGCCGGGGCATGTCAGCTGCCTCCTCGTTCTCTTGTGCGATAGAGTGCCGTGTGAAGTGGCACGGACTCGTCGTCTGTCTTTCCCAGGACCGCCGACGCCACAATTATGGCCCGTTCCAGGTTCAGGCGGTCTGGCTCTCGGAAGCCGATTCGTTTCTTATCACCGAGTTCCTTGGCGTAGGCATCCGCACGGCGTCTGGCATCGGCTATAGCGCTGCGCGGAACGACCACTGGGCAGGATTCTCCACCGGGCGCCTGTGCATCCTTGCGGCATACGAATACGGCATCCCACTTGATGGTTCCGTCGTAGGAATGGAGCCCCCCCTGACCCTCACCGCGAAGGGGCAGGACGGCGGTACACCTGAATCCCGATCTGGCCAGCGTCTCGCCTACAGCGTTCCACGCAGCGATGCGCTTGTGGTGATAGGTGAAGACAAAGACCCCATTCCGTTTGAGCACACGCTGGCATTCGGAGAAGATCCGCCGGAGCCTTTCACGATAAACCGCAATCGACTCATCGGCTCGGGAGGTCAAGGCGAGGTTCTCCCCGATGGGGGCCGCAAGGTGCGGATCATCGAATGGAGGTTCCGCCTCTCCAAGGGACTGGTGCCAGGCCAGGTAGAAGTCGGAGAGCTCCGAGTAGCTCAGATTATCGAAGTATGGAGGATCCGTGAGGATGAGGTCGATGGTTCCATCGGGGATCTCGGCCAGATCCTCGGAAGTCTTTGTGCGTATGGAAGCTCTTGAGGAGCCGGTCAGGACCTGCCAGGGGTTGGCAGAAACCTCCGAGGCGTAAACGTGCTCTCCCGCCTTGGACGGAACGCGACCGCCTTTCGGGTCCAACTCGGTTGGGGCCTTGGCAAACGCCACCGCCTTCGTGATCTTGCTGAGGGTGTTCGGAAAAGTGCCTCGCCCAATTCCCTCGAGCCATGGATTGATTTCCACTGGCCGCGTGATGTGCCGGTAGGAATGGATTGAGAACATAGGGCTTACGCGGCGGTAACCGAAAGCATACGCCGTATACATGCAGTTCGTGGTGAGATGCTCGCTGAAGGCCATAGCAAGGACGCGCCGGGTGCGAGGCTCATCCACCGCTGCGATGGCCTTGCCGAGCAGGGTCAGATGTAGTAACTGCCGGTCATTGAAAAGGTCTCGATACCTTCTGAAGCCGTGGATGATCGGTCGCTGGTCTGAGCGGCCATCTGTCGGGATCTCGCGCATCGGCGCAAACGGACCCTCGGAGTCCTCAATCTCCTTGAGAAGGAGCGAGGCCTTTCCGTAGCGAATACGGTCTCCTTTCGTCGCCTTCTTGAAATGCCGCGTGACGCCGTTTGGGTTTCGCTCGATGTATTCTTGGGCAAACAAGCGCCACGTCGGGGGCGTTGGACTGTCTCCACGATCAGCGAGACCCGTTATGTCGCCACATGCGGGACAGCGAACCTTTCCACGAGTGAGGGTGCCCTGTGCGATACGGGTCCGGGTCCCGCACGTACAGCGGATTTCCTTCCGCTCTATGGGAAGCTCGTGGACTTCGTGGCATGCCTTACAGAAGGCCCACTGGAGCCCCTTCTCCTTGTTGGACGCCAACTGGAAATGCGGATGGATCTCGAAAGTGGTCCCGCAGGAAGGACAGGTGCGACACTCCACCCAGAAGTGATGCAAGACCTCATGCTCCCGGCCTTTGACTTTGGTCCTGTGGAAAGGTGCCAGCTGGGCAGCAATGGAGGCGCAGAGCTCGGCAATCTCCTCGCTCTCGGGATCGTAGGCAGCTGCTTCCAGTTCGAATCTCGTGATGAACGTGGCTACCGGGTCGATGTCGTATCCGATCACGTGGGCGCCACAGCGCATGGCTTCCACCAGGCTGGTTCCCCCTCCGACGAAGGGATCCAGGACCACCGCGCCGTCCAGCGGCACCTCACCCAGGAAGGTGTTCCAAAAGCGGTTCGCTTCATCCGCATCAAGCGAAAGACCGGTCAAGATTGACCGGAACTGAGAACCGAGGCGTCGAGCGAACCAGCGGTGAACCCGATAGAGCGGGTTCGTGCATTGACCTTCACGCATGGCAAGTTCAGCGATGTCGGCAATCGGAAGTGCGCCCGACTCAAGCAGGGTCGTGTCTGGGAAGCCGTGAAAGTGAGAGCGCGTGACGTCCTCTTGAACCACCCGGCGCTTCTGGGATGCGGATTGCACGAGCGTCATGATCCGCCTCCCTTCGCCGCCGGCAGGCTTTCCGTGCGGAGCGTGATCAAGTCCTGGTCAAGGCCGTGTCGCAGCACATCGAGCCGCCCGGAGACCGCGACCAGATGAGCCGCGGAAATAGGGCTCAGGCGGAACGGGAACAGGTTCGTGGAATCGAGGACCGTTCTCAAAGCCACCGAACCGTTGGGGTGAGCGTGCAAGAAGGCCTCGGCCAACCAGGCGATAACCTCCACCTGAGCTATGGCGAGTGAAAGCCCAGCGGTGTAGATGCCTTTTTCCGATGTTTCCTTCAGGACCTCCCAATCGACGAAGCTCCGCGGCACCCGTCGTGCCGCTCTGGATACCGTGTCGCGTTCCCCATATTGCTCCCGCACACGGCGCTGTACCTGGCTGGCTGCGGCCGTTCCCTGGAGTCTGAGCAGTCGCCCCACATGGGCCGCTACGGCCCCCCAGAACGGATAAACCGCCATGGCCATGCCCCAGTGGACCGCGATATGGTCCTCGCGCGGCAGGTGTGAGAGAAGCTTGAGGCCTTCCCGCTGAAGGGGATGGAGGTCGCGCGGGGGGCGGACCCAGATCTTCGTCAGGATGGTGATCACCTTCTCCCGATTGCCGCGTTTGGCATTCCCGCCGACAGACAGCTTGTCTTCGAGCAGCTCTTGGAGGGCGTGGTAGATGGACGCCTCGTCGTTTCCGGCAAGCACCAGGTTGGCCGTTCTCTCCAGCCATTCAAGACGGACCCGCTGGCTGAAACCGATCTGGGTCAGGCGACTGTTCATCGGTCCCTCCTATCGATCTGGACAAGAGGGACGAGCAGTTCCTCGACACTAATGCCTCCATGACCGACGAGGGTTTCACCCGCCCGCACGAAAGCAGTCCGGTTCGGAGCGATGAGGGCGAGGTAGTCCTCTGGAAGGCCCACCGAGGGCCACTTCAAGGACTCCGGGAATCGCTCCTTGATTTGAGCCCTGAGCCTGGGATTGGAGTAGACACGCACGCGCTCGCCGCGCAGGTCCGCGACCGCCCCTTCGGCAGGCCGTCCCACGCCTCTCGCCTCGATGTTGCCGTGGTCCGAGGCAAGGTAGACCTGGAAACCGCGGTCATGGAGCAGGCCGAGAAGGTCCCGCATGAAACCCTGCCTGGCCCATTGCCGAACCTGGCTGTGCATCCCCGCCGCACCCAGCTCCATGCCGTGCATGATCCGGTCGACCTTGTCGATGACTAATCCGACGACACGTAGCCTGGGCCGGCTCAGTAGCTCGGAGACCTCGTCCAGGTCCCCGTCGCCCAGCCCCTTGGCGTAAGCCACCTCATGCTGCGTCAGCCCCTGATCGACCCAGAACTGCGTCCAAAGGCCCGGCTCCTTGTCTGTGGTATGGATACTCGCCGGGAAGTAGATCGGCGGCTTGCCGGCAAAGGTGGCCTGTCGGGAAACCGAGGTGATCGTGGGAATCCAGGCGAAAACGGCGTTCTCACGGAACCGCAGCTTCGAATCCAGCTCTCCGAGCACCTCGCGCAAGGCGATCCATTGGTCCAGGGCGAGGCCGTCCACCAGCAGAAAAGCGATCTTCGTGCGCCGGTCGTCTCCGAGGCTTCGGGCGAGGAACCGTGGGATGTGATGCAGCATCACCGGCGGCGCGGGCGGAAGGTTGATCAGGCTCGCGTAGCGCTTCACCACCCAACCGGTGAGCGCAGAATCGATCCGGGATCTCAATGCATCCAGGCGCTGCTCGAGATTGACATTGACGAGCGGTGCCGAGGTCGAGGCCGAAACCTCCTGCAACGCGGACGTCTTCCCGCTTCCCGCCGGGCCCACCATCAGGATCAGGCGGTGATAGAGCTCGCGAGCCTCGCCGATCTTTCGCAGGACCTGATCCGCCAAGGGCTCCGCCATTACTCGTTTCCTCCGTCTTTCGTATCGCCGTGCGTCTCTTCCAACCAGCGGTCAATGGCTTCCTTCCGGAAGCGCCAATGGCGGCCAATCTTCTGGCACGGGACTTTGCCTTCCCGAACGAGCTTGTAGAGCGTCGATTTCGGTATCTTCAGGTAGGCAGACAACTCTTCGATGGTCAGGACATCGCCTGGTTTTTCATCCATCGGAAGCACCTCTCTGGCCGCAAGGCAAATTTCGCGTCATTGTACCTCATCCAACTGACGTAGTTTACAGTTAGTGACAGTTGGTGTCAAGAGATTTCCGGGAGACGCCTTTCCTAGGCTCGCCAGACACCATCCGCCAGCCGACGGCCAGAATGGCGCCTGCCGGCGCCTTCCACGTAAAGCCAGACCAGGACGCGGCGTCCTCGTGTACTTGCCGGCACCAGCACACGCCTGTAGAGGCTGGGTCCGCCGGGCAGGAAGCCCTCGAGGTGGTCGATGGCCGGGAGGCGGGTCTCGGGATCGTCGAAGGTCAGAAGTTCGCCGTACACGGGGCCCCAGCGGCCGCCCGGGGCGCTGTTCCCCCCGGGCTCGGGGTGTGCGGCGCGTGCGGCGAACTCCGCGGCCAGGCGCGCCTGTGTGGCCACGTCGGCGAGCGGGTCGGCGGTGCCGTGGGCCAGGACGTCCGCCTCGGGCACCGCCAGGACCGGGATGCCGGAGGGCAGCTCGTACAGGCGGCCCCGGACGACCGCCTCCTCCACGGAGAGGACGCCCCGGCAGAACCGCTCGTGGTTCCAGTAGCCCCGCTTGAGGGTCCCGTAGACGAAGAGTCTCAGGAGCCCGGTTGTGTTCTCCTTTGGGGGTTCATTGGGGTTCATGGATGATTCTCTTCGGTTCATGCGGCTCTCTGTCACGGCGCCTTCCCTCGTTTTCTCTGGGCGATGAAGGTGAACGACTCCCTGGAGAACTCCATGAGACTCTCGTGCCTGAACACGAGCATGGTCATGGGCTCCAGCGGGAGCGGCCGCCACCCGCGCTCGTCGGCCAGCACGGCGTCGAGGAAGGCCGGATCCGAGGCGTAGAGGACCGCCCGGTGGCGGCGGTGGATGCGCAGTTCGAGCGGCTTGTTCCCCTTCAGCACTCCCGGGCCGGCGACGGGAGGCCAGCACGGCGGTGATCTGCCCCCGGCACAGGGCCAGGTCGCGCTTGAAGCGCTCAAGGTCCGGCGTCTCGTCCCGGAAGGCCCGGTCCGCCAGGCGGAAGAGGATCTCGCTGTCCACCTCGGCGAAGCGCCGCAGCCGGAGCCTCCGGAACAGGTGGTCGGCGTTGTAGATGGTGCCGTTGTGGGTGCCGATGACGTCTCCGGCGCGGATGGGGTGGTTGTTTCGGTTGATGCGCTCGGCGCCGCGGGTGCGCCAGCGGGTGTGGCCGACGAGGAGGGTAGTCCGGTTGTCTATCCCGGCCAGGACCTCCTGGAACGCCTTGTCGGTGACGAACTGCCCGGCCGGTGCGGGTCGCTTGAAGAGCCGCCATTATCCGTTTATAAAATGGCCTCTCGTCTGGCAAAATAGTTTCCACGTTTTCAAGGAGCATTATGGGATGGCATGGCCAGAACCACGACATAGCGGACGTGAAGTAAACCGAGCAGGCGGCCTTCGTCCAGTGGATGCGGTCCCCGGCCGGGGTATCACGGGAGACGACCTGCGCGGGGTCGTACCCGGTCTCGCCGGAGCCGTCCAGAACGGTGACCAGGTAAAAGTATTCGCCCGGCGCGGGATGGCCCGACTCGCCGAACCAGCCCCGTCCACGTAGTCGCCGGACTGCTGCCAGTCCACGCCTTCCTGGAACCGTTATGGGTGTCGCCGGCCCCTCCTTTGAGGCGGGGTCGTAGGGATTCGCAGCGTCGGGGTCGCGGTAGATGTAGGCCTGTTAAATGACGGCGAACAAGAAACGGAGAATCCGAAGGAGAATTAAGCGGGTTTCAGTCGCAAACGTGGAGGGTTCGGCGCGAGCCCCGAAGGGGTTGGTGCGGAACGGAGAATCGGCAAGGGTGTGTGGAGGCGCGTAACTGCTTGAGAAATGGGGAGAAACGACAAAACCCCGAGGGGGTCTCCCGACGGGGTCTCGCGTTAACTAAGAACCACCTGGATTGGCGGACTGTAATCTGGCTCCGCATACCGCCCATTCACTGCGAAGCCTCTTTATTATCAAAAAATATAGCATAAATAAAAGCAATTGTCAAGAAAATCGCAGATATTATGAGGATTTACCGTGGTGGCAGGAGTTTGATATCTACATGGAGACCAGAAACCGAAGGCTTTATATTGGAATAGGAAAGCGCCCAGAAAAGCCGCAGAAGATTTATGAATGTCCACTTCTGGAAGCAAAACGCTATCAGAAGATTCTTGATGATCCATTCATAAACTCTCTGGCAGATGTGGCAAGAGAACTCGGTATAACCAGAGCAAGAGTAAGCCAGGTAATGAGCCTTTTGAAACTGGCGCCAGAAATACAGAAAGAACTCCTCAGTCTTCAGGACCAGAAGGCAATCCGATATTTCTCAGAGCGCCGATTAAGACCACTCCTGACAATAAAGGACCCAGCCAGGCAGATAAAAGAGTTCAATAAGATGAAGGAGAAAATTCAGTCCTTCTCTTAAAACTCAGCCTGGTCAAATCCATTGGCACTTTTTAATAAGTGCTGATGTTTTTGTCCAACATAAATATCCCAATTGAAAGCCAAGAAATCAGGGGCGTTGTCAAGATTATCCTCAGGCTGATCTACTAAAAGAGGATTTTCACTTTCAAGTAAAAGAATAGGCAGGATTGTGGTACATTTCTGACCGGTCGATAGTTGAGAAGAATCTTTGTAATCCTGTCCGTCTTTCAATTCAATAATAGGTTTATCATAAAGTTCCACTGTCTCGATATCGAAGATATTCTTGGTATCTTTGAGCTGGGAAATGAACTTCGTGGCTCTTTCTTCATCCAAGTCCAATTCATCCATAATAGATTTTACATCTGACCTCTGGATAAGTGAGGCTAAGTTTGAGGTGGAATTCTCTCAACCGTTTTCTCCACAATCCGGCCGAATTTAAGTCCAGCTCCTCTCATCGACTCAGTGAGGATGTTGTAATACTTATCAGTATTTCCAAATTGCTCAATGCGAACCCGGATTGTCGGAGAGAGTTTGCTATTTATCTGTGAGGCTACTTCTGTTCGCTTGTTATATCTTTTGTCTCGGAGCTCTGATAACTTTCCAATAAGTTCCCGCCTTTGAGAATTTTTCTCTTTGAGTTCTTTTTTCTTCTTATCCAGTTTCTTCTGTTGAGCTTCAAGGTAAGCCTGTTTCTTGATAAGCTGGTCTCTCTCCCTGGCTTTATCCTTTTCTTTTTCATATTCTTGAAGTAAGTCTCTATATCTTTTTTCCTGCTTGGCATGTCTGGTAATAAGCTCTTCCTTGTTATCTTGTAACACTTCTTCCATGGTGCCTAACGCTTCAAGTGCCTCTTCCAACTTTTGACTAACAACCTTTATCCTCGCTCCAGATTCTTTTTGTAATTTTTCAAATATATCTTTATTTTCTCCTTGAAAGATTTCTTCTACAAAGCACTCATCTAATTGCCAAGATAAAGAATCATTAAGATTCTTTAGTTCTGTAATGGTCTCATTAAAAAAATTTGCTATATCTTTAATACATTGTTCTTCTTTGTCTCTGATAGCCTTGAGTTCTCCTTCTTTCTGTATTTCTTTTGCTCCTTCACCTTCTTCAATCTTAAATGCTTTTAACTTTTCTCTAATATTAGGAAGTTCTGATAACTGCTCCTCAAGGGTATCAATGTCTTTATGTAGCTGGAGAATTTCTATTGCGTTCTGATCCAGCGCCCTGGTTGTAACTGTAATATCTTTTTCTATCTCTGTTATCTCTTCGGCGATAAACTTATCAATCAGCTTTAACTGAAAGTATGGATCATTAGCAATATCCTCAATTTCATTCTGACTATAAATCTCCGCGTTGAATAAAATTCCTTTATCTAACGAAATATTTGTAGGATTACCTTTCTCATCAAAAATAAGCATTTCTTCATCAAGAGTTCTTTCAATCGTATATGAAAGTCCATTCAGAGTCTCTATTTCCAATCTCAATCGTCCACTTCCCAGATTATTCCTGATCAACCTATCAATGGATCGGTATTGAGAAGAGGAGAGCTGTCTATCTGGCATCTTACCGAGAGCATAACGAATAAATTCAATCACTGTTGTTTTACCTGTTCCTCTTCCACCAATAAGACAATTGAGGTTATCATCAAACTCAATCTTCATTCCATCCAGAAATCCACCCTTGACTTCCAGACTTTTTATTTTATGGTATGCTAACGGAGAGTTATTTATAGCCATTGTTCTTCTATCCTCCTTACTTTAAATAAAGTACCTAAAATCATAAGGTACCTCAGAATACTTATCTAACTGCTTTACAATATTTGATATTCTCTGAGCAAAAGAAATTGTTACTGGGAGGCGATTGTAGAGTTGGAGATTGTTCCAATTCATTTTAGTCAACTTCAAAATATCACTTGCAACATCCTTTAGAGACATCCTACCTCTGAATCTTCTTACAAGAAGAGGAGCTGGTATTCCACGCCCCTCTTGATAGAAATGCCGATTTCTACCTCCTACTCCAGGCACATCGCCCTGTGTCCATAATAAGAAACTTAAACCATCTAAGGGCACAACGGTTCCACGCAATACAGGCCAGCCGCTAATTTCATTTGTTCCTCTATTACTTCGGCTAGGCTGTGACATTATTGCTCTAAATGGCGTGGATTGTATAGTCAACAACTCCATCTCGTCTATACCTTGAAGTGCTTCTGAAATACCTCTCATTTCATCAGCACTAAAGTATGTCGTCTTGTGAACGACTACTCGATCAGGACGGTGCTGATTCATATCTTGATAAACCTTACGAATAATGCTGAATAGTCTCCGAGCATCCTCTCTACTCATAAAAGGATTTCTTCCTCGCCATACGGGATTCTCTAAAGGAAAAAGTAAGAATCTTAATCCTTCACCGCGTTCATCAAACACCTGGCTACAACCCAATACTATTCTTTGCCTCCCTGTTCCGGGTTTAATTCCAAAAGTTAAACCAACATAGGCTGTTTTAGCGCCTGCATCTGCTATTTTCCAAGGAATACCGTTTGCTTTGACGTATAAGGCTAAAGATAACCACCAATATACTCGGGCTGGCTCGATATAATTCATAGACTTGTCTTCCAACATTTGGATCTTTAAGCCATTTGGAGCAGAATATGCTTTCAGAGAATCATGCAGGTCAAACCTATATTGTGGCTCTATTCTTACTCTATAGGCTGATGCTTCTTGAGGAATATGAATAATGAGAACATCAAACAAATTTCTATCCGATATAAATGGCTGAATCTTTCTTTTTAGAAGCTCAAGGAATTGAATTTCGGGCTGACTTTGAGTTGCTACAGAATTCAGCTCATCCTGAGTTATTAAACTTACCAATCGATCGTTTCGATATTGAGGAAAGGAAAGATTAGTTTGATACACATGTCTAAACCCTGGATAGGGTCGTAAGTATTCGCTCCTTTGCCTAAGTGTAATTGACTCGGTCAATCTTTGAAGATGTTTAACAAGCAAAGGAAAACCTTTCTCCGTAGATATTATTGCCAGGCGAATTGGGTTAGGTCTGAGATATCCATACCCTACAATCGAGGAATCATAAGGGCCCCAAGTTAACAAACCTTCAAGAGGATTAGCTGACCTATATGTGTGCTCTGAAGCATTGAAAAGTAATTCTGGTTCTCGAATTCTTAAATGTTGAGCTATAAAATGTGCCATATTCACTGACTCTCCAGACAAGAATATGAATAGTGATTCTCCAAAGAAAACTTAGCTGCCATTGGCTCCATATCAGGGGGATAGATAAATTCTATATTTCCATTCTGATCACTAAGATAGTGCAGCCAAAACAGCAGATAGTTATGGACATCCCGATTGTATCGTCTGGATACAATATCATTACAAATAATTTTTTTATTTGGAGATACTAATAAATCTCTACCATTAGATGTCAGTACTACTTCTGGATTCAACACAAAAAACAAGTTATTATCATGAAATCGCAGTTGATAACTGAATGCAGGATGCACATAGCATTGTGTATTTCGACTGTTTATTTTTTCAGATAGACTAATTTCTATTCTCCTATTACTCTGTCTATCTGTGAAGGAGTAACCGTTGGAACTTTCAGGTAGTACATAGAAAATTTTCCTTCCAAGAGGATGAAGAGATTTCTCTTCAATTAGGAAGGAACGAATTGCTTGGTAATACATGTAATAGATAAATCCTCTATTTCTCTGAAGATGTTCTGTGAGAATATTGAATGTAGATATCGAATCAGTAATATGCCCTTCAAAAACGGTTTCAATCAAAGAACGATTACCAATAGCTAATACTGTACCTTTGTATAACACCGCAATTATTTTTTGGTTATTTATAAGGGTTCGTAACTGTTCCCAATCCCTCAGGTCTGTTTCAAATTGAAATAAAGTAGTAGGATATTCTCTTATGCGAATCGCATTTAATTTTATAATTTCATTGCTTGAACTTCTGCCCTTGGAATAAGTAAATAACGCTCTCTGTTCGAATCTCTCTTCAGCAATTCTGTCAATGTCATTACATCGCAAACCACATTGACGATATAGATGAAAAAGTAGTTCATCGAAACTATTTATTCTTACAAAGTCAGCTGGACGGCCTGTGCGTTTAAGCAAATTCACTAATTCCGAAACTGCCTGGGAAGGTTCTTCTTCTGAAATCAAACACCAGTAGAAACCTTTACGAAAACATTTTTGATCATCAATGGCCATCTTTAGCATCTTCATCACCGATTGATCTCTACCGCTATAGCCGATGAATATAATGCCATATTCTTTAAAGAAATCTAACAGACGTGTTTGAATTCTTTGATTCAAATCTTGGAGTTCTTCGGTAGTGTTCTGGAGCCTGTCGTAGCGAAAATCTCCATGAAGTTTGAATAGTTGAGGAGAAGTTGGCGCTATTTGACAATCATCAAGTCTATTTTCAGATTCTGGTGAAATGACAAAAATCGAAGTGGTGGAGTCCGAGGGGAGAGATCTTTCAACTAGGTCATCAAAGTTTGTGGTCAGTACATTTACTATTTTGCCTGCATCAAGAAGTTTCCCTAAACATTTATAACCTATACTTGGAGATGCTCCCCTTACATATCTTTGAATAAATTGGCGTCGGTCTCTTTCCTGTCGCCATGTTTTCTCAAAAAGAAGAGAATATTCATCTTCTACACTCATGTTTTGGTACCAAGGCTGCTGCTCGATATATTCCTGAATCGGCTTTCTAACGCTATCAACGGATAAGTCTTTAAAACTATCTTTGCTAATATTTTTTTCTGAACAGAATATTTCTCGCTTAAACAACCAGATCATTTCGCTTGCGGTAGGAATTCCAGAGGTAGCTGATGCACCAGCTCCCAGAAATAACATAAATTCCGGCTGCGTTCTTACTGTAAATATTCTTATTAACTCAGCCTCACTAATGCTTTGTACCATGTTTTGTCTATCTCTCCAACTTCATGGTCATGTCTGATAAATCTTTAGAAACCAGAAACCAATATATGAACATTTCTCTCTCCATTTTTTGATAATTTTTAAACTTGCGTGAGATTATCTCCCAGAATTTCTCATTATGTCTTTTCTCTATGATATGAGCCAGTTCATGGAAAATCACATATCTTATCAAATACTCTGGCAAATGTTTCATCAACCTGTTAACTGTTAGATTTTTCGCAGAACTGAGACTTGCCCACTTCGTTCTCATTTTTCTAAAATAAATGTGATTCAATTCAACTCTTAAGTCTTTGGATGTTTCCTTCGCAAGAAAATAGATAAGTTTCCTGAATTCTTCTTCTGTTCTATTGATTAACTTTTTATCTTTTGTGCTTTCCAGGCATCCTTTTATGAAGTTAAATTGCTTGATAATCCAATTTTTATATTTATCCAGAAGAATATCAGGCTCATGGCCGAGAGGAAGAACAATAAGAAGTTCTCCTGTTTTAAACTCTAATCTTGGATACTTCACAGCTCTACGGGAAACTTTATATGGAATATTATGAGGTTCCATAGTTTTTTACTCTCTCAATAAGTTTCTTATATAGTTCATCCATTTCTTCCAAGGTCATACTGTATTTTCCTTTAAGTCCCCTAACAAATCTTCTTACTTCTCTTTCTACATTTTTTTCTACGGTAGGCTGATTAAACCAACCAGGAAACATGTAGTTTTTAAGCCTCTCTGATATGTCTCTTACTTCATTTAACAACTCTTCCTCTTTGCCAAACTTTTCTTCAAGAGCAAGAAGTAGCGAATATTCAAAGTCAGAAAAGCCCAACGATTTTTGTCTTTCAGAAAGAGACTTTATTTCGTTGATTGCTAATACACCTTCTTTATATATCCTCTCATAATCCTTCGTTTTCTCCTTCCAGAGTTCAAGTAATCTTTCAACCTTTTCCACGAGAGACTCATAAATAGGGTTTCTATGTCTTTCAACGAGAACTAATCTATTCAATGTAAAAAGAATATTGGCAGCTTTCTCCTTTCTACTTTTAACCTTCTCTTCAAGCGTCTTGAGGTATCCTTCATCAAACGCTACTATCGGCAGGTCCGTTTCCAGCTTTTCTATCTCTGTAGCCTTATGTATGAATCTTACAGTTTTCTCGTAATACCTCTCTACATATCCCTCAACCGGTGGTTTCTGTATCACTATTTTCATATAGTATGTATAAATTGCTGAAATCCACTTATAATCTTCAAAATATTCAAGCTTAATATCGTCAGGACCAAGGAGTTCAAAGACCTTTCTTAAATTCTTATATTTCTCAATGAATTCCTTTTCTTTTTTCTTCTCTGTGGTAAGGACGTCTATAGCTTTTAACAGTGTTTCCCTTTCATAATTTCTGGGCACTTCTTTAAATATCTCAAGAATCTCCTTGAGCGTGATGACAAATTCTTCTCTGATTCCGTTGAAGCTTGTAAGTGCCAGTTTAATTTCATCTTCATTATACATCTCAAGGGCTTTCTTAAATTCCTTGAGTATTCCTACATAATCAATTATAAGACCGGCTTCCTTTAGGTCTTTATATGGTCTATTCGTTCTCGCCACTGCCTGGAGAAGCCTGTGCTCTTTAAGTGGTTTATCAAGATACATAACCTGCAGGATTGGAGCATCAAATCCTGTAAGAAGCATATCAGTAACAATAAGTATTTTAGGAAATGTCTCCTCTTTAAACTTTTCCACGGTAGCTTTTCTTATGTCGTTTATATCTTTGCCACTATTCCTTGCAATAAGCTCTTCCATATACTGGCGAATCAATAGCTCATCATCTACAGTATATGTCATCACTATCTCGGAATACTCTGGAGGTAGATGCTTATCCAGTTCTTTCTTATAGAGCACACACGCCTTTCTACTACCTGCTACCACCATGGCTTTAAACTTCCTGTCGATATGCTCCTTAAAATGTCCTGCTATATCCTCTGCTATTACCTTTATTCGTTCTGGATTCTCAAGCACTACCTTTATAGCATTCAATCTCTTCTTAACCTTATCTTCTATTTCTTCTCTTACATCCTCAGGTAGTTCTTCAAACTCTGTCTCCAAAAACGCCTCGAGCAAATCTTTCTTTAACCGAACCTTTTCCTCAAGCCTTGGCTGATAGGCAATCTTTACTGTGAAGCCATCTCTTATGGAATCTGTTATGAAATATCTATCAAGATAAACTTCATCCGGTGGATAGCTGAATTCCAAGTAGGTATCTCTTCCCTTTTTTGATATAGGTGTTCCAGTAAGTGCAAAGAAAAAAGCATTTTTAAGAATACTTTTCATTTGAGCAGCCAGTAGTCCATATTGAGTTCTGTGCCCCTCATCAATGAAGGCTACAACATTCTTCCTGTTCATAATTGTTTCCTTGTATCTTGTGACTTCCTCAAGTTCCTTATAAAGTTCCTTAAGTTCCTCTGGTCTGAATTTATGAATGAGTGTTATAAATACTCCTCGCTTACCCCGATAATCATCAAACTGAAGGATTTTCTTGAGTTCATCTACTGAGCCTATAATCTCTGGTTTCACAATATCTAAAGAATAGAATTCCTTATAAAGCTGTTCCTCAAGTTCAATTCTATCAACAATAAAAAATATCGTAGGGTTTTCGAGTTCCTCTGTGTAATAAAGTTTATTGGCTGCAAAGATCATGGTGAGAGTCTTACCACTACCCTGCCAATGCCATACGAGACCTTTATTTTTCTCTTCTTCTCCCATAAGATTCCTAACAACTCTATTTGCCATCTTATTAGCTGCTCTGTATTGCATATATCTGGTTATGACTTTGGTAGCGTTGCCCAGCTCAACCCTGAAAAAGAGATAATTTCTGATAATATCAAGCAGAACATCTCTTGATAGCATCTCGACCATAGAATCAATTGAATCCTTCTCTTCATCATGCCACTCATGCGTCATAGGCTCATCTTGCCAGGGAACGATAGGGAAGTACCTTGCAATGCTTTCAGCTCCTACACCTATCTGAACATATTTATAAAGTTCAGGCACAAGCCTTTCATAATCCTTAATCTGCTTGTAAGCTGTGTACCAGCTTTCAGATATACTTAAAGGATTTTTGCATTCAATATTCACCAAAGGGATACCGTTTACAAAGAGTATAATGTCTGTTCTTATGGTTTCCCTACCATAATAATAAACCTGCCTTGAGACTATGAATTCGTTGTTTTCAAGAGATTGAAAATCAAAAAGACGAATATACTTTACTACTTTCTCTTTCTCAAACTTCACCGGAATACCAAACTTATAGAAGTTAAGAATACGCTTGGCACCCTCTATGCCTGTACCGGTGAGTTTAAGTTCATTTAAGGCCTTGTTTATTTCCTCATCCCCAATACCAGATTCTTTATTTATCTTCTCCAACGCCCTTACGAGAGTTGGGATGAGTAAAGGTTCTTCATAGCTCTCTCTTTCAAGAGTATCAGCAGGGATAAACCCCCATCCTTTTTCTTCAAGTTTCTGAATGATATAATCTTCTACAAGAGATCTTTCGGAAAAAGTTAACATTTTATTTCACCTCTTGTTTGCAAGAATGATTCTATAGTCTCAATAATTGTGCGAGCTTTTATTACCAAACCGAGGTTTAACACTTGTTCAGTTTTTACAATAGGAATCTGACGAACAGGAATTTCAACAAAATCAATTCTACCTTTTTCTTCTCGAATTATGACTTGCGAGAGAGTACCAAGAAAGAGTATTCGTGATCCAATCACTATACCTTGAGGCGTTCCATAACTTCCTTGATTATAGATAAGAACAGGACTTCCACTTGAACCTCTAAACACAGCGGCATCAATAAGAAACAATGGTTTTCCTTCATAATCTATTGAGATAGGTGTAGCTGTTATTCCTTTTCTAATAATTGGAAGAAGGTTTGTAGTATCGTATATTCCACTTGGGTAACCTATAAAAATAATTTCTTCTAAAGCTGTTAGAGATGCTTCTTGTTCTTTTGAAGGAATTAAAGAAAGAGGGATCGACCTATAGTAAACTTTTTGACCATGTTCTTCTATCTGCTTAAGTAAAGGCACTAAAGGCATGACTACAATATCAATTTCATTGTTGGGATGAACAACCCAATTCTTCTCAAAATTTTGAACTGTTATCTCAAATTTCTGCCCAATTAATGGACCTGTAGTATCTGCTTTTGTAAAAAAGAACCTACCGATATTTGAAGTTTGTATAACATGTTTATTAGTTACAAGAAAAAGATATTGTTTGCCTTCAGACTCATACAAAACTATAAATGCTGTTCCAATAGATATACCATCTTTTAATTGGGCCTCTATCCTCACCGTTGAAAACAGCAATTGATGAATTGGAACATCTTGTTTCATATGTTACACCTCGCTTTTACTCTCTTTTTTCCTGTAAGCAAGTCATTCATCAGTCCTTTCTTTATTCTTTCCAGTCTTTCTTTTTTGTTTCTCAAGAGTCCCAGTCTTTTATCAACTGTGCTTAGCATCTCAGTAATTTTTCTCTGCTCTGAAATCGAAGGTAAAGGAAGTTTAATCTTTTCTACTTGAGAATTATTTAAAGCTGGATATTGTCCTCCTACCATCATTCTATTGCATTGGGATATGACGTAATTTGAAAAAAGTGTATATAACAAATAAGATGGTAAAATTCTTTCTTTACAAGTTAGCACGGCGAATCCTGTCGAACATATCTGACCGTCGTATTCCCTTGGTACAATCGCAAATGCCTTCAAGTAAGGTCTGACTGTGGACATAATTACATCGTTATAATGAATAACCCTTCTAGCTCTTGAGGGAGCCTCTCTACCTATAATAGTTTTAGCGGCTTTAATGACTCCTGTTCCATTTTCTATTGAATCGATGTCTATATATAAAAATTCTCTTTCAGGAAATTCTCTATTAGGATCTCGTGATTCTTTATTAATATCTACTACTTCCTTTAACATCACAATTTTCCACTCTTTCGGTATTCTTCCAATCTCCGTATCCTTAAACTCCTTATATCCGATACCCTTTGTCAGAAGCTCCTGCATCAAGCCTTTTTTAAGTCGCTCGGTTTTGGCTATAGATTCATCCACTTTTTCAATAGCTTCATCCACTGTTGAAAGAATCTCAGCGATTTTTTTCTGTTCAGGAAGTGGGGGAAGGGGGAGTTTTAATGAAGCAACAAGCTGATGATTCAAATGAAGAACATTGGTTCCTTGCGCGTTCCTTTTCATAAAATTTCTTATTTTTGGATGTGATAAAAGGTAAAAGAAAAAGTTTGTTATCAAATCATTGCTTCTTAGTAAGAGTCTTGTAAGATCCATTGAAAATACACAACGCTTTTCTATATCTTTGATTAAAATAGGTGCACCAATAATATGCCCTTTTGCCATATCTGTATTTGCGATGAATAAGTTGTTCTTATTGACATAAAACTTTTCATCTACTTCAACATTATCTCTCAAATATAACCCGACTGTTTTCTTCAGGCCTCCTTCTTTCTCAATGTTGTTAATAGTTATAAATTCTATTTCTGTCTCTTCATCGGTAATGTGATCGCTTCTATAGGAAAAGCCTCTTTCCATTTCGCAGATCTCCTTTAGGACGATTACCCCCCAATCTTTCGGTATTTTTCCAATCTCTGTGTTCTTAAATTCTCTTTTTGCTTTCATAACTATTATCCCCTTAGAACCAAACAGCTACATAGACGTAGTTACCATACTCTGTTGTAACGCCTCCACCACCATGCGGAGCGTCATTACTACATTTTGGATGAGAATAAAATTCTTCTATAAGAACAGATTCAACTGCAATGGCGTTATCAACGCTATCACTAAAATAAATACAAACTATGTCGTCACTGTCATGGAAAGACTTACGCTGAATAGGATCAACGCTTCTTCCAATATAAAACTCCTTTATATCTCTATCATTTGCAATGGAATCTACTATAGAAATAAGTTCTGGCAACACATCATTAGGCCATCCTGTTAAAGGTTCCATCATCTACCTCCTTAGCATTTTATCCTTTCAATTCACTAAGATAAACTTCTATCTTATCTTCAATTTCTTTAAGTTCTTTCTCAATCTTTCGTACCTCTTTCCACTCCTTAGCCACATCTATCTCTTCAACCTCCTCTTCCGGGAACACATAAAGTGTAACATTCAGGTTATAGTCGTTTTCTTTTATCTTCTCAATCCCTACAACCCTTGAAAATCCATCAGAGTCCTTAAACTTCTTATATGCTTTGACTATCTTCTCTATATGCTCATCTCCCAAACGGTTGAGTTTCCTGACACTGGGATGTTGCTCGTATTCATTGCTTGCGTTTATAAATAAAATTTTCCTTTTCCTTGGCTTTGGTTTATTTTTATTGAGGACAATTACTGCTCCTGGTGCTCCAGTATTGTAAAAAAGTTTTTCAGGAAGAAGGATAACAGCCTCTATTAGGTCAGCATTGATTATGCTCGTTCTTATTGCCTTTTCCTTTCCGCCCCTAAAAAGGCATCCATTATCTATAACAACCCCGACTCTGCCGGTGTCATCCGTAGCTTGCGCTAACATGTGCTCTATCCATGCCCAGTCTGCTGATTGTTTTGGTGTGAACCCGAAATTGAATCTCTCTCTCCAGAACTCACCTTTTTTAAGAGTCTCCTCGCTATATCCATCCTGATTCCAAGGAGGATTGGCTATAACAACATCGAATTTCTTTAACTTATCACCTTCCTTAAATTTGGGATAAAGCAATGTGTCTCCTAAAGCAAGTTGACCATTCCTGATATCGTGGATATATAGGTTCATTTTAGCTAAGGCAAGGGTCTTATGATTGTATTCCTGTCCAAAAAGGAAAATCTTGTCTGCTTCGCTCCTGCCAAGTGCATTTTCAATACGCTTGTAAGAACTGATAAGCATACCACCTGAACCACAGGCTGGGTCATATACACTTTCACCTGGCTTTGGATCAACCATTTCAACAATAAGATTAATGACCTCTTTTGGAGTGTAAACTTCACCTTCTTTAGCTTTCTGAGGGGCAAAGTACCTTAATATCCACTCGTAAGCATCTCCAAGAATATCAGGGGATACACGATGAAGTGATTGGGCACTGAAAAGTTCAACGAGTTGTCTTAATATCTCTGCATTTTCTCTATTGGTGGTGAATTGAACGAAATCTACATTCTCAAATACATCCTTAAGTCCAGGATTCCTTTCTGCCAAGATCTTCATTGCCTTGGAGAAGTTTTCCGGTAACCTTGCAGGATCCTTTCTTATGTTCTCCCAGAGAAGCTCCTCAGAAATATCAAAGTCGTGATATATAGCATTTTGGGCTTCCTTTTTTGCTTCTTCTTCAGTTAATCCATCGGCAAGGGCTTCATGATATGCATTCTCAAATTCCATCTCCTATTTGTCACTTATCCTCTTGTAGAAAAGGAGAACGAGGATAAAGGTATAATCGACTCTTGTTCTTATAAGGTCTGCTGCTGCTTTAAGAAGTCCTTCAAGGTCGCCTCTTGTCAATCGTTCGCTAACAAGAGATAATTTCTCGGATATTATCTGTTTCTTACTCTGGAGTTGATAGATTCTTTTTCTTGCGTCAGTTGGATCAAATTCTACTTTAAGCATACCCTCTTTCCTTAGTTCAGAAAGTACGACATTAATCTGTTCCTCACTGTCGTCGATTTTTTCCTTAAGAACGGTAGCAGCATCTTCAACACGGAACGGAGAGGAATGAAATGCTTCCCATAGAATTTCATATCTTTTATCAAGCCATTTAGGTATCATAAGCTTTTTTACCTCCATTAATTAAATAAGTTTTTTAGCTAATACTTAGCTATATAATCTTTTTTATGAAATGTCAAGAGGAAAAGAAAATTTTTTCAAGATAAAAATTCCAGAGAAAAAAGTAGTCCCCTGGATGGAGGGACTACTTTAAAAGGCTTTAGTTAATAGAGTTATCTATTTCCAGAGTGCGCGGAGGCGGTTGGAGAGGGTGCCACCTTTGTTGCCGATTTCTTCTTTAGGTCCGAGATGCTTTTCAGTATATCCGTAAGCAGCCTTGTTGATGGATTGATTAAGAGTTTCTGCAGGGATGACCTCTTCGGTTTCTGGTCTTCCTTTGATAGTTACCTTTATACCGTCATCAACTTTTTCTACCAGAAAGGTAACCCTCTCACTTACATTGGCAAGGCGACCCCCTGAGAACTCACATTCCACACCAGCTTTCTTACAGGCTTCCCGATAAGGCACCAGAGCTTCTCGGTAAGAATTCTTTGCTTCAGCAACCAGTGCTTGTGCCTTTCGCTGAAGTTCATTTGCCTCTGCCTGAGCATTCTCCAGATTCTGTTTTGCCTGTTCAACCGCCTTCTTTAAAGAAGAGAGTTCATCTGCTTCTGGCTTTTTTGTTTCGGCGGCAGCGTTTTTCTTTACCTTCTCCTTGTCCTTCTTGTTTGTGGTTTTCTTCTTTCCCTTTGCCATGGTTAAAACCTCCTTTCTTGAAATAGGTTCTTCTTCCAACCCCCAGGATGAAGGGAGCATTATCCCGACCTTTCTTGCATACCTGATCACCTCCTTTCGTTCTTTTTCTGTCTTAAAAGAAACATGTGTAACCTTATTGATTTTCTTCAGGTCCCCACTCAAGAGTGCTGCCAAGCACATCATAATCCATTTTCCTGCATGCACTTTCATCGTAAGTCCTCATTTTTTCAATCTTTTCAGCACCTTAATGACGCCGTGAAAAAAGAGGAAAGTCAAGCCAGGGTTAAAAGAAAAATTATTATTTTTTCTTGTGGTTATAAGGGGTTAAGAGGAGAGAGAAGATCGGAAGGATTAAAAAAGGACGCACAGGGATTGATACCCCACACGTCCTTATATTGGTTAGAATCGGATATTAAGTCCCAGACCAAAACTGGGCTCAAACTTGCCTTTCCAGAGGCTCTTATATTCCTGGGTCAGGTATCCACCGATGTCAATCTCTATGTTTTTATTCTCATAGATATCCTTGGCAATACCAAGACCACCTCTGGTAGGAGTGGTAATGGCATCAAGACTCCAGCCACTGCTAAGCCAGTTCTTTCCTTTGGTTTCAAAGAGTTCCCAGGACATAGAAGGTTCAGGTGTAAAATCCTTACTGATGAGAATTCCTTCCTTCTGTTTCAAATCAAGGAGATTCCCAGCAACTGTCTCAATCAGTTTGGGGGCGAGTTCAGCCTTTAAGCCTTCTCGCCCCTTAAGGAGTTTTTTTCTAATTTAAGTTTGCCGACAACTGCTTCTACAATCACGGTCAACATATCTTTAGTTACTTCTATCCCGTCTTCCTTCAAGATAGAAAGAGCTTTATCAAATGTTCTTCTAAATGCTTCTCGAGCTTCTTCTCTGGTAAGCTTGCCATCAGCACTTTTCTCTTTCAATTCATCAACATAGGTCTGCATGGTGGACCTTGCCACCAGTGTCACGACATCTATTATTCTCTGTTTCATGGCTTCTTTCTTTTGTATCTTATTGGCTTCATCAAGGATTTTTGTTTTCTGGTCAAGATAGTTCACTCCTCTTCGAGCTAACCAGCCAATAAGAGCAGTGATGACAGAACCCAATGCAGTAATCACTGCAACTATAATTGTGACAGTAGTTTCACTCATGACAATTCACCTCCTTTCGGATTTAAGACTTTATCAATGCCTTTGAATATAGCCACAGCCAGACGCTCATTGAATCCATCAAGGTCGATATCCAGTTTTGCTGCCTCTTCTGGATTACTGATAAACCCGCATTCGATTAAGACTGCGGTATGGATACTCTTTCTCAGAATCCAGAGAGGTCTTGCAATATATTGCTTTGCCTTTCGATCATAGATTGGTTTAACACCACGATTCTTGAGTCCTAACGCAGAGAGCTCCTTTACAATGGAAGAAGCCAGACGATATCCTTCACTCAAGTTTCCTGATTTATCTTCTTTAGAAAAGCACCATACCTCTGTACCGTGAGCTTGAGGACTGGATACTGCATTACAGTGGATGGAGACAATCTTTGCTTGATTGCGGTTTGCCAGGTCTGTTCTTGCGGATAGACTCAGAGGGACATCTTGAGTTCTGGTCATGAACTCCTGGAAGCACACAATGTCACCTTTGTTTCTTTAAGCGAGAACTGGGATACATCCACACCAATGGGCAGATTTGGATTGAAACTGACCTTAGCCGTAGCAGAACTTGAACGAGAACAGACTTCACAGAGAACCAGGGATAAGATGAGATGGCGAGCTGAACAGGGACTCTGGAATGGCGGTCAGGTGCTTGGCTATGATATCGACCCTGATGAAAAAGGAGTTCTCAAGATCAATCCTCAGGAAGCAAAGATAATTCAGCTCATCTTTGAAACCTATCGGGAACTCCGTTCATTCAGGCAGACTGCTCAGAAGATCAATAAGATGGGATACAGAACCAAATCTTATAAATCCAGACGTGGACATGTGCATGGGAATAAGAAATTCACCAAGAATGCCATTGCTCATATTCTTCAGAGTCCTGTTTATATCGGAAAGGTGACTCATAAGGGAGATGTATTTGAAGGAAGGCATGAGGCTATTATTGATGAGCAGTTATGGCAGGATGTAAATGACCATATCGCAGCCAATAGAGTGGTCCGAAGAAAACCCAGACCTCAAAATATGCATACATTTCTATTAGAAGGACTTGTCCGCTGTGGCTGGTGTGGTAGCTATTTAACTCCGACTTATTCTGGAGGAAGGAATGGAACTTATTTTTATTATCGCAAATAATGGTGCAGATGAATGCAAGATGAAACGAGTCAGTGCATCTGCACTTGAGAATCTTATTGCCAGACGGCTTATTGAAATGGGAAAAGATGAGAATCTCTTAAGAGAAATCCTTGATGAGGCAAATTCTTCTTCCAAGAGGGAAAGCAAAATCCTTGAGGAACGCCGGGAACTTCAGAAGAGGGCACTGGCTCCCATTGAACAGGAGATTAAGAACATAGTGAAGTTTATCGCTCAGGGAAACAGTTCTCCTGCTCTGGCAAAAGAGCTTGAACGACTGGAAATCCAGAAGAAACAGATAGAAGGAGAACTGGAGAAGATTGAGATGGAATTTCAGGAACTTAAAAATAGAACCATCAATGCAGAATTTGTAAAGGAAGGACTAACCTTCTTTGAGCAGGCCTGGCAGGATGCCTCTCCCAAACAGAAAAAGGACCTCTTCAAGTTGTATATCCACAGGATTATCTTCACTCCAGATAAAATAAAAATGGGCCTCTATACGAGACCCATCTCAGAATTATGTATAAAATCCACTACTGTTAACCACAATGGCGTTTTTGCAGTGGATTGTATTGACTGGCTCCTGGGGAGGGACTCGAACCCCCGACCAAGTGGTTAACAGCCACCCGCTCTGCCAACTGAGCTACCCAGGAACATCTATTTATATAGCAAATGGGCCGGGAGTTTGTCAAACCTCGGAAATCTTTGAAAAATCTGCCACTTTTAGGCACAGCCCCCATACATCCCTGAGAAGGGCCAGGCGGTTGGCCCTCACCAGGGGGTCCTTGTCCATCACCAGCACGGCGTCAAAGAAGTGGTTTATGGGCTCGGTCAGGGCAAGGAGGGCCTCGGCCGCTTCTTCCAGGTCGCCGTCCTGGAGGCAGGCCTCGGTCTTCTCGGCGCACTGCCTGAGGCTTTGATAAAGCCTCTGTTCCCCTTCCTCCCTGAGGAGGTCTTCTCTGAGGGGCGGAGGCTCCTCACCGGGCAGGATGTTTCGCACCCTCTTTGCCGCCACCAGGAAGGGGTTGAACTGGGCGTGCTTTTTCAGCCTCCTTAAGGCCTCGGCCCTTTGGAGGAGGCTCTTGAGGGGCTCGGCAAGGGCGTAGGGAAGCACGGCCTCCACTACATCGGACTCATAGCCTCGGGCCTGGAGCACCTGGGGTATGCGCTGCCTGAGAAAGCCCAGTACTGCCTCCCTAAGGGCCTGGTTGTCCTGGGCCTGAAGACCTCTGAGGGCCTGCTCAAAGAGCTCCTCGAGGCTCAGGGGAAGCTCTGCCTCGGCCAGCATGTGCACTATGGCCAAGGCCTGTCTTCTGAGGGCGAAGGGGTCCTCTGAGCCCGAGGGCACCAGCCCCAGGAGAAAAAAGGAGGCTATGTTGTCTGCCTTGTCCGCCAGGCTGAGCAGTACTGCCAAGGGGCTGCAGGGCAGGGCGTCGCCGGCATGACGGGGAAGGTAGTGCTCCCTTATGGCCTGGGCCACCTCGGGGGGCTCACCGTCGTTAAGGGCATAGTAGCCCCCCATCACCCCCTGAAGCTCTGGAAACTCTCTTACCACCCCGCTTACCAGGTCGGCCTTTGAAAGCAGGGCCGCCCGCTCTGCCAGGGCAGTCTCTACGGCTGCCCTTGGTGCCATGAAGCCGGCCAGGCTCTTGAGCCTCAGGGCCTTGTCGTAGAGGCTTCCCAGGCGCTCATGGTAGACCACCTTTTTGAGCCCCTCCAGCCGCCTCTGCAGGGACTGCTCCAGGTCCTGGCGCCAGTAGAATCTGGCGTCCTCAAACCTGGCCTTTATTACCCGCTCGGCCCCGGCCTTGACCACCAGGGCGTTTTCCCGCAGGGTATTTGATATCACCACGAAGTGGCTGAGGAGCCTGCCGTCTGAGCCTCTCAGGGCGAAGTACTTCTGGTGGTCCTTCATTACCGTGACGAGAAGCTCCTCGGGAAGCTCCAGGTACTGAATGGGGAACTCGCAGAGCACCCCCACGGGATACTCCACCAGATGCACTACATGCTCCAGGAGCTCTTGGTCCCACACCGGGGAGGCCCCAAGCCCCTGGGCCAGCTCCCTGAGGGCCTGCTCTATGGTCTCTCTGCGCCTCCGGGGCTCTGCCATCACGAAGTGCTCGGCAAGTACCTTCAGGTACTCCTCGGGATGGCGCACCTGCCAGGGTCCTGGGGCCAGGAACCTGTGGCCCCAGGTGAGATTTGAGCTCCTCAGGCCTTCAAGCTCCAGCTCCAGCACCTCCTCTCCCCACAGGGCCAGAAGCCAGCGAATAGGCCTTATGAAGCGGAGGGACTTGTCTGCCCAGCGCATGCTCTTGGGGAAGCGAAGGGACAGAATAATACCTTTCAGAACCGAGGGAAGCACCTCCTGGGCAGGCTTCCCCTCCTGCCTGAGGATGGCCGCCACGTACTGCTTACCCTTTTTCTCCCTTATCAGCAGCTCCTGGGGGCTTACGCCCACCGAGGCGGCAAAACCCTGGGCAGCCTTGGTGGGCCGGCCCTCTGGGTCAAAGGCTGCCTTCACAGGGGGGCCGAAGACCTCCTGGGTAAGCTCCCACTGCCGCTCCGGCACCTTCCTGGCAAGCACCGCCAGGCGGCGGGGGGTGGCATAGACCTGAAGCTCGGCAAACTCAAGCCTCTCTGCCCGAAGATGCCGCTGGGTCTCGGCCCTGAGGGCCTCGGCTGCTTCAGGCAGGAACCTGGCGGGTACCTCCTCAAGCCCTATTTCCAGGAGGAGGTCTTTCATTGCCTCCTCAGGAGGGGGAAGCCCATCTCTTCCCGTTGCCTCAGGTAGGCCGAGGCGCACAGCTTGGCCAAGGCCCTTACCCTGGCTATGTAGCCCGTGCGCTCGGTGACCGAGAGCACTCCCCGGGCATCCAGGAGATTGAACACATGGGAGCACTTGAGGCAGTACTCGTAGGCAGGCATCAGCAGTCCCTCCTTTATGAGCCGGATGCATTCGGTCTCCTGGGCCTCAAACTGTCTAAATAGGAGCTCGGTGTTGGAGGCCTCGAAGTTGAACCTGGAGAACTCCACCTCCTCCAGGTGGTGCAAGTCCCCATAGGTGATGTGCTCATTCCACCTGAGGTCAAACACATTGTCCACACCCTGAAGGTACATGGCAATACGCTCAAGCCCATAGGTGAGTTCCACCGAGACGGGCCTGAGGTCTATGCCTCCTACCTGCTGGAAGTAGGTAAACTGGGTGATCTCCATTCCGTCCAGCCAGACCTCCCAGCCCAGGCCCCAGGCCCCCAGGGTGGGAGACTCCCAGTCGTCCTCCACGAACCTGATGTCATGCCTCAGGGGCTCTATGCCCAGGCTCTGAAGGCTTTGTAGATAGAGCTCCTGGCTGTCCTCAGGGGATGGCTTCAGTATTACCTGGTACTGATAGTAGTGCTGCAGGCGGTTGGGGTTTTCCCCGTAGCGGCCGTCGGTGGGGCGACGGGAGGGCTCCACATAAGCGGCCCTCCAGGGCTCAGGCCCCAGCACCCTGAAGAAGGTAGCAGGATGAAAGGTACCTGCGCCCACCTCTATGTCGTAGGGCTGTAGCACCAGACAGCCCTGTCCGGCCCAGAACTCCTCCAGCCTGAATATAAGCTCTTGAAAATTCATTAGAAAGTGCATTTTAACGGAAAAGACCAAGACTGTCAAACACCACGGTCAGGCGGCCGTTCGCCCGGCCTCGGGGGAAGTTCCTGTCTTGGCCACCTTGGCCTCAGCATCCGCCTTAGTTCGTGCCCGAACGACAGGGCGTATTGACACCCAGAGGCACAATGGCCTAAAATAGTTTAGGAAAACCGAAACAAAGGAGGTGCCCTTTTATGCCCCTTTATGAGTACATGTGCCAGGCCTGTGGAAAGGAGTTTGTATTTCTCAAGCTCGGGGCCGAGCAGCAGCCCCGTTGTCCCCATTGTGGTTCCCAGGATGTGAGGAAGAAGCTTTCCGCCTTTGCCTGTGGTCCGGGCTCCGGGGGCGGCAGTTGCTGAGGCCCTTCCTTCTGAGGCGTGTCCTCAGCAAAAGCCTTGACTTTTTGGCCTCCGGCTAATAAAATTCAGACCTATGGCACGTAAGCTCCTTTTGGCCGACGACAGCATCACCATCCAGAAGGTGGTGGAGCTGGTGCTGGCAGAGGAGGGCTTTGAGATCAAGGCCGTCTCCAATGGCGAGGAGGCCCTGGCCGCGGTGGAGTCCTTCCAGCCGGACATCGTGCTGGCCGACATAGAGATGCCCAAGCTCAACGGCTACCAGTTGGCCGAGCAGCTAAAGGGCAATCCCCGGACTCAGCGCATCCCGGTGTTGCTTCTGGCGGGGGCCTTTGAGCCCGTGGACGAGGAGCTGGTGAAGAAGGTGGGCGCCAGCGGCTACATAGTGAAGCCCTTTGAGTCGCAGGACCTGATAAACGAGATAAACGAGGCCCTGGCTGCTGCCCCTGCCGAGGAGGCGGCACCGGCCGAGGCAGTGGCTGAAGAGGCAGCGCCTGCCGAGGCGGTGGCCGAGACTGCTCCAGCGGAGGCAGTGGCGGAGGAGGCGGCCCCTGCAGGGGAGGACCTCTGGGCCATGGAGACCCTGGAGGCTGAGGCCCCCGCCGAGGAGGCCGAGGTAGCGGCCGCCCCCGGGGAGGAGCCCGCCCTGGCCGAGGAGGAGCCTGTGCTGGCTGAGGCCGAGGAGACTTTCGGCATCCCCGAGGCAGAGGAGGCCCTGGCAGGGTTTGAGGAGCCGGCCCCAGCGGAGGAGACGGTGGCAGAGGCCCCTCCCGAGGAGGCCGTGGCCGGGGCTCCCAAGGCAGAGGCGCCGGCGGTGTCGGCCGAGGAGCTGAAGGCCTCGGTGAAGGAGGCCGTGGCCGAGGTCCTGAAAGGGATGCTCTCGGCAGCGGAGCTCAGGGAGGCCTTGGTCCAGGCCTTGGCGCCGGAGCTGAGGCAGGCGGCCGAGGCCATCCTGAAGGAGGCGGCCCCGGAGGTGCTCAAGGAGGTGGCCTCCCAGGTGGCCCAGGGCACCACCGAGACCCTGAGGAAGGACATAGAGAAGGTCATCTGGGAGACCGTGCCGGACCTGGCAGAGACCATAATACGAAAGGAAATAGAGGCCCTCAAGTCAGCGCTCTGATACCCTGACCTGCCGCAAGAGAAGATGCCCGAACTGCCCAAGGCTTACGAACCAGCGGAGAGCGAAAGGCGCTGGTACGAGATATGGGAAAGGAGGGGATACTTCAGGCCCGAGGTCAATCCCCGAGGAGAGCCTTTCTCCATAGTCATCCCGCCGCCTAACATCACCGGTTCCCTTCACATGGGCCATGCCCTTAACGCCACCCTGCAGGACATCCTCGTAAGATGGAAGCGGATGCAGGGCCGTAAGGCCCTGTGGCTTCCAGGCACAGACCACGCGGGCATAGCCACCCAGAATGTGGTGGAACGGCAGCTGGCCCAGGAGGGCCTCAGTCGCCACGACCTGGGCAGGGAGGAATTCCTCAAGAGAGTATGGCAGTGGAGGGAGCAGTACGGGGAAAGGATCATCTACCAGCTCAAGAAACTGGGGGCATCCTGCGACTGGCAGAGGCAGCGCTTTACCCTGGACGAGGGCCTCTCCAAGGCAGTAAGGACGGTGTTCGTGAGGCTCTACGAGGAGGGCCTTATATACCGCTCCACCAGGCTTATCAACTGGTGCCCCCGCTGCCACACTGCCCTGTCAGACCTGGAGGTGGAGCACGAGGAGGTGGAGGGCACCCTCACCTACATCCGCTATCCCCTCCTGGAGGCCGAGGGCCATGTAGTGGTGGCCACCACCAGGCCCGAGACCATGTTGGGCGATGCCGCTGTGGCCGTAAATCCCCGGGACGAGCGCTACCGGCACCTGGTGGGCAGGCGCCTGGAGCTTCCCCTTACGGGCAGACAGATTCCCGTGGTGGCCGACCCGGAAGTGGACCCCGCCTTCGGTACCGGTGCAGTGAAGGTTACCCCTGCGCACGATTTCGCCGACGAGGCCATCGCCAGGAGACAGAGTCCGCCCCTGGAGTTCCTTACCGTCATTGGCCCCGACGGCAGGATGACCAAGGCGGCCGGGGCCCGCTACCAGGGGCTTGACAGGTACGAGTGCCGCAGGCAGGTGGTGGAGGACCTCAAGGCCAGGGGGCTGCTCCAGCGCCAGGAGCCTTACAGACATGCCGTGGGCCATTGCTACAGGTGCAAGACTGTCATTGAGCCCCTGCTCACCCCCCAGTGGTATGTCCGCACCGGGCCCCTGGCCCGGGAGGCCATCAGGGCAGTAAGGGAAGGGCGTATAAGGCTCATACCCAAGGGGTGGGAAAACAGCTACTTCGCCTGGATGGAAAACATCAAGGACTGGTGCATCTCCAGGCAGATCTGGTGGGGCCACAGGATTCCCGTCTGGTACTGCCAAAGCTGCGCCCATGTGAATGTGGCCCTTGAGGCACCCCAGGCCTGTCAGGCCTGCGGCTCCCGGAGCCTGAGGCAGGACGAGGATGTGCTGGATACCTGGTTTTCCTCGGCCCTGTGGCCCTTCTCCACACTGGGCTGGCCTGAGCAGACCCAGGACCTCAGGACCTTCTATCCCACCGATGTGCTGGTCACGGCCTTTGACATCCTGTTCTTCTGGGTGGCCCGAATGGCCATGATGGGCCTCAAGTTTATGGGCGAGGTGCCCTTCAGGGATGTGTACATCCATGCGCTGGTAAGGGACGAGGAAGGGCAGAAGATGAGCAAATCCAAGGGCAATGTGGTGGACCCCCTGGTGATGGTGCAGCGCCACGGGGCCGATGCCTTCCGCTTCAGCCTGGCGGCCTTTGCAGCCCAGGGAAGGGACATCAGGTTTTCCGAGGCCAGGGTAAAGGGCTACAGGCACTTCATGAACAAGCTCTACAACGCCACCAAGTTCATCCTCACCAATACGGAGGGGCAGGAGGCGGTCCCCCCTGCCAGGGACCTTCCCAGCCGCTGGATATTAAGCCGCCTGGCTCGCTGCGCCCAGCAGGTGCAGGAGGAGCTCCAGGCCTACAGGTTCAACGAGGCAGCCGGCGCCCTGTACCAGTTCATCTGGCACGAACTCTGCGACTGGTACATTGAGACTGCCAAGCTTACCCTGCAGGAGCCCCAGGTGGCCAAGGGCGTGAGGTGGACCCTGCTTAGATGCCTGAACTGCACCCTGAGGCTACTGCATCCCTTTGCACCCTTCATAACCGAGGAGCTGTGGCAGCATCTGCCCCAGGGCTTCAAGGAGGCAGAAAGCGTCATGATTGCCCCCTGGCCTGGGGACCTCAGGCCAGAGCCCCAGGCCGAGGCCCTCATGCAGAACCTCATAGATGCCATAAGCGGAATAAGGACCATCAGGGGGGAGCTCCGCATTCAGCCGGGCCGGATGGTCAACGCCTTCATAAAACCCCTCAGCGAGGAGGCCGCCAGGGTGCTCAGGGAACATGTCCCCATGATAAGGAGGCTGGCCAGGCTCCAGGAACTGAAAATAGACAGCACCCTTCAGAAGCCCCACAGGGCCGCCGTGGCGGTCAAGCCTACCGTGGAGGTCTATGTGCCCGTAGACGGTCTGGTGGATGTCTCGGCGGAGCTCAGGCGACTCCAGAAGGAACTCAAGAAGGTCCTTCAGGAGATGGCCCAGTGCCAGAAGAAGCTCCTGAACGAGGACTTCCTGGCCAAGGCGCCCCCGGAGGTGGTAAAAAAGGAGAAGCAGAAGTACGAGGAGCTTTCCCACAAGAGGGACAGCCTTGAGGACAGCGTGAACCGATTCAAATCCCTGGAGGTGAAAGATGCCTGAAGAGCGCACCATAGAGGGCAGAGAGCTGGACTTTGTTGAGGCCGAATTCCTCAATATCCAGCGCAGCCGGGTAAGAGGAGTGGAGGGCAGCCACCTGGAGCTCCAGCAGGTGGCCGCCCTGAGCGTGGACGGTGAGCGGGTGGACATGACCCAGGCCGCCGTGGGGCTCCTGAGGGCCCAGCAGGCCGGGCTCAACCAGTCGGTCTCTGCCATGGTGGTGGCCTCGGAGGCCGAGATGAACCTCTCCGTGGCCCCCGTGGTGGCCTCCAGGGGCTCGGCCAGCATGAGCCGCAGCGCCTCGGCCGTGGTGGCCGCCAAGGAGGCCTCGCTCAAGGACAGTGCCTCGGTCCTCCTGGTGGCAGGCAAGCTGCAGGGCAATGTGACCACGTTGTTTGACCTCAAGGGGGCCCTGTGCTTCGGCGCTGTGGTGGGAGGGCTCCTGGGACTGGTCTCGCTCCTTAAGCGATGAAGGAGCCCCTGCCCCCGTTTGCAAGACGCATCCTCCAGCTTGCCCTTGAGGAGGACATAGGCCAGGGCGACATAACCAGTAATCTGCTGTTTGACCCCGGGCACATTTGCAACGCCGTGCTCATAGCCAAGGCCCCGCTGGTGCTGGCCGGCATGCCCTTTGCCCGGGAGGTATTCCGGATGGTCTCGGAGGACATAACCTTCAACCCCCTGGTACAGGAGGGCGAGAGGGTCCGCCGGGGCACGGTGCTGGCGCAGCTGAAAGGGCCCACCAAGGCCATTCTTTCAGCGGAAAGGGTGGCCCTGAACATCCTTCAGCACCTTAGCGGCATCGCCACCCTCACCAGGGCCTTCGTGAGCAAGCTGAAGGGCCTGAAGGCCAGGATAACCGACACCAGAAAGACCATCCCCTGCATGCGCTACCTGGAAAAGTATGCAGTCCGGGTGGGCGGTGGGGTGAACCACCGCATGGGGCTTTACGACGGGCTGCTTATAAAGGACAACCACATAGAGGCCCTGGGAAGCCTTGCCGAGGCCGTCTCCAGGGCCAGGCAGGGCGGCTACCTCAGCAGGGTGGAGGTGGAGGTGGAAAACCTCAAGGAGTTCCAGGAGGCCCTGAGGGCCGGGGCCGATGTGATAATGCTGGACAACATGTCCCTGGAGGACATGGCCGAGGCCGTGAGGCTCAACCGCTCCAGGGCGGTGCTGGAGGCCTCGGGAAACATCACCCTGGAGAATGTAAGGGCAGTGGCCGAGACAGGGGTGGACTTCATCTCCATCGGGGCACTGACCCACTCGGCCAGGGCGGCGGACATAAGCCTAAAGCTATTGAGATAGCTCCCTCCTTAGAAGCTCGTTCACCAGTTTGGGATTGGCCTTGCCCTTGGTAGCCCGCATCACCTGGCCTACGAAGAAGCCCAGGAGCTTGGCCTCGCCGGCCCGGTAGCGCTCCACCTCCCTGGGACTTCCCTCAAGCACCTCCTTTACTATCCTGAGCAGGGCCTCCTCGTCGGATATCTGCACCAGGCCCTTTTCCTGTACCACCTGGCGGGCCGACTTGCCCGTGGCAAACATCTCCTCAAACACCGTCTTGGCAATCTTTCCGCTTATGGTGCCGTCCTTTATGAGGGCCAGCATCTCTACCAGCTGCTGGGGCCTGAGAGGACATTGCTCCACAGCGATGCTGCGCTCGTTAAGGAGCCTCAGGAGCTCCACCATCATCCAGTTGCTCACCGCCTTGGGCTCCCCCCCCGAGCGCACCGCCTCCTCGAACCACTCTGCCAGGGGCCGCTCCGCCGTGAGGAGGTCGGCGTCGTATTCGGGCAGTCCGTACTGGCTGATGAAGCGGTGCCTCTTTTCGTCAGGGAGCTCAGGCAGTCGGGCCCTGAGCTCCTCAATCCACTCCTTCCCTACCACCACTGGCACTAGGTCCGGCTCGGGGAAGTAACGGTAATCGTGGGCCTCCTCCTTGGTGCGCATGCTCACGGTGCTGCCCGTGGAGGCATCCCACAGCCTGGTCTCCTGCACCACCTGGCCCCCTTCTTCAAGTATTTCCACCTGCCGCCTTATCTCGTACTGCAGGGCCCTCTCCACGAACTTGAAGGAGTTGAGGTTCTTCACCTCCACCTTCACCCCGAACTCTTCCGAGCCTTCAGGCCTCACGGAGACATTGGCATCGCATCTCAGGGAGCCCTGCTCCATGTTGCCGTCGCACACCCCCAGGTAGCGAAGGATGCTCCGGAGCTTCTTCATGTAGGCCACGGCCTCTGCGGGGCTGCGGATGTCGGGCTCGGAGACTATCTCCAGGAGGGGCACCCCTGCCCGGTTGAGGTCCACCAGGCTGTAGGGGCCGGCCTCCTCGTGGATGTTCTTCCCCGCATCCTCCTCCATGTGAATCCTGGTAAGCCCTATGCGCTTGGGGGCACCGTCCACCACGATCTCTATGTAGCCCCCCTCACACAGGGGAAGCTCATACTGGCTTATCTGGTAGCCCTTGGGCAGGTCGGGGTAGAAGTAGTTCTTCCTGGCAAAGCGGCTCACGGGGGCGATGCGGCAGTTCATGGCAAGTCCCGTAAGGATGGCGTACTCCAGGGCCTTCTTGTTGAGCACCGGCAGCACCCCGGGCATCCCTGTGCATATGGGGCAGGTCTGGCTGTTGGGCGGGGCTCCGAACTTGGTGGAGCAGCCGCAGAACACCTTGCTTTCCGTCAGCAGCTGGGCGTGCACCTCAAGCCCTATGATGGCCTCGTACCTCACTGAAGGGGCGGCCTCCTCTTGTGCCAGTCTGTGGCCTGCTCGTAGGCGTGGGCGGCCCTGAGCAGTACGGCTTCCTCAAAGTGCCTGCCGATGAGCTGTAGCCCTATGGGCAGCCCCTGGGAGCTCAGCCCGCAGGGCACCGAGACCGCAGGAAGCCCTGCCAGGTTCACCGATATGGTGAATATGTCCGAGAGGTACATCTTCAAGGGGTCGTCAATCTTCTCCCCTATCTTGAAGGCCGGTGTAGGGGAGGTGGGGGTGAGCACCAGGTCCACCTCCTTGAAGGCCTGCTGGAAGTCCTCCTTTATGAGGGTGCGCACCTGCTGGGCCTTCCGGTAGTAGGCCTCGTAGTAGCCTGAGGACAGGGCATAGGTGCCCAGCATGATGCGTCTCTTGACCTCGGCGCCAAAGCCCTGGGCCCTGCTCTGGGTGTACATCTCCAGGAGGTCTCTTGCGCCCCTGGCCCTGAAGCCGTACTTCACTCCGTCGTACCGGGCCAGGTTGGAGGAGGCCTCTGAGGTGGCCAGAATATAGTAGGTGGCCACGGCGTAGCCTGTGTGGGGAAGGCTTATGTCCTTGAGCTCTGCTCCCAGGTCTGCCAGCACCCTGGCGGCCTCCTTCACCGATGCCTCCACCTCTTCATCCATACCCTCGGTGAAGTACTCCTTGGGTATTCCGATTCTCAACCCCCGGACGCCCCCGTGGAGGGCCTGGAGGTAGTCCGGCACCTCCAGGGGAGCACTGGTGGAGTCCTTGGGGTCATGCCCTGCGATGACGCCTAGCAGCAGGGCTGCGTCCTCCACGCATCTGGTGATGGGCCCTATCTGGTCCAGGGAGGAGGCGAAGGCCACCAGCCCGAAGCGGCTCACCCTGCCGTAGGTGGGCTTCAGGCCGACCACCCCGCAGAGGGCGGCCGGCTGACGGATGGAGCCTCCCGTATCCGAGCCCAGGGCGGCCAGGCATTCGCCCGCTGCCACGGCGGCGGCAGAGCCGCCGCTGGAGCCTCCAGGGATGCACTGCAGGGCCCAGGGATTGCGGGTGCTATGGAAGGCGGAGTTCTCGGTAGAGGAACCCATGGCAAACTCATCCAGGTTGGTCTTTCCCACCAGCACATACCCGTGCCGGAGGAGCCTCTCCGTGGCAGTGCTCTCATAGGGAGGGATGAAGTTTTCCAGGAACCTGGAGCTACAGGTGGTCCTTATTCCCCTGGTGCAGATGTTGTCCTTTATGGCCAGGGGCATGCCCTGAAGGAGCCCCTGGCCCCCCTTGCGGGCCATCTCCTGGGCCTCCTTCGGGGTGATGCTCACGAAGGCCTTCACCTTGTCCTCCACGGCCTCTATGCGCCCAAGCACCGCCTGAAGAAGCTCCTGGGGCTCAAGCTCGCCCTTTTTGACGAATGCCCTGGCCTCTTTGATGGTAAGGTAGTGCAGTTCCATAGCTTAATAGCATAGATTCTGCCTTCGGGGGATGTCAACTTGTAGTGTTTTTGGCCCCTCATGGATTAAAATGTTCCTTATGAAGGGGGGTTTTTCGTGGGCAAGGCTGTTTGGGCTGATTAGGCCCTATGCCCCCCGGGTGGCCCTGGCGGCGGTGGTGAGTCTGGGGGTCTCGGGGCTTAATGCCTCGCTGGCCTGGCTGGTAAGGCCGGCCATGGACGGCATCTTCATGCACAGGGACAGCAAACTGCTTGTGCTCCTTCCCTTCGTGATAATGGGCATCTTTCTTCTGAGGGGTGGGCTGAGCTTCCTTTACAACTACCTCATGCAGTCGGCGGCCCAGAAGCTGGTGATGAACCTCCGAAACCGTCTCTACGGCCACATCCTGGAACTTCCCGTAGGGCATTTCTCCAGCCACTCCAGCGGGGCACTGATTTCCAGGGTGTTCAACGATACCCAGGCGGTGGAGCACCTGGTATCCCTCACTATTAAAGACCTCTTTGTGGAGGCGGCTACGGCGGCGGCCCTCGTGGGGGTAGCCTTCTGGCGGAGCTGGGAGCTTACCCTGGTCGCCCTGGTGCTGCTTCCCACTGCCTTCTGGGGCGTGGGCAGGCTGGGCAGGCTTCTCAGGCGGATAAGCCGTCGGATTCAGGAAAAGGCTGCCTCCATAACCGAGGCCCTCTCGGAAGGCTTCACCGGCATAAGGGTTATAAAGGCCTTCCAGCGTCAGGAGGAAGAGAGGCGCCGGTTCCGAGACAGGACCAGGGACTTCTACCGGGAGCACATGAGGGCGGTAAGGACCAGGCAGGCCGTCACGGTGCTCATGGATGCCACCGCTGGGCTGGGCATAGCCTTCGTGATTTACTTCGGCGGCAGCATGGTCATACGGGGGGCCATGAGCCCGGGGGAGTTCTTCTCCTTCCTTACCGCTGTCTTCATGGTCTACACCCCGGCCAGGAGGCTTTCCCGCGTAAGCGCTGCCCTGGAGCAGGCCAGGGGCCCCCTGGAGAGAATCTTTCAGACCCTGGCCCTGAGGCCAGAGCCCCAGGGGGGTCGCACCATGGGGGCCTTGCAGGAGGCCATCGAGTTCAAAGGGGTGTCCTTCCGCTACCCGGGACAGAGGGAGCCGGCCCTTAAGGACATCAGCTTCACAGCCAGGAAGGGCGAGGTGGTGGCCATAGTAGGGGAGAGCGGAAGCGGAAAAAGCACCCTGGTGAACCTCCTTCTGCGGTTTTACAGCCCCACCAACGGGGCCATCTACATGGACGGGCTGGACATCCAGGAGGCAAGCCTTGACTCCCTGAGGGCCCAGTTCGGTGTGGTGAGCCAGGAGGTGGTGCTGTTTAACGACACGGTGAGGGCCAACATCGCCCTGGGAAACCCCAGGGCCTCTTGGCAGGAGCTGGAGGCCGCCTCCAGGGCGGCCCATGCCCATGAGTTCATAACGGGGCTTCCTCAAGGGTACGACACCGTGGTGGGAGAAAAGGGCTTGAGACTCTCGGGGGGGCAGCGCCAGCGGCTCTCCATAGCCAGGGCCATACTCAGGGACCCCCCCGTGCTCATACTGGATGAGGCTACCAGCTCCCTGGACAGCCACTCCGAGGCCCTCCTGCAGGAGGCCCTGGAGAGGCTCATGCAGGGGCGCACCACCTTCGTGATAGCCCACAGGCTCTCCACCATAAGGAAGGCCCATAAGGTGCTGGTGCTGAAGGAAGGCCGCCTGGTGGGCCAGGGCAGCCACGAGGAGCTACTGAGGGACTGCCCTGAGTACAGGAGACTTTACGAGCTTCAGTTCAGCCTGAATGTCCCCTAAGACGCCATAGCTCCAGGAGCTTGGCGTATTTGAAGAACGCCCCTCCTGCCTTGGTAAGGGCTATCACCAAGCCGTCGAGGCCTTCCAGGAAGCCGAGCCTAAGGAAATATACCTTTATGAACATGCCCAGGCCGTGAAGAAGGGGCTCAAGGGCACTGGCCTTCCTTCCCGCCTCAAACATCTCCTGGGCAAGGGCACTGGAGTAGGCGTCAAGCCTCCTGAGCATGTCTGCATAGTCTTTGAAGCTGTAATGCTCCAGAGGAGCATCAAGTCTGCCCACAGAGCCCTGGCAGTGCCATCTTTCGTGAGTTTTGCCTATCAGGGAGCCCCGCTCCTTACGCACAAGTCTTACTACCCTGTCGGGCCAGAAGCCCGCATGTCTTATCCACCGGTTGCGGAGGTAGTTCTTCCTGGGCAGGCTGTAGGCATCGTGCCGGGGGTCTTCAAGCACCCGGGCTATGCTCTTTAGCGTCTCCTCGGGCACCCGCTCGTCGGCATCCAGCATAAGCACCCAGGGGTAGCGGCATTTCCTCAGGGCGCTCTGCTTCTGGGGGCCGTAGCCCCTCCAGGGCTCCACATAGACCCTGGCCCCCAGCTCTCTGGCCGCCTGGGCAGTGCCGTCGGTGCTCCGCTCATCCACCACTACTACGATGTCCTGGAAGGCCCTTACGCTTTGGATGGCCCTCCTGATGTCCTCCTCGGCGTTGAGGGCTATTATGGCCACCGAGGCGGGAATCACGGCTCCTTGAAGATGCCGTTTTTGCACCGGTAGGTGTCAGCCCTCAAGGTTTGCTCCAGCAGGGCATCGTTGTCCTTCAGGCGTTCCCGGGGCTGCTCCGGATGCCAGAGGTGATAGCACAGGGCCATAAAAGGATGGAGCTTTCTCCTTAGGCCGTACTTGTAAAGCCTTGCTACAAGCTCCGAGTCCTCCCTCCCCCAGCCTAGGAAGTCCTCGTTGAAGCCGTTTACTGCCATGAGGTCTGCCATGGCCACTGCCAGGTTGCAACCCTTGGTGCCCTTCAGCCCGGTGTCCTTTATGGGAGGGATGAAGGGGGCCCTGAAGATGTGGTGGGCGTTCTTGAGGTTGCCTTTCAGCATGAGCCCGAAGAGCTTGGCCCTGGAGGCCAGGTCCTCGGGCTGTATGTGCTCCGAGGCCTCTCTGCTTAAGAGTATCCTTTTGCCCTGAAAGAAGAAACCCTTCTCTGCAAGCCTCAGGTGGTCCTCCAGGAAATGGGGCTCGGGAATGCAATCGCCATCCAGGAACACTACATAGTTGCCGGATGCCACCTTTAGCGCCTCGTTCCTTATCTTGGCCAGCCTGAAGCCCTTATGTTCATGCCTTACATGAAGGAGAGGAAAGGGCAGGAGCCTCTTGTATTCCTTTAGCACCTCCCCTGTCTCTGGCCCGGAGCCGTCGTCAGCCACTATCACCTCCTGGGGCGGTAAGGTCTGAAGGAGCATGCCCTTGAGAACCTTCCTAAGGGCCTGGGGGGCCTCGTAAGTGCTGATAATGATGGAGATTTTCAAAACTGCCCTCCCGTCAGCACCGCCGTGATGGAGCCCACGGCCACCTTTGTCTTGAGCTTCACCGGCAGGCGGCGCTCATCATCGGTAAGCCATATGAGGATTTTCCCCTTCTTGAAGAATATCCCCTCGCTCTGAAGGAGGGGTTCCACCACCAAGGTATCGAATTCCCCTGCCGGCACCTTGACCCGCTCGCGCCTAAGTACCTTCACTTGCACATCCCAGGTCTTTTTGGAGTCAAATATCTTGACAAAGACGGGCCTTCCCACCTCCAGGCGCATCTGTCTTAGCCGATAGAAGCCTCCCAGGGGGTCCAGCACTCCATGGGGAAGCTCAAACTCCTGGCGCTTCCCCTTCAGGTGGTCTGTAAAGACCGCCCTGAAGGGGCCGAAGACCACCTCCTTGTCCCTCCTGTGCCTGCCCTCCTGGACCTCCAGCCTGTACCTTATAGGCCTGAGGGGGCCTTGTGTACCCAGGAGGCTTTCGGCCCGGTCGCGTACCTTGTAGAACAGGTCTATGAACTTTCCGCTTCGGGCGGTGGAGACTATCCTGAGCCTGTCCCCTGCTTCCTCGGTAAAACTCAGGGTGGCGGTGCCGGCATGGATTCCTGCCCATCGGAGGGAGTACTCAAAGCGCTCCGCCCCCTGGCTCTGAAGGGGCCAAAGGAGGAGTATGAAGAGGAAAAATCCTTTGTAGAAGCCAGGTTTCATCTGTTAAGATATTAATACAATGCTGGTAATCCCTGCAATAGACCTGAAAGGGGGCAAGTGTGTAAGGCTCAGGCAGGGCAGGGCCCAGGAGGCCACGGTGTACTCCTCCCAGCCCCAGGAGGTGGCCAGGAGATGGGTCTCCCAGGGGGCCCGACTTATCCACATAGTGGACCTGGACGGGGCCTTCAGCGGGGCCCAGCAGAACCTTCAGGCCATAAGGGCCATAAGGGAGGCCGTGGAGGTGCCCCTGCAGGTGGGAGGGGGACTGAGGAGCCTTCAGGCCCTGGAGGGCCTCTTTCGCCTGGGCATAGAAAGGGCCATTCTGGGCACCGCGGCGGTGGAGGAGCCCCAACTTCTCCAGGAGGCCTGCCGGCGCTGGCCCCAGAGGGTGCTGGTGGGCATCGATGCCCGAGACGGCAGGGTGGCCATAAAGGGATGGGTGGAGGAGACAGGGCTTGATGCCCTCCAGTTTGCCAGAAGGATGGAGGCCCTGGGGGTGGGGGGCATAATCTATACTGACATCTCCAGGGACGGGATGCTCAGCGGGCCGAACATCGAGGCCACCGCGAGGATGGTCCGGGCCCTGAAGGTGCCCGTGATTGCCTCCGGGGGGGTCTCTGCCCTCAAGGACATAGAGGCCCTGCTAAGGATAGAGGGCCTCGGGGGAGTCATCATAGGCAAGGCCCTTTATGACGGAAGGCTAAGCCTTGAAGAGGCCCTGGAGCTTGCGGGAAATGCTGGCTAAGCGCATAATTCCATGCCTGGATGTGAAGGATGGCCGGGTGGTAAAGGGGGTAAGCTTTGTCAACCTCCGGGATGCCGGCGACCCCGTGGAGAATGCCATTTACTATGACCAGGAGGGGGCGGACGAGCTGGTCTTCCTGGACATCACTGCCTCGCACGAGCGGCGGGGCATTATTCTTGAGGTGGTCAGGCATACCGCCGAGGAGGTCTTCATGCCTTTCACCGTGGGCGGGGGAGTGAAGGCCCTGGAGGACATAAGGGACCTCCTTAATGCGGGCTCGGACAAGGTAAGCATAAACACCGCAGCGGTGAAAGACCCCCAGTTCATAGCCGAGGCGTCTCAGCGCTTCGGCACCCAGTGCATCGTGGTGGCCATTGATGCCAAGCGCACGGTGGGGCCCCAGGGGAGCCCCCCTGAGTGGGCCAGGGAGCACCCGGAGCTGTGCCTTTCCCGGGCCCAGGAGGGCTGGGAGGTCTACATCCACGGCGGCAGGACCCCCATGGGGCTTGATGCCGTGGCCTGGGCCAGGTACATGCAGCAGCTGGGCGCAGGGGAGATACTCCTTACCAGCATGGACCGGGACGGCACCAAGGACGGCTATGACATTGCCTTAACCAGGGCCGTGGCCGAGGCAGTGGGCATACCGGTCATAGCCTCCGGGGGGGCAGGTACCCTGGAGCATCTCTACGAGGGCCTCACCGAGGGCAAGGCCGATGCCGTCCTGGCAGCCAGCATATTCCACTACAGGGAGTACTCCATCAGGGAAGCCAAGGAGTACCTCCGCCAGAGGGGTGTGCCCGTAAGGCTCTGATGGACATCCTCCAGCAGGTCAAGGCCACCATAAGGAAGCACCGCATGCTGGAAGGCGGTGAGAAGGTCCTGGTGGGCCTTTCAGGGGGGCCGGACTCCGTGTGCCTACTGTGGGTGCTCAGGGCCCTGAGGCAGGAGCTGGGGCTTCAAGGCCTCTGGGCCCTGTATGTGGAGCACGGCATCAGGCCCAGGCAGGAGACCCAGGAGGAGGTGGCGTTCTGCCAAGCTCTCTGCCAGGCCCTGGAGTTGCCCTTTGAACACCGAGTGGTAGATGTCCCTGCCTATGCCAAGGCCGAGGGGCTGAGTCTTCAAGAGGCTGCCAGGGTGCTGAGGCATCAGGCCCTCCAGGCCCACATGGTGGCCCTTAAGGCCCATAGGGTGGCCCTGGGCCATAATGCCGACGACCAGGTGGAGACCTTCCTCATGAACCTTCTCCGGGGCTCGGGGGCCAGGGGACTTACGGCCATCCCTCCCGTAAGGGGCCACATCATAAGACCCCTGATAGAGACCCCCAGGGCTACCATAGAGGCCTTCCTGCAGGAAAGGGGCATTGGCTACCTCACAGACCCCTCCAATCTGAAGCAGCGCTACCTCCGCAACCGCATAAGGCGGGAGCTGATTCCAGTGCTGAGGCGCTTCAACCCCCGACTGACGGAAACTGTGCTCAGGAGCACCGAGCTTCTTAGCGACGAGGAGCGCTACCTGGAAAGCACCACCCTTAAGGCCCTCATGAGGCTCATCTGCCGAAGACAGGAGGGCCTGGTGGAGCTCTTCCTAAGCCCCCTGGAGAGCTTGGACAGGGTGCTTCAGCGCAGGGCCCTCAGGCATGCCCTGCAGGCCACCAAGGGGCTGAGGAATATCCAGTACGGCCACATAGAGGAGATCCTCAGGCTCATTGCCCTTGGAAGCCCCGGCGACAGGCTGTACCTGCCAGGCGGAGTAAGGGTGATAAGGCAGTATGCCACCGTGCTCATTACCACCAGGCCGCCCGTCAGGCTGGCCGAGCATACCCTTGAGGTCCCAGGTGAGGTAGGCCTGCCCGAGGCGGGCCTTAGGCTCAGGGCCAGCCTCCTGGAGGCTCCCCCTCCTGAGTGGCCCAACGGGAGGAAGAAGGCCCTCCTGGACGCCGAGCTTCTCAGCCCCCCCCTACTGGTGCGCTCCCGAAGACCCGGGGACTTCTTCTACCCCGCAGGCTTCGGCAGGAGAAAGAAGCTTCAGGACTTCTTCGTGGACGAGAAGATTCCCCGGGACGAAAGGGATGCAGTGCCGGTGGTCCTCAGCGGCAGCGACATCGTATGGCTTGCCGGCCTGAGGGCCGATGAGCGCTTCCGGGCCAGGGAAGGCACCAAGAGGTTTGTCCTCCTTGAGCTGGGGCCCTAAATTTGCTATATTTGTGCCTTTGAAAGGAGGAAGGCGTGGTAAGGGTCAGGTTCGCTCCCAGTCCCACGGGCCATCTGCACATAGGAGGGGCCAGGACGGCCCTGTTCAACTGGCTGTTTGCCCGGCACCACCGGGGGGTCTTCATCCTGAGGATTGAGGACACCGACAGGAGCCGCTCCACCGAGGAGTTCATCCATTCCATCCTGGAGGGGCTCAGGTGGCTGGGCCTGGACTGGGACGAGGGGCCCTACAGGCAGACCGAGAGGCTGGAGCTTTACCAGAGCTATGTCCAGAGGCTCCTTAAGGAGGGCCGGGCCTACCACTGCTACTGCAGCGCCCAGGAGCTTGAGGCCCGCAGGAGGCAGGCCCTGGCCGAGGGCCGTCCCCCCAGGTACGATGGCCGTTGCAGAGACCTTCAGGAGCCTCCCCGGGGGGCCCCTCCGCCATCGGTGCGGTTCAAGATGCCCCAGGCAGGGCAGACCCATGTGCAGGACCTCATCAGGGGCCCGGTGGTGTTTGAAAACACCCAGCTGGATGACTTCATAATCCTTCGCTCCGACGGCACCCCCACATACAACTTCGTGGTGGTGGTGGACGATGTGGACATGGGCATTACCCATGTGATAAGGGGCGACGACCACCTGAACAACACCCCCAAGCAGGTGCACATCTACAGGGCCCTGGGGGTAGAGCCCCCCAGGTTTGCCCACCTGCCCATGATCCTGGGGCCCGACAAGACCCGCCTTTCCAAGCGCCATGGGGCCACCAGTGTCGTTGCCTACAGGGACATGGGCTACCTGCCCCAGGCCATGGTCAACTACCTGGCCCGCCTGGGCTGGTCGCACGGAGACCAGGAGGTCTTCACCGTGAGGGAGCTCATCCAGTACTTTGACCTCAAGGATGTGGGCAAATCGGCCGCGGTCTTTAACCCCGAAAAGCTCCTCTGGCTCAATGCCCAGCACCTAAGGAGCACCCCCCTTTCGGAGCTCAGGGAGCTGGTCTGGCCCTTCCTGCTGAGGCAGGGCACCGTGAAGGAGGGCCAGAGGCTCAACGCAGCCTGGCTGGAGCGGGCCATAGGGAGCCTGCTGGAGCGCTCCAGGACCCTCCTGGAGCTCGCCCAGAGCCTCCATTACTACATTGCCGAGGACATAGAGCCCCAGGAGGAGGCCAGGAAGAAGTTTCTCCACCAGGAGAGCCTGCCGTACCTGAAGGATGTGCTCAAGGGGCTTGAGGCCCTGGAGGACTTCCGCCAGGCCCGCATAGAGGAGGTCTTCAAGGAGGTGGTTCAGCGCCACGGGGTCAAGCTTGCCAAGGTGGCCCAGCCCGTAAGGGTGGCCGTGACCGGAGGCACCGTAAGCCCTGGAATATTTGAGGTGCTGGAGATTCTGGGCAGACAGAAGACCCTCAGGAGGCTCAGGAGGGCCATAGAGCTGATATGAGTTATGTGGCAGTAATAGGAGCCGGCAGTTGGGGCACTGCGCTGGCTGTTTTGCTTTCAAGAAAGGACTACGATGTCTCCCTCTGGGTCTACGAGCCCGAGCTGGCCGCCCAAATGAGCCACAGCAGGGTCAACACCTGGTATCTGCCCGAGGCAGTACTGCCTCCGACGGTGGCAATCACTGCCGACCTGAAGGAGGCCCTCTGCCGGAGCCGCTATGTGCTCAGTGTGGTGCCTACCCAGCATGTGAGGGCGGTCTTCAGCCAGGCCCTTCCGCACATTCCCTCAGGGGCCCTCCTGGTGAGCGCCTCCAAGGGCATAGAGCAGAAGAGCCTGAAGACCCCCTCGCAGGTCCTCAAGGAGCTTGTAGGCCGGGAGGTGGCCGTGCTCTCAGGCCCCAGCTTCGCCAAAGAGGTGCAGAGGGGGCTTCCCACCGCCGTCACCCTGGCCTATCCCCACCGGGCCGAGGCCCTGCTTCTTCAGGAGCTTTTCAGCACAGAACACTTCAGGGTCTACATCCACGACGATGTGCTGGGGGTAGAGCTGGGCGGAGCCCTTAAGAACATAATAGCCATAGCCGCGGGCATCTCCGACGGCTTAGGGTTGGGCCACAACGCCAGGGCAGCCCTCATCACCAGGGGACTGGCCGAATGCACCCGCCTGGGCGTGGCCCTGGGGGCCAAGGCCCAGACATTCTCGGGCCTCAGTGGCCTGGGCGACCTGGTGCTTACCTGCACTTCAAGCCTCTCCAGGAACTACCGCTTCGGCTTCAGCCTGGGCAAGGGCAAGAGCCCCCAGGATGTGCTGAAGGAAATCCAAGGGGTGGCAGAGGGAATCCATACTGCCGAGGCGGCCTACCAGCAGGCCCTGGCCCACGGGGTGGAAATGCCCATCACCGAGCAGGTCTGCAGAATCCTCAAGGGCGAGACCTCACCATATCAGGCCCTCCACGCCCTTATGAGCAGGGTGCCCAGAGAAGAGTTCTATGGATAGAGAGGCCCTGAGGGAGCTCCTGCAGGCCCTGAGAAAGGGAAGGCTCTCGGTAGCACAGGCCATGGAGGCCCTGGCCCACCTGCCCTACGAGCAGCTGAGCATGGCCAAGGTGGACCACCACAGGGCCCTGAGACAGGGCATACCGGAGGTCGTCCTGGCCCAGGGTAAGGCCCCAGAGGATGCCGCCGAGATAGCCAGGGCCCTGTATGCCAGAGCGGGCCGGGTGCTCATCACCAAGGCCTCAGAGGAGGTCTTCAGGGCCCTTGACCTCCGAGGGGCCAAGTTCTATCCCCGAAGCGGTGTAATCGCCGCCGGGGCCAGGGCAGGCAGAAAGGGCAGGGTAGTGGTGGTCTCCGCCGGCACGGCAGATGCCCCCGTGGCCGAAGAGGCGGCCCTTACGGCCTCCTTCCTGGGAAGCCGCACCCAGTGCCTTGACGATGTGGGAGTGGCAGGGCTTCATCGGCTACTTCAGCATCTGAAACTCCTTCGCTCTGCCAGGGCCTTGGTGGTGGTAGCAGGCATGGAAGGAGCCCTCCCCTCGGTGGTAGGGGCCCTGGTAGAGGCCCCCGTGGTGGCCGTGCCTACCTCCACAGGCTACGGGGCCAGCCTGGGAGGACTGGCGGCCCTGCTGGCCATGCTCAATGCCTGCGTGCCAGGCGTCGCCGTGGTCAACATAGACAACGGCTTTGGCGCAGGCTGCCTGGCCCACAAGATAAACATCCAGGCATCAAAAAGGCCTTGATTTCCATAAGGATTTAGCCCCAGTCGTACCGCCTCCGCTTCCTGTGCTGGATGTAGCGCTCTGCCGAAAGGGCAGCCACGCACCCGTTAGCCGCCGCCACCACTACCTGCCTGACCTCCGTGCAGGTTACATCCCCGGCAGCAAACACCCCCGGGATGGTGGTCTCCATCATCCGGTTGGTCACTATGCAGTCGGCCTCTGAGGTGTCCACCGCCCCGGCCAGAAAGTCCACCACCGGCTTGGAGCCATGCAGGTATATGAACACCCCCGAAAGCTCCAGCACCTCCTGGGCAGCCCCCTTGCCAGCCAGCCTCAGCCTCTGCACTACCTCCTCACCCTCTATGGCCACCACCGTCTTCTCATAAATAATCTTTATATTCGGGGACTTAAACACATCATGGTCATGTTCAACTTTAAGTTTTTTTCCTGGGGCAATGAGCAGCACCTCCTGGGCGAATTTTCCCAGGTGGAGGGCCTCCTTGGCGGCCTCCTCGGAGTCGCCGACCACGGCCACCTTCTTGCCTTTGAAGAAGGCGGCGTCGCAGACGGCGCAGTAGCTTACGCCTCTTCCCAGGAACTCCTTCTCTCCCTTTATGGTAGGTTTTCTGCCCATGGCGCCCGTGGCTATGATGACCGTCTTGGAGGAGTAGTTTTTCTCCAGGGTAAAGACCTCTTTGACCACCCCGTGGAGGTTTACTCCTATTACCTGGGCCTCTTTTAGCTCGGCGCCGAAGCCTCTGGCCTGTTTCCTGAATATATCCAGGAGCCTCTTTCCTGAGAGGGGTTTTTCCAGCCCGGGGTAGTTCTCTATCTTTGCAGCGTAGGCCAGGGCCCCTGCCGAGGCGGATTTATCCAGCACCAAGGTCTTCAGCTTTGCCCTGGCGGCGTACTGGGCGGCGCTGAGCCCTGCCGGACCGCCCCCTATGATTATCACATCGTAAAGCTCCTGTTGTGCCATTGGGGCCTCCTTCCCTAAAAGTACCTGATGATGTTATAGAATGTATCCCTCTGGGCCGCCCTGAAGCCGGCCTCCCTTATGGTGCGCACTATGTCCTCCTTCCTGGCCCTGAAGCGCACTCCTGCCGAGGCTACCACATTTTCCTCCAGCATGGTAGAGCCCATGTCGTTGGCCCCGAAGCGGAGGGCCACCTGGGCTACCTCCAGCCCCTGGGTCACCCAGGAGGCCTGGATGTTGGTTATGTTATCCAGGTAGAGCCTGCTCAGGGCTAGGATGCGGAGGTACCGGGCCGCGGTGGCAGGCCTGAGCCCTGAAAGGGCGGTGTTTCCAGGCTGAAAGCTCCAGGGTATGAAGGCCACAAAGCCGCCGGTCTCATCCTGCAGAGCCCTTATGTGCTGCAGGTGCTCCAGTATATCCTGCGGGCCCTCCAGGGAGCCGAACATCATGGTGGCGCTGCTTTTTAGGCCCACCTGGTGGGCGATGCGCATTACCTGGAGCCACTCGGCGGCGCTTTGTTTCCTGGGGCTTATGAGCTTGCGCACCCTTTCGGAGAGCACCTCGGCACCTCCGCCCGGGATGGAGCCAAGCCCTGCATCCTTGAGCCTCAGGAGGGTCTCCCGGAGGCTCAGGCCCGCCCCCCGGGCCATGAAGGCCACCTCGGGGGGGGAGAACCCGTGCACATTTATCTGTGGAAACCGCTTCTTTATCCCCTTGAGCATCCTGAGGAAGAAATCCAGGCCCAGGGCCGGATTGAGCCCCCCTTGAAGGAGCACCTGGGTGCCCCCTTGCTCCAGGAGTTCCTGAATCTTCTGGTAGAGTTCCTCCTGGGAAAGCACATATCCCTCAGCATGGCCCTGGGGACGCCAGAAGGCACAGAACCGGCACCGGTTTACGCAGATGTTGGTGTAGTTGATGTTTCTGTCCACCACGAAGCTCACCACGCCTCGGCAATGGAGCCTCTGGCGCATCTGGTCGGCCTGGCGGCCCAGCTCCAGCAGGGGGGCCTCGGTAAGGGCCTGGAGGGCCTCCTTTGGGGAAAGCCTCATGCCGAGGACTCCTCCAGGGGTCTCGTCTCCTGGGGCTGGAGCGCCCGGTAGAAGGAGTCCCTCCTGGTGGGCACCATGCCTGCCTCTGCAATCAGGTGCCTTAGCTCATCTTCGGTGAGGGCCTGGGGGGTTGTGGCGCCTGCGGAGTGGGCAATCCGCTCCGAGACCACGGTGCCCTCCAGGTCGTCGGCGCCGAAGAGGAGCGCCAGCTGGGAGAGCTTCTCCCCCAGCATGACCCAGTAAGCCTTTATGTGGGGGAAGTTGTCCAAGAACAGCCTGGCCACGGCGATACATCTCAGGGCCTCAAGCCCTCCTGGGCCTGCGCCTCCGGGATTTACATAGGGCAGGGGGATGAAGGCCAGAAACCCCTGGGTCTCATCCTGCAGGCTCCTCAGGGCCTGAAGATGCTGCACCCTGTGCTCGGGGCCCTCCAGGTGGCCGTAAAGCATGGTGGCATTGCTCTTGAGACCTGCCTGGTGGGCGGTGCGCATCACCTGGAGCCACCCCTGGGCGCCGAGTTTTTCCGGACAGAGCCTTGCCCTTATCTCAGGGGCGAATATCTCCGCCCCGCCGCCGGGAAGAAGGCCAAGCCCTGCCTCCTTGAGGGCAAGGAGCACCTCTTTCAACGAGAGCCCTTCCTTCCTGGCCAGGTACTCCACCTCAGTGGCGGTAAAGGCCTTTATGCACACCGAGGGAAAGGCCTCCCTTACTGCCCTTAGCAGGGCGATGTAATGCCCCAGGCCCCAGCGGGGGTGAAGTCCCCCCACCATGTGGAGCTCGTCGAACTCCCCGGCCTGCCTGAGGGCCTGGAGCACCTCTTCAGGGCTCATCTCGTAGGCCCCCTCCTGGCCCTCCGAGCGGCTGAAGGCGCAGAACCGGCACCGATTCACGCATATGTTGGTGGGATTTATGTGCACATTGCGGACATAAAAGACCCTTTTCCCGAACCTCCGCTCCTTGGCCAGGCTGGCCAGCTCCCCTAAGGTGAAGATGTCCTCCGTCTGGAAAAGATAAAGGGCCTCCTCGGGGGTAAGCCTCTGGTTCTCCTGGACTTTCCGGGCGATATCCTTGAGCATTCTCTATTATATTACGCCCTCGGGCAGCAAGTCATTTCAAAAGGTCTCACATATTTGCCCAATCAAACGGCTTGACTTACGGGCAGGCACTGCTATGCTTGAACTCAGGAGGTCCTAATGCTTAGAACCATAGCTGTCGCCGCCCTCCTTATGGCAGGAGCCTCTGCCTCCGCAGAGGTCATGATGAAGGAAGGCCTCTGGAGGATAACCACGGTGGTAGAGATGCCCGGAATGCCCATGCAGATGCCCCCGCAGGTCCATACCACCTGCCTGAAGAAGGAAAGCCCCGCACCAGTCAGCAAAGAGCAAAATCGGTGCAGGCTCACAGGGCAGAAGGTCTCAGGCAGCACCGTGTCCTGGCAAATGCAGTGCGAGGAGCCCGAGGGTACCACTTACATGAAAGGCAGCATTACCTACGAGGGCGATGTCTTCAATGGTACCGTGAGGGTAAAGACGCCGGAGTTTCAAATGAAGCAGCGCATCTCGGGCAAATGGATTGGGCGCTGCCCGGAATAATCTCCCCCTAAGGCCTCAGGAGCCCGGCCAGGGCCTCCACATGGGGGGTACGGGGAAAGAAGTTATACAGCCCCAGGAAGTTGACCTTGTACAGCGGAAGCAGGGCCTTTAGGTCCCGGGCCAGGGTGCGGATATTGCAGGAAAGATACACAATCCGTTCCGGCCTGACCTGAAGGAGCTTCTTCAGCACCTTGGGATGAAGGCCTGCCCTGGGGGGGTCAAGCAGCACCGCCCGGGCGCCCTCCAGAGCCTGCAGAGCCCTCTCCGCCGGGGCATGAAGCACCTGGAACCTCCCCTGAAGGCCGTTCAGGGAGATGTTCTCCCTGGCCCAGTGGACAGCCGAGGGCTCGGCCTCCACCAGGAGCGCACTCTCCAGGACATCCGACAGGGCTATGCTTATGGAGCCCACTCCGGCATAAAGCTCCACCACCTGCTGGCCCTCCAGCAGGGGCCGCATGTCCTGCAGGGTAAGTTCAAACACCCGGGGGTTTACTTGAAAGAAGCTCAGGAGGCCCACCCGGAGGGGTTTCCCCAACAGGCCTTCTTCCAGGAAGCACTCCCTGGGGGCATGAAGAAGCTCCGTGGGCACAGAGGCCGGGCTCCTGGGGTCTGAATAGTAGACAAAGACATCCTGAAGGCCTGGGGAGACCCGTAGCGCCTCCCTGTCCATCACGAAGACCGCGGCCAGGGTCCTGCCCCGGCTGTCTGCCCTTACGAGCAGGCTCTTGAGGGCCTCCTGGGGCACCCGGGCGTCTCTCAGGGCCTGCAGTATCTCCGTCGCCTTCTGGTTTATCTCCTCCCTGGCCAGGAGGCAGCCTTTTATGGGTATCTTCTTCCTGCCGGAGCGCTCAAAGAAGGCCAGGCTGAGCCCCTCAGGGCCCTGGGTAAAGCTGAACTCCATCTTGTTCCTGTAGCCAAAGAGGCCGCCCGTGTGCTGCAGCCTCAGGCCTTGGGGCTTCAGGGAGGCCTCTGCCTGAAGCACCTCTGCCGAAAGCCTGACCTTCAGCAGGGGTTCCTTGTCAGGGCTCAGACACTGCCAGGGACTGCAGGAAAGATAATGCTCCTCCAGGGGCTGGATGCGGTAAGGGGAGGGCTCCAGCACCTGCACAACTCTGCATAGCAGTGCTGCCTGCTTTCTCCTCAGCACCTGGGCCCTCACCACCTCCCCGGGCAGGGCTCCCCAGAGCAGTACCTTTCGGCCCTCGTGCAGGCCTTCCGCCTGCCCCTCGGGGGAAAGACCGAGGGTCTTGAGCTCAATACTCCTGGACATGATAAGATTATAGGGCATGAGGCACATAAAACTCTGCGACATCTCCCCGGAGCCCGTAAGCCACGACCCGGAACTGAAAAAGCAGGTGCTCCTGAGGCAGCTGGGCCTCCTTCAGGGCCTCAGCCGTGCGCTGCTTGGAGAAGGCTCGGAGGCCTCTGAGCATGCCCATCCCGGCGCCTATGAGGTGCTTTATCTCATAAGGGGCAGGGTGGAGTTCACCGTGGAGGGTAGGACGCTAATGCTGGGCCCCCAGGAACTCCTGGTGCTTGAGCCAGGCGAGAGGCACTCCCTGAGGGTGCTCCAGGAGGCGGAGTTCCTCTACTTCAAGCTGCCTGCCTGAGAGGGCATGCCTTACAGGTTATTGGCAGACCTGGTAGTGGCAGTGCACTTCCTCTGGGTGGTGTTCCTGATAATTGGGGCCTTATGGGGGAGAAGGCACAGAGGAGTGAGGGCCCTTCATCTCGGAGGGCTGGGCTTTGCCGTGTTCATTCAAGTGTTTGGCCTTTACTGCCCCCTTACCTATCTGGAGCTCTGGCTGAGACAGAGGCATGAGCCCTCTGGGGCATACCCGGGCTCCTTTATCATCCACTACGCCGAAGAGCTCCTTTACATGGAGCTTTCAAGGGAGCTGATATTCCTCCTGAGCCTGGCCCTGGTGGGCTTCAATGCATGGGTCTATTTTTTTAAAAGGCCTCTTTCCAGGAAGTAATCAGCACGGGGTAGCCCTCCGAGGCCAGGGCCTGGGCCACCTGGAGGAGCCTCTTCTGGTCGGTAAACCTTCCCACCCTTACCCGGTAAAACACCTTGTCTTTGAGATAGCCCTTGAGGATGTACACACCCCTGTAGCGGAGGCTCAGGGCCTCCTTGAGGCGCCGGGCGTTGTCGGCCTCCCTGAAGGAGCCCACCTGGATGGTGAAGGGCCCCTCCCGGGTGCTGCCGTACTTGATGCGCTTTACGTATCTGAGGTCCCTTCCCAGGTGCTGGAGCCTCACCCTGGCGGTGCCGGCCCGGAGCATTCCGATGTCCCTGGCGGCGGCCCAGGAGAGGTCTATATCCCTTCCTGGCACGAAGGGGCCCCGGTCGTTTATCACCACTACGGTGGAGCGACCGTTGGAAAGGTTGGTGACCCTTAGCCTGGTGCCGAAGGGCAGACTGCGGTGGGCGGCGGTGTGCCTGTACATGTCAAACACCTCTCCCGAGGCGGTAAGCTTTCCGTGAAACCCGGGCCCGTACCAGGAGGCCACCGCATAGGGGCTGAGGGTAGGGGGGCCGGCCCTCACCGCAGGGGCGCAGGCGTAAAGGGCCAGGGCCAGAAGGAGCAGACTAAAGGATGTAGCGGCTGAGGTCCTCATCCTTCACGATGTCGGAGAGCTTGTCCCTTACATACTGCCTGTCTATTCTCAGGTGGCGCTCCGGGGTCTCGGGGGCCTCAAAGGAAATGTCCTCCAGGAGCTTCTCCAGCACCGTGTGAAGCCTCCTGGCCCCGATGTTCTCCGTGCGCTCGTTCACCAGGGCAGCTATGTGGGCCACCTCGGCCACGGCATCGGGGGTAAACTCCACCTCCATTCCCTCGGTCTTAAGCAGGGCGGTGTACTGCTTTATGAGGGCGTTGTGGGGCTCCGTAAGGATGCGCACGAAGTCCTCCTCCCTGAGGGCCTCAAGCTCCACCCTTATGGGAAAACGGCCCTGAAGCTCGGGTATGAGGTCCGAGGGCTTGGCAGTGTGGAAGGCCCCCGCCGCAATGAACAGTATGTGGTCCGTCTTGACAGGGCCGTGCCGGGTGGTGACGGTGGAGCCCTCCACAATAGGCAGGAGGTCCCTCTGTACCCCCTCCCTGGAGACATCCGGGCCGTAGCCACCCCCTCTGGCCGCTATCTTGTCTATCTCGTCAATAAATACGATGCCGGACTGCTCCACCCGCTGAAGGGCCTCCCTCACCACCCTGTCCATGTCCAGGAGCTTCTGGGCCTCCTCCTCGGTCAGTATCTGCAGGGCCTCGGGCACCTTTACCCTGCGGCGCTTGGAGCGCTCGGGCAGGAGGCTCCCCAGCATCTCCTTGAGGTTCATCTCCAGCTCCTCAAGCCCTACATTGGAGATCACCCCGAAGGGCATGACCTTTTCCTTGACCTCAACTTCCACGTACCTGTCCTGCAACTTCCCTTCCCTGAGGGCTACCCTGAGCTTCTCCTTGGTCTCCTCATATCGGGGCTCGGAAGGCTCGGTCTGGGGGACGCGCATGAACCCCCTGGAGGGGGAGGGCAGGAGGAGCTCCAGGAGCCTTTCCTCGGCCAGGTGCTCGGCCCTCTCCCTGACCCTCTGAAGATGCTCCGCCTTGACCATGTTCACCGCCGTCTCGGCAAGCTCCCGTATCATGGACTCCACATCTCGGCCCACATAGCCCACCTCGGTGAACTTGGAGGCCTCCACCTTCACGAAGGGGGCCTTGACCAGTCGGGCCAGGCGCCGGGCTATCTCGGTCTTTCCCACCCCGGTAGGGCCAATCATGATGATGTTCTTGGGCAGCACCTCGTCCCTTAGCTCGGGGCTCAGGCGCTGACGCCTCCAGCGGTTCCTCAGGGCTATGGCCACCGCCCGCTTGGCCTGGGCCTGCCCAATGATGTACTTGTCCAGCTCCTGCACTATCCTTTTGGGTGTGAGTTCCTCGTGCATTCCCTAAAGCTCCTCTATCAGCAGCTCCTGGTTGCTGTAGATACAGATGGCCGAGGCTATCCTCAGGGCCTCCTCCACTACCTCTCTGGCCGAGAGGCTGGAGTGCCCCAGCAGGGCCAAGGCGGCCGCCTTGGCATACCCGCCCCCTGAGCCTATGGCCGCCACGCCGTCCTCGGGCTCTATCACATCGCCTGTGCCCGAAAGGATGAACATGTGCTCCCTGTCGGCCACCACCAGGAGGGCCTCCAGGCGGCGCAGGGCCCTGTCGGTACGCCAGTCCTTGGCCAGCTCCACGGCGGCCCTGGGCAGATTGCCCCTGTGGGCCTGTAGTTTCTCGTCAAAGCGCTCAAAAAGGGTAAAGGCATCGGCCGTGGCCCCAGCAAAGCCCGCCAGCACCCGGCCGTCGTAGAGGCGGCGCACCTTCCTGGCCCTGTGCTTAAGCACCATCTCACCCATGCTGACCTGCCCGTCGGCCCCCAGGGCCACCCGGTCATCCCGCCTTACACAAAGCACCGTGGTGGATTTGAACGCTTTCATGAATTCCTACTATATCACAATCTCCAGGGGTTATACAAATTCAAAAAAATCACGGCAGAACAGGAAGTTTTATAAAAAAAGAGAAAGCATTAATTTAAAAACAGGGGGTTTTCTATAAACGACTTTAAAGGAAGTACTTGAAGGAATCCACCGGCAATTTTACATAATGGTAATTATCAGAACTTATGCTTTAACGCCCCCTGTTGGCATCTTGTTATCAAGAGGTTCAGAACTGTCCCTTGCCCCTGTCTTGAAAAAGGTTCCTTCAGGAGTGGTCAGAAATTGGGCAGGAAGTTTTCCCTTTAATTACAAAGCCTTAGAGCTTAACTGACGGCCTCCGCCAGCAGCCACTGCCTGTTGTGCCCCTTAATGGCAGCATTTACTGTGCCCCGGCACCTGAGGGGCTGCTCGGAGGCAAGCAGGACCTGGGCATAGTTGTCCGTGAGGCCCAGGAATCCCTCCCCTTCTGCCCTGAGCACCACTGCCTCCAGCACCTGGCCTACCTGCGCCCCCAGAAAGGCCTCCCGCTTGACCTGAGCCAAAGTCCTCAGGGCCGCCACCCGCTCCTTTACCTCCTCAGGAGCTACCTTAGGGACCATGGCAGAGGCCTCGGTGCCCGGCCTGGCCGAGAAGGGAAAAACATGCACATAACTAAGAGGCAGGGCCTTAAGCACCTGATAGGTGGCCTGAAAATCCTCCTCCCTCTCAGTGGGAAATCCCACAATCACATCCGTACCCAGGGCCAACCCAGCTACCTTGCTGGCAAGCTCCCCCACCTTGTCCACGAACTCCTGGGCCCTGTAAGGCCTGCGCATCAGGGCCAGCACCCTGTCGGAACCGCTCTGAAGAGGCACATGAAGATGTCGGCACAGCCTGCCCGAGTGCATGAGCTCCAGGAGCCCCCCCTGCAGCTCCCCCAGCTCCAGGGAGCTGAGCCTTATCCGCCTAATCCCCGTCTCCTTTAAAGCCCGCCTCAGTAGCCCGTAAAGGCTTTCTCCCCTGTCTGCGCCGTAAAGGCCCAGGTGAATGCCCGTAAGCACCACCTCGGTATAGCCGGCCTCATGGGCCTGCCTGAGCCTCCTTATTACCTCCTCCGGGGGCATGCTCCTGGGACGCCCCCTGGCCCGGGGTATCAGGCAGTAGGTGCAGCGCCAGTTGCAGCCGTCCTGGATCTTCAAAAACAACCTGCTTCTACCTTGAATTAAGGAATAATTTAATGTATTACATGATGTTTTTTCATCTAACATTTTGATAATATTAAATTTATTTTCATTACTAACCACTTCCACCTGAGGGGCCAGGGATTTTACTATGGAGGGGTTTAGCTGGGAGTAGCAGCCTGTGGCTATTACCTTGGCGCCACTGCGGTGGGCCCTGCGGATGAGCTGGCGGCTCTGGTAGTCGCTCTTGGCCGTGACGGTGCAGGTGTTGACTATGCAGAGCTCGGGTTGTTCTGAGAGCCCCACGATTTGGTAGCCCCTTTGCCGGAGGGCTGCCTCCAGCTCCTGCCATTCCGCCTGGTTGACCTTGCAGCCCAGGCTAAGGAGGGCTACACGCCTCATTGCACAAGCTCCCCAGAGAGGGAGTGCCTGAGGGCCCTTTTTATTTTCACTTCAACGAGTTTTCCCACCAGGGTGGGCTCCCCCTCAAAGTGCACTATCTTGTTGGTAGTGGTCCTGCCTGTAAGGGCCTGGGGGGCATCGGGGCTGGGGCCTTCCACCAGCACCTGGAGGCGTCTTCCCACCAGGGCCTGGTTCTTCCTGAAGGTTATCTCGTCCTGGAGGGCCAGAATTTCCTTTAATCTCTGGGCCTTAAGCTCCTCAGGGAGCTGCTCCTTGAGCTCCGCCGCCTTGGTACCTGCTCTGGGGGAGAACTTGAAGCAGAAGGCCCCGTCGAACTGGAGCTCCTGGAGGGCTCTGAGGGTGGCCTGGTGGTCCTCCTCCTGTTCTCCTGGGAAGCCCGTAATAATGTCGGTGGTGACGGCCGCTGAGGGTACCTGCTCCCTCAGGGCCAGGAGCTTGCCTTTGTAGTCCTGGTAGGTATAGCGTCTGTTCATGGCCCTAAGCACTTTGTCCGAGCCGCTCTGCAGGGGAAGGTGCACATGGTCGCACACCTGGGGGAGCTCGGCCATGGCCCTTATGAGCTCGGGGGAGAAGTCCCTAGGGTGGGAGGTCACGAACCTTATGCGTTCAATCCCTTCTACCTGGCTTAGTGCCCTTAAGAGCCCTGGGAAGTCCACCTCGTCCTTGTAGGAGTTCACGTTCTGCCCCAGGAGGGTTATTTCCTTGAAGCCCTGCTGGGCAAGCTCCTTGACCTCCCTGAGGATGCTCCGGAGGGGGCGGCATCGCTGCCTGCCCCTGGTGAAGGGCACAATGCAGTACGAGCAGAAGTTGTCGCAGCCGAACATTATGTTCACCCATGCCTTGGGCCAGCTCTTCCTCAGGGCCGGCAGTTCCTGGTGGGCCAGATGGGGGTTGTCCTCCAGGGCCGTGCCCCTGGGGCCCTGGAGGAGCTCCTTAAGGGCCCCTATGTTCTGGGGCCCCACCAGGTAGTCCACATGGGGTGCCCTTCTCAGTAGCTCCTGGCCCATTTGCTGGGCCACGCATCCTGCCACGGCTATCCTGAGCCCAGGGCGGCGTCTCTTAAGGGCTTTCAGTCTTCCCAGCTCGCTCAGGAACTTCTGCTCGGCCTTTTCCCTGATGCTACAGGTGTTGAGGATGATTAAATCGGCCTCCCTGTGCCCTGGGGCCTCGGTGAAGCCCTGGGCCCTCAGCAGTCCTGCCATGTGCTCAGAGTCGTGGAAGTTCATCTGGCAGCCAAAGGTCTTTATCCAGTACTTCATGGTATTTATTATCTCCAAAGCAGGCCTTCCGAGGCAACAGCCCCTCTCAAGTTCTCCCCTTAGGGGCCGAATACATATGCAGGATGGCTAAGGGGGAGAAGAAAGGCTCTGCGGTCAGGGGATTCAAGGCCGAGGAGTTCTACCTGTCCATCCTGGAGCGGTTTCCCAATCCGGTGTGGCGCTCCGGTCTCAAGGCCGAGGACAACTATTTCAACCAGGCCTGGCTGGAGTTCACGGGCTTCAGGCCCGAGGAGACCAAGGGGGATGGATGGCTCAGGGCGGTGCATCCCGATGACCGGGAGTATGTGAAGCAGAACATCTGCTGCGGGGAAAAGAAGAGCACCAAACTGCTTTACAGGCTGCGCCATCACAGTGGGCAGTACCGCTGGGTGGAGGAGCACTGTAGCGCCCTTTACAGCCCCGCGGGGGAGTTTTCCGGCTACATCCGCAGCTGCTACGACATTACCGAGCAGCGCCAGCGGGAGGCCGAGCCCGGGCTGGTGGGTGCCTACGACCCCCTTACCGGACTTCCCACCAAGAGGCTCTTTGCCGAGCGGCTGGGCCTGGCCATCAGCATGGCGGCCCGCAAGGGCAGGTATGTAGCGGTGCTTCATGTGGACCTGGACCACTTCAAGCTGCTCAACGAGTTTCTGGGCTATGAAATGGGGGATGAGCTCCTGAGGGCAGTAAGCTCAAGGCTCCTGGGCTGCGTGCGCCAGGGCGACACGGTGGCCAGGCTGGAGGCAGACGAGTTCCTCATGGCCTTGGCCGACATGGCCCATGGGCAGGACGCCGCCCTGGTGGCCCAAAGGGTGGTAAACCGCCTCAGCAGCCCTTTTCAGATAGGCGACAGGGAGCTTTTCCTCAGCGCCAGCATCGGCATAGCCCTTTACCCCCAGGACTCCAGGGAGATAGCGGGACTCCTGAGCCGGGCCGACGCCGCCATGTACAGGGCCAGGCAGATGGGGGGCAACACCTTCATGTTCTTCACTACCGAGATGAACGAGCAGATATTCCGGCGCCTCCAGATGGAGGACACCCTGAGGAGGGCACTTCAGCAGAAAGAGTTCCTGCTTCACTTCCAGCAACAGGTGGATGCCTCTCAGATGAGACCCGTGGGCCTGGAGGCCCTGCTCAGGTGGAACCACCCTACCCTGGGGGTGCTACCCCCTTCGGACTTCATTCCTGTGGCCGAGGAGACAGGGCTCATACTGTCCATAGGGGAGTGGGTGCTCAGGGAGGCCTGCAAGGTATACAGGCAGCTGGCACAGAGGGGGCTACAGCCCCTGAGGGTGGCAGTCAACATCTCCCAGAGACAGTTCAAGTACCTGGGCCTGCCAGGCTTCATAGAGAAGCTCCTCAAGGCGGAGGACATGCCCGGGCACATGCTGGAGCTTGAGATAACCGAAAGCATGGTGATGAGCGACCCGGTACAGACCTCCGTGACGCTTCACAAGCTCAAGGAGCTGGGCGTGAGGGTGGTGATAGACGACTTCGGGGCAGGCTATTCCTCCATAAGCTATCTCAAGCGGCTGCCCATAGACAGGGTGAAGATAGACAAGTCCTTTGTGCACGACATGCTCCAGGATGCCCAGAGCATGGCCATAGTGCGCACTATAATCGCCATGGCCAGGAGCATGGACCTGGAGGTAATGGCCGAGGGGGTGGAGACCAAGGAGCAGATGGAGGCCCTCAAGAAGGAGGGCTGCCAGCTCATGCAGGGCTACCTGTTCGGCCGCCCCATGCCGCCGGAGTCCCTGGCGGCGGTGCTCAAGGCCCAGGAAAGCACAGGCCAGATGATCCGCTGAGTCCTTTACAGGAGGGGGGCAAGGGTCCTCAGGGCATCCACCAGATAGGCCAGCCCCATGGCCAGGAGCAAGAGGCCCCCCCAGTTTCTGCAACGAGGGGGCCTTGTCTTGAAAGGCCAGGAGCCTTTGAAAGAACCTCACCGACACCGCCACGGCCACTATTGGAACTGCCCTGGCAAGGGTGAGCAGGAGCATAAGGGCCAAGGCATAGGGGACGCTGGCCGAGGCGGCCGCCACCGCAAGCACGCTAAGCAGTGCTGGCACACAGAAGGGGCAGAAGGACATGGCAAAGGGCAGCCACCTGTGCTTTGCAGTCTTCCAGAGGGCCGAAACCCAGGACAACGAAGACGACCCCCAAGAGCCCGCTCCACTGGGGGCCTAACCATCTCGGGGCCTCCCTTCCTCCCATGGCAAAGGCTACTGCCAGGGTCACATCGGCGATGTCCATGCCCAGGGTGAAGGCCAAGGCCTTCCTGATGGCGAGCCCCTGCAGGCTATCCGGGGGCATAAGGCTCTGCCTTAAAGCCGGCCCTGAGGATTGCTGCCTGCACCCTTTCTACCGGGGCCTGTCCAGGAAGGCGCACCTTGAGGGTACGTCCTTTTATGTCCGCCTCCACCTGCACGGCCTCGCCAAAGGCCTCCTTCAGGCTCCTGGTGATGGCCATTACGCAGCCCTGGCAATGGATGTCCGGCACCCTGAAGAGCATCTCCTGCTGGGCTGCTTGGGCCACGGGTCTTTGCACCTTGCGCCTCCCGAAGGAGTTAAGCAGCACTGCACTGACGCTTCCCAGCATGGCCACCATGGCCCACACCGGGTGAAGGAGCCCCGTGGTGGCCAGGGGCACGCCCAGGCCATTGAAGCCGAAGGCTATGAGCAGGTTCTGCACCGTCTTTCTGTAGGACTCCCTGCCGATGTGGTAGGCCTCCAGGATGCTCATGAGCCTTCGGCCCATTATCACCACATCGGCCGACTCAATGGCCACATCGGTGCCTGCGCCCAGGGCTATGCCCACATCGGCCTGCATGAGGGCCGGGGCATCGTTGATGCCGTCGCCCACCATGGCCACCTTCTGACCCCGGGCCTGGAGGCCTCTGATGGCCTCGGCCTTCTCAGAAGGAAGCACTCGGGCAATCACCTCTTTGATGCCCAGCTCCTGGGCCACGGCCCTGGCGGTGCGCTCGTTGTCCCCCGTAAGCATCACCGTGCCCAGGCCCAGGCGCTGAAGCTCCCGAATGCTCTCGGATGCATCGGGCTTTAAGGTATCGGCAATGGCCAGAAGGCCCAGAAGCCTGTCCTTCGAGGCCACGGCAATGACCGTCCTTCCCTGCTCCTGAAGCCTCCCGAGCTTCTCCGATGCCTCCCTGCTGAGGGTCAGGGAGTCCGGGCTAGCTGCCATGACGAGGTTGCCTTGAAGCCTGGCCTCTACCCCTTTGCCTGGCATAGCCTTGAAGTCCTCCACCTTGAGGGGTTCAATGCCCCTGTCCCTGGCATGCCTCAGTACCGCCTTGGCCAGGGGATGCTCCGAGGGAGCCTCCACCGAGGCTGCCAGCCTCAGCAGTGCCTCCTCCTGTACTCCCTCCTCCGGCAGCACCTGCACCACCTGGGGTTTGCCCTCCGTAAGGGTGCCTGTCTTGTCAAACACCACTGTCTTGATGTCCTTGAGCACCTGGAAGGCCTCGGCCGAGCGCATGAGGATGCCCCTCTGGGCGGCCATGCCTCCGCCCCGCATAATGGCCAAGGGGGTGGCCATGCCCAGGGCGCAGGGGTAGCCCATCACCAGCACGGCCAGGGCGGCAAACACTGCCCTTTCTGCGTGCCCATGGCCTGTGAGCATCCAGGCCCCCGCAGTCCATCCCACAAGGGCCATGGCCGAGAAGGCCAGCACCCCCGGGACGAAGTACAGGAGCACCCGCTCGGCCAGCTGGATGATGCCGGGCTTCAGGGCCCTGGCCTCCTCTATCTGCCTGGCTACCTGGTGGAGGAAGCTCTCCTGCCCTACCCGGCTGACCCTGACTACGAGGCTCCCATAAAGGTTCATGGAGCCTCCGATGACCTCTGCCCCAGGGGCCTTGTCCACAGGGAGGGACTCGCCAGTCACCAGGCTTTCGTCCACGGCCGAGGTACCCTCCTCTACCACGCCGTCCACGGGCACCTGCTGTCCTGGACGCACCCGTACCATCTGGCCCACCTGAAGGGCCTCTACGGGCACCTCCTCCTCCTCCTCGGAGCCGTCGGACCTCAAGAGGGTGGCCGTGGGGGGCTCCAGGCTCAGCAGTCGGCGCACCGCCTCGGAGGCCTTGGTACGCACCTTCAGGGCCACATAGCCTGAAAGGATGTGGTATGTGGTGACGAATACCGAGACGCCGAAGAAGTCCCTGCTGGGAAAGTGCGGGTAAAAGAACCCTGCCATGCCTCCGCCCAGCCCTGCAAAGGCTGCAGCCTCCATGAGCACATGCTGGTTAAGTATCCCCCGCCTGAGGGACTGGTAGGCCATCCTGATTATGTAGCCCCCCGGGCCGAAGACCGTCAGGAGGGCCAGGGCCAGCATCATGTACTTGAACCAGGGCTGCCTGATGCCTGCCCACATGAGAAGCATGAGGAACATGGCCGCCAGGGCCATGGCCCCTGCCAGGTAGAGCCTCTTTTTCTCCCTCTGAAGCTCGGCCTGCTGTTGGGCGTAGGCGTGGACCTTGCGGGGCTCTGTTATGCTGAAGCCCAGCTGCCTGAGCACCTTCTTTATCGCCTCGGGCCCGGTCTGCTCCGGCCGATAGGTGATGAGCACCTCCTCATGGGCCAGGCTGACCTTTACATCCAGCACCCCCGGCATCCTTCGGTAGGCCTTCCGAATGCTTTCTACACAGAAGGAGCAGTGAAGGCCCCCTATCTTCAGGTGGAGCTTCCTTACCGAGGCTCCTCTGGCAGCTTGCAGCATGCCTCTTCCTTTACCTCCTGGCCCCTTCCGAGCCCCTCAAACACTTCCAGGGCCTCGATGGCCCACTGCTCCCCTGGACAGCCGCCTTCTGTGATGGCTACGTTCAGGAACTCCACCACCTCCTCCAGGCTGGCCCCTGCCTGGTGGGCCATCTTGGCATAGGCCCTTATGCAGGGCTCGCACCTGTGGCTCACCACCACTGCCAGGGCAGCCAGGACCTTGTACTTGGCAGGCACCGCTGCGTCCTTGAAGGTCTCCTGCCTCATCCTTACCAGCCCGCCGGTGACCTTGGGGCTCAGTTTTCTTAGCCGGGCATAAAGGTCTTCAGCCATGGCGCTTGCCTCCTCTTTCTGTATCCTCCAGGGCCTCCAGTATGGGGCACTGGGTTATGGGAGCGCCCTCCCTGCAGGCACCGAGCAGCTCCTCGAGGGTCTTCTCAATCCTCTGCAGGGCCTGCATCCTCCGCTGGATGTCCTGGAGCTTCTCCTGCACCCGCCTCTTTACCTGGGCACACGGGGTAGTGGGCTCAAGCCTGAGGGCCAGGAGCTCCGCCACCTCCCGGAGGGAGAAGCCCAACTCCTTGGCATGCCTTATGAAACGGATGCGCCTTACCGTGTCCTCGGGATACAGGCGATAGCCCGAGGCCTTCCTGGGCGGCGGCGGTATGAGTCCCAGGCGCTCGTAGTACCGCACCGTCTCCACAGCCACCCCGGCCCTTCTGGCTACCTCCCCTATGGTGAGTGCCCCGCCCATCTTAAGTAAAGCATACACCCTGTAGTATGCTACAGGGTCAAGAGTTTTTTTTTGGGGACTATCACGGGGCAGCGAACTTCCTTATCAGGTTGTTTCCGAAGTCCACCACATAGAGGTTGCCCTCCTCATCCAGGGCCATATCGGTGGGATACTGAAGGAGCCCCTCGCTTATTGCCACCAGGAATTTGCCCCTGTGGTCAAATTGAGGAGTCTGCCTCGAAGGTCAAACACCAGCACTTCGTCAAAGGGCATAGTCGGCCACATAAAGCTTCCCCTGGCTTATGTCCATAAGTATGGGTCTTTTAAGCAGGCCCTTGCCGAAGCTCCTGAGCCAGCGACCCTGAAGGTCAAAGACTTGCACCCTGCTGTTTCCAGCATCACTGACAAGGACCTCACCTCCGTAGACCTCCACTCCGATGGGGTTTTCAAGCTCTTCCGCCCCTCCGCCTTGGGACCCCCATTTTTCCGAGGGTGCAACTCAAAAAAACGGCCTCTTGGCCGATTCTTTAGAGCAGACCATGTCAGAGGCCAAGACCAACAGGTTTACCCTGGACAGGGCCGCCCTGGGGGATGTCCTCAAGCGGATTGCCCAGCCCATATGCGTGATTGACAAGGACATGGACATCCTCTGGGCCAACGAGGCTGCAGAGAAACTTTTCGGACAAGGGATAGTGGGCAGGAAGTGCTACCAGGTCTATTTTCTTAGGGGGGAGCCCTGCGAGCCCCAGCCCTGCCCGGCCATGAAGGTGTTTCATGAGGGCTCAGCCCATGAGCACGAGGCCGCCGTACTGGACCAACAGGGCCGGCAGAGGTATTTTCACTGCACTTGCAGTGTGGCCCTGTGGGATGAGCAGGGAAGGCCTGCGGCAGTGGTGCAGGTCTCCCAGGAGATAACCAGGCAGAAGCAGGCCGAGGAGGCCCTCAGGAAGGCCAAGGACTTCTACCTCAAGCTCTTTGACGCCTTTCCCAACCCCATATGGCGCTGCAGGCCCGATGGCACTATGGACTACTTCAACCAGGCCTGGCTGAGCTTCACGGGGCTTCAGCCCGTAGAGGCCCTGGGGCAGGGATGGCTCAAGGCGGTGCATCCCCAGGACGGGGAGGAGCTACTCAAGGTGCACAGCCAGGCCCTGCAGCACAAAAGGGGCTACACCCATGCCTACAGACTGCGGCATCGCAGCGGGCAGTACCGCTGGGTGCAGGAGCACGGCAGTCCCTTCTACGACCTGGAAGGGCACCTGGGAGGCATCATTGGCACCTGCTACGACATTACCGAGTGCAGACAGCAGAGGGAGCACCTTAGCTACATGGCCACCCACGATGCCCTCACAGGGCTTCCCAACCGGCTGCTCCTGAGGGAGCGGCTTCAGCAAGCGGTGGCCATGGCCAGGCGCAGGGGCAGGCATGTGGCAGTGATGCTGGTGGATGTAGACCACTTCAAGCTCATAAACGACACCCTGGGCCATGAGGTGGGCGACCAACTGCTGAAGGCCCTGGCGGCAAGGCTTCTTAAGTGCGTAAGGGAGGGCGACACGGTGGCCCGGCTGGGGGGCGACGAGTTCATCCTCTCTCTGGCCGACATGGCCCATGGACAGGACGCCGCCATAGTGGCCCAGCGCATCCACAACAGGCTGGCCGAGCCGTTCCAGGTAGCCCAGAAGGAGTTCTTCGTCACCGTAAGCATCGGTATAGCCATTTATCCCCAGGACAGCGAGGACCTGAACTCCCTTCTGAGCCATGCCGATGCTGCCATGTACAGGGCCAAGCAGAGCGGCAGAAACACCTACCTTTTCTTCACCACCGAGATGAACGAGCAGAGCTACAAGAGGCTTCAGCTGGAGACCACCCTTCGCAGGGCCATAGAGGCGGGACAGTTCCGCCTGTACTTCCAGCGCCAGATGGATGTCCTCAGGGGAAGATGCGTGGGGCTTGAGGCCCTGCTCAGGTGGCAGCATCCGGAGCTGGGCCTTTTAAGCCCGGCAGAGTTCATCCCCGTGGCCGAAGAGACCGGACTCATAATCCCCATAGGGCAGTGGGCCCTGAGGGAGGCCTGCAGGAGCAACATGCGCCTCAGGGAGTTCGGGCTTGAACCCCTGAAAACGGGAGTAAACCTCTCCATGAAGCAGTTCAAGCATGTACACCTACATGCCTTGGTGGAGCAGACCCTTTCCGAAACGGCCATGCCGGCCAGGCTCCTGGAGCTTGAGCTTACCGAAAGTGCCGTGATGGGCGACCCAGCCCACACGGCCATGGTGCTTCACAAGCTCAGGGCGCTGGGGGTAAGGGTGGCCATCGATGACTTCGGCACCGGCTACTCCTCCATGCAGTACCTCAGGCACCTACCGGTGGATACCCTCAAGATAGACCGGAGCTTCATCAAGGACATCCCTGAGGACAACAACGCCGTAGCCATCGTGAGGGCCATAATAACCATGGCCAGGAGCCTGGCCCTGGAGGTGGTGGCCGAGGGAGTGGAGGATGCCAGGCAGTGCGAGTTTCTCAAGAAAGAGGGTTGCCACCTCATGCAGGGCTACTACTTTGACCGCCCTGCACCCCTTCAGGAGGTGCTGGGGAGGCTAAGGGGCTAAGCGGCCTCTATTTCCTTCATCACCTTCTCGTAGCAGACGGGGCATATGCCGTGGGTGAACTCCGCCGAGGCCTTGGCCTGAAGGTACTGCTCCACCTCCATCCAGATGCCCGAGCCCTTGGGCCCACCGCCGTCATCCCTTATGCGCTTGCAGTAGGCACATATGGGCAGGAGGCCCTCCAGGAGCTTTATTCTCCTTCGCTGCCTCAGAAGAAGCAGTATGTAGAGGCCGTTGAGGCCCCCTATGGCAGCGCCCAGCAGGGCAAAGAACACCGCCATGGGCATGTGCACTGCGCTGAAGGCCCCACCCAAGGCCTGGAGGTTGAGCCTGGGGGAGGGATGAACCATCTCCCTGAAGACCATGCTGGCCGGATGAAGAAGCAGAAGACCGATAAGGAACCCGCCCAGCAGGCCCACTGCCATGTGCCTTACCAACTCGCCCCTGCTCATGAGTAAATGAAACCACAGGAGTGTGAATTTCTGATGAGGGGAATATGAAAATTCGGTGAAGCCTTCTTAGACTTCCGGCAGCCTCTTCAGGGAGGCCTGGATTTTCTCCTCAGGATAGGCGTAGTCCTGGAGCTTCCCGCTCAGGTAGTCGTCGTAGGCGGCCAGGTCCAGGTAGCCGTGCCCGCTCAGGTTGAACAGAATTACCTTCTCCCTGCCCTCCTCTTTGGCCCTGAGGGCCTCCTCCAGCACTGCCTTAATGGCATGGGCGCTCTCGGGTGCAGGGATTATCCCCTCTGAGCGGGCAAAGAGCACGCCGGCCTCAAATACTGCCGTCTGTCCATAGGCCCTGGCCTCTATGAGGCCGTCGTGGTAGAGCTGGCTTATGAGGGGGGCCTCGCCGTGGTATCGGAGGCCTCCGGCATGGATGCCCGGGGGCACGAAGTCATGCCCCAGGGTGTACATCATCAGTAAAGGGGTAAGGCCCGCCGCGTCGCCGAAGTCGTAGCGGAACTGCCCCTTGGTAAGCGTGGGGCAGGAGATGGGCTCAACGGCTATCACCCTGAGCTCCTTGCCCTCTATCTTGTCCTTGAGGAAGGGGAAGCTCAGGCCCGCCAGGTTGCTCCCTCCCCCGGCGCAGCCTATGACCACATCGGGGTAATCCCCTGCCAGGGCCATCTGGCGCTGGGCCTCAAGCCCAATCACCGTCTGGTGCAGGAGCACATGGTTGAGCACCGAGCCCAGGGCATAGTTGGTGTCCTTGTGGGTGGCGGCGTCCTCCACCGCCTCGGATATGGCTATGCCCAGGCTGCCCGGGCTTGAGGGGTCGGCCTCCAGGACCTTTCTGCCAGCCTGGGTCCTTTCCGACGGGCTGGGCAGCACCTGGGCACCCCAGGTCTCCATGGCAATGCGTCTGTAGGGCTTCTGCTCATAGCTTACCCGGACCATGTAGACCGTGACCTCCAGCCCCATGAAGGCCCCTGCCAGGGCCATAGCCGAGCCCCACTGCCCCGCCCCCGTCTCGGTGGCTATGCGCCTTATGCCCCTGAGCTTGTTGTAGTAGGCCTGGGCCACGGCGGTATTGGGCTTGTGGCTGCCGGCAGGGCTTGTGCCCTCGTACTTGTAGTAAATCCTGGCAGGACTCTGCAGGGCCTGCTCCAGCCTCAGGGCCCGATAAAGAGGAGTGGGCCTCCACAAGGCGTAAATCCGAAGCACCTCCTCGGGTATCTCCACCCACCGCTGGGTGCTTACCTCCTGCTCTATGAGGTCAACAGGGAATATGGCACCCAGGTCCTCGGGGCCTACGGGCCTCTTGGTGGCAGGCTTCAGAGGGGCCGGCGGCAGGTGGGGCATGTCGGCCATTATGTTGTACCACTTGCGGGGTATCTCCCTGTCCTGTAGCACAATCTTCATGGCCCAAGAGTATAAAACATCCACCCTCAGGGCGTCAAAACTATGCCCAAGCTGTCAAGCCTGCGTCAGCCCTCCTGGGCAAAACCCCTTGAGGCAAAAGGAACTCTCCGTGGCATGGTTGATGCATCTTCATCAGGGGAAAGGAGGTTTAAGAAGATGCTAAAGGTGCTGTTAGCCATAGTGATGGCTCTGGGGGTGAGCCCTGCCTGGGCCCAGGGCCTAGGCAGCGCAAGTGCCGAGGGGGAGGTGCTCTGCCTCTGCCAGGAAGGCCAGTGGCAGAGGCTGGAGCCGGGCACCACCGTTGAGCCCGGCATGGGGTTCAAGACCCAGAAAGGGGTGCTCAAGATAAGGCTTCTGGGAGCCGAGGTAAACCTGTCCGAGGGAGCCGAGCTCTATGTGGACGACGCCAGCACCCTGGTGCTTCGCTCCGGGACCCTGGAGTTCAAAAGCACCCGGTTTCTTACCATCAAGACCCCTGGAGGGGAATTCATTGCCCCCCACTGGGAACACACCAAGGCGGCCATCCGCCTGAGGCCACAAGGGGTGCAGATAACCCTCTACTCCGGGAGCTTGAGCGTCAGGCCCAAGACAGGGCGACCCTTCATCCTGAAGGGCAAGAAACAGAGCTTTTTGGCCTCTATGTAGCCTCCTCCGGAGGGCAGGTATCAGGCAGGGTGCACCTGGTGGCGTTGTAGGCCAGGAGAATCAGCCTCTCCCTTCTGAGCCTCTCGGCACTGAGCCCTGCCGGCCTGAGGGTCTCTGCTATCTTCAGGGCCTCCTGTCTGCTGGGCAGAGTCTGTAGCCCCTCCGAGCGCAGTTGGCCTGTTTCGGCATCGTATACCAGGGCCCTTTCGGCATCGGCCACCACGGCCAGGGGTATGAGGTAGGGTGCCTCCGCCACCCTTGAGAAGGCCAGCGCCTGGCGTACCCGCGACTCCAGGGCATCAGGGGCGCACTTTATGGCAAGCACTGCCCGCCCTCCCAAGCGAACCAGAAAGTCCACCTGGCAGGCCTCACAGTACTTCTCTGTGCGCACCTGTACGGAGGGGTCCACCTCCACATCCTCCTGCCTGTAGCCCAGGGCCTTGAGCAGATAGGTATATATGTCCTCCCTCAGGAACCCGGACCTGAGGACGAACTCCCTGTCCTGGGCCTTGAGCTTCTCCATGGCCTTTCTCTGTCTGTCCATGGATAGATTATAACCTAAAAAACCCTCAATATCTTGAAAAAACAAGGAAAAAAGTTTTATTCTCTTACAGCCCATGAAGGAACTTCAGAAGCTCAGGGAGAAGATTGACCAGATAGACCGGGAAATCCTTCGGCTGCTCAACGAACGGAGCCGGCTGGCCTTGGAAATCGGCCGCCTCAAGCGCAGGCGCAATGCCCGGGCCTACTCGCCGGAGCGGGAGCGCCAGATAATAGAGAGGCTCCTGGGGGCCAATCCCGGGCCCTTCCCCAATGACGCCCTCCGGAGCATCTACAGGGAGATAATCTCTGCCTCCAGGGCCCTGGAGGAGCCCTTGAGGGTAGCCTGTCTGGGGCCGCTGGCCACCTTCACCCACCTGGCGGCGCTGAGGCACTTCGGCTCATCGGCCCAGTTCGTGCCAGTAGAAAGCATAAGGGATGTGTTTGAGCAGGTGCGCCGAGGTGGAGCGGACTATGGGGTGGTGCCGGTGGAGAACTCCAACGAAGGGGTGGTGAGCTACACCCTGGACATGTTCATGGACTACGAGCTGAAGGTCTCGGCCGAGGTGATGCTGGAGGTGGTGCACAACCTCCTTTCCAGGGAGGGCAAGGCCAAGAAGGTGCGCTACATCTATTCCCATCCCCAGGCCGCCGCCCAGTGCAGAGGGTGGCTGGAGCAGAACATGCCCGGGGTGCCCATAAGGGAGACCACCAGCACCGCCAAGGCGGCCGAGCTTGCCTCCCGGGACCCCCAGGCAGCCGCCATAGCCAGCGAGGCGGCGGCCCAGATGTACGACCTCAGGTTCATTGCCAGGCACATAGAGGACAGGGCCGAGAATGTCACCCGCTTCCTGGTAATCGGCAACGACTACCCCTCTCCCACCGGCAAGGACAAGACCTCGGTCATGTTCTCCATAAAGGACCGGCCAGGGGCCCTCTACGACATCCTGGCACCCTTCAAGCGGGCCAAAATCAACCTTACCAAGATAGAGTCCAGGCCTTCCAGGCGCAGGGCCTGGGAGTACATATTCTTCGTTGACCTGGAAGGGCACATCCAGGAGGCCAGAGTGATGAAGGCCCTCCAGGAGGTGAAGAAGCACTGCCTGTTCTTCAAGCACCTGGGCTCCTACCCTGCCGGGGAGGCCTAATGCTCAGGGCCCCCGAGTACATAAGTTCCCTGAGCCCTTATGTGCCCGGCAAGCCCCTGGAGGAGCTCCAGAGGGAGCTGGGCATTGAGCGGCCTGTTAAGCTGGCCTCCAACGAAAACCCCCTGGGGCCCTCTCCCCTGGCCCTGAGAGCAGCCCAGCAGGCCCTGAGGGACATCCACCGCTATCCCGACGGCGGGGGCTACTACCTCCGCCAGGCCCTGAGCAGGCACACGGGAGTTCCGCCCCAGTGCATCATCCTGGGTGCAGGGGCCAACGAGCTCATAGACCTGGCCATAAGGACCTACCTGCGCCCCGGGGAGGAGGCGGTGATGGCCACCCCCAGCTTCCCCATCTACCGCATAACCGTGAAGGCCCAGGGTGGCGTGGCCGTGGAGGTGCCCCTGAAGGGGCACAGGCACGACCTGGAGGCCATGGCCCGCGCCATAGGAGCCCGCACCAGGCTCCTCTTCATCGCCAATCCCAACAATCCCACGGGCACCATTGTTGCGAAGGAAGAGCTTGAGGCCCTCATGCAGCGCCTGCACGAGGACATGCTGGTGGTGCTGGATGAGGCCTACAGGGAATATGTGGATGAACCCTCCTATCCCGAGCCCCTGGGCTACATTCGGGAGGGCAGGAATATTCTGGTGCTGAGGAGTTTTTCCAAGGCCTACGGGCTTGCCGGCCTGAGGATAGGCTACGGGCTGGCCAGGCAGGAGATAATCCAGGAGATGAACAAGGTGCGCCCCCCCTTCAACACCAGCTCGGTGGCCCAGGCCGCAGCCCTGGCGGCACTGCAGGACGCAAAGCATCTGGAGCGCTCAAGGCGCCTGAACCGGGAAGGGAAGGAATTCCTCTACAGGGAGTTCGAGGCCCTGGGGATTGAGTATGTGCCCACGCAGGCCAACTTCATATATGTGCTGCGAAAGGGCGCTCCAGAGCTTTATGAAAAGCTCCTCATGCAGGGCGTGATAGTAAGGCCCGTGGGGCCGCAGGCCCTGCGGATAAGCATAGGTCTCAGGGAGGAAAACCAGAGGCTGGTACAGGCCCTTAGGAGAATACTTGAAGGAGGCTCGTAGATGGACATCATAGTTTTAAGGCCCACGGCCACCAAGGAGGACATCCAGCACATCACCAAACGGCTCCACGGCCTGGGGCTCAAGGCCCAGGTCTCCAGGGGTACCGAGAGGACCATCATCGGGGTAATAGGCGACACATCCAAGGTCACCGAAGAGGTGGAGGATGCCATCAGGGCCATGGACGCCGTGGAGGATGTGATGCGCATCCTGAAGCCCTACAAGCTGGCCAGCAGGGACTTCAGGAAGGCCCCCACCAGGATAAAGGTCAGGGACAAGGTGATAGGGGGAAAGAGGCTGGCCATAATCGCCGGGCCCTGCTCGGTGGAGGGCCGTACCATGATCATAGAGACGGCCATGATGGTGCAAAAGGCCGGGGCCAACTTCATCCGGGGCGGGGCCTTCAAGCCCCGCACCTCGCCCTACTCCTTTCAGGGCCTGGGGGAGGAGGGCCTCCGTTATCTGGCCGAGGCCAGGGAGCGCACGGGGCTACCTGTGGTCACGGAACTCATGGACCCCAGGGACATGGAGCTCCTGGAGCGCTATGCCGATGTCATCCAGATAGGGGCCCGGAACATGCAGAACTTCCGCCTCCTCCTGGAGGTGGGCATGAGCAAGAAGCCCGTGCTCCTTAAGCGGGGCCTCTCGGCCACCATAAAGGAGTGGCTCATGTCGGCGGAGTATATTCTCTCCAGGGGCAACCAGAAGGTGATACTCTGTGAGCGGGGCATAAGGACCTTTGAGACCGCCACCAGGAACACCCTGGATTTGAGCGCCGTGCCCGTGCTCAGGGAGCTTACCCACCTGCCCGTGGTGGTAGACCCCAGCCACGGGGTGGGCAAGTGGGACCTGGTGCCTGCCATGGCCAAGGCGGCCGTAGCCGCCGGGGCCGATGGGCTGCTTATAGAGGTGCATCCCAGGCCGGAGGAGGCCCTCTCCGATGGGGAGCAGTCCCTCAAGCCCAAGGTCTTCCAAAAGCTCATGAAGGAGCTTGCCCCTATAGCCAAGAGCGTAGGCAGGGAGCTTTAGTGGCCCGGGCCCCCTTTTTTTACCGCACGGCCATCTTGGGAGTGGGGCTTCTGGGAGGCTCCTTGGCCCTGGCCCTCAGGCACAGGGGCCTGACGGCCCAGGTGGTGGGCTACGGCCGGAAGGAGCGGAACCTCAAGGCAGCCCTGCAGAAGGGCATCATAGACTCTTACTGCCTCTTCGCCGAGGAGGCCGTCCAGGGGGCCGACCTGGTAGTGCTGGCCACCCCCGTAGGGGCCTTCCTGCCCCTGGCAAAGGCCATCAAGGGACACCTGAAGGGCGGCTCGGTGCAGATGGATGTGGGAAGCATCAAGGGCTCCTTGGCCCGCAGACTTCACACCCTGCTTCCCAGCTATGTGCCCTGCCATCCCATTGCCGGAGGGGAACGCTCAGGCGTTGAGGCCGCCCATGAGGGCCTTTTCAACGGCGCCTTGTGCATAATCACCCCCTTTGAGGATACGAACACGCCGGCCCTGAGAGGCATCCGGGCCTTGTGGAAGGCCCTGGGCTGCAGAGTAAGGCACATGAGCCCAAAGGAGCACGACAGGGTGTATGCCCTGGTGAGCCACCTGCCCCATCTGGTAAGCTACGCCCTGGTGGGCACCGCCCGAGAGGCCGACAGCCGGAGCCTTCCGTACGCAGGCAGGGGCTTCAGGGACAGCACCCGTATAGCCCTTAGCTCCCCAGAGCTCTGGAGCGACATATGCACCATGAACAGGGGAAACCTTCTGAGGCTCCTTAGACTGTTCAAGAAACAACTGGCTGAGCTTCAGGACTGCCTCCAGAGGGCCGACCAGGAGGCCCTCATGAAGACCATGGAGAAGGCCAGGAGGTTCAGGGCCCGCCTTGAGGGTTGAGCTCGGGAAGGCAGGGGCACTGAGGGGGAAGCTCAGCCCCCCTGCGGACAAGTCCATCTCCCACAGGGCAGTGCTCTTTGCCTCCATTGCCCAGGGACAGAGCGTAATAAGGAATTTCCTGAGGGCCGAGGACACCCTCAGCACCCTTGGGGCTGTGAAGATGCTGGGGGTGGAGGTGCAGGAGGGCCCTGAAGAGGTGCTCATCCACGGCCGGGGCCTCAGGGGACTCAGGGAACCCCAGGATGTGATAGACTGTGCAAACTCGGGCACTACCATGAGGCTGCTTTGCGGGCTCCTGGGTGCCCAGGGTTTTTTCTCCGTCCTAACGGGCGATGCCTCTCTCAGGCGGAGGCCCATGGACCGGGTAGCCCAGCCCCTGAGGGCCATGGGGGCCACCATCCAGGGGCGGGAGGGGGGGCGCTACCCTCCCTTGGCCATCCAGGGCGGAGCACTCAAGGGCATCCAGTACCGCATGCCCGTGGCCAGCGCCCAGGTAAAGTCGGCCCTGCTTCTGGCAGGCCTTTATGCCCAAGGGCCTACCAAGGTCCTGGAGCCCCTTAGGAGCAGGGACCACACGGAGCGAATGCTCAGAGCCATGGGAGCAGAGCTCAGCGTCCAGGAGGGCTGGATAGGCATATCAGCCCCCCAGAGCCTGCATCCCCTGGAGGGCACCGTGCCCGGGGACTTCTCCTCGGCGGCCTTCTTCCTGGCGGCGGCCCTGATGGTGCCGGGCTCGGAGCTCCTGATAGAGAATGTGGGGGTAAACCCCACCAGGACAGGGCTCCTTCAGGCCCTGAGGCGCATGGGAGCCCGGGTAGAGCTCCTGGACGAGAGGGAGCTTTTCGGCGAACCCGTGGCCGACCTCCTGGTGCGCTACAGCGGTCCCCTGAAGGCCACAGACATTGAGCCCCAAGAGGTGCCCCTTATGGTTGACGAGATACCCGTCTTTTCCGTCCTGGCCGCTACGGCCCAGGGCACAAGTACCATAAAAGGGGCCCAGGAGCTGAGGCTCAAAGAGTCCGACCGCCTAAGCGCCATGGCCCAGGGCCTGGCGAGAATGGGTATAAAGGTAGAGGAGTATCCCGACGGGCTGAGCATTCAGGGCGGCGGCCTCAAGGGTGCCACGCTGGAGAGCTTCGGAGACCACAGGGTGGCCATGGCCTTCTCTGTAGCCGCCCTGGCTGCCGAAGGCACCAGCAGTATCGAGGGGGCGGAGGCGGTGGAAGTCTCCTACCCTGATTTCTACCAGACCCTAAGGAGGCTCCTCAGGTAGGCAGGGTGGTGGCCATAGACGGCCCCTCCGGGGCCGGCAAGGGCACCGTGGCCAGACTGCTGGCCCAGGCCCTGGGCTTTCAGTACCTGGACACAGGGGCCCTCTACAGGGCAGTGGCCCTGGGGCTTAGAAAGCGGGGTGTAAGCCCCTCCGACCCCGATGAGACCATCTCCCAGGCCCTCAAGGGCATCACCATAGAGCTAAGGGGCGAAAGTGTCCTGCTGGACGGGGAGGATGTCTCCGAGGCCATCCGCACCAAGGAGGCAGGGCATTACTCCTCGGTGTTTTCCGCCAGGCGGCCCGTGAGGGAGTTTCTCCTTCCCCTCCAGCGCAAGATGGCCCAGGAACACGACCTGGTGGCCGAGGGCAGGGACACCACCACGGTGGTGTTCCCCAGGGCCTGGAGGAAATTCTACCTGGATGCCAGCCCCCAGGAACGGGCCAGGAGGCGCTATCAACAGCTACTTCAGGCGGGGCTGAAGATAAGCCTCCAGGACGCCTTGGAGGATGTCCTGAGAAGGGACGAGCGGGACAGTTCTCGGGCGCTGGCCCCCCTGCGAAAGAGCCCCGATGCCATCTACATAGATACTACCCGCCTGAGCCCCCAGCAGGTGGTAAGGCTTATGCTCAAGCACATAAGAGGCTCCCATGTACAGGCTGATTAGAAATATCCTTTTGGTTTTTTTTAAAATATTCAACAGGCTTGAGGTGAAGGGCACAGAACACATCCCAGCCCCTGGCGAGGGGGCCATTGTGGCGGCCAACCACACCAGCTACCTGGACCCCCCTCTTCTGGCCATTGCCCTCGCCAGGGAGGCGGTGTTCATGGCCAAGGAGGAGCTTTTCAGGGTGCCCCTCCTGGGCAGGTTCATAGGCCGCTATGCCTTTCCCGTGAGGCGTGATGCGGCCCAGCCCTCCACGCTGAAGGAGGCGGTGCGGAGGCTCAAGGAGGGCCACTTAGTGGTGCTCTTTCCCGGAGGGGGCCGGGCCAGGATGGGCGACGGTACCCAGGAGGTAAAAAGGGGCGTAGGAGTGCTTCAGAGGCTCTCGGGCGCCCCGGTGCTTCCGGCCTACATAGAGGGGGCCAATGAGGCCCTGCCTGTAGGGGCCAGGCTCCTGAGGCCTCGGAAACTCAGGGTCTGCTTCGGCCCCCTGCTGAGGTTCCCCCCCGGGGCCCAGCCCCAGGAGGTGGCCCAGGAGGTAGCCCAGGCCATAAGGAGGCTCAGAGCATGCAGATAAAGGTGGCCAGGACAGCAGGGTTCTGCTTTGGGGTAAAGAGGGCCATAAACATGGCCTACGAGATGGGCAGGGGTCAGAAGGGCATTTACACCATCGGCCCTCTCATCCACAACCCCCAGGTGATCGAGGAGCTTCGGAGCCGGGGCATAGAGGTGGCCTCCAGCCCTGCAGAACTCAAACGCAAGGGGGCAAGGACGGTTATCATCAGAACCCATGGGCTCGTCCTGGGCACCCAGGAAAGGCTCAGGCGGGCAGGTTTCAACATCGTGGACGCCACCTGCCCCTTCGTGAAGAAGGCCCAGCAGTATGCCCGGGCCCTCAAGGAGGAGGGCTACCAGGTGCTCATCCTGGGCGACATAGAGCACCCCGAGGTGCAGAGCCTTAAGAGCTATGCCGGCAGGGCCGCCGTGGTGGTCAAGGAGCCCCAGAGCCTTCCCCGGTTGAAAGGTAGGGTGGGCATCGTGGTGCAGACCACCCAGCCCCTAAGGGCCCTGAAGAGCCTGGTGCAAAAGTGCCTCGAGCAAGTCAAGGAGCTGAAGGTTTATAATACAATATGCAGCTCCACCGCCTTCAGGCTCAGGGAGGCCGAGGAACTTGCCAAAGAGGTGGACATGATGGTCGTGGTGGGAGGGAGAAACAGCGCCAACACTACCCAGCTGGCCCGACTGTGCGCGGGGCTCTGCCCTGCCACCTACCATATAGAGACAGCCCAGGAGCTCAGCCCCGCCATGCTTGAGGGGGTGAGCAAGGTGGGAATAACCGCCGGGGCCTCCACCCCGGATTGGCTTATAAAGGAGGTCATTGGAGCATTAAAAGAACTTGCGAGGAGGAAAAGGGCGTAATGGAGTTCAGCAGTGAAAACGACCTGCAGAAGCTTTATGAGGAGACCTTTCATGAGGTAAGGGCCGGCACCATAACGGAGGGCAAGGTGGTGGCCGTCAAGGCCGACGGCGTGGTAGTGGATGTAGGCTACAAGTCCGAGGGGTTCATTCCCCGGGGGGAATTCTCGGAGGAGGAATTCTCCGGCCTCAAGGAGGGCGACACCGTGGAGGTGTTCGTGGAAAGCCTCCTGGATGCCGAGGGCACCATAGGGCTTTCCAGGCTGAAGGCAGTAAGGTTCAGGGCCTGGAGACGCATAGAACAGGCCATGAAGGAAGACGGCATCGTCGAGGGCGTCATCACTGGCAAGACCAAGGGCGGCCTGGTGGTCAATGTCTACGGGGTCAACGGGTTCCTGCCCGGCTCCCACATAGCCGCCAGGGCGGAGGAGATAGAGGGACTCATGGGCAAGCCCATGCCCCTGAAGATATTGAAGACCAACACCCGTAGGACCACCCTGGTGGTTTCAAGAAAACTCTTCCTGGAGCAGGAGCGCCAGAAGAGGAAGGCTGAGACACTGAAGCACCTCCGGGAGGGCGCCGTGCTGAAGGGGCAGGTGAAGAACATCACCGACTACGGGGCCTTCATAGACCTGGGAGGCATTGACGGCCTGCTTCACATATCCGACATGTCCTGGGGCCGAATCTCCCATCCCTCCGAGCTCTTCCAGGTGGGCCAGGAGGTAGAGGTCCTGGTGCTCAAGTTTGACCCCGAGACCGAGAAGGTCACCCTGGGCTACAAGCAGCGGATGCCCGACCCCTGGGCCAATGTGCACGAGAAGTATCCCCCGGGCAGCAAGATCGAGGGCCGGGTGGTAAGCATCACCGACTACGGGGCCTTCATAAGGGTTGAAGAGGGCCTGGAGGGCCTGGTGCACATCTCCGAGCTTGACTGGTCTGCCAGGCCCAAGCATCCCTCCAAGTACCTGGAGGTGGGCCAGGAAGTAGAGGCCCTGGTGCTGAAGGCAGACAAGCAGGAGCGAAGGCTGTCGCTGAGCATAAAGCAGCTCAGGCCCAGCCCCTGGCAGCTGGTAGCTCAGCGCTACAGGGAAGGCCAGGTCATCAGGGGCAGGGTCAAGAGCCTCACGGACTTCGGGGCCTTCGTGGAGCTTCCCGAAGGGGTGGACGCCCTCATCCACATATCCGACCTGTCCTGGACGAAGCACATCAAGCACCCCTCCGAGGTGCTCAAGAAGGGCCAGGAGGTGGAGGCAGTGGTGCTCAGCGTGGAGCCCGAGAAGGAGCGCATGGCCCTGGGGATAAAACAGTTGAGGCCCGACCCCTGGCTGAGGGAGATCCCCGAGCGGTTCCACCTGGGCGACGAGGTCCAGTGCAAGGTGCTTCGGAAGACCGACTTCGGCATATTCGTGGAGATGCCCGGAGAGGTGGAGGGGCTGGTGTACGCCTCGGAAGTGCTGGAGACCGACCCTCCCCTTCAAGAAGGCTCGAGGCTGTGGGCCAGGATAATCAAGATAGACCTGGAGGGAAGAAAGATAGGCCTCAGCATGCGCAATGTGAAGGCCGCTGAGCAATGAAGCGCCTCTGCCTCATAGTGCTGGCCCTGGCAGTGCTGGCCGCCTCCCTGGGGGTGCTGGCCTCAGCGCTAAGCAAGGTCAGGCCGGGCAAGAAGGTGGCCATCGTAAGCATTCAAGGCGCCATCCTCTCCTCCCAGGAGGTGGTGGAGGAGCTCCGCGGCTATGCGAAGGACCCCTCCGTGAAGGCCATCGTGCTGAGGATAAACAGCCCTGGCGGTCCGGTGGCCCCGGCCCAGGAAATCTACCAGGAGGTCAAGCGGGCCTCGGAGAAGAAACCCGTGGTGGTCTCCATGGGCTCCATAGCCGCCTCGGGAGGCTACTACATCGCCTCGGCAGCCACCAGGATAGTGGCCAACCCGGGCACCATAACCGGCTCCATCGGCGTCATCATGGAAATACCCAACATCCAGGGCCTCATGAAAAAACTGGGCATAAAGACCGTGGTCATAAAGAGCGGCAGGCACAAGGACATGGCCTCGGCCTTCAGAGAGATGTCCCCCGAGCAGAGGCGCATCCTGGAGGAGCTGCTTGCAGATGTGCACGAGCAGTTCGTCCAGGCAGTAGCGGAAGGCCGAGGGATGGAGCTCCAGCAGGTTAAGGCCCTGGCCGACGGCCGGGTCTTCACGGGCCGGCAGGCCAAGGCCCTGGGCCTGGTGGACGCCCTGGGCAACCTCCAGGAGGCCATCCAACTGGCCAAGGAGCTCGCGGGCATAGAGGGAGAGCCGACAATCATAAGGAAGAAGAGGAGGCCCAGCCTCTGGAGGCTCCTTGGCGACAGGGCCCGGTTCCTTACGGAACCTATGTGGGAAGGCATAAGGATAAAATACATCTATGCGCCATAGGAGGTTTAGGGTATGACCAAGTCAGGCCTGATTGAAAAGGTGGCAGCCAAGCTGGAGGGGCTCACGCTCAAGCAGACGGAAATCATCGTGGAGACGGTGTTTGAAAGCATGAAGGAGTCCCTGGCCCGGGGGGAGAAGATAGAGATTCGGGGCTTTGGCAACTTCCGCCTCAAGGAGCGGCGCCCCCGCAAGGCCAGAAACCCCAAGACTGGCGAGAGCGTTGATGTGCCCCGCAAGATGGCCCTTCACTTCAAGATGGGGAAGGCCCTCAAGGAGGCCCTAAACCCCCCGGAGCACAAGAGCCCCTGACATGCAGCGCCGCCAGTTCCTGGCCCTGGGCGCAAAGGTCCTGGGTGCCGCCCTGGTCCTGAGCACCACGGCCCTGGGCCTACCCTTCGTTTTTCCCCCGAAAGGAGCTCGGAAACACAGGCTTCGCTACAGCGACCTTCTGAGGGAGGAGGAGCTGCCTCGCCGGGGCGTAAAGAGGGCTGAACTGTCCTATCAGTGGATGGGCACCCGCCAGAAGATGAAGCTCTATGTGGTGAGGGCCCGGGGTCGGCTCCTGGTGCTTTCGCCCCGGTGTAGCCACCTGGGCTGCTTCGTGAACTACAATCCCCTCAAGGAGGAGTTCCACTGCCCCTGCCACGGAGGCAGATATGATATCACGGGCCGGGTGCTGGCCGGGCCACCCCCCGAGCCCCTAAGCAGGCTGCCCTGGAGGATTGCCCATGGGTGGCTTCAAGTGGGCATAAGGGAGGTGGCCTGAGTGGACCTCCTCCAGTGGCTGGAGCGCACCTTCGGGGTTATCCAGCCCCACAGGGACTTCCTTAAGAGGCCCCTGCCACCCAGGGTGGGCTATGCCTACTGCCTGGGCGGCGTGGCCCTCTGTGCCGCGCTGCTTTCGGCCCTCACGGGGATGCTCCTTAGCCTGTACTATGTACCCTCGGCCAGGGAGGCCTACCAGAGCGTGGTCCTCATCCACCAGGAGCTCAGGCTGGGTTGGCTGGTAAGGAGTACCCACAAGTGGTCCGGCAATGTGCTCATAGTGTTCATCCTCCTTCACACCATCAGGGTGGTGGTAAGCAGGGCCTATCGGCCTCCCAGGGAGCTCAACTGGGTAGCCGGTGCCTTGAGCTTCCTGGTGGTGCTCGCCATGGGCTTTACGGGGTATCTCCTTCCCTGGGACCAGCGGGCCTACTGGGCCACCGTGGTGGGCACCTCCATGGCCTCCACCGTCCCGGTTGTGGGTGAGTCCTTGGTGTACCTTCTTCGGGGAGGCGATGAAGTGGGCGGTGTTACCCTGATAAGATTCTACTCCCTGCATGTGCTGTGGCTTCCCCTGATGCTCCTCTTGCTTCTCTGGGCCCATTTCCATATGGTCAAGAGGCTGGGCATAGCGGCGGAGCTGTGAAGCCCCGAAGGCCAAAGAGCTTCTACCCCGACTACCTGGTGGAAGTCCTGGTAGTGGCCCTCCTGACGGTGGAGGCCATCCTGGCCCTGGCCCTGCTGTGGCCCCCTTCGCTGGGCAGGGTGATAGACCTCAGCGCCTCCTACAGGCCCAAGCCAGAGTGGTACTTCCTGTGGCTTTACCAGCTTCTGAAGTACTTCCCCGGCCCCTGGGCCTTCCTGGGAGCAGTGCTCCTTCCCCTGGGAGCAGCAGGGCTCTTCGTGCTTCTTCCCTGGCTTGACAGAGGGCCCAGAGGGAGGACCAAGGTGCTCCTGGCCGGAGGGTTCTTGCTTGCCTCGGTGATAGCCCTGAGCCTCTTGGCCGAGCTACGGCCGTGAGGGGACCCCTCTTTCCCGTTAGCGAGCGCAAGCGCAGGGCCCTGGCCCAGAGACTCGAGGCCCTGGGAATAAGAGAGGAAGACCTGGAGGAGGAGTTCGTGCGCTCCAGGGGCCCAGGAGGGCAGAAGGTAAACAAGACCTCCACCTGCGTGCACCTGAGGCACCTTCCCACAGGAATAACCGTAAAGTGCATGACCGAGCGCACCCAGGCCCTTAACCGCTACCGGGCCAGGCTGCTCCTGGCAGACAAGGTGGAGGCCCTTCTGAAGGGCCGCCAGGCCGAGGAGGCCAGGCGCATAGCCAGGCTCCGGCGGCAGAAGCTCAAGCGCTCAAAGAGGGCTAAGGAGAAGCTGAGGCTCAAGAGGCTTACTGCCGAGAAGAAGCGCCTGAGGGCGCCCGTCAGGGAGGCGCAGGACTAAAAAGGCAGTATCTTGGGGAGCCTGAGCCCCCTGCCCTTCTTCAGGGCCTTGAGCATCTGGCGCATCTGTAGATACTGCTTCAGCACCCGGTTGACATCGGCCACCGAGGTGCCGCTGCCCATGGCGATGCGCCTCTTGCGGCTGGAGTTGAGGAGGTTGTGATTCCGGCGCTCCTCCGGGGTCATGGAGTTTATGATTGCCTCCACCTTCACCAGTTCCTTCTCATCTACCTGCACCCCTTTGAGGGCCTTCCCCATGCCCGGAATCATGCCCAGGAGGTTCTCCAAGGGGCCCATCTGCCTGAGCTTCCGGAGCTGCTCCCTCAGGTCCTCAAAGGTGAACTCCTCCCTAAGGAGCCTCTTGGCCAGGCGCTCGGCCTCCTGCTCTTCATAGGCACTCTGGGCCTTCTCTATGAGGGTGAGCACATCGCCCATGCCCAGCACCCTGGAGGCAAGCCTTTCGGGATGGAAGGGTTCCAGGGCCTCCAGCTTCTCGCCCACGCCAATGAGCTTTATGGGCTTGCCCGTGACGGCCTTTATGGAAAGGGCCGCCCCTCCCCTGGCGTCGCCGTCCATCTTGGTGAGCACCACTCCCGTTAGGCCTACCTCCTGGTCAAACCTCTGGGCTATGTTTACCGCCTCCTGACCGGTCATGGCATCGGCCACCAGGAGGACTTCGTGAGGGGCACAGGCCTCCCTTATCTGCCTGAGCTCCCTCATCAGGGCCTCATCCACATGGAGCCTGCCTGCGGTGTCCATAATGAGGATGTCCCTTCCGCCTGCTCGGGCCTCCTTCAGGGCCTTCTGGGCCACCTGGGCAGGCTCCCTAAGGCCTTCTGCAAGGGCCACGGGCACATCCACCTGCGCCCCTAAGGTCCTCAGCTGCTCCTCTGCCGCAGGGCGCCTGAGGTCCAGGGCCACCAGCATGGGCCTTCGACCTTGGCGCCTGTACATGAGGGCCAGCTTGGCCGCCGTGGTGGTCTTCCCCGAGCCGTGAAGCCCCACCATCATGAACACCGTGGGAGGATTGGGCGAAAGGGTAAGCCTTGCCTGGCTTCCGCCCAGAAGCTCGGTAAGCTCTTCCTTCACGATTTTTATGACCTGTTGGGCCGGGCTCAGGCTCTGAAGCACCTCCTGTCCTGCTGCCCGTTCCCTTATGCGGCCAACGAAGCCCTTGACCACCCTGAAGTTCACATCGGCCTCCAGCAGGGCCAAGCGCACCTCCCTCAGGGTGGCCTCTATGTCCTCGGGCCTCAGGTAGCCCCTGCTCCTTAGGCCCTTGAAGATGCCTTCAAGCCTTTCGCTAAGGGACTCAAGCATGGTGCCTATCTCTTAAGAAGGGCCTCTATCTCCTGGGCGATGCTCTGGGCCATGCCGGGCACATAACCCAGGTGCCGGCTGGCCACAACCCCCTGGCGGTCTATGAGGAAGTACATGGGGATGCTCATCACCCCGTAGAGGTCGTCTACCCCTTGGGAGTCATAAAGCACAGGGTACTGAACTTTGTGCTCTCGGTTGAACTCCTTTAGCCTTGACGGCATACCGGGGCCTTCATCCACAGATATGGCCAGGAGGGTAAACCCCTTGTCCTTGAACATCTGGTGCACCTGGTTGAGCTCCGGCACTGCCGCCTGGCAAGGAGGACACCAGGTGGCCCAGAACTCCAGGAGCACTACCTGCCCCCTGAGGGCAGACAAGGTGTAGCTCCTGCCCGCCGTGTCTTTCAGGGTGAAGTCCGGGGCCTTCTGGCCCACCTGCACCGCCACGGGGCCCTGGCCCTTCTGGCAGCCTCCCGCAACAAGGGCCAACACCCCTATAAGCAGAAATACCACTCTTAACATTGGAAAAGAAAAGGGCCTCAGGAGCCGAGAAGCTCTTCTATCTTGCTCTTCAGCTGCTCCTTGGGCACTGCGCCTACCACCTGGTCCACCTTTTCGCCGTTTTTGAAGAACATCAAGGTAGGAATGCCCATGATCTTGTATCGGCTGGCCACATCGGGGTTCTCATCGGTGTTGAGCTTGACCACCTTGAGCCTGCCGGCATACTCCTTAGCCAGCTCCTCCACCGTGGGGGCCACGATTCTGCAGGGGCCGCACCAGGCAGCCCAGAAGTCCACCATCACCAGCCCGGGGCTCTTCAGAACCTCCTCCTCCCAGGTTGCCGAATTCACAGAGGCTACATCCGCCATGCCAGAGACCTCCTTTTAAATCAAGGAATTTCCTACAATCTTGGCTTTTTATTATAATAGATTTTCCTGGTGATTAAAAGCACAAATTGGAGGGCCTTATGAAACAGTCGGCCATGTGGGTGCCCACCCTGAGGGAGACCCCCTCAGAGGCAGTAGCCGCAAGCCACAAGCTACTGCTGAGGGGAGGGTTTGTCAGGCAGCTGGCGGCGGGGCTTTACATCTACCTGCCTCTGGGTTGGCGGGTGCTGGAGCGCATAAACGCCATCATAAGAGAAGAGATGCAGGCCATAGGAGCGCAGGAAATGAGCCTGCCCATACTGCTTCCTGCCGAGCCCTGGCAGGCCACCGGGCGATGGCAGGAGATAGGGCCGGAGATGTTCAGGCTCAAGGACCGCACGGGGAGGCAGATGTGCCTGGGCATGACCCATGAGGAGATAATGACCTGGCTGGCTGCCAGGGAGATACGCTCCTACAGGCAGCTGCCCCAGATATGGTATCAGCTTCAGCCCAAGCTCAGGGACGAGGCCAGGCCGAAGGGAGGGGTGCTCCGCACCAGGGAGTTCCTCATGAAGGACAGCTACAGCTTCGATGCCTCCCAGGAGGGGCTTAACCGGAGCTATCGCCTACATGAGGAGGCCTACCACAGGATATTCACCCGATGCGGCCTCAGGTTCTACCAGGTAGCCTCTGACCCCGGAATGATGGGCGGGGGGGAGGCCCATGAGTTCATGGCCCCGAGCCCCGCTGGAGAGGACACCATCGTCCTTTGCCAGGGCTGTGGCTATGGGGCCAATATAGAGATTGCTACCTCCAGGCCCAAGCCCCTGCCCCCCCAGGACTGGCCCTACGAGGATGTGCATACCCCTGAGAGGCGCACCGTGGCGGAGGTGAGCCAGTTCATGGGAGTGGAGCCGGGCTACTTCATAAAGAGCCTCCTGGTGATGGCCTCCGAGGGGCCCGTGCTGGTGCTCCTGAGGGGGGACCAGGAGCTACATGAAAAAAAGCTCCAGAAGCTCATCGGCCCCTTCCGCACGGCCCTCCCGGAGGAGGTAAAGGAGGCCCTGGGGGTGGAGCCCGGCTTCGTGGGCCCCATGCAGCACGAAGGTGTGCGCATCATAGCCGACCCCTGCCTCAAGGATGGCCTCTACATAAGCGGGGCCAACAAGCCCCACTATCACAAGCGGGGGATAAGGGCAGGAATACACTTCAACGCCCAGTGGCACGATGTGCACACTGCCAGTGCCTCCGAGGACTGCCCCCACTGCGGTGGGCCCCTCAGGCTTGAGCGGGCCATAGAGGTGGGTAACATCTTCAAGCTGGGCACCAAGTACTCCGTCCCACTTAAGGCCTTCTTCCTGGACGAGGCCGGCACAGAAAGGCCCCTCATAATGGGCAGCTACGGGATAGGCCCGGCCAGGGTGGCCGCGGCCGCCGTAGAGCAGAACCACGACGAGGCCGGCATCATATGGCCCGCCGCCATTGCCCCCTTTGATGTCCATGTGCTCCCCCTGAACATGGACAACGAGGCCCTGAGGGCCCAGGCAGAACGCCTCTATGAGCAGCTCAGGGAGGAAGGGCTCCAGGTGCTCCTGGACGACAGGGCTGAAAGGGCCGGGGTGAAGTTCAACGACGCAGACCTCATAGGGCTGCCCAAGCAGCTGGTGGTGGGAGAGAAGAACTTCAAGGAAGGCCTGGTGGAGATAAAGGACCGCCGGAGCAAAGAGAGCATCCGGCTGAGACCCCAGGAGGCCCTCAGGGAGCTGCTAGGTTGGAAAAGGCAGACCTGATACTCAGGGCCCGCTATGTGCTGACCATGAGCCAGGAGACCCCCCTGGAGCACGCCGCCGTGGCGGTAAGGGGGCCCGAAATAGTGGCCGTCGGGCCGGAAAGGGAGCTCCTGGAAAGGTTCGAGACCTCCCTCCTCCTGGGGGATGAACACTCGGTCCTCCTTCCAGGGCTCATCAATGCCCATACCCACGCCCCCATGGTGTACCTGAGGGGCATAGCCGACGACCTACCCCTCAGGCAGTGGCTCCAGGAGCACATCTGGCCCATAGAGGGCAAGCTCCTGGGGCCCGAGTTCATCCGCGATGCCACCGAGCTTGCCTGCCTGGAGATGCTCAAGGCGGGCATTACCACCTACAACGACATGTATTTCTTTGAGGAGGATGCTGCCGCTTCTGTCAAGAAGCTGGGCATGAGGGCCGTGCTGGGCGCCGGGGTGCTGGACTTCCCCACCAGGGTAGCCTCCGGTACCAGGGAATATCTGCAACGGGCCGAGGAGCTCATCAGGAACTTCAAGGACGATGAGCTCATCACCCCCAGCGTGGCCCCCCATGCCCCCTACTCCTGCGGCCCCGAGGGGCAGAAGCAGGCGGCCCGGATGGCAGAGCACTACGGGGTGCCCCTTCATGTGCACCTGGCAGAGACCGAATGGGAGCACCAGGAGATAAGGCGCCTGTACGGGAAAAGCCCGGTGAGGTTCCTTGACTCCCTGGGGGTGCTCTCGGAGCGCACCCTGGCTGCCCACTGCGTCTGGGTGGAGGGAGGGGAAATAGAGCTGCTGGCCAAGAGGAAGGTGGGCGTGGCCCACTGCCCCAAGAGCAACCTGAAGCTGGCCTCGGGCATAGCCCCTGTGGCCAGGATGCTTGAGGAGGGCGTGAGGGTATGCCTGGGCACCGACGGGGCGGCCTCCAACAACACCCTGGATATACTGGCCGAGGCCTCCCTGGCAGCAAGGCTTCATAAGGCAGCCTCCGGGGACCCCACCGTGCTTTCGGCCCCAGAGGTGCTGAAGATGGCCACCCTCTGGGGGGCCCAGAGCCTCGGCCTGGCAGACAGGGTGGGCACCATCCAGGTGGGAAAAGAGGCGGACCTGCTGCTGCTTGGCCTGAGCGCTCCCCACCTTACCCCCCTTTACAACATCCATTCCCACCTGGTGTATGCAGCCAGGGCCTCGGATGTCAGGGCAGTGCTAGTCAGGGGGAAGGTTCTGGTAAATGACGGAAAGCTCCTTAGTGCCGATGAGGGGGAGATACTCGAGAAGGCCCGATGGTGGGCCCGACGAATTCGCTCACTCTAAGGGCCTTCGACCCTGAAGGGCCATCCTCAGGGTGACCACATCGGCGTACTCAAGCTCCGCCCCCACGGGAAGCCCATAGGCCAGCCTGGTCACGGCCACCCCGTAGGGCCTGAGGGCCTCCTTGATGTACTGGGCGGTCATCTCTCCCTTGGAGTTCGGGTTGGTGGCCAGGAGGACCTCCCTTACGGAGTCGGCCCTGACCCTATGAAGAAGCTCCTTGAGTCTCAGGCTCTCGGGGGTTATGCCGTCCACGGGGCTCAGGGCCCCCAGGAGCACATGGTAAAGCCCCCTGTAGACACCCGAGCGCTCTATGGCCATGACATCGCTGGGTTGCTCCACCACGCAGATGAGGCGGCGGTCCCTACCCTGGTCTGCGCATATGGGACAGAGCTGCCCCTCGGCTATATTGAAGCATTCCTGGCAGAATCGGGCCTCCTCCCTGAGCTTCAGGATGGCCTCTCCCAGGGCCCGGGCCTCCTCCTGGGGCATGGAAAGGATGAAGAAGGCAAGCCTCTGGGCGGTGCGCTGCCCTATGCCCGGCAGCTTGGTAAGCGCCGCCACCACGCGCTCCAGGGCAGTGGCCACTTTCAGCCTCCCAGGAGGTCCGAGAGGCTTCCCAGCCCTGGAAGCTGAAGCCCTCCCGTGAGCCTCGACATCTCCTGCTGGAGCATCTCCTTGGCCCTACGAAGGGCCTCGTTGGTGGCAGCCACCACCAGGTCCTGCAGCATCCCTATATCCTGGGGGTCCACCACCTCGGGGTCTATTTTTACGGAGACCACCTCGCCTGCACCGTTGGCCACCACGGTGACCATGCCGCCGCCCGCAGAGGCCTCCACGGTCTTGGCCCTGGCCTCCTCCTGAAGCCTCGCCATCTCGGCCTGAAGCTTCTGGGCCTCCTTCAGTATATTGCCAAGCATCCTCTTTGACATCCCTCAGCCTCCTTGCTCTTTAAGCTCTCGCACATCCACTATTTTACCATCAAAGAGCTCCAGGGTCTTTCTGATGAGAGGTTCGCTACTGGCCCGGCTACGAAGCTCAGCCTGGTTGGGCCCGGGTTGTTCGGCAAGGGAAAGCTCCACCCTGAGGCTCCTGCCGGAAACGGCTGCCACCTCCCTGCTGAGTTCCCTTAGGGCCTCCCTTAGGGCCTCTTCAGCGAGCTTTGAGGGTAGCACAAGCCTCAAGGTGTCCGCCTCAAGCTGGGCCTCGGCCATCTCCAGCCACATGGCGACCTTGGAGGCCTTGAACTTCTCCCTCAAGGCCTGGAGCAGCTGCTGGGCCTGAGTGCCTTGCTTGGTCTCTGGCGCCGGGACCTCCTGGGCATCGCCGATGGCGGCCGCAGGCGGCTGCGCAGGGGCTTGCTGGAGCCTCAGCAGGGCCTCCTTTACAGGGCGCAGGGTGTCCAGGTAGCTGGCCTTGAGGAGGGTCATCTCCAGGGCCGTCCTGGGCAGTGCCGAGAGCTTCACCACCGGTTCAGCCTTTACAAGCTCAGCCAGGCTCAAGAGGAGCTGCTCCTCATGGGCCAGCTCGGCCAGGGCGGAAAGCTCCTTGAGCTCCGCCTCTCCCACCTGGAGGACCTCTTGGGGGGCCTTGGAGAGTTTCGCCACCAGCACATCTGCCAGCAGCCTGCTCAGTTGCTGAAGAAGCTCCAGGGGCTCTGCACCTTGCTCGGAAAACCAGGCCATCTGCCTGAGCAGCCCCTGCCTGTCCCCGCTTAGCATGGCCCGGGCCAGCTCGGCCAAGGCGCTGAAGTCCCCCAGGTCAAGGAGCTCTCGCACCAGGGTCTCGTCAATTCGGCTGGAGACCGAGGCCATCTGGTCAAGGAGGGTAAGGGCGTCGCGCATGCTGCCCTCCGAGGCCCTGGCAATAAGCTCCTGGGCAGCTTCGGAGACCTCCAGGCCTTCTGCCTGGGCCACCTGGGCCAGCCTGGCCTTTACCTGCCTGGCCGGTATGCGCTTGAAGGGCATGTGCTGACACCTGGAAAGCACCGTGGCAGGAATCTTCCTGGGCTCGGTGGTGGCCAGCACAAAGACCACATGCGAGGGGGGCTCCTCCAGGGTCTTAAGCAGGGCATTAAAGGCGGCGTCGCTGAGCATGTGGGCCTCGTCTATGATATAGACCTTGTAGCGGCCCTGGGCAGGGGCATACTTCACCGTCTCCCGGAGCTGCCTTACATCGTTCACGCTGTTGTTAGAGGCCCCGTCTATTTCCAGCACATCCACGCTGGAGCCTTCCGAGACGGCCCTGCACATCTGGCAGCTTCCGCAGGGCTCGGCCGTGGGACCCTGGACACAGTTCAGGGCCTTGGCCAGTATCCTTGCCATGGTGGTTTTACCCACCCCCCTGGGGCCTGAAAACACATAGGCATGGGCCACCTTGCCCTGCTCAATAGAGCCCCTCAGGAGCCTGGCAACCGCCTCTTGGCCCACCAGCTGGTCAAAGCCCTGGGGCCTGTACTTTCTGGCCAGCACCAAGTAGCTCATGTCATAGCAATGGCCCGGGCGGCGGAGCACTGCGGCACACAGAGAGTAGTGCTTACCGTTGCTTCCTTCCGGACCTGGCGGGGTTTGCACCCCCCTGTTGCGCAGGGCCGCCGCCCGGGCCCAAACGAGCTGCTCTCAATGGCGGAGAGAGTGGGATTTGAACCCACGGTGAGGCTTTTAGGCCCCACACACGATTTCCAGTCGTGCCCCTTCGGCCACTCGGGCATCTCTCCAGCCTTAGTTCTTAAAAAATATACACCAGGGCCCGGAGCTTTGTCAAAGCACTCTCTTGCGAAATGCCGAAGGAGTAATGCCCGTGACCTTCTTGAAGTGCTTTATGAAGTTGGATATATCGTTGAAGCCCACCTCCAGGGCTACCATGGAGACGCTGAGGGCCCGGTTCTTGAGAAGCTCCTTGGCCCGCTCCACCCTCATGCGGATGAAAAACTGAAGCGGGCTTATGCCCAGATGTCTTTTGAAAACCCTGCAGAAGTGGTGCTTGCTCATGTCCGCCACGGAGCTAAGGTGCTCCAGGGTGATCTCCTCTGCCAGATGCTCCTCCATGTAGCGGATGCTTTTAAGGAGCCCGGCTGGCAGGTTGGAGGTAGCCCTCTGCAGGAGTGCGGGAAGCTCATCACCTCTGGGCAGATAGGGATGACGCCTTTCCCTGCCCATGCGCCTCAGCCTGAGGAGATTCTCCAGGGTCTCCTTCAGTTGGAACACATTTATGGGCTTCTTGAAGAAGTCCCTGGCCCCGAGTCTGAAGGCCTCCACCACCAGCTCGGCGTCGCTCTTTTCCGAAACGAACACCACCGGCACCTCCGGCCGCTGTAGCTTCAGCTCCCTCAGGAGTCTCAGGCCACGCTCGGCATCCCCTCCCCCGTCCAGCACCACAGCCTGGGGGTTATAGTACTGCAAGGCCTCATGGACTGCCCTCAGGGGACATACATGGACCTTCTTGCCGGGCAGAGAAACGCTCTGGGCGAACCCCTCCCCCAAACTATCAGAAATCACCAGGACCGACATGATTCCCCGCCTAAAGAATTTAAAGGAAACTTGCACAATTTTGCAATCTATAGAATTATAGAGGCAAAGGTAGCCTAATGCAACCATTGTATATAAGTTCACTACACCGAGGGGTTTCTGTCCTCCGGGCCCTTTCCACGGCGCCGTTAAGCTTGGGGCTCCGGGGCGGACTGCTTAAGCACCGCATTGGGCAGAGGCCTTATTCCAGGGTGTCTATCCGTCTCCGGGCTCCGAGACCTTGTAAGCCCTGGGTTGCGCATCGCATGGGGGGCCGTCTCCTCCTGGCCGAGATGGCTCTTGTGCGGGGCTCCGCTGCGCCCTGTCCTTGAGAGTGGAATCCCCTTGCAACGCTGAACCTCTACACCCTTAACTCTGTCTCACATGTATCTGAACTTGTTCACATTCCCTGGGCTTCACAACGGCCTTTGCCTCTGGTATCTTATAAGGCACATACAAACACCCTTGAAGAAGGAGGGACTCTCTGATGTCCAAGATCACTCTCAGCGTCATCAAGGCAGATGTAGGAGGCTATGTGGGCCACTCCAGCATTCATCCCGAGCTTATGGAGGTGGCCAAGGAGAAACTGGAGGATGCCAAGGGCAAGGGGCTTGTCCTGGACTTCCATGTAACCCACTGCGGCGACGACCTGGAACTCATCATGACCCACACCAAGGGGGTGGAGAACTCCGACATCCACGGCCTGGCCTGGGACACCTTTGTGGCGGCCACCGAAGCAGCCAAGAAGCTGAAGCTTTACGGCGCAGGCCAGGACCTCTTGAAGGACGCCTTCTCGGGAAATGTGAAAGGCATGGGGCCAGGGGTGGCCGAGATGGAGTTTGAGGAACGAAAGAGCGAGCCCGTAGTCATATTCATGGCCGACAAGACCTCCCCCGGGGCCTGGAACCTACCCCTTTTCAAGATGTTTGCCGACCCCTTCAATACCGCAGGGCTGGTAATAGACCCCACCATGCACGACGGCTTCGTCTTCGAGGTACTGGATGTAAAGGAGCACAAGAAGATAATGCTTAACACCCCCGAGGAGTCCTATCACCTGCTGATGTTTATCGGGGCCACAGGCAGGTACATGATAAAGAACATCTACCGCAAGGACGGCGACATAGCGGCGGCCGCCTCCACCCAGAAGCTCAGCGAGATAGCCGGCCGCTATGTAGGAAAGGACGACCCCGTGCTCATAGTGCGCTGCCAGTCCGGCCTGCCTGCCGTAGGGGAGGTGCTGGAGCCTTTTGCCTTTCCCCACATAGTGGAAGGCTGGATGAGGGGCTCGCACAACGGTCCCCTCATGCCGGTGCCTTTCCACTATGCCACCCCTGCCAGATTCGACGGTCCCCCCAGGGTAATAGCCGCTGGGTTCCAGATTGTGGAGGGCAAGCTCCTGGGGCCCAGGGACATGTTCGACGACCCCAGCTTCGATGAGGCCAGGCGCAAATGCAACGAGATTGCCAACTACATAAAGGCCCACGGGCCCTTCGAGCCCCACAGACTGGGCCTGGAAACCCTGGAGTACACCACCATGCCGGCCATCATGAAGAAGCTGGAGGGAAGGTTTCAGCCCGAGGAGTGAGGGCCATGCCCGGGCCGGAGCTTCCGCTTGTGCAGGACGCCCCCCTGGAGGGCAAGGTGGTGCTGGTGAGGTTTGACCACAATGTGGTCAAGGGTGGCGCCATCCGCGACCCCTACAGGATTGACCGCTCCCTGGGTACCTTGTATAGCATCGTGGAGCGGGGTGGAAGGCCCATCCTCATGACCCACATTGGAAGGCCCAGGGACAAGAAGACAGGGCACATTGCCTGCAGGGCCGAGGAGTCGGTGGCCCCGGTGGTGCAGTACCTGGAGCGGAAACTCCATGTGAGGTTCCTCACCCCGGAGTTCGAGGTCCATCCGGAGCTGGGCATCCTGGACATAGACACCTCCATAAACCACGCCATCAAGGCCCTCAGGGAGCGCAAGATAGGGGGAATATACCTGCCCAATACCAGATGGTTCAGGGGAGAGGAGGCTACCGGGGCGGCCAGGGAACGCTTTGCCCTACAGCTGGCGGGACTGGCAGACATATATGTGAACGATGCCTTCGGTTCCTGGCAGCCCCATGCCTCCACCTACGACATCACCCGCTACCTGCCCTCCTTTGCCGGCTACCTCATGCAGGAAGAGATAGAAAATCTCTCCATGGTACTCAACCCCCAGAGGCCCTTTACCGCCGTGGTGGCAGGGGCCAAGTATGACACCAAGATCAGGCCCCTGTACGCCCTTTACGCGCGGGCAGACTACCTCATCCTGGGTGGGGTGATTTACAACACCTACCTGGCCGCCAAGTACGGGATACGCATCAAGGGGGTAAGCCCCGAGGATGTCCAGGCAGCCAAGGAGCTTGTAGCCATGGATGCCAAGCAGGGCAAGATCGTGGAGCTCTCCTATGTGGTAGAGTCCGACACCCTGGAGGGTAAGCTGGAGGGCCACTACAGGACGGTGTCCGTGGCGGACTTCAAGCCGGGGAGGAGCTACGGCTACTTCCTGGACATCGATGCCCGTTCCTTCCAGACCCCCCAGGTGCAAGAGGCCTTGGGCGAGGCCAGAACTATCTTCGTAAACGCTGTTATGGGCTACACACCCCACTTTACCGAGGGCTCCAAGGCCCTGGATGAGACCATCGACAAAAATCGCCAGGCCAAGAAGCTCTACGGAGGGGGCGACACCCTCCAGGAGTTCAAAAACCTCTGCCCAGGGCTTTACCTCTCGGTGCTGGACGACGCCAGGTACTATTTCTTCACCGGCGGAGGCACCGTACTTACCGCCATTGAGAAGGGAAGCCCCTACGGGCTCAAGCCCGTGGAGGCCCTCATGAAGAACCGGGGGCAGCCCCTCTGTGTTTGATTTTCCCCTTCAGGCTGTGGTAAATTACCGGCTGAACTTTAACAGGGAAGGAGGCCTTTAAGTTGCCCACGAAGGCGGCGCCGAAGAAGAACCTTTCAGCCCTCAAGAGGGCTCGCCAGGCCAGGAAGCGCTACGAGCGCAACAAGGCCGTAAAGACCCGCATCAAGAACCTCGTCAAGAAGGTCCAGGCTGCCGTGGCCGAAGGCAACCCCGAGGCCACCCTACAGGCCCTCAGGGAGGCCCAGAAGATTATCTACAGGGCGGCCACCAGGGGAATAATCCACTCCAACACCGCGGCCAGGAAAGTCTCCAAGATAACGAAGCTGGCCAACAAGGTGCTGGCTAAATCCGAAGCAGCCTGAGCACCACCGCCTGGAGTCTGAAGGTCTTGGCCGAGGTCCTGGCCCGAAGGTTGGCCTCTTTCAAGAGCTGGAAGGCCCGGTACTTCTCCCGCGGGCCGAGGCGCTTGTCCGAGGCCACCTGAGCATTCAAGGCCCCCAGGGCCATGAGGACATCGGTAGCAGCCTCTATGTCCTGGCACACCCTGAGGGCCAGCTCCGCATCCCGCCTCCGGAAGGCCTCTGCCAGCTCAAAGGCGCTGTGCTGGCCCATCATCCGGCAGAGGGCCCTTATGTCTTCAACTTCAATGTGCCTCTTTCCCAGGCCGCTCAGCTTACCCAGCTCCGAGGCCGCAAGCCCGGGTTCCTGCCCCGTAAGCTCAAGCAGACAGGCCGCCGCCTGCTGGGAAAGAACCAGGCCCTCCCCTGTGGCCCTGTGCCTGAGCCACTCCACCATTTCCCCCTCTGAAAGACGCAGGTGAAATGTCCTGGGACACCGAAGCGGGGGCCTCTTGCTCAGGGCAAACAGGGCCAGGAGGTTCTGCCTGACCGGGGCCTCCACGTATTGCCTAAGCCTCTTGAGCTCTGCGACCTTGAGGGCCTGCACATTCTGCAGGCAAAGGACCATCCGCTTGCCCAGAAAGGGTATGCTCCGGAGGGCCTCCAGGGCTTGAGGAAGGGAAAACTCGGGCTCAGAGGCGTCCATGTCCAGGCAGGCAAACTCCCTGGCCTCGGGAGGCACCAGCCCCTTTAGCATCTGCCTGGCCTCGTAAAGCCAGAAGGGTTCGGGGCCATAAAACAGGTACACGGGCTCTGGTAGCCCCTGCCTGAGCTCCGCTATAAAGGCCCTCAGGCTCACGGATAAAGCAGGGAGGCCAGCACCTCCGCGGCCAGCTCCCTGAGGGCCCTCCTCAGGGCCTCCTGCCTGCTGGCAAACACCTGGGCCATCTGGCCCGTGGCGGAGAAGGAGACAACGAAAGGCCCCCTCCCCCGAAGGGGCTTCTCCCCTTGGGGACTCCTGAGATAGAACTTCCCCCCTACCCTGACCTCATAAATGGTGAATACCCCCTCGGCCTCGGCGGTGCCCACCAGGTGGAACTCCTGGAGGCTTCCGTGAAGCACCTGGGGGGCCTGGGCATCCAGTACGATCCCCTGGCGGCTCATCTCCTGAAGAAGGGCCTCCCTGAGGAGGTCCTGAAGGCCCGGCTCCGTGGTGAGGTTTCGAATTTCGCCCAGGGCCAGCCTCCTGAGCCCTGGCTCATGGAGGCTGTAGCCACAGGAGGCCGCCAGCAGGCCTGTCAGCAGCAGGGCCAGGAGGGACCTCATTAGAGCACTATGTTTACCAGCCTGCCCCTTATTACAAAGACCTTCTTTATGGGCTTCTGACTGGTAAGCTCCTTGATCTTGGGCTCCTTCAGGGCCACCTCCTTCAGGGCCTGCTCGTCAAGCCCTGCCGGCACCATGGTCTTGGCCCTCACCTTGCCATTTACCTGAACCACCAGTTCCACCTCTTCCTCCCGGGCGGCCTCCTCATCCCACGGGGGCCAGGGCTGCTCCTGGATGCTGGGAGGATTGCCCAGGGCCTGCCACAGCTCCTCGGCTATGTGGGGGCAGAAGGGGTTGAGCATCAGGAGAAGCCGCTCCAGGGCAAAGCGCATCTGCCTGAAGTCCTCCTCGCTCCGAGGCCTGAAGGCGCTTATGACGTTAAGGAGCTCCATCATGGCGGCTATGGCGGTGTTCAGGTGGAAGTCCCGCTCTATGTCCCTGCTTACCCGTTTTATGCATTGATGGGTCTTCCTTACCAGGGGTGAAAGCTCCCGGGGCTCTGCCGCCACGCTTCTTAGGGCCTCCAGGTGGACCATGGTGGTGTTCCACAGCCTCTGCAGAAACCTGTAGCAGCCCTCCACTCCCTTTTCAGACCATTCCAGGTCCTTTTCCGGCGGGGCGGCAAACAGGCAGAACAGCCTGGCCGTATCTGCCCCGTAGCGCTGAACCAGGAAGTCGGGGTCCACGATGTTCCGCTTGGACTTGGACATTTTCTCGGTTCTTCCCCTCTGCACCTGGGCACCACAGTGCACGCATCTGCCCCCCTGGGCCTCCTGGGGATAGAGCCATCCATGCTCGGGACAGCGGAGGGTCTCCATGCAGACCATCCCCTGGGTAAGCAGCCCCTTGAAAGGCTCGCTCAGGGTGGTAAGACCCAGGTCCCGCAGCACCCTCATGAAGAACCTGGAGTAAAGCAGGTGAAGCACTGCGTGCTCCACCCCTCCGATGTACTGGTCCACAGGCATGAACCTGGCAATGGCCTGGGCATCCAGGGCAGGGCCGTCCTTGGGGCTACAGAACCGGATGAAGTACCAAGAGGAATCCACGAAGGTGTCCATTGTGTCGGTCTCCCGCCTGGCCGGGCCCTGGCAGCGGGGGCAGGTAGTGTGCACAAATTCCCTGACCTCGGCCAGGGGCGAGCCCCCCGTGGCCTTGAAGCTCACCTCCTGGGGAAGCAGTACCGGCAGCTCCTCCTCGGGCACTGGCACCACTCCACAGCGCTGGCAGTAAAGCACCGGTATGGGGGTGCCCCAATAGCGTTGCCGGGAGATGCCCCAGTCCCTGAGCCTGTACTGCACCGCCGGCCTGCCCAAGCCCCGCTGCATTAGATACTGCGTGATGCGCTCCCTGGCCTCCGCGCTCCTTAGTCCGGTAAAGGGGCCTGAGTCCACCAGTACTCCGTCCTCCTCAAAGGCCTGCCCTTGGGGTAGAGGGCTCTCCAAGGGCATCACCACAGGTCTTATGGGAAGGCCGTACTGCCGGGCAAACTCGTAGTCCCGCTGGTCATGGGCCGGCACGCACATGATGGCCCCCGTGCCGTATTCCATGAGCACGAAGTTGGCCACCCAGACGGGCAGGGCCTCGCCGTTTACGGGGTTAATGGCATACTGGCCCGTAAAGAGGCCGTGCTTTTCCTCCATCTTCCCGTACTTCTCCTTTATGCGCTCCAGGGCCTCCTTGTCCTTCAGCAGGCGCTCTGCCAGGGGATGCCCCGGGGCCAGGCACACGAAGGTGGCCCCATAAAGGGTATCGGCCCTGGTGGTAAAGATGATTATTTCCTCGTCCGTGCCCTTGAGCCTGAAGCTTGCCTGCAGACCTTCGCTTCGGCCAATCCAGTTGCGCTGCATGGCCAGCACATGCTCGGGCCAGCCCTTAAGCTCGTCGCAGCCCCTGAGGAGCTCCTCCTGGTAATGGGTGATTTTAAGGAACCACTGCTTCAGCTCCTTTTGAAGCACCGGGGAGTCGCACCTCCAGCAGGCCCCGTCAATAACCTGCTCGTTGGCCAGCACGGTGGCGCAGGAGGGACACCAGTTGACAAAAGCGTTCTTCCTGTAGGCCAAACCGCGCCGAAGCATCTTAAGGAACAGCCACTGGTTCCAGCGGTAGTACTGGGGCTCGGAGGTGTTGACCTCCCTGGACCAGTCGTAGGAAAGCCCCAGGGCCATGAGCTGCCCCTTCATGTAAGAGATGTTTTCAGCGGTCCACCGGGCGGGATGCACCCCTTCCTTTATGGCAGCATTCTCGGCAGGCAGGCCGAAGGCATCCCAGCCCATGGGGTGAAGCACCTCGTAGCCCTTCATGCGCTTGTACCGGGCTATCACATCCCCAATGGCATAGTTGCGTACATGGCCCATGTGGATGCGTCCTGAGGGATAGGGGAACATCTCCAGGCAGTAGAACTTCCTCCTGCCCCCCTCCCCCCCAAGCCGGAAGAGCTGCCTCTCGGCCCAGTAGCGCTGCCACTTGGGCTCTATCTCCTTGGGGTCATACCTTCGCAAGTAGGCCTCCCTTAAAGAATAAATCTTTAAAAGTTAGCATAACTTTGGGGAGGCCGGCAAGGGAGGGCCCTAACGCCCGCGTCTTCGCCCCCTGTAGGTGCTGCGGCAAGATCGTGCAAACCAGAGCAAACCCAGGGGGCACCGGTCTACACCGACAAGCATGGGCCGCTCCATGAAACTTGCCCCGGAGGTCAACCAGGCCCGTGGGCTGTGTAGATTCTGAATGTAAGGTCTGCCGGATGATCCGAAGAGGCGAGGACTTCTACTGCTCTTGCGGTTCTGCCTTCGGCTGCTTCTGCCATATCTTAAGGCTTTCCCTTATAAGCCTTACCCGGTTCTGAAACTCCTGGGCAATGCGGTCTGCCTCCTCCTGAGAGCCTATCACATGAGGGGTGACCATCACCACGAGTTCGGTCTTTTCTTTGGTGCGGGTGGTGGTGGAGAACAAATACCCTATGAGGGGAATTTTGCTAAGCACCGGTATGCCTTCTCTCCTGAAGTTATCGCTTTCCCTTATCAGCCCGCCTATAAGCAGGGTCTTACCGCTTTCCACCACGGCGGTGGTGGTGGCCTTGCGGGTGTTGAAGGAGTCAAATGTCTCGCCCAGCACGGTGGCGGCCCCCCGGTTTACCTGACTTACCTCCTGGGTTATCTCCAGGGTCACCTTGTTCTTCTCGGTAATCCGAGGCGTAACGGTAAGGATGGTGCCCACGGTGCGGTACTGCACCTGGGCCTGGGTGGAGAGGGTGCCTGTCTCAGGCTGCTTTATCAGCCCGGTGGCAACGGGCTCCTCGCTTCCCACCTCTATTTTGGCCTCCTTGTTGTCCATGGCCAGTATATGGGGGCTGGCCAGCACATTGAGCCTGCCCTCGCTGGCCAGTACCTGCAGGGTTGATTCAATGAGCAGGGAGTCCACCACGGCCGTCACCAAGCCTGTAATGCCCCTGCCTCCCGTCAAAGCAGGGCCGAGAACAACTCCTCCTCCCTCGGTAATGGTCACGGTGGAGGTCCCGGTAAAGGCCAGGTCTGGCCTTTCCCGTTTAAACAGCCATTGGAGTCCAAACTCCGCCACATCGGTAAGGGTCACCTCGGCCACCAGTACCTCTATGAGCACCTGTTTTGGCGGAACATCGAGCTTTTTAAGAAGCTCCAGGACGCTCAGGTATGTCCTGGGGGTGCATTTTATTATCAATGCGTTTATGTCCTTGTAGGCAGTGATGGTCACCTTGCCCACCTCGGCGGCAATACCCACCGCGGGGGCCGGAGGCTGGGGCCGGCGCACTACCCTCCTGGTGGGCTGGGCCGCTGCGGGCCTGGCCGGCCGGGGGGCCTCCTCCTTCTCGGGGTAGATCTCCTTGAGAATCTTGGCCAGCTCCTCGGCCTCGCCGTTTTCCACATAGTAGACGAACGTCCTGACGGTCTCCCTCTCGGTCTCGGCCACATCCAGGGCCTCCAGTATCTTCATGAACTTAAGCAGGGTATGGGGCAGGGCGGTGAGTATGAGCAGATTGGCCGGCTCATACACTATTATGTCGGTGCCCCTGGGGGCCAGACGGCGCAGGATGCCCACGATTTCCGACGCCTTTACATACTGAAGGGGCACCAGCTGGGTGATAAAGCTGGCATCCAGGGTCATTTCCACCTGGGTGTCTTTTTTCACCTCCAGGGGCTGCTGCCTGGCCGTATCCAGGGGCACTATGCGGTACAGGGGACCGTCCTTTACCGCGGTAAGACCGTTGAGCTCCAGGATGCTCTGGAATATCCTGAAGAGGTCCTTCATGGGCACCCGGCGGTACGACTGGATGGTTACCTGCCCCTTTATTCCAGGGGAAAGGATGTAGTTTATTCCCAGCAGTTCTCCGAAGGTAGCTATGACGCTTTCTATGTCGGCGTTGTCAAAGTTAAGGATTATGTACTCCTGGGGTCCCTCCTTCTCCACCCTCACGGGCCGGGGCTTCTTTACAGGAGGGGGCTTTTCCTCAGGTAGGGGCGGCGGAGGCGGAAGCTCAAGCCTCTCCTGCACCTGGGGTTGCGGCTCCGGGGCAGGGGCCGGAGGCCTAAGCTCCTTCTTCAGGGGAGCACAGGAAGGCCCCAGTAGCAGCAGAGCCAGTGCAAGCCCCAAAGGCCTCATTTCTTGAGATGCCTTACCTTCTTCATGGAAAGCACTATTTCCTCATCCTGCCATCTAAGCAGTACCTCTTTTTCCCCTATCTCCAGCACCTGGGCCCCCAGGAGCACATCGCCCACCCTCAGGGTGTGCACAACTCCCTTGGGGTCCTCAAGGAGCACCAGGGCCTCTGTCCTGTCCAGCACCACCCCTCTGAGCTTCAGGTCGGGCGGGGCGAGGGGCTCAGGCGGAGGCTTCGCAGGTTCGGCCTCTGCCGGAGGCTCAGGCGGAGGCTCATATCCCCGCTGGCGGCTGAAGAGGTTCCTCCTTAGTATCTCCTCGCTCCAGCCGGCACTAAAGCCCCGGGGCATTTCCTCTACCTGCAAGGCCTGCCCCTTCCTTTCCTGCTCAAGGCTCCCCAAGGGGTCGTACAGCAGCACCTCCCTGAGAAAATCTGCCAATAAGATTACCACAACTGAGGCCAAAAGGCCTAATATCACCCACCTGCGGCTCATGGCTCCATCAGTCCTGAGACCTGCATCTTTATTCTCAGCTCCTTCTGCTTTCTGACATCCACCAGGGAGAGCATCAGGGAGTCTATGCGCATAAAGCCCTGGGGCTCATCCAGGCTTCGGAGAAACTCGCTAAGGGCCCGCATATCCCCCCTGGCCTCAAGGAATATGGGCAAGGACAGGAAAGGCCCCTCCTGAGCAGCCTTCAGGGGCCTGATGGTACGGCTCTGAAGCCCTGCGGCCCTGGCAGCCTCCTGGAGCCTGAGCTGGAGGCGAGCAAAGGCCAGGGGCTTTTGCACCCCAGTGATTATACCCTCCTTGAGGGCTTGAAGCTCCCTTCTGGCTGCCTGAAGCTGCTCCTCCGTGACCCTGGCCCCTCTAACAAACTGCCGATACTTAAGGAGCGTGGCATACTCCGTCTGAAGCTCTGCCCTCATGTCTTGGCGCCTGTCCCGCAAAGGGGCCAGTACCAAGGCGTTAAGCAGCAGCAGGGCTACCAGGGCGGCCAGTGCCAGCAGGGGGCGGCTCATTGCTCAAGCTCCATCTTTATGCTGAAGCGTTCCAGGCCCTCCCGCGTCACCACAGGGGTGGAAAACTGCACCTTTCTAAAAAGGGGGGAACGCTCCAGGGGCTCTATGAGCAAGGCCGACTGCCGGGCGAACCCCTTGAGCTCCACCTTGCCGGAGGCGTCAATCCTAAGGCTCATGAGCCAGGCCTCCTGGGGAAGCAGGCGGCTTAGCTCCGAGAGGGCCCTGGTAGGCAGGTTCATCCGTTCCTGGAACCCGAGGATAAAGGCCTTCTGGGCCCTTATATCCTCAAGCTCATCCTGTATCTGAAGAAGCTCCCTGGCCGTGCGTTCAAGCTCCTTCCTCTCGGCCCTTACCTGCTGAAGGGCCCTGTAGTCCTTGTAATAGGCCAGGGAGGGGCTGAGCAGATAGAGGGCCACCGCCAAGGCTGCCATGCTCCAGAGGGCTACGGTGTAGTAGTCCTTTTTCACGGGCCTCAAGGTACCAAAGGAAAGGTCCATACCCAAGGGCCTCCTCAGGGGGCCTATACCTGAGGAGGCCACGGCATAGGCAGGTGAAAGGGCCAGGGGCTGGGCTCCCTCCAGCTCGCCTCCAATGCTCCAGATGGCAAGACCCCGCTGCCGGAGGGCGCCTATCTCGGCCTTGGCCTGCTCAGGGGCAAGGAGCCTGAGCTTCTGTAGCCTGCCCAGGTGAAACTCTGCCACATACACTCTGGAAGGCCCCTGGCAGAGCACCGCGCCCGTATGAAGACGCCTCCGCCTCAGAAGCAGCCCCAGGGTTTCCAGGAAGGTGCACCTCAGGCCCAGGGGCCTGAGCCCCGTGTCCTTCAGTGCATCCTGGAGCCAGCTCCAGCCCTGATGCCTCAGGGCCAGCACCAGCACCTGAAGGCCCCTGGGGGTCCTTTCCAGTACATGGAAGTCCCATGCATACTCCTCGGCAGGCAGGGGCAGGTACTTCTCCAGCTCAAAAGAGAGGGCCTGGCGAACCTCCTGGGGCTTCATGGGGGGAAGATGGAGCATGTAATGGAGGAAGGCCTCCAGGGGCAGTCCCACCACCACCGCCTTGAGGGAAAACTTCTTCTTATACTCCAGGAGGGTTTCCCTCAGCCTGGAGGTCCGGGCAGAAGGCTCCTGGGGAAGCTCCACCTGGTGGTAAAAGAGCGCCTTGGGCCCCGCAAAGCCCCTGGTAAGCCCGGAAAGCTCTGCCACGGCATCCTGGATGCTAAGCCCTATCGTACGCAACCTCTAAGGAATCCCTCCAGTAAAGCGTTCTCAGGACGAAAAATCCCCTTGGGTCATGCTGCCTCTGCAGTAGTGCCTCTATGTGCACCCCTTGCCTGCTCCCCTTGGGCCTTACAAACACATCCACCTTGAAGTGAAACGAGGCCGTGAGGTTGACCCCCCGCTTGGTGGCAGAGGCGGGTATAGCCCTTAGGCCTCCCAGGTCCTCCCTGAGCCCCACAATGCGTCCCACCTCCAGAGGGTCTATCCCCAGGAAGGCCAGCGTCTCCTTGGTAGCGGTGTTCACATTAATCCCCGCATTCTGCACGGTGGCATATGGGGAAATTGCCTCCAGGTATTCCTTCTGGAAATCCTTTACCAGCACGAGCTCCCCCAGGGTGTCCAGGGGGGCATTCTTTGCCTTGTAAGGGGGACTGAGGGACTCGTAGTAGTCGCTCTCCACCCCCAGGAGGTGGTGTTCATCATCAGGGTCCGTCCAGTCCAGGATGGCGTCGGCCAGGGCCTGGAGGTCCTCCTCCGGCACCCCGGCCTGGCCCAGAAGGGCCTGAAGCTCCCGGGCCTTCAGGACATTGAGGTTGAGCCTGGACTCCATGTCCACCACTTTCACCACTACATGGGCCCCCTGCTGGGTGCCCTGCCCTGCCATGGGGGGCCTGTCCGGGTCGGTGCGCAGGTTGCCCTCCTCGTCCACATAGTCCACCTGGGGGTCGGGGTCCGTGGCCAGCCAGTAAAGCACCTCATGAAACTTGGACAGGGCCAGGGCATAGGCCTGGGCCTCCTCCTTCAGGTTTCTGGCCCCCATGGCCTCCTGCCGGCTGGCCACAGAGAAGGCAAAGGCCATCACTCCCAGGAGGCTCATCACCCACAGGGCCATGAGGAGGGCCACACCGCCCTCAGAGCTCAATCTGCGTAACCCTGTATACCTCATCAACGGTGCTTATTCCCCGGGCCGCCTTGCCCAGGCCGTCCTGCCTGAGGGTCTTCATGCCTTTTGCCAGGGCAGCCTCCTTCAGCCTGGAGGAGGTGGCCCTGGCCGTAATAAGCTCCCTTATGTCCTCGTCCACCACCATGAGCTCAAATATGGCAATCCTTCCCTTGTAGCCTGTGTGGTTGCACTGGGGGCAGCCCTTGGCCCTGAAGAGGCGCTCCACCTGAAGCTCCTCTCTCAGATGTCCCGGGGCAACATAGGGCTCCTTGCAGACCGGGCAGAGCCTCCTCAGCAGCCTCTGGGCCATCACCCCCACCAGGGTGGAGGAGATGAGATAGGGTTCCACCCCCATGTCGGCCAGCCTGGCAGGGGCGCTGGGGGCATCGTTGGTGTGCAGGGTGCTGAAGAGCAGATGACCCGTGAGGGCCGCGTGGATGGCTATGTTGGCAGTCTCCAGGTCCCTGATTTCCCCTACCATGATGATATCCGGGTCCTGCCTTACTATGTGCCTCAGGCCACTGGCGAAGGTGAGGCCTATCTTGGGCCTGACCTGTATCTGGTTAACCCCCTTGAGCATGTACTCCACGGGCTCCTCTATGGTTATGATCTTCTTCTCCGGGCTGTTTATCCTCTGAAGAGAGGCATAGAGGGTGGTGCTCTTTCCACTGCCTGTGGGCCCGGTGATGAGAATCATCCCATAGGGCAGCCTGATAAGGGCCTCATACCTTTTGAGCAGCTCCTCCTCCATGCCCAGCTCCTGAAGCCCCAGGAGCGAGACCCCTTTGTCCAAAATCCTCATCACTATGCTTTCCCCGTGGATGGTGGGAATGGTGGAAACCCTTATGTCCACCTCCCTGCCTGCGAACACCCCCTTTATACGGCCATCCTGGGGAAGCCTGCGTTCGGCTATGTTCATCTGGCTTATGAGCTTTACCCTGGAGCTAAGGGCCGGCTGCATCCTCACGGGAAAGCGCTCCCTGTCATAAAGAATGCCGTCTATGCGATAGCGCACTCGCACATGGGTCTCCTCCGGCTCTATGTGCACATCGCTGGCCCGTTCCTTCACGGCATCCTCCAGGAGGAAATTCACCAGCTGCACTATGCCCTTTTCCTGGGCCAGGTCCTTCAGGTGGGTTATGTCCGGGCCGGCCTCTGGCTGGGGAGCCGCCTCCTCAATGGCCCCCTCTATGAGCCTCTGCATGAGGGCGTCCTTGGAGGCATAAAGGCCCTCCAGATGTTCCCTTATGGCACTTTCCTTGGCCAGAAACAGCTTAACCTCATAGCCCAGAGAGGCCCTGAGGGCATCGGCCAGCTCCTCGGCCCTGGTGGGGTCAGCTATGGCCACCGACAGCACTCCATCAGAAAGCCCCAGAGGCAACACCCCGTTTTCCACGAGAAAACTGAAGGAGACCCGCTCCAGGGGTAAGGCCTCGGGAAACTCCTCCTCCGAGACCACCTCCATGCCCCACTGCTCGGCCAGGGCCTCCAGCACCTGCTCCTCCCTGAGATAAAGCTCCCTCAATATCTCCCCCAGCCTGCGTCTCCGACCCTCCCGGGCCTGAACCTCCAAGGCCTCCTGTACCTGCTGGGGCTTCACATAGCCCAGAGCAACCAGTATCTCCCCAATCTTTTTGCCCATGGCTCCTTGGCTATTATATCACAAAGGAAAATTATTCAATTTAAACAAAAAGTTAGCAAAATTTCAGCAAGTACAGCATTAGGTTTTTCCAATTAATCTATGAAAAATGCAAGCTATTTTCCCGGCACGCTGGGGACAGAGCCGAAGATGTACTTGAAGTCCTCGTCTTCGAATCTGAGGCCTGCGCCCATGTAGAAGCCTCTCATGTGGCTGTTGAGGATGTTATCCATGCCGGCGGAGAGGAAGAGGTGCTTGAAGAGGAAGTAGTCTGCCCCAGCCGAGAGGTGGGCCCGTTCTGCCCCCTCCTCGTTGGTGCCGAAGTCCCAGGCCTCTATACTCAGGCGCAGTCTGTCCTCAAGGAGGAACTGCTCCAGGCCCAGGCCGAAGGTGCTCTCCATGAGGCCTATCTTCAGGGCGGTATCATGAAACCTCTTTACAAACAGGGCGGTGAACTCTATGTCCTGCTCTGTAGTGGTCTGGGTAGTGGTTTCCCCATCCACCACTACGGTCTCCGTTTCCGTGCGGCCCAAGGGGTCGGCGGTTATACCCAGCACATAGTATTTGTCCTCTCTGGGCTGCAGGGTTAGGAAGAACTGGCCCTTGGTCTCGCCCAGGCGGCTCAAGTACCTGCCCTGGAAGGTGAGGAAGGTCCTGAAGCGCACGATGGCCCCCAGGGTCTTGTCCACATTTTCCACGGTGCTGGTGAGCTTCTCGTAGAGGCGCTCGTCCTTGAGGAGTTTACCCAGGGTACCCTGCCCTTCTTGGAGTCTGGTGGCGATGTCCTCCGCCTTCTGAAGGATGGACTTCACCTGGGGCCTGTTTTCCTGAAGCAGGGCCTTGACCTCTGAAGAGGTCTCCCTCAAGTTCCTTAGGGTCTGGGGAGCCTCCTCCTTGAGGGAGGCGGAAAGTTCCCTCAAGTTCTCCAGGAGTTCTTTCACCGAGGCCTGGTTGCTGCTAAGCATTTCGTCCAGCCTTTTGACCAGGGCATTTATGCCCTCCAAGGCCTCTCTGAAGCGTTTGTCTCCCTCCCATAGCAGGGTGTTTGCCCTGGCGGTAAGCTCCTTGAGGTTTGATATGGCCTCCCTCATGTCCTCAATCTGTTCCCGGGCCAGCACCTGGTTGATGCGCTCCGTGAAGGTATTAACGCCTTCGGCCACCGAGGCCAGGTCGCGCATCAGTTCGTCCACATCCACCAGTTCCTTGACATTCTTGATGGTGTCGCCGTCCTTAAGGGGCGGCTCCTGGGAGCCCACTTCAAGCTCCAGGTACTTCTCCCCCAGGAGCCCGGTGGTGCGGACAGTGGCAGTGGCATCGGAGTAGAGCTTCACCTGGGGGTATATGCGAAGGGTAAGCTTGGCCCTACCCTGTACAAGCTCTATGCGTTCTATGATGCCTGCATCCACGCCGGCCACCTTTATTCGGGTCTTGGCATCCAGGCCGGCTATGTTCCTGAAGTAGACATATACGGTGTAGCCCTCCTTTCTCTTGAGCCAGTCAAATCCCCCTACCCGGAAGGTCATATAGGAAAGCAGGATGAGCACCAGGAGGGCGAAGATGCCCACTCTGAGCTCCGTGCTTCCCTGGGCGGCCCTCATGAGCTCAATCCCTCCACCTTGATGGGTCCCTGGGCACTGCCGGTGATGAACTGCCTTACCACGGGGTTGTCGGTATTTCTTATCTCCTCGGGGGTTCCCACCTGGATGATTTTCCCTTCGTACAGCATGGCGATTCGGTCGGCAATCTTGTAGGCGCTGTGCATGTCGTGGGTTATGGCCACCGAGGTGACCTTGAGTTCCTTATTAAGCTTCACGATGAGGTCGTTTATGGCATCGGCCATGATGGGGTCCACCCCTGTGGTGGGTTCGTCGTAAAGAAGGATTTCCGGCTCGTGGGCTATGGCCCTGGCCAGGCCCACGCGCTTTTTCATCCCGCCTGAAAGCTCTGCGGGCATAAGGTCCTCCACCCCCGCGAGGCCCACCAGCCTGAGCTTCTCCACGGCAATGGCCCGGGCCTGCTCAGGCTCCATGCCGGCCCTCAGAAGGGCAAAGCTCACATTCTCCCATACCTTGAGGGAGTCAAACAATGCCGCCCCCTGAAACAGCATTCCGAACTTCCTTCTCATCTGGTAAAGCTCCCTTTCACCCAGGGAGGCCACGTCCACCCCCTCCACCAGCACCTTCCCCTCGTCGGGCTTTAGGAGCCCTATTATATGCTTTATGAGCACGCTTTTGCCAGAGCCGCTTCCGCCAATGACCACCATGCTCTCGCCCCGCTGCACCTGGAGGTTCACGCCCCTGAGGACATGGTTTTCGCCAAAGGACTTATGGAGCTCTATTATCTCTATCATCCGAACAGCCAGGCAGAGAGAAAATAGTCCGATACGAGTATGGCCATGAAGGAAAGCACCACCGCCCCGGTGGTGGCCCTGCCCACGCCCTCGGCCCCCCCGGTGGCGTAGAATCCCTTGTAGCAGCTTATGAGGGCTATGAGGGCGCCGAAGAAGCAGGCCTTCACCAACCCGTTGTACAGGTCTGAAAACTCCAGGTAGTCCCAGGTGCGCCGCCAGTAGAGGGTGGAGCTTGTGCCGTAAAGGCCCACGGCAATAGTGTAGCCGCCCAGGATGCCTACGGCATCGGCCATCACCGTTAGGGCAGGCAGGGACAGCACCGAGGAGACGAACCTGGGCACCACGAGGTACTTCACCGGCTTGGTGGCCAGGGTCTCCAGGGCATCTATCTGCTCTGTGACCCGCATGGTGCCCAGCTCCGCAGCCATGGCGGCCCCGGCCCGCCCCGCCACGATGAGGCCCGTAAGCACAGGGCCCATCTCCCTGGTCATGCTGAGGGCTACCACAGAGCCCACCAGGGTCTCGGCCCCAAAGCGCTTGAATCCCGTGTAGGTCTGCAGGGCCAGCACCATGCCTGTAAACACCGCCGTTATGAGCACTACGGGGACGGAGTTGACCCCGATTTCCTGAAACTGCTTGAAGATGTTCCTGCCCTCCAGGGGCGGCATGAGCAGCTCCTTGAGGGTGGAGCACAGGAGCATTGCTACCCTGCCAACCTCCTCCAGGGCCCTCAGCACCCGGGCGCCCAGAAGCTCCAGCAGGCTACGCAACATACACCCTCCTGGCCCTGCCCCCCAGACTGGTGAGAATCTCATAGGGGCTCGTGCCTGCAGCCCGGGCCAGTTGCCAGCAGTGCGGCCCCTGAGGCCCCAGGAGCACTACCTCGTCGCCCTCCCGGAGGTTTGGCACATCCGTGACATCTGCCATGGTGAGGTCCATGCACACCCTTCCCACCACGGGGGCCTCCCTGCCGTTTATGCGTACCTGGGCGGTGTTGGAGAGGCTACCTAGGTAGCCATCGGCATATCCAAAAGCCAGCACCGCTATGAGGGAGTCCCTCTGCGTGGTGAAGGTCCTTCCATAGCCTATGTGCTGGCCCTTCTTCAGCCTCCTGAGGGCCAACACATGGCTCCTTACCTTCATCACCGGCTTAAGCGCGATGGGCTGCTCATCCTGGAAAGGCATGGCCCCGTAAAGGGCCAGCCCCACCCTTACGGCATCCAGGTGGGCCTCGGGCAGCAGGGCCACCGAGGCGGAGCTGGAGATATGGCACAGGGGCCTGAGCCCCCTTTCTGCCAAGGCCGCCCTCAGGGCCAGAAAGCTCCTAAGCTGCGTCTTGGCGTAGCCCAGGTCTTTTGGGCTTACATCGGAGAAGTGGCTCAGCAGCCCCTGCAGTCTGAGCCCTGGGAGGGAGGCAATCTGGAGCACCGCCTCCGCGGCCTCCTGGACATCAAGGCCCATGCGGCCCATTCCCGTGTCTACTTTCACATGCACTGCCACCTCTGTGCCCCGTCTTTGGGCCTGGACACTGAGGGCCCTGGCGGCCTTGAGGCTGTGAAGCACAGGGCTCAGCCCATAATGCAGGATGGCGGGCACATCCTGGTCGTCAAAGAGCACCAGCACCTTGCCCCTCAGGCCGGCCTCCCTGAGGGCCACCGCCTCGGAGGTAAAGGCCACGGCCAGGCACTCTACTCCCTCCTCTTTCAGGGCCCAGGCCACCTCGGTCATGCCGTGGCCGTAGGCATCGGCCTTGACCACGGCGATGAGGGGGCGCTGGCCTATATGGGCCTTGAGGCTTCGGAGGTTGTCCCTAAGGGCTGCAAGATGCACCTCTGCCACCAGGCCCCTCTGCACCTCAGGCCTTCTCCTTCTGCTGCGTCTTTTCCTCCTCAGAAAGGGGCTTCTTCTTGGGGGTCACATCAATCTCGTCGGGCTCGGCCATGGCCCTGCGGAAGTTCTTTATGGCCTTGCCTATGCCGCCGCCTATCTCGGGCAGCCGGGTGGCCCCGAACAGCACCAGCACTATGATGAGGATTATCACCAGCTCCTGCACACCCAGTCCAAGCATGCGTTCTCACCTCCTTACTGTATCAAGAACCCTTTTGAGGTCCTCGGGCGTGTTTATGTTCAGAAAGCTCAGGCCCTGGGGGTCCAGCGCCGAAACCTCGGCCTCGGGCACGAAGACTGCTCCTGTTTCTCTGAGAAAGTCCCTGAGCCCTACCCTGCCTTGAAGAATCCTTCGCTCCATCTCTGGAAGCAACTGCCTGCCGTAATGGCCTAAAAGGGGCTGGGGCCTGCCTCTCCACAGGGGCACCACGGCCGGGCCGTCTGTATCCCTGAGGGCCTTTATCAGCTCAGGATTGGGAAAGGGCATGTCGCAGGCCAAGACAAACACCCTCTCGGCTCCAGAGGCATAAAGCACCGAGAATATGCCCGTAAGGGGCCCCCTCACATCATAGACATCGCCAATCATGGGAAGGCCCAGGTAGAAGAACTCCTCGGGCCTGTTGGTGCTGATGAGGACCTCCGGGAACAGGCCCTGAAGGGTCTCTATGGTCCTTTCAATAAGCCTTCGACCCTCAATTTCTATGAAGGCCTTCTGGGCAGGGAACCTGGTGTTTTCCCCTCCGGCCAGTATGGCAGAGACCATATGCTTAGTTTATGAAAAACTGGCTTTAAATACAAGAATTTCCGCCAAGGAGGGGGAAAGGCGCCCTTACCCCTGGGGTTCCTCTTCCTCCAGCCGCTCCAAGAGCTCCTCAATGAGGCCCAGGGCCTCCTGGGCCGCCTGGGGCTGGACCTTCTGGATGGCAAAGCCGGCGTGCACCAAGACATAGTCGCCCACCTGGACCTCCTCGGGAAGCAGCATGAGGCTTACCTGCCTCCTGGCGCCGTAGGTGTCCACCACGGCGGTGAACTGGTCCTTCTCCACTATCTTAGATGGTACCGCCAGGCACACTCTCTCTGACCTCTATTCCCCATTGGGAGAGTTTCCGAAGCGTCTCCTTAAGCATCCTGGGCAGGGCCGCCTGAAGCTCCGGGGAAAGCTCCAGGCAGAGCTCCCCCATGGCCTTGGGCTCCACCCCTACAAGGCACATCTCGGGAGGGGTCTTTCCCCTCAGGGCCATGGCAAAGAGCACATCGTCCAGGCCTATCTGGTGCACCGAGAGCTTGGCCCTGAGGGCGGCGGGAATCTGGCCGTCCTGCAGCACCGTCACGGTGCCGGGCGCAGCCCCCTGCCTCAGGGCATCCAGAATGAGGAGCCTCTTGGCCCCCTCCAGGTAGACGAGGAGGTCAAGGCCCATGGTGCCTCCATCAAGGAGCTTCACCTCCCTGGGGAAGCTGTAGCGCTCCCTGAGGAGCCTCAAGGCATGGACCCCGACCCCCTCATCACCCATGAGCACATTGCCTATGCCCAGAAGGACTACTCCCACTCCTTGCCCGTGACGAACTTGTAGCCGCCGAATATGGAGCCCATCAGGCCGTTGCGCTCAGCAGTGTCCAGGTACCAGGCCACATAGATGTGAAGGACCACGAACGCCGCCAGCACATACAGCACCAGGTGGTGAAGCAGCCTGATGGTCTGCACATGCATCACCGAAAGGAGCCATCCGCCCAGGAGCGTCCATATGAAACCCCCGTGCTTTATCTGGCTGTGCAGGGCAAAGCCACTTACCACCTGGAACAAAAGCAGCAGGTACACGATGAGGTAGGTGAAGCCTGCCACCGCGGTGTGGCCCACGGCATAGGGGGGCTTGCGGCTGATGAACAGGTAGTACTTGAGCGCCGTCCAGAAATCCCTCCGCTGTTGTGCCGTGAAGGGGAACCACACCCTCCAGCTGGCATACCGGTTGCCCACGAAGGCCCAGTACAGCCGCACGATGAGCATCATCAGGAGGAGGTAGCCCGCCACCAGGTGCAGGAAGCGCATCCAGCCCATGGTGTAGCTGGTGTGCTCTGGGTTGGTCTCCAGGAAGGGCAACCCTATGTAAAGCCCCGTGACGGCCAGGGTCACGATGGCCAGCACATTCAGCCAGTGCACCAGCCTTACCGGGAACTCCCACACATACACCCTTATCCTTTCCTGGCTCATGGTGCGCCTCCTTCCTCAGACCACCTTGATGCGCACATACTCCCTGCCCTGGGCATCCAGCACATGCACCGCGCAGGCCATACAGGGGTCAAAGGAGTGTATGGTCCGGAGTATCTCCACGGGTTTCTCGGGGTCCCTGACCGGGGTGCCCAGGAGGGCGGCCTCGTAGGGTCCCCTCTGGCCCTTGGCATCCCTGGGGGAGCCGTTCCAGGTGCTGGGTACCACGCACTGGTAGTTGACGATCTTGCCGTCCTTTATCCTCACCCAGTGTCCCAGCGCCCCCCTGGGGGCCTCGTGCCAGCCGTAGCCCTTGGCCTCTCTGGGCCAGTCCTTGGGGTCCCAGCGGGAGCTGTCGTGTATCCTCAGGTCGCCCCGCTTGATGTTGTCCGCCAACTGGCCCAGCCACACCGGCAGCTGCTCGGCCACCACCAAGGTCTCTATTCCCCTGGCTGCCGTGCGCCCCAGGGTGGAAAACAGGGCCTCAGGCCCCACACCCAGCTTCCCGAGCACCAGATGCACCAGCTCCCTTACCCGCTTGTGGCCCGAGGCATAGGCCACCAGCATCCTGGCCAGGGGGCCCACCTCCATGGGCATGCCGTCATAACGGGGAGCCTTCAGCCAGCTGTACTTCTTGGAGGTGTCCAGGAACTTGTAAGGAGGCTTGGGTCCGGTGTAGCGGTAGTTGGTCTGTCCCTCCCAGGGGTGCTTGGCCACACCGTCGCCCTCGTCGTACTCGTACCAGGAGTGGGTCACATACTCGGCGATCTTTTCCTGCTGCACGGGGTGCACCTTGCTGAGGTCCTTGCCCATGATGATACCCCTGGGCAGAAACAGGTTGTCGGTGTTAGAGATATTGTCGTTGGGGAACTCGCCGTAGGCCAGGTAGTTGCCCACCCCCTCGCCGTAGCCTGCCCACTCCTTATAGAAGGAGGCCACGGCCAGGAGGTCGGGTATGTAGACCTTCTCCACGAACTCCTTGGCCTTCCTGGCCAGCTTCTGCATGTGGGCGAGGCTGCCGGCGTTGAGGGCGTTTTCGCTGTTGGGGTCTATGGCTGTGGCCATGCCCCCCACCAGGTAGGTCTGGGCATGGGGGTTCTTGCTGCCCAGGATGGCGTGAATTTTTATCACATCCCGCTGCCAGTCCAGGGCCTCCAGGTAGTGGGCCACGGCCATGAGGTTGGCCTCGGGAGGCAGCTGGTAGGCCGGATGGCCCCAGTAGGCGTTGGCAAAGATGCCCAGCTGCCCAGCCTCCACAAAGGCCTTGAGCTTGGACTGAACCCCCCTGAAGTAGTCGGTGCTGGAAAGGGGCCAGTCGGAAATGCTCTGCGCCAAGGCGGCCGTCTTCTTGGGGTCGGCCTTCAGGGCGCTGACGATGTCCACCCAGTCCAGGGCGTGCAGGTGGTAGAAGTGGATCACATGGTCCTGCACATACTGGATGCCAGTAATCAGGTTCCTTATGAGCCTGGCGTTATCGGGTATGGTGATACCCAGCGCATTCTCTACGCCTCTCACGGAGGCGGTGGCATGAACCGTGGTTCAAACCCCTCATATGCGCTGGGTAAAGGCCCAGGCGTCCCGGGGGTCGCGGCCGATGAGTATCTTCTCGATGCCCCGGAACATGGTGCCTGCGGCCCAGGCATCCCTGACCTTTCCTCCCTCCACCTGGGCCTCTATCCTCAGGTGTCCTTCAATCCTGGTAATCGGGTCTATGGCAATCTTAGGCACTTATCCTTCCCCCCTTTCTTCGGCTTTCTCTTTGGGCTTGTGCCCGCCCTTCAGGACCCTAACCACTCCATGGGCAGCCAGGCCGGCGGCCGTGGCGGCAGCCAGGCCCAGACCCACCTTGTCGGCGGTCTTCTCCACAGAGAAGCCCGGCACCTTGGGCAGCCTCCTGTAGAAGGGGCTCATGGTGTCCCAGAACCTGGGAGCGGCACAGCCGATACAGCCGTGCCCGGCATACACAGGCCAACTGACACCCTCGTTCCAGCGGATGGAGGGACAGTTCTTGAAGGTCTCCGGCCCCTTGCAACCCATCTCGTACAGGCACCAGCCCAGCCTGTGGCCCTCGTCGCCCCAGCGCTTCACAAACTGCCCTGCATCAAAATGGGCCCTGCGCTCGCAGTGGTCGTGGATGCGCTCGCCGTAGGCAAACAGAGGACGGCCCATGGAGTCCGTCTGCGGAAGCGAGCCAAAGGTCAGAAGGTGCACCACCGTGGCGGTGAGGTTTTCCACATTGGCAGGACAGCCCGGCAGGTTGATGAGGGCTATGCCCTTGAGCACATCCTTCACCCCTACCGCTCCCGTGGGATTGGGCGCAGCCGCAGGCAGGCCTCCGTCCCAGGCACAGGCCCCCATGGCTATGGTGGCCATGGCGTTGGAGCAGACCTCCTTCACTATGTCCACCGCAGCCCGTCCGGCCACCGTGCAGTACACCCCTCCGTCCTTGGTGGGTATGGAGCCCTCCACTACTACCAGGTACTTGCCCTTCTGATGCTTGAGCACATCCTCCAAGGACTTTTCCGCCTGATGGCCCGCAGGGGCCATAACGGTCTCGTGATAGTCCAAGGAGATGATGTCCAGCACCAGCTCGGCCACACTGGGCTTGGAGGCCCTGAGGAGGCTCTCCGTGTTGCCTGCACAGTCCTGGAACTCCAGCCACACCAGCGAGGGCTTCCTGGCACGCTCCAGGGCCTGCGCTATCTTGGGCACGAAGCTGGAAGGAAGCGCCAGGGTGGCCGCCATGGCCGTGCAGAACTTCATGAAGTCGCGCCGGGAGAGCCCACGCCTAAGAAGTGATTCATACAGACTGCCGTACTTCCGGCTTTCCGCCATTCGAAACTCACCCCCTTTCTCTCTTTGGGCTAAAAGAATAGAAAACTTCAATTAGTATGTCAAGTATTTTTTATCTGCTTATAAGAAAAAATGATATAATTGCTAAAATGTGAAATTTTTTCCCAATAATGCGATGGCGTCAAGCGTATAAGGGATTTGCGGTATTGGCCCTGGTGGTGGCGGCGCTGCTGGCAGGGAGGCTGCAGCTGCCTCTCAGGGAGCCTCCCGAGGGGTTTGCCAGGGTGCTCAGGGTGCATGACGGCGATACGGTAAGCATCCGCTACAGGGGCAGGACGGAGCGGGTAAGGCTCCTGGGCATAGATGCCCCGGAGCTGGGACAGAGGCCCTGGGGCCCAAGGGCCAAAAAGCATCTTCGGAGGCTTCTCGGGCAGGCCGGCTGGCTGGTCCGGCTGGAGCTGGATGTGCAGGGCAGGGACCGGTATGGCAGGCTCCTGGCCTATCTGCGAAGCCCCCAGGGGCTGATGATAAACCTCCAGATGGTCCGAGACGGCTATGCCCTGGTGTACACCAGACCGCCCAATGTCAGGTATTCGGCGGAGCTGCTTCAGGCCCAACGAGAGGCGCAGGTGGCCGGGGCAGGCTTCTGGTCAAAGGGGGGGCTCCAGGAGTCTCCCAGGCGCTACAGGGAGCGCCATCCCAGGCTTTAGAAGACCACCCTGTAGCACTGCCTCTTTTTCCTGGCGGCCAGGACCTCTTGTCTCTTGTCCTCGTAGCCCCTCTTGCCCATCATGCCCAGGGTAAGCCTCTTTCCCTCCTCCACCGAGGGCTGGTCAAAGGGGTTCACACCCAGGAGGAAGCCCACAAAGGCGGTGACGAGCTGGAAGAAGTAGAACAGTCCTCCCAGGTGGTAGGCATCCAGTCTGGGCAGCGTGAGGTTCATGCTGGGTCTGCCTGCCTTGGCCAGGGCCAGCTCTGTGGCCTCCTGCTCGGCCTGAAGGAGCTCCGCCAGGCTGTGGCCCGCCAGGTAGCCCATTTCCTCGTACTGGGTAAGGGTATGGGGTATCCGGAGCTCTACATGCTCCCTGAGGCCGATGAACAGGACCACCTTGTCCTGGGGTCCCTCCATCCACAGCTGAAGCTGGGAGTGCTGGTCCGTGGCCCCCACCGAGGGATAGGGAGTAAAGCCCGTGCCCAGCTTGCCCAGGCTCTCGGCCCACAGCTGGGAGAACCACTCGGAGAAGGCCCTGAGCCTGTCCGAGTAAGGCACCATGACCGTGATGGGCCTTCCCTCCTCCCGGCCCATGAGGTAAAGCAGGGCTGCGGTAAGCATCATGGGGTTCTGCCGCAGTTCCCGCAGCATGCAGGCCTCATGCACCGCCCTGGCGCCTGCCAGGAACTCCTCTGCCTCCAGGCCTATAACCTCTGCCAGGAGCAGCCCTACTGGAGTAAGCACCGAGTACCTGCCACCCACCCCGGGGGGTATCTGCAGGGCCGGCACATCCAGCTCCCTGGCCAGGCGCCTGAGGGGGCCCTTCTCGGGGTCGGTGATAAAGACGAAATGCTCCCTGGCCTTGGAGCCAAGCTGCTTGCTCAGGGCCTCATAAAGAATCAAAAAAGACGCCAGGGTTTCCGCCGTGGTGCCGGACTTGCTTATCACATTAACGGCAGTGTGCTGGAGCTCTACCGCCTCCAGGATGCTCCGAAGGCTGGAGGGGTCTACATTGTCGTAGATGAACACCCTGGGCCTTCTGTGGAGGTTGTGCAGGGGGCTTAGGGCCTCCAGTATGCACTTGGGCCCCAGGGCCGAACCCCCTATGCCCAAGAGCAGGAAGTCCTGGAAGCGCTCCCTCAGGCGCCTGGCCTCGGCCTTGAGGGCCGAAAGCTCCTGCCCGGCAAGCTCCATGAAGGCCAGGCCCGGGCGGCGCCCTTGCCTCAGCTCCTCCAGGGTGCCCAGGGCCTGCTCCCTAAGGGCGTCAAGCCTCCGGTCGGTAATGCCCTGCTCCCCTATCACCTCGGCCATCATGTAGGAGAAGTCAAGCTCCATCTGGGCCTCCTTCAGGGCTGTCCCTGAGGGAACCCCTTCGGGCCTCCCTCAGGCCTTCCATCAAGACCACGAAAAACACCACGGTAAAGCCCACCAGCACGGCCAGGAGATTCACCAGCCCGGCCTTGACTAACAGAAGGAGCACTGCAAACAGCAACAGCAGCCTCAGGAGGCTGAAGGCCACCAGCCTGCCCTGGAGCCTCCCCCCCTGGGCCGCTACATTCACGAAGCCCTGCACGGACCAGCTCATGGCCCTCAGGTTGGCCAGGGCAAGCACCCCGCCAACCAGTATACTGGCCCCTGTCCTGCCCTCCATGCCCAGGAGGGCCGAGGCCAGGGCCGCAAGCACCACCGCCAGGGCACCGACCCTATGGATTCTCTTTACCAGCACTGTTTTGCCTCGCCTCCCTGGTAAGCCTGAAGAGCTGCCTGAAGCCCGCCGCTATCCCCAGAAGGAGAAAAACAATGAACAGCCACGGCTTGGTGACCTCAAAGAGCTCATCCAGCAGGTACCCGATGAGTCCGCCTACCACCGTGGCAGCTACAAGCTCTATGCCCACGGTGCTGGCCCTGAGAAGCTGCCTGAAGAGTTCGCCCATTTAGTAGAGATTATACCCCAAAGAGAGAAGGCCCCGAAAATCCCGAGATTTTCGGGGCCTTAAAACCTGTATCCACGCGAATTTTTTGGGGTTAGGCCGCTGTCCCCTGGGCCTCCCTAAGCCACTGGAGCCTGGAGCCCTCTATGACCGGGCCGAGGAGCCCCTGAAGCAGCTCCTCTGCCCGAGCACCCTGGGACTTCTTCTCAAAGGGCTGTAGCGCAAGTTCCGGGGCCTCCTTGAGAAGCTTCTTGAACTCCGCCTCCGTGGGGGCCTTGAACTTTATGTCCAGCTCCTTTGAAAGCAGGCCCAGGCCCTGAAGCAGTGTCTTTACTCCCTGGGGGGGTCTTACCGCCTGGTTGAGCCTGACCAGCCCCTTGAGGTAGTGCACAATGCTTCCGGTACTTTCCCAGGGCGCCTGGATAGGAAGGAGCACATCGGCCGCTTCGGTCAAAGGGCCCTTGTGGGTGCAGGCCACGGCAAGGAAGCCCACCTGGGGTCTGTCGGAAAGGGGCACCTGGCCTACTACCAGCAGGGCCTTGAGCCCCTGGCCTTTGCTCAGCTCTTCATACCTGGCCCCGTCAATGCCTGCCCAGGCGGCCCCCAGGGCGTTGGCCTCCAGGGGCACGGCTGCCGCTGGGGCGCCCAGGGCCATGGCCAGATTGGCCGAGGGGCCGAAAAGGGCCGGGGCGGAAAGCACCACGGGCTGCCTTGCGGCCTTAAGGAGCTCTGCCGCCTCCTTTACATCCTGGGAGACCTGGGCATCTGCCACGGCCTTGAGAATCTCAGGGGGCATCTTCACCTCCAGCTCGGCCAGGGCCTTGATAAGTGCCTTCAACAGCCCGGGCTCATCGCCTGTAAGGGCCACGGTAGCCGCCTGGGCAATCCTTTCTTCCGAGGAGTTTATCACCAGGAGCTTTCCTCCCCTGGCCAGCCGCTTCCTTATTGCGGCATCCAGGGCGGGAAGCACCCTCTGCCACTGCGAGGGAGCCAGGCCCACCAGCACCAGGACATCGGCCTGGTCAAGCTCGGCAGGCCGGCTCAGAAGCAAGTCGTCTCTTTCGGCATAAAGGCCCATGGTGCTGGCAAGGTTGTCCGTGCCCAGGGCCCGGGCAAACTCCTTAACGGCCAGGGCCTCCTCGTTGCTGAGGGCACAGTTAGTAAGGATGCCCGCCTCTGGGCCTGCGCTCCTGAGGGCCTGGGCCACCGTAGAGAGGGCATCCTCCCAGGTGGTCTCCTGGAGCCTTCCCTGCAGCCTCTTCATGGGCGAGGTGAGCCTGGTGTGGGCCTGGAGGGCGTCGTAGCCGAAGCGGCCGTAGGCGCATATGTAGTGGCTTACTGAGCCCTCCTTGCCCCCTGCGTTTATCCTGGCCACCTGTTCATCCAGGGTGCTTATCCGAATGGCACAGGCGTTGCCGCAAAGGAGGCAGTGCGAGTCGGTGCGCCGGTATTCCCACTCCCTGCCCTTGCGCCACCGGTCGGCCTCCAGGAGGGCGTTCACGGGGCAGGCATCCACGCAGCTGCCGCAGAAGGTGCAGCCTGCCTCCTGAAGGGGCCTGTCCTGGGCGGTCACCACCCTGGCCCCCACTCCCCGGCCGTAGAAGTCCAGTACATTGGTACCCTGCTCCTTGCACACCCTCACGCACCTGGCACAGAGGATGCAGTAGTCCGGGTCCCTCTTTATGAAGGGATTGGCCTCGTCGGTAGGAAAGCCAAACTTCTTCCTGCTGAAGGTGGACTCCTTTAGCTCAAACTGGTAGGCATAGTCCTGCAGGGTACATACCCCGGCCTTGGTGCAGGTCATGCAGTCCAAGGGATGCATGCTCAGGATGAGGTCTATGACGAACTTCCTGGCCTCCCTGAGGGCATCGGTCTGGGTCCTTACCACCATACCGTCCTGGGCCTTGAGGTTGCAGGCAATCATAGGGGCCTTCTTGCCCTCCACCTCCACCAGGCAGAGCCGGCAGGCCCCGATGCCCCTCATGCCCTTGAGGTAGCACAGGTTGGGTATGTGGATGCCGGCCGCCTCGGCAGCCTCTATGAGGTTGGTGCCCTCTGGCACCTGGACCTCCCTGCCGTCTATGGTGAGCTTCACTGTCTTGGCCATCCCTGGAAAACCTCCTTTATGTCTGTACCTTTTCCTTTTCCGCCTCGGCCCTGTCCAGCACCTCTATGGCGTTGGTGGGGCAGACCTTTACGCATTCTCCGCAACTGGTGCACCTGAGCTGTCTTATCTCAAAGGGCCTGTAGCCGCTTCGGTAAGGCAGGGCCTTCTCCCCCAGTATGGCGTTGAACTTGCACACCTCCTGGCAGTCCCCGCACATTATGCACAGCTCCGGGACGATTCTGTAGCTCACCAGGGCGGGACAACTCCGCTGAGGGCAGCGGCCCTGGGCATGGGCCTCAAACACATCGGTCTTGAGCCACTCTGCCAGGAAGGCGGCCGAGTCCTTGCCCTTCTTGCACATGGAGGAGGCGAGCATCTGCTGGCTTATCCGCCCCAGTACCGCTACATCCTCGCTGCCTCCCTGCCCCCGGCTGAGGCGCTGAAGTCGCACCCTGGCCTCATAGGCCCCCAGGGCACAGGGGAAGCACCTCCCGCACATGGGCCCAGAGAGGAACTCCTCCATGTAGTAAAGGGCCTTCTGTACCGGGCAGGCCCTGGCCTGCTCGGCCTCTTTTCTTATCTCCTCAACCTTTTTTTCTTTCTGCTGGGTCATTTTGCCTCCACCTTGGCCCTGGGCTGCTTCTGAATCCTTACCGCCCCGATGGGGCAGGCCTGGTAGCAGGCCATGCACTTCACACAATAGTCCTGGTCTATGAAGAAGGAGCGGCTGGTCTCCTTCACCGCGTCGTAGGCACAGGCCTGCTTGCACAGGCCACAGAGGAAGCAGGTCTCCTGGTCTATTACATACATGCCCAGCCCCTTGCAGACCCTGGCCCGGCAGTACTTGTCGTGGACATGCTCCTCGTACTCCGCCCTGAAGTACTTCATGGTGGAAAGCACCGGGTTGGGGGCGCTTTGGCCCAGGCCGCAGAGGCTGCTCTCCTGGACCTTCCGGCCCAGCTCCTCAAGCCTCTTGAGGTCCTCGGGGCTGCCCTTCCCTGTAGTTATGCGTTGCATAATCTGCAGCATCTGGTAGGTGCCCAGCCTGCAAGGGGGACACTTGCCGCAGGACTCCGACTGGGTGAAGCTCAGGAAGTACTTGGCCACATCCACCATGCAGGTATCCTCGTCCATCACCACCATGCCGCCGGAGCCCATCATGGAGCCCACCTGGGTGAGGGAGTCGAAGTCCACCGGCATATCCAGGAGCTCCTCGGGGACACAGCCCCCCGAGGGCCCGCCCGTCTGCACCGCCTTGAACTTCTTGTCTCCCATGATTCCGCCACCGATGTCAAAGATTATCTCCCTGAGGGTGATGCCCATGGGCACCTCCACCAGCCCGGTGTTCTTGACCTTTCCGGTAAGGGCGAACACCTTGGTGCCCGGGGAGCCCTCGGTACCTATGGAGCGGAACCAGTCGGCCCCCCGCTCTATGATAGGGGGCACGCAGGCATAGGTCTCTATGTTGTTCAGGTTGGCCGGGTAGCCCCAGGGGCCGCCGCCGGGCTCCGAGAGCCTGGGGGGTCTGGGCCTGGGAAAGCCCCTCTCGCCCTCCACCGAGGCCACCAGGGCAGTGGACTCCCCACAGACGAAGGCCCCGGCCCCCTCCCTGATGTCCACAGTAAAGTTCATCCCCGTGCCCAGGATGTTCTGTCCCAGGAGGCCCAGCTCCTCGGCCTGCTGAATGGCAATGCGCAGGTTCTTCACCGCCAGGGGATACTCGTGCCTCACATATATGAGGCCGTACTGGGCCCCAATGGCATAGGCGCAAAGGAGCATGCCCTCAAGAAGGCTGTGGGGGTCGCCCTCCATTATGGAGCGGTCCATGAAGGCCCCTGGGTCGCCCTCGTCCCCGTTGGCCAGTACCAGCTTTATCTGGCCCGGGGAGTTCTTGGTGTGGCGCCACTTCCTGCCTGCCGGAAAGCCCGCACCACCCCGGCCCCTCAGGTTGGCCCTGTCCACCTCCTCCAGGACGTCGTCGGGCCGCATCTGCTTGAGGGCCTTCACCAAAGCCCCGTAGCCACCAACGGCTATGTAGTGGTATATCTGCCGGGGGTCCACTCGGCCGTTGTTCCGGAGGGCCACCCGAAGCTGTTTCTTGTAGAAGGGCACGTCGGTGGAGTACACCACCGGCTCCTCCAGGATGCTCTCCCTGTAGAGCCCTGCACGGTAGGGAATGCCCCCCTGCACGGTGTAGCTTATGAGCCAGGGGGCGTGCTCCGGTCTGATTCTCTGGTAGAAGATACCCTGGGGCTCTATGCTCAGTACCGGGCCCTTCTGGCACAGGCCCTGGCAGCCCGTGGTTATGACCTCAAAGGCCAAGCCCTTGCGCTCGGCCTCGGCCCTAAGGGCCTGGGCCACCTTGTGGGAGCCACTGGCCGAGCAGGCCGTGCCGCAGCAGAGCCTCACCCGGGCCACCCCGGGGCGGAAGGTCTCCCTCCCGAGCCTTTCCCTCAGGGCCTCAAACTCCTGAATGCTCTGAAGCCTCTGCATCACTTATGCTCCTTGATGGCCTGGATGATTTCCTCAAGTTTTCCTGGACCCACCTCGCCCACCACCTCCTCGTTGATGGTAAGCACCGGGGCCAGCCCACAGCAGCCCACACAGCCCACGGTCTCCAGGGTGAGGGACATGTCCGGGGTGGTCTCGCCCTCCCCTATGCCGAAGTGCTCCTTGAGGCGCTCCACTATCTTGCCCGCCCCCCTGACATGGCAGGCCGTGCCCATGCAGACGCAGAGCACATTCCTGCCCCTGGGGCTGAAGTAGAAGTGCTTGTAGAAGGAGGCAGTGCTGTAGAGCTCCACCAGGGGGATGTCCAGCTTCTTGGCCAGGGCCTCCAGGGCCTCCCTGGGCAGGTAGTTGTATTCCTTCTGAATCTGCTGAAGGGCATGGATGAGGATACCACGCTTCTTCTGGGCCTCTGAGAGTATCTCTCCTATGTGGCCTACCTCGGTCTGGACGCTCAGCTCCTGTACCTTCATTCCCTCCTCCTCAGTAGATGCCCAGGTGGGGCTTGGCGGCCTTGTCCAGCTCCCTTCGGGCAGCCATGTCCATAAGCACCCTCTCGGTGCCGAAGCGGCCGGGCTCGTACTTCCTGAGCTTCAGGGCCGCCCTGGCCTTGTCTATGTACTGCAGGGCCATGGCCAGGATGCGCTCGGGGTCGGGCTCAAAGTGCAGGGCCCCCATGAACCGCTCAAACCACACCTCGGTCATTATTTTGGTGACCTCCCTGCTTGCCCCCACGGGGGATTGGCCGCCGAATATCACCGGCACCCCCGAGGCGGCGAAGTAGCAGCCGATGGCCACGGCCTTCTCGCTCATCCACTCAGGGGCTATGCCCACCGCGGGCATGCCGCCGATTTCTTCACTGAGGCCTCCCTCGGCAGCCATGGCCGAGGCGATGGTGAGAATCCTGGAGTTGTCCACGCAGGCGCCCACATGGAGGATGGGCGGTATGCCTATTGCCTCGCATACCTCCTGGAGGCCCGGGCCTGCGTGCTGAAGGGCCATCTCGGGGGTCAGGTACCCGGCCGTGCCGCAGGCGGCGGAGCCGCAGCCCGTGGAGACGATGAGCACATCGTTCTTTATGAGCTCCATGGCCAGGTAGCGGTGCATCCCCGTGGAGGGCACCCTGGGGTTGTCGCAGCCGGCCAGGCCCACTACACCCCTTATCCTTCCCGCCATGATGGCGTCGTTCAGTGGCCTGAAGGAGGCCCTCCAGCGGCCCCCCTGCATGTACTCAATGTACTCGTGGGAGAAGCCGGCTATTACGGGGAAGCGCTCGGTGATGTGGCTTCCCTGGGCCTTTCGGTTGGGAAAGTTGTCTATGGCCATTCTGAGGATGCGCCGGGCCGTCTCCCTGGCGTGCTCCTCGTCGTAGGACACATGCACCGCCCCGGGTATCTTGGCCTTCTCCGAGGTGGTGACCACCAGGGTGTGGAACTTCTTGGAAAGCTCCGTAAGGGCAGGCATTATGCACTGCACGTCCACGGTGATGAGGTCCACCAGCCCGGTCATGAGGCCCAGCTCCTGGTTGGTAAAGCCCCCTGCAGTGGGAATGCCGTGGCGCATGAGCACCTCGTTGGCGGTGCAGCACATTCCGCCCAGGTTTATCCCCTTGGCTCCCTTGGAGCGGGCATACTCCTGGAGCTCGGGCTCCGAGGCCACATCCACAATCATCTCGGCCAGAGAGGGCTCGTGCCCGTGCACCACCACATTCACCTCATCCTCCTTGAAGATGCCGAAGCTGGCCTCGGCCCTCACTGGCCTGGGGGTGCCAAAGAGTATATCGGTTATATCGGTGGAGATCATGCTTCCGCCCCATCCGTCGGCCAGGGCGGTGCGGAGGGCATGACTGAGGAGGTGGTCCGGGTCATGGTCCACCCCGATGGAGCTGCGGTGCATGGCCTCCACCACTTCCCGGTCTATGCCCCTAGGTAGCACGCCCCACTTGCGCCAGCGCTCCTGGGTCTTCCTGGGAGCCCTCTTCACATAGTTGAGCTCTCCCTTCTGCCTGGTGAAGTCCTCCAGGAGCTTCCTGGCCACATCCCTGGCCACCTCCGCCACCTCTCTGCCCTCGCCGAAAGGTATGCCCAGGGCCTCGGCCACCCTGTAGAGCTTGCCCGTGTCGGTTATCCTGAAGTCCTTGGTGTGGCCCTCGGCCACCGCCATGAGGGTAAAGACCATGTCCCTGGCATGGTCCGAGTGGGCGGCGGTGCCTGCGGCCACCATCCTGAGGATGTTCCTGGCAGCCACTGTGGGCAGGGTAGCCCCGCAGACACCCCTGGCCTTCTCCTCGGCCTCAGGGCCTACGAGCCTGCAGGGCCCCATGTGGCAGACCTTGCAGCAGGCCCCGCTTTCCCCTATGGGGCAGGGCTTCAGGGCCTCGGCCCGCTCAAAGCAGGTGGTAAGGCCCTGCTGTTGGGCCCAGCGAAGAATCTGCTCGGCCTGGGGATTGGCGCTCTTTATATGCTTCCTTTCCATGGTTGCCTCCTTAAATCAAGGGTTCCATCTCCAGGGCCGGATGACCCACCTTCTGGAGAAACTCCAGGAGCTTTTCGGAGTCTTCGGCCACCGTCTCGTCGGCAATCTTCTCCAGGAGGTCGGGTACGCCCTCCTCCTGGGCCCTCTTCTGGAAGTCCTCCTTAAGGCTCTCCTTGAGGTTCCTGGTCATCCACACTATCCTCTTGATGCCTCCGTCGCCGTGGAGGAACTTCTTGCTCACTATGAAGTTCCTGCCTATGCCCATGAAGCCCGGGGTCTGGGCCCCGCCGCCCACGGAGCCAGCCAGGGTGGAGAACTTCATTCCCACAGGGGTCATTCCCTGATGACCCCTCTGCACTATCATCACCCCGTTGGCCTCAGGAATGATGGCCACTATGCACTCGAAACAGCCGCAGGAGGTCATGGGGTTTTCCATGATGGTGTAGAGGTTCAGGCTCTCCACCGCGCCGCCCGAGGCCTTCTTCAGGTACTCATCCACGCCGCTGTAGCGGCCGAAGCGGGCATCCACGAGCTCCCCCTTGGGCACCGGCTGGTTGCCCCCCGTGGGGTCTATCTCGTAGGCCGCCTTGGCGTCCAGCCAGTTGTAAGCACCGCAGAGGCCCAGCCTCTCAGGCGTGATGACGCACACATGGCTGGGGGCAAAGCTCTGGCACAGGAGGCAGGAGTAGAAGGTATCCACGCTCTCGTCCGTAAGGGCGCCCAGCCTGAGGTCCCTCTCCCGGTAGGCCTTTCTGGCCTCCTCCCTGAGCCTGAGTACATCTTCCTCATCGGTGTAGATGCTCACCTGCACCTTGTCCACAATGGCCCTGAAGCGGTAGTGCATCATGGTGGCCTGAATCTGGCCCAGGTGCTCCAGGGTAATGCCGGCCTGCTTGGCCGCCTTGCTTATCCTGATCCAGTTAATGTCCCTCTGGCCCATGTGCCACAGGCCCTGGGCCTCGTTTATGTTGTGGTGTATCTTGCGCTCCAGCACCGGTTCAAAGTCCTTCTGCATCTTTCTTCCGGCCACATCTATAACTATGCCCAGGGGCATCTGGCCGCCCTGCTCGTAGCGCTCCCTCCAGTTCTTGCCCACCACCTGGACCTTTCCGTCCTCCACCTCGTCCATCTCCTTCATCCTGACCCACTCAAAGGCCGGGGTACGCTGGCCCCCGAACTCAATAAACATGTCCTCCTTCCTGATGCGCTCGCCCTCAAAGGCAGGCCCGTAGGCCACGGGTATGGGGGGCTTCTCCACCACTATCTTCAGGCCCCTTACCTCTATGGCCTTCTGCACTATCTTGGAGTGGTCAGGCTCCTTGTCCACCTCCTCGTAGGTGCACACCCCGGTGGGATGGATAACGGGCACATCGGTGTCGCACACGGCGGGAAAGCCCATGTTGATGGCCCCTGCGCCGGTGGCCCACTTCATGTCATCCAACTGGCCCAGCACCAGGGCGAAGGCAAACACCCTGTCCTTCTGGTACTTCAGGTGCTCCTTGTAATCCCCCGGCTTTTTGCCCCCGAAGATGAGGGAGGCCCTCATGGCCCAGTCCAGGGCATAGAGGGTGTGCTCGGTGTCCGGGCCCAGGGGCACAACCCGGGTGTCCCAGCCGAGCTCCACCCCCTTTCTCAGGAGCTGCTTGGTGACGCTCTCGCCGTTGACATGGCCGGAAAGGAAGATAAGGATGTTCTTCTCCTGGAGCTCCCGGATGATTTTGACCGCCGTCTCCTCATCGGGCGCAGCCCCTATGACCGCGGCAAAGCCCGGCATGGTGCCGTCCACCAGCTGGATGCCCAGGTTGCGCTGAATGGTGTCGGTGATGAAGCCATTGTAGGTAAGGCCCAGCTCCTCGTCCTTTACCGGCTCCAGGCCCAGAACATACCTGGCTGCCAGCCACACCTCCTGGGCAAACAGGGTGGCCATGCCACAGTCCAGGGCCTCGCCCAGATAGGGCTTCCACACATGCTCCTCGGGCTCCGGATGCAGCATCTCCTTGGCATAGCCCAGGGCCACCTTCATGTCCGCCAGGGTCTTCACCTCGTAGCCGGTCATGGCATGCACCATGGGCAGATAGAAGGCAGTGTCTGGGAACTCAAACACATAATCGGGGCCCTTCTCGGCTATGGCCCTCTGAAGCATTTCCTCGGCATTTCTGACCGCCTGATGCGCTCCCCTGATGGCGGCTCGGGCTATTATCTTGGACATCCCAAAACCTCCTTAGGCCTGGCGCCCCATGAGAGGGGGCCGCCTGAAAGTTGCCTTTATTTTAAAAAATGTTGTCTTTCTAAATCAATTAGCTCCTCAGGCCACCCTGGAGCGCAGAAAGGCCGGAAGGGCGTTGGCCTCCCTGGGCCCCACGGTAATCTTCCAGCCCTGGAGTTTGTCCTCTATGGCCCCGCTGAGGATGGCCACATAGCCGGGGATGATGAGCTCCCGGTGTTTTATCTGTTGCTCCACCCCGCTTTCCTTTATGAACTGGGCTATCTTGGAGGCAGTGAATTTTCCTGCGGCCCAGGCGGTAAGGACCGAAAGGCCCTCGCAGTCCATTACGGCCAGGCGGCAGGGCACCTTGCTGTTTTCTATCTCCCCAGAGACTATGAAGTAGGTGAGGGAGAAGTTGGTGGTAATAAGCAGGGGAGACTCGGCCGTGGGCTCCCCTATGTTGTATATCTTCTGCTCTACCTGCATGGGCACCTGGGGGTCGGTGTAGATGTTCTGCCTGAGGGTGAACAGGGCCAGGTTCTTCCACCTCTCGGCGCTGGAGAGCACCACGATGGAGGCATACTTGGCCACGCAGAGGGCGCCCAGCAGGGCCTCCAGCATGGGGTCCTCGGGCCTCTGGGCAAAGGCCAGTACAGGGTAGCCCAGGGGGCGGAAGTTCTTCTTTATGGCCGCCCGGCGGATGAGGGTGAAGTCCCGGAGCATCTGTCCGGCCTTTCTTGCCCCGGGCTCCAGCACCAGGTCCTGCACCCCTAGGCCCTTGGCCTGCTCCGCAAGCTCCGCAAGCTCCTCCAGGCTTGAGGCCTTAAGGCCCAGGGCCGCCTGGGCTGCCTTGGCCACCTCGGCCATCTCCTGGAGGTTGTCCTTGGTGGCGCCGTAAAGCACCGCGGCCTTGCCCCGATAGGGCTCCAGGGCCTCCCTGGCGGCCTCGGGGCTTTCGGTACCGATGATGACGGGCACCTGAGGGGCCTTCTGGGCCGCCAGCGAGGCCAAGGCCTTGAGCCTTCCGGCCTCACCGGAGTCGTTTGAAAGAAACAGGGCGTCAATCCTCAGCTTCTGGCCTACCCGGTCTATCTCGGAGGCAAGGACATCCTCAATGGCCTTGAGGGCCTCCTCTTCCGAGGCGGTGTCCTTAATCTGGAGGGCCAGGGCGGGCGGGTTGACAAACTTCTTCTCGTGCCTGAACAGCACCGTCTCCTCGCCCATCTTCACGGCCAGCTCGCCCGTTCCCAGGGTGATGGGCCTTATGGGCGGGGCCGAGGCCTCCCCCAGCATCTTCTTGGCCTCCTCGGAGATGTCGGGACATTGCTCCACTGAGGCCTGCCTCTGCGCCAGCTTCATGGCGAAGGCCAGGCAGGTAGGAAAGCCGCACTTCTTACAGTTGGTCTTGGGAAGAAGCTTGAATATCTCTACGCCTGTAAGGGCCATTCTACACCTCCATCTCTGCCACGAACTTCTGGAAGGCCTCCACTGCCTCCGGGTGCCTCATGATAAACAGCTCGGCCCCTGCCAGCAGGAAGGCACAGGCGGTGACGGCCTCCCAGGCGATGCCCCTCTGCTTGAGTGGGCCCCAGTGGGGTAGGTCCTCCTCGGGGGCCTGGGCCTCCTTTATCTTCCATACATACATGCCCACATCGGCCAGTATGGGGGGCTGAAGCACCTGGTCGTTCTGCGCCAGGGCAGCCAGCCTGATGCGCTCCATCACCGAGTAGGTGTACTCCAGCCCGTAGCCCAGGGCGGAGCACATGGGGTCGGTGATGAGCTTCTCCTTCTCAAATCCCATCTGGGTAAGCAGGATGTTCAGCTGCTTGGAGAGGTTGATGTCCAGCTCGCTCATGGCAATGAGCTTGTGGCCATTGGCCATAGCCGCTGCTGCAATGGTCTTGTAGTTGGCCTCCTGGGCCTTGCCCAGGGCGCAGTTTCTGTCCTTGGCGGCCTCGGCAGCCTTGACCAGCACCTCCGAGTCCTTCTCCACATGGCCCGAGCCCAGGATTATCAGGGGCACCTCCACGGCCTCCAGCACCGCCTTGACGGTCTGGGCAGCCTCCTCAGCCGAGCGGTTGGCCCCATCGGGATGGGTGCCTACGAGTCTTAAGGCCACCGCCCGGGCCCCCAGGGTGTCCTGGCAGAACTTGGCCCACCGGGCACAATCGGCAGAGACATCCTTGTAGGGCTCCCTGACCGTCTCGGGCCAATCATCGGGGGGCACATCCTGCACCTCGTAGGCCACCACAGGCCTGTGGGGCACATGGCCCTCAAAGGCATGCATGGGCAGGGCGGCCTCACCGCCGAACTTTACTGCCCGGGGGCCCGTGCCGATTTCTACCTCAAAGACCTTGCCAGAGAAGCTCTCCTTTGGTGCGGTAAAAGCCATCCTTGAGCCTCCTACATTTCCAGATAAGAATGGGCATAGAGGGTCCTGCCCATGAGCACATCCACGGTCTTTACCACCTCGGCCACCTCCACGGGGTCGGCAATGGCCGCCGTAAGGCCCTCGTAGGCCAGGAGGCTGAGGTAGTACCTGTTAAGAAGGGGCCTTACCTCTCTGGGGCAGCCGTTGGATATATTGCTGAGGCCCACCACGGTCTTCATGGGCGGGTCGTTGAGCTCCTGGAACATCTTGACCGCCTTCAGCACCTTCAGGGCGTGGTCCTGGGAGGTGGCTATCTGAAGCACCAGGGGGTCAAGATACAGGTCCTCCAGGGGTACCCCGTACTCCATGGCCCGGGCCATTATCTCGGCCGCTATGGCGCAGCGCTCCTCGGCATCGGCGGGAAGCCCGCCCTTGCCTACCGTGAGGCCTATGATGAGGCAGTTGTACTTGGCCGCCAGCTCCAGCATGCCAAAGCGCTCCGGGTCGTTGGAGGTGGAATTGATCATTGCCCTGCCCCACTCGTCGTTGTGCACCTTAAGCCCCGCCTCAATGGCCTTGTAGTTGGTGGTGTCCAGGCACACGGGCAGGGGCACAGCCTCCTGAATGGTGGTGACCATCCACTGCATCAGCTCCTCGCCACCGTCCTCGGCAGGGCCGATGTTGGCGTCAATCATGCCTGCGCCGGCCTTCCACTGGGTGCGGGCTATCTCCTGAATGGGGCCCTTGTCCCTCTTGAGCATGGCCTCCCTGACCCGCTTGGCTATGATGCTCAACTTCTCTCCGATTATCAGCATCACTTACACCTCTGCCTTCAAGAATTTTTCTATTATAAGCGCCTCTTCCAAAGGAAGCAAATTGAGTGCAAGAGTATACCATAAAAAGACAGAAACGAGAAATTTTTTTGCCTAATAAAGCTATAAGCTGTTGCACCCGGCCCAGCGGGGGTGATAATCTTATGGGCATGCAGGTGGGATTTCTCTATGACCCGGGATTCCTGGAGCACCAGACGCCCCAGTGGCATCCCGAGACCCCCCAACGGCTCACGGCCATCCTTCAGGGCCTGAAGGACAGCGGGCTGTGGCAGGAGCTGAAGCATCCCCGGGTGAGGGAGGCCACCGAGGAGGAGCTCCTGGCCGTGCACAGCCCCGGGCACCTGGGGCACATGGCCCAGGCCAGGGGATATGTGGATGCCGACACCTATGTGTCCCAGGGCTCCTGGCAGGCGGCCCTCCTGGCGGCCGGGGCAGTCTGCAGGGCCCTGGAGCTGATAAAGGAGGGCAGCCTCCAGAGGGCCTTCTGCGCGGTGCGCCCCCCGGGCCATCACGCCGAGCGGGAAAGGGCCATGGGCTTCTGCCTCCTTAACAATGTGGCCGTGGGGGCCAGGGCGGCCCAGGCCCTGGGCTACCAGAAGGTGTTCATCATAGACTTCGATGTCCACCACGGAAACGGCACCCAGCACATCTTCGAGGAGGACCCCACGGTGTTTTACTTCAGCACCCACCAGTGGCCCCATTACCCTGGCACGGGGGCCTCGGAGGAACGGGGACGAGGCCCAGGAGAGGGCTACACCTACAATGTGCCCCTTCAGGCAGGCTCGGGCGACAGGGAGTACCTGCAGGTCTACGGGGAGGCACTGCCCAGGCTCATGGAGGAGTTCAGGCCCCAGGCGGTGCTGGTCTCGGCGGGATACGACCTCAGGGTGGAGGACCCCCTGGCCGCCATGAGGGTCACAGAGGCAGGGCTGAAGGGCATTGTGCAGTCCATCCTGGCTGCCTCGGGGAAGCTCCCTGTGGTGTTTGCCCTGGAGGGGGGATATGACCTCCAGGCCCTGAGCTCCTCGGTGCTTAGCACCGTGGAGCTTCTCTGTCAGTCCCTATAAAGCACCGTCTTGAGGCCCTCCTTTGAGCTAAGCCTCTTGGCCGTGGCGAGGGCCTCCTCCCGGCTGCTGAAGCTTCCCACCAGGACCTTGTAAAGGGGCTTACCTCCCCTCTGAAGCTGCTTCAGGCGTGCCTCGTAGCCCTTGGCCTTGAGAGCGTTCATGAGCCTCCTGGCATTGGCCCGGTTCCTGAAGGCCCCTACCTGGACCGAATAAACTGGGGCCTTCTTGGCCACCTGGGGCGGCTTCTTGGCAGGGGCCTTTGCCTCAGGAGGCGCAGGGGCCTTGGCCACGGGTTTTTCGGGCACCCGTTCTTTCACCTCTACGGGGGCCTTCTTGGGTGCCAGGAACATGAAGTATGAAAAGGAGGCCGCCGCCGCCAGGAGCACCACCAGAAGGGCCAGGAGCAAGGTGCGCCTCCTGTCCACTGTCTTCCTCGTCCTGGGCCTCAGGAGGTTTTCTCTCAGTTCCTGGGCCTCCTGGGGTGGCTCGTAGGGCACCTCCTCCGGGGCCTCCGGGAAGACCTCCTGGGGCTGCTCAGCCTGCCCCAGGGGCTCTTCAAAGGCCATGGCCGCCTCCTGGGCGGTCTCCACAGGCTGCCGCAGGGCCTGCCTCACCTGGGCAACCAGCTCCGAGGCGTCCACGGGCTTCTTGAGAAACCCCACGATTCCGTACATCTCTTGGTATCGGGGCTCGTACTGCTCCTGGGCCTTGGAGTAAAGCAGGATGGGCAGCTCCTGGAGTCCTTCCAGGGAGCGAAGGCTCTTGCAGAACTCCAGCCCCTCTACCCCCGGGGTGCTCAACTCCAGGAGCACCAGGGAGGGGCGCACCTTCTTGGCCATGGTGAGGCCCACATCGGCCTTGGCAGCAATGAAGACCAGGTAGCCCTCGGCCTCAAGGGCCTTGGCCGCAGCCCTGGCAGCCTCGGGGTCGCTGTCTATTACGATAATGTTGTCGGCCATCTATGCAAAGCTCCTTTTAGAGTTCTTCCCAGTATTTCTCCGGCATGTCCTGGGCCAGCTTCAGTGCCCCCTCGGAGCCGGCGAACAAGGGGTCCTCTACGGTGCGCACCTTGCAGGGGCCAAACTCCTTGAGGTTGTCCTGGATATAGGAGGCTATGCCCCTGATGAGGCTTCCGCCGCCTGCCAGCACTATGTTGTTCTTCACCTTGGCCTGGAACTCGGGGTCAAACCTGGCTATCATTTCGGCAGCAGTGTCCACTATGGGGGGCAGGATGCTCTCGCAGGCCCTCCTGAGCTCAGTGGTGATGTCATGAAGCACTGGTTTGCCGTCCACGGGGAGCTCCACCTGGACCTTGCCCGGGGGCTCCCCCACGAAGGCGTGCTGCTCCTTGAACTTCCTTACCATGGTCATGGTGAAGCGGGAGTTGGGGTACTTGTCGCTCAGGTAGCTGTAGAGCTGCTCGTCTATATAGTCCCCGGCGGTGTAGATGGTCTTCTGGTCGGCCTCGGTGGGAATGGCCCCGTGCATGATGCAGAAGTCCACGGTACCTGCGCCGATGTCTATGATCATGGCATTGTCCAGGAGCTCCAGCCCGTAGGCCACGGCGAAGGGCTCGGAGACCACCATAAGGGAGTGCACGAACTCAGCTACTGCCTTCCTGATGGCCAGCTTGTTGACCTTCAGGGTATCGGCCGGCACCCCCACTATGGCGTAGAGCTTCTGCCCCTTTTCTGGCTTGACCATACTGACCAGATGGGCAATGAGCTCCCTTACGGCCTCCTCGTTGCGCTCTATACCCTCCTTGATGACCCCTCGCTCCAGGGGCCTGTAAAGCTCCAGAGAGAGCCTGTGCTCCAAGGCCTCCCTGCCAAAGAGCACCTGCCTGCCCAGCACCTTCTGGGCGATGAAGTCCTTGGGCCAGCCCACATAGCTTTCCATCCACACTCTGGCACCGCTGGAGGCCACAATGGAGCTCCGGGAGGTCCCCAGGTCGATGCCTACATAAAGGGCTTCGCTCATAGACTGACTCTCCTTGCGCTTTGGTTTAGGTACTGAAGGATGCCTGCCTCAAGAAAGCGGGCGATGCTCTCTCTGTAGCTGGGCTGGGCCAGGCGGCGCTCCTCCTCGGGGTTGCTCAGGCAGGAGACCTCGGCCAGCACCGCCGGCACCCGGGCGCCCAGGAGCACCAGGAAGGGGGCCCGTTTCACCCCCCGGTCTATCACATCGGCCTTCTGGGCCCGGATGTTCACATAAAGGCTCTCCTGAATGGAGGTGGCCAGCATCTTGGATTCCTGAAGCTTCAGGGTATTGCCCATCTCCAGGAAGAGCTCCTGGTAGTCGCTGAGGGCGTAATCGGAGCCGGCATTTTCCCTGGCTGCCACCTGCAGGGTGGCCTCGTCCTCCGGGGGGCCGAAATAGTAGGTCTCTATTATGTCCAGGGGCTTTCTGTCGGGCAGGGAGTTGACATGGATGGAGATGAACAGGTCCGCCCTCTTGGCGTTGGCCACTTCCACCCTCTGCCTGAGGGGCACGGTCCTGTCATCCTCCCTGGTAAGAACCACCCTGAAGCGCCCCTGGAGCCGCCGCTTCAGCCTCCTGGCTATGTCCAGGGTGATGTCCTTCTCCTTGAGGCCCAGCCTGCCGATGGCTCCGGGGTCCTCTCCCCCGTGGCCGGGGTCTATGACAATGGTCTTGACCTCAAGGCCGAAGAGGCTCCTCAGGGGGATGCTGACCTTCCTGAGCAGGGGGGCGTACTCCTGAGGCGCCACGGGTCCCTTCAAGGACACCGCGGGGCCGGGCTCGCTGTCCAGGGCGGCTATGTTCAGGGAGCCCACCAGGGCAAAACTCGAAAGGACAAACACCAGGGTGCCCAGCAGCTCCCTGGCACCCAGGAGGCGCCGCCTCTGGGCCAAGGGGAGCCTGCCCAGGATCCTCCGGTTGTCCTCCCACACGGCCCGGAGGACCTTGCCCTTTAGCCTCTTTCGTCCTGCAAGCAGACCCAGCACCTCCTGAGCGCTCCTGCCAGTTTAATTGGTTTAGATTATTTCACAAAGCAAGGGTCATTTCAACCCTTCAAGGAGGGCTGCTGCCAGTAGCGGAAGCATTATCTCGTGGTGGCCCGTAAGGGCATAGGCCCTGCCATGGGGAATGGTAGGCCGGGCAAGGACATTCACCCTGGCGCGGTAGTGCTGGATGAAGTCCATGTTCACCGTGGTGAGGGGCTCCACCTTGTGGCCCAGGTTCCTGGCCAGGGTGAGGGCCTTCAGGAACACCTCGGGCATCAGCACCGCCGAGCCCAGGTTTATGTACACCCCGTGGCGGAGGTCGCTCACCACCGAGGCAAAAAGCCTGAAGTCCTTCAAGGAGGCCTCCCCCAGAGCGGCGCCATCGGCCCAGGGATGCATGTGGATGACATCGGTGCCCAGGGCGACATGCACGGTGGCCGGAAGACCCAGGCGCCAGCAGGCGGCAAAGATGCTCTTGTCCCTGTAGGGCATCCGCCGATGCCGGGCAATGAATCGGCCCACCGCCTCCCCCAGGCCCAGGCCGTCCTTAAGCCCCTCCTTTATGCACTCGTTAAGGTACCTTCCCGTCTCCCTGGCCATGCCGAAGGTGCCCTTCTGGAGTTCCTCGGCCACATCCTCGGAGGTCTGCCCAGCATAGGCAAGCTCAAAGTCATGCACTATGGCTGCACCGTTGGTGGCCAGGGCAGTGATGAGCCCCTCCTGTAGGAGCTTTATGATCACGGGGCTAAGGCCCACCTTTATGGGATGCGCCCCCATGCCCAAGAGCACCGGCCTGTCCTGGGCCCTGGCCTCCAGCACTGCCCTGGCCACGGCCCTGAGGTCCTGGGCCGCCAGTACCCGGGGAAGGCTCTGCCAGAAGTCCCTGAAGGAGCCACCGGGACGATGGGGCCTGCCCAGACTCTGCAAGGCCACCTTGGAGGCCCGCCGGGCAAGCTCCACGGTCCTGACCTTCTTGAGACTCAATGGCCTGTAGCGCTTCTTCATTGCAGGGGCATTTTACCACAGGAGCCTTCAAAACCTTGAAAGGAAAATGTTAAAATGCGCATTATGGAGGAAACAGGGGTGGTGCTGAGCACCCAGGGCCGACTGGCCAGGGTGCTAGTAAAGCGCAAGGAGGGCATCTGCGATAAATGCACCGCCGGCACCTGCCACCTGAGCGACCGGGGGGCCGAGCTTGAGGCCCTCAACCTGGTGGACGCCAGGCCGGGGCAGCAGGTAAAGGTGGTGCTTCAGCCCTACACCTATGTGAAGGGCTCCCTGATAATCTACGGGCTGCCGGTGCTGGGCCTCATCCTGGGGGCGGTGCTGGGCAAGGAGCTTCTGGCCCCCAAGCTTTCAGGCATGGATGCCGACCTGGTGTCGGCCTTTACGGGGTTTTCTGCCTTTCTGCTCTTGTTCCTGGCAGCCAGGCTGTGGGGCCGACGGGCGGAGCGGAAGCTCCAGTACAAGCCGGTAATCCAGGAAATCCTTGGTTAATTAAAAACTACTCTATTGGAGGGCTCCGATGGCTGAACTCAAGGTGGCTGAGCTTAGGAACATGGCCGTGGTAGGCCACGGCGGCGGGGGCAAGACCACCCTGGTGGAATGCCTCCTCCATGTAGCCGGGGCCATAGACAGGCTGGGAAGCGTACAGGCCGGCACTACCACTACCGACTACGAACCCGAGGAGATAGAGAGGAAGATCAGCCTGGGCTCGGCAGTGGCCCACCTGAGCTACCAGGGCCACAGGCTGTACCTGGTGGACACCCCTGGCTTCATAAACTTCCTGGAGGACACCAGGGGCGCCCTCAGGGCCGTGGACGGTGCCCTCCTGGTAGCCAGCGCCGCCATAGGGCTGAAGGCAGAGGCCCTGAAGCTGTGGAAGTTCATGGAGGAGTTCGAACTTCCCACCCTCATCGCCCTCAACGAGATGGACAAGGAAATGGCCGACTTCCCCAAGGCCGTGGCAGAGCTGGAGCGCCTCCTCAAGAAGGAGGTGATTCCCCTGCAGGTGCCCATCGGCTCAGGGGAAACCTTCCAGGGAGTGGTGGACCTCCTCTCCCAGAAGGCCTATATCTACCAGGAGGGGAAACCCCAGGAGGCAGCCCCTCCCCCAGAGGCCCAGGAACTTATAGAGGAGTTCAGAAAGAAGCTGGTGGAAAAAATAGCCGAGGCCGACGACGCCCTGCTCACCATATACCTGGAGGGCGGAGAGCTCAGTCAGGAGGAGCTGCTCAGCGGCATAAAGGTGGGCTCCCTGAGCAGGTCCTTCCTGCCCCTGGTGTGCACCTCGGGGGCAAAAAACATAGGGGCCCATGGCCTGCTGGAGGCAGTGCTCCTGACCCTGCCCTCACCCGAGGAGGCCGCAAAGCTCAAGCCCATCAAGGGCAAGAACCCCAAGACAGGCGCCGAGCAGGAGCGCTTCCCCAGCCCCGATGCTCCCCTTTCGGCCTATGTGTTCAAGACCATTGCAGACCCCTTTGCAGGCAGGCTGAGCCTGATAAGGGTGTACTCGGGCATGCTCAAGGCCGACTCCACGGTGCTTAACGCCTCCACGGGCACCAAGGAGCGCATCGGGCAGGTCTTTCTGCCTCAGGGCAAAAAGCAGGTGCCTGCCCAGAGGCTCCTTCCCGGGGAGCTGGGCGTGGTGGCCAAGCTGAAGGACACCCACACGGGTGATACCCTGTGCGCCGAGGCCTCCCCCATAGTGTTTGAGCCCGTCAGGTTTGCCGAGCCCATAATCTCCTATGCCATAGCGCCCAAGAGCAAGGGAGACGAGGAGAAGGTGAGCACGGCACTTCAGAGGATTCTGGAGGAGGACCCTGCGCTTCACTTCCACCGGGACGAGGAGACCAAGGAGATGCTCCTGGGAGGGATGGGACAGCTCCACCTGGAGGTGGCCCTGCAGAAGCTGAAGCGGAAGTTCGGCGTGGAGGTGCAGATGAAGACCCCCAAGATTCCCTACCGGGAGACCATCACCGCCAGGGCCAAGGCCCAGGGCAAGTACAAGAAGCAGACCGGCGGAAGGGGCCAGTACGGCGACTGCTGGATAGAGATTGAACCTCTGCCCAGGGGCAAGGGGTTTGAGTTCGTGGACAAGATTGTGGGCGGGGTAATACCCCAGCAGTACCGGCCCGCCGTGGAGAAAGGCATAGTGGAGGCCATGAAGGAAGGTATCCTGGCCGGCTACCCCATGGTGGATGTGAAGGTAACCCTCTACGACGGCTCCTACCACTCGGTGGACTCCTCGGAGATGGCCTTCAAGATTGCCGGCTCACTGGCCATAAAGAAGGCCGCCATGGAGGCCAGACCAGTACTGCTTGAGCCCATCATGAAGGTGGAGGTCCTGACCCCCGAGGAGACCCTGGGGGCGGTGATAGGAGACCTCAACGCCAAGAGGGCCAAGGTGCAGGGCATGGAGCCCGAAGGAAGCGGTATGCAGAAGATAACCGCTCTGGTGCCTATGGCAGAGATGCTCACCTACGCCAACCAGCTGCATAGCCTTACCTCGGGAAGGGGCATGTACACCATGGAGTTTTCCCACTACGAGCAGGTGCCCCAGCACATCGCCCAGAAGCTCATAGAGGAAAAACAGCGGCAGAAGAAGGAGCAATGAGACCTCCGCTTGGGCTGAGCATTCCGGCGCTACTGCTCCTGAGCCTCCTGGCCCTGCGGGCCGAGGCCCCGGGGCAGCAAGAGATACTCTACGCCGATGGACTCCTCAGCGTAGAGCTCAGGGAGGCCCCCCTCAGGGATGTCCTTCAGGAGGTGGCCCGGCAGGCAGGCCTGAGCCTCAGGCTCAGCCGCTCTGTGGGGCAGCGGACCCTCAGCACCTCCTTCAAGGACCTGCCCCTTCAGCAGGCCCTGAAGCGCCTGCTTCACCTGGCCGGGCAGAGAAACTACCTCATGCTCTACAGCCTCGAGGGACAACTGCAGGCCCTCAGGGTCCTGAAGGAAAGCCCTCCCCGGCTGGCCAGAAAGAAGCCTCCCAGACGCCCCCCCTCAAGGAGGTTCCCCAGAAGAGTACCTCCGCCCAAACCCCTGGAGGAAGAGGAGGAGGAAATCCCCCCCGAGCTCCTGGAGGACTTCCTTGAGGAGGAGCTCCTGTGGCAGGAGCAGCCCCTACAATGAGTACCGCAAAGGACTACAAGGATACCCTCAACCTCCCCCAGACCGCCTTCCCCATGAAGGCCAACCTGCCCCAGCGGGAGCCCCAGATGCTGGCCCTCTGGCAGGACAAAGACATCTACAGGAAATGCCTCAGGAAAAACCAAAATGGTCCCACCTTCCTGCTTCACGACGGCCCCCCCTACGCCAACGGCCACATCCATATAGGCCATGTTCTTAATAAAGTACTTAAGGATATTATCGTTAAGTATAAGATTATGAAAGGTTTTTATGCTCCATATCTTCCCGGCTGGGACTGCCATGGTCTGCCCATAGAGCTGCAGGTAGACAAGTCTCTGGGGGCCAGGAAGCACGAGGTGGGGGTACTGAAGAAGCGGGAGCTTTGCCGTGATTATGCCTGGAAGTTCGTGCAGATTCAGAGGGAGGAGTTCAAGCGTCTGGGGGTGTTTGCTCTGTGGGAGGAGCCTTATCTCACCATGGAGCCCCAGTATGTGGGGGCCATCCTGGAGGAGTTTCACCGGTTTGTGAAAGAGGGGTATGTGTACAGGGGCAAGAAGCCTGTGCACTGGTGTGCATCCTGCATCACTGCCCTGGCCGAGGCCGAGGTAGAGTATGCCGAGAAGACCTCCCCTTCCATATATGTGCTTTTTGAGCTGGAGCAGCCCCAGGGGCTGGGCCTTCGGGGGCCTGTGTACCTGGTGGTCTGGACCACCACGCCCTGGACCCTTCCTGCCAACCTGGCCCTGGCCGTAAATGCCCAGGTGCGCTACGGGGCTTACGAAAGCCCCCGGGGCATTCTCATCGTAGCCGAGGCCCTGGCCGAGCGCCTGAGGGAGACCCTGGGGCTGGGAAAGGCCCTGGCATTCTTCACCGGGAAGGAGCTGGAGGGCCTTAGCAGTCGGCACCCCTTCCTGGAGCGTCATTCCAGGCTCCTTACAGCCGATTTCGTGACCACGGGCGAGGGCACGGGGGTGGTGCACATAGCCCCGGGCCACGGCGAGGAGGACTACGAGCTGGGTCTGAGGGAGGGGCTACCCATTTATGCCCCGGTGGATGACCGGGGAAGGTTCAGCTCCACAGGAGTACAGGTCCTGGAGGGCCTTCAGGTCTTTAAGGCCAACGATAAGATAATAGAAATCCTGCAGGAAAAGAACGCCCTGGCCTCTCAGGGGAGCATCACCCACACCTATCCTCACTGCTGGCGGTGCAAGCGCCCCGTGCTCTTGAGGGCTACGGAGCAGTGGTTCATCAGTCTGCAGCACAAGGGGCTGAGAGAGCGGTGTCTTCAGGCTATAGAGCAGGTGCGGTGGGTGCCGGCCTGGGGCAAGGAGCGCATAAGGGGGATGCTTCGGGCAAGGCCCGACTGGTGCATCTCCCGGCAGAGGGCCTGGGGGGTCCCTATTGCCCTCCTGTGGTGCCGGCTCTGCGGGGAGGTGCTTACAGAGGCCCAGGTGCTGCAGGCCATCCAGGGGCTCCTAAAGCAGCACGGCTCCGATGTGTGGTTTCAGCGGCAGGCCCGGGAGCTCCTGCCTCAGGGCTACAGGTGCCCCCGGTGCGGGGCCCGGGAGTTCGAGAAAGAGACGGACATCCTGGATGTGTGGTTTGACTCCGGGGCCAGCCATGCCGCGGTGCTCAAGAAACGATTGGGACACTGGCCTGCCGAGCTCTACCTGGAGGGCTCGGACCAGCATCGGGGGTGGTTCCAGAGCTCCCTCATCTGCGCCGTGGGCACCAGCGACAGGGCCCCCTTCAAGGAGGTGCTCACCCACGGCTTTGTGGTGGACGGGCAGGGAAGAAAGATGTCCAAGAGCCTGGGTAATGTGGTGGCCCCCGAGGATGTGATAAAGGCCAGGGGGGCCGAGGTCCTCAGGCTATGGGTCTCGGCCGAGCAGTACCGGGCGGACATAAGGCTTTCCGAGGAGATACTGGCCCGTTTGACCGAGGCGTACCGAAAGCTCCGAAACACCGCCAGGTTCCTCCTGGGAAACCTCTACGACTTTGACGGGGGCGACTACAGCCCCCATCTCTGGGAGATAGACCGCTGGGCCCTGAGCCGGCTCCAGGGCCTGATAAGAGATGTGGATGCCGCCTACCAGAGGTACGAGTTCCACGAGGTGTACCACCGCCTGTACAACTTCTGCGTGCTGGACATGAGCGCCTTCTACTTGGATATCCTCAAGGACAGGCTCTACACCTTTGCCAAGGACTCCGAGGCCCGCCGGGCAGCCCAGTGGAGCCTCAGAAAAATCCTCCTCGCCATGGCCCGGCTGATGGCCCCGGTGCTTTCCTTCACCGCCGAGGAGATATGGAGCCATATGCAGGGGCCCAAGGAAGAAAGCGTCTTCCTAGCCCCCTTTCCCCAGGTGGAGGAAGAGCTTCTGCAACCCGAGCTTGAGGCCCGGTGGCAGGCCCTCATAGAGGTAAGGCAGGAGGTAAATCGGGCCCTGGAGCACGCCCGCCGACAGCGCCTCGTAGGCAACTCCCTAGAGGCCAAGGTGCTCCTTTACGCCCAGGGTGAGCTCCTGGGGCTCCTTCAGGCCTACCGGAAGGACCTGCCCATGCTGTTCATAGTCTCGCAGGTAGAGCTGAAGGAGGGACCAGCCCCCCAGGAGGCCCTTCAGGCGGCGGAGGTGGAGGGCCTGGCCGTCCTGCTCAGGAGGGCCGAGGGACGGAAGTGCCTTCGCTGCTGGAACTGGAGCCCCACCGTGGGGGCCAACCCCGAGGCGCCCGAGCTCTGCAGCCGCTGCCAGGAGGTGGTGCCCTGAGGCGCCTCTGGCCCCTCCTGTGGCTGCCCCTGGTAGGTCTGGACCAGTTGAGCAAGCACCTGGTGGAGCTGCTGGTGCCCCCCGGGGGCCTTCAGGTGCTTCCTGTGCTGAACCTGGTGAGGGTTCACAACCAGGGGGGGGCCTTCGGGCTCTTGGGCTTCATGGGAAACGCCTTCTTTCTGGTGGTCTCCGCCCTGGCGGTGCTGGTCCTTCTGTGGCTGCTCCTCAGGGGCCAGGGGCCCGTGCTGGCCCTTGTGCTGGTGCTTTCAGGGGCCACGGGCAACCTGATTGACCGGGCCTTCCTGGGCTATGTAAGGGACTTCCTGGACATCCACATAGGGCGCTACCACTGGCCTGCCTTCAATGTGGCCGATGCGGCCCTCACGGTGGGGCTGATGCTGCTTGTCCTGGATGCCCTGAAGGGGCGGGCTACCGCTTCTTGATACCCTCCCTGAGGATGGCCACCTTGCCGGTCCTTACCAGCTCCTTGATGCCTACGGGCTTCATCAGCCCGATGAAGGCCTCTATCTTCTTCTCGTCGCCGGTTATCTCTATGGTGTAGGTGGTTTCCGAGGAGTCCACCACCCTTCCCCGGAAGATCCCCACCAGGTTCAGCACCTCGGCCTTTTTTTCCGGCTTGGGGGCCACCTTTATGAGTATCATCTCCCGCTCCACATGCTCGAACTCGGTGACATCCACCACCTTTATCACATCCACCAGCTTGTTCAACTGCTTGGTGATCTGCTCTATCACCAGGTCGTCGCCGCTGGTAACGATGGTCATCTGGGATATCTGGGGGTCAATGGTCTCACCCACGGAGACGCTCTCAATGTTGTAGCCCCTGCCGCTGAACAGGCCTGCCACCCTGCTGAGGACCCCGAACTTGTTTTCCACCAGAAGAGTTATAGTGTGCCTCATGGCCCTATTTCACGACCCTCAGCTTTTTCTTCTCCTTCTTGGGCTCTTGCAGCAGCATCTCATCCAGCGAGGCCCCCGCAGGCACCATGGGGAAGACCTTTTCCTTCCAGTCCACCACGAAATCCATGAGCACGGGCTTTTTCACCTTGAAGGCCTCCTTCAGCACGGGCACCACCTCCGAGGGCCTGGTGGCCCTCAGGCCCACGGCCCCGTAAGCCTCGGCCACCTTCACGAAGTCCGGCACCACATCCAGGTAGGTGTAGGAGTAGCGCTCCCTGAAGAAAAGCTCCTGCCACTGCCTCACCATCCCCAGGTACTGGTTGTTCAGGATGGCCACCTTCACCGGCAGGTTGTGCACCACTGCGGTGGCCAGCTCCTGGATGTTCATCTGGATGCTACCGTCGCCGGCGATGTCTATGACCAGCTTATCCGGGTTGGCTATCTGGGCCCCTATGGCCGCCGGGAAGCCGTAGCCCATGGTGCCCAGCCCCCCCGATGAAAGGAATGTCCTGGGCTTGTCAAACTTGTAAAACTGGGCGGCCCACATCTGGTTCTGGCCCACCTCCGTAGTGATTATGGCATCGCCCTTGGTGAGCCGGTAGATTTCCTCCACCACATACTGGGGCTTTATGACCTCCTGGCTCTGCTCATAGCGGAGGGGGAAGTTCCTCTTCCACTGCTCTATCTGCTTGAGCCAGGCCTTCCTGATGGCTCCCCACTGGGCCTTCTTTTCCTCCCCGAGCATCTTGTTCAGCACCACCAGCACCCTCTTCACATCACCCACCACGGGCACATCCACCCGGACATTCTTCCTTATGGAGGTAGGGTCTATGTCCACATGCACTATGCGGGCATGGGGGGCGAAGGCATCGGTCCTGCCCGTGACCCGGTCGTCAAACCTTATGCCCAGGGCCACGATGAGGTCCGCCTCCTGGATGGCCTTGTTGGCATAGTAGGTGCCGTGCATTCCCGGCATCCCCAGGCTCAGCTTGTGGGTGCGGGGGAAGCAGCCGATGCCCATGAGGGTGGTGATTACGGGGATCTGGCACAGCTCGGCCAGCTCCCTGAGCTCCTTGTGGGCGTTGGAGCTTATCACCCCTCCGCCGGCTATGATAACCGGCCTTACGGAGCGCTGGATGAACTGGGCGGCCTGGGCTATCATCCACCTGTTGCCCTCGTAGGTAGGCTTGTAGCCCCGAATGTCCACCTTCTCGGGCCAGCGGAACTCGGCCTTGCCGCCGGTGACATCCCTGGGCAGGTCTATGAGCACCGGGCCCGGCCTGCCCGTGGAGGCTATGTAGAAGGCTTCCCGGATAATCTGGGCCAGGTCGGCCGTGTCCTTGACCAGGAAGTTGTGCTTGGTGCAGGGTCTGGTGATGCCCACTATGTCGGCCTCCTGGAAGGCATCGTTGCCTATGAGGGCGGTGGGCACCTGGCCGGTAAAGACCACCAGGGGGATGGAGTCCATGTAGGCGGTGGCGATGCCCGTAACGGTGTTGGTGGCCCCTGGCCCCGAGGTCACCAGCACCACTCCGGGCCTGCCCGTGCAGCGGGCATAGCCGTCGGCGGCATGCACCGCCCCCTGCTCATGCCTAACGAGGATGAGCTTTATGTCCTTGCAGTCATAAAGCAGGTCGAAAAGACCCAGCACCACCCCGCCCGGCAGGCCGAAGATGTGCTTGACCCCCTCGCGCCTGAGGCACTCAATTACTATCTCTGCACCTGTCATTTTCATATTGGCTAATAATTTAGCATATCAGCCCATTATGGCGCCACGGGCTGCCGAGCTTACCGCCCGGGCATACCTGGCCAGGTAGCCTGTGCGTACCTTGGGCTTGGGGGGGCGCCAGGCCTTCTGCCGTCCCCGAAGCTCCTGGGGAGTAAGCTTTACTTCCAGACGCCTCCTGGGAATGTCTATGAGCACCCTGTCGCCGTCCCTAAGGAGGGCAATGGGGCCGCCCTCGGCTGCTTCAGGGGATATATGGCCTACGCAGGGCCCCCTGGTACCGCCGGAAAACCGCCCGTCGGTGAGCAGGGCCACGGACTCGCTGAGCCCCATGCCCGCTATGGCCGCGGTGGGGGAAAGCATCTCCCGCATGCCCGGGCCCCCCTTGGGTCCTTCGTAGCGCACCACCACCACATCCCCAGCCCTTATGAGCCCTCCCATTATGGCCTTCATGGCGGCCTCCTCGGAGTCGAACACCCGGGCCAGGCCCTCAAAGCGCGTCATCTTGGCACTTACTGCCGACTGCTTCACCACGGCGCCCTGGGGGGCCAGGTTGCCCCTGAGGATGGCGATTCCTCCCTCCTTATGATGGGCCCTGCTGAGGGGTCTGATGACCTCCTCGTCCACGACCTGGGCCCCCTTCAGGATGGAAAAGAGTTTCCTTCCGCCAACGGTGATGTGGTCCTTAAGGAGTCCCTGCAGGCGTTTCATTACCGCGGGTATGCCTCCGGCCCAGTGAAGGTCCTCCAGGTAGTGCACGCCCCCTGGAAGCATGTCGGCAATGTGGGGAGTTCGGCGGCTCAGGCGGTCAAAGGCCTCCAGCTGCAGGGCGATGCCTGCCTCGTGGGCTATGGCAGGAAGGTGGAGCACCGTGTTGGTGGAGCCCCCCAGGGCCAAGTCCACCACTATGGCGTTATGGAGGCTCCGCTCGGTAACAATGTCCCTGGGAAGGAGTCCCTCCCTTACAAGCTCCACTATCCTCTGACCGCTCTGAAAGGCCAGGCGCTTCTTCTGGGCAGAAACGGCCAGGGCCGTGGCACAATAGGGCAGGCTCAGGCCCATGGCCTCGGTAAGGCAGGCCATGGTGTTGGCCGTGTACATGCCCTGGCAAGAGCCCGCCCCCGGGCAGGCGCACAGCTCAAGCTCCTCCAGCTCCTGGGCGGTGATAAGCCCCTTCTGGTAGCGGCCCACGGCCTCGAAGGTGTCGTTGACCAGGGAAAGCCTCCTGCCCCTCAGGTGGCCCGAGAGCATGGGGCCTGCGGTGACCACTATGGCAGGAATGTTTATCCTCAGGGCCCCCATGAGCATGCCCGGGGTGATCTTGTCGCAGTTGGTAAGCAGCACTATGCCGTCCAGCTGGTGGGCCTCGGTGATGGCCTCCACCATGTCGGCTATAAGCTCCCTGGAGGGCAGGGAGTAGTGCATGCCCCTGTGGCCCATGGCAATGCCGTCGCATATGCCGGGGATGCCGAAAAGAAAGGGGTAGCCCCCGGCCGTATGAATCCCCTTTTCAATAAAACGCTCCAGGTCGCGCATGCCTATATGCCCGGGAATGATGTCAGTAAAGCTGGAAAACACCCCTATGAAGGGCTTCTGCATCTCCGAGCGAGGCACCCCGGTGGCATAAAGGAGGGCCCTGTGGGGGACCCTTTCAACCCCTTTCTTTATGCTCCTTGAGCGCAGTCTCAAGGTCAAAAACTCCCTTTCCTTAACAATTTTTTCCCTCCTGGAGGACCTGCTATGCCAGGTTGTGTTCCCTTCTGTAGCGCCTTATGAGCTCTGCCATCTGGTCCTTCTTGAGGAGCTTGAGCTTCTGGATGCGCTTTTTCTCCACTTCCTCCTCGGGGCTCAGGTAGCGCTTCTTCCGTAGCTCTGCCAATGCCTCATCCAGGCTGCGGTGCTCCTGGCTCAGGTGCCTGAACTCCTCGCTGCTTTCTGCAAGAATCTGGGCAATTTCCTCGTCCCTCATGCCCTTTTGCCTCCTTTCTTGATGAGAAAAAATTACCACAGTGGCAAGGCAAAAAACAACTATGCCTGGAAGGCCTGGGCCAGGGCATAGGAGGCCTCCACGCAGTCATTGAGTCCCACTCCCCTGTAGGCATTTCCGTGAAGGTGAAGGCCCGGGTGGGCCCGGAGGGCCTCCTGCAGTCTCCTGAGGCGTTGGGCATGGCCCAGCACATACTGGGGTATGGCCCTGTGGTGCCTGAAGAGGCGGAAAAAGACCGGCTCGGCCCTAAGGCCCAGCACTGCCCGGAGCTCCTCCATGGCTACACGGTAGAGCCTCTCCTCTGGGGCCAGGGCCTCTTCAGAGGCCCTGGCCCCACCCACCATGACCCTCAGGAGTACATGGCCCTCAGGGGCCCTGAAGGGGAAAATACTGGAGTCAAACAGGCAGCCCAGAATCAGCCTGCCTTCCCGACGGGGTATCAGGAAACCGAAGGACTCCACCTGGGAGGCCTCCACATCGGCCCTCCTGAAGCCAAAGCACAGCACACTGAGGGCTGGGTAGGGAATGGCCCTGAGCTCCCCTGCCAGGGCCTCGTCCAGCCCCTGAAGGACGGAGGCGGCCTCATAGGCCGGGCAGGCCAGCACCACCTGGTGGGCCTCCAGGCTCTGCCCTTGCTGAAGATGAAGCCTGTAGCCCCCCGGGGCCGGCTCCAGGGCCTGCACCCTTGCACCGGTCCTTACGGAGTCCCCCAGGGCATGCCTCAGGGCCTGTACCAGGGCCTCCATCCCCTGGGGAAAGGAGGTGAGCACCCCTCCAGGGCCGGCCTCCACCCGCCGGCCCGTCCTCCTGGCCTCCTTCATTAGTCTGAGCATCCCCCTTATCAGCCCCCCATACTTTTCCTCCAGGGCCTTCACTCTGGGAAAGCAACTCTTGACCTCAAGTGCCTCCGGGTCGCCTGCAAAGACCCCCGAGGCCATGGGGTCTATGAGCTTCTCGTAGGCCTCCCTGCCCAGCCTCCTTCGGGCAAACTGGGCCAGGCTCTCCTGGGGCCCTCCCCCGGGGGGCACAAGCACCTCCCCCAATACCCTGAGCCTCCCACAGGGGCTCAGAAGCCCCGAGAGCAGAAACGAGGGAGGGCTTTCGGGTATCCTCCTGAGCTTCCCCCCCACCAGTACAAACCTCTTCCTGGCCGAGCGGGTGCTCCTCAGGGGCTTCAGGGCCAGGGCCTGAGCAAGCTCCAGGGTGCGGGGCCTGTTGTCCAGAAAGCCATTAACCCCTGTCTCGCAAAGGAAGCCCTCCTCCTTCACCGTCCGTATCTTTCCCCCGGGGCGCTCCTGGGCCTCAAGCACCAGCACATCTTCCCGGGAGAACCCCCTCTCAAGGAGTAGGTATCCCAGGCTGAGGCCTGATATTCCTCCGCCCACTATAGCTATCCGAGCCATCCTGCCTCCCGGGCCCCTCTCACCGCCAACGCCCTGAGGGCCTGGATGAGCCCAGGGTGGGTGTTGAGCCCCGGAGTCCTTCTGAGCCTGAGCCCCAGGCCCTCTGCCAGGGACTTGTAAAGAATGTCTATCTCATAAAGGGTCTCTATGTGGTCAGAGACGAAGCTCAGGGGCACCACCAGCACCTCTTTCACGCCCTCGGCAGCCAGCTCCCTAAGGGCCTCCTCGGTGCTGGGCGAAAGCCACCTCATGGGCCCTGTGCGGGACTGGTAGCAGAGCATCCATCTGTAAGGCTCCCCCTCGGTTAGGGCCCCGATGGTGGCCTCCAGGTGCTCTACATAAGGGTCTCCCCGGCGGATGAAGCTCTCCGGCAGGGCATGAGCGCTAAAAAGCACTACCGCCCCTTGGGAGGAAGCCCGAAGGCCCTCCCCTATGGCCTCCTTCAGGGCCTGCACATAGTGGGGCTCCGTGGGCCACTGGGTTATGGCCCTTAGTTCGAAGGTCCCTTTGAACCGTTCCTCCAGGAGCCTCTTGAGCTCGGCCAGGGCCGAGCCCGTGGTGGCCACCGAGTAATGGGGGTAGAGGCTCAGGGCCAGAAGCCTCCTGACCCCCTCCACCTTCAGCTCCTCCAGGGCTTCCTGGATGAAGGGCCTCCAGTAGCGCATCCCCACCTTGACCGATGAGAACCCCTCCGGCAGCACCTCTTGGAGGGCCCTGGCCTGCCCCAAGGTGATTTCCTTAAGGGGCGAGGCTCCGCCAATGAGGGCGTAGGCCCGCCTGGCCTTGGGTGCCCTGAGGGTTGCGATGAGCCAGGCCAGGGGTCTCTGCAGAAACGGAGGCCCCAGGGGAATGATCATCCTGTCGGAGAAGAGATTGAGCAGGAAGGGCCTTACGGCCTGCGGGCTGTCCGGGCCCCCCAGGTTTAGAAGCAGCACCCCTATGCCCCCCCTGGGCTTCAAGACCGGCGGCTCAGGCGATGCACCTCCTGAACCAGATGTTTCACCGCCTCCAGGGGTATCTGGGGAAGCACCCCGTGGCCCAGGTTGAACACATGGCCCCGGGCGGCCCTGGCCCCCTGGAGGATATCCTGCACCCTCTGGGAAAGCTCCTGGCGAGGAAGAAGCAGGGCGCAGGGGTCCAGATTCCCCTGAAGGACGGCCTCAGCTCCTACAGACCGGGCAGCCTGGGCAATGTCTATCCGCCAGTCCAGACTCAGCACATCGGCACCGCTTTGAAGCATCTCCTCAAGAAGGCCGGCACAGCCGTTAAGAAAATAGATTATCGGCACCCCCAGCCCCTTAAGCTCTCTCACCACCTGCTTCACATAGGGCAGGGCATAAGTGCGGTAGTCCTGAGGGCCCAGTATCCCTGCCCAGGTATCAAAGAGCTGCACCGCCTGGGCCCCTGCCTCTATCTGGGCCCTGAGGTAGCGGCAGACCGTCTCGGTGAGCATCTGAAGAAGCCCGAGGAAGACCTCCCTCTGCCTGAACATCATCCACTTGGTGTAAAAGAAGCTCTTTGACCCCCCGCCCTCCACCATGTAGGTGGCCAGGGTAAAGGGGGCACCTGAAAACCCGATAAGGGGCACCTGAAGGCTCTGTCTGAGAAGCCTTATGCTTTCCAGCACAAAGGGCACATCCTTGGAGGGCTCGGGCACCCTGAGGCCCTCCAGCTCCGCCTGGCCTCTCACGGGGGGACTGAGCACCGGGCCCTGTTGCTCGGAAAACTCAAGCCTCATGCCCATGGCCTCCACGGGAATAAGAATGTCGGAAAACAATATGGCAGCATCCACCCCCAGGACCTCCACGGGCTGCAGGGTCACCTGGGCCGCCAGCTCGGGGCTCTTGCACAGGGTGAGGAAGTCCACCTTTCGGCGCACCTCCTGGTACTGGGGCATGTACCGGCCCGCCTGCCGCATGAGCCACACCGGGGTGTAGGGCACGGGCTCGGCACGGCAGGCCTTCAAAAAGGTGTCGTTCATGAGAAAACCTCCTAAAAGGGCTTTCAGTGCCGCTTGGCCAGAAGTCGCTTCTTCATCCTCAGGGGCATGTAGCTACAGAAGGGCTCCTCCTGGAGGTAGTCGCCGCTTACGGCGTAGGCCCTGGCCCGGCAGCCCCCGCAGACGGTGATGTACTCGCAGGAGCCGCACCGGCCCTTGTAGCGCTTGAAGTCCCTGAGTTCCTGGAACAGTTCCGAGTGCTCCCATATTTCCTTGAAGCTCTGCTTGCGGATGTTGCCGGCAGAGCGGGGGAAGTAGCTGCAGGGAAGCACATTGCCGTCCACATCTATGAGGCAGATAAGCTGCCCCGCTATGCAGCCCTTGGCCCCGCCGGTGGAGAACTTGAGGCTACGGCGCTCAAACTTTACTCCCTCTTGCTTGGCCCTCTGTAGCAGCACCCTGTAGTAATGGGGGGCACAGGTGGGCCTTACCAGCATGTCCTTCTCGCCCTTTTCCATCTGGTAGTGCCACTGGAGAATCTCCTCGTAGTCCTCCTTGCTGATAAGTTCGCTCATGATTTCCTCGCCCCTTCCGGTGGGCACAATCATGAAGAGGTACCAGGCCGTAGCCCCCAGCTCCTTGGCCAGCCTGTAGACCTTGGGAATCTCCTCCTGGTTGCGCTTGGTGAAGGAGGAGTTGATGATGAACTCTATGCCGTGCCTCCTGAAGAGCTCCGCCGCCCTAAGGGTGCCTTGGAAGGCCCCCGGCTGGGCCCTGAAGTCGTCATGCACGGCCTCGGTAGAGCCGTCCAGGCTCAAGGAGACTATCTTTATTCCGGACTCCTTTACCCTTCGGCAGACCTCGTCGTCCACCAGGGTGCCGTTCGTGGCCATGCACATTCTAAGCCCCAGGGAGGTGCCCTTCTCTGCTATGTCAAACACATCGGTCCTGAGCAGGGGCTCCCCTCCCGAAAGCACCACCACTGGTTTTGCATAGGAGGCGATGTCCTCAAGTACCCTGAAGGCCTCCTGGGTGGAGAAGTCCGGGTGGGCCTTCACCTCCAGCTCCGAGGCGGAGCGGCAGTGCACACAGCGGAGGTTGCACCGCCGGGTAATCTCCCAGGCAATCCACTTCGGCTTGAATTCCTTAAGCATCTTCTATTATACCCGCAGCTCTTGGAGTTTTTCAGCCCTGCCGAAGAGGCGTTCCTCAATGGCCTCAAGCAGGGGGCCAAAGCTCTGGGGCCTGAGGGCCGATATCATCACCGCCCCGTAGCGCACCCTGAGGGCCTGGGCCTCCTCAGGGCTCAGGAGGTCGGTCTTGTTGAGCACCAGGAGCCTGGGCTTTTCCTCCAGGCCGAGCTCGGCAAGTATTCGTTCCACCGCCTGAATCTGCTGAGGAAACCGGGGGTTGGAGGCATCCACCAGGTGTAGCAGCAGGTGAGCATCCTGCAGTTCCTCCAGAGTGGCCCTGAAGGCGGCCATGAGGTCCCTGGGCAGGTCGCGGATGAAGCCCACGGTGTCGGTGATGATGACCTCCCTTTGGCGGGGAAACCTCAGCAGCCGGCTGGCCGTATCCAGGGTGGCAAACATCCTGTGCTCCACGAAGGTGTCCGAACGGGTAAGGGCGTTAAGCAGGGTGGACTTCCCTGCGTTGGTGTAGCCCACGATGGAGACAATGGGTATGCCCCGCTGCAGCCTCCGCTGCTTGCGCTGGATGCGGGCCCTGCCGAGGGCCTTGAGCTGGCGCTGCAGGTGGTGGATGCGGTCGCGCACCCGGCGGCGGTCTACCTCCAGCTTGGTCTCCCCAGGGCCCCTGCCCCCTATGCCTCCCATGAGCCTGGACATGGCCGTGCCCTTGCCCGTAAGCCGAGGAAGCATGTACCGTAGCTGAGCCAGCTCCACCTGCACCTTGCCGTCCCGGGAGTGGGCCCGGCGGGCAAAGATGTCCAGAATGAGCTGGGAGCGGTCTATCACCTTTAGCTCCGTAAGCTCCGTTATGGCCTTCACTTGCGAGGGGCTCAGGTCCTGGTCGAAGATAAGCAGGGTGGCCCCCCTGTGCAGGGCGTCTATAATTATCTCCTTGAGCTTCCCCTCGCCCATGAGGTAGCGGGGGTTTACCTCCTTGAGGCTCTGGGCCACTGTGCCCAGCACCACCACATCGCTGCTCTGGGCAAGCTCCCGGAGCTCCTCCAGGGACTCCTCCAGCACATACCTGGGGGCCCGGGCCGCACTTATCAGTAAGGCCCGCTCCCTGGGGTCGGACTGCTCCAGGAGCCTCTGACGCCGCATCTGCTCCTCCAGAGAGGCCACGAAGGCTGCAAAGTCAAGCCGCAGACGGTAGAAATCCCTCTCCTTCTGCTCCTCCACCCCTCCCTGGGGCCTAAGGTAGGCCACATGTATCCCCCCGGAGGCGCCCCCCCTGAGCTGAAGGGCCGCCACGGCGTCAAGCCGCAGAAGGGCCAGGTCCGTCAGGTCGTCCTTGCTCAGGGCCTCGCCCCTGAGATGGGTATGCACCAGCCTGAGCCCCCTTAGGGGCCTTCTGCCCAAGGGGTAGTCCTCCAGGGCAGGTATGAAGATGCCCTTGGCATCGCCCACTATCACATGGGTGACCTCTCCTGAGCGGTCAATGAGAAGACCTATCTGCCTGGATATCTCCTGGGAGAGGGCCGCCAGGGCCTTGGCGAGCTCGGGGCTCAGTAGCTCCTGGGGGGAGCTCCGACGCCTCTGCAGGCGCTCCAGGGCCCGGAGCTCTGAGCGCCTAAGTCCATGGGTATTTCCGTAAACTACTGCTATCTAAGGCTCCTCTCCTTGCCTGCTTACTCTAAGAATAATTTTATCACAACGCTTAGACAGAAAACTTCTTGACCTCTGAAAGCAGCCTCTGGACATCCTCCTGGAGGTACTCTACGGCCTGGCGCATCATGTTGGCAGCGCCCAGCAGCTCTTGGGCGGTCCGCTGCACCTGCCCCACCGCACTGCTGATCTGGGCGCTCTGCTGCCGCTGCTGCTCTATCAGGCGGGATATCTGCTCCGCCTGGCCGTGGACATTCTCCGCCATGGAGGCAAGCTGCCTGCTGCCTTGAAGCTGCTCAGAGGTAGCCTGCCTGACCTGCCTGGCCCCCTCCCTGATCTTCTCCGTGGCCTGAAGCACCGTGCTGCTTTCCCTGCTCTGGCCTGCGGTGATGTGGGAGATGTGCTTCACCCTCTCGGTCATGCCGGATATGGCCTCCGTTATCTGCTTTATCACCCCCGCCTCTTCCTGGGTGGCCCTCTGGATGGTCCGGGCCATCTCGGTGGAAAGCTCCGAGCTTTCCCTGATGCTCCTGAGGGCCGTATTGGTCTCGGCAAAGAGCTTAGAGCCCTGCTGTACGGCCTTCATGGCCTCGTCGGCAAGCTCAACGCACCGTTTAGTCTCGCCCTGGACGGTGGAGATTATCTCCGCTATCTCCTTGGTGGAGGCGGTGGTTCTTTCGGCCAGGGCCTTTATCTCGTCGGCCACCACGGCGAAGCCCGTGCCGTGCTGCCCTGCCTGGGCGGCCAGAATGGCGGCATTAAGGGCCAGGAGGCTGGTCTGGTCCGCCACGTCGCTGATTACCGTTACTATGTCCCCTATCTGGTCGGAGTGCCTTCCCAGCCTGCCTATGCTGGCCGTAAGGGCCTGCATGTTGTCCCTTATGAGCTTCATGCCCTGAAGTGCCGCATCGGCAGCACTCATGCCCTGCTGGGTGGCCTGGGTGGAGACCCTCTCGGCCAGGCGCACAGACTCGCCGGCGCTCTGCTGGATTTCCTTTATGGTGGCATTGACCTGAAGGAGGGCCGACGCCGTGTCCTCTGCCGAGGCAGAGAGGCTCTCCAGGCTGGAGGCCACATCCTTCACCGATGCTATCATCTCCTGGATGCTCTCGGCCGCCTCCTGGGCCAAGCGGTCGAAGTACTCGGCCCCCTCGGCCACCGTGGAGATGGAGGCGGTCATCTGTGAGAGGGCCGTGGAGGTGTCCTCGGCGCTCTTCAGGAGCTCCACGGTGCTCTGCCCGATGGAGGCGGTGAGGGCATTGAGGGCCTGCACCGCCTGGGCAATCTCCCCCAGGGCCTTCCGCTGGGCATCGGAGACTCCCAGCACCTGCGTAGAGGACTCGTTCACCTGCTTTACAACCCCCGATGTGCTGGCCCCTATGTCCTGGACCCTGGAGAGCATCTCCTTCAGGGCCTCGGCCATCTCGTTGATGGAGCGTCCCAGGTGGGCTATCTCGTCGGTGCCCTCCGCCCGAACCCTCCTGGCCAGGTTGCCGGTGGCTATCTCCCTGGCCACTGCCTGGATGGCCGCTACCGGGCTTACCACAAACCTGGCCACCGCTGCATACACTACTGCCAAAAACACCACGAAACCCAGCGCTCCCACCACCACAGCCCACTTGATGAGGCTGTAGACCCCTCCCCTTAGGACCTGGGCCTTCAGGGCCAGGGCCACATGGCCTGCCACCTTGCCCTCGGCATCCAGGAGGGGATGCCACACCTCCAGGGCCTCCTCAAGCTCCCTGAGGCCATCCTTCGGCACAGAGAGCCGCCCCTCGGGTGCCCCCTCGGTCCTGAAAAGCACCTGGGCCTCCGCATCCAGCACTGCAGCGTAGGCCAAAGAGGGGTCTTTCTGGAGGAGTGCCTGGAGCTTCCCGTTCAGGTCCTCCATATAGCTCAGGGGTATACCCAAGGCGAGGGCCTTCTCCAGCTCTGCCTTCAGGGAGGCGGCCTCGGAGGAGACCCTGGAAAGCACCGCCCTCTTGTACTTGCTGGCGGCCACGGAGGTGAGTATGGCCGTGTTAAGCCCCAGGGCCAGAAGGAGCACCACCGCCACCGCCAGCACAGCCCTCTGCTTCAGTCCGCCGCCCCTGAGCATCTACCTTATTACCTTGCTGGCCGAGGTTATTACCTCCAGGGGAATCTTAAGGCCCATGGCCCGGGCCTCTCTGAGGTTCACTATGAATTCAATCTCCCGGGGCGAGAGGGGTGGGATTTCCGCAGGGCTGCTCTTTCCCTGAAGGAGCTGGGCCGCTATCTCGGCCGCCCGTCTGCCCTGCTCCTGGGCCTTGGCCGAAAGGGTAAGGAGCACCCCGGCCTCCGCCCAACCGCTCAGAACAGAGGCCGTGGGGGCCTTGAGGGCCCGGGCTGCATCCACCACTGCCTTTATGCACTCCTGGGCCGTGCAACTGGTAGTAATGAAGAAGGCCTCCACATCCTTCAGTGCCCTGAGCGCCTGGGCCTTTCTGAGCTTCCTGGCATCAATCTTGGCCTCCTTGAAGCCGAAGCGCTCCCTGAGCCTAAGGACCTCCTGGAGCTGGGCCACGGTGTCCTGCTCCTTGGGATTGTAAATCACCCCCAGCACGGCGAAGTCCTTTATGGCCTTCAGGTTCTTCAGCACCCCGGCCACAGGCACCTGGGAGCTTATCCCCGTGGCATTAGGCCTCTTAAGGGCCCGGGGGTCAAACACCCCTACATACACCACGGGTATCTTGGCAGTCTCCCTCAGGGCGGCCCGAGTGGCCGGGGCCCCGTAGGTCACTATCAGGTCCACCTCTACGGCCACCATTTTTCTGGCGGCGTTGCTCCAGGCCACCGGGTCCGGCCTGGGGCGTTGAAGCAGCACCTCCACCTCCCCCACTCTCTGCTTGAGAGCCCGAAGGAACGCCTCGTGCACCTGGCGGTAGTAGGGCACATCACCGGTGAAGATAATCCCTATGCTCTTGGCGTGGGAAAGGCCGGGAAAGCCCAGGAAAAGAAGGCCCAGAAGGAGAAGACCCCTGAGCAGCACTACCACCTCCTGGTAAACCTCAGAAGAATGCTCTGGGCTATGCCGTCCGAGACCTCGGGGTTTTCGGGGTTTTCCAGCCTGTCCTCGAAGTCCCTGTACTGGTAGCTCAGGGAAAGCTCCGTAGCCCTGGGCAGCCGGTAGGTGGCGCTAAGGCCCAGGAGGGTCTCGCTGATTTTCATCTCCGAGTAGGAGTCTATGTCCCTGGTGGCAGAAAAACCGGCCTCGGCCCTGGTGTAGGAAGCCTCGGCAGCAATGGACAGCCTCTCAAGGGGTCTGTAGCCCACCGAGGCCGTGTAGGTGCGGGCCTGGTCGGTGTAGGGCACATCCTCATCCAGGATGGCGGTGGGATAAGCGTCCAGATAGGCTATGTCCTGCTTCACCTTGTTGTGCCAGTAGCTGAAGCCCAGGGAAAAGTCCAGGTCCTCCCTGGGCAGGAGGCTCACATAGCAGGCAAACTGTTCCCTGAAGGCCTCCCGGTCCTGGGGCTCCCCGCCCGAGGGTGGGCTTGTGGTCTCTATGTGAATGTGCTCCCTGTCCTGCCATGTGGCGGCGTAGCTGGCAAAGGCGCTGAGCCACTGAAGGGGCGAGTAGTTCACCGACAAGGCCGCCTTGTGGGCAGAGTCAGGCCGGATGTTGTAGGCCGGCTCCTGGGTGTCCATGTACTGATACTTGAGCCTGAGCTGGAGGCCCTCTGCCGGCCTCAGCCTGGCATAGGCGCCCACGGTGCGCTCCGTGCTGGAGTCCTCCAGCTCCCACTCCTCAGCATGGCTGCGTTCGGTGTGCCTGTAGGAGGCATCCAGACCCAGGAGCACTCCCCTGGCAGCCCTCCACCGGGCGCTCAAGAGGAGGTAGTCTATTCGAGAGGAAATGGAGTTCCTGATGCCGCTTACTGCGCTGAAGTCATCAAAACCCAGATAATCATCGGGCAGGCTCTGGGGGTTTTCCCTGTCCCTCTGGATGTGGCGATACCTCAGGGCAATGCTCACCCTGGTATGGGGCATGAAGCGCACGCTGGCAGAGGCCAGGAAGTCGTCCGCCTCGGCGCCGCTGGTGGTGTTGTCCCTGTCGGCCTTCTGGAGGGTCAGGGAGGCCACCAGGCGGCCGGTGTAGGAGGTGTGAATCTTCACGGTGTTGGACGAGCCCTCAAGCTCAGGGATGACATTGTGGGGGTAGACCCCCTCGGAACGCTTGCCCCATACGGCATTGTAAAGGGCGCTCATTATGGCGCCCTCGCCCGGGTCAAAACTCCATCGGGAGAGCAGGACCTCAAGCTCCACGGGTCCCAGGTGGCTGTTTGCTCCCACGGCTATGTCCTGGTCCTGCCAATTGATGCTTCTAGGCTGGCTCACCCTCTTTTTGGAACCCTCGCCGTACCAGTAGGCGGTGCCCCCCATGAACCGCTGCTGCCTGCTGCCTTCCCTGTCCACCCAGGTGCCCTGGAGGAAGATATGCTGGGGGAACTCAGGAGCCTTGAACCTCAGCCTGGCAGCACCCAGCACCGCCATGATGCCGTACTGTGCTGCCCCATCCTGCACATCCACATCGGTGCCCACCAGCCGGATATTCTCCAGGTTGTGCCAAAGTCCCCTGGAGACCGCCCTGAAGAGCACCAGGTCCTTGTAGGCATAGCGGAGGTCTGTAAAGTAGTCCTTGCGGTTTTCAAGCTCAAGCTCCAGGTGCACCCTGTGGGGAAAGGGAAAGGCTATGAGGCTTCCGCCCAGGCTGACGGAGTTCTCCAGGAAGAGGTACTCGCCGGCCCTCCTGGAGCCCTCTGAGTCGGCCAGCCACAGGCCACCCCAAAGGGCATACCGGGGTGCTATCTCTGGGAACTCGTATATGGGAACCTCCACAGGCTCCTCGGCCTGCCCCGGCAGGGGAAGAAGCAGCAAGAGCACTATCGCCAGAGCCATAGTCCCCCTCATGCCGCTTCCGCTTCTCATTGGGTAAAGGTCCCCTCGCCCCCTGCCCCGGGCACATCGGTGCCATGTATCTGGCTGTGGCAGTCGGTGCACCGGGTGAAGTGGGCCTGCCTTGCCTCGGCCGTATCGGTGCTGTGGCCCTCGTGGCACTGAAGGCACAGGAAAGGCACCTTGACGTTAAGGAGGTAGTTGTTGGGGGAGCCGTGGTTGGCATGGCAGCCCAGGCAGTCCTCGGTGTTTTCCGCATGCTCGTACACATAGGGGCCGCCTTTTTCCCCGTGGCATCTCAGGCAGGTGGCCCGCACCGTTTCAGCCCTGAGCATCCTGGGAGAGCTTGTGCCGTGGGGCTCGTGGCAGTCGGTGCAGAACACCTTGGCCTCAGGCACCGGATGGCGGCTGGGAAGAGAGAACTCGGCCCTTACATTCTGGTGGCACTCGTAGCACATCTTGGCGGTCTCCTCGGGGTGCACGATGAGGTCCGGGCCGGCATGAATCCTGTGGCAGTCCGAGCAGGACACCTCGGCCATGGCATGGGCGCTGGAGCTCCAGTCGTGGAGGTTGAAGGTGGCATTGGCAGTGTGGCACTTAAGGCATATCAAGGAGAGGGCCCCGGCGGGCAGGGCCTTCAGGTCTATGAGGGTCTCGTACTTGCAGGCAAGCTCCTGGCCCTCGGCCTTGGCCTCCTGAACCTTCTCTGCCGTTATGCCCTCAATGGCCAGGCTTCCCGGGCCGTGGCAGCTTTCGCAGTCCACCAGGGGCAGCCCCGTCTCGGGAGAAAGCTGCGCCCCCATGGTGCTGGCCTCAAAGTCCCGTCTTATCTTGTCGTGGCTGTGGCAGGCACTGAGGCAGCGGTCGGTGCCCACATAGTCGGCATCGAAGCGGCCCACCACGAGGCGCTCGTACTCCTTTATGGGCATTATGGGCTTGGAAGTCTTCAGGGCCTCGCAGCCCCACAAGGCCAGCACCAGCAGCCCTATCAGCGCTGGCAGGGTGTGTCTCATCTCCTCGCCCCCTCAGAAATTTACAGACTATACAAAAGTCGCCAATCGCTTGTCAATAAAAATACATAGAAGTTTGCTGGTTTAGAAACCATTGGTATTCTCCTTTGACAATCGGCACCCTGTAGGTTTAACCTTTAGAGGATGCCAGAGGGCGGGGGCATAACCAGGGTAAGCCTCAGGGAGGCAAGAAAGAGGCTCGGGCTCATAAGGGCGGTTGCCACCCTGGTCATCGTCGTGCTCCTGGCGGTGGTGGCGGTGTATCACTTTGAGCCCCTCAGCGTAGTGCTCCACTTCATCCCCAAGGGCTCCATATCGGTCGTGGTGGGCATAGCCCTGGGGCTTAGTCTGGTGGGTGGCTATCTTTTCTGGATGCTCAGCAGGAGGCTCCTGAGGGAGCTGCAGTACTCCAGCTCCATGGTGGAGAAACTCCTGGCCCTCACCAGGGACATCCGGGAGGAGCTCTACGGCGACATCCTCCTGGAGAAGATAGCCGAGGCCTCCATGAGCCTTACTGGTTCAGAGGCCTCCAGCGTCCTCCTGAGGGAAGACGGCCAGCTGCGCTACAAGGTGGTAAAGGGGCCCAAGAGCCAGGAGCTACAGGGCAAGGCGGCCCATCAGACAGGTGTAGCCGCCTGGGTGCTGAGGCACAAGCAGCCCCTGCTCATAAACGACACGGCCTCGGAGGAAAGGTTCAACCCCAGTATGGATGCAGAAATCTCCTACCGCACCCGCCGCATCCTTTGTAGCCCCATGTTCACCAGGGAGGGCCCCGTGGGAGCCATCCAGGTGCTGAACAAGCCCACCCCCTACACCGAGTTTGACCAGGAGCTCCTGAGCTACCTGGCCGGGCATGCCGCCGTCTCCCTGGAACGGGCACGGTTTCACGAGGACCAGAGGAACTTTCAGATACACATCACCGACATACTTCTGGACGCCATAGACCGCTTCATACCGGAGAAACGGGGCCACTCAAGAAGGGTAGCCCAGTACGCCAACATGCTGGCGAAGGCCCTGGGGCTGCAGGAGGCCGAGAGGCGGAGGCTCTACTTCGCCAGCCTGCTTCATGACATAGGCTTCATGCGCATCCCCTTGGAGGAGCACTTCCAGAAATCCCAGTACATGAAGCACCCGGTCATCGGATACGAGATGCTCAGCCCCATCTCCTTTTACAAGGACATCGCCACCGTGGTGCTTCACCACCACGAGCGCTACGACGGCTACGGCTATCCCCAGGGGCTTAAGGGTGAGCAGATTCCCCTTCAGTCCCGCATAATCCACATAGCGGAGGCCTTTGACTCCATGGTCAGCAGGGTCTCCTACAAGATAGCCGTGAGCTTTGATGTGGCCATGGAGGAGCTTCTGCGCCACGCTGGCAGCCAGTTTGACCCTGCCCTGGTAGGGCGCTTCAGGGAGGTAGTGGAAAAGCCCTTAGAGTAAGTCCTGCAGTTCTCTCAGGATGGCCTCTCTGGTACTGCCCTGCCGGTAGTGCCTGAGAAGCCTTTGGGCCAACTGGCTGGCCCCTTGGTATGTAGCCCCCCTGGCCTGCTCCACCATGGCCCAGTCCTGCTTTGCCAGGAAGGCCCTGCAGGCCTCCTGCAGGGCCTTGCACAGCCGGGCCCTGGGTCCCCTGAGGTGGTAGAGGAAAAAGGCCAGCGAGCCGGCCCTTTCCCGCCGAATGATGAAGCTGAGCATGCCCTCGGGGCAGGTGTCGGCCAGGGTGTCCTTCAAGGCGTCAAGGAGCTGTGCCCCTTTGGCCAGGCCGCAGGTGCTGACAAGCTCCCTCCAGTCCGGGCCCAGCCTTTGGCCCTCTCGGGCCTCACCCACCTCGTGCCACAGGTAGGTCTCAAGCTCTGCCTCGGCCACCCTGGGGAGGAAGACCTCCGGGGCCTGCCCCGGTTCCACGCCGTAGAAGCCGAAGGCGGCCTTCAGGGCTCCCTGGGGCCGGGCCTCAAACTCCTGATAGGCACTCCAGAGCATCTGCTCTGCTACCTCCAGCCGTCCTATGATGGCCCCTTGCGAAAGCATGGCCGGAGAGGCTGCCAGGTCCCTGGCAAGCTCCCTGCCCAGGACATAGAACCTCAGGCCCTGAAGCTCTCCCTGCCTCTTCAGCTGGGCCAGAAAGAAGGTGGGCTTCCTGTGGATGCCGTAGCCGGCCCCGTACAGTAGTCCCCGGCCGCTCAGGGCCCGGTTTATCCCCTGGGTGTCGAAGGGCCCAAAACTCCTGCCCCCTATCCTTAGTGGCCTGAAGTCCCTTTCCGAAAGCTCCTCCCACAGGGCCTCCTTCCTGGCTATCCAGGGGCCCATCTCCTGGCTCCTGACCCTGTGCCAGGGCCTGAGGCCATGCTCTGACAGATACAGCTCCCTGAGCCTCAGGAGCAGCCCGCAGAGGGAAAACAGGCCCCAGAACCTGGCATCGGAGACATCGCAGTTGTACTTCACCTGCCCGATGAGCCCCTGGGTGGCCATGGCCCTTCTATGATAACACCGCCTGGGTTAAAATTAGCGTGAAATGAGGCATCTGAGGCTCACCCTTCAGTATGACGGTACGGCCTACCAGGGCTGGCAACGCCAGCGGCGAGGGCCCAGTATCCAGGCAACCCTGGAGGAGGCCCTGGGGAGGCTCACCCAGGAGCAGGTGCGGCTCCTTTCCGCAGGCCGCACCGACAGCGGCGTGCATGCCCTGGCCCAAGTGGCCAGCTTCCGCACCTCCTCGGCCCTGCCCTGCGAGACCGTGCACAGGGCCCTCAATGCCCTCCTTCCAGGGGACATCAGGGTCCTGGAGGTAAGGGAGGCGCCCCAGGACTTCCATCCCCGCTACAGTGCCAGAGGCAAGAGGTACTTTTATCTCCTGTCCCTGGCAGGGGAGGTGCCGGTGTTTCTCAGAAGATATGTATGGCAGCTCCGCCGCGGCCTCAATGTGGAGGCAATGAAGGAGGCTGCCCAGGGCCTTCTGGGAAGGCACGACTTTTCGGCCTTCAGGGCCTCGGGCTGCTGTAGCCGAAGCACCCTCAGGGAGCTCAGGCTCCTTCAGATAGAACCCCTCTGGGAGCTCTGCTTTGCCACGGTGCGGTTTGAAGGCCGCTTCCTCAAGATAACCCTGGAGGCCGATGCCTTCCTGCGCCACATGGCCCGAAACATCGTGGGCACCCTGGTGGAGGTGGGAAAGGGCAGGATGAGTCCCCAAGATGTGGCCTCGGCCATGGCCAAAAGGGACAGGACCCTGGCAGGTCCCACTGCCCCAGCCCAGGGGCTGTTCCTGGAGAAGGTGTTTTACTGATTCAGAAGCCTTCGGAGCCCGGCTATGCCGAGGTGCCAACTAAGTGGGAGGGCCTTCCTCCCTCTCCAGGGCCTCCAGGGCCTCCTGGCGCTCCTGGCAGTCCCTGCAGAGGATGGCAAAGGGCATCACCTTCAGCCTCTCCAGGGATATCTCCTCCCCGCAGTCCTCGCAGATGCCGTAGGTGCCCTCTTGTAGCTTCCTCAGGGCGGTGTCTATCTTGTTGAGGGTCTCCTTGTGCACGCTCAGCTTGCGGAATATCACATCGTCGGAGAGGTCCACCACCGACCAGTCCCCGTCGTCCAGGGCGGTCTCCACCAGCTGGCGGTTCTCGCCCCTTATGTACTTGGCCACCTCCTCCTTGGCCTCCCTGACGATGGCCTCCCTGCGCCTTATGAGCTCCTTCCTGAGGGCCTCCTGTCTTTCCTGGGCACCCTGCTTGCCGGAGGCCTTCCGGCCGGAGGCCTTCCTTGCCCGGGTGCCTTTGGCAGAGCTCTTCCTCCTGGGCATTACTGCTTCTGCTCCTGGGCAGGCTCCTTGGGAGGGGCCTCTCTGTAGACCTCCTGGATGCTCTGAACCTTTATGCCCGCCTGCTGAAGGGCCTTCTGGATGTCCACTGCCTTGGCGTCCTGCACCTTGAGGATATAGTTGATCTTCACCTCAGACCTCCATTATCTCCTTTTCCTTGCGCTGAAGTATCTCGTCTATCTTCTTTATATACTCATCGGTGAGTTTCTGGACCTCCTCCAGGGCCCGCTTGGTCTCGTCCTGGCTAATGTGCTCCTGCTTTTCCATCCTCTTCAGGGTCTCGTTGACATCCCTGCGGATGTTGCGCACCGCCACCCTGGCCTCCTCGGCCTTCTTGCGCACCAGGCGGACCAGCTCCTTCCTCCGCTCCTCCGTAAGAGGGGGTACCGGCACCCTTATCACCTTTCCGTCGTTGGTGGGGGTAAGGCCCAGGTCGCTCTTCATGATGGCCCTCTCTATGTCGGCGATGAGCCTGGGCTCCCAGGGCTGAATCACTATGAGCCTGCTTTCCGGCACGCTGAGGGCCGCCACCTGCTTCAAGGGGGTGGGGGCGCCGTAGTACTCCACCGTTATGCCCTCCAGCAGGCCCACCGAGGCCCTGCCCGTGCGCACCGAGGCAAGCTCCCTGCGGAAGGACTCCACGGCGCCTTCCATCCGCTTTGCGGTCTTATTTCTTAGCTCCCTTTGCATCAGCAGCTATAGTGGTGCCCACCCTTCTGCCCATGACCAGGGCCTTTATGCTGCCGGGTTTTCTGAGATTAAATACCACAATCGGCATATGGTTGTCCATACATAAACTTATGGCGGTGGAGTCCATCACCCCCAGGCCCTTCTTAAGCACATCTATGTAGGAGAGCCGGGAGTACTTCTTGGCCTGGGGCTCCTTCTGGGGGTCGGCGGAGTAGACCCCATCCACCTTGGTGGCCTTCAGGAGCACCTGGGCCCCAATCTCCATGGCCCTCAGGGCGGCAGCCGTATCGGTGGTGAAGAAGGGGTTGCCCGTGCCCGCGGCGAATATCACCACCCTGCCCTTCTGCAGGTGCCTGACCGCCCTTCGGCGGATGTAAGGCTCGGCCAACTCCCTCATCTCAATGGCCGAGAGCACCCTGGTGGGCACCCCCAGGGCCTCCAGGGCGCTCTGAAGGGCCAGGGAGTTTATGACCGTGGCCAGCATGCCCATGTAATCGGCCGTAGCCCTGTCCATGCCGTAGGTGCTGGCCTGCACCCCCCGGAACATGTTCCCCCCGCCTATGACCACGGCCACCTGGGCCCCCGTGTCGTAGGCCTCCTTGAGCTGTCTGGCTATGTAGGCAAGGGTCTGGGGCTCTATCCCGTAGGGGGCGGAGCCCATAAGGGCCTCCCCACTCATCTTCACCAGCACCCTCTGGTACCGGGGCTTACTCCTGGCTTGTCTCGCCAAGCTGAAACCTCACAAACCTTCTTACCACAATGTTTTCCCCCAGCTTGGCGATCATGGAGTTCACCAGGTCCTGCACCGTCTGCTTCTGCTGGGGGTCCTTCACAAACACCTGCCGCATGAGACAGACCTCGGAGAAGAACTTCTCCAGCCTGCCCTGGAGGATCTTCTCCTGCACATGCTCGGGCTTGTCCTTTATCTGGGCCCGGTAGACCTCTTGCTCCTTGTCGAGCACTTCCTGGGGCACATCCTGAGGCCTTATGTACTGGGGTGCGGCTGCCGCTATGTGCATGGCCAGGTCCTTGACCAGGGCCCTGAAATCCTCGGTGCGGGCCACGAAGTCGGTCTCGCAGTTGACCTCCAGGAGCACCCCTATCCTGTCCATGTGCACATAGGAGCCGATGAGGCCCTCCGAGGCCGTCCTGGCGGCCTTCTTCTGGGCCTGGGCCAGCCCCTTCTTCCTCAGCAGCTCCACGGCCTTGTCCATGTCGCCCTGGGCCTCGCTGAGGGCCCGCTTGCAGTCCATCATGCCTGCTCCGGTGCGCTCCCTCAGGGTCTTGACCATCTCTGCGGTAATGCTCATTGTGCGGTCTCCTCCTTGGGTTCTTCCTGGGTGGCCTCGGAAACGGCTGTCTCTGGGGGGGCCTCCTCCGGGGCCCCCTCCTCCTGGACGGCCTGGGCCTCTTCGGCCTCGGCCAGCTGCTTCTGCAGGGCCTCCTTGCCCTCCAGCACGGCGTTGGCCATTCGGGAGGATATGAGGTTGATGGCCCTTATGGCGTCGTCGTTTCCGGGTATCACATAGTCTATCTCGTCGGGGTCGCAGTTGGTGTCCACGATGGCCACAATGGGGATGCTGAGCTTCCTGGCCTCGGCCACCGCTATGCGCTCCTTCCTGGGGTCCACTATGTAGACGGCCCCTGGCAGTTCGGGCATGTCCTTTATGCCCCCCAGGTTGCGCTCAAGCTTTTCCTTCTGCTTCTGCAGCCTTGCCGCCTCCTTTTTGCTCAGGCGCTCCATGGTGCCGTCCTCCTGCATGGCCTCCAGGGCCCTGAGCTTCTCTATGCTCCTCTGGATGGTGCGGAAGTTGGTAAGCATGCCGCCCAGCCACCGCTGGTTGACATAGAAGACCCCGGCCCGCTGGGCCTCGTTGGCTATGGCCTCCTGGGCCTGCTTCTTGGTGCCTACAAACAGTATGGGCTTGCCATCCTGGGCGGTCTGCCGGAGGAAGTTGTAGGCCTCCTCAAGCCCCTTGATGGTCTTCTGCAGGTCAATGATGTAGATGCCGTTTCGCTGCCCGAAGATGTACTTGCGCATCTTCGGGTTCCAGCGCTTTACCTGATGGCCGAAGTGGACCCCGGCCTCCAGGAGCTCCTTCATAGTGGCTACCATGGAAGAACCTCCTTGTGCTGGTTTTTCGCCCTCGCCCCTCTGCCCCACACTTGCCCACGGGCAAGACCAGCAGGGCAGCCCTGATGTGGGGGGCGTGCGTGCTTTAATGCCAGTTGAACACTTTAACACAGGGGGCGGGGTTTTGCAACCTGCCCGGCCCCGTTATGGTAAAATCCCTCGTCATGATAGGGCTGATTACCGCCGTGCCCCAGGAGGCGGGGCTGCTCCTTGAGCAGCTTCGGGGCCCAAGACAGGACGGCCCCCTTCTGAGGGGGCTCCTTCAGGGGAGAGAGACGGCCTGTGTATGCTCAGGCGTGGGTGTGGCCAATGCCGCCTGGGCTGCCACGGTGCTGGCGGAGCGGCTCAGGCCCAGGCTCTTGGTAGTGCTGGGCACAGGGGGGGCCTACCCGGGCTCAGGTCTTAGGCCCTGCCAGGTGGTGGCCGCCGAGGCGGAGGTGTACGCCGACTCAGGGGCCGGCAGGGAGGGGATGAAGGCCCTGGGACTTGCGCTCCTTGAGAAAGGCCCTAGGCGCTTCTTCAACGAGTTTCCCCTCTCCAGGGCACCCCTGAAGCTCCTCAGAAAGGCCCTCCCCCAGGTCAAGACTGCCAGATTTGCCACGGTATGCGCCTCCTCCAGGGGCCCCTCCAGGCCCAGGAGGCTGAGGGAGGCCTACAATGTGCAGGTGGAAAACATGGAGGGCGCAGCGGTAGTGCAGGTAGCCCTGAGGTATGGCATCCAGGTGCTTGAGCTCAGGGCCATCAGCAACAGGGCCGGCAGGGCCCCCCACAGGGCAGTCCTCGGGAGGGCCGCCCTGGCATGCCAGGAAGCCCTACTTGAGCTCCTCAAGCACCTGCCTTAGGGTGTCCATCAACTGCCGTACTGCCTGAAGGAAGTCTTCCGCCCCCAGCAACGCCCCTGAAAGGGCCACGGCATCGGCGCCGGCCTCCAGGGCATCCTTCAGGTTCTCAGGCCCTATTCCGCCGATAGCCACCACGGGCATTCCCACCTTGGCCTTGACCTCCCTGATGAGTCCCGGCCCTCTCGGGGGGCCGGCCTCCTTGGTGGCGGTATGGTATATGGGGCCTACGCCGATGTAGTCGGCCCCTTGGGCCTTAAGGGCCTCCTCAACGCTGTGGGTGGAAAGGCCGATGAGCCTTCCCCCCATAAGGGCTCTGGCCTCCCTCAAGGGGAAGTCCTCCTGGCCCAGATGCACCCCATGGGCCCCTATGGCCAGGGCAAGGTCCGGGTAGTCGTTGACCACGAGGGTGGCCCCGTAGCGCTCTGTAAGCTCTCTCAGGGAGAGGCCCAGGCGATAAAGCCGCCTCCTGCAGAGGCCCTTGTGCCTAAGCTGCACCCACCTTATGCCCCCCTCCAAGGCAAGCTCCACGGTCTGCTGGATGCTGAGCTCGGGATGGGGGCCGGTAATGAAGCACACCCCACCGAGGTAGAGGCGCTCAGTGCTCTGCATTGAGTGTTTCTACGAACCCTGTGTCGAAGTCCCCCTCCAGGAAGCCCCGGTGGGCAAGCACCCGTCGGTGAAACGGTATGGTGGTCTTGATGCCCTCTACGATGAACTCCTCCAGGGCCCTCCGCATCCTGGCCAGGGCCTCCTGTCTGTCTCGACCGTGGGCAATGAGCTTGGCCACCAGGGAGTCGTAATGCGGGGGCACGACCCAGCCTGCGTAGGCAGCGGTGTCCACCCTTATGCCCGGACCTCCGGGGGGACAGAACTGTTCAATCCTTCCCGGGCTGGGGACAAACCTTATGGGGTCCTCGGCATTTATCCGGCACTCAATGGCTGCCCCCTGGGGCCTGTGCACCTTCTCCTGGAGCTCCAGGGGCAGGCCCGCCGAGACCCTAAGCTGCTCCTTCACGATGTCCACCCCCGTGACCATCTCCGTCACGGGGTGCTCCACCTGCACCCTGGTGTTGAACTCCACGAAGTAGGCGTGGCCCTCGGGGCTTATGATGAACTCCACCGTGCCGGCGTTGTGGTACCCAATGGCCTTGGCCGCCTTCACCGCCAGCTCTCCCAGACGCCTCCTGAGCTTTTCCGATACGAAGGGGGAGGGGGCCTCCTCTATGAGCTTCTGGTGGCGCCTCTGGATGGAGCACTCCCTTTCTCCCAGGTGGACCACCGTGCCCTTCTGGTCGGCCAGAATCTGCACCTCCACATGGCGCACCTTGGGAATGTATCTTTCCACATAGAGCTCCCCTGAGCCGAAGGCCGTAAGGGCCTCCCTCTGGGCCTTGTAAAAGGCCTCGGTGAGCTCCGCCTCGTGGGCCACTATCTTCATGCCCTTTCCGCCACCTCCCAGGGAGGCCTTCAGCATCACCGGGTAGCCGACCTTCCTGGCCACCTTTCGGGCCGCCTCGGCATCCTGCACCGGGCCGTCGCTTCCCGGCACCACGGGGATGCCCCTCTTGCGCATGAGCTGTCTGGCCTTGGCCTTGTCCCCTCCTAGCCTGATGGCCTCCGGGCTGGGCCCTATGAACACTATGCCGCTGGTGGCACAGGCCTCGGCGAACTGGGCGTTTTCGGCCAGAAAGCCGTAGCCCGGATGAATGGCCTCGGCATCGGTAATTTCCGCAGCGGTAAGGATGGCCGGAATGTTCAGGTAGCTCTGCTCGGGGCTGGCCGGGCCAATGCAGACCGCCTCGTCGGCCAGCCGCACATGCAGGCTCTCCTTGTCCACATCGGAGTACACCGCCACGGTGCGCACCCCCAGCTCCCTGGCCGCCCTTATCACCCTGAGGGCAATCTCCCCTCGGTTGGCTATGAGAATCTTTCTGAACACAGGGGGGCTCAGGAGGCAGGCTCTATGAGGAACAGGGGTTCGCCGTACTCCACGGGCTGGCCGTTTTCCACCAGCACCTTCACCACCGTGCCCTCCACCTCGGACTCTATCTCGTTCATAAGCTTCATGGCCTCTATTATGCAGAGCACCTGGCCCTTCTTTACCCTGTCGCCCTCCTGGACAAAGGGCTCTGCATCAGGGGAAGGGGCCCTGTAGAATGTGCCCACCAGGGGGGCGGTAACGGTCAGCAGGCGCTGGGCCTCCTCGGGGCTCTGGGCCTCCTCTGCCGCAGGCTCCCCCCCGGGGGCCTGCACCTGCAGGGGCCCGAAGGGGCGCTCCCTCCTTAGGCGCACCTTCATGCCCTCTTTCTCTATCTGAAGCTCCGTTATGTCCGTATCCTTCAGGAGCTCCACCAGGGCCTTTATGAGCTCAAGCTCCATCTTGCTTACCTCACTCTTTCCACATACTCCCCTGTGCGGGTATCCACCTTTATTACATCCCCTTCGTTGATGTGAAGAGGCACCTTGATGGTGGCTCCTGTCTCCAGTGTGGCAGGTTTTGAGCCCCCCTGGGCGGTGTCGCCCTTGAAGCCGGGCTCCGTCTGGGAGACCTGAAGCTCCACGAAGGTGGGTAGCTCCACCCCGATGGGCGAGTCCTTGTAGATGAGCACCAGGACCTCGGTGCCCTCCTTTAGGAACCTCCGTGCCTGGCCCAGTTGTTCCTCCGAAAGGGGCACCTGCTCGTAGCTCTCGGTGTCCATAAAGTAGTACAGGCCGTCCTGGTAGTAAAGGTACTGCATCTTCTGCTCCCTGAGCCCCGGGGGCTGAAACCTCTCCCCCGCCCTGAAGGTCTCCTCAAAGACCGCTCCAGTGATGAGCCCCCTGAGCTTGGTGCGCACGATGGCCCCTCCCCGCCCCATCTTCACATGCTGAAAGTCCAGTATCTCGCAGGGCTGTCCCCTGTGCTCAATCTTCAAGCCCTTCCTGAAGTCCGCCGTGGAAATCATCCCTTTCTCAAGTACCTCCTAAGTGCCAACGGGTCCCTGGGCAGATGAGTAAGCACCGAGGGCCCCGAAGGACCCAGGTACACCATGTCCTCCAGTCTCAGGCCCCCTTGGCCCAGTAGATACACCCCTGGCTCAATCGTAAAGACCATCCCCTGCCTCAGGGGGGCTCTGCCCTGGGGGCTCAGCCGGGGAAGCTCGTGGACCTGAAGCCCCACTCCATGGCCCAGGCCGTGGCCGAAGTGCTCCCCATAGCCTGCCTTTTTTATAACATCTCTGGCCGCCTTGTCAATCTGGGCCCCTGTGGCCCCTGGCCCGAGGGCCCGAAGGGCTGCCCTCTGGGCCTGCCTAAGAAGCCTGGCCAGGGCCAGCCACCTCTGGGCCCCCGGGCCTGGAGAAAGAAGCACCCTGGTCATGTCGGAGCAGTAGCCCCCTACCCTGGCCCCCCAGTCAATGAGGAGCACCTCCCCGGGCCGAAGCCTCCGCTCCGTAGCCCTGGCATGGGGCAAGGCAGCATTGGGGCCCGAGGCCACCACGGGCTCAAAGGGCAGGGCCTCGGAGCCAAGCTCCAGGAGGGCCTCCTTCAGAAGCACACAGAGGCGCCGCTCCTGAACCCCAGCCCTTACGGCGGGAAGCACCCTTACAAAGGCCTCCTCGGCCACTCTTATGGCCTTGCGGATGAGGGCAAGCTCCTCCTGGTCCTTCTGGGCCCTCAGGGACTCCACCAGCCCCCTGGTGGGCACTAACTTGAGGTTCAGCCTCCTGAGCCGCTCATAGGCCTTGTAGGTGATGGTCTCCTCAAAGCCCAGCCTTGAGTAGCCCCGAAGTAGCCTTCTCAGGCTTGCCAGGGGGCTGCCCTTTGAGAGCACGGGCCTGACCTGGGGCATAAGCTCCCTCTGGGCCTGTTGGATGTAGCGGGCGTCGGTAAGGAGAAACGCCTCCCGGGGCAGTACCAGAAGGAGGGCCCAGGAACCGGTAAAGCCGCTGAGGTAGCGGATACTCTCCAGGCTGCCTACCAGCAGGGGCCCCTTGATAAGGCCCCTCAGGGCCTTGAGCCTTTCAGGGTATGGGCTCAATCTGCAAGCTCTGCCGCCGCCTTCAAGGCCAGGGTATAGCTCAGGGGGCCGAAGCCGCTTATCTGCCCCCGGGCCACGGGGGCCAGAAGGGAGCGGTGGCGGAACTCCTCCCTGGCGTATATGTTTGACAGGTGCACCTCTATGGTGGGCTTGCCCACTGCCTCCACGGCATCCCTGAGGGCCACGCTGGTATGGGTGTAGGCCGCGGGGTTTATGATGAGCACATCGTAGTCGGCCCGCTGGATGCGCTCCAGAATCTGGGCCTCAGAGTTGGACTGCCAGCACTGAAGCTCAAGCCCCAGCTCCTGGGCCAGTCCCTTCAGGGCCTGGTCAATCTCCTCCAGGGTCTTTGAGCCGTAAAGCCCGGGCTGCCTCCTGCCCAGGAGGTTAAGATTGGGACCGTGAATCACCAGTACCCGCTTCGGCAAGACCCGAGGCCCTCCCCTACTCCTTTACCCTGTAGCCTGCCCTGCGCACCGCATCCCTGAGGGCCTGGGGCCCTGCCTGAGCCTCGTCATACTCCACCTTGGCCCAGCCTATTTCCACCTGGGCGTCCTTGACCCCGGGGGTCTCCAGCAGGGCCTTCCTTACGGCCATAGCGCAGTGCTGACAGCTCATCCCCTCTATCCTGAGTTCCAGCTCGGCCATGGACAGATACCTCCCTTTTAGAGAAATTCCGGCTCCAGCCTGGGTGCCAGGCTCTTAAGGACGAACCTGCCTTTGCCATAGTTGCCCTCGGGCCTTATGACCAGGGCCAGGTAGTACTCGGGCACTATCTTGCGCATCAGGATGCCGCAGACATCGGAGACAATGGAGAACTCCTTGGCCTCCCCCAGCCCCAGGTCCTCAGCGGCCATGTTGATGTCCTTTATCATCTGGGAGGCCTCGGCCCCCAGGTCCTCCAGGTCCAGGAGCTTCTGGCCCTGGGAGTACTCGGCCACGGGGATGCCGTCGGCCCCGATAATAAGAGCTGAGACGGCACCCTCCACCCTCTGCACCGCCTCCTTAAGCGCCTCGGTGAAATTCATCCCGCCTCGCCTTTATGCCCTGAAGAAAGGCCTCCAGCCTGCGGGCCTTCACCAGGGGCTCCTGCGCGGTAAGCCTGAGCAGCATCTTGAGCTCCTCAAGCCTCTGCCTGAGGAGCGAATTTGAAGGCTCCCGGGAAAGCAGCCTCTTTAGCATCATGTAGGCCTCGGGCAGCTCATCCTTGCCTATGAGGGCCTCCACCTCTGAAAGCCCCTCCTTCGGGGCCTCCCCCGAGGGGGCAGCCTCGGCCTCGGGGCTCCCCACCCGGGACGCCTCGGCCTGGGGCTCAAAGGAGGGTTCCTCTGCCACAGGGGCCTCTTCCACCTCCAGAGCATCCTCCGCCGTGGCCTCCAGCACCTCCCCTTCTGCCTCCTCCAGGACCTCTGCCTCGGCCTCCCGGGCCTCAGGGCCTTCTTGGGCAAAGGACGTGGGCTCAAGGACCTCCTCCATGGAGGGGGCCTGCTGCGACTGTAGCTCGCTAAGCATCTGCTGGGCCTCCTCGTCCATGGGGTTGAGCCTGAGTACCGCCCTAAGGGCCTGCCTGGCTGCCTCCTGCCTGCCCTCCTGAAGGTAAAGCTCTGCCAGCTTGCGCTGGGCATAGAGGTTGTCAGGAACGGCCCTTACCACCTCCTCAAACTCCTTGAGGGCCTCGGCCTTCTGGCCCATCTGAAGATACAGCTTTCCCAGGGCCACCCTGGCGCTGGCGTAGTTGGGCTGCGCAGAAAGCCCCGCCTTCAGCACCTGCAGGGCCTCCTGGAGCCTTCCGGCCTTCCTCAACTCCTCTGCCACAGGAACAAAGAGCCTTGAGGTGGGCTCCCTCAGAACCTTTTCCTTCAGCCTTTCCAGGTCTTCAGCCATTGGTAAATTTTAACCCAGGAGCCTCAAATGTCAAGTTTTCAAGGCCTTGTAGCGGTCCAGCACCTCGTAGGCCACCTCCTCCTTGCTCAGAAGAGGCAGCTCCACCTTGCCGCCCCACCGGTCCAGTATCACCACCTTGTTGGTCTCCGAGTCAAAGCCAGCCCCTGGTTCAAGTACATCATTGAATACCACCATGTGAAGCCCCTTGGCCCTGAGCTTCTCCTCAGCCCTGCCCACCATGGGCCCTGCCTCAGCAGCAAATCCAACGAGAAAAATTCCCTTTCTTTTCTTGGAGATATCAGCCAGAATGTCAACAGTTGGTTTAAGTTTGAGAGCTAACTTTCCTGTTTTTTCAATTTTTTTCTCCTCAGGATATGGTGAAAAGTCTGCCACCGCGGCGGCCATGAGGAGGGCGGAGGCCTGGCGGGTGTGCTGAAGGACCGCCTGGTGCATCTGGGTGGTGGTCTCTACACTGACGGTGTGGGCCCCAGGGGGTGGGGGCAGGGAGGTGGGGCCTGTGATGAGGCTCACCTGGGCGCCCCTTCTTAGGGCCACGGTGGCCAGGGCGTAGCCCATCTTGCCGCTGGAGCGGTTGGAGATGAACCTGACGGCATCCAGGGGCTCGCGGGTGGGCCCCGCGGTGATGACCAGGTGGTGGCCTTTCAGGTCCTGGGGGCTGAGGGCGGCCCTGGCGGCCTCCAGGATGCGCTCCAGGCTGGCCATGCGGCCTATGGCCTCGGCGCCGCAGGCCAGGGGGCCCTTCTCAGGGGGCACCTCCTGGACGCCGGCCTCCTGGAGGCGCCTGAGGTTTTCCCTGAACAGGGGGTTTTCGTACATCCTGTAGTTCATGGCCGGGGCTATTATGGCCGGGCCCCTGAAGGCCAGGAAGGTGGTGCTCAGGGCGTCCTCGGCCAGGCCCAGGGCCAGCTTTGCTATGGTGTTGGCCGTAGCTGGGGCGATGATAAAGAGCTGGGCCTGCTCGGGCAGGCTCACATGGGCCAGGGGCTCCTGGAAGAGTTCCACGAGGGGCTTCTGCCCTGTGGCCAGCTGTATTGAAAGGGGGGTTATGAATTTATGGGCGGTGCTGCTGAGGACTGCCCGCACCTGGGCACCCTCTTCTCTTAGGCGCCGGGAAAGCTCCAGGGCCTTGTAGGCGGCAACGCTGCCAGTTATGCCCAGCAGTATGGAGCTATTCTTCAGAGGGCTCCTGCTCTTCACCCTTTTGTTCGCCGAAGAGCTCCTCCAGCTCGGCCTGCTTTTCGCCCTCCCGCTCGTGCAGATACACCCTCAGGTCGCGCTCCAGCTCGGTAAGCTCCTCCTCCTTGGTCCTGAGCCTTTCGGCCTCCAGGAGCTTCCTGAGGTCGTACTTCTTGGCCTCCTCCAGGGCCTGGCGGGCCTCCTCGCCCACCAGGAACTCCAGCTTCTCCTGCACGGCCTCCAGGAGGGCGACGGTGCTGACCTTCTGGCACTTCTCGTCCACCTTGGGCCTGGCCCCCAGGGAAAGCTCCCTGGCCCTCTGGGCAGCTATTACCACCAAGCGGAACCGGCTGTCTATCTTGTCCTTGTCAAACTCCAGGGGCAGAGAGATTATATCCATGCCTTGGGCTCAACCTCCTTGGGCAAAGAATGTGTCCTCAACCCACTGGGGGTTGATGCGGGCCAGCCTTCTGGCCAGCACCACGGCCCGAAGGGCCTCCACGGCCTCTTCAAGCCTATCATTTACTATAACATAATCGTACAGTTTGTAGTGCCTCAGCTCCTGGAGGGCATTGCGGAGCCTCAGGGCAACCTCTTCGGGGGCCTCGGTGAGCCGCCCCTGCAGGCGCTCTCTCAGGGCCTGGAGCGAAGGGGGAAGCACGAATATGTAAACCACCTGGCCTTTAAAGGCCTCCTCCTGCCTGAGCCTCTGGGCCCCTTGGACATCAATGTCCAGGAGGACATCCAGGCCGCCCTGGAGCATCTCCCGGAGCTTCCGCCGGGAGGTGCCGTAGAGGTTTCCGTGCACCCGGGCCCACTCCAGGAATTCGCCCCTCTGGAGCATTTCCTCAAACTCCTGGCGGCTTACGAAGTAGTAGTGCATACCGTGTTGCTCGTTGGCCCTGGGCCTCCGGGTGGTGTAGGACACCGAAAGGGCCAGATTGGGCACGCTTCTTAGGAGGTGTTCGCACAGGGTGGTCTTGCCTGCCCCTGAGGGGGCCGAGACCACGAAGAGGTTTCCGCCCCTGAGGTACCTACTCTGCATCCTCTTGGGCAGCCCTGCCGCTGAGGCGTTGGGTAATGGTCTCTGCCTGAAGGGCGCTCAGGATGACATGGTCGCTGTCGGTGATGATTATGGAGCGGGTGCGCCTGCCCTCGGTAGCGTCTATGAGCTTGCCCCTCTGCCGGGCCTCCTCCCTGAGGCGCCTTATGGGGGCGGAGCCAGGGGTGACCACTGCCACCACCCTGGAGGCCGCCACCACATTGCCAAATCCTATGTTGACCAACACTGCCGGCCTGTCGGTCTTCATTGCAGATTCTGCACCTGCTGCCTCATTCTTTCCACCTCGGTCTTGAACTCTATCACCCTTTCAATAATCTCCATGTCCTGGCTCTTGGCCCCAATGGTGTTGGCCTCCCTGTGAAGCTCCTGAAGGATGAAGTCCAACTGTCTGCCTATTGTATCATCGCTGGAGAGGATTTTCCTCATCCTCTGAAGATGGGCCTGAAGGCGCACCAGCTCCTCGGTTATGTCGGCCCGCTCGGCCAGGAGGGCCGCCTCCTGGGCCAAGCGGGCCTCCTCCAGGGGCTGCTCCTGGCACAGGTGCCTGAGCCTTTCCCCCAGGCGCTCCCTTATGTCCTGAAGGGCCCGGGGCAGGCGCTCCCTCATTGCCCGAAGAAGGCCCTCCAGGCCTTGAAGTCTCTGGAGGATGTCCTCCTGGATAGCCTGTCCCTCCCTGAGGCGCATCTGGAGCACCCCTTGGAGGGCCTCCTTCAGGGCCCCATAGAGGGCCTCGGTGTAAAGCTCCGTCCTTTCCTGGATGAAGAATTCCTTGAGCCTAAGCAGCTCGGCCAGGCCCACGGGGCCCGCAAGGCCCAGCTCGGAGCTCAGCTGGCTGAGGGCCTCATAGACCTCCTTGGCCGCTGTGGGCTCCAGCTGAAGGCCCTGCCGGCCGGGGCGCAGGGTTATGTAGATGTCAAACCTTCCCCTGCTGAAGAGTTCCCTCACCATCTGGCGCACCCTGAGCTCATGCTCGGCAGAAACTCCCTGGGGAAGCCTCACATGGACATCCAGGTAGCGGTGGTTCAGGGAGCGCACCTCCACCCTGAAGTCCCCCTGCTCGGAAGTCCCGAACCCTGTCATCCCTTGCAGCATGGCCTTAAGAAATATAAGGCAGGCCGGGGAGTTAGTCAAACAGGGCCTTGCGGACGGCCGCCCTGCTGAGGCACTTCAAGGCTGCCCTTTCCAGGGCCTTGGGGTTCAGGGCCTCCAGGTAGGGCATCACTCCCCAGAGAGGCACTCCCGAAAGCTCCTTCAGCACCTCGGGGTTGGTCCGCTCGGCCTCGGTCCCCCTGGGCGGGGCGTGGTAGTTGAGCACCAGGCCTGCCACCTGCAGACCCCATTGCCTGGCGCACTGCAGGGTAAGCAGGGTATGGTTGATAGTGCCCAGGGAGGCCCTGGCCACCACCACCAGGGGAAGGCCCAGCTCCCTGGCCAGGTCTGCCACAAAGAGCCCCTTTGCCAGGGGCACCAGGAGTCCACCCACCCCCTCCACCACCATGACCTCATACCGGGTTGAAAGCTCTATGAAGGCCCTCTTAAGTGCCCCGAGCCGGATTCTCACCCCTTCCTGCCTGGCAGCCACCAGGGGGGCCAAGGGGGCCTGCAGGGTATAGGGCACCACCTGGCTGAGGGGCTCGGCCATCTGGGCCGCTTCCTTCAGAAAGAGCCCGTCGGCAGGAAGCAGGCTTCGGCCCTGCCTCTGGCAGCCGCTTTCTACGGGCTTCATGGCCCCTGCCTTAAGCCCCAGGGCCTGAAGCACCTTGAGAAGGGCCACCGCCACAACGGTCTTTCCCACCCCCGTGTCGGTGCCGGTTATGAAAAACCCCTTGCTCATCTTCTGCACCTTCCCCTGGCAGTGGTGCGTCGGCCCCCGCTCACAGCAGTCTGGACTCAAGGGCCAGCACCTGCCCGGTCACATCTTCCAGCTCAAGCAGGCAGGCCACGGAGCGGGCCACCTGCCGGGGTTCCGAAAGCCTCCCAAGAAGGCTTTCCGCCTGGGCCCTCCTCATGCCCTCCGGCGAGGCCCTGCCCATAGGGGTGTCCATGTAGCCCGGAAGCATGGCATTGACCCTCACCCCTCGGGGGGCCAATTCCCTGGCCAGGGCCTTGGTCAGGCCCACCACCGCCGCCTTTGAGGCCGCATAGGCCGCCTGTCCCCTGGCCCCCTTAAGCCCCACATAGGAGGCGATGTTAAGCACATGGGCCGGGGGCTCAAGGAGCTCCAGGCAGGCCCTTATTACATTGAAGCAGCCCGTAAGGTTGACCCTCATCAGCTCGTCCCATTTGTCCGGGCCGGTCCTTAAAAGCAGCTCGTTGAGGCCCAGGCCTGCGCAGTTGATGAGGGCATTGAGCCTTCCCCACCTGTCCTTGAGCCTCCTGGCCATCTGCCGAACCTCCTGGGGGCTTCCTACATCCGCCCTCAGGGCCATGGCCCTGTCCGGGCCGAAGCTTCTAAGGAGCTTTTGGACTGCCTCCTCGTCCCGTTTGTAATTGAGTGCCAGCAGCCAGCCCCTTCGGTGGAGCTCCTCTGCCAGGGCCCTGCCCAGCCCCCCGGTGGAGCCTGTTATGAGGGCTATGAGGGGCCTCCTGGGCCTTTCCTCCGAGCCCAACGCCGTCTTAAAGGAGGGCCTCCAGGGCCTCGGCCACCTCCTCGGGGCTCACTACGGAGCCGCCGGGTCTGCCGTGAAACTCCACCCGGGCGGGGCTTGAGCAAAGGGCAAGCCTCACATCCTCCACCATCTGGCCCGCGTTGAGTTCAAACACGATGAACTTCCCCACTCCCTCCGCTACAAGCTCCCTGAGGGCCAGGGCAGGAAAGGGAAAGAGGGTTATGGGCCTGAAGAGCCCCACCCTGTGGCCCTCAGCCCTGAGGCTCTGTACCGCCTGAAGGGCCAGCCTGGCCCCTATGCCGAAGGCCACCACCATGGCCCGGGCCCCTTCGTGGTGGTAGCAGGCATGGCGGGCCTCCCGCTGCATGAGGCGGTACTTCTGTTGAAGATGGCGGTTCCTCTGCTCCAGCTCCCCGGGGCCCATGAAGAGGGACTTTATTACATTTGGTTTCCTGCCCTTTGAGCCCGTGAGGGCCCAGGGTTTGTCCGGGGGACTGCCCCTGTAAGGAGAGGGCTCCACTGGCTCCATCATCTGGCCCAGCACCCCGTCGGCCAGGAGCATCACGGGGTTTCGGTACTCGTCGGCCTTGTCAAAGCTCAACATGGTGAGCTCCCAGAGCTCCTGGACGCTGAAGGGCGCATACACCAGGAGACGGTAGTCCCCATGGCCTCCGCCCTTGGTGGCCTGGAAGTAGTCCGCCTGGCTGCCGGAGATGTTGCCCAGCCCCGGCCCCCCCCGCTGCACATTCACCACCACGGCAGGAAGCTCGGCCGCCGCCAGGTAGGACAGGGCCTCCTGCATGAGGCTCACCCCGGGGCTTGAGGAAGTAGTCATGGCCCTGGCCCCCGCAGCCGAGGCCCCATAGACCATGTTTATGGCCGAAAGCTCGCTCTCGGCCTGCACAAACACCCCTCCCGCCTGGGGCATGCGCCAGGACATGTACTCGGGTATCTCGTTCTGGGGGGTTATGGGATAGGCGGCATAGAAGCGGCAGCCGGCCTGCACTGCGGCCTCGGCCACAGCCTCGTTGCCCCTCAGTAGCGTCCTTTTCATTTACTCAGATTATACACCTGGGGGCGCACATCCTGCACGTTGTAGACATCCTTGCGCAGGGCTATGGTGAGGGCCTGAGGATTGAGGAGGCCCTCCTTGGTAAGTAGCTTGGCGGCCAGCCGGGCATTAAGCTCCGTGGGGGAGACATCGGAAAGCTCCGGCACGATGTATATGCCCTCCTCGCCGTAGTCCTCGGTAAGGCCGGCATAGAAGTCCTCCAGGCAGCGCCCTATGTAGCCACCCCCTATGAGCACCTTGGGGGCATCTACCGCCGCCAGGAACTCCACCAGGGCTGCCAGCTCGGCATCCCTCAGGTAGCCCCTGGTGGCCGAGCGGCTTTCCAGGTACAGGACCGAGGGGGACTCGTTGGTCACCTCGTTGAGATACCTGGTGTACTCGTCCGGCCCCTTGCGGTACACATAGCCCTTGTAGCGCTTGTACCGCCTGGGCAGGATGAGAATTACCAGCTTTCTCTGGGTGGAGGCGATCTCCAGGAAGTCCCTGGTGCGCCGCTCCTGGGCCTGAAGCAGGGCCATCTCGGCATCCCTGGGAGGAAGGGCCAGGAGCCTCTCCACTACATTGCGCTCCTCCTGGGGGCCGCCCCTCAGCCTCTGGGCATGGAAGAAGCTGAAAAAGGCCGGATGCACCAGGATGTAGACCCCCTCTGGAGCCACATACCTCTTGTAAAAGGGATATTCCCTGTAGTTGATGGTCTTGAGGTTCTTTATCCTGAGGCCCTTGTAGGCCTGCTCAATCCAGCGGGGGTCGTCCTCCAGGGTGCGGTTGCGCTCCTGTACCTGCCCGAGGACCCCCGGCGGTGCATCCGTCAGCCCCAGCGGAGCTACTACCTGCTCAGGGGCTACCGCCACCCGGGGCACCGAGGCACAGCCCCAGAGCAACACCAAGAGCATGGCGAAATACCCCATTTTATGGGGCAAAATACCCACCCTCCAGGGCTTTAGTATAGCGAAATATTTAGATAATCCTTTGTACACACCCATACTGTCGGAATATTGAAGCAAAATCCAGGCCAATTTGCAACCCTGGGGAGCTGAAACCTCGGCAGGAAACTCGGGATGTGCAGTCCCCGATTGACAACCCCCTGGCTTTGGGTTTAAAGTCTGCCTCTATGAAGGTAGCGGTGTACTACGGCGAGGGGGATATCCGCACCGAGGACCGGCCCGTGCCTGAGCCCGGCCCCGGGGAGGTGCTGATAAAGGTGCTTGCCTCGGGCATTTGTGGAAGCGATGTCATGGGCTGGTACAGGCGGGGCCCGGTGGTGCTGGGCCATGAGGTAGCGGGGGTGCTGGAGCTCTCCCGTCATCCGGCCCATCCGCCAGGGCAGCGGGTGGTGGCGGCCCATCATGTACCCTGTGGGGTATGCCACTATTGTCTGAGGGGCAGGGAGACGGTGTGCGACACCCTCAGGAGCACCCATTTTGACCCTGGGGGGTTTGCCCAGTACCTGAGGCTGCCGGCCATAAACACCCAGCGGGGCCTGTATGTGCTGCCCCAGGAGGTCTCCTTTGAGGAGGGCACCTTTGTGGAGCCCCTGGCTTGTGTGCTGAGGGGCCTCAGGCATGCCAGGCTGAGGGTCCTGGATGCGGTGCTGGTGCTGGGCGCAGGGGTCTCGGGACTGCTCCATGTGCAGGCTGCCAAGGCCTTGGGGGCCAGGGTGGTGGCCGTCTCGGACCCCCAGCCCTGGAGGCTCAGGAGGGCCCTGCAGCTGGGAGCAGACGCAGCCTTTGATGCCAGGGAGGATGTGCCCGGGCTTTTCAGGAAGCTCAACGACTCAAGGGGAGCCGATGTAGTGGTGCTTACCACGGGCGCCCCCCAGGCCCTCGGGCAGGCCCTGGAGGCGGCCGACAGGGGGGCAGCAGTGCTCCTTTTTGCCCCTACGGAGGGGGCAGGCCAGCTCCCGGTGGAGTTAAACGAGTTCTTCTGGAGGCAGGAAAGGATGCTCATCTCCTCCTATGCGGCAGGCCCCCTGGAGCACCGCCAGGCCCTGGAGTTCATCCGCTCGGGCAAGGTGAGGGTGAAGGAGATGATCACCCACAGGTTGCCCCTGCAGGAGACGGCCAGGGGCTTTTCCCTGGTAAGGCAGGCGGGAGAGTCCCTGAAGGTTATAATAGAGCCCCATGGAGTCTCTTGAGAAGTCCTAACAAGGAGGTCAAGCATGCAGTGGGGACTTAGGAACAGGCTTTCACAAATCATCAATCCTGCCACGGGCAGGACTGTCATGCTGGCGGTGGACCACGGGTACTTTCTGGGCCCTACCAGCGGGCTGGAGGAGCCCGGGCGCACCATCCAGCCCCTGCTTCAGTATGCCGACGCGGTGATGCCCACCAGGGGGGTGTTGAGGAACTGCTTTGAGCCCACCATCGGCACCCCCGTGGTGCTGAGGGTCTCGGGAGGACAGAGCATTCTTAAGGAACTGAGCCAGGAGGCCATCACCACCAGCATGGAGGAGGCCCTGAGGCTGAACGCCTCGGCAGTGGCCGTGAGCATCTATGTAGGGGGGGAGTACGAGCACCAGACCCTCGTGAACCTGGCCAGGACGGTGGACGAGGCCGAGCGCTGGGGTATGCCCGTGCTGGCCGTGACGGCCGTAGGCAAGGAGATGGCCAGGGATGCCCGCTACCTCTCCCTGGCCACCAGGATAGCGGCCGAGCTGGGGGCCCACTTCGTCAAGACCTACTACTGCGAAGGCTTCGAGCGGGTCTCGGGCACGGCCACCGTGCCGGTGGTGATAGCCGGGGGCAAGAAGGTCCCAGAAAAGGACGCCCTGGAGCTCACCTACAAGGCAGTGCAAAGCGGTGCAGCAGGGGTGGACATGGGAAGAAACATCTTTCAGTCCGAGGACCCGGTGGCCATGATTCAGGCCGTAAGGGCCGTGGTGCAGGAGGGCGCCAGCGCCCAGAAGGCCTACAAGCTGTTTCAGAGCCTGAAGAGGAAGAGGGGGCGCAAATGAGGGCAAGGCTGCGCTTTACCGAGGGGCTTCAGTTCGTGGGCTTCAGCGAGACCGGCCATGCCGTGCTCATGGACGGCGACCCTGAGGCAGGGGGCGAGGACTCCGCTCCCAGGCCCATGGAGATGCTCCTTATGAGCCTGGGGGGATGCTCGGGCATGGATGTGGCCTCCATCCTGAGGAAGAAGAGGCAGGCCCTGAGCAGCCTGGAGGTAAACCTTAGGGGCGAGAGGGCCCAGGAGCATCCCCGGCGATTCCTCAAGATTGAGGTGGAGTTCGTAGTGCGGGGAAAGGACATAAACGAGGAGGCTGTGGCCAGGGCCGTGGAGCTCTCCATGAAGCGCTACTGCGCGGTGAAGGCCTCCCTCAATGCCGAGGTCAAGGCCAGCTACAAAATCCTCCCGGAGTGAAAGGCCGGTTCATAGGATACCTCCTCCGCCATGCGGCCACCCTGTGCGTGGTGGGCTACCTGCCCCTGGCCCCGGGCACCTTTGCCAGCCTGCTGGCCATGATGCTGGTGTTCGTGTTTCAGCCCTCCAAGGGGGTGCTCGTGGGGGCCGCCGCACTCCTTACCCTCCTGGGCCTTCCTGCCTCCCGGGAGGCAGAGGCCAGGCTGGGCTCCGACGCCAGGCACATCGTGATTGACGAGTTCTCCGGTTTCCTGTGGTGCGCGGCCTTCATCCCCTTGACGGTGGGCCACCTGACGGGGGCCTTCGTGCTCTTCAGGGCCCTGGACATCCTGAAGCCCCCGCCCCTTAGGCAGATTGAAAGGCTCCCCAGGGGCCTGGGCGTCATGGCCGACGACCTGGCCGCAGCAGCCGTCACCCTGGGGTTCATCCATCTATGGAAGATACTCTTTTAGAGGCCGCCAGGAGGCTCCACCACACCCTCAAGGCCAGGGGGCTGAGCCTCTCGGGGGCAGAGTCCTTCACAGGCGGCTTCGTGGCCCACCTCATAACCGCCCTGCCCGGGGCCTCGGAGTTCTTCCACTGCGCCCTGGTGCTTTACAGCCCCCAGGCAAAGGAGAGGCTCCTGGGCATCAAGAGAGAATTCCTCCAGGAGCATGGAGTAGTGAGCGAGGCCACCGCCGGGCAGATGGCCCGAAGGGTGCGGAGGCTTGCGGGCACAGCCCTGGCCTACTCCAGCACTGGAAACGCCGGCCCCACCGCCCAGGAGGGCAAACCCGTGGGCCTGGTTTACCTGGGGGTGGACGGCCCAGGGGGAACCGTGGTAAGGGAGCTCCACCTGAAGGGCCAGAGGGGAGAAATCATCCAGCAGGCAACCCTGGAGCTCCTCAGGATGCTCCTGCAGGAGGCCTCCGGATGAGCAGGGCCGATACCCTCAGGTGCTTCATCTCCGTGGAGCTTCCCCCTGACCTCAGGAGCTCCCTCTATCGGGCCACCTCGGCCCTTAGGGAGAGCTGTAGCCGGGCCCGCTGGGTACCCCCGGAAAACCTCCACATAACCCTCAAGTTCCTGGGCAATGTGAAGGCCCGGGCCATCCCTGGGCTCGTCGCCCTGCTCAAGGAGCACCTGGCCCCCTTTGCAGCCTTGGAGGTGGAGCTACAAGGTGCAGGGGCCTTCCCCTCCCCCCAGCGCCCCAGGGTGGTGTGGCTGGGAGTAAGGGAGCCCCGGGCCCTCCAGGCCCTGCAGCAGGCCGTGGAGGCCGCAGCCCAACAGGCCGGGTTTTCCCCGGAAGAAAGGCCCTTTGTGCCCCACCTCACCCTGGGGAGGCTCAAGGAGCCCCGGGCATGCCCTTCCCTAAGCCAGAGCCTCTCTACCCTTAAGGAGGCCCCTTTTGGTAAGATAAGGGTTGACAGGGTCTGCTTGATGCAAAGCAGGCTGAGCCCCCAGGGGGCTCAATACAGCGTAGTGGCCCAGATACAGCTTAAGGGGGGAAGGAATGAACAAGGACAGGTCTAAAGCCCTGGAGATGGCCATAGCCCAGATAGAGCGGAGCTTTGGCAAGGGAGCCATTATGCGCCTGGGCTCCAAGGAGGTGGCCGAGGCCGTACAGGTTATACCCACCGGCTCCCTGTCGCTGGACATAGCCACCGGCGTGGGGGGCTTCCCCAGGGGCCGAGTGGTGGAAATCTACGGCCCCGAGGCCTCTGGAAAGACCACCCTGGCGCTTTCCGCCATAGCCCAGGCCCAAAAGGCCGGGGGCGTGGCCGCCTTCGTGGACGCCGAGCACGCCCTGGATGTAGCCTATGCCCAGAGGCTGGGAGTGAAGGTGGAGGACCTGCTCATCTCCCAGCCCGACACCGGGGAGCAGGCCCTGGAGGTGGCCGAGGCCCTGGTCAGAAGCGGCGCCGTGGACATCATTGTGATAGACTCCGTGGCAGCCCTGGTGCCCAGGGCCGAGATTGAGGGCGAAATGGGCGACAGCCTGCCGGGCCTTCAGGCCAGGCTCATGAGCCAGGCCCTCCGAAAGCTCACTGCCGCCATCTCCAAGAGCCTCACCACGGTGGTCTTCATAAACCAGATAAGGATGAAGATAGGGGTGATGTTCGGAAATCCCGAGACCACTACGGGCGGCACCGCCCTGAAGTTCTACTCCTCCCTGCGCCTGGACATCCGCAAGATAGAGACCCTGAAGGGCAACCAGGAGCCCGTGGGCGCCAGGGTGAGGGTGAAGGTAGTGAAGAACAAGGTGGCCCCGCCGTTCAAACAGGCGGAGTTTGACATATACTTCAACGAGGGTATTTCCAGGGAGGGCGAGCTGGTAGACCTGGGCGTGGCCCACGGGGTGATAGAAAAGGCCGGGGCCTGGTACAGCTACGCCGGGCAGAAGATAGGCCAGGGCAGGGACAACGCCAAGCAGTTCCTTAAGGCCAACCCCAAGGTGGCCCAGGAGATACAGGAAAAGCTCCTTCGGCAGATAAGACAGCGGTAGGCAGATGGCCGCAGAGATTGACATAAGGGCCCTGCTCAAGAGGACGGTGGAGCTGGGGGGTTCGGACCTGCACATAAAGGTGGGCACCCCTCCAGTAATAAGGATAGACGGCAAGCTCAAGCTCCTGGATGCCTCGGTGCGCGTCATGCCCGAGCAGGCGGTGAAGCTGGCCTCCACGGTGATGAGCCCGGCCCAGAAGGAGACCTTCAAGCGAGAAAACGAGGTGGACTTCGCCTACAGCGTGCCCGGGCTGGGCAGGTTCCGCTGCAACGCCTTCATGCAGCGCGGCAGCATAGGGCTGGTCTTCAGGGTCATCCCCACCCGCATCCCCAACATAGAGGAGCTCAACCTGCCCCCCATACTGAAGAAAATTGCCCTGGAGGAGCGAGGCCTGGTGCTGGTCACTGGCACCACTGGAAGCGGCAAGTCCACCACCCTGGCAGCCATGATAGACCACATAAACAACCACAAGACCGTGAACATCATCACCATAGAAGACCCCATAGAGTTCCTGCACAAGGACAAAAAGAGCATCATCCACCAGAGGGAAGTGGGGGCCGACACCAAGAGCTTCGCCAAGGCCCTCAGGGCTGCCCTGAGACAGGACCCCGATGTCATCCTGGTGGGCGAGATGAGGGACTTTGAGACCATCCAGACCGCCCTCATGGCCGCCGAGACCGGCCACCTGGTGCTGAGCACCCTGCACACCCTGGATGCTCCCGAGACGGTCAACCGCATCGTGTCCTTCTTCCCCCCCTATCATCACCAGCAGGTGAGGCTGCAGCTGAGCACCGTGCTTAAGGGCATAATCTCCCTCCGCTTGGTGCCCAGGGCCGACGGCAAGGGCCGGGTGCCGGCCGTGGAGGTGCTGGTCAGCACCGCCACGGTAAGAGACTGCATACTGGAGGCCAAGAAGACCCCCCTGCTTCCGGATGTAATAGCACAGGGAAAGCTGCACTACGGAATGCAGACCTTCGACCAGTCCCTCTTTGAGCTCTACCAGAAGGAGTTCATCAGCCTGGAGGAGGCCCTTAAGTGGGCCACCAACCCCGAGGACTTCAAGCTGAAGGTCAAAGGCATACAGGCCACAAGTGAGATGGCAGCAGAGCAGCAGAAACCCCCGGACGACTTCACCATCGAGAGGTTTTAGCCTCCTGAGGAATGTCCCAGGCCCTCCGCTACGCCCTGAAGCTCCTGTCCTACAGGGCCCGCAGTGCCCATGAGCTAAGGGAAAGACTCCTGAGGAAGGGCTTTGACCCCCGGGAATGCACCCGTGCCCTGGAGGAACTGGAGCGCCTGGGCTACCTGGACGATGTGGCCTTCAGCCAGTACCTGCTGAGGCACTGCATGGAGCGGAAGCTCCTGGGCCTTCAGGGCGCCCTGAGGTACATGCAGCAGATGGGCCTCAGCCGAGAGCTTGCAGAGGCGGCCCTTTCTGGGTATGATGAGTGGGTGCCCCTGAGAAGGCTGCTGAGGAAGCGCCGCAGGGCCTGGCACACGGTGGAGCCCCCGGTGCGCCTCAGGCGCCTGAGGCAGACCTTGCAGAGGAGGGGCTTTTCAGCACAGGCCATACGAAGGGCCCTAAAGGAGGCAGAGCAATGAGGTGGTGGCTGACGGTTGCGGCCGTCCTGCTCTTGGGATGCACTCCGGGGGTGCGCTACTCCCCCGGGGAGATACAGGCCTACCCACCCCATATAAGGGAGCACATAAGGGCCGGACAGGTCACCCCGGGCATGAGCCCCCAGCAGGTGCGCTACGCCTGGGGGGCCCCCTCGGAGGTGGAGGTCCTGGAACCCTCCAGAGAAGGCCAGTCCCGGGAGGCCTGGACATACAAGAAGCTCCTTTTCCGCACCACCGTGATATTCACAGGCGGCGTGGTGACGGAAATCATCTCCACATCGCCAGGGGCAAGGAAGTACATCATCCCTCGGGAGAAGCCATGAAGAGCCAGGAGGTGAGGCAGAGCTTTCTGGAGTTCTTCCGCCAGCGGGAGCACCAGGTGGTGCCCAGCTCCCCCCTGGTGCCTGCCCACGACCCCACCCTGCTCTTTACTAACGCGGGAATGGTGCAGTTCAAGGCCGTCTTCCTGGGCCAGGAGAGCAGACCCTACAAGAGGGCCGCCAGCTGTCAGAAGTGCATGCGCGCAGGCGGAAAGCACAGCGACATAGAGAACGTGGGCTTTACCGCCAGGCACCACACCTTCTTTGAGATGCTGGGCAACTTCTCCTTCGGCGACTACTTCAAGCGCCAGGCCATAGAGTTTGCCTGGCAACTCCTTACAGAGCACTACAGGCTGCCCAAGGAGAGGCTCTGGGTCTCCATATACGAGCAGGACGAGGAGGCCTTCGGCCTGTGGCAGGAGCTGGCCGGGCTGAGCCCCGAGCGCATAGTGCGCCTGGGGGCCAAGGACAACTTCTGGCAGATGGCCGACACAGGGCCCTGCGGCCCCTGCTCGGAGATAATCATAGACCAGGGCCCCGAGGTGGGCTGCGGAAGACCCTCCTGCCAGGTGGGCTGCGAATGCGACCGCTTCCTGGAGCTGTGGAACCTGGTGTTCATGCAGTACGACCGGGACGAGCAGGGACAGCTTCATCCCCTGCCCGCCCCCAGCATAGACACGGGCATGGGCCTTGAGCGCATCACCGCCGTGCTTCAAGGAAAGACCAATAACTTCGACACGGACCTCTTCCAGCCTATCATCCAGGCCCTGGAGGGCCTCTCGGGCCTGCGCTACGGCCAGGACAGGGCCACCACCACCTCCATGCGGGTCATAGCGGACCACATGAGGGCCATAGTGTTTCTGCTCTCAGAGGGGCTCATGCCATCCAACGAGGCCAGGGGATATGTCCTCCGCAGGGTCATCCGCCGGGCCTCACGCCACGCCCTGAAGCTGCAGATGGAAGGCCCGGTGCTTTACAGGCTGGTGGAGGCAGTGCTGGAGGTCATGGCCTCGCCCTACCCCGAGCTACAAAGGGAGGCAGAGCGCACCAGGAAGGTGCTCCGCTTCGAGGAGGAGCGCTTCGCCAAGACCCTGAAGCAGGGAATGCAGATACTGGGAGAGCTCATTGCCCGGCTCAACAAGACCGGGCAGCCCCAGATCCCTGGGGAGGAGGCCTTCAGGCTCTACGATACCTACGGCTTCCCCCTGGACATCCTCAGGGACATCGCCCAGGAAGAAGGCCTGGGGCTTGACGAGGAGGGATTCCAACAGGCCATGGAGGCCCAGAGGGAGCGGGCCAGGGCCTCCTGGGTAGCCGAAGAGGCCACTGCCGCCGCCATCTACAGGGAGCTTCACTCGGAGCTGGGGGACACCAGGTTCCTGGGCTACGAGACCCTCCAGGCCCAGGTGCTGGTGAGGGCCATCCTGAAGGACGGGCACACCGTGGAGGAGCTCCAGGAGGGTCAGGAGGCTGAAGTCTTCCTTGACCAGAGCCCCTTCTACGGGGCCTCGGGCGGGCAGGTGGGCGACACGGGAAGGATGTTCTCCCAGGAGGTGGAGCTCCTGGTGCTGGATACGAAGAAGCCCCTGGGAGGCCTCCTGGAGCACAGGGTAAAGGTGCTGAGGGGCACCCTGAGGGTGTGGCAGAGGCTTACTGCCCAGGTGCAGGAGGCCCGAAGGGCCTCCATCATGCGAAACCACACTGCCACCCACCTCCTCCATGCGGCCCTCAGGGAGGTGCTGGGTGAGCATGTAAAGCAGGCAGGCTCCCTGGTGGAGCCCGAAAGGCTCAGGTTCGACTTCACCCATTTCTCCGCCCTGAGCCCAGGGGAGATACAGAAGGTGGAGGAACTCGTAAACGAGAAGGTGCTCCAGAACCTCCCGGTGGAGGTCTCCCACATGGGGCTCCAGGAGGCCGTGGGCAAAGGCGCCGTAGCCCTGTTTGAGGAAAAATACGCCGAGACCGTAAGGGTGGTCTCTATCCCCGGGGTAAGCATGGAGCTCTGCGGAGGCACCCATGTGCAGGCCACGGGCCAGATAGGCCCCTTCATCATAGTCTCGGAAGGCAGCGTGGCTGCCGGCATCCGCAGGGTGGAGGCCCTCACGGGCCACCAGGCCCTAAGGGAGCTCCAGAGGGACAGGGAGGAGCTCAAAGCCCTCAGGGAGATGCTCAAGGGCCAGGAGCCCCTGGAAGGAGTGAAAAAGCTCCTCAAGGAGAAGAAGGAGCTTCAGGAGCAGGTCTCCGCCTTAAAGGTAGGCACCACTGCCCGGGCCACGCACCAGCGCACCGAGAAGGAACTGCAGGGGGTCAAGGTGGCGGTGCTGAACACCCAGGGGCTTGAGCCCAGGGAGCTCCGCAGCCTGGCCGACCGGGAGCGCTCCAGGCTGGGCCCCCACGGGGCGGTAGTGCTGGTATCAAGAGCGGAGGGACAGGCCCATCTGCTCTGCGCCGTCTCAAAGGAGCTGAGCCATCGCCTCAATGCAGGGGAGTTCATGAAGCACTTTGCCTCCGCCGCCGGCGGCCGAGGCGGCGGAAAGCCCACCCTGGGACAAGGAGGCACCAGAGAGTTGAAGCGTCTGGACAGCGCCCTCGCCAGGGTATACGATATCCTCAAGGAGATGCTGGATGCCGACAAAGGTGCCAGGGAGTAATTCACTAAGGAGGAGGTGCTTGAAGCATGCCAATCTTTGACATCGTGCGCAGGGCCATGCTGGCTGGCTTCGGGGTGCAGGAGCGGGTCAAGGAGTTCATAGACGAGCTGGTCAAGAAAGGAGAACTCAGCGAGTCCCAGGGGGCCAAGCTGGTCAAGGAATGGACCGAGCGGGCCGAGAAGAGCACCGCGGAGCTCAACAAGACCCTCACCGAGCTGGTGGAGAAGACCCTCCAGAGGATGAACCTTCCCACCAAGGCCGAGATGGAAAAGCTCAACAAGAAGCTCCAGAACCTCAGCCAGCGCCTAAGGCGCCTGGAGGAGGCCAAGGGCCAGGCAGAGGAGCCAGAGGAGTAAGGGCAGAGAGGCTTGAGCTTCCTCAGGGCCGCCAGGACATACCGCACCGCCAGGAGGCTTCAGCAGATAGTGAATGTCCTGCTGAAGCACGGCTTCGGCCAGGTGATAGACCAGATTCACCTGGGCCGCTACATTCCCTTCCTTCAGCGCTTGAGGACCTTCGGCCAGTGGCCCCCGCTGAAAGGCCCTGCGGTGCCGGAGCGCCTGAGGATGGCCTTCGAGGAGCTGGGCCCCAGCTTCATCAAGCTGGCCCAGATACTCTCCTCCCGACCGGACCTCATCGGGGCCCGCTTCGCCGAGGAGTTCAAGAAGCTCCAGGACGAGGTGCCCCCCTTCCCCACGCCCCAGGCCAAGGCCATCATAGAAAGGGAGTTGAGGCTCCCCATTGACAAGGTCTTCAAGGAGTTCGAGGATGTCCCCATGGCTGCAGCCAGCATAGCCCAGGTGCACGGGGCAGTGCTGGCCGACGGCTCGGAGGTAGTGGTGAAGGTGCAGCGCCCGGGGATTGAACAGACCATCCAGACAGATATAGAAATTCTCACCACCTTGGCCAGGCTCCTGGAGCGCTACCTCCCTGAAAGCCGATTCTTCAACCCCACGGGCATAGTGGAGGAGTTCTCCAAGACCGTCAGGAAGGAGATGGACTTCATAGAGGAGGCCCGAAACTGCTGCCGCTTCAGGCGCAACTTCGAGGGCCACCCGGATGTGTACTTCCCCAGGGTCTACCCCGAGTTCCTCACCGAAAGGGTCCTGGTCATGGAGCGCATAAGGGGCGTAAGGATTGATGACATAAAGCGCATCGAGGCCCTGGGCTATGACCGGGCGGCCCTGGCCAAGACGGGCGTGGATGCCTACTTCAAGATGATTCTTGAAGACGGTTTCTTCCATGCCGACCCCCATCCTGGAAATATCTTTGTCACTCCCGACGGTAGAATCGCCTTCGTGGACTTCGGCATCGTGGGCAGGGTCTCCGAGGAGCTCAAGGAGACCATGGCCAGCACCTTCCTGGCCCTGCTGCACAGGGACTTTGACCGCCTCATAGACAACTACATAGAGCTGGGCCTGGTGCCCGAGGAGGTGGACCTGGATGTGTTCCGCAGGGAGTTCAAGGCAGACCTCGTGGAGTTTCTGGAGCCCCTTTACGGCCGCACCTTGGGGGAGATCAACTTCGCCGAGTACCTGGACGGCCTGGTGCACCTGGCCCTCAAGCACAACATGCACATTCCCTCCGAGCTGCTCTTGATCAACAAGGCCATGCTGATACTGGAGAACCTGGGGCTTCAGCTTGACCCCAGCTTTGACTTCGTGGCCGCCTCCGAGCCCTATGCCGCCAGGCTCCTGAGAAGGCGCCTGAGCCCCCAGAGGCTGTACAAGCGCCTCAGCGAGGAGGCCTACGAGATGGGGGCCTTTGCCTTCCAGCTGCCCAGGCAGTTGAGAAAGCTCATGAGAAAACTCCTCAGGGACGACTTCCACATGAAGCTCACCCACCTGGGCCTGGAGCACCTCATAAGGGACATGGACCGCTCCTCCAACCGCATCGCCTTCGCCATGGTGGTAAGCTCCTTCATCATAAGCTCCGCCATCATGCACGCCACGGGCGTGGGCCCTACCCTGCACGGCGTGAGCATCCTGGGCCTTTCGGCCTTTGCCCTGGCAGTGCTGCTGGGCATCTGGCTACTTATCTCCATAATCCGCTCGGGAAGGCTCTGAGCAGTAGAAGCAGCAGAGGAGGTTGCAACCGGCCTCGGCCTTCCCATAATATAGGGGCAAAAGCGGAAAGCAAAAAGCGAGGCGCCTGTCATGCCTTGTATCCTGCTCATCGGGCAGTGAAGCCTTTGTTGTCAAGCCCCAGCCTGAATAGCCAAAATTAATTAGGCCCGCCACTGGGACGGGCCTCAGGGGGCCCCGTAGGGCCACGCCTTCCGAGACGGTTGCGTCTCTTACTGAGACTTGTCCAACAACCGCCGCTCAAGTACAATCTAATTAAAAAATGACACATTCCTTTAGTTTTGTCAAGAAAGGAGTTGCCATGAAGGATGAAGATTTGATTTTAGGTCTGGATTTGGGAGCCAATTCCCTGGGCTGGTCATTGATAAGAGGGCAGAAGAGCTTAGTAGCCTGGGGCGTGAGGATTTTTAAAGCCGGGCTTGAAGATATGCAGGTAGACGGAACGGGAAAACCCCCTAACCAAGAGCGAAGGCAGGCCAGGCTCAGGCGCCGACAGGTAGAGCGCCGTGCAAGGAGGCTGGCCCATGTAGCTCGGCTCCTTCAACGCTCTAAGCTCCTGCCGCCGGGGGACATAGAGGCTCCCCAGCAGCGGCATAGCCTCTTTAGCAACCTGGACAGCCACCTTATGAGCGACAAGGAGCGCCTCAGGGACCTCGGTGCACTGGATGAAAATGGGCTCCGGGAAAAACTCCAGGCAGGCCCTTGCTATCTCCTCAGGGCTGCTGCCTTGGATAAACCACTCAAGCCTTATGAGCTGGGCAGAGCCGTCTACCACCTGGCCCAGAGGAGAGGGTTCCTGAGCAGTCGAAAGGCCCTTAGGAAAGACAAAAAGGAGGAGGGAAAGGTCAAGAAGGGGACCACTGAACTTCAAAAGAATATCCAGCAGGCAGGCTGTCGTACCTTGGGTGAATACCTTTACAAGGTGGCTCCTGCCGAACGCCTCAGGGAGCGCTACACTTCCAGGGCCATGTATGAGGAGGAATTTGAGACTATCTGGAAAGCTCAAGCCCCATATCATCAGGGCATTCTTACCGAGGAGCTTAAAGAGAAGCTCCACCACGCCATTTTCCACCAACGCCCTTTGAAGAGGCCTCAGGTGGGCACCTGCCAGCTGGAGCCGGGCAGACCCAGAGCCCCCTGGGCCCTCCTTAGCGCTCAGCGCTATAGGTTCCTGCAACGGCTCAATGACCTAAGGATAATGGACGATGGAGGTCAACAACGGAAGCTCACTCCGGAGGAGCGGCAGACCCTTATAAAGGAGCTTGAGCGTAAAAGAGAGCTCGGATTTGAGAGGATAAAGAAGCTCCTGAGCCTGCCTCAGGACTACAGTTTCAACCTCCAGCGAGGAGGGGAGGAAAGACTTCTGGGAAACAGCACAGCCGCCTCGCTGAGGAAAATCTTCACCCCCAGACGCTGGGACGCCCTCTCCCATGAGGACAAAGACCGCGTGGTGGAAGACCTCCTGAGCATAGAGAAGGAGGAGACTCTTAAACGCCGGGCCGTGCGCCACTGGGGCCTTACCGAGGAGGCCGCCGAGGAACTCTGCCAGCTTGAGCTGGAGAAAGGCTACTGCAGCTTCAGCAGAAAGGCCCTCCGGAAGCTCCTCCCCCTCCTGGAGCAAGGCACATCCCTCCAGGAGGCCATAAAAGAGCTCTACCCAGGGCACAAAAGGGCTCAAGAGGGCCGCGACCTCCTGCCCCCTGTACGGGAAGCCCTGAGCGGGGTGCGAAACCCCGTGGTGGAGCGCTCCCTCACAGAGCTGAGAAGGGTGGTTAACGCCCTTATCAAGCGCTATGGAAAGCCCGACATCATCCGCATTGAGCTTGCCAGGGAGCTCAACCCAGCCAAGAGGCGTAAGGACATTTGGCGTCGCATGCGCCAGCAGGAGAAAAGGCGCGAGGAAGCTGCCAATAAAATCGTCCAGGAGGCGGGCATTCAGAACCCCTCCCGCAGGGACATAGAGAAATACCTGCTGGCCGAGGAGTGCAACTGGCGTTGCCCCTATACAGGCAGAGGCATCAGCCTGAGCGCCTTGCTCGGCCCCCAGCCCCAGTTTGATGTAGAGCACATCATCCCTTACGACCGCTGTCTGGACAACTCTTTTCTCAACAAGACCCTCTGCCATGTGGAAGAAAACCGCCGCAAGCACGACCGTACCCCCTGGGAGGCCTACGCCCACAACCCGGAACGCTACCAGGAAATACTCCAGAGGGTAAAGACCTTCAGGGGCCCGGCAGCAAGGGAAAAACTCATGAGGTTCCAGCTTCACGGTGAGGAGCTTGAGGAGTTCATCGAGAACTTCAAGGCCCGGCAGCTCAACGATACCCGCTACGCCGCTCGCCTGGCCATACAATATCTGGGCCTCCTTTACGGAAGCCCCGAGGGCATAGACCCAGAGGGGCGTCGCCGGGTCCAGGCCGTCCCGGCAGGGCAAATAGTGGCTCAGCTCAGGGATGCCTGGGGGCTCAGCCGTCTGCTGAGTAGCAGTGGCAGCAAGACCAGGGACGACCACCGCCACCATGCTGTGGACGCCTTGGTGGTAGCCCTTACGACCCCGAGGGAAGTAAAGGCCCTCAGCGAGGCAGCCAAGAGAGCTAAAGGCCGAGGTCGCCTCCTGAGCTACATGCCTGAACCCTGGCGAGGATTCCACGACCAGCTGGCGAAGGCCCTCCAGCACTTGGTGGTCTCTCACAGGGTCTGCAAAAAGCTTCGTGGGGCCCTCCATAACGAAACCTTCTATAGCAACCGGGTGGACAAGGAGGGCAAATTCACCGTGAAGCGCAAACCTCTCTGGGAGCTTTCAGGCTCGGACATTGAACGCATCCTGGACAAGGCGGTACGCCAAGCAGTGGAGGAGAAGCTCCGCTCCCTTGGCATAGACACCAAGAAAGACAAATTTAAGAAGGTCAAGGCTCTCCAGGACAACCCCCCTGTGCTCAAGAACGGAAAACCTGTAAGGAGGGTGCGCTTCAGGGTTAATCTGGAGGTAGTGCCTATAGGCTCAGGCCCCCATGTGCGCCATGTAGTGCCTGGAAACAATCACCATATGGAGATTGTCCTGGACCAACGCACAGGAAAATGGGAAGGCCATGTGGTAAGCCTCCTGGAGGCGACAAAAAGAAAGAAACAGGGCCTGGAAGTGGTAAAGAGGGACCACGGAGAGGGCAAAAAGTTCCTCTTCTCTATAGCCCCCGGCGAGGTACTGGAAATGGATACCCCCGAGGGTGGCAGAGGCCTTTACAGGGTGCGTACCGTGCCTCAGAACAAGCAACTTTACTTCGTCCCCATATACGACGCCCGCCCAGTAAAGAAAATAGGCAAGAAGGGATTGACTGCGCACCCCGATACTTTGAGGGAGAAGAACTGCCAGAAGGTGGTCATTACCCCCTTGGGGGAGGTGCGCTACGCCAATGACTGAGGAGCGTATCCTGGACATCACCGAGGCCCCCGCGAAGTTGACCATAAGACATGAGCAACTGGTAGTGCAGTCCCGGGGACGAAGCACCAGCGTACCCCTCTCAGAGGTGGCAGTGCTGGTGGTGTCCCACCCCGGAGTAAGTTATAGCCACGCCGTGCTTTCAGGGCTGTGCACCAGCGGCGGGGTGATGGTGCTCTGCGACACCGTCCATATGCCGGCAGGGATGCTTCTTCCCCTTCGAGGCCACTATGTGCAGTCCGAACGCTTCAGGGCGCAGGCAGAGGCCTCTAAGCCTCTAAGAAAGCAGCTCTGGAGGCGCCTGATACAGGCCAAGATAAGGGCTCAGGCTCTGGTACTCAAGACACTCAGGGGCACAGACAAAGGGCTTTCAGCCTTGGCCTGGAAGGTTCGCTCAGGCGACAGCACCAATGTGGAAGGTCAGGCCTCCAGGCGCTACTGGCAAGGCCTCTTTGGAGGAGAATTTGTGCGCAGTCCCAGCTCCCTGGAGCAGACCAACATGTTTCTTAATTACGGTTATGCCGTCCTCAGAGCCGTCGTAGCCAGAGCCATATGTGCCGCGGGGCTTCACCCCAGCTTGGGGCTTCACCACCACAACCGCTACAATCCTTTCTGCTTAGCGGACGACCTCATGGAGCCCCTTCGCCCCCTTGTGGACAGAACCGTAGCGACCTTGCTTGAGCAGGGCCCTCAGTCCCTTACCGCCTTTAATAAAAGGCTCCTGCTCCAGGGGATAACTCAAAGCCGCCTGCTCCTTCAAGACCAACAGCGGGGCCCCTTTGACGCTGCAACCAGAATGGCTTCCTCCCTGGCCAGATGCTTTCAGAGCAGGACTCATACCCTCTTGTTGGTGCCTCAACTGACGGAGCCATGAGCCCGGTACCCTCTCCCTACACGGCCATGTGGTTGTTTGCAATGTTTGATTTGCCCGTAAGCACCCCCGAGGGACGGTATCACTATACCAAATTCAGAGAGTTTCTTCTCAAGGAGGGGTTTATAAAGATGCAGTTTTCAGTATATGTGCGCTACTGCTCAAGCCGGGAAAGAACGCAGGCCTTCAAGCGCCGGTTGAAAAAGGCCCTTCCGCCAAATGGCGAGGTGCGTCTCCTGGCAGTCACTGATCATCAGTTCGGCTCCATGGAAGTCTTCAGAGGGAAAACCCGCGTCCCCCCAGAGAAGGCCCCCCAACAAATAATGCTTTTTTGAACTCTGAAAGGCATTTGCCCCTTGTAAATCAAAGACTTACAAGGGGCAGATTGTACTTGAGCGGATTTTGTTGTCAAGCCCCAGCTAAGCGGACATGAGTTGCTCCCACTTGGGGATTGTACTTGAGCGGATTTTGTTGTCAAGCCCCAGCCGCCACCAGCCACGGTAATAACCCTTATCTATTGTACTTGAGCGGATTTTGTTGTCAAGCCCCAGCTGCCGAAGTGCTGCAAACACCGCCAAGCTGAATTGTACTTGAGCGGATTTTGTTGTCAAGCCCCAGCCCCAGCTTGCTTCTGAGGCAACGCATCAGATTGTACTTGAGCGGATTTTGTTGTCAAGCCCCAGCAGTGGACGGCCCAGCTGAACTGCTACGCCTATTGTACTTGAGCGGATTTTGTTGTCAAGCCCCAGCGCCAGAAGGTAGATACCGGCAGGCTGTACGATTGTACTTGAGCGGATTTTGTTGTCAAGCCCCAGCCTGCTCCTTGCTGATGAGCTCAACCTCGGTATATTGTACTTGAGCGGATTTTGTTGTCAAGCCCCAGCGAACAGGCCTCACGAAAAACGCCTGCTTCTTCGGCCTCGCCGCTTTCCGGCCCGCTCCCTTAACGCCCTTGCCATCAGCACCTTCAGCACCGCCGGATGGCTCGGCAGGGTCAGCAGCGCATACCCGTACCTCAGCGCATCCAGAAAAATCCACTCGGTAGCAGGACACAGCAGTATCACCGTCGGTCCAGACTTCACCCGCATCCTCTCCAGAGCGCCGAGCACTTCCTCCGCTGCATCCTCCCCTGCAACCACCACGTCCGCCCTCTCCAGGGCCTTTCGCGAAGCCCGCCTTGCACACCTTACCTCCACGCCCCGCACGGCCGCACCGCTGGCAACACGCCTCAGAAAGGCGTTGCCAGACACTATCAGCACCAGCCGTGCCATCCAGACCCGCTTCTACGCCGCTGCCTCCACTGCCTTCCTCCCCGTGAGCTTCTCATACAACAGCGCTTTCTCCTTCAGGCGCCCTATCGGGAACACCGCAGGAATGGTCTCAGACCCCATGTAGAACCTGGAACGCCCCACCTGGGCTATGGGAAACCCCAGCATCCTCAACAGACGGTAGAACCTCTTGTCAGCGGACATGAACAGGTGCGTAAGCTGCAGGCCTTCCGCCTCGGCAATCACCGCCCCGCACAGACCCAGGGTGATCTCATGACGCTTGAACCGAGGGTGTGGCGGAACCACGAACCTTGAGACCTCACCGTAGCCCCCTATCCTGCCATGCGCCGCCTCGATCTGCTGCCAGGGCTGCAGGGCAAAGTGCCGCTGCACAGGTAGCGGCAGCTCACCCGACAGAATCAGCCGAACCGTTCCTACAACCTGCTGCTCGCCATCGTACGCCAGGAAGCTTACAGCCTGGAATACGTCATACTCGTCCATCTCCAGCCCGCCGGGACAGCTGTCCTCGGACACCCACCCCAGCTCGCGGCACATGACCTCATAACGCAGCCTGTAGCAGGCCCTGAGGCTTTCCTCCGAACGCGCCACCTCAGCCCTCAACCCTCCCGACATAGCTCACCTTCCTCCCGAAATCCAGAGGCGCAGGATAGCGCCCATGTTCAAACACCCTTACCTTGACGGGTAGCCCCGCAAAGGCCTTTCGGAACCCCTCCCTGAAGGCCCCGACCCGCTGCCCGGGCTTCAGCTGAATCCAGAGCATGGTGACGCCCCCCTCCTGCTGCAGCCGAAAAGCCCCCGTAACAGCCGCCGCCAGGTCAAAGGAGCTGTAAAGCACCTCCTTGACCTGCTCTGGAGAAACCCCTCCGGCACGCTCAGCCCGGCCGAAATGCGCCAGCAGGGGCAGGCCCCCCTCGTCCAGAAAGGGCATGCGCCCGTGCCTGTCAAGAACCCGATTGACCTCCTTGCGAACCAGAAGCATTCCCCTGTCGCCGCTCCGATACCTCACCAGGGGCAGCAGCCGCTCCTGCAGCGTGGTCAGCAGCAGGAACCCAGGCTCGCCACCCTTGCCGAGCACCTCAACATGCACCTCCGAGGGGCTGTAGCAGAAGATCAGCGGTGCAACCTCCGACTGGCCAAAAAGCGCCTTCCTCAGAGCCTCATCCTCCGCCAGCATTGCCCGCAGGACCGCGGTCTCCACGGTCTCCCAGAAGTAGGTCAGCCCCAGCTCGGCCATCCCCAGATGAGAAAACACCCGCCCGGCGCCCACCAGGCTTTCCAGGTAGTTCCTGTAGCTCTCCGATATCCACTCGCCGCCCACCAGCACCTTCAGCGGCATCTGCTCCCACACTATATCGTCGGCAGCACCTTCCTCCAGGAGCGCCTTGAGAAACAGTGGTTCCCCTACCAGGATCACCTGCTCAAACTGCACCCCGAACTCCTCCAGCGTAGCCAAAGCCGAGTCAATCCTCACGCCCACGGGCACTACCGTGGCAACCGAGCTGGACAGCGGAACGGAGCCTGGCAGCAAGTTCAGCAGAAGCGTCTTGCGACGGCCGGCCTCATACAGACAGCACAGCAGGTCGTCCACCGAGCGGGCCGACCTGTCCAGGTCCGCCGCACTGAAGGCCCCGAAGGAAAACCGTCCCGTGGTGCCAGAGCTGGGCAGAAGCATCCTGGAGGTGTGAAGCGGTATTGACCGAAGAAGCCTCAGCAGGAAATCCTTGTCAGTAACGGGCAGGTCCTCAAGCCGCTGGGCGGCCTGTGGGTCAGCACCACCGGCCCTGAAGAACCAGGCACACAAGGGGTGCGACTTCACGACACGCCGCACAGCCTCTATGACACCGTCGCCCGTAGACCTGTCTGCCATGCTACACAAGCCCATTCCTATCGGTAAGGATAAACAGACAGGCCTCGGGACGGCTTCCTGAAAATCAGGAAGGCGGTGAATTAAACTCCCGAAACCATCCCTGATTTCCAGGAGCCCGGCAGCCTCCCGGCTTGGCAGGCCTCCTCAGGCCGCTGAAAAAACGCAGGGACGAAAGACGGCCGCTTAGCCCTTCAGGACTTCAACTGCCGCGGCCAGAAGGGCCGTCTTGCTGTTGACCTCGAACTTCGCAAACAGATTGCGCAGATGGCGCTCCACCGTGGTGGGTTTAACCGAGAGGTGATGCGCCAGGGCCTTGGTGGAAGCCACCTTGCCCTCTATCATAAGCCTCAGGACCTCTTCCTCCCTCCTGGTCACCCCCCGGGCCTTCAGCCTCTCCCACCTGAACGGTGTCGCCTGACGAAGCTCCAGGGCCCTCCGCACGGCCTCCAGGAGCTCCGGCACGGCGAAGGGCTTGGTGAAGTAGTCTGCCGCCCCCCTCTTTACGGCCTTGATGGCACTATCCGCCGAAGGATAGGCGGTGATTACTATCACGGGAAGGTCCGGATAATGCTCGGAAAGATAGCTAAACAGGGCTTCGCCCCCCCTCTCGGGCATCACAAGGTCGGTAATCACCAGGTCCACCCTGCCCCTCTCCAGCCTCCTTATCGCCTCCCGCACAGAACGGGCACCAACGGCTTCATAGCCCTGCATGTTCAGAATTGTTACCAGATTTCGCCTCAGAATGTTCTCATCATCAGCCACCAGTATGCGCGCCTTCATCGCTGCTGCCCCTCCTCCTTGGAAACAGCACTTCCACTGCTGTGCCTTTCCCCTCCCTGCTGTTTATCCGCAGCAGCCCGCCATACCGGGCCGCTATCTGACGAGTTATGGCCAGCCCCAGGCCCGTACCCTCTGCCTTGCTGGTGTATGCCCCTCCGGAAAGCACCTCCTTCAGCTGCTGGGGCGACATACCACAGCCCGTGTCCTCCACCCTCAGCCCTATGTGCCGAGCATCAGCCCAGGTGCTCACAACTATCAGCCTGGCCCGAGCGTCCACAAGGGCCTCCTCCGCATTCTTCAGCAGGTTCAGAAGAATCTGCTTGATGTGCCCAGGACAGCACGGCAGAGTGGGTAGCTCGGTCCCCAGCCGGGTCAGCACAGTGACACCCCGGCCAGACAGCCGGCGGCGTACCAGCTCCACCACCTTTGCAGCCTCGGCGCTCACATCCACCTCCTGCAGGGAGGCATCGTCAGCACGGTAAACTTCCAGAATGCTTTTAACTATGCCGGACATCCTGCCTACTTCCTCGCGCACCTCGCCAAGAAGCTCCCGGTGATGCTCCGTCTTGAGAGCATCCCACAGTATGAAAAGGGTGGTTTCCACGTTGGCCAGCGAGTTGTTGATCTCATGCGCTACCTCCGCGGCCACAACCCCCTTGGCGGCGTAGCGCTCCGCCTCCAGCAGTCGGGCCGACATCTCCTTCTCCAGCGTGACATCCCGCGCAGACAGCATCAGGCCAACAGGCTGCTCCCCCTCGCTTACTACCGAGGTACTTACCGAAAACAGCAGCCGACAAGGGCCGAACCTCACGGGAACCTCTATTACCAGGTGCCTGCCTCCAAGGGCCTCCTTCAGCCTCCGCCCGGTCCTGTTGCGCTCGGCCGGCTCCACCAGCTCCAGGAAGGACCGGCCCGTTAGCTCCCCCGCAGAGCACCCCAGGAGCTCCCGGCAGCGCCGGTTCACCCCTTTTATCCCCAGCTCCTTGTCCAGCAGGAAGATGGCGTCCCCGGAGTACTCCATGAGAGTACGGTACCTCTCCTCGGAACTGCGCAGAAGATCATACGCCCTCTGCAGCTTGGCATAGCTCCGCTCAAGCTCGGCCACGGCATCCATGAGCGCCTGTACCTTGTCCTCGGCCCTCACCGCCGGCACGCGCCTGCCATGCTTCCTCCATCTGATTTCATATCTGCAGCAGTCCGCCCCGAAGAGCACGCCTTCCAGCAGGTACATCCCGCCGCGAGGACGCCCCACTACCTTGAGCCGCCCCCCGGGAAGCTCTTCCACCAGCTGACGACCCTGCATACGGTACCTGCGCCCCCTGAACAGGGATACCTCCTGGCAGGGCACCACGCACTGCTGCTCCCGCACCTCGGCAGGACCGAGGCCGAACAGGTCGGGTACCGCGCTGAACATACCCTGGTTGAACAGGCAGGCACCACGCGTCTGTCTTCCCCGGACCTTCAGCTGAACTACTGCCATGCCGTCAACGGCTTCCTCCACATGGACAGACACCAGCCCCTTGGTGAAGTACTTGGTTAGCTCGGGCGAGTACTCTATGAGCTGCTCGGGAGAGGAAAACAGCCTGGACAGCACGCCCACCAGCCCCACCGAGCCAGCAGCGAATATGCTCTGCCCTATCCTGTAGGTAATGGCCTCGTCACCAAACAGCTCCGCCAGGCGTCTCTCCAGCTCCCGCTCCACATCCCAGGGTATCCATGCGTCAGGGTCGGTTAGATGAGCCTCGCCGAAGGGTAGCCCCTGGAGCAGTGGCTCCAGGAGCTCAGGACGTGCCTGCTTCACATACTGGATGAAGGCATTGGATACACGGCAGCTTACATCGGCAAGCGGCGAGCCTGAAGGAGAGGAAGAGCCGGGCACAAGGGGGAAGGTCCTCCCTGACGCACCCTCCGCCTCGCCGTTAAGAAAATACTCCACGGGGACCTGAAGAGCCTCCGAAAGCTGCAGAAGCCTTCGGAGCGATATGTTAATGCCGCCCTTTTCGTATTTCTGTACCTGCTGATACGTGACCCCGAGACGCTCCGCAAGGGCTGACTGGGTGAGCCCCAGCTCCCTCCTCCGCCTCCTGATCAGCCTCCCCACATCCATGCCCTCCCTCCAGATGAAGGAGAGGTAGAGGTGTTTACGCCCAAAGTCCCCCCACGGAAAAGTGCTGTATTTTATAAAATGCAATCTACATTTGCAATCCCCTGGTCTTTGAGGAATTGCAACGGGGTCTTTTCATCCAGGCAGTGGTGCGGTCTTACGCAGTTGTAGATGAACTCCCACCCGATGAGCTCTTTGTTGAGTTCCGGCACCGTCCAGGGGCAGTCCCGGACCTGGTAGAGCGCTCCGGGTCCGTCTCCGGGCTCCGAAACCTTGTAATCCCTGGGCTTGCGCATCTGGGGCCGTCTGCCCGGAGTTCTCCACCTCTGAGTAATGATGGTCGACGCCGGCGCTTCGGTGGCAAAGCAATGGTCAGGTTAGTTCCCCGCTCCCAGGAACTGCCCCAGAAGGCTCCGAGCTACACCTCATTGACCGCGCCTACCCCAGTAAGGGCCGGCGGGCAGTAGCGACACCCGGGACTACACCGCTTTAGCTTCAACACCAGCTTGCCGCGCCGTAAACCTCTTTTGAACTCCACCCGATAATCCTCAACCAGACGCCTTATTGCCGCATCAACCTGGCGGAGATGGCTGGTCATTACTGCTTTCGGGTGCCTCTTTGTCTATGAGTCGGGGGTGCAAGGCACAAAAGAGGCCCCCGCGCTGGGTTTGAACCTCCTTACGGTGCAGGAGCTCCTGGGCCACAAGACCCTCACCATGACCCTCAGGTACGCCCACCTGGCCCTCGAGCACAGGACAGAGGCCGTCAGAAAGCTGGAGGCCAGAACGGGCTCCCGAAAGGGGGAAAGTATTACGATTTTATTACGGTCGAAGGAAAAAGGGGTTAGCCCATCGGGCTAACCCCTTGATTTTCATGGTAGGCGATGGTGGTTTCGAACCACCGACCTCTGCCGTGTGAAGGCAGCGCTCTCCCACTGAGCTAATCGCCCGTCTCAGGCTCCAGGAGCCCCTTCCACCCCCCTGGAACCTTACAAATTCTACTTAGCCCAGTACGGGTTTGTCAAGGCAGTGTACAAGTTCACTACATGTGAGACACCGAGGGGTTTCTGGCCTCCGGGCCCTCTCCACGGCGCCGTTGAGCTGGGGGCTCCGAGGCGGTCTCCCCGGCCGTGAACCGCTCAAGCACCATATCGGGCAGGGGCCTTATGTCCAGGGTGTCGTCCCGCCCCTTGTCCTTAAGAGGGGTGGGTTCCTTGGGGTGTCCAGGCAGCGCAGGCCGGGTTTACTTTCCAGGCCAAAGGCAGTAGGATAAGATATAGTTTCAATGAAACTAAACTTTTTTGAGCGCCTTATAACCAACAGCCCTCTCAGGGGTCTCCTTCAGCGCTATGTGGAGGTGCCCAGGCTGAAGGCCATGGCCTCCAGAGACAGCTACCCTCACTGCCTGGAGATAGGCTGTGGCACAGGCCGAGGGGCAGAGCTCATAGTAAGGTTCTTCAATGCCCGGCAGGTGGTAGCCACAGATGTGGACCCCGAGCAGCTCAGGAGGGCCCGAAGGCGCATTGGCAAAAAGCCACTCCTGAGAGATAAAATAATCTTTAAGGTGGAGGATGCCCTGGCCCTGAAGGAGCCCTCCGAAAGCTTTGACGCCGTTTTTGCCTTCGGGGTGGTGCACCACACCGAGGACTGGCGGAAGTGCCTGAAGGAGGTATACAGGGTGCTCAAGCCCGGTGGCGAGTTCTTCTTTGAGGAGCTCCTGGGAGATTTCATCAACAAGCCCCATATGAGGCTCTTGTCGGCACATCCGGAAGGAGGCATGTTCAGTGCCGAGGAATTCCTGGCCGAGCTTCAGGGCCTGGGCATGAAGCTTCGGGGCTTAAGAAGAATTCGCAATGTGGCCATCGCAGGGGTAGCCAGAAAGGAGAGCCCGTGAAGGAGGAGCCCAAGGAGCAGGCCTTCTGCCCCATTGAGCCTACTTCCCCGGGGGAGGCCCCCCCGGAGGCCAAAGGGGGCACAAGACGGCTGGACATACCCATTACGGGGATGAGCTGCGCCGCCTGCGCCGCCAGAGTTCAGAAGGCCCTTCAGGGCCTTGAAGGGGTTCACGATGCCCAGGTCAATTTCGCCGCCGAGCGGGCCACGGTGCTTTACGACCCCCAGAGGCTGAGCCTGAAGGAGATGCTTCAGGCCATAGAGGATGCCGGCTACGGTGCCGCCGTGGCCACCCAGAGCCTGCCCATAAAGGGCATGACCTGTGCCAGCTGTGTAGAGCGGGTAAGGAGGGCCTTGGCTGCCCTCCCGGGGGTGCTTTCTGCCGAGGTGAACTTTGCCACCGAGGAGGCCACGGTGCAGTACATTGCCACCCAGGTGGGCATCAGGGAGTTCCGCCGGGCCATAAAGGAGGCAGGCTACGAGCTGATAACCGTTAAGGCCGGTGAAGACCCCCTGGAGAAGCAGCGCAGGGAGCGCCGGGCCCACTACCTGGCCCTGAAACGAAGGGTCGTTACCGGGGCCCTGCTGGCGCTGCCCATATTCCTGCTGGCGCACTGGCAGAGGCTGGGGCTGGGGGAGCTGCTGCCCCTCAGTGCGCAGGCAAACCACCTGCTTCAGATGCTGCTTCAGAGCCCGGTGCAGTTCTGGATAGGGTGGCAGTTCTACCAGGGGGCCTGGGCGGCGGCCCGGCACCGAAGCACCAACATGAACACCCTCATAGCGGTGGGCACCTCGGCCGCCTACATCTACAGCGTGCTGGCCACCTTCTTTCCGGGACTGTTTGAGCTCAGGAGCTACAGGGCAGAGGTGTATTTTGACACCGCTGCGGCCATCATAGTGCTAATACTCTTGGGCCGAACCCTTGAGGCCAAGGCCAGGGGCCAGACCTCCGAGGCCATCCAGAAACTCATGGGCCTGAGGCCCAAGACGGCCCGCATCCTCAGGGACTCCATGGAGGTGGAGGTCCCTGCCGAGGAAGTCCAGCCCGGGGACATCGTGGTGGTAAGGCCCGGGGAGCGCATTCCCGTGGACGGAGTGGTGAAGGAGGGCTACTCATCGGTGGATGAGTCCATGCTCACCGGCGAGCCCCTGCCCGTGGAGAAGAGGCCTGGCGACCAGGTGGTGGGCGGCACCATGAACAAGACCGGAAGCTTCAGGTTTGAGGCCACCAAGGTGGGCCGCCAGACGGTGCTGGCACAGATCATAGCCCTGGTGGAGGAGGCCCAGGGCTCCAAGCCCCCCATAGCCCGGCTGGCGGACAAGATAGCCTCCTACTTTGTGCCCGCAGTGATGGGCATAGCCAGCCTGACCTTCCTTCTCTGGCTCCTGCTGGGGCCCGAGCCCGCCTTCACCTATGCGGTGCTGAACTTCATTGCAGTGCTCATCATCGCCTGTCCCTGCGCCCTGGGCCTGGCTACCCCCACCTCCATAATGGTGGGTACCGGCAAGGGGGCCGAAAACGGCATCCTCGTCCGCTCAGGCGCAGCCCTGGAGACCGCCCATAAGATAACCACCGTGGTGTTTGACAAGACCGGCACTCTCACCGAAGGGACCCCCAGGCTCACCGATGTGCTCCCTGCGGAAGGGGCTACGAAGGAGGAGGTGCTCGCCTATGCCGCCAGCGCAGAGAAGGGCTCTGAGCATCCCCTGGCCGAGGCCATCCTCAGCGCCGCCGCCGAGCAGGGCATACAGGCAGGCGAGCCGGAGCACTTCCAGGCCGTGCCAGGGCACGGGGTGAAGGCCACCCTGGAGGGCAGGACGCTCCTTCTGGGCAACGAGCTCCTGATGAGGGACGAGGGAGTTCAGATGCCCCAGGCCCTGCTCGGGCAGGCCCAGGCCCTGGCCTCGGAGGGCAAAACCCCCATGTTCCTGGCCATGGAGGGCAGGCCCGTGGGCCTCTTGGCCGTGGCCGACACCCTTAAGGCAGACTCCCAGGAGGCCGTGAGGGCCCTCCAGGGCCTGGGCCTGGAAGTGGTGCTCCTTACCGGCGATGTGGAGCGCACCGCCAAGGCCATCGCCAGGGCCCTGGGGATCGAAAAGGTCATAGCCCAGGTGCTTCCTCAGCACAAGGCCAGGATGATAAAGGAGCTTCAGCAGCAGGGCAAGGTGGTGGCCATGGTGGGCGATGGCATCAACGACGCCCCTGCCCTGGCCCAGGCCGATGTGGGCATAGCCCTGGGCACGGGCACCGATGTGGCCATGGAGGCAGCAGACATCACCCTCATAAAGGGCCACCTCAAGGGGGTAGTGGTAGCCATAGCCCTGTCCAGGGCTACCCTCAGGAACATCAAGCAGAACCTCTTCTGGGCCTTCGCCTACAACACCCTGCTCATACCCGTGGCCGCCGGTGCGCTGTTTCCCTTCTTTGGAATACTGCTTAACCCCATGTTCGCCGCTGCGGCCATGGGAATGAGCTCCGTGACGGTAGTCTCCAACGCCCTGAGACTCAAGCGCTTCAAGCCTCCCCTGTAGAGCACGAAGTTCATCCCCTCCCTTGACCCAAAAAGGAATCGCTGCTAATCTAAAATTACAATTTTAGATTACCTCTTTGCTCAGGAGGTAGTTCCATGGCTACAGGCGGCACAGAAAGGGCTCTTGAAGGAGAGCATCTTCAACACCCTGGCGGGACGCTACGACGCCTGGTACGACTCCTCCAGGGGAAAGCCCCTTTATGAGAGCGAGCTTGCCTGCCTGAGGCCCCTCGTCGAGGCCTCCCCCAGGCCCCTGCTGGAAGTAGGGGTAGGCACGGGCCGCTTCGCCATGCACTTCCTTCCGGCCACAGGGATAGACCCCGCCGAGGAGGCCCTCAAGCTGGCTGCCAAAAGAGGGATAAAGACCCTCCTGGGCAGGGCCGAGGCCCTGCCCTTGCCCGAGGGAAGCTTCGGCTGCGCTCTCCTGGCCCTTACCCTCTGCTTCGTCCAGGAGCCCCTTCGGGTGCTCCGAGAGGTCCACAGGGTGCTGAGGCCCGAGGGCTTGCTGGTACTGGCCCTGTAAAGGGGGCGGGGTTCCTGTGCATCCAGGCTGCTAAGGCGAACCCTCCGGGGCTCTGACCTCAGGGCCAACTTCCAAGATGCCCAGTTGCCCTAAGCCCCGGGCTTGACCAGCGGCCCTTTCTGTAATACCTTTTAAACCATAAACATAAACAACAGCAAAACCTTCCAGGAGGAGGGCCGTGCACGAACTCATAGGCAAGGAAGTGGAGGTGGAGGCCATGGGCATCACCTACACGGGCACCTTGGTGGAGGTGGGCGAGGCAGAGGTGCACCTTCAGACGGATTCCGGCTGGGTGGTGGTGCCCCTGGAGCAGGTGGTAAACATCAGGGCCAAGGAGGCTTAGCCCTCCTGAAGCACATGCACCACCTCTGCACCCATGAGGAAGATGGCACAGGCGTAAAACAGCCACAGCAGGAAAAACACCATGGCAGCCAGGGGTCCGTAGATGGCCCCGTAGATGGACACTGTGCCCATGTACAGGGTGAAGACATGCTTGGCTGCCTCCAGCATCAAGGTGCTAAAGAGGCCTCCGCAAAGGGCATACCTCAGGCCCACCCGCCGGGCAGGAAGCACCATGTAGGAAAGCACCACCACGGCCAGCACCAGCAGGAAGGGGGCAGCATACTTGAGGGCCCAGTAAAGCAGTCCCTCCAGCCTGAGCCACCGCAGCGGCCCCGCCAGAAGAGGCATCAGGGTGCTCAGGGCAAAGCTCAGGAGCATGAGCACCACAATGGCCGTGACCATCAGGAGCCCCAGAAGGGCCGAGGAAAAGAAGTGCCTCCTCTTGGCCACCTTGAACACCCGGTTCACGGCGCTCTCCAAGGCGCTGAAGAACTCGTAGGAAAGCAGGGCATACAGAAGGAGGCTCAGCCTGCCTACCCCCCGGAAGGTGATGAGCTTTCGGACCTCCGCGGTCATCTGCTCGGCCGCCTGGGGAAAGAAGTCGGAAAGCTTCTGCAGAAAGAAGTCATAGAAGCCCCGGCTCTCGCCCAGGAAATACCCCATCAGGGAGACCACAAAGAGGGAAAAGGGCACTATGGCCATCATGGCAAAGAAGGCTACCGAGGCCGAAAGCATCAGCCCGCCGTCGGAGAAGAAATCCCTGATACTCCTATGAAGAACCCTTGCGGGGTTCCTCATCTTCTGGCTCTCAGCAGTATGGGGCTTCCGCCGAAGCCGAAGCGCTCCCGGAGACGCCTTTCCACATACCTCAGGAGGGCCTCCTTTACCTGCAGGGGCTGAGGGACAAGGAGCACGAAGCTGGGGGGACAGACCCCCACCTGCCTGAGGCCCCTGAGCTGAAGCCTCCGCCCCCTTACCAGAGGCAGGGGAGCGGAAGGAAGAAGCTCTTTCTGAAAGAACTCCTGGAGCTCCCCCTCGGGCACTCGCCTGCGCCACTGAGCCAGCACCTGCTCTATGAGGGGGAAGACCTTGGTGGTGCGGGTGCCCTCAAGCCCCGAGGCCGTAAGCACCGGGGCATGGGCAAAGAACCAGAGCTTCCGCTGAATCTCCCCCTGTAGCCTCCTTCTGGCCTCCTGGGGCTCCTGCAGCAGGTCCCACTTATTAAGCACCAGCACCAGGGCCTTTCCATGCTCCAGCACCAGGCCGGCTATCTTCTGGTCCTCGGCCACCACCCCCTCCGAGGCATCCAGGAGCAAGAGCACCACATCGGCCCTCTCTATGCCCTTGAGGGCCCTGAGCATGGCAAACCTCTCCAGGGGATAGGCCCGGCTCTTCCTCTTGAGACCCGCCGTGTCTATGAAGAGATACCTCTTGCCATAGTAGGTGCACACCGTGTCTATGGCATCCCTGGTGGTGCCGGCCACGGGGCTTACCACCAGACGCCTCTTGCCCAGAAGGGTGTTTATGAAGGTGGACTTGCCCACGTTAGGCCTGCCCACTACTGCCACCTTGGGGAGCTCAGGCTCAGGGGCCCCCTCCGCCTCCTGGGGCGGAAGGGACCGCAGCAGCCTGTCCATCAGCTCCTCAAATCCATACCCAGTGGCTGCCGATACAGGTAGTACCTCCTCGCCCAGGGCATAAAACTCATACATCAGGGGCTCCTGCTTGGGGGAGTCTACCTTGTTGACCACCCAGAGGCAGCGCCTGGCAGAGGCCCTCAGAAGGGCCGCTATCTCCACATCAGCAGGGCTGAGCCCCGCCTTGGCGTCCAGCAGATGCACCACCAGGTCGGCCTCCTTGACCGCAAAGAGGGCCTGCTCCTTCACCTGGGCAAATATCTCCTCCTGGGCCTCAGGATAGAATCCCCCCGTGTCCACCACCAGGAAGGAGCGCCCCTGCCAGGAGGCCTGGGCATAGTTGCGGTCCCTGGTAATACCCTCCTCTACCCCCACCACCGCCTTCCGAGCCCCCACTATCCGATTAAACAGGGTGGATTTGCCCACATTCGGTCTGCCCACTATGGCCACCACTGGCTTGCCCATTCTCAAGTAGCAATTTTACACTCTAAACTCCCTTTCTGCGACTTTTAGACCACCACTGTGTGAAAAGACATACTAAAAATTATGGATTTTGGGCATAACACACAGTAATATAAGCATTTAGAATATTGGTATATTCTTTGCTTGTGTTGTTTCAGGATGATTCTGAAGACCAAGCTCATCAGCCTGATTGTGCTGGTGATCCTGCTCACCGTAGGGGTCTCCACCGTTGTGGTATTGAACTTCCAGCAGAGGCATCTTACCGAGGCCGAGCTCATGGACATCAGGCTTCTAAGTAATATCATCTCCCGAAGCATTGAGTCCGCCATGGCCGAGGGAAGGACCGAAGATGTGCAGAAAATCATAGAGAACATTGGTAAGAACCCGGAGCTCCTGAAGCTGAGGATCATCTCCCCCGATGGATTTATCCTGAAGTCCAAGGACCCCCAGGAGATAGGGCAGAAGAGCACCGAGGCCGGCTCCCTGGGGGAGTTTAACCAGGCCGTGGTGAAGGAGGCCTCCATCACCTACCGCAGCCCCATCTACAACAAGCCCGCCTGCTACGGCTGCCACAGCAAGAACATAAGGCTCAACGGCATCATAGAGATGAGCTACGACTTCTCCCGCTCCAGGGCAGACATCCTGGCCACCAAGCGCTTCCTGGTGCTTTCCAACATCTTCACCATAGTGGCCGTGGGGCTGCTGCTCAGTGTGCTGCTAACCAGGCAGGTAATCAGGCCCCTCTCGGGGATGCTCAAGGCAATAAAACGCCTCCAGCAGGGCGACTGGAACGCCAGGGCCCCTGTGTTCAGCGACGACGAGCTGGGCCACATCTCCCAGGCCTTCAACCAGATGGTGGAGGAGGTGAAGAAGCTCTACGAGACCGGTCTCAGGAAGGAAAAGGAGATTGTCCGGGCCAGGGCCGAGCTGGAACACAAGCGCACCCTGGAGGAGCTGAACGCCCAGCTCAAGTTCAAGATCAAGGAGGTGGAGACGGCCAACAAGGCCATCCTGAGCCTCTCCAAGGAACTGAAGAACAAGAACCTGGAGCTGGAGCGCATGGTGGAGCGCCTGAAGAAGATAAACGATGTAGGCAGGGTGCTGACCTCGGTGATAGAGACGGAGGAGCTCATAAAGCTCATCATAAAGACCACGGCGGAGCTCTTGAGCGTGGAGAAGGGCTCCATATACCTGAAGAAGGGCGATGATGTGAGGCTCACCATCCAGTACCAGAGGGGGGTGGGGGTGGACTACTCCACCGTCTCCCTGGATTTCCATCCCATGTACAAGAAGCTCTTGAGCGAGGGCACCGTGGTGAAGAGCTTCACCAACGGTACCTCATCGGTGGGCATCCCCCTGAAGGTCAAGGGCCAGGTGATAGGGGGCATGCTGCTTGAGAAGGTGGACTCGCCCTTCAGCCAGGACGAGCTGGAGATACTGAGCACCCTGGCCAACCAGGCCATGGTAGCCATAGAGAACGCCTGGCTCTATGACTCGGTGAAGGCCAATTACTTCGGCACCATCCAGGCCCTGGTCAACGCCCTGGAGGCCAACGACAAGTATACCAGGGGCCACTCCGAGCGGGTCAGATATGTAGCGGTGGAGCTGGGCAAGCACCTGGGGCTGAACTACAAGGAGCTGGAGGTGCTGGAGCATGCCGCCATCCTCCATGATATAGGCAAGATAGGGGTGGACTCCATGGTGCTTAACAAGATGGGCAAGCTCAGCGCGGCGGAGCTGAGCTTGGTGAAGGCCCACCCCCTCATCGGCGACGAGATACTGGGCCCCATAGGCACCCTGGAGGGCGTAAGGGGGGCCATCCTTCAGCACCACGAGCGCTACGACGGCTCGGGCTATCCCTACGGCCTGGCCGGGGAGGAAATCTCCCTGAAGGCCAGAATTCTGGCCGTGGCCGACACCTTCGACGCCATGATGACCGACAGGCCCTACCGCAAGGCCCTGGGGCTGGCCACTACCAAGGAGGAGCTCAGGCGCAATGCCGGCACCCAGTTTGACCCCCTGGTGGTGGATGCCTTCCTGCAGATACTGGAGACCAGGGGGGAGGAGTTCCTCCAGGCCGCAGGCTACTCCACCAACTAATCCCGCAGAAAAAGCAGCTCTATCTCCACGGGGCTCCCCAGGGGAAGTGCCGCTACGCCCACGGCCACCCTGGTGTGCCGGCCCCTTTCGCCGAACACCTCTGCCAGGAGCTGGGAGGCCGGGTTGAGCACCTGGGGCTGCTCAAAGAATCCCTCCCCGGAGGCCACATAGCCCGTGAGCCTGAGGCACTGCCTGAGCTTTCCTAGATGTGCCAGGTGGGCCTTCAGGGCCGCCAGGGCGTTCAGCACCGCCCAGCGGGCCGCCTCCTGGGCCTCCTGGAGCCCCACCTCGGCCCCCACCCTGCCCCGGCAAATGAGGCCTCCCTCCCTGAGGGGCAGCATCCCGCTAACCAAGAGCAGTCCCTCAGGGCCCTCCAGCACAGGCACATAGGCCCCCAGTGGCTTGGGGGCAGGGGGGAGTTCAAATCCCAGTTCCCTGAGCCTTTCCTCAGGGCTCACAGGCCCAGCTCCTCAGGGACTCCGATGCGGCCCAGGGCCGCGGTGGCAGCAGCCACGGCAGGGTTTGCCAAGTATATCTCGCTTTCAGGATGGCCCATGCGGCCCACGAAGTTGCGGTTGGTGGTGGCCAAGGCCCTCTCCCCCTTGGCCAGGATGCCCATGTGTCCGCCCAGGCAGGGGCCGCAGGTAGGGGTGGAGACCACCCCACCGGCCTCAATAAACACCTCCAGGAGGCCCTCCCTCATGGCCTGAAGGTAGATGCGCTGAGTGGCAGGAATCACTATGAGCCTGGTGTGGGGGTTCACCTTCCTGCCCCTCAGTACCTGGGCGGCCTCCCTCAGGTCCTCAAGCCTGCCGTTGGTGCAAGAGCCGATGACTACCTGGTCAATCCCTATGTGCGTAAGTTCCTGGGCAGCTCTGGTGTTTGAGGGCAGGCTGGGGCAGGCCACGGTAAGGGGTATCCTGGAGACATCATACTCCCTGAGCTCTGCATAACGGGCATGGGGGTCGGAGCTGTAGAACCTGTAGGGCCTCTTGGCCCTGCCCTTCACATACTCCTCTGTGACGGCATCCGGGGCGATGATGCCCGTTTTGGCCCCGGCCTCAATGGCCATGTTGCACATGGTGAGCCTGGCGTGCATGGGCAGGCGCCTGATGGCCTCACCCTCAAATTCCATGGCCCTGTAAAGGGCGCCATCCACCCCTATGTCGCCAATGGTGTGAAGGATGAAGTCCTTGCCCCCTACCCAGGGCCTGGGACTTCCATAGTAGATGAACTTCATGCTCTCGGGCACCTTGAACCAGCACTCACCCGTGGCCATGGCCGCGGCCACATCGGTGGAGCCCACCCCCGTGGCAAAGGCCCCCAGGGCCCCATAGGTGCAGGTGTGGCTGTCGGCTCCGATGACCACATCGCCTGGAAGCACCAGTCCCTCCTCGGGCAGCAGGGCATGCTCTATGCCCATCCTGCCTACCTCAAAGTAGTACCTCAGCTCCTGCTGCCAGGAGAACTCCCTCAGGAGCTTGCACTGCTGGGCGGCCTGGATGTCCTTCTGGGGGGCAAAGTGGTCGGGCACCAGGGCCACCCTCTCAGGGTCAAACACCCTTTTGGCTCCAGTGCGCCTAAACTCCCTTATGGCTATGGGTGCAGTGATGTCGTTGGCCAGGATGAAGTCCACCCTGACCTGTACCAGCTCCCCCGGAGCTACCTCCTTCCTTCCGCAATGCTCGGCCAGAATCTTCTCCGCTATGGTCATGGCCCTTAATTATAGCCTAAATTTTGACTGCCAGTCAGCAGATTGACGAACGGGAGTGAAATTTCCCCTTGATTCTAAAGGATTTTTCAGGGGCACAAACCTTGTATAGCCCCCCTGGGACGGCAATGCTACCACAGCAGGACAAAGAGGCCCTGGTAAGGCAGTATCTGCCCCTTATCAGGCACATGGCCAGCCGGTACAGCTGGGGTCTTCCGCCGCAGCTTTCCACGGAGGACCTGGTAAGTGCGGGGGTAGTGGGGCTCCTGGACGCCCTCAGGCGGTACGACGGGCGAGTCAAGCTCCGCAGCTTCGTGGAGCCCCGCATAAGGGGCTCCATGTTGGATGCCCTGAGGGCTGCCGACTGGATGCCCCGCAGCACCAGAGAGCGCCTGAGGATGCTCAGGCAGACCCAGGCCAGCCTCCACAAGGCCTTGGGCCGGCCCCCCACGGACGAGGAGATGGCCAGGGCCCTGAACCTCTCAGCCAGGAAATACCGCCTGGTGCTTTTCCGCACCCAGGGACAGCGGATGGTAAGCCTGGAGGCACTGGCCCAGAGGATAAGCCCCGAGGAGCCCTTGGACCTCCTGGAGTGCATACCTGCCCAGGCCCCTGAGGACCCCTTCAGGGAGCTGGAGCTCCAGAGGCTGAAGGCCCGGCTGAAGGAGGCCCTCCGGGGGCTGCCCAGCAGGGACAGGCTGATACTGAGGCTTTACTACTGGAAGGGCCTCACCATGAAGCGCATAGGCAGGCTCCTGGGCCTGACGGAGTCCCGGGTATGCCAGATTCACAAGACTGCTCTCCTTAGGCTCAGGGCCGCCCTGGAGAAAGGGCAGGCAGATAGACCTTGACCAGGCTGCCGCCCTCGGGGGCCTCCTCCACCTGAACACCTCCGCCGTGCTCCGTGCTGACAACCCTTGCCACCGCCAGGGCCAGCCCTTCCCCAGAGGGGCTGAAAGGCCCAGGGGCCGGGGAAGCCCCAGTGAAGAAGACCACCACCGCAGCCCTCTGGGGCTCATAAAGGCTTCCCAGCTTTACAACCCTGGGCCCAGGGGCCCTGAGGACTGCCTGCTCGGCCTCAAGGAGCAGAGCCATGAGCATCTGGCGGAGCTTCTGCTCGTTAGCCCTCACCGGAGGAATGTCCTTAAGCTCCAGGCGCGCCTGTATCCCGTGCATCCTGTGCCAGTAGGCCCTGAGCCCGAGGGTCTCCTGAACCATTCCGTTGAGGTCAAGCTCCCTGGGGGGCGTCTGCAGGAGGGCCGTGTGCCCCAGGAGCTCCTCTATGAGCGCTTGGCATACGGTGGCGGCCTTCTGGAGCTTCTCAGCTGGCTCCCCTGGAGCCTCCCTGAGGAGTCTCTGGGCCCACTGCCTCATGGCAGAGACAGGGGGGCCCATCTCCCTCACCAGGGCCTCCAGCAGCACCCCCAAGGAGGCCAGCCGCTGGGTGTTAAGGAAATGCTCCTCCGGGCCCTTAAGTCCTGTGACATCCTCGGAGACATGCACCCTGTAGCGCCGCCTGTTGACCTCCACGGGATAGACCGTTTGCGCGAGCACCCTGGAGCCCTGGGCATACTCCACCCTCAGGGGACTGTCCTGGGGCACGGCACTGCAGCGCCGGCATAGCTCCTCAGAGCCCAACAGCTCGTAGCACTTGAGGCCGCCCCGGGCCCCCGTGTAGAGGGACTCGTGGGAGGCCACTACATTGAACTCCTGGTCGGTGATGAGCACCTGGCGGGCCAGCACCTTGAATGTGGCCTGCCAGAGGCCCTGGAGGTCGCACAACTGCCTCATGAGCCTCTGGGCAGTGAGCCGCTCCGAGGCGAGCCTGTGCCTGGCCAGGGCGCTCCTGAGGGCATAGGGCATGGCGTTGAAGTACTCCAGGTCCTTTACCAGGTACTCCTGGGCCCCTTCCCTGAGAAGCATCGGCGCCATGGAGACATCCCTCTGCTGCATCAGCACCACCACAGGGAGGCTCAGGCCCTGAGCCCTGAGGGCCCGGATGAACCGCGCCCCGCCCATGCCCGGCAGGAGGTAGTCCACGAACACCGCCTCCGGCGGCTGCCTCTTAATTAACCGAAGGGCCCCTTCAGCGCTGTCTGCAAACTCCACCTGGGCCTCCGGCACATGCCGCCTGAAGGCCCTCTCCACAAGCCTCCAGTGCCTCCGCTCGCTCTGCACCACCAGTACGAGCAGTTCAGGCCGGGGCATCCTACATGCTCTCCAGTATGAGCTTTACCTCCTCGGTGCTTACATCCAGCACCGAGGCTATCTCCTCAGGCTTAAGCCCCGCCCTGGCCAAGGTGGCCACCCGGATGACCCTCAGGAGGGCCCTGGAGAACTCCTCCTCCTCTGCCTCAGTCTGATGTCTTTCCCGGGGGCTCTGCATGTTGCACCTCTTTGAAGGCAAGCTCCAGCTCCTCCAGGTGATGGAGCAGCTGCTCGCACTTAAGGGCCAGGAGGGTCTCCGAGGCGCCCGCCCTGATGCCTCCCAGCAGGTCCTTCATGTTCATGTAGCAATGCCTGGCATGCCTGAGCCTGTCGCCCACGGACTGCACCGCCCGGGCAAGCTCGGTGGCCGTGTCCTGGAACTCATCTGTCTTTCGGAGCCTCAGCTGCACGCCCAGCTCGCCCTCGGCCGCCCTCAGCAGGTCCTTCCGCATCCGGTACAGGGGTCCCGCCACCGAGCGGATGGCATACCTGCCCACCAGGAACACCAGCACCAAGGAGACACCCAGGGCCAGGAGCCCCACCAGAAGGAGCCCCTCCCCAGCCACGGCGGCCTCTGCGGGGGTGTGGGCCCGCCACCGCAGGGCCTCCACCCGCTGAAGCCCCAGGTACCCCATGAGCAGGAGCGAAAGGAGCATGCCCAGGGCAGTAAAGACCACAAACAGCCCCACGAACCTGCCCTGGAAGGAGGGGTCAATTATGTAGCGCCATCTCCTGTAGGGCCTCCTATTTGTCATAATGACACTCCCTGCAGAGGCGGCTCCCCTTGTTGGGCATCACCAGCTTGCCCGGCAAGGTGGAGTACATGTCATGGCAGGTGCCGCAACCAATTCTTCCGCCGAAGAACTTTATCCTGGGGTCAAGCTCGTATGGCGGGGCCAGACCGCTTCGGGGATAGAGCTGGGCCTCCAGGTAGTCCACCCCTATGGGATGGCCGGCCTCTGGCCTGGGATGCTCCCACCAGCCCTCCCCCAAGGTGTAGGAGGCCTCAGGCCCTATGGAGCCGTCGTGGCAGCCTATGCACTCCCTGGACAGGGGGTCTATGGGAGAGTCCGGGTCCAGCACCCTGTACTTGCTGCCCATGTGGGCCACCTCCAGAAGCTCCTTGTGCCCTGGCCTCAGGGTGTTTTCCTCGTGGCAGGCCACGCAGAAGAACCTCATGTCGGTGGTGGGCCGGCGCAGGAAGTAGCTCTTCACCCCGAATACCAGGCGGCTGGAGGAGTGGATGTCGTGGCAGGTAACACAGGTGAGCCTGCCTCGGCGCAGGGGCATGTCCGCCGGCACCTGGGCCTTCTTAGGCACTATGTTTACCGGGTGGGAGGAGACCCTCACCGTCCTGGCATGGCAGCCCCTGCAGAGCCTGCTGACGGAAGCCACCAGGGCCTTGGGGTTTTCGTCCGGCTCCAGGTGGCAGCTGTAGCATTGCCCCTGGCTGAAGGCATGGGGTTCAGGGCTGTTCATTACCGTATAGCCCATGGCGGCCAGTACCAGCACCAGAGCCAGTCCTGCCAGAAGCATCCGCTTCATAGCTTAAGCTCCGAGAAGACCTCCTCAAGCTCCTCCTGGGCCTCCCTGAGCTTCTTTAGGGCCTCCAAGGTGGCCATGGTATCGCCCCTGCCCTGCAGGGCCTCACAGGCAGCCCTCATCTTCCGGCAGGCCTGTAGAATACGCCGGCTGCGTCTGGCCGAGGCGGTGCTGAAGGCGTTGAAGGCATCGGCCAGGGAGTGCACCGCATCGCCCTTGCGGAAGCTGACCTCCATGCCCAGCCGGCCCTTGCTCATGTCCCTGGCCGCACACCTGAGCCTGTAGAGGGGACCCGCCACCTTGTGGGAGTAAAACACTGCCAGGGCACCCACCACCGCCACGGCAAAGAGACCAAAGAGGCCATAGACCAGGAGGGTGGTCTTGAGCACCTCCCACCTGTACTGCGAGAGAAACCTAAACAGGGCCCCGTACTCGTTATATACACTCCTGGTTGTGGCCGCCAGCATCAAGGCCAAGGCCAGGGCCTCGGCCAGAAGAAGGGCCAGAAGCACCTTCAGCACAAACCTCTGCATCAGGGGCTGCCGTATCACGCTCATGGGGTTCATACTCTGAGATGGTCTTTTCGGAACCAGAGGTGAAAACTTTACATCTGCCCAATTGCAGGCTTGACAGAGGGCCAAAAATCCAATAGGGTTTTCTCTGAGATGGCTTCAATCCTGGTGATAGACACCGAGAGCTTCATAAGGGAGGTCCTCAGGAACCTCTTTGAATCGGAGAAGCACGATGTGGCCCTGGCCTCCTCTGGCAGGGAGGCCAAGAAGCTGCTGGGTAAAAACGCCTTCGACCTGATATTCCTGGACATAATGCTCAAGGACATGGACGGCCTGGAGCTCCTGAGGAACATGCCCCCCTTGAATGCCGAAACTCCCGTGGTGGTCATTACCGGTTTTGCAACTGTCAAGAGTGCCGTAAAGGCCATGAAGCTGGGGGCCTTCGACTACATCTCCAAGCCCTTCAGTCTGGAGGAGGTGCTCCTGGTGGCCGAGAAAGCCCTGGAGTACTCCCAGGTAAAGAGGGAAAACCTGCTGCTTAAGCGCCACCTCAGGAGGCACTACAGCCTCAGGCAGATAATAGGCTCCTCCGAGGCCATGCGCCGGGTCTTCGCCCTCATAGAGAAGGTAAAGAGGACGGACAGCACCGTGCTCATCACCGGAGAGTCCGGCACCGGCAAGGAGCTGGTGGCCAAGACCATCCACTACCAGAGCCCCAGGGCCAACGGCCCCTTCGTGGCCATAAACTGTGCGGCCATACCCCGGGAGCTCCTGGAGGCAGAGCTCTTTGGCTACGAGAAGGGGGCCTTCACCGGCGCCGTGGTCTCAAAGCCTGGCAAGCTGGAGATGGCCGACACGGGCACCCTGTTCCTTGACGAGGTGGCGGAGCTGGACCCGGCCCTACAGGGAAAGCTCCTCAGGGTGATTCAGGAGCGGGAGTTTGAGCGCATCGGCTCCAACAAGACCATCCGGGTGGATGTGCGCATCATAGCGGCCTCCAACCGGGACCTCCAGGAGCAGATGCGCCAGGGACGCTTTAGGGAAGACCTGTACTGGCGCCTCAATGTGATACCCATCCATCTTCCGCCCCTGAGGGAAAGGAAGGAGGACATCCCCGCCCTGCTGGGGTACTTCGTCCAGGAGCTCAGCCAGCAGAAGAGGGGAAGGCCCATAAAGTTCTCCCACGATGCCCTGAAGGCCCTCATGGCCTACCACTGGCCCGGCAATGTCAGGGAGCTGGAGAACCTGGTGGAGCGCCTCATGGTGCTTCATGAGGGCGATGTGGTGAGTGCCCAGGACCTGCCCAGCCCCCTGGGGCTGCGCCCCGCCGAGATAAGCCCCAGGGGCCAGGTGCTCCTCAGCCTGCCCAGCGAGGGGGTCAACCTCCCTCAGCTGCTTCAGGAGCTGGAAAGCCAGCTCATCCTGCAGGCCCTGGAGCGCTCAGGGGGCGTAAGGAGCAAGGCGGCCAGGCTGCTGGGGCTCAATCGCACCACCCTCATTGAGAAGATGAAGAAGCTGGGCCTGGCAGAGGCCCTCAGGAGGTAGGGCTGCCCTCCTTGCGGCCCCCCCGGGGAAGCACCGCTATGCCCGAGGGGTCTATGTGGCAGCGGAAGCGGTCGCGCTCGGGCTCCAGCCCCAGGGTGTCGCCCTCCTCCACCACATTGAGCTTGTCCACTATCACCCTCCGGAGCCTGGAGTTGCGCTTGAGCACGCAGTTGTCCATGACTATGGAGTCCTCTACCACCACCCCCTCCTCTATGACCACTCCGCTGCGGATGACGGAGTTGCGCACCAGGGCGTCCTTGATAAGCACCCCTTCGGAGATGTAGCTGTTGTGCACCTCGGCCCTGAGGAACTTGCTTCCAGGGCCCTCGTACCCTATGGGGTGGATGGGCCAGGCGTCGTTTCTGAGTTCAAACCTGGGCTCAGGGCCCAGCATGTCCATGTGGGCCTCGTAGAAGGCCTTTATGGTGCCCACGTCGCGCCAGTAGCCCACCTCCTCGTAGGCCTTCAGCTCAGGTATCACATTGGTGGCAAAGTCGTAGGCGTAGACCCTGTAGCGGCCTTCCACCATGCTGGGCAGGATGTGGGCGCCGAAGTCGTGGCGCTTCTTGCTCTGGGCCTCTATGAGCACTTCCACCAGCACATCGGCGTTGAAGATGTAGTTGCCCATGGAGGCGTAGGCCCTTTGGGGGTCGGTGGGCATGGGGGCGGGCTGGGCCGGCTTTTCCTGAAACTCCCTTATCCTTCCGTCCGAGTCGGCTGCAATAACGCCGAAGGCCGAGGCCTCCCGCAGGGGCACCGGCCGGGCCGCCACGCTTACCTGGGCGTCCCGCTCCAGGTGGAAGTCTATCATCTGGCGGATGTCCATCCTGTAGATGTGGTCCGCGCCGAAGATTATCACCAGCTGGGGCTTGAACTGCCTTATGAGGGCCAGGTTCTGAAACACCGCATCGGCAGTGCCCTGGAACCACTCCGGCCCCATGCGCATCTGCGGCGGCACCACGGTGATGAAGTGCTCCCTCACCACGGGGGAAAGCACCCAGTTCTGCCTAACATGCTCTATGAGGGACTGGGACTTGTACTGCACCAGCAGGTAGATGGAGTAGATGTGGGAATTTATGAGGTTGCTCAGCACGAAGTCCACGATCCTGTAGCGCCCCCCGAAGGGCACCGCGGGCTTTGACCGCATGGCCGTGAGGGGAAAGAGCCTCTCGCCCTTCCCTCCAGCCAGCACGAAGGCAAGTATCTTGGGATGAGCCATAGGGGTTTTAATTATACCACAGGGGGCTCAGTACCACAGGGCCTTGTCCTGGGGCACCCACCAGCGGATGAAGTCGTACCAGATGCCCAGGGCGGTCTTGCGCACCCCCTTGAACCGCTTATGAAGCACCGGCAGGGCATCGGGCACATACAGGAAGGCGTAGGGCTGTTCCTGGGCCAGTATCTCGTGCACCCGGTGGTAGATGCGCCGGCGCTCCTGGAGGTCAAAGGTCCTTCGGCCCTGTTCCAGGAGCCTGTCCACCTCGGGGTTTGAATAGGAGACGAAGTTGAACTCCCCCTCCCCGGTCTTTGAGGAGTGCCAGATGTCGTACAGGTCCGGGTCCCTGGAGAGGGCCCAGCCCAGGATGATGGCCTCAAACCTCCTCTTGTCTATGAACTCATGAAGCAGGGCCTGCCACTCCAGCACCTTTATGTTCATCTGAATGCCCACCTCCTTGAGGTTCTCCTGGATTATCTGGGCCGTAAGCAGCCTGGCGGTGTTGCCCTGGTTGGTCAGCACGGTAAAGACGAAGGGCTTGCCGTCCTTTCTCAGGATGCCGTCCGGGCCCAGGCGCCAGCCGGCCTCTTCCAGGAGGCGGAGGGCCTTCCGGGGGTTGTACTCCGGGGCCTTTACAGCGGGGTTGTAGGCCCAGGACTCGGGGGGAAAGGGCCCGGTGCACACCGTGCCGTAGCCCAGGAGCACCCCCTTGATTATGGCCTCCCTGTCTATGGCATGTCCCAGGGCCTGGCGCACCCGCACATCCTGGAAGCGCCAGTCCCGGAGATTGTAGCCCATGTAGGTGAAGCCGAAGGCCGGGTAGCGGAACTTCTGGAAGTAGCGCTCAAACCACTCCGTGTGGGCCTGAAGTTTGTACTGGGCGGGGCTGAGGTTCATGAAGTCCACCCCGCCGAACTTCAACTCCAGGAACATGGTGGCCGTATCCGGTATGATGCGCATTATGTAGCGGTCTATCCCGGGCCGGCCCTCAAAGTAATCGTCGAAGGCCTCCAGCACTATCTTCTGCCCCGTGAGCCATTCCTTTAGCCTGTAGGGACCGGTGCCTATGGGATTTCGGGAGTACTTCTCCTCCGCTATGTCCTTTCCCTGAAGCACATGCTTGGGCAGGATGCCCATGCCCCAGGACTCCAGGGCGGGGGCGAAGGGCTCCTTGTAAAGCACCCTCACGGTGTAGCGGTCCAGGGCCTCTACCCTCTCTACAGGGCCGTAGTTGGAGCTGTAGGGAGTGGGCACCCGGGGGTTGGTGACGGTCTCGTAGGTAAAGACCACATCCTCGGCAGTAAACTCCTGGCCGTCGTGCCACTTTACCCCCCTGCGGAGGTGGAAGATGATTTCCAGCCCCCCGCGTCTTACCTCCCAGCGCTCGGCCAGCTCGCCCTCCAGGGTGAGGTCAGGGCCGTAGCGCACCAGGCCGTTAAACAGCAGGGAGCTTATCTCTGCCGAGGCGGAGTCCGAGGCGAAAAGCGGAAGCAACCTCCTGGCATCGCCGATGGAGCCCACGGTGATGGTATTGGGCATCAACACCTTGGGCTCCCTGGCACAGGAGGAAAGGGCCAAAAGGCAAAGAAGCGGAAGAAGTGCTCTCCTCAAGGTGCCGAAGGGAAGGGCCCTACTGGCCTGGCGGAGGGGCCGGGGCCTGCTGCTTTACCGGGGCAGGGGCCCCCTGGAGCACCGAGGCACTTCTTACGGACACCAGGGTCAGCGCCAGGGAGGTAAGCATGAACAGCACAGCCACCCAGGTGGTGAGCTTGCCCAAGAAGGTGGCAGCCCCCCGGCCGCCGAAGAGGGTCTGGCTGGAGCCGCCGAAGGCAGCACCCAGCTCGGCCCCACGGCCGCCCTGAATGAGCACTATGAAGATGAGAAACAGACATACGAAGACATGCACCGCTACCAGCAAAACGGTCATTGTCCCTCCTGGAAGTTCACGATGGCTGCAAAGCTCCGGGCCTGAAGACTGGCCCCACCCACCAGGGCCCCGTCCACATCCGGCTGGCCCATGAGCCCGGCGATGTTTTCCGGCTTGACGCTTCCGCCGTAGATGACCCTCAGGGCCTGGGCCTCCCTTTCCCCGAAGTGCTCTGCCACCTCTTGGCGGATGAAGGCGTGGGCCTCCTGGGCCTGTTCCTTGGTGGCGGTCATGCCGGTGCCAATAGCCCATATGGGCTCGTAGGCCAGCACCACGCCCTTGAGGCTCTGAAGGCCCTTGAGGCCTTCGTCAAGTTGCCGCTTAAGCACCTGGAAGGTCAGGCCCTCTTGGCGTTCCTGGAGGCTTTCACCCATGCAGAGGATGACTCCCAGACCGGCCTCCAGGGCTGCCCGGAGCTTCCTGTTTACCACCTGGTCGGTTTCGCCGAAGTACTGCCTGCGCTCCGAATGGCCTACTATCACCATGCTGGCGCCGGCCTCCTTGAGCATCCCCGGGGCCACCTCCCCCGTGTAGGCCCCCTTCTGCTCGTAAAACACATCCTGGGCCGCCACAATCACCTCGGTGCCCCGCAGGGCATCGGCCACGGCCCTTATGGCCGTAAAGGCAGGGGCCAGCACCTTGTCCACATCAGGGGCCCCCTCCACCAGAGGCAGGAACTCCTTCACAAACTCCAGGGCCTCCGCTATGGTCTTGTGCATCTTCCAGTTGGCTGCAATAAACGGCCTGCGCATCAGTAAATTAAATACCACCCCCAGGGGAAATGTCAACCGCGGGCTCGTGAAAATCTCTGGATTTTTGGGGAGCCCACCGGGAGTGTAGAATTGAACCCAGCAGTGCTTCATGGTATTTTAAAGGCCAGCCTCATGGAGCGAATCCTGGTGATAGACGACGAGCCCCTGGTACTGAGCGCCGTGCAGAAGGCCCTCCAGATGGTGGGCTACGAGGTGGTGGCAGCCCCTGACACCGAGACCTGCCTTGAGGCCCTGAGGAACAAGGGCCCCTTTCACCTGCTCATCATGGACCTGCACCTGCCGGGCATAGGCTGGAAGGCCCTGCTTCAGGAGGCCAGGCAGCACTATCCCCACATAAAGGTGATCTTCATGAGTGGCTCCAGCACCACCCCTGATGAGGGCCACTTCTTGCTTAAACCCTTTCGGATACAAGAACTGAGGGAGCTGGTCAGGAAGACCCTTGATGAACCTCCTGTGGGAAATTGACCTCCATCTGCAAAGGCTCATAAACCACGCTCTGCCCGAGCTCCTGGATGCCCCTATGGTGTTCTTAAGCACCAAGGCCTATGTGCCCCTTCTGGCCTTCTTCATCCCCCTGGCCTTTGCCCTGGGAAGGCGGACGGTGGCGGTGGCGGCCGTTGTGCTAGGCGCCTCGGCCTTGGCCGACTGGGCAGGCCTGGAGCTCAAGGAGGCCGTGGCCAGGCTCAGGCCCTGCCAGGCCCTGGAGGATGTAAGGCTCCTGGTGGGCTGCGGGGAGTCCTTCAGCATGCCTTCAAACCATGCCTCGGTGGCCTTTGCCTTTGCCACTGCCATGGTGCTATGGGCCCGGAGGCGCTGGCTGCTGGGGGTGTATGCAGTGGCCTTCCTCATTGCCCTAAGCAGGGTGTATGTGGGGGTGCACTACCCCTCGGACATCCTGGTAGGCGGGGCACTGGGTACAGCGGTGGGCGCCCTGGTGGTGGGCCTGGCGAGGTACTGCCTCCGGCGGGGCTACCCCGGGGCCCTGGCGCTGCTCCTCATAGGGGTGGGGCTCTTCAGGCTCTACTACATCCTGCACGGTCCCCTGGGGCTGAGCCCCGACGAGGCCCATTACTGGGAGTTTTCCCGGCAGTTGGACATCGGCTACTACTCCAAGGGGCCGGTGGTGGCCTACCTCATCTGGGCCGGCACCAAGTTGCTGGGGGCCACGGAGCTGGGAGTGAGGCTTCCGGCCGTCATCCTCTCGGCCCTCAGTGGCATTCTCATCTACAGGCTGGGAAGCCTCCTTTATGAACAGGAGGTGGGCCTCTACGCCGCAGCGCTTCAGCAGATAGTGCCCCTCTTTGCCACCTACGGGCTGGTGATGACCATAGACGCCCCCCTCATGTTCTTTTGGACTCTGGCCCTCCTGCTCTTCTTCAGGGCGGTAAGCCTTTCAGGCTGGCAGGAATGGCTCCTTCTGGGTGTGGCAGTGGGCCTGGGGCTCCTTACCAAGTACACCATGGCCTTCTTCGTGCTCTCGGCCTTCCTGTACCTTCTGGCAAGCAGACCAGACCGCCGGCACCTGGCCTCTGCCGGGCCCTGGCTGGCCCTCTTGGTAAGCCTCCTGCTCCTGAGCCCCCTGCTCTTGTGGGACGCCCAGCACGGCTGGGTCAACCTCAAGCACAACCTCGGCCACGCCGAGCTCAAGAAGGGCTTTGCCGTAGAGCTCAGGAGCTTCGGCGAGTTCCTGGGCTCACAGGCAGGGGTGCTCAGTCCCCTGATATTCGTGGCGGCCCTTTACGGGGTGTTCAGAAACAGGGCCCAGGAGCAGGCCTTGGGGCTTTACTTCACGGCCCCCATGTTCGTCTTCTTCCTGCTCAAGAGCCTCCAGGGCGATGTGGAGGCCAACTGGGCCATGCCGGCCTACCTGGCGGCCCTGCCCGCCGCGGCGGCGGTGCTCTTCAGGGGGGCTCCCAGGGGAAGCCTTCCCAAGAAGGCCCTGGCAGCCCTGGCCCTCCTTCTGGCCCTCTTGGTGAGCGCCGCGGCCCACTATCCCCAGGTGCTCAAGCTCCCGCCCCGGCTTGACCCCACTGCCAGGCTCAGGGGATGGGAACCCCTGGCCCAAAAGGTCCATTCCCTTCTTCCGCCGGAGCCCAGGTTCATCCTGGCGGAGCGCTACCAGGTGGCCTCCCTCCTGGCCTTTTACATGCCGGGGCAGCCCCGAACCTACTGCCTGGACTTGGGAAGGAGGATGAACCAGTACGACCTCTGGAGCACCTACCACGGCCTGAGGAACTACAATGCCGTGTTTGTTAAAATAGGGCCTCCGGTGATGCCCAGGGCACTGAGAGAGGCCTTCCAGAGCTGCCAGGAGCCCCACACCCTGGTGCTTAAGGAGGGGCCCCATGTGCTGAGGCAGTATGCCATCTTCGTGTGCCGGGGGTTCAGGGGGATGAAGAAGGCCAAGTTCAGGAGCTTCTGATGCAGAGCCTCTCGGTAGTGGTGCCTCTTTACAACGAGCAGGACAATGTCCGTCCCCTCATGCAGGCCCTCCTGCCTGTGCTTCGGGACCTGGGCATGCCCTACGAGGTAATCCTGGTGGACGACGGAAGCACGGACCGGACCCTGGAGCGCCTCCTTGAACTCAGCGAGCCCCATGTGGTAGTGCTCAGCCTGAGGCGCAACTTCGGCCAGACCGCAGCCCTGGCCGCCGGGTTTGACCACGCCCAGGGAGACGTGGTCATCACCATGGACGGGGACCTGCAGAACGACCCCCGGGACATTCCCAGGCTCCTGGAGCTCATAAGGCAGGGCTACGACCTGGTAAGCGGCTGGCGCAAACAGAGGAAGGACCCCTGGCTCAGCCGCCGCCTGCCCTCGCAGGTAGCCAACTGGCTGATAAGCAGGGTCACGGGGGTAAGGCTTCACGACTATGGCTGCTCCCTGAAGGCCTACCGCAAGGATGTGGCCAAGAACCTGAGGCTCTATGGAGAGATGCACCGCTTTATCCCTGCGGTGGCCAGTTGGTACGGGGTGCAGGTGGCCGAGGTGCAGGTGGCCCATCACCCCCGCCGGAGGGGAAAGTCCAAGTACGGGCTGACAAGGACCGTCAAGGTGCTTCTGGACCTGGTGACGGTGAAGTTCCTGCAGAGCTTCTCCACCAAACCTATCCAGTTCTTCGGCCCCATGGGGCTGGCCTCGGCCCTGGGTGGTTTCGCCATATCCCTGTACCTTACGGGAAGGAAGCTCCTCCTGGGGGAGTCCATCGGGGGAAGGCCCCTGCTGCTCCTGGGAGTGCTGCTCATAATAGTGGGAGTCCAACTGGTGGGCATGGGTCTCCTGGGGGAAATGCTGGTAAGGGTATACCACGAAAGCCAGCGCAAGCCCATCTACACCCTTAAGCAGGTCGTTGGCACAGGGCTTCGGGAAAAACGGTAGCAAGCCCCTCCTGCTGGTCCTCAAGGCCCTGGTGAGTGGGGGGCTTCTTTACCTGGTGCTCCAGAAGGCCGGGCCCCAGAGGGTGCTGCAGCAACTGTTGGGCCTTAAGCCCTGGGCCTTGCTCCTGGCCATGGGTCTTTATCTCCTGGGCCAGGGGATATCCTCGGTGCGCTGGCGGCTCTTTATGCCACCGCAGGCCCCGTCGGTGGGAAGGCTTTACGGCCTGTACCTCGTGGGCACATTCTTCAATACCGTGCTTCCTGGACTCGTGGGCGGCGATGTAGTAAAGACATACTACCTGCGCAGGCACTTCGGGGGCGAGCTTCCCCAGGCGGTGGCCTCGGTGTTCATGGAGCGGTATGTGGGCTTTGCAGTGCTGCTGGGCATGGGGCTTCTGGCCTATCCCTTTGTGCTGGGCACCCTCCGGGGTTCGGGGCTCTTGTGGCTGCTGCCTCTGGTGGCCATGCTGTTTGCCGGCGGCAGCCTCCTGGTGTTTTCCCTCCGGCTGGGCTCAAGGCTTGCCCCCCTGGGCAGCTTCTACCAGGTGGTGGGGGGGTTTAAGGCCCGCACCATCCTTCTGGCAGCGGCCCTTTCAGTGCTGGTGCAGGCCCTGAGCATCCTCGGTGTCTGGAGCCTCTCCAGGGGCCTGGGCCTTCAGCTTCCCCTGCTTCCCTTCTTTGCCTTCATACCCGTGGCGGTGGCCCTCTCGGCCCTGCCTGTAAGCATCTCGGGCATGGGAGTCCGGGAGGCCACCTTCGTGCTCCTCTTCGGGGCCCTGGGGGTGGCACCCCAGGAGGCTACCGCCCTGTCCTTCGCCTGGTTGCTGGCCATGGCCGGGGTGGGCCTTCTGGGCCTGGTAGAGTACCTGAGGCTCAGGGCCTGAAAATGTTATCATTGATTTATGAAGGTGCTGGTGGCCATGAGTGGCGGGGTGGACTCCTCCGTGGCCGCCCTGCTACTGAGAAGGCAGGGGTTTGAGGTCCAGGGCCTAAGCCTCCTCATCTACGAAAGGCGCAACGGGGAGGCAGAGCCCAGGGCCTGCTGCGGTCTGCAGGCCGTAAGAACCGCCCAGGAGGTGGCCCGCTCCCTGGCAATCGAGCACCACAGCGTGGATGCCAGGGAGGCCTTCATGAGGGAGGTGATGGAGCCCTTTGCGGCCCAGTACGCCTCGGGTCTCACGCCTAACCCCTGCATTCTGTGCAACGAGCGGGTGAAGTTCCCCCTGCTGCTCCAGGAGGCCCAGCGCCTGGGGGCCCAGTGGATAGCCACGGGCCACTATGCCAGGGCAAAGGACGGCCTGCTCCTCAGGGCCCAGGACGAGCACAAGGACCAGTCCTATGTGCTCTACAGCCTTCCCCGGGAAGTCCTGCGAAGGCTCCTCCTTCCCCTGGGCGGGATGAAGAAGTCCCAGGTGAGGGACCTGGCCCGAAGGCACGGCCTCCCTGTCTTTGACCGGCCCGAAAGCCAGGAGATATGCTTCGTGGGCCGGGAGCATTACCTCCAAATGGTGGAGGCCTTCCACCCCCAGAGGCCCGGGCCCATAAGGGACCTGCAGGGACGCCTCCTGGGTACCCACAAGGGCATTGCCGGCTACACCGTTGGACAGCGCCGGGGCCTGGGGGTCTCCTCCCCCAGGCCCCTGTATGTGCTGCGCATTGACGCCCGGGAAAACACCCTCTGGGTAGGCCCCAGGGAGGCGGCCCTGTGCCGCACCCTGTGGTGCCACGAGGTGCGATGGCTCAAGAGGCCGGCCCTTCCCTCAAGGCTCCTGGCCAAGGTGCGCTCCAGCATGCCCCCTCAGGAGGCCTGGGTGCATCCCGAGCAGGAAGGCCTGAGGGTGGAGTTCATCTCCCCCCAGTGGCCCCCATCGGCAGGGCAGGCCCTGGTGCTTTATGACAACCACACGGTGCTGGGCGGAGGCAGAATAACCGCCCTGAGGCTCAGGTACCAGGAAAGCCCCGTAAATGCAGGCTAAGGTGGTCTCCATAAATGTCAGCTTGGAGAAAGGCACCAAGAAGCGCCCCTTGCAGGAGGCCCTCCTCAAGGAGAACTTCGGTCTTCAGGGCGACGCCCACGCCTCAGGCGCCTGGCACAGGCAGCTGAGCCTCCTGGCCCTGGAGGATATCCAGCAGATGAGGGCCAAGGGCCTGGAGGTAGGCCCCGGGGACTTTGCCGAAAACATCACCACCCAGGGGCTGAAGCTCGGAAGCCTGCCCGTGGGCACCAGGCTCAGGATAGGCCCCGAGGCAGTGGTGGAGATAACCCAGATTGGCAAGCGCTGCCACAGCCCCTGCGAGATATTCCGGCAGGCCGGCGACTGCATCATGCCCCGACAGGGAGTGTTCGCCCGAATCCTCAAGGGTGGAATCATCCGCCGGGGAGACCCTATAATAGTCCTATGAGCCTTACCGCAGCGGTGCTGACCCTCAGTGATAAGGCCTCCGAGGGCTTAAGACAGGACGAAAGCGGCCCCCTGGTGGCCAGACTCCTCAGGGAGGCCCTGGCAGCAGAGGTCAAGACCCTGCAGGTGCTGCCCGATGACCGGGAGGCCATCAGGGAGTGGCTTCTCAGGGAGAGCCAGCAGGTGGACCTCATCGTCACCACCGGGGGCACAGGTCCCTCCCCCAGGGATGTGACCCCCGAGGCCACCATGGATGTCCTGGAGCGCACCCTGCCGGGCCTGGCCGAGGCCATGAGGGCCGAAGGGCTCAGGAAAACCCCCAGGGCTATGCTCTCCAGGGCAGTGGCAGGCATAAGGGGACAGTGCCTGATACTGAACCTGCCCGGAAGCCCCAGGGCCGCCCAGGAGGCCCTGGAGGCAGTGCTGGAGGTCCTGCCCCATGCGGTGGAAAAGATCAAGGGCTCCAGCAAGGAGTGCGCCTCATGAGCGAGGTCTCCTTCCCCCTGGCCTTTGCAGCAGGGCTGCTCTCCTTCCTTTCCCCTTGCGTGCTTCCCCTGGTGCCCTCCTATGTGTCCTTCATCACCGGGATTTCCTTTGAGAAGCTTACCCAGAGGCAGCAGGGGCTCAGGACCTTCACCCTCAAGAGCTCCCTGGCCTTCGTGGCGGGTTTCTCGGCGGTGTTCATAGGGCTGGGGGCCTCGGCCTCCCAGGTGGGAAGATGGCTCTTGCAGTTCCAGGACTTCATCCGCATAGCAGGCGGGGTGCTGGTAATCCTGTTTGGCCTGTTCATCGCGGGGCTCCTTCCGCTGCGCTTCCTCAGCAAGGAGCACAAGCTGCACCTCAGGGCAAGACCTGCCGGCTATGTGGGCGCCTTCCTGGTGGGCATGACCTTCGCCGCCGGCTGGACACCCTGCATAGGCCCCATCCTGGGCAGCATCCTCACCGTGGCCGCCTCCCAGGCCTCGGTGGCCTACGGGGTCAAGCTCCTGGGCGTCTACTCCCTGGGCCTGGCCTTGCCCTTCGTCCTTTCGGCACTGGCCATAAATACCTTCCTGGCCTACTCCCGGGTGGCCTACAGGTTCATGCGCCCCATAATGCTGCTTAGCGGCCTGCTCCTCATAGCCTTCGGACTGCTGCTCCTTACCAACAAACTTCAGGCCCTGGTGGCCATATTCCCAGGCCTGGAAATAGGACTTTAAGTATTGCTTTAAATATCTTCCCTATCTCCCGAAAATCCCTTTAAAAAATTCCCATATACCCTTTCTTCCCAGCCGCTCTGCATCCAGTCTTACGGAGGGGCTCCGGGGGGTTCCCCTTATGAGCAGTGCAAGCAGGGTATGGCCTGCCTCGTCCTGAAGGAGTCTACTCAGGGGCAGGGCCTGGCTGAGCCCTGTGCTAAGGGTGGGCGAAAGCCTGAGGGTGCCCTTAAGGTCCAGGGCTCCCAGGAGCTCAACGCTACCTTCAAGGCCCAGGCTGAAGTGCCTGCCCTTAAGGCTGGCCTCCAGTCTGCCCCGGCCGTCCTGGAGCTCCAGGCTGGCCTCGGTGCTTTCCAGCACGGGGGCCCTGAGGGCCTCCAGTCCGGTAAGGACGACGAGGGCCTGGCTGAAGGAGGACTCCCGGAGCCTTCCGCCCCGGGCCCTGAGCCTGAGGGTTCCGCTCAGGGTCTCTGCAGGCTTCAGGGGGTTAAGGACAAGGGAGCCCCTGAGGTCCCCCTCGCCATGAAGAAGGCCCAGGGTGGAAAAGCCCATCTGGAGCTTGATGTAAAGGAGTCCCTTCTGGTACCTGTAGTGTGCCTCTATGTCCTTCAGCCTCAGGGTATTCTTCAGAAATGCCTCCCTTAGCTGCACCGTGCCCGAGGCCGTAAGGCCTGCCTCGGCCGGGCCTGGGGCGGCCCTTTTGGCAGCCCTCTTGTCTTTTCCCGCTCTTGGGAGGGCAAGGCTCTGCAGGTCAAGCCTTTCCGCCCTCAGGTGGGCCTGTAGCCGGGGGTTTCTGCCCAGGTAGTCCTTCAGTACGCCCTTGAGGCTCAGGGCATTTGCGCCCACTTCAAGGTCAATGAGGAAGGTTGCCCGCGAGGGCTCTATCTGCACCTCTCCTGAGCCCCTCAGGCCCTGGGGGAGCTGGGCCTCTATGTCTTTCAGTCTGAGCCTTGCCAAGTAGCGCAGGCCTTCCCTGGCCAGGCCCAGCTCTGCCCTGCCGTCAAACCTGACCCTTAAGGCCGGCACCGCGCCGGTCTGGTCGCTGAAGTAAACGGAGGCGTCCTTGAGTGCGATGTCCTTGATGAGCAGGGCAAGCGGGGGACCTCCCCGCTGCTCCGCAGGGGGCGCCCCTTTTGCCCGGGGCAGGTTGAGCCTCCCCTGCCGGTCCCTGAGGAGCCAGAGCCGGGGCCTGACGAGTTCCGCCCGGGTTATCAGCACCTGTCCCCTGAGCAGGGCCAGGAGGCTGTAGCGGAGCTTAAGGCGCTGAAGCTCCATGAACCTCTGTCCCCCTGGGCCTTTCAGCCTCAGGCCCTCAAGCACAATGCCCTTGAGGAGGAAGACCCTGAGGCCCTGGGCCTCGGCCTTAAGGGCCGTGGAGGCCTCTATCCTTCCAAGGAGCATGCCCTTGAGGGCCTCCTCCCCAAGGACTGTCTCCTTAAGGACAACCAGGCCTGCCAGGGCAAGTGCTACAAGAAGGCCCAGGGCCACAAGCACTCTCCGGCCTCTCATGCCTTTAGTATAAGGCCCCTTGCTCCTGGCAGCACCCGTCTTTGGGGAGGAAGTTGCGGAAGTCCTTTATAGATGCCTTGACAAACCCGGGAGGTTTCAATTAACTTAGTAAATCATTTTTTCACGGACATGTTTAAGACAAGGTTCATAAGGAAGGAGGAGGCCCAGCGCCGCTGGTATGTGGTAGATGCCTCGGAGCAGGTGCTGGGCAGGCTGGCGGCCAAGGTAGCCACCTACCTGAGGGGCAAGCACAAGCCCATCTACACCCCCAATGCGGACACGGGGGACTTCGTGGTGGTGGTAAATGCCGAGAAGGTGCGTCTTACCGGAAAGAAGCTTGACCAGAAGGTCTATTACTGGCACTCCGGCTGGCCCGGCGGCCTTAAGGCCGAGACGGCCCGTCGGCGCCTCAGGCGCAAGCCCGAGGCGGTAATAGAAGACGCGGTGTGGGGAATGCTGCCCAAGAACCGGCTGGGCCGCAAGATGCTCAAGAAGCTGAAGGTATACAGGGGGCCCGAGCATCCCCATCAGGCCCAGCGGCCAGAGAAACTTCCACTTTAGAGGGAGCACTTTAAGGCATGGCTGAGATCAGATACATGGCTACAGGCAGGCGGAAGACCTCCGTTGCCCGGGTCATCATGATGCCCGGAAGCGGTCAGATAGTGGTGAACAACACCCCTTACGAGCGGTACTTCCCTCGCGAGACCCTCCAGATGATGATTCGCCAGCCCCTGGAGCTCTGCGGTCTGTGGGGCAAGTTTGATGTCCGGGCCAGGGTGCACGGGGGCGGCATGTCGGGGCAGGCAGGGGCCCTCAGGCACGGCATAGCCAGGGCCCTGGTACAGGCCAATGCCGACCTCAAGGGCAGGCTCAAGAAGGAGGGCTTCCTTACCCGAGACCCCAGGATGAAGGAGCGCAAGAAGTACGGCCAGAAGGGCGCCAGGAAGCGGTTCCAGTTCTCCAAGCGCTAAGCCTTCATGCTAAAGGTCGCCATCTGCGGAGCCAGCGGTTATACCGGGGCCGAGCTTTTGCGCCTCCTGCAGGGCCATCCGGATGTCCAGGTGGTGGCCCTCACCTCCCAGCGCCACCAGGGGAAAAGCCCGTTGGAGCTTTACCCGCACCTTCAGGCCTACGGGCACCTCAGGTACGAGCCCCTGCAGCCGGAGCGCCTCCTTCGTAAGGCCGACTTCTTCTTCCTGGCCCTTCCCCACAGGACGGCACAGCCGGCGGTGGAGTACTTCTTCAAGGCGGGCAAGATGGTGGTGGACCTGTCGGCGGACTTCAGGCTCAGGGACCCCCTGGTATATGAGCAGTGGTACCAGGTGCCTCATCATCACAGGGATGTGCTGAGAAAGGCGGTCTACGGCCTTGCGGAGCTTCACCGGGCCAGGATAAGGCGGGCCACCCTGGTGGCCAACCCTGGCTGCTACCCCACGGCGGCCCTCCTGGCACTTTATCCGGCCCTGAAGGCAGGCCTCATAGAGCCCGGAGGCATCGTGGTGGATGCAAAGTCAGGCACCACGGGGGCAGGCCGGCAGAGCAACGAGAGCTTTTCCTTCTCGGAGGTCAACGAGGACTTCAGGCCCTACAGCGTGGCCTGCCACCGCCACACTCCCGAGATGGAGCAGGAGGTTGCCCGGATAGCCAAGCGCCCCGTCAGGCTGAGCTTCGTTCCCCACCTGCTTGCCCTGGACAGGGGAATCCTCTGCAGCATTTACGCCCCTCTGCGCAAGGGCACAAGCACCGCCCAGGTGCTGGCCCTTTACAGGAGGACCTACGCCAAGGAGCCCTTCGTCAAGGTGCTTCCAGAGGGCCAGATGCCCAGGCTGAAGGCGGTGCGGGGCACCAACTTCTGCCACATTGCAGCAGTGGTGGATGAGCGCGCCAGGCGCCTGGTGCTCCTGAGCGCCCTGGACAACCTGGTCAAGGGGGCCTCGGGCCAGGCGGTGCAGAACATGAACCTCATGGCGGGGCTGCCCGAGACCCAGGGCCTGCTGGGCCCTGCCCTCATGCCATGAGCAGGCTGCCCAGGGGCTTCCGTCTTGCCACCGCCCGGGCCGGGATAAAGGAGGGGCAAGACAGGGACGACCTGGCCCTCATCCATGCCCTCAGGCCTGTCCAGGCGGCAGGGGTGTTTACCACCAACCGGCTGCAAGGCGCCCCCGTCAGGCTTACCAGGGCCCGTCTAAGGGCCGGGCTGGCCCAGGCAGTGCTCATAAACAGCGGAAATGCCAATGTGTGCACCCCCGGGGGTCTGAAGGATGCCCAGGAGATGGCCGGTCTTCTGGCCCGGGCCCTGGGCATCAGGGAGCGCCTGGTGCTGGTCTGCTCCACGGGTGTAATAGGCGTGCCCCTGCCCATGCCCAAGCTGAGGGCCGCCATACCCAGGCTGGCCCAGAACCGGGCCACCCTGAGGCAGGCAGCCCAGGCCATCATGACCACCGATACATTCCCCAAGTACCTGAGCATGGAGCTGCAGGTAGGGGCCAGGAGGTACCGGCTTTCGGGCTTTGCCAAGGGGGCGGGGATGATACAGCCCCGGATGGCCACCACCCTGGCCTTCGCCCTAACCGATGCACCCCTTGCTGCCCCGGTGCTCAAGGCGGCCCTCAGGGAGGCAGTACAGCAGTCCTTCAACTGCATCACCGTGGATGGCCAGACCTCCACCAGCGACACCTACCTGGCCCTGGCAAGCGGCACAGAGGCCCCCTTCGGACCGGGCTCCAGGGGCGAGAGGCTCTTCAAGTCGGCCCTCCTGGAGCTCAGCCAGCACCTGGCGGCCCAGGTGCTCAAGGACGGCGAGGGAGCCACCAAGGTGCTGAAAATCACCGTAAAAGGCGCCAGGAGCCGAAGGGATGCCCTCAGGGCCGCCTACGCGGTGGCAAACTCCATGCTGGTGAAGACGGCCTTCTCGGGGGCGGAGGCCAACTGGGGAAGGGTCATGTCTGCCCTGGGGGCAAGCGGGGCCGCCGTAAGGCCCGAGCGGCTGGACCTCCGCATCCAGGGAGTGCTGGTGGCCCGGGCAGGGGTGGCCACGGGCAGGGACAAGGCCCTGAGGGGCAGGCTGAGCAAGGCCAAGGAGGTGGCAATCACCATGGAGCTGGGCCTGGGACAGCACGGGGCCCAGGTGCTCAGTACCGACCTCACGGAGGAGTATGTAAGGCTCAACGCCGCCTACCGGACATGAGGGGTGAAAAGAGGTTCAGGAGCTTCAGCTGCCCCTTCTGCGGCAGGCCCCTGGAGGGCCCCCGGAGGCTCCAGATGCGCTTCGGCTTCACCTTCGGGGGGTACTGTCCCTGCGGCGCCGTGTTCGTTTACGACAAGACCGGCAGGCTCCTGGGCGAGGCCTTCACCGACGCCCTGGCCCTCCTTTACGGTGAGGACTACGAGGCCGCCTACAGCGCCCAGGAGGGGGTGGATTACGAGGAGGAGGTCCTCATCTGGAGCTCCAGCTACCGGGGCTACCTCTCGGGCCCCTTGCCCCTGGAGCGAGGCGAAAAATTCCTTTTTCTGAGAAAAAAGGGTTAATATAATAAGCAATGGCGGTGCTTCAGATAAGGAAATACCCCGACCCGGTGCTCAGGCAGAAGGCCCAGCCCGTGGGGGACATTGACGAGGCCCTCAGGCGCCTCATCCAGGACATGGCCGAGACCATGTATGCGGCCCCGGGCATAGGGCTTGCGGCCCCCCAGGTGGGCGTTCCCAAGCAGGTCATCGTGGTGGACATCAGCACCCAGGAGCAGGGCCATCCCCTCATTGCCCTCATAAACCCTGAAATCCTTGAGGCCCACGGCGAGGTGGAAAGCCAGGAGGGCTGCCTCAGTCTGCCCGAGTTCACCACCACCCTGAGGAGGGCCCAGCAGGTGCTGGTAAGGGGTCTGAGCCCCGAGGGCAAGCCCCTGGAGCTTGAGGCCACGGGCCTCCTGGCCATAGCGCTTCAGCACGAGATAGACCACCTCCAGGGCACCCTCATACTGGACAGGGCGAGTCTCCTCAGCAGGGAGTTCTACAAGAAGCGTCTCAAGAAGCTCACCTCGGCCGGCTAAGGATGGAAAAGAAGGCCTCGGTGGTGTTCTTCGGAAGCCCGGCGTTTTCGGTACCCAGCCTGAGGGCTCTCCTTCAGGCCGGCTTTCAGGTGCCCCTGGTCATCACCAAGCCCGACGCCCCCAGGGGGAGGGGGCTAAGGCCTGCCCCCTCGGCAGTGAAGCAGGCCGCCCTGGAGGCAGGCCTCAGGGTGCTGGAGCCCCAGAGGCTTACCGAGGAGGCCTTCCTCCAGGAGCTTGACAGGCCGGACTTCCTGGCCGTGGTAGCCTACGGAAAGATACTGCCCCAAGAGGTGCTCCAGGTCCCCAGGGTGGCCCCTGTGAATCTTCATGCGTCGCTGCTTCCCAAGTACCGGGGGGCGGCCCCTATCCCCTGGGCCATCCTCCAGGGGGAGGACAAAACAGGGCTTACCACCATATGGATGAGCACCGAGATGGACGCGGGAGATGTGCTCCTTCAGGAGGAGGTGCCCATCCTGCAGGAGGACACCGCCGGCACGCTCTCGGAGCGCCTGTCTCATCTGGGGGCCGGGCTTCTGGTCAGGACCCTGGAGGGCCTTCTCAGCGGCCAGGTAAGGCCCCGCCCCCAGGAGGGCCGGCCCTCCTTTGCCCCACCCCTCAAGAAGGAGGACGGCCACATCCGGTGGGAAAGGCCTGCCGCCGAGCTGGAACGCTTCATAAGGGCCATGAACCCCTGGCCGGGGGCCTTCTGCCATCTGGGGGGACGGAGGCTCAAGCTCCTCAGGGCCCAGGCCCTGCAGGGCCGGGCGCAGCCGGGCCAGCTGCTAAAGGCAGAGGGGCAGCTGCTGGTGGGCACCGGCCAGGGGCTCCTGAGAATCCTGGAGCTCCAGCCCGAAGGCAAAAGGCCCATGAAGGCGGAGGAGTTCCTTCGGGGCCGGGCCGTAAGAGGGGCCGAGGTGCTCCGGTGAGCGGCCCCAGGCTCCTCAGAGGCCTCCTGCTTAAGCTCCTTTACCCCCTGCTCATGCTCCTTGGGGGGGTGTCAAAGCACTGGAAGGAGCGCCTGCAGGCCTTCGTCATCAGGGCCAACAACCGCCTGGTGCTGGCCGAGGCCCCCAGGGTACGGCGGCTCCTCCTGCTTCTTCCCCACTGCCTGCAAATCCAGGACTGCAACATCCGCATCACCCGCAACATCTACAACTGCGCCCGGTGCGGCCGCTGCGAGATAAGGGACCTCATAGAGATAGCCCAGGAGCACAACCTCAAGCTCTTCGTGGCCACGGGAGGTAATCTGGCCCGCAGGATAGTGGCCGAGACCAGGCCCCAGGCCATCGTGGCCGTGGCCTGCGAAAACGACCTCTCCAGCGGCATAGCCGACACCTTCCCCCTGCCCGTCCTGGGGATACCCAACATAAGGCCCTTCGGCCCCTGCGTGGATACCCGCGTGGACCTCAAGGAGCTCAAGGCCGCCATCCAGAGCCTCGTGGCGAATTGAAAAACCGCCCCCGCATGTGGAAAATGTTAGGAATGCCCCTCTTGCTTCTGGCATTGGCTCTCTTGTGGCCGGGCACTGCCCAGGCCTCCCCCGTGGTGCTCATTGACGCCGGCCACGGAGGGTTTGACCACGGCATAAAGCACCAGGGCCTGAGGGAGAAGGACATCGTCCTACAGGTGGCCAAGGCCCTGAAGAGGCACCTGGAGCTGCTGGGCGTCGATGCCATCCTGAGTCGCCGGCTGGACAGGCAGATGAGCATCTCCGAGCGCCTGGCATGGCTGAAGGCCCACGAGGGGGCCCAGGTGCTCCTGAGCCTCCATCTTTCCAGCACCCAGAGGGCCAGGGTGTATGTGGCCTGGCTGCCCCGGGCCCAGACTCCCCAGGAGCTCTACCTCTGGCAGCACAGGCAGCGGCCCTATCTTCCCCAGAGCCTGGAGCTTGCCAGGGCAGTGCTTCAGAGCCTAAGAAGGGAGGCGGGCCTGAAGGTAAGCCTCCTGCAGTTGCCCCTTCCCCTTTTGAGCCAGGCGGCCTCGGCCGCCGTGCTCCTGGAGCTCCCCCATCCCAGGGCCGCACCCTACGACAACCCCATGTTCAGGGACTCGGTGGTGGAGGCCATACTGAAGGGCCTGCTGAGGTATGTCCAGTAAGGCCCGGCTAAAGGCCCTGCTGGCCCTTGTCCTGTTTGCCCTGGGGGCGCTGGGGGCCTATGCCCTGCTTTCCTACAGGCTCCAGGGGCCCCGGGAGCTTAAGCCTCCCCCTGCCCCTGAGGCAGGCCAGGATGTGGCGGTCTTCTACCCCGTGGGCACCACCCTGAGGATGCAGCAGAGGCGCATTCCCGCCACCTCCGACCGCCTGGAACTCGCCCAGGCCGTGCTCAGGGAATTCCTCAAGGGCCCTGCCGGCCTTACCGAGGAAAGCCATGTGCCCAGGGAGGTCAAGGTGCTGGGGCTCTACTTCGGCACCCACGGGGTGCTCTATGTGGAGTTCTCCCACGAGCTGAAGCGCAACTTCCAGGGCGATGCCCTGGCGGAGTTCCTGCTTCTGAGGGCCCTGTACGAGACCCTCAGGGCCAACATCAAGGACATGGCCGACATGAAGCTGCTCGTAGAAGGCCAGGAGGTAGAAAGCCTGGGCGGGCATTTCTACGCCCATCGCCGGCTGGGAAGCTGGGTGAGGATGCAGGGCCCATGAAGGTCTCCGCCCCCATAGGGGTGTTTGACTCCGGCATCGGGGGCCTGACGGTGCTCAGGGAGCTCATGCGGCTTCTGCCCCAGGAGGATACCATTTATCTGGGCGACACCGCCCGGGTGCCCTACGGCATCCGCTCGGCCCGGGTGGTGAACCGCTACAGCCTCCAGAACGCCCGATTCCTGCTTTCGCAGGGCATAAAGCTCCTGGTGCTGGCCTGCAACACCGCCAGCGCCACCAGTCTGGCCTATGTGCAGCGGGCCCTGCCGGTGCCCGTCATAGGGGTCATAGAGCCCGGGGCCAGGGCGGCCCTCAGGGCCAGCCGCTCGGGCCGCATAGGGGTCGTGGGCACAGAGACCACCATCCGCTCCAAGGCCTATGTCAAGGCCCTGAAGGCCCTGGAACCCTCCCTGAAGATATTCAGCCAGGCCTGTCCCCTGTTCGTCCCCTTGGCCGAGGAGGGCTGGTGCAGCCGGGACGACCAGGTGGCCCTCCTGGTGGCCGAGCGCTACCTCAGGCCTCTCAGGAGGCAGCGCATAGACACCCTGGTGCTGGGCTGCACCCACTACCCCCTGCTCAGGGATGCCATAGCCGAGGTGATGGGCCCCCAGGTGGTGCTCATAGACTCCGCCGCCGAGACGGCCAGGGCCACGGCCAAGCTCCTGAAGGACATGGGGCTACTGAGGCGGAGGGCCTCCGGGGGCCGGCGGAGCTTCTTCGTCACCGACTCGCCCCAGCGCTTTCGGGCCCTGGGAAGAAGGTTCCTGGGCGACGGCCAGGTGGAGAATGTTCAACTGCTGGAGGTAATGCAATGAGACCAGATGGAAGGGCTTACGACCAGCTCAGAGTAGTAAGGTTTCACAGGGGGTTCGTGCCCCCCGCAGAGGGCTCGGTGCTCCTGGAGATGGGCCACACCAGGGTGATATGTACCGCCAGCATAGAGGAGAAGGTCCCCCAGTTCCTCAAGGACACCGGCCAGGGATGGGTGACGGCCGAGTACGCCATGCTGCCTCGGTGCACCGCCCAGCGCACCCCTAGGGGCACGGGGGGAAGGGCCCAGGAAATCCAGCGCCTCATCGGCCGCTCCCTCAGGGCGGTGGTGGACCTGCACGCCCTGGGAGAAAGGACGGTGTGGATAGACTGCGATGTGCTCCAGGCAGACGGGGGCACCAGGACCGCCTCCATCACGGGGGCCTTCGTGGCCCTCTGGGACGCCATGAAGTACGCCCTCAGCGCCGGCCTCATCCAGCAGATGCCCATCAGGCAGTATGTGGCCGCCGTGAGCGTGGGGGTCGTGGAGGGCCAGCCCCGCCTGGACCTCACCTATGCCGAGGACTTCGCCGCCCAGGTGGACATGAATGTGGTGATGACCCAGGACGGCAGGCTGGTGGAACTGCAGGGCACTGCCGAGCAGGAGCCCTTCAGCCAGGAGCAGCTCCTGAGCCTCCTGGAGCTTGCCAGAAAGGGCATTGCGGAGCTCATCACCCTCCAGCGCCAGGCCATAGAGGGAAGCCCATAGCCTGTGCTAAAATATTTTTGTTAGGAGGTATGCCCAGTTGAGCGGTATTGCCAAAAGCCTCTTCATCTGGTTGCTCATAGGAGTGCTGGTCATCCTGACTTTCAACCTCCTGAGCCCTCCCAAGCCCATGCAGGAAAAGCTGGTCTTTTCCGACTTCATGGAGAAGGTGGAGGCCGGCCAGGTGGAGGAGGTGGTGATAAAGGAGAACCAGGTGCGGGGCAAGCTCAAGGACGGCACCCGGTTCAGCACCTACATAGCGGAGTATCCCGAGCTGGTCAAGGTACTAAGGGCCCACAAGGTGCGCATAACTGCCGAGCCGCCGGACAAGAGCCCCTGGTATGTCAACCTGTTCTTCTCCTTCGGCCCCATAGTGCTCCTGGTGGTGCTCTGGGTGCTGTTCATGCGCCAGATGCAGGCCGGGGGCAACAAGGCCCTCTCCTTCGGCAAGGCCAGGGCCCGCCTGGTGTCGGACAAGGCCGTGAAGATAACCTTCGCCGATGTGGCCGGCATAGAGGAGGCCAAGGAGGAGGTGCAGGAGATCATAGACTTCCTCAAGGCCCCCCAGAAGTTCTCCCGCCTGGGAGGAAAGATTCCCAAGGGGGTGCTCCTGGTGGGCCATCCCGGCACAGGAAAGACCCTCTTGGCCAAGGCCATTGCCGGGGAGGCAGGGGTGCCGTTTTTCAGCATATCGGGCTCGGACTTCGTGGAGATGTTCGTGGGCGTGGGGGCCTCCAGGGTGAGGGACCTCTTTGAGCAGGCCAAGAAGAACGCCCCCTGCATAATCTTCATAGACGAGATCGACGCCGTGGGCAGGCTCAGAGGCGCCGGCCTGGGCGGCGGCCACGACGAGAGGGAACAGACCCTTAACCAGCTCCTGGTGGAGATGGACGGCTTTGAGGGCAAGGAAGGCATAATAGTGATTGCGGCCACCAACAGGCCGGATGTGCTGGACCCGGCACTTCTGAGGCCCGGCAGGTTTGACCGCCAGGTGGTTGTGCCCCTGCCGGATGTCAAGGGCAGGGAGGAGATTCTCAGGGTGCACGCCAAGAACATTCCCCTGGAGGAAGGTGTGGACCTGGCCAAGATAGCCCGGGGCACCCCGGGCTTTTCCGGGGCCGACCTGGCCAACCTGGTCAACGAGGCCGCCCTGTTCGCCGCCAGGCACAACAAGAGCGCCGTGGGCATGAAGGAGTTCGAGGAGGCCAAGGACAAGCTCCTCATGGGCGTGGAGCGAAAGAGCATGATAATAAGCGAGCAGGAGAAGAAGAACACCGCCTACCACGAGGCCGGCCACGCCCTGGTGGCCAAGCTTACCCCCGGCACCGACCCCATCCACAAGGTAAGCATCATACCCAGAGGCAGGGCCCTGGGCATCACCCAGCAGCTGCCCATAGATGACCGCTACACCTACTCGAAGCAATACCTGCTGAACACCCTGAAGGTCCTCCTGGGCGGCCGGGCCGCCGAGGAGGTGGCCCTGGGGCACATGACCACAGGGGCAGGAAACGACCTGGAGAAGGCCACCGAGCTGGCCAGGAAGATGGTCACCGACTGGGGTATGAGCGAGCGGCTGGGCCCCCTGACCTTCGGCAAGAGGGACGAGCAGGTGTTCCTGGGCAAGGAGCTGGCCAGGCACAAGGACTACAGCGAGCAGACCGCCCAGGAGATAGACGCCGAGATAAAGCGCATAGTCATGGGGGCCTACCAGGAGGCCAAGGCCATCATCACCCAGAACCTCAGGCTGCTGCATGCCTTTGCCAAGGCCCTCCTGGAGCGGGAGACCATGGACAGCGACGAGATAGACTCCCTCATTCGGCAGTACCAGGAGGCCCCCTCAGGGGCATGAGGCTCAGGCTCAGGGAGCAGTCCCTGGAGCTCTCTAGGGGCCCCCTCATAATGGGCATCCTGAACATCACCCCCGATTCCTTCAGCGACGGAGGCCTGTACCTGGAGCCCTCCAGGGCCCTGGAGCATGCCTACCGAATGCTCCAGGAGGGGGCAGACATTATCGATGTGGGGGGCGAGTCCACCCGCCCGGGCGCCGAGCCCGTGCCTCCGGAGGAGGAGCTCAGGCGGGTAATACCGGTGATAAGGACCCTGGCCAGGAACCTCCCGGTGCCCATCTCCATAGACACCTACAAGGCCTCCGTGGCCGAAAGGGCCCTGGCAGAGGGGGCCCAGATAGTAAACGACATAAGCGGCCTGAGGTTTGACCCCCGCATGGCCTCCGTGGCGGCCAGGCACAAGGCCGCCGTGGTCATCATGCACATAAAGGGCACCCCCAGGGACATGCAGAAGGAGCCCTCCTATCAGGACCTCATGAAGGAGATAAAGGACTACCTCGCCCAGGGCATCCGCCTGGCCCTCCAGGCAGGGCTTGCCGAGGAGGCCATAGCGGTGGACCCGGGCATAGGCTTCGGCAAGCGCCCGGAGCACAACCTGCAGATACTGAAGCACCTGCAGGAGCTGAAGGAGCTGGGAAGGCCCATCCTGGTGGGAGCCTCCCGGAAGTCCTTCATTGCCCATGTGCTGGAGGGCCTGCCGCCTCAAGAGCGACTGGAGGGCACCCTGGCAGCGCAGGCCATAGCGGTGCTGAAAGGGGCCCACATCCTCAGGGTCCACGATGTAAAGGCCTCCAAGAGGGCCGCCCTCCTGGCCTGGGCCATCAGGGAGGCCTAAGCCCTCCTTCTTCCGGCATAAAAGCTCAGAAATGCCAGGGCAAAGAAGAACACCGTGAGCATCACCCCTACCATGGCCGAAAGGCCTATCTTCAGGGCCAGCCAGCCCCAGCCCGGCAGCTTCGCCTTCAGCTCCTTGAGAAACTGGATTATGTCCCCCTCCAGGATGAGCCAGAGGCCAAAGCCCGGCCCCCCCACCAGGGCCAGCAGCACGAAGAAGAAACCCAAGAAGGTACTGAGCCGCCTGGACATAAGGGAAAATACTGCTTCCCAGGGGCCTTTGTCAAGCAAGGACAGCCCCAGGGGTGCCTTTACAGTCCCAGGGGCTTTCTGCTAAGTTTATAGGCCATGCGCACGGCGCTACCCCTGCTCATAGCGGCGCTGCTTCTTGGCTGTGCCGGCCTTAACGCCCAGAAGCAGGCCACGGTGCACTACAAGCTGGGGGTCTCCAGAATGCAGGCCAGGCAGTACCAGGCCGCCTTCCTGGAGTTCCAGAAGGCCCTGAGATACGACCCCCGAAACAAGGAGGTGCACAACGCCCTGGGGGTGGTATACCTGCAGTTTGACGACCTGGGCAAGGCCAGGGCCTCCTTCCAGAAGGCGGTAGAGATAGACGGGAACTACTCCGAGGCCCTCAACAACCTCTGCTATGTGCACTACAGGCTCGGGCAGTACGAGCAGGCCATCGGCCACTGCAAGCGCGCCCTGGGCAACCCCCTCTATCCCACCCCCGAGAAGGCCTTCTACAACCTGGCCAGGGCCTACTACCGCCTGGGCCGCTACGACGAGGCCCTGAAGGCCTATCGGGAGGCCCTCAGGCGCATGCCGGGGATGTTCCAGGCCCTGTACGGGCTGGCCCTCACCTACAACGCCAAGGGCCTCTACGGCGCCGCGGCCCAGGCCCTGAAGGAGGCCGTGGAGCTTGACCCCAGATACCGGGGCGACATGGCCGCCGCCGAGGAGGACTTCTCCCTCCGCCGAAACCTCCCCGTGGAGGAACAGGACATGGAGGCCCTCCTGGAGGTCTTCAGGTACTGAGCCAGGCCGAGATACAGGCCCTGAAGGAGGCGGCCCGGAAGGCCCTGGGGCACGCCCTGGCCCCCTACTCGGGCTTCAAGGTGGGCGCCGCCCTGCTTACCCAGGAAGGGAGCATATACACGGGGGTAAACATAGAAAATCCCTCCCTCATGCTCACCGTCTGTGCCGAGAGGGTGGCCCTCCTTAAGGCCCTCTCCGAGGGCCGGCGAAGCTTCAAGGCCCTGGCAGTGCTGAGCGAAGCCTTCCAGGAGCCCTGCCTGCCCTGCGGGGCCTGTAGACAACTGCTCTGGGAGTTCGCCCCGGCACTTACCCTGGTGCTTCCCTACAGTGGGGGCACCGAGGTGCTCGCTCTCAGGGAGCTCCTTCCCAGGCCCTTCAGGCGTCCTTAGGGGAGCTCAGCTTGGCCTTGGTGTAAGGCAGAAGCCCTCCGTAAAGCACCAGCTGGGCCTCCCGCTCCGAGAGGTCTGTGCGGACGGTGAAGCTTTCCCCCGTGGTGAGGTTCTCCACCTGGTAGCGCCGCCCGCCGGCCCGGAGGGCCTCCCTCAGCCCCCTTATCCTCAGCCTGTGGCCCTGCCTGAGGGCCTCCCTGTCCTTGGGGGACTCAAACAACAGGGGCAGAATGCCGAAGTTTATGAGGTTTGCCCGGTGAATGCGGGCAAAGCTCTGGGCCAGCACCGCCTTTATGCCCAGGTACATGGGGGCCAGGGCCGCATGCTCCCTGGAGGAGCCCTGGCCGTAGTTCTCCCCTCCCACGACGATGCCCCCGCCCCGGGCCTTGGCCTCAAGGGCCCGCTGGCTGAAGGAGCCGTCCAGGCCGCTGAAGACATACTGGCTTATGGCGGGAATGTTGGACCTCAGGGGCAGGATGTGGGCCCCCGCAGGCATGATGTCGTCGGTGGTGATGTTGTCCCCTACGCACAGGAGTACCTCGGCCTGGAGGGTCTCCTCCAGGGGCTCCTTCAGGGGCACCTCCTTTATGTTGGGCCCCTTCAGCACCTCCACAGGGCCCTCCTGGGGAGGAATGAGCACGACCGCCTCGGTGGGATAGCTCCGGGGCTCGGGGACCACCCGGGGGCTCAGGCCGGCCTTTAAAGGGTCTACAAACTCCCCCTTCAGGGCAAACAGGGCACAAAGGAGCGGGTTGGCCAGATAGACCTGGGCCTCCTTGTTGCCCGAGCGGCCCCGGAAGTTCCGGTTGTAGGAGCGCACCGAGACCTGCCCAGTGCCCGGCGCCCCCCCCATGCCTATGCAGGGGCCGCAGGAACACTCAAGAATCCTCACTCCCGCAGTTATGAAGGGCTCCAGTAGCCCCTCCGAGGCCAGCATGCTGAGCACCTGCCTGGAGCCGGGATTAAGCAGCATGCTCACATGGGGGGCAATCCTCCTGCCCCTAAGCAGACCGGCCACCTCGGCAAGGGCGGTAAAGGAGGAGTTGGTGCAACTGCCTATGCAGCACTGCTGAACCCTCAGGCCCTGAAGCTCCCTGGCCTCAACCACATTGTCCGGACTGTGCGGCCGAGCCACCAGGGGCTCCAGGGCCGAGAGGTCTATCCTCAGGGTGTCCACATAGGGGGCATCGGGGTCGGCCTTAAGCTCCACCCACTGCCCTTGTCTGCCCTGGGCGGCCAGGAAGGCCCTGGTGCGCTCATCCGAGGGGAAAAGGGAGGAGGTGGCTCCCAGCTCGGCCCCCATGTTGGTGATGCTGGCCCGCTCGGGCACGCTCAGGGTGGCCACCCCTGGGCCGGCATACTCCAGCACCTTGCCCACTCCGCCCTTCACGCTAAGACGCCTGAGGACCTCCAGCACCACATCCATGGCACCCACCCAGGGCCTCCGCAGGGAGCCCTCCAGCCACACCCTCAGCACCTGGGGCACCCTGAGCTCAAAGGCGGCCCCGGCCATCACCGTGGCGGCCTCAAGCCCCCCCACCCCTATGGCCAGCATTCCCATGCCTCCGCCCGTGGGGGTGTGGCTGTCGGTGCCCAGGGCAATGAGACCAGGGGCCGCAAAGCGCTCCAGATGTACCTGATGGGATATCCCCGCCCCTGGAGGGCTGAACCAGGCCCCCCAGCGGGCCGCCGCAGTGCGCAGGAACTCGTGGTCGTCGGCATTCATGAAGTTGGCCTGAAGCATGTTGTGGTCCACATAGCTTACCACCAGGGGGACGCGGACCCGCTCCAGCCCCAGGGCCTCAAACTGCAGCCAGCACATGGTGCCCGTGGCATCCTGGGTGTAGACCTGCTGAACCCTCAGGCCCACCGCCTGGCCCTCCTCCACGGTGCCATAAAGCAGATGACTCTGGAGAATCTTCTGAAGGATGTTCCTTCCCATCAGGGCCTCCTTAGAAAATCAAGGTAGATTTTTTAATTTAACACATCTAAAATTCCCTTGGACACCTTGACAAGGAGGAGGGAGGTGGCTATACTAAGGCAATCGGCAACCTATTGCCTATGAAAAATCTATAGATTTAAGGAGGTTTTTTATGGCCAGGCCCAGAGACAGGAAAGACGTGATGGAACTGGTAAGGAAGCACAATGTGAAGTTCGTGCGCTTCTGGTTCTGCGACATCCATGGGATGCTGAAGAGCTTTGCCGTGCCGGTGGAGGAGCTGGAGTACGCCTTCAAGGAGGGCATGGGTTTTGATGGCTCCTCCATCAAGGGGTTTGCCCGCATTGACGAAAGCGACATGGTGGCCATGCCCGACGCCAGCACCTTTGCCCTGCTTCCCTGGAGGCCCAAGGAGAGGGCGGTGGCCAGGGTCTTCTGCGACATACTGGAGCCGGACGGAAGCCCCTACAAGGGCGACCCCAGGTATGTGCTCAAGAAGAACCTGCAGCGGGCCAAGAAGAAGGGCTACACCTTCTATGTAGGCCCTGAGCTGGAGTTCTTCTACTTCAAAGGGGACCGGGCCCCCGAGACCCTGGACGAGGGCGGCTACTTCGACTACCCCATGGATGCCGCCGAGGACTTGCGCCGCGACACCATCCTGGCCCTGGAGCAGATGGGCATAAAGGTGGAGTACTCTCACCACGAGGTGGCCCACTCCCAGCACGAGATAGACCTTCGCTACATGGAGGCCCTTCAGATGGCCGATGCGGTAATGACCTACAGGGTGGCCGTGAAGGAGATAGCCCGAAAGCACGGGGTGTATGCCACCTTCATGCCCAAGCCTATTTTCGGGCAGAACGGCTCGGGCATGCACACGCATCAGAGCCTGTTTAAGGGCTCCAGGAACGCCTTCTTCGATGCCAAGGACAAGTACTACCTCTCAGGCACTGCCAAGAGCTACATAGCCGGCCTCCTCAGGCACATAAGGGAGATAACCCTGGTCCTGAACCAGTGGGTGAACTCCTACAAGCGTCTGGTGCCGGGCTACGAGGCCCCTGTGTACATCTGCTGGGCCCAGCGGAACCGCTCGGCCCTGGTGAGGGTGCCCCTTTACAAGCCCGGCAAGGAGAAGGCCACCCGGGTGGAGCTCCGCTCCCCTGACCCGGCCTGCAACCCCTATCTGGCCTTCGCCTGCATGCTCAATGCGGGCCTTAAGGGCATCGAGGGGGGCTACAAGCTCCCCGAGCCCACCGAGACGGATGTCTACCATCTCAGCGCCCAGGAGCGGGCCCGGCTGGGCATAGGGGAGCTTCCCGGCAGCCTCATAGAGGCCATAGAGATAGCGGAGCAGAGCCAGCTTCTGAGGGAGACCCTGGGGGAGCACATTTACCGGGAGCTCATCGTCTCCAAGCGGGTGGAGTGGGACAACTACCGCATTCGGGTCTTCCCCTACGAGCTGGAGACCTACCTGCCTGTCCTCTGAGGCACTCTGGGGTAAAAAAGGGGGGCGGGCCCTGAGGGCCCGCCCCCCTTGTGTTATAATACGGCTACCGTATGCCGAATATGAACCGCACACTCCTGTCCATCCTGAAGGTACTCAGCAGGCACTCCCAGGAGGTGGTGGGCTCCAGGGAGATTGCCAGGGAGCTCCAGGGCCTGGGGGTGAACCTCTCGGAGCGCACCGTGCGCTACCACCTGAGGATCCTGGATGAGCGGGGCTTCACCAAGGGGTTCGGAAAGGAGGGGCGGCAGATTACCCCCCAGGGCCTGGAGGAGCTTTCCAAGGCCATGGTCTCCGAGAAGGTGGGCTTCGTCATAAGCAAGATAGACACCCTGAGCTACCTCACCGACCTGGAGCTCAGGAGCCTCAGGGGCAAGGTCATCCTCAATGTGTCCTTCATACCTCGGGGGCGCCTCAGGGAGGCGTTGAAAATCATGAAGCCCGTGTTTTCCTCCCCCTATGTGATGAGCGACCGGCTGGTAGTGGCCCACGACAGGGTGGGCGATGTGGCGGTGCCTCGGGGCATGGTGGCCCTGGGCACCGTCTGCTCGGTGACCATAAACGGCATCTTCCTTAAGGAGGGCATCCCCGTGAGCTCCAAGTTCGGCGGGGTGCTGGAGATTCAGGCCCACAGGCCCAGCAGGTTCGTGGCCCTCATCAGCTACGAGGGCTCCTCCCTGGACCCACTGGAGGTCTTCATCAGGGGCAAGATGACCGATGTGCTAGGGGCCCTCAAGGGTTCGGGCAAGGTGCTGGCCAGCTTCAGGGAGATTCCCACGGTGTGCCTTCAGCGGGCCCGGGAGCTTTCTCAGGCCCTCAGGGCCAGGGGCATAGGGGGAATACTGGACATAGGGCAGCCCAATGCAAGCCTTTACGAGGTGCCCGTGGGCATGGACAGGGCGGGAATGGTTATCGTGGGGGGGCTTAACCCCATAGCCGCCCTGGAGGAGCAGGGCATCCCCACAGAGAGCACGGCCATGAGCACCCTTTATGAGTACCAGAAGCTGAGGCCCTTTCAGGAGCTACTGGGGGGTGTTTAGGGGGATTGCTGGTGGCGGTGCAGGGATTCGAACCCCGGACACAGCGGATATGAGCCGCTTGCTCTAACCAACTGAGCTACACCGCCTGGTTCATCAGCCATATATTATATCAAAAACCCCCTTTTCAGTAGAACAGCTGGTAGCGCCTCAGGTGCACATTCAAGAGCAGGCCCACGGCCAGGTAGTTGGCCAGGAGGGCCGAGCCCCCGTAGCTCATGAACGGCATCGGCAGGCCCACCACGGGCATCATGCCCATGCTCATGCCCACATTGAAGAAGAAGTACGCCAGGAGCATGAGCACCACCCCCAGGGCCAGGAACCTGCCGAAGGCGTCCTTGGCCCTTCGGGCCACCTGTAGGCCCCGCAGAAACAACACCAGGTACAGGGCAAACAAGAGCACCGAGCCTGCCAGGCCCCACTCCTCGGCGAAGGAGGCGAAGATGAAGTCCGTGTGCCGTTCGGGCAGGAACCTCAGGAATCCCTGGGTGCCCTTGAGGTAGCCCTTGCCCCAGCACATGCCCGAGCCTATGGCTATCTTGGACTGCCTAAGCTGGTAGCCTATGCCCTCGGGGTCCGTGCCGGGCCTGAGGAAGGCCACCAGGCGGTCCCGCTGGTAGGGCTTGAGGAAGTCGTTCCAGAAGAGCTCTGCCAGGAAGGGGGCAGAGACCGCCGCCACCAGCAGCAGGGCCACCAGGAGACGCCTCTGAACGCCCTTAAGAAGCATCAGGGCCGCCAGAAGCAGCATAAGCACTGCCGCTGTGCCCAGGTCCGGCTGACTCACCAGCAGCAGGAAAGGCAGGGCGCCGAAGGCCAGCGCTATCTTCAGGAAGGCCCAGCCCTTGAGGGGGCCCGGATGGGCACTCAGCACCCTGGAAAGGGCCAGGAGGAAGGCTATGCGGAAGAACTCCGAGGGCTGCATACTGAGGCCCCAGAGGCTCAGCCACCTCTGGGCCCCCATTCCCTCCCTGCCCTTAAGGAGCACCAGCACCAGCAGGGCCAGTCCCAGGCCGTAGAGTGCCCAGGAGGCCCTTCCCAGCCACTGGTAGTCCACCCTGAGCAGCACGGCCATGCCCAGCAGGGCCACGGCCATCCACAGGAGCTGTCTCAGGTAGTAGGCGCTCTGGGGGGTGCCCCTGGTGGCGCTGTAGATGCTCAGCACCCCCAGGAGGGTCAGGGCCAGCACAGGGGCCAGCAGGGCCCAGTCCAGCCCCCTAAGAGCTCTTGTTCGCATCCTCAAGCCCCTTCAGGTACTGCTTTATTACCTTCCTGGCCACTGGGGCGGCGGCAGAGCCTCCGTGGCCGCCATGCTCCAGGACCACGGCCAGGGCTATCCTGGGGGCCTCAAAGGGCGCAAAGGCCACGAACCAGGCATGGTCCTTAACCTCCTTCTCCTTGGCGGCCACCTGGGCGGTGCCCGTCTTTCCGGCTACCGAGAGGCCCCCGACCCCGGCGGCCCGGCCGGTGCCCCTCTTGTCCTGAACCACGCCCCTCATGGCCTGGCGGATGAACTGCAGGGTCTCCTGGCTTATGGGCAGGGGTCTTACCACCTCGCCCACCTCGCCCTTGAGGAACCTGACCTGCCTCAGGCCCTTGCCCTCCGCCAGGGCGGCGGCGAACCGGGCCATCTGCAGGGGGCTCACCAGCACATAGCCCTGTCCTATGGCGGTGTTGAGGGTCTCGCCCATGTACCAGGGCTGCCCCAAGCGCTGGAGCTTCCACCGGGTGTCGGGCACCAGCCCTGGGGCCTCGGGGGCCAGGCCGGTGCCCACCTGGAAGCCGAAGCCGAAGCCCCTGGCATAGCGGGCTATGGTGTCCACCCCTATCTTCAGCCCTGCCTGGTAGAAGTACACATCGCAGGACTCCACTATGGCCCTGTAGAGGTCCAGCTTGCCGTGGCCCTGCTCCTTCCAGCAACCGAAGCGGCGTCGGCCCAGCCACAGGCCGCCCAGGCACTTTTCCTCCTCCTGGGGCTCCAGGAGGCCCTCCTGGAGGCCTGCTGCTGCCACCACCAGCTTGAAGACCGAGCCCGGGGGATGCTGTCCCTGGAGGGCCCGGTTGAACAGGGGGTGGGCCTCGTCTTGGCTGAGGCGGAGCCAGTCCTCGGCCCTTATTCCCCTGGAGAAGAGGTTGGGGTCGAAGGAGGGCCTGCTCAGGAGGGCCAGCACCTGCCCCGTGGAGGGCTCCAGGGCCACCAGGGCCCCGCTGTGCTCCCCGAAGGCCTCCTCGGCAGCCAGCTGAAGCTCCATGTCCAGGGAAAGCACGATGTCCTGCCCCTTGCGGGGGGGCTGGACCTTCAGCACCCTTAGCTCCCTGCCCAGGGCGTCCACCTCCACGAAGCGCTTCCCGGGGCTTCCCCTCAGCAGGGGGTCATAAAGCCTCTCTACGCCCCACTGCCCCACTACGGTGCCCATGGGCAGGCCCCTGTAAAGGGGCTCCTGAAGCTGCGAGGCCCTGAGCTCTCCTATGTAGCCTATGAGATGGGCCGCAGCCTGCCCGTAGAGATAGTGCCTGGTGATGTCCACATCAATCAGCAGCTCGGGGTAGTCCGACAGTCTGGCCTCATACCAGGCAAGCTCCTGGAAGCTCAGCCCTTCCTTGAGCCTTATGGGCTCCAGCTGTCCCCTGCCCGAGCGGACCTTCCTCCGGAGCTCCTCCTGGGGAATCCCCAGGAAGCGGGCGAGCCTGGGGATGTCGGCCCTCTGGGCCATTTCAGGAAGCAGGGCCACGGAGTAGAAGGGGGAGTTCTTCACCAGAGGCCTTCCCTTCCGGTCGTAGATGATGCCCCTGGGTGGGGGAAGTTTTTCCACCCTGAGGCGGTTCTGCTCCGAAAGCCTCCTGAGCTCGGCCCCCTTGAGGACCTGAAGCTGCCAGAGCCTCAGGCCCAGGAGCAGGAACACCACCACCACCGCTACGGTGGCTGCCTTTATCTCCCTACCGTTCATCCCTGGGCCTTATGAACACTCCCAAAACACCGTTAAGGAGTCCTGCCAAGGCGGCCGCGGCCAGGGCCTGCCCCAGGGTGGTGGGGGCCTGCCAGAAAACGCCCAGGCTGGCATACTGGAGCGCATCGGCCAGGAAGGTAAGGGAGAAGGCCCCCAGGAAGCCCAGCACCGGGCTCCAGCGGAAAAATCCCCTGGGCAGGAACGAGGCGGTGTAGCCCACCATGCCCTTGGCCAGCACAGCGGGGCCCAGTATGGAGGCCGAGAGCCCATCCTCCAGGAAGCCCAGGAAGGCGCCGAAGAAGATGCCCCCTGAGGGGCCCCTTCTTAGGCCGTAGCAGTAGGCCAGGAGGGCCAGAAGGTCGGTCCTCAGAGGGAGTCTCAGGTCTGCCAGGAGGGCCGCCACCACCGCCAGGGCCGAGAGCAGGAGGCGCCTCATGGCCTCAGCACCAGCACTTCCCTGACCCTCATGGGCTCTGCCAGGGGCCTGGCCCTCACCTGCCTGAACAGCCCCTGGGCCCGGCCCACATGGGCCACGTAGCCCACCTTAAGGCCCGGTGGAAACAGACCGTCCAGGCCAGAGCTCAGGAGCACCTCCCCCTCCCTCAGCTCGGCCTCCGCGGGCACATACTTGAGGACGCAGTCCCTGCCTCCTGTGCCCGAAAGCACCGCCTCAAGCCCCGAGGAGGAGGCCCTCACTGCCACCGAGAACCTGATGTCGGTAAGAAGCAGCACATGGCTGTGCTGCTCCTGCACCTTCAGCACCTTGCCCACCAGCCCCCCTGGGGCCACCACTGCCATGTCCTTCCTCACTCCCTGGGAGCGGCCGGCATCGATCACCAGCACATGGCCGAAGCGCTCCAGGGAGCGGCCCAGCACATTGGCCGAGGCCACATACCCCGGGGAAAGCTCCTTGAGCTCCAGGAGCTCCCTGAGCCTGCGGTTTTCCTCCTGCAGCACCCTGAGGGTGATGCTCTGGGCCTTAAGCTCCTCTACCTGGCGCCTCAGGGCCTGGAGCTCCCTCTGCCTGAGAAGGAGCATCTCCTTGAAGCCGGCCACTGCCTGGGCCGCCCTGCCCAGGGCCTGGGAGGCCTCGTAGAGCACACCGCCTGGGCCCAGGGGGGTGCGCAGGGGGCCGTGGCTGGACTGGTAGGTCATGAGTGCCACGCTCAGGAGGGTCAAAAGCAACGGGGGCAGAAAGCCTCTTTTGGCCATCAGGTGATGGCTATCTTCTTCAGGAGCTCCAGCTCATCCAGCATCTTGCCTACACCCTTGGCCACCGCGGTGATGGGGTCCTCGGCCACCACCACGGGCAGCCCGGTGTGCTTCTTGATGAGTGCATCCAGCCCCCTGAGCTGGGCGCCGCCGCCGGCCAGCACGATGCCTCGGTCCACTATGTCGGCAGCGATTTCGGGCGGGGTGTTCTCCAGGGCCACCTTTATGGTGTCCAGGATTACATTTATGGGCTCCTGCAGGGCCTCCCTTATCTCCTCCTCCCCTATGGTGAAGGTCTTGGGTATGCCCGAGATGAGGTCCCTGCCCTTTATCTCCATGCTTCTGGGCTCGCCCTCGTTGGTGGGGCAGGCGCTTCCCAGCTCAATCTTGACCTGCTCGGCGGTGCGGTCGCCAATCATGAGGTTGTAGCGCCTCTTGATGTAGGCCGAGATGGCCTCGTCCATCTTGTCCCCCCCCACCCTGGCCACCTTGCTTATCACTATGCCGTCCAGGGATATCACCGCTATGTCGGTGGTGCCGCCGCCGATGTCCACAATCATGTTGCCCGAGGGCTCCCCCACGGGCAGGCCCACCCCTATGGCGGCCGCCATGGGCTCCTCTATGAGATAGACCTCCCTGGCGCCCGAGGCCAGGGCCGCATCCTTTACCGCCCTCTGCTCCACCTGGGTAATGCCCGAGGGCACGCCGATTATCACCCTGGGGGAGATGAAGCTCCGCCGGTTGTGCACCTTGGCAATGAAATACCTAAGCATCTGTCCGGTGGCATCAAAGTCGGCAATCACGCCGTCCTTCATGGGCCTTATGGCCGCTATGTTGGCCGGGGTCTTGCCCAGCATCTTCTTGGCCTCGGCCCCCACGGCCACCACCTTGCGGGTGTCCTTGCGGATGACCACCATGGAGGGCTCGTTGCACACTATTCCCCGGCCCTTTACATACACCAGGGTGTTGGCCGTGCCCAGGTCTATGGCCAGGTCGTTGGAGAACCAGCCCAGCAGCTTGTTAAGAAACATCAGCGCTATGCCTCCTGCCTTTCCTGAGTCTGCTCTTCCTTCAGCACCTCTGTGCCTGCCAGCTCGTCGCCCAGCCTGCGGCCTTCGGGGCTTCCCACCATGAGCAGTGTCTCCAGGGCAAACACCGCCGCCGCCAAGAGCCACCCCAGCAGGGGCAGCTTCCACAGGAGCACTCCCAGGGCCAGGGGGCCGTTGCGCAGTATGGACTCCCTCACCCCTGCGGCCGAGCCGTCAAGCCTTACGACCCTCAGGCCCAGGAGGCGCTTGCCTAGGCTCCTTCCGCCCCAGAGGCCGTCGGCCACCAGCACATAGGCCAGGGCGGCCAGGTAGCCCGCCCGGGGAAGCACCTCGGCCATGGCGGCCATGAGGATGAGGTCTAGGCCTTTTGCCACCACCCTCAGAAGGAGGCCCGAGCCCATAGGGGATTTTAACATCCTGGATTTGGCTTTTTCAATGGGCACTTGCATTTAATGCTTGAAAGCTCCAGGGCCGAGGAAATATACTTACTGGAGAGTTCGCCGAAGGAGGAAGAGGCAGTCCATGAAGGTAATTCTCAAGGAAGATGTGAAGAATCTGGGCAGGATGGGCCAGGTGGTGAACGTGGCCCCTGGGTATGCCCGGAACTATCTCCTGCCCAGGGGGCTGGCGGTGGAGGCCAGCTCCAGGAACCTGAAGGAAGTGGAAAGCCTCAAGAGGCAGCTGGAGGCCAAGGCCCAGAGGCTCCGCCACAAGGCCCAGGAGCTGGCAGAGAGGCTTTCCTCCCTCACCCTGACGCTCAGGGCCAAGGCCGGCGAGGAGGGAAAGCTCTTCGGCTCCATAACCACCAAGGACATAGCGGAGGCCCTCAAGGCCCAGGGCATCGAGCTTGACCGAAAGAGGCTCCATCTGCCGGAGCCCATAAAAAGGCTGGGCACCTACGCGGTGGAGGCCAAGCTTCACCCCGATGTGAGCGCCACCCTGAACATAGAGGTAGTGGCGGAGGAGGTATAGGATGCAGAAGCTTCCGCCCCAGAGCCTGGAGGCCGAAAGGTCGGTCCTGGGGGCCGTGCTCCTGGAGGGCGAGGCGATACTGAAGGCCCTGGAGCTCCTGGAGGAGGAGGACTTCTACCGGGAGGCCCACAGGAAGATATTCTCCGCCATGGTGGAGCTCTTTGAGCGCCAGGAGGCCATAGACCTGGTGACGGTGGCCGAGGAGCTCCAGCGGCGGGGGCAGCTGGAGGCCGTGGGGGGCAAGCAGTACCTGGGCTCCCTGGCAGAGGAGACCCCCACGGCGGCCAATATCTGGTACTACGCCAGGATAGTCAAGGACAGGGCCCTGCAGAGGGCCCTCCTGAACACCACCACCGAGGTGGCCTCCAGGGTGTACGAGGGGCAGATGGAGTCCGACGAGCTCCTGGACTTCGCCGAGCGCAGGATATTCCAGATATCGGACAAGAGGGTGAAGGGCTCCTTCGTCTCCATGAAGGAGGCCATCAAGGACACCTTCAAGATGATAGAGAGCCTTTACGAGCGCACCGAGGCCATCACGGGGGTGCCCTCGGGCTTCAAGGACCTGGACGAGTACACCTCGGGCTTCCAGAAGGGCGACCTCATCATTGTGGGGGGCAGGCCCAGCACCGGCAAGACCGCCTTCGGGCTCAACATAGCGCGGCACATAGCGGTGCAGATGGGCGAGCCGGTGGCCATCTTCAGCCTGGAGATGTCCCTGAGGCAGGTGGTGCTGAGGATGCTCTGCGCCGAGGCCATGGTGGATGCCCACCTGGTGCGCAAGGGCCTGGTGAAGCAAAACTTCCAGAAGCTGGCCACCGCGGCCGGCAGGCTCATGGAGGCCCCCCTGATGATCGACGATACCTCCAGCCTCTCGGTGCTGGAGATGCGGGCCAAGGCCAGGAGGCTCAAGCGGGAGCACGGCCTGAGCCTCATCGTGGTGGACTACCTGCAGCTCATGCGGGGCCGGGGCAGGCACGAGAAGCGGGAGCAGGAGATATCCGAAATCTCCCGCTCCCTGAAGGCCCTGGCCAAGGAGCTGGATGTGCCCGTGCTAGCCCTCAGCCAGCTGAACCGGGCCGTGGAGAGGGAGCGCCGAAGACCCAGCCTGGCGGACCTCAGGGAGTCCGGCGCCATAGAGCAGGATGCCGATGTAATCATCTTCCTCTACAGGGACCGGGAGGAGCGCGACGCCGACTTCACTGGCGCCAGGATGGCCGAGGTGGTCAATGTAGACATCGCCAAGCAGCGCAACGGTCCCACCGCCAGCCTGAAGCTCACCTTCCTGGGTCGCTGCACCAGGTTCATGGACTTCACCGACGAGTCCTACCCCCTGCAAGAGGAGGAGGTCTTCTGAGCCATGCGCAGGGCCCCGGCTGTGGCAGGGCAGTTCTACCCCCTGGATGCCGAGGCCCTCAGGGAGGAGGTTCAGGGCCTCCTTCAGCCCGGCAGGGAAAGGCTCAAGGCCATAGGGGCCATGGCCCCCCATGCAGGCTACATGTACTCGGGCCGTACCGCAGGGCTGCTTTACAGCAGCATAGAGATTCCCCCCACGGTGTTGCTTCTAGGCCCCAACCACACCGGGCTGGGCCCCAGGGCCTCCATAATGAGCCAGGGGCAGTGGGAGGTGCCTACGGGCACTGCCGAAATTGACCAGGAGCTGGCCCAGGCGCTCCTCAGGGAAGCCCCCCTGCTGGAGCAGGACACCGCTGCCCACCTGTACGAGCACAGCCTGGAGGTGCAACTGCCCTTCCTCCTGGAGCTCAACCCCCGGGTGCGCATCGTGCCTGTGGTGCTCATGGAGGCCACCCTGGAGGAGCTCCAGGCCCTGGGGGAGGCCATAGCCAGGGCCATCCGGGCCTCAGGCAGGGAGGCCCTGGTCATCGCCAGCTCGGACATGAGCCACTATGTGCCCCACGAGGTGGCCCAGAGGAAGGACCACCTGGCCCTGCAGAGGCTCCTGGCCCTGGAGCCCCAGGGGCTCTACCAGGTGGTCAAGGCCGAGCGGATAAGCATGTGCGGCTACCTGCCTGCCACCGCTATGCTCTGGGCGGCCAGGGCCCTGGGGGCCAGGGAGGCCAGGCTCCTGGCCTACAGCACCTCGGCCGAGGCAAGCGGCGACTACTCCCAGGTGGTGGGCTACGCCGCCGTGGTGCTTCTCAGGTAGCCCCGCCAAAGGCTTTGATGGTATCCTAAGGGATGTCCCTGGCGGAGCTCATAGGCCAGCCCGTTGCCCTCAGAATCCTGGAGGCGGCCCTGCAGGGGGGCAAGATAAGCTCGGCATATCTGTTCTACGGCCCCCCGGGGGTGGGCAAGAGGTTCGCCGCCATGGGATTCGCCCAGCTGCTTCTGTGCCAAAGCCCCCGGGGACTCCGGCCCTGCGGGGACTGTCCTGCCTGCAGGCTCCTTCAGGCAGGCACCCACCCGGACCTCCTGGTGCTGGAGCCCTCGGGGGGGATGCTCAGGGTGGACGAGGTGAGGGCCCTGCAGGAGGCCCTGGCCCTCAAGCCCCTTCAGGGCAGGCGCAAGGTGGCCCTCCTGAAGGAGGCCCACACCATGAACCCGCAGGCGGCCAACGCCTTCCTGAAGACCCTGGAGGAGCCCCCGGGGGAAAGCACCCTCATCCTGTGTACCCCCAGGGCAGCAGAGCTGCCCGCCACCATTCGCTCAAGGTGCACCCCGGTGCCCTTCAGGCCCCTGAGGGAGCAGCACACCATGGCCCTGCTTGAGGAGCGCTACCAGGGGCCGGAGCTTCGGCTCCTGGCCAGGCTGTGCATGGGCCGTCCAGGACTGGCCCTCAGGGAAAACCCCCTCCTGGCCCGCCAGAAGGCCCTCCAGGCCCTGGGAAGCATGGGCCAGCCGGGCAAGGCCCCCTGGGCCGACCACCAGGAGCTTCAGGAGTTCCTGGACATCCTGGGCCTGTTGCTCCGAGACGCCCTGGTGCTCAAGCTCACCTCCGAGCAGGCCCTCCTCATCAACCAGGACCTGGCTGGGCCCCTTGCCAAGATGGCCAAAAGGGCCACCGAAAAGGGTATAATAGAGTGTTATCAAAGGATTTCTGCCCTCAAGGCGGAGCTCGTTTTCAACTTGAACAGGAACATTCTCTTCAACTACATAGGCTCCCTGCTGAGGGAGTTTGAGCTGGAGGTGTCCGCTTGCAACTGATGGCCCAGGCAGTGAGCATAAGGTTCCGCCCCTGCGGAAAGCTCTACCACTTCGACCCCGGGGAGCTGGAGCTTCAGGCGGGCGACCTGGTGGTGGTGGAGTCGGAGATGGGCCTTTCCATCGGCACGGTGGTGAAGAAGGCCGAATTGAAGGAGCCCCCTGAGGAGCTCAAGAAGGTGCTCAGGAAGGCCTCGGAGGAGGACCTTCGTCAAAGGCAGTGCAACCAGGCCCTGGAGGCCGAGGCCTTCCAGTTCTGCCGGGAGAGGATCATGGCCCGGGGGCTGCCCATGAAGCTGGTGCGCACCGAGGCCACCCTGGACAGGAGGCGGATAATCTTCTACTTCGCCGCCGAGCGGAGGATAGACTTCAGGGAGCTGGTGAAGGACCTGGCCCAGAAGTTCCGCACCAGGATAGAGATGCGCCAGATAGGTGTAAGGGACGAGGCCAAGATGCTGGGCGGCCTGGGCATTTGCGGAAGGCCCTTGTGCTGCATCAGCTTCCTCAGCGAGTTTGAGCCCATATCCATCAAGATGGCCAAGAAGCAGGAGCTGGTGCTCAACACGGGGAAGCTCTCGGGCCTGTGCGGCAGGCTCATGTGCTGTCTCAAGTACGAGTACTTCGAGGACGAGCTCCCTCCAGGGGAGGAGACCGAGGTGGTAAGCGAGGAGCCTGAGGCCGAGCCCATGGAGGTAGTAAGCGCCGAGCCGGAGCCCGAGCCCACCCCCCAGGAGCCCGGCCCCAGGCCCAAGGCCAGGCGCCGAAAGAGAAGAAGGAGATGGAGAAAAAAGAACAAGCGCGCTTCTACATAACCACTCCCATCTACTATGTGAACGACACCCCTCACATCGGCCACGCCTACACCACCGTGGCGGCCGATGTGCAGGCCCGGTTCCACCGCATGCTGGGCGAGCGGGTCTTCTTCCTCACGGGCACCGACGAGCACGGCCAGAAGGTCAAGCAGGCTGCCGAGCAGAGGGGCCTGAGCCCCCAGGAGCATGCCGACCAGATGGTGGAAAACTTCCAGCGCCTCTGGAGGGAGCTCCTCGTCTCCAACGATGCCTTCATCCGCACCACCGACCCCGAGCACCAGGCCGTGGTGCAGGAGCTGCTGCAGAGGCTCTGGCAGCGGGGGCTCATCCAGAGGCGCACCTACAAGGGCTGGTACTGCACCCCGGACGAAAGGTTCTGGACGGAGAAGGACCTTCGGGAGGGGGCCTGCCCGGAGTGCGGCCGGGCCGTGCAGTACATAGAGGAGGACAACTACTTCTTCCTCATGTCCAGGTTCCAGGGGCCCCTGCTGGAGCACCTCAGGAGGCATCCCGAGTACATAAAGCCTTCCTCCAGGCTCAACGAGGTGCTGGGCTTCCTGAGCCGGCCCTTGGGGGACCTCTGCATCTCCAGGCCCCTTAAGCGCCTCTCCTGGGGCATCCCCCTGCCCTTTGACCCCCAATATGTGACCTACGTGTGGTTTGACGCTCTGGTGAACTACTACTCGGCCCTCAGGTACCTGGCCAAGGACCTCTCCTTCTGGCCGGCCGACTGCCATGTGATAGGCAAGGACATTCTCACCACCCATGCGGTCTACTGGAGCACCATGCTCATGGCCCTGGAGCTACCGCTTCCCCGGCTCATTTTCGCCCACGGGTGGTGGACCGTGGAGGGAAGAAAGATGTCCAAGAGCCTGGGCAATGTGGTAGAGCCCCAGGCAGTCTGCGCCCGCTACGGGGTGGACGCCTTCAGGTACTTCCTCCTCAGGGAGATACCCTTCGGCCTGGACGGCGACTTCTCCGAGTCTGCCCTGGTGGGCCGGATAAACAACGACCTGGCCAACGACCTGGGCAACCTCCTGAGCCGCACCCTGGGCATGCTCAGGAAATACTGCCAGGCCGTGGTGCCCGAAAGGGTCAACTCAAAGGATAGGGAGGGCCTGGAGAAAAAAGTCCAGGCCTTTTTCTACACCTCTGCTGGGGACCTCCCCTTGCTGGAAAACATGAAGCTCCATCTAAAGGAGTTCAAATTCAACGAAGCCCTGGAGCACATCTGGGCAGTCATAAACGGCGTGAACAAGTTCATCGACTCGGCCCAGCCCTGGAGGGAAAGGGACGAGGCCCGCCGGGGCAATGTGCTCTACACCGCCCTGGAGGCCCTCAGGCTCCTGGCCCTCTACCTGGCCCCCTTCATGCCCCGGAAGGCCCAGGAGATATGGGACCAGCTGGGCTACCACAAGGACATCTCCAGGAGCCTGTTTTCCCAGGAGGGGCGCTGGGGCCTCCTTGCACCCGGCACTAAGGCGGAGAAAGGCCCTCCCCTCTTTCCCCGCCAGGAGCTTCCTGCCAAGGCCCCGTAGGGGGCTCAGCGGTCCTGAGCTTCACCACCACCCAGGAAAGACGGCCCTGACCCTGCAGCACGAACCTGAAGCGCACAGCCAGGGGCAGCTTGCCCTCCTGGGGGTCCCACTCCGAGGCCCACCGGGGCCCCTCCTCGGTGCCCTGAAGATAGCCCAGCTCCAGTCCCCCTACTGCCTCATCCAGCACATACTCCTGAAGCTCCTCCTCGGTCATGAAGAAGAGCCCCTCGGCCATCTTCAGCCCCTCCTCGTCGCTCCAGAGTCTTACCAGCTTGAGCCCCGGCTCATCCTGGAGCGCGGCGCCGTACCGGAGGGTGCTGGAGGTTATGAACACGAGGGAGTCCCCCTTACCCTCAAAAACCACCAGGCTCTGGCCCTCCTTCTCGGTCATGTAGGGATAGGCCCCCCTGAGGAGCCAGGCCACATACTCCGCCGTGGCCCTGAGGCGCTGCGAGGCCTCCTGCATCTTTCTCCCCCTGGCCTCTGAGCGCTGGGCCAGCCTTAGGGCGGAAAACAGCAAGGCCAGAAGCAGCACCGTCAGGGCCAGGCCCAGGAGTACCTCCAGGAGGGTAAAGCCCCTACTGGGTCTCATAGACCACCTTCTTGGCACTGAGGCTGAACTCCCCCCTGGGGCCCCACCGTACCTGCACATGCACCCTGTAGAGCCTCACCCCCTCCTGGGCCTCCAGGGGCACGCTCCACACCCTGGCGCGGAAGCCCTCTGCCAGGCTCAGGCTCCTGGGCGCAGGAGGGCCTGGCTCGGCCAGGGCCTCCTCCAGGAGCCCTCTGGCATAAAGCACTGCCTGGGTAAGCTCCTGCCCCTGGCGGCTGAGCCTCAGGCCCGAGGAGTAAAGCTCCAGGAGGGCCAGCACACTGAGGCCCAGGATGACCAGGGCTACCAGCACCTCCAGGAGGCTAAGACCCTGGGTAGAGCCTGCTCTTGCCGGTGCTCTTTTGAACCCGGATGACATATGTCCTTCCCTGGGGCCCCAGGATGCTGAGGGCACCGCCAGTGCTGTTGCCCTTGGGGAAGAATACGGGCCCCTGCCCCTTCAGCCTCATCCCCTGGGGCAGCCTCCAGGGCCTCCTCCAGGGCCGGCCCTCGGGAAGAAGCTCAAGCCAGAAGCGGTCCTGCCCGTGCCTGAAGGCCACGGGCCTGCGCTCCCTGATGGCCAGGCTGCGGGCAGTCCCCAGGGCGGCCTGCACCTGCCTCAGGGCGGTGCGCACCTCCGCCTGCTCGGAAAGCCTCCCCAAGCTCAGCACCGCCAGGCCCACCGCCACGGAGGCCAGCACCAGCACGAGCACCACCTCCAGGAGGGTGAAGCCCCTAAATGGGTATTTCATAGACACTGAAGACCGCCATGAGGATACTGAGCACTATGAAGCCCACCACCAGGCCCATCAGCAGTATCAGGGCGGGCTCCAGTAGGGCGGTAAGCCTCTTGAGCATGAGGCGGCTTTCCTCCTCGTATCTTTCTGCCACGGCCAGCAAGGTCTCCTCCAGCCTGCCTGCCTCCTCCCCCACGGCCAGCATCTCCCCCACCGTAGGAGGGAACACCCCCGCCTCCCTCAGGGGGGCCGCCACCCCCCGGCCCTTCCTTACCCCCTCCTCAAGTGCCTGCAGCCTCTGAGCCATCACGGCATTTCCCAGTACCTGGCGGCTTACCCGAAGGGCCTCCAGCACCCCCACACCGCTCTGAAGCAGGGTGCCGAAGGTCCGGGCAAACCTGGCGATGGCCACCCTCAGGTGAAGGGCCCTCAGGAGTGGAAGCCTGAGCTTCAGCCCGTCAAGGAAGAGCCGGCCCTCCTGGGTGCGTCCATAGGCCCTGAGGAAAAGCACCACCAGGGCCACAGCCCCCAGCAGGAGCCACCACCAGCGCCTCAGGGCCTCGCTTCCTTGGAGCAAGAGCTGGGTGCTCAGGGGAAGGCTCTGGCCCATGCCCTCAAAGATGGCCTCAAACCTGGGCAGCACGAAGGCCACCAGCACCCCTACGGCCAGGCCGGCCACCACCACCAGCAGGCTGGGATATATGAGGGCCGAGACGAGCTCCTCCCTGAAGCTCAGGTTGCTCTGCAGGAAGGCCGCCAGGCGCCTGAGCACTGCCTCCAGGATGCCTCCGGCCTCGCCCGCCCTGACCATGTTCACATACACCTGGGGGAAAGCCCTCCCGTGCCTGTCCAGGGCCTGCGAGAGGCTTCGGCCCCGCTGAATGTCGGCAAGCACCTCCCTGAGGACATCCCTCAAGGCCGGGTTCTGCGCATGCCTGTGGAGGCTCATGAGGGCCCTGTCCAGCGGCAGCCCTGCCTGAAGCAGGCTGGCAAGCTCCTGAGTAAAGGCCAGGAGGTCCCTGGCCCCCACCCTCCTGGGCCACAAGGACGGTCCCCTGGCTGCCCCGGCCTCCTCAAAGCCCAGGGGCATGAGGCCCCGCTGCCTCAGGGCCTCCTTGAGGGCCGCCTCGTCAGGGGCCTCCAGGGTGCCCTTCTGCCTCCGGCCAGAGCCGTCTATGGCCACATAGGAATAAAGGGGCATTCCTGGGATAATTTAGCACATGGGCAGGAAAAATCCCACGCGCCCGCCCCAGGGCCCTCCGAGGGTGCCTACCGCCTCAGCCTGTACAGGTGGTAGGCACAGTCCGGGCCCACCAAGGGCCTGAGGGCCTTCCGGGGGGCCCTTACCAGGCCCCTGAGCACGAGCTCCCGATACTTGTAGCGAACTCTAAGCTCCCCGGCCCTGGTCTGCCTGAAAGCCCCCTTAGCCAAGCCTCTTTACGAACTCCTCCACGGGCAGGGCCGCCATGCTCAGAAGCTGCACACTGCCCCTGGCACCCAGCTCCACGCTCATGCGCATGATGGTCTCGTTGTCCGGGGCCTCCACGATGTTGACAAAGTCATAGGGGCCCAGCACCGCAAACTGCTCCCTCACCTTTACCCCCATGGCCTCCAGCTCCTTGTTGACCTGAAATATCCTCTGGGGGTTCTGCTTGAGGGTCTTGCGGCCCTCGTCCGTAAGGGTGCTGAGTATTACATACACTGCCATGGTCCCGCCCTCCTTCTTGCGTTTTAAGTAAAACCTTATACTGCCACAAGGGGATTGTCAACGGCGGGAAAAACCTCTCCCCTGTCCCTGCCCCCGTGGTGTATGAAGAGTGAAGGGAAGACGGCGCAACCGCCCCAAGAAGAAGAGAAAACCTCCCCGCCTCAAATGATATATAATTGTGCAGCACGGCAGAAAGGAGGCCCCGATGCTCATCGGCGTTATTTCCGACACTCACGACGACATGGTCCAGATAAGGAGGGCCGTGGAGGTGCTGAACAAGAGGGATGTCTCCCTGGTGCTTCATGCCGGGGACTACTGTGCGCCCTTCGTGTTTGAGTTCCTGAGGGACCTGAGGGCGCCCCTTAAGGGTATCTTCGGAAACAACGACGGCGACAGGCTGCTGCTACAGGAAAAGTCCGGCGGGGCCTTGCAGGTGCAGCCCCTGGTGATGGAACTTCAGGGCAGGCGCCTGGTGCTGATGCACGAGCCTCCGCTTCTGCAGGCCCTGGCCACAAGCGGCCTGTTTGATGTGCTCATCTACGGGCATCTCCATGAGCCCGAGGTGCGCCAGGCCGGCAGGGCCCTCATCCTGAACCCCGGCAAGGTGGCCCGCCTGCACAAGGGCGAAAGTACGCTGGCGGTGCTGGACTTGCAGAGCCTTCAGGCAGAGCTCATAAAGCTCTGAGGCCGGCCCCCTTGGGTCTGCCCTGGGGGGCCTGGACCCTCAGGGCCTCCAGCTGCTCCGCGGTGGCAGGGGCCACGGTAAGGAGGAAGGGCTCCCTCTGCCCAGGGGGCTGAACCCTTATGAGGACTTGTCCCAGGTGCCTGTGGTCGCAGTACCGGGCGCACAGGCTGGCGGCAGCCAGCACATCGGCCTGGCTGGCCTCGCCCAGGAGCACCACCAGGGGACCGGCACAGCCTTCGGCCCTGAGGAGATAGTCCTCCCGAGGCTGGTAAAGCTCCTGGAGCCTGGCGTTTTCCTCCTTGTTTCTTCCCACCACGGCCTTCACCCGGGGGGAGAGCCTGAAGTGCCTGCCTACCCTGAGCATGTGAAGCTCCCTCATGGAGGGCTCGGGGTTGTGCTGAAGCAGCTCTCTGAGCCTGTAGGAGTAGCCCGGCTCGGTAAGCAGGCAGCCTCCTGCCGGGCTGGGGTAGTCGGTAAGGCCGAAGGCCTCGGCCAGGGCCATCTGGGGCTTCCTGGAGCGGCCCACTATGCCGCAGAGTCGGCTCCTGTCCACCCAGCCCTTGAGCTCGGGCACAGTGGGCCTAAGGGCCAGGGCGCTGAGGGGCCTCAGCACCAGGCCCTCAAGGCCTGCCTCCCTGTCCATGAGGGGGAAGCACTCCCGCCTCTGGCTCATGGGCCTCTGGCCCAGCACCTCGCCGGTGGCCACGAACTGGGCCCCCACCATGTGCATTAGCTCCTTGGCCTCCCTGAGCATGAGGATACGGCAGTCGATGCAGGGGTTCATGTTCTTGCCGTGGCCGTACTTGGGGTCCTTCACTATCTGGATGAATTTATCGGCCAGGTGAGCCAGCTTCACCTGGAAGCCAAACCTCCGGGCCGCCGGGAAGGGGTCCCTGGAGCAAGAGGAGCTGTCGGTGATGTCGCAGCCGAAGTGGGTCAGGAAGGTGACGGCCAGCACCTCCACCCCCTGGCGCCTCAGCAGTATGGCCGCCAGGGTACTGTCCAGCCCACCTGAAAGCAGAAGTACCGCCTTAGGCACTGCTCAGCACCTCCTTGTTCTTTCTCAGGGAGGCCCTAAGGGCCTGGGCCGTGGTGGTAGCGGCCCCCACCTCGGCCACCACCAGCCCGGCCGCATGGTTGGCCAGCACTGCGGCATCCCTGAGGCTGGCCCCTGCTGCCCAGGCCACCACCAGGGTGGCTATCACCGTGTCGCCAGCGCCGGTGACATCGTACACCCGCCTGGCCACCGTGGGAATGTGCCACACCTTGGTGCCCTCAAAGAGGCTCATCCCCCGCTCCCCCCTGGTGATGAGCACCGCCTTGGCACCCAGGCGCTGCCTGAGCCTCCGGCCGGCCCTCAGCAGGGTGCGCTCATCCCGGATCTCCACACCCGAGCCCTGGGAAGCCTCCTTGAGGTTCGGCGTAAGGACAGAGACCCCCTTGTAGAGGTGGAAGTGGCCTATCTTGGGGTCAACGGCTATGGGCTTCCTGCCCGCCATCCTCAGCAGGGCCTTCATCATCGGGGCAGAGACTACCCCCTTTTTGTAGTCCGAGACCACCACCACATCGTGCCCCGGCAGGAGCTCCCCCAGCATCCCCAGCAGGCTCTGAAGCTCCCTGCCCCTCAGGGGAGCCCTGTCCTCGGTGTCAAAGCGCACCACCTGCTGGTTGTGGGCAATTACCCTGGTCTTAACGGTGGTGGGCCTCCGGTCCTCAATGAGGGCACACTGGATGGCCCTGTCCCTGAGCATCTGCTCCAGGGTCTGGCCCGCCAGGTCGGTGCCCACCACACCCAGCACCGTGGCCCTGGCCCCCAGGGACACTACATTGGCGGCCACATTGGCGGCGCCTCCCAGGTTGTAGCTGTCCCTGAGCACCTCCACCACCGGCACCGGAGCCTCGGGGCTGATGCGCTCCACCCTGCCCCATATGTAGCGGTCCAGCATCAGGTCGCCCACCACCAGCACCCTGGCACGCCTGAAATGCCTTATGTGCTCCGAAAGAGCCACCTCAATAAGAATTTATCCCACGGAAGGGGTAAAAATCAAACAAAAGGCTTCCTTAACTCTGGGCAGCTAAGCACGGGGAAGGAGATGGTGAGCCGTGGAGGATTCGAACCTCCGACCCGCTGATTAAGAGTCAGCTGCTCTACCAACTGAGCTAACGGCCCACGCAGCTTAATTATATCCACAGGGAGGAAGGATTTCAAGGGCGTGTGCCTGGCTTCACAACTCGGCCCCGGCTCAGTAGGGCTCTGGCGGAGGCCCCTGTCTCAGGTACTCAAGGAGGGCCTCCACCTCCCTGTCGGACAGATGGCCAAAGCTGGGCATTACCGAGTGGGGGTCGTTCCTCAGAGGCTCCCTTATCTGCTGGCGCACGAAGTCCTCGGAGCGACGCCTGAAGACCTCCGTAAGGTCAGGCCCTATGCTGCCGCCTACACCCCTGAGGCGATGGCAGTTCACACACCCCTCCTTCACGAACAGCTCGGCCCCATCTGGGGCAGCACAGCCCCCCAGCAGCACCGCCATCAGTAATACCACTACCACCATAGCGCAGTCTAATAAGTATACAATAAACTTTTTATATTGACAGCCCTACTCTTCCCTGCTATCCTGCCCCTTAGAAGGCTTTCTCTAAGGAGGGATGGAGGATGAGGTTTCTACTGGCGATAGTCCTTTCCCTGGTGGTATTTGCGTCCAAGTCCTGGGCCCAGGAGGCCCCCTTCAGTGCCGAGAGCCGCAGTTGTCTGAACTGCCACAGGGCCTTCACCCCTGGAATTGTCCAGGACTGGCTCAGCAGTCGGCACAGTCGCACAACTCCTTCGCAGGCCCTGAAGAAGCCCGAGCTTCAGCGCCGTATTTCTGCCACCCAGGTGCCCCAGGCCCTCAGGGACGTGGTGGTAGGCTGCTACGAGTGCCATGCTCTTAACGGCAAGGCCCACCAGGACAACTTCTCCCACTTCGGCTTCCAGATTAATGTGGTAGTAAGCCCCCGGGACTGTGCCACCTGCCATCCCCTGGAGCAGGCCCAGTACAACCAGAGCAAGAAGGCCCATGCCTGGGGAAACCTGAAGAAGAACCCCCTTTACTCCGCCTTAGTAAAGAGCATCATCGGGCTCAAGGAGCTCTCGGGGACCGAGATTGGCACCCTGGAGCCTTCGGCCTTTACCGAGCAGGAGGCCTGCTTTGCCTGCCACGGCACAAGGCTTGAGGTCCGGGGGCTAAAGAGCATAAAGACCCCCCTGGGCAGCATCCAGGTGCCCGACATCGCCCACTGGCCCAACCAGGGCGTGGGAAGGCTGAACCCCGACGGCTCCAGGGGGGCCTGCACCCCTTGTCATCCCAGGCACAGCTTCTCCATAGAGATTGCCCGGAAGCCCCACACCTGTGCCCAGTGCCACCTGGAGCCCGATGTGCCGGCCTGGAATGTCTATGCCGAAAGCAAGCACGGAAACATCTACCTCAGCAAGCAGGGGGAGTGGGACTTCCGCCGAGTGCCCTGGCGCCTGGGGGTGGACTTTACCGCCCCTACCTGTGCCGCCTGCCACAACTCCCTCCTGGTAAGCCCCGACGGTGCGGTGATTGCCCAAAGGACCCACGACTTCGGTGCCCGGTTGTGGGTGAGGCTCTTCGGGCTCATCTACACCCATCCGCAGCCCCGGGGGGGCGACACCTCCGTCATCCGCAATGCCGACGGTCTGCCCCTGCCCACTACTTTTGAGGGCACCGCGGCCCGGGAGTTCCTCATAGATGACAAGGAGCAGGCCCGCCGGCAGGCCCTGATGGAGGCGGTGTGCCAGGGCTGCCACAGTACCCAGTGGGTCCAGAGCCATTTCCAGAAGATGCACAACACCCTCAGGGAGACTGACCAGATGACCCTGGCCGCCACCAGGCTGCTCAAGAAGGCCTGGGAGCTGGGCCTGGCAGACCCGGAAAATCCCTTCGACGAGCCCCTGGAGCATCTGTGGATAAAGCAGTGGCTGTTTTATGGAAACACCGCCCGGTATGCCTCGGCCATGACCGGGGCCCCCGACTATGTGGCCTTCAAGTACGGCTGGTGGGGACTTTCCACCAACCTGAGGAAGATGCTCCAGGACATAAAGCTGAAGACGGACCTTCCGAAGAAATGACCACGGTATGAGCCAAGTCATGGAACGCGGGGAGCTAATGGCATAGAATTGGCCAAAAGCTACGAAAGGAGGGGTTTTGAATGAGAATTCTTCTGTTTGTCCTGGCATTCGGTCTTTATCTGGTCGGCACGGCCTGGGCAGGCTGCACCGACTGCCACAGCAAGGAGACACCCCAGATAGTGGCTGACTGGAAGCTCAGTAAGCACGGTCAGATGGGCATAGGCTGCTCCAGTTGCCACGGCGCCGAGCACACCCAAGGGGCCCAGGATGCCGCCAAGGCCCTGATACCCACCCCTGAGACCTGTGCCCGTTGCCACAAGGCAAGGGTGGAGCAGTTCAAGGCCGGCAAGCACGCCTTTGCCTGGGCGGCCATGAAGGCCATGCCTACTACCCACTGGCAGCCCATGGCCCTCACAGAGGGGATGAAGGGCTGCGGGGGCTGCCACAAGATAGGCCTCAAGAGCCCCCAGGAGATCAAGGCCCTCAAGGCCCGGGGTGCGGGCTTCGGCCTGGCCTCCTGCGATGCCTGCCACAGCAGGCACCTGTTTTCCGTCCAGGAGGCCCGCCAGCCCCAGGCCTGCCAAACCTGCCACATGGGGTTTGACCATCCCCAGTGGGAGATGTACTCCTCCTCCAAGCACGGGGTGAGGTATCTTCTCAAGCAGGCCGGCGTGCTGCCGGAGGGCTCTGCTGCCCCCACTTGCCAGAGCTGCCATATGCCCGGAGGCGACCACGAGGTGCGCACTGCCTGGGGCTTCCTGGCAGTGAGGCTTCCGCTGCCGGAGGACGAGCAGTGGGCCCAGGACCGCTTGACCATTCTCAAGGCCCTGGGCGTGCTGGACCCCCAGGGAAACCCCACTCAAAGGCTTGAGGTAGTCAAGGCAGCCCAGGTGGCCAGGCTCACCCAGGAGGACTGGCAGGCCGAAAGGGACAAGATGCTGCGGGTCTGCTCCCAGTGCCACTCGGAGCGCTTTGCCCGAGGGGAGCTCCAGAAGGGCGACGAGATGATTCGGCAGGCCGACAGGCTCATGGCCGAGGCCATAAGGATAGTGGCCTCACTGTATGAAGAGGGCATCCTCAAGAAGCCCGAGGCCTATGCCTACCCCTACCCCGACCTCCTGACCTTCCACGACGCCCCCACCCCTATTGAGCAGAAGCTCTTCGTGATGTTCCTCAAGCACAGGATGAGGACCTTCCAGGGCACCTTCCATGCCAACCCCGACTATGCCCTGTGGTACGGCTGGAGCGAGATGCGCCAGGACCTAACGGAGATCAGGCACCTGGCAGAGCAGATGAGGAAAGAGCACAAGGCAGACTACTGAGAGATTGAGCGGGGAAAAAACCCAGGGGGCAGGCCCCTGAGGGGCCTGCCCCTTACTTCCTGGAGCCCTTCTTCAAATCCAGAAAGACTTCCTCCACCCCAGCGTAGGCCCCCTCAAGGCACTTCCTCACCACCCCGTCCAGAAGGGGCGGCACCCCGGGCACCAGCTCGGAGGGCCTCTTGCCCATCCTCAGGCCCTCAAGACTGCCCGTCAGGAGCTCATAGAGCAGCCCTCCCAGGGCAGGCATGAGCTCGTTCTCATAGGGGGGGCCGGGGTGGGCTACCGCCCTGAAGGAAAGACGGCCCTCGGGGCTCAGGAGCACTGCCTCGGGACAAAGAGGCCCGGGAGGCCGAGCCCCGTCCCTGAGGGCCTTGAGCACCTCCACCCAGAGCCTCAGGGCACGGCGGGGCTCCAGGGGCCCAGAGCCCAGTAAGTCCCTCAGGCTCCTGGTCTTCACCACCGGGGAAGGCTCCCCAGGAGGCAGGGGGGCAGGCTCCCCCTTCAGGGCCTCAAGCCTCTGGGGGACATCGGCGTAATGGGGCTGAAGCCCTTGGATGGCCTGGTAGAACCTCTCGGCCTCTGCCCGATAGCCCGCCTCCTGAAGATACCTGGCATAGGTGTAGAAGTCCTCAATGTTGTCATGCCCCAGGGTGGCGCCCCTCAGAAGGATGCCGAACATCTCGGCCGCCTCCTGGTGCATGCCCAGCCCCTTGAGGAGCTCCGCCGCCTTGCGGTACTGCCCTGCCTGCCTGTAGAGCCTGGCTGCCGCCAGGGCCCGACCTGAAAGCTCCAGGCACCTGGCGGCCTCGGCAGGCTCCCCGGCCTGCTGGTACAGCCTGGCCGCCTCCTCTGCCCTGCCCAGGGCCTCTGCCAGCTGGGCGGCCTCCAGGGGCTGCCCGGCCCGCTCATAAAGCCTCATGGCCTCCTCCTGCTGGCCCATCTGCCGATACAGCTGGGCCGCCCTGAGGTAGTCGCCCCCCTGGGCAAAGAGCCTGGCGGCCTGCTCCACATCATCCAGCTTCTCGGCATAGATGAGGGCTGCCGAGACATACTCGCCCCGGCGCTCATGCCGCCGGGCCTGAAGCATCAGCTCCTGTCTCATGCTCCGCCGCTGAGACCTTCCCAGGGTCAGGCCGTAAAGCCACTTAAGAAGCACATAGGCCAGCGGCACGGCAGGAATGAGCAGTAGCCAAAGGAGCATGTACAGGCCCTTTTCGGCCCTGGCCTGAAGGGCCTGAGGCGAAAGCTCGGCCTCCGCCCTTACAAGGAGATACCACCACATGGGAGGCGGGCTCAGAACCTCAGGAAGGCCCCTACGCCCTGGGCATCCTGCAGCAGTTCACTCTGGCGCACCACCTCTATGAGGGCCCCCTGCTCCACCGCCTTCTGGGCCATGAGGTCGGCCATCTCTTTGACCTGTTCCACCTGGCCGCCGCAGTAGCGGCAGGTCTCCCCTTGAAGCTGCAGGGCCCCGCAGGCCCGGCACTGAAAGCCCTCCTCTTGCCAGTTCTCGGCCATGAGGAGCTTCTGCACCCGGCCCTCCTGGATGGCCTGGAGCACATCGTCCGGGCCAGTGACGGCCTTGGTGTTCTTCCTGGCCCGGGTGATGAGCTCCTGGCAGTCCTGCCTCTCCTTCTGGAGCTCAAACTCCCGAAGCAGGGGCTCCGTCCTGCGGAGTATCTCCGCAGGGCCTTCATACATGCCGGCATGGAAGGTGCCCACCAGCCTGTCCTTCACCCCCTGGGGCAGCACCTCCAGGGCCATGGAGAGGGTCTCGGGGGGCCCCCCTACCAGCACCCGGCCAATGTACTCCGCCTGCAGGAACTCCTCTATGCGCTCGGCCACATCCTTAAGATGAAGGCCCACATGGTAGTCCACATGCCTGGCATTATGGTCCTGCCTGAGGGCGTACCAGCCCCCCTTCTTGTGCTTGCCCGGCACGCCGGGGCTCTTCAGCTCCCCGTACTCCACACACTCGCCCAGGTGCACCACGAATATCCTGGCCGCATCCCTGGCCACCAGGAGCACCAGGTAGCGCTGGTAGTTGTCCAGGATGTCCAGGAGGGGCTTGATGTAGGGGGTGCGCTCCACCACCACCTGGCTCCTGACAGGCACCCCCAGGTGAAACTCCCTGAAGAAGCCCTCCGCCCGGGAGCTTATCAGGCAGAGGCCGTGCTTCAACTGCCTCTGGTTGCCCACGAAGTAGTCCTCTATGGCCTTCAGGTCGCCCTTGATGGCCTTCAGGACCTTCTTGTCCAGCCGGTTGGGCAGCTCCTTCAGCATGTTCTTGAACCTGATGAGGTAGTCCCCCTTGGGATTGGCCAGGGGGCTTACATTCAGGTACAGGCTCACGAAGTAGCCGTCCTTAGAGCTCATGGCAGCGATCTCCTTAAGTTCAGCCCTGTTGAGCATGGGAACCTCCCTCTATGTTTCGGAAAATCTCCAGCACCGACAGAAACAGGGCCAGGCTGAGGGGGCCCATGATGAGCCCTATGACACCGAAGAGCTTCAGCCCGCCCAGCACACTGAAGAAGATGAGCAGGGTGTGCATCTTTGTCCTACCACTTATTATAATGGGTTTGAGCACGTTGTCCACCATGCCGATTACGAAGGTGCCCACCACGGCCAGCACCACCGCCTTCAGCAGGAGCCCCTTCAGTAGCAGGTACACCACCGCAGGGCCCCACACGCTGAAGGTGCCCACCACGGGCACGAAGGACATGATGAATATGGCCGTGCCCCACAGGACCGGCGACTTGAGGCCCAGCAGATAGAAGGTGATGCCCCCGATGCTGCCCTGGACGAGGGCCACCACCACGCCGCCAAAGATGGTGGAGACCACCATGTCCTTGACCTGCCTTTCAAGCCTTTGCTTCTGGGGCTCCGAAAAGGGCAGATAGCCCCTGATGTTGGCCATGAAGGCCGGGCCGTCCCGCAGGAGGAAGAAGGTGGCCACCGCCATGAAGACAAAGTGCACCACCACCTGGAGGATGTTCTTTGCCCCCACCGTTATCTTGCTGATGAGGGTCCTCTGGATGCTGGAAAGACCCTCCAGGAGTATGGCCTCCAGATTGGCGTCCTTGAACTGCGGCAGCCCCTTGAGGCGCTCCAGCAACCAGGCCACCTGGGGCTGCTGGGCCAGGTCCCTCAGGCTCTGAAGGCCCCCCCGCTGAAGGCTCTGAATCGCCTCCCTGAGCTCCGCCACCAGCATCACCAGCACATAGGACACGGGCCCCAGGATCAGAAGCAGGGCCACCGCCAAGGTGATGGCCGAGGCCAGGGAGCGGTACCTCAGCCACCTCAGCAGGAAGGCATAAAGGGGGTAGAAGATTATGCTCAGCACTATGGCCCAGGCAATGGGGCTGAGGAAGGGCCTCAGGGTCTGGAAGCTCAGAAACCCCAGTAGCAGGGTAAGAAGTATCAGGGTAAAGGTGAAGAATCTGTTTCCCTGCAAGCTCTGCTACCTCTGGGCCAGGTATCTCAGGGGCACATCGCCCAGGTAGGCCTTGATGCCCCGGGCTATCCCCTCGGCCACCTCCTGGAGGTACCGCCTGTCCCTCAGGAGCCGCTCGTCCTGCCGGTTGGAAAGGAAGGAGACCTCCACCAGGGCCGAGGGCATCTGGGCCCCCACCAGGACATAGAACAGGGCATACTTCACCCCCAAGTTCTGGACCTTGTAGCGGGCCCCTACCCTGGAGACCATCCCCCGCTGGATGTAGTTGGCCAGCCGAAGGGAGTCGTCCCTCTTTCCCTGAAGGCTCAGGGAGGCCAGAATGGCCGCCACCTCGGAGCGCTGCTGGCGCATCCTCTTGAGACTTATGGCGTTCTCCCGGGCGGCCACCCTCATGGCCTCGGCATCGTCGGTCCAGTTCAGGAAGTAGGTCTCAAGCCCCCTGGCCTGGGGGTTGGGGCTGGAGTTTATGTGAATGGAGACAAACAGGTCGGCCCCCAGGCGGTTGGCCATCATGGTGCGCTCCTCCAGGCTGAGATACACATCCCTGTCCCGAGTGAGAAACACCTCCAGGTTGGGCTCCCCCTGAAGGGCCTTCCTCACAAGGAGGGCCAGGGCCAGGGTGAGGTCCTTCTCCCTCAGCCCCCAGGGGCTTATGGCACCAGGGTCCTTGCCCCCGTGGCCCGCATCCAGCACCACCCGCCACCTCCGAGGCCGGGGCTCCCAGTAAAGGTCCACCACCAGGCGCTCAGGAGCACCAAGACGAAAGACCTTGTAGGAGGCCAGAGGGGCCGCGAGGTCCAGCACCACCCTTACCGTCTCAGGGTCAAACTGCCCCAGCCTTATGGCCCTAAGCCCCCGCCCTACCCTTATGCTCCTTTCCAGCCGGGGGGAAAGCCTCAGCCCCTTGAGGTCTATGTACAGCCTCTCCGGGGCCCTGAGCCTTGCAGCCCGATAGCCCTCGGCAGCCCCCTGAAGCTCCAGCACCACCCTGGTGCGCTCGGGCGAGGAGGAGTGCCTCAGGGCCAGAAGCTCCGAGGCCCCCACGGGCTCCCAGAGCAGAAGCCCCACCAGAAGCAGCCACAGCCTCCTCATACCGCCTGCACCGCCTTGACCTCAGGAACCTCCTTCTTTATGTTGGCCTCCACCCAGTTCTTCATGGTCAGCATGCTCATGGGACAGCCCTCACAGGCCCCCTTCAGACGCACATACACCACGGCATCCCGCACATCCACCAGCTCTATGTCCCCGCCCTCGGCCTTGAGGCCTTCCCTTATTTTCTCAAGTGCTGCTTCAACTTTTTCTCTTAACATTCTATACCTTAACAGTTTTTTGAAATCATACAGGATTTCACCCTCGGGGTCAAGTGTTTTTTGGTCTTGAATTTGTACAGTCTGGCTTTGGTATAATTAGGGAATTTGTGGTAAGCCTGGCAAAGGGCATAAGGCTTTTCAAGGAGCGGGTAGGGAAAAGACAGAAGGAGTTCTACCGGGCCCTGGCGGAGGGGCAGAGGCCTGAGGCACTGGTAATCACCTGTATAGACTCCAGGGTAGAGCCCTTGACGCTCATGCAGGCAGAGCTGGGCAAAGTGTTGGTACTGAGGAATGCAGGCAACCTGGTACCGCCTTATGGAGAGGGCGATGGCTCCGTGGCCTCGGCGGTGGAGTTCGCGGTACAGGCCCTGGGAGTAAGGGATATCATAGTGCTGGGCCATTCCGACTGCGCAGCGGTAAGGGCCCTGAGGGACGGACTGAGCGAGGATTTTCCCAGGCTCAGGGGCTGGCTTGCCCAGTGCCCCCTTACCAAGGGGCGGCGAGGACTCAGGGAGATGGAGCAGGAGCATATACTGAGGCAGCTTCAGCACCTCAGGGGCTACCCCCCTGTGGCCAAGGCCCCAGGGCTCAGGCTTCATGGATGGTATTTTGACATTGCCGAGGCAGCGGTGCTTACTTACAACGGAGAAGTCTTTGAGGAGCCGGCCTAATGGGTAAGGAAAGGACCATCAAGAAGCTCCTGGTGGCCAATCGGGGGGTGCCTGCGGTGAGGGTGATGCACACCTGCAGGGACAGGAAGATTCCCACCACTGCCGTGTACAGCACCCCTGACAGGCTGGCCCATCATGTGTTCATGGCCGACAGTGCGGTGCACATAGGGGAAGCCCCTCCCGTGGAGAGTTATCTCAACAAGGAGCGCATCATAGAGGCGGCCATACAGAGCGGCTCCGATGCGGTGCATCCGGGCTGGGGCTTCCTGGCGGAAAACCACGAGTTCGCCCAGATGGTGGCCGATGCAGGGCTGCTCTGGATTGGTCCTCCGCCCGAGGTGATAAAGGCCATGGGGGACAAGGTCTATGCCAAGAGGCTGGCCATGAAGGCCAATGTGCCCACCATTCCTGGGCTCAGCCGCGTGGACGGCACTGAGGAGGTACTCCGCTGGATGCAGGAGGAGGGCGTGGAGTTCCCCCTCATGGTGAAGGCTGCCGCCGGAGGCGGCGGAAAGGGCATGCGCAAGGTCCAGGATGCCCAGGAGCTCAGGGCGGCCCTTCCGGAGGCCCGCTCCGAGGCCCAGAAGGCCTTCGGTGACGGCACCCTCCTGGTGGAGAAGTACATCCAGCAGGGCCGGCACATCGAGGTGCAGGTGGTGGCCGATGAGCAGGGCAATGTGGTGCACCTTTATGAGCGGGAGTGCACCATCCAGAGGCGCAACCAGAAGATAATAGAGGAGGCCCCCTCGCCCACCCTGGACGAGGACCGCCGCCAGGAGATATGCTTCACCGCCGTGAGGCTCATGAGGGAGCTGGGCTACCGCTCTGCCGGCACGGTGGAGTTCATCTACGACTCGGCCACGGGGAAGTTCTACTTCCTGGAGGTCAACACCCGCCTTCAGGTGGAGCACGGCGTCACGGAGCTCATCACCGGGCTGGACATCGTGGGAATAATGATAGATGTGGCCCTGGGCAAAAAGCTCCCCTTCCGCCAGGCCGACATCAGGCCCAACCGCTGGGCCATAGAGGTGAGGCTCAACGCCGAGGACCCCAAGACCTTCAACCCCTCTTTCGGCACCATCACGAGGCTTCAGGTGCCCGAGGGGCCCAATGTGAGGGTGGCCACGGGGGTCTACGAGGGGGCGGAAATCCCTCCCTATTACGACTCCCTCTTCATGCTCATAATGAGCGCCGGGGCCGACAGGGCCGATGCCATCAGGGTGATGGACAGGGCCTTGGGAAGAAGCCTCAGGGTGGAGGGGGTCAAGACCCTGCAGCCCCTCTTGCTCAGCATCATCAGGCATCCGGCCTTCGTCAAGGGGGAGTTCTCCACCCGCTTCCTGGAGGAGCACATGGAGGAGCTGGTCTCCATGTTCAAGGAGCGGGACAGCGAGGACGAGGTGCTGAAAATCGCCCGCTATGTGGCCGAGACCTCGGCCCTGGGACCGCAGAAATGGATGTAAAGGCCCAGCAGGCGGAGCCCATCTATGTCCGGCCCGGCATGAGCCCCCGGGAAATTGTGCAGGCGGTGCGGGCCCTCCGGGGGGTGGGTATCACCTCCACGGGAATGCGCGATGCCGGACAGTCGGACTACAAGAACCGCCTCAGGATGTACGACCTGGTGAGCCTGGCTCCGCACTACAACCGGATGGGCCTCTTCAGCGCCGAATGCCACGGTGGGGCCCGCTGGCACGTGGGAGTGATGAACCGCAGGGAAAGCCCCTTCGAGGAGATAGCGCTCCTGAGAGAAAAGATGCCCAATGTGCTGCTTCAGACCCTCATAAGGGAGACCAACCTGTGGGGCTACCGTCCCTATCCCAGAAACATCATTGAGTATGTGGTGGAGCGGGTGGACATAGATGTGTGGCGCTGTTTCTCCTTCCTCAACGATGTGAGGAACATGCGGACGGTGGCCGAGGTGGTCATGAAGAGGGGCCGACTGTTTGAGCCGGCCATCTCCTTCACCCAGGCCGACTGGGCCACCAACGAGTACTACCTCTCCGTGGCCCAGGAGATGGTGGACCTGGCCGGAGGGGTGGACGAGATAATCCTGTGCATAAAGGACATGGCCGGGGTGGGAAGCCCGGAGAGGATCCGCACCCTGGTGGATGCCCTGAAGCAGCGCTTTCCCGAGCTGGTCATCCAGTACCATCGGCATGCCACCGACGGGCTGGCCCTGCCGGCCCTCCTGGCTGCCGCCCAGGCGGGGGCCAAGCTCCTGGATGCCCAGGAGGACTCCCTCACCCGCTTCTACGGCCAGGCCCCCATACTGGCCCTGGAGGCCTACCTCAGGGAGGCCGGCATAGTGGTGCACCTCAACCGGGCCGCGGCCGAGGCGGCGGTGCAGACGGCCAGGGACTGGGTGAGGCACTACGAGTGGGCCGAATCGCCCTTCAAGGGTTTTGACCACATGGTCACAGAGCACAGGATGCCCGGGGGGGCCTTCCCCAGCTCCTTTGAGCAGGCGGAAAAGGGGGAGTTCCTGCACCTCATGCCCCAGATACTGAAGGTCATGAGCCTGTACAACAAGATAGTGAAGTACTTCGATGTGACCCCGGGCTCGCAGATCACCTGGGTGACCTGCAGCGGCATGGTCAACCGCTATGCCAAGGAGCGGGGCATGGCCGGGGTAGAGCACCTCATCAGGCTCCTGGAGAAGTTCGTCATGGAAAAGGGCCAGCGCCTGGAGGCGATGCAGCCCCAGGAGCAGGCGGAACTCCTGGAGCTCTTCCGCCACGCCCCCGGGGACTTCAAGAACCTCCTTCTGGGCAAATACGGCCGCCTGCCCGTAGGCTGGCCCGACGAGTGGGTCTACCAGAGCGCCTTCGGCGAGCACTGGAAGGACAAGCTCCGGGAGCGCTCCGACCTCTCCCCTCTGGAGCGCCTCAAGGACGAGGACCTGCAGGCCCTCAGGGCCGAGCTGGCCCAGGCCCTGGGCCGAGAGCCCACGGAGGAGGAGTACATCCTCTACCTCATGCACCCCAAGGACGCCCTGGAGATGATCGCCTTCAGGGAGACCTACGGCGAGGCCTCCCAGGTGCTACCCACCCCGGTGTGGCGCCAGGGCCTCCGAAGGCCCGGCGACAAGGTGGAGTTCACCCTCTGGGGCAAGCCCTACAGCATAGAGATGGTCTCCATAAGCCCTGAGCATGAGGGCCTCATCCATGTGGTGATGAAGGTCAACAACAAGACCCGGGTTTACACCATCCAGACCCCCCGGGCCAAGCGCCAGGAGGTGCGCCTGGCCAAGGCCCCCCACGAGGTGGGCGCCCCCCAGAACGGCACCATATGGAGAATAGGCAACCCCGAGCGGGGCCCCCTGAAGGTGGGCGACATCGTGCATCAGGGCGAGGAGATAGCCAACCTGGAGGCCATGAAGATGGAAACGGCCATCATTTCGCCCCTCACAGGGCAGATAAAGGAGATCTGCATAAAGCTCAACGACTCCGTGGTGGAGGGCCAGCTCCTGTTCGTGCTTCAGGAACTGAAGGACTCCTGAGGGCCGCTTCTTTACTCTTGATTTGCAGATAATCTAAAGGTTAAATTTTAGTATGCAGCGAAGGCTGGTCTTTGCCACCGCCCTGGTCGTCTTCACCATTGTTGCCCTCCTGAGTGTAATCAGCCTCATCAGCGTGGGTGCCAGCATAGAGAAGTCCCTCAACAACCAGCTGTACCTGTCGCAGACCCTCAGCAAGCACATAGACTACATTCTCAGGGAAAACCTCACCAGGCTCCATGACATCTCTCTTCAGAGCGGCATAGACTTCGGCGACGGCAACTGGGAGCCTGAACGAAAGGTCCTGAAGACCGCCTACGAGTACTCCCTCTTCACAGACGGTGTGTTCCTGGTGGACAAGGAGGGCAACGTGGTGGCCACCTACCCGTATCGGCGCCAGTGGGAGGTAAACCTCCTAAGCATCCCTTATATAGACAAGGCCCTTACCGAGCGCAAACCCGTAGTCTCTAACCTCTACACCCTGGAGCCCAGCATGAGGAAGGTGCTCTTCATGCTGGTGCCCATAAAGGACAAGGACGGGGAGTTCATCGGCCTGGCGGCAGGTGAGGTCAATCCCACCAGTCCCGCCTTCACCCAGATGCTCAGGCACGCCTCAGTTCACGAGGACATATGCGTGGAGCTGGTGGACTCCCACGGCACCATCATAGCCTCCACCGAGCCCAAGCGGGTGTTCACCTCGGCAGACCACAACCAGTACATAAGGGGGCTCATAGCGCAGAAGAAGGCCAAGGTGGGCACCTGCCACCGATGCCACAACACCCGGGAGGGCACCAGGCAGAGCCAGGATGTCCTGGCCTTGGCCCCCCTGACGGTGGCCCCCTGGGGAATATCCCTGAGGGAGCCAGGCCATGTGGTGTTCATGCCGGCCACCATGCTGAAGAAGGGGTTCGTGCTCCTGGGCCTCATAGCCATAGCAGGCTGTATGATACTGGCCGTGGGAATAAACAGGAGCATAGTCAGGCCGATAAAGGCCCTCACCAGGGCTACCCAGGAGATAGCCAGAGGCAACCTCCACAAGCCTGTAAGCATTAGCACCTCCGACGAAATAGGCCTCCTGGCCAAGAGCTTCGACCAGATGAGGGTTCGGCTGGCCCAGTCCCTGCAGCACATCCAGCGGCATGCCCAGGAGCTGGAGCTCCAGGTAGCCGAAAGGACAAAGGACCTGCTGCAGAGCAGGCAGAGGCTCTCCAAGCTCCTTGAGCAGACCATCTCGGCCCAGGAGGACGAGCGGAAGCGCATTGCCAGGGAGCTCCATGACGAAATCACCCAGCCCTTGAACGCCCTGCTCATCTCTCTGGAGCTCATGGACATGTCATTGAAGCAGGACACCCATTTGAGGAAGAACATTTCACAGCTCAGGCAGCATCTGCTGGAGGTACTGCAGAGCATCCACAGCCTGATAAAGGACCTCCGTCCCCCCGTTATTGACGACTTCGGCCTGGAGTCCGCCGTGGTGTGGCTGCTTCAGAGGCATCTGAGCAAGGCAGGCATAGAGTTCGTCTTCAGGACCCACGGCAGATGCACCGAGGACCCCTTCACCGGAAGCTTCAGGTGCGCAGACCTGGAGTTTGCCATCTTCCGAGTGGTGCAGGAGGCCATAGTGAACATCGTAAAGCACTCCAGGGCCAGTATGGTGGCCGTGGCCCTCTTGTTCAGCCCCTCCTCCGTCAGGATAGAGATAGAGGACGACGGCGAGGGTTTCGATGTCCACAAGGCCTTTGCCTCCACCAAAGGCCCTGGCACCGCAGGGCTGGGGCTACTGGGCATGAAGGAGCGCATTGCTCTCCTGGATGGTAGGTTCACCATCTGCTCCTGGCCCGGAGGTGGCGGAACCCACATAAGCATTACCGTACCGCTATGAGCAGGATACGGGTGCTCATAGCTGACGACCACAGCCTGGTAAGAGAGGGCATCAGCGCCCTGCTTAGATGCTATGATGATGTGGAGGTGGTAGGTGAGGCAAGTGACGGCAAAGAGACGGTACAGAAGACCCTGAAGCTCAGGCCCCATGTGGTGCTCATGGACATAGTGATGCCGGGGCTGGGGGGCATAGAGGCTGCCGCGGAGATAAAGAGGCAGGCCCCGGAGGTGAAGGTCCTCATTCTCAGCCAGTACGACGACCAGGAGTATGTGCGCCGGGTGCTGAAGAAAGGGGTCTCAGGCTACATTCTCAAGCACGCCCTGGCCGAGGAGCTCATAGGGGCCATCAGGGCAGTGTCCAGGGGAGGGGTGTACCTCTACCCTACCGTGGCCTCCCATGTGCTGGAGAACTACCTCCATACTGAGGAGTCCCCCGATGACCCCTACGAGCAGCTCACCGACAGGGAGAAGCAGGTCCTGAAGCTCCTGGCCGAGGGGCTGAGCCACAAGGAGATAGCCCAGGCACTTGACATAAGCGTAAAGACCGTGATAGCCCACCAGGGCCATATCATGGAGAAGCTGAACCTGACAGGCCGGGTGGAGTTGGTGAAGTTCGCCATAAGGCGGAAAATCATACCTCTGGAGGACGGGCCCTCCGGATGAGCCCATCGGAATGGCTGGGCTCCTGGGCAGGGATGTACATAACCCAGTCCTGCCTGCACGCCTTCACTGCCGCCGTACTCTCGGAGGGCTCCATCAGGGCCTGGGCCATCCAGGAGCCCGTTGCGAAGCAGCGTCTGAGGCTCCTGGTGGTCATCTTTCCGGCCCTTTCGCCTCCCCTGTACCAGGTACTGAACCCTCAGAGGGGTAGCGCCTCCTTCAGGGTGGAGACCGCTCTGTTGGACTCCTCCCTGTGGCTGGCCATGGAGCCCCTGGCCTGGCTGCTCCTGGCCCTTCTGGCCGCCACCTCCGTGGTGTTTGTCCTCCAGGAGCTCCTGCCCGTGCTCAGGCACACCTTCGGGGATAGAGGCGGCAGCCTGCCCCAGGACGCCCCCGAGGCGGAGCTTGCAGCCCAGGCCCTGAGGCCCCTGGGCCAGGAAAGACCCAGGGTGCTCCTCCTGGAAGATGAGGAGGAGCCGGTGTTGCTTTCCTCCCAGGGCAACGGATGCATCTATGTCTCCAGGGCCCTGCTCAGATTACTGGAGCCCCAGGAGTTGGCCGCCGCCCTGGCCCACGAGGCCGCCCACCTGAGGCGCACCTCCAGGGCTATCCTCATACTGGGGTTTCTCTTCAGGGTGGTGATGTTCTTCAATCCCGTGGTGCTCCTGGCCTTCAGGAAGGCAGTGCAGGAGGAGGAGAAGATATGCGACGACATGGCCGTCCAGATGACGGGCTCAGCCGCGGCCCTGGCCGGGGCACTCACGAAGCTCATGCCGGCAAGACAGAGCGAAAACCCCTGGGCGGCACTTCAGCAGGAAAGCCACAGGCTTCAGCTTCAGGCCAGGGTTCGGCGCCTGCAGGCCCCCCCTGCAAACCCCCGGGCCCACGGCTGGCCGGAGCTCGCGGCCACTGTGGCGGCAGTGGCCGCCATCAACTACTTCGTGGTGTAGGATGCTGAGAAAGAGGCTTATAGGATACCTGAGCTTCCTCCTGGTACTGGTCCTAGTGGTGGGCCTCCTGAGGCTCCTGGGCTGGCTGCCGCAACTGCTGAGCCCGCAAGGCCTCAGGAGCTACCGGAGCCTCCAGCAAGCCCAGGAGCTCCTGCACCGGAGCATCCCTGTGCCTGCCTACTTCCCCCCGGGTCTGTCCTGGCCTCCTTCAAAGGTCCTGGCCCAAGGGGAGCCCTTCTTTGCGGCGCTCCTGGAGTTTTCCGACCAGGAAGGCCGCCCTGCCCTGCGCATCCTGCACAGCTGTGGCTCCCCGGTCCTCAGGCCAGAAGGGCCGCTGAAACTTCGGCGCATCGTCCACACCGTGCGCTTCAGCCTCAAGGGCAAAGAGCTGGAGCTGCAGAGCGGCCTCTGCGCCCAGGACAGCCCCTGCAGCCACATCCGCTGGAGCCAGCAGGGCTGCAGCACCCACATCACTTACAGGGGCAGCCCCCCCGAGCTGCTTCGCATGGCCGAAAGCATGATTGACTAAATCCTGCCAATAACGCCCTAAACCTCTCCCCCTTTAAGACATTTTTCCCCTGCAAATAGGTACTTATTCCAATTGTGCATCCAGTTGGGCATGGCTATGCTGAACCTGAAAGGAGGTGGAAAGGATGGTTGAGAGCGCTGAAGGCAAGGCAGGCAACCTCCAGGCAAGGGGCAACCCCTGGCTGACGGCTCTGAAGATGCTGGCAAGCCCGGTGATGGGCTTCATCTATGTGGTGGTCATGCCCTTCATAGCCATAGGGGCGGCCGTGGGTGCCCTGGGCTGGATGCTCCTGAGCAGGGTGGTGAGCCTCCTGCTCAAGAGTGTGTCCTTTGCGTGGCAACCTACCATGTCCTACTTCCTCGGCGGAAGCAAGGGCAGGAAGACCAGAAGGAAAGGAGGATAGGAAGATGACCCTCTTTGACTTCATAACGGCTGTGAAGACCCAGGAATATGTGGCCGCCATCCTGTTCATCGCCCTGTTCATCCTGTACTGGGAGATTCTGAAGAACAGGCCCTTCAGGAGCCTGAAGACCGCGGTGCAGGAGGACCTCCAGTATGTCAGGCGCACCGGCTACAGGCAGATAGCCAGGACCATGGGGATGCTGGTGGCCGCACCCTTTGTGGGCCTGGCCTATGTGCTGCTTCTGCCCCTGAGCTTCCTGTTCGCCCTGGCCACTGCAGTGGGCAAGCTCATGGGGCAGGTGCTGGAAGGCCTGCAGTTCGGCTGGAGGCCCACAGAGGCCTACCTGGCCGGCAGGCGGGCCAGGAAGGTGCAGAAGACCGAAGACAGCAAGGACAAGGAGGGCTCAAAATGACCAGGTCCTTACTGCTGGCTTTTCTCTTGTGCCTGCTGCCGGCATCTGTCCTGGCCGGAGGGCCCGGGGTGCTGGTGCTGGACAGTCTTGCGGCTCGGTACGAGCCGGTGGTGTTCAATCACGAGGTCCATGTACTCATGGCCGGGCAGTGCGCCACATGCCACCATCAGCACCCCGAACTCGGCCGCGCCAGGTGCTCCAGATGCCACAACATCTCTTCCACGAGCTTCAAGCAGAGTGCCTCCTGGACATTCCTGCCCTGCCGGGGATGTCACGGCAACTACTCGGTACTCAACCCCTCTATGCCCTCCCTCAAGGTGGCGTACCACCGCACCTGCTTCAAGTGCCATCTGGGTATGGGGGGCATAGGCACCGACCCCAAGGGCTGCACCAAGACGTGCCATGGCAGGAAGACAGCAAAGATTTCACTCATACAAGGAGGTCAGCAGCGATGAGCAGCAGTAGGAAGAACGAGGGTCTCAGCCGCAGGCGGTTCATGGGGCTTCTGGCCTCGGCAGGCGGGGCAGCCCTGCTGGGCCCTGTGGCAGAAGCGGGAGCCCTGCAGCCTTCAGGATGGCCTAAGAGCTACGGCGTCCTTACCGACCTGACTCTCTGCGTAGGCTGCCGCAGTTGCGAAAAGGCCTGCCAGGAGGCCAACAACCTGCCCCCTCCTGAGGTCCCCTTTGATGACGAGGCAGTCTTTCAAGAGCTGCGAAGGCCCACGGCCAAGGCCTACACTGTAGTCAACCGGTACGAAAACCCTAAGGACAAGCAGAGGCCTATCTACAGGAAGGTGCAGTGCAACCACTGCAACGAACCTGCCTGCGCCTCGGCATGCCCCATCCACGCCTATACCAAGACTCCCGAGGGGGCGGTTCTTTACGACCCGGACAAGTGCTTCGGCTGCCGCTACTGCATGATAGCCTGCCCCTTCTATGTGCCCGCCTACGACTACGAAAGCGCTCTGGAGCCTAAGGTGGTCAAATGCATCCTCTGCCACGGCAGGATAAAGGAGGGCAGGCTCCCTGCCTGCGTGGAGGCATGTCCCGTAGGTGCCCTCACCTTCGGCCGGCGCACCGAGCTCCTCAGGCTGGCCCGGCGCAAGCTACTTCACGAGCCTCAGCGCTACATCCAGCACATCTACGGCGAGCACGAGGTAGGGGGCACAAGCTGGCTGTACATATCCGGGGTGCCCTTTGAGCAACTGGGCTTCCCCGCCAACCTCCCCAAAGAGCCTCTCATCAAGAAGGTCAAGGGCTTCCTTTCCGCTGTGCCGGTAGTGTTCGTGGTGTGGCCGGCCCTCTTCAGCATGTGCTACGCCGCCCTGCGCCACCGGGAGGAGGCCGGGCAGGAAAAAGACAAGGGACAGGAGGGCTAACAGATGGGCAACAATACCGTGTTGAAAAACATCGGAATGCGGGCCTGGGTCATGGATAAGCTCCTTCTGGGCATGACTTGGACAGAGTACAGCCGCAGGCTCCTTACTCCCTTCAACCTGGTGGCCGCGGCAGTGCTGGCAGTGGGGCTTCCCGTCATAGCCATCCGTTACATCTACGGGCTGGCCGCCGTCACCCATGCCTCCGATGTTTACCCCTGGGGCATTATCCTGGGGTGGGGGCTGTTCGGGGGTGTGCCCCTTTCGGCCACCGGGTTCGTAATGGCCACGGCGTACTATATCTTCGGCTTCAAGAGCTACAGGCCCTTGGTGAGGCTGGGAGTGCTGACCGGTTTCATGGGTTACTTCTTCGCCGTGGTGTATCTCCTTACGGACTTGGGACGGCCCTGGCGCATCTACTATCCCATGCTGGTAGGCTTCGGCACCGCCTCGGTGCTGTTCCTGGTGGCCTGGCATGTGGCTACTTACCTGACGGTACAGTTCCTGGAGTTCAGCCCGGCCATCCTGGAGTGGCTGAAATCTCGAAGGCTCTACCGCTGGGCCGGCATGATCACCGTGGCCATGACCATAGCGGGCATCATCCTGTCCACCCTGCATCAGTCCGCCTTAGGTGCACTGTTTCTGCTTACCCCGGGGAAGCTGCATCCCCTGTGGTACTCCTCCTACATTCCCCACCTGTTCTTGAGCTCCAGCATCTACGCCGCCTTGACCATGGTCATTGTGGTAAGCACCTTGGTGGCCCGCTTCCTCAGGCACGCCACCGACGAGCACTTCCTGGGCAGCCTGGACAGGCTGACCATAGGGCTGGGCAAGGGGGCCTGCGTGGCCATGTATGTGTACTTCGCCCTGAAGGTAGTGGCCCTCGCCCACGACAACCTCTGGGGGCTCCTCCGTACACCCTATGGGCTGTGGTATCTGGTGGAAGTAGTGGGGTTCGTGGTTCTGCCCGCCCTGCTCCTTACCTTGAGCGTTAAGCGGCAGAGCGTCACAGGGGTGCGCCTGGGGGCCCTATGGGCTGTGGCCGGGGTGATATTAAACAGGCTCAATATCTCGGTGGTGGCCTTCAACTGGCACCTCCCGGAGCACCTGCACCACATCATCCCCCCCTGGCAGGAGGTCGCCATGGTGCTGAGCATTGTGGTGATACACATCCTGGTGTTCAGGTGGATACTGGTGCGCATGCCCGTGGTGAGGCAGGAGCCCGAGTACAGGGAGCACTGATTATGAAGGGGCTTTGGGTGGCAGTGTTGATGGCCTCCATACTGGGTGGCCCCTCCTCCTGGGGGGCCACCCTGAGCCCCCAGAGCAGGGACTGCCTGGTGTGCCACGGCAAGGGGGTCCTGCTGAGGTTCCAGCAGGACAAACCCCTGCAGAGCAAGCTCAGCGCTACGCGCCTGGCTGCCTCGGTGCACGGGGCCCTGGAGTGCTCCGCATGCCACAGGGCCTTCTCTGCCCGGGAGCACCCCCAGAGAATTTTCCGGAGCTGGGTGCAGTACAGGGCCCGGGCCTCCTTGGCCTGCCGGCGCTGCCACCAGGACATCGGCACCCAGAGCATCCATGCCTCCCTGTTTTCCCAGGAGCTTGCCGGCGAGACGGTGATATGCTCCGACTGCCACGGCGCCCATTATGTGGAGCCGGTCAAGGGGCAGGCCATCTCCGAGGAGAAACTCTACTGCATGCAGTGCCACCAGCACCCCCTGAAGCTCCTTTTCAAGGATGGCACCGTGTTTGAAGCCATGGTGAAGGAGGCAGAGCTGCGGGCCTCGGTGCACAGGAGGCTAAACTGCTCGGACTGCCACTACGGATACTCCGCCGAGGAGCATCCCCAGAGGCGCTTCAGGAGCCAAAGGGACTACTCCATCGCACTTTCGGAAACCTGCCGAAGGTGCCACTTCGACAAGTACACCACCACCCTGGAGAGCATTCACTACCAGCTTCTGAGCCAGGGCAACATGAAGGCCCCCGTGTGCACCGACTGCCACGGCGCCCACTTGGTGGTGGATGTAAGCGGCAAGAAGGCTGCCATAGCCCACAGATGCCAAAAATGCCATCCGGGAGTATTTGAGGTATATGTAAGCAGCGTCCACGGCAGTGCTCTGCTGAACGAGGCCAACAGGGATGTGCCGGTGTGCACTGACTGCCACAGGGCCCACAACATTCAGAACCCCCTGGACTGGGACTACAGGGAGCAGATACCCCAGATGTGCGCCAAATGCCACGCCAACGAGGCCGTCATGAGCAAATACGGCCTGTCCACCCAGGTGGTGCAGACCTATCTCTCAGACTTCCACGGGGTCACCCTGAGCCTCTATCGAAAGCAGCGAAAGGCAGTTTCTCAGGACATTGCCGTATGCACCGACTGCCATGGCACCCATGATATAGGGCGCACCCGCAGCCCCGATGCCGCGGTCATAAAGGCAAATCTACTTCAGAGATGCAGGAAATGCCACCCCAAGGCTGGAGAGGACTTCCCCGACGCCTGGCTCTCCCATTACGAACCGAGCCTAGGCAGCACCCCCGTCCTGTACATCGCCAGCCTGCTGTTTAAGCTCTTCATCCCTGTGCTCTTAGTGGGCCTGGGCCTGCAGATCGCACTCCACATATGGCGCTATGCGGTAAGCCGATGAGCAAAGAAGAGAGCATAAGAAGGTTCAGCCCCTACAGGATAGCAGAGCACTGGCTCAACGCCGTGGTGTTCGTGGTGCTGGCCGTGACCGGCCTTGCCCAGAAGTTTCACCACCTGGAGGCCTCTCAGTGGATAATCCTGGCCCTGGGTGGCATAGACGCCACCCGCCTAGTGCACCGCCTCATGGGGCTGGCTCTGGTGCTGATAACGGTCCAGCATATAGTAGTGGCCTTCGTGGGGGTGGTGTGGTTCAGGTGGCGCCCCAGCATGCTTATTACCAAGAAGGACTTCAGAGACCTGGTGGAGAACCTCAAATACTACCTGGGCCTCAGGGGCCGGCCCGCCCTGTGCGACCGCTATACCTACAAGCAGAAGTTCGAATACTGGGCGGTGCTCACGGCCCAGTGCATCATGGCCGCCACGGGCCTCATGCTGTGGTTCCCCATAACCACCACCGACATCTTCTCCGGCGAGCTCATCCCCCTGGCGAAGATTCTTCATACTAATGAGGCCATGGTAGTGCTGCTGATAGTGGCCCTGTGGCACATCTACAACTCCATGTTCAGCCCCCAGGTCTTTCCCCTGGACACCACCATCATCATCGGCAGGATATCCAGAGAGAGAATGCTACAGGAGCATCCCCTGGAGCTGGCCAGGCTGGAGGGCCTGAGCCTGGAGCAGCTGCTCCAGGAGCAGGAGGCCCCCGCCACCGCCCAGCAGCAGGAGGCCTAAGGCGACAGCCCCTGGGCAGGCAGTATCCTGTAGAGCTTATCGTCGCCCCTCCGGGGGCTGCTCCGGCCATCGCGGTTGCTGCTGAGAAAGTAGAGGGCCCCGTCAGGGCCTTCCAATACATCCCTCAGCCGCCCATACCTTCCTTCAAACCAACGCTCTATCCTCTGGACCTTAGTAGGTCTCCCCAACCCTCTTCAGCCTCACCCTTATCAGGGCCTGGCTCCGGAGGGTGGCTATGAAGAGGTCTCCCTTGAGATGGCCCAGGAGCTCCCCTCGGTAGAAGGCAATGCCTGCCGGCGGCGTGATCTCCTTCCACAGGATGAAGGGGTCCACATATCCCTCCCTTCTCACGGCGCCGACCACATGAGGCCAGCCGTAGTTGCCCCTCTTGAGGATTATATTTATCTCGTCGTGGGCGGACAGTCCGAACTCTCCCGAAGGGCCGTGCTCCGAGGAAAACAGCACCCCCTCGGGGCTCCAGGCCAGCCCCTGGGGATTGCAATGGCCGTAGGAGTACACGGGGCTTCCTGGGAAGGGATTATCCGGCGGGACCTCCCCTCCAGGGCTAACCCTAAGGACCTTTCCCCCAAGGGTCTCAGGGTCTGGGCCATGAAGGCATGGAAGTTCTCCCCCGTAGTTATGTAAAGCATTCCGTCAGGGCCGAAGCCTAGGCGCCTCCCGTTGTGAAACCTACCCCCGGGGATGCCATCCAGCACCACTTTGTCCAGCACTCCCCTGGAGCCCTCGTCCCTCAGCCTTACCACTGCCTGTCTGAGGTCGCCCCCCCAGGGTCCGGCATGTGTACATGGCGTAAACATAAGGTTCACGGGGAAAGTCCGGATGCACCGCCAGCCCCATCAGACCCGCCTCTGGGCTAAATGCCTCACCCCTTTGCGCACTTTCGCCCATACAGACCTATTCTATAGCAATATCCACAAAGCCTCGGTCAATTTATTCCTATAAATTAATCTAAATTCTTATCTTTAAATGGCATAGATAGTGCCTGCCATGAAGAAGGATGTGACAACTTTTCTACCGTTCAGCAAGCCTTCAAAGCCCTGGGGCTCGTGCCTTCTCCTCCCAGCAAGCCCCATACGCAAAGTGGGTTTCCGGACAATGACTGTGACAATTGCCATGACAGGGTACACATGTTGGCGTACCCTGCCAATTATCCCTCCTTTCCGGACTGTGTCGAGGGCGTCACCTCAGGTGTAGACATTGATGGCGACGGCTGGGATGATGCCTGCGATAACTGCCCCAATATCTTTCAATATACTCAGGCGGACACCGATGGGGACGGCACAGGTGATGCCTGCGATCTGAAACCGGTGCTCCTCATGTACATGGACGAGGGCACCGGACAACCCTACGACTCTTCAGCCTCGCAAAATCATGGCACCAGGATGCCCTCCACGGGCCCACCTGCATGGGTAAACGGGGCGGCCGGGTTTGCCCTGTCCTTTGACGGTGCCGACGACTTGGTAGCCCTTGACAGGCCCCTCACCCTCAGGAAAGAGGGGGCTACAGTAGCCTGGTGGCTCAAGCCTCAGGACGCTACCTCTACAGGGCTTTTCTCCAAGAACTCCACCGGCAGCACCCTGAGCCACATAGAAATAAGGTCAGACATGATATTCGCCGAGACTCAGACCAACTGCAACACGTTCAACTTCCATGACGTGCCTAAGCCCACAGAATGGAGTTTTTATACCCTGGTGTTTAAAGACTCCAAGGCATATCTCTACATGGATGGCGGGCTACTCAAGGAGGCCGATGATTATGGCTACGATGCCTGCGGCGGCAATGCCGTCACCCAGATGCTGAACGATACCATCCTTCAGTACCTGGGAACCAGCACCGCATACAACCCCCACTACAAGGGCATAATAGACGAGCTCCTGGTCTACGACAGGGCTCTCTCATCCTCAGAGGTGGCAGACATCTATCATCGCTATGATTTTGATGGCGACGGCATTACATGGACAGAAAAAGAGCTCTGCTGGAGGAAGAGGCGCAAGGTGGACATCCAGGATTTCCAGCCGGACTTCCAGGTGGCGCTCCATATAGACACCACCCAGTACCCGGGCATGAGGGAGGACCTTAGGGACATCCGCTTCTACGACGCCACGGCAGGCAGAGCCCTACCCCATTGGGTGGAGGGAATCTCCAACTCCGTAGCCACGGTGTGGTTCAGGACCGGAGACAACAACGACATATACCTCTACTACGACAACCCCGGGCTTACCAACACCGTCGCCACTGACCAGTTCGAGGGTTCCTCCATCAGTAGCCAGTGGGGACAGCTCAGGCCGCCTGACAACGGCTGGGGGGTAAGCGATGGAAGGCTTTATATAAACATAGACCCCGACGAGGATCTCTATAAAGACCTGGCCAACAATGCCCCCCTCCTGTACATAGACGCACCAAGCTCCAGTTTCGAAGTAACGGTAAAGGTGGAAGGCGATTTCACGGAAAACTATGCCCAAGGAGCCCTCCTGGTATACCAGGATGATGACCACTACATCAAGCTAATCTTCGGCTATGTAAACGGCAAGAAGGTTCAGTTTGCAAAGGAGGACGGCGCCTCCAGCTTTACCTTCGACCAGGTAGCGGTGCCCTCCTCCACCAGCTCGGTGCACTTGAAACTCAGGAACTCCGGAGGCGTTTACACGGCCTATTATTCCCTGGATGGGCAGAGATGGAACAAGCTCAGGGGCTCCTTCACGGCCTCCTACGCCTCTGCGGTGGTAGGCCTCAGCGCTTTCAGCTTAAGCTCTGCCACGCCCACCGCATACTTTGATGACTTCGTCCTCTCTAAGATATCCCCAGATGTAGGCAATGCTGATACGGTGTTTGAGTTCTTTGATGACTTCTCCAACTTCAACGCCTCCAAGTGGCCCTCCGCAAGTGGCACCTACTCTACAGGTGCGGGCATCCTGCGGATGCAGGGAGACACAGACCTGCACTCGGCGATGCTGAAGCTGCCCTTTGCGGCTCACTACAGGGTCAAGTACCGAGAGAACGGATGACTGGAGCAGCGTTTCGGAGATGCGGATATGGCTGTCCATGTGGGACATCCAACGATGACGAAGGGCGAGGTGTAGCTGTGGATGCAACCGGCAATCCATGTTTAATTCTTACAAGGCCATTATAACCATCAAGTATGACCCTGCGGGCAACTTCCTGTGGGAATATGAGGTGAAAAGCTCCGACGATGCTAGCGGTGAGGGCATCGCCGCCGATGCCGATGGAAACGTATACACCGCAGGATTCATCACCGTCGATGACGGCTTTAACGACATGGCAGTACTCAAATACGACCCCGGCGGGAACCTCCTTTGGTCCAAAAAAGAAGGCACAGGCGGAGAGCATGACGAAGCCTATGCAATAGCGATAGGCAGTTCAACCGTATATGTGGCCGGCAAAGGTGATTCATCCGGCATAACGGTGCTCATGTATGACCCGCTGGCAATCTGCTTGAAGTACAACAGTATCCCTCTACGGCAGGTGGTTACGCCAACGCCATAGCTGCAGATGAGAACGGCTATTATTACATCACAGGTTATGCAAACGGGGACTTCTTCGGAGTCTCGGACAGTTACTTTGTGCAGAAGGCCTCTTACTGCCAGTAAGGTCCCGTCCTGGAAACCTATCAGCCCCTCACCCCTTTAACCTGAGGACCTCGGGCGTAGAACCCAGCCCACAAGGTAGGGATTCTTCACAAAGCGGAAATGGCGGTCCCAACGGGAGTCGAACCCGTGTTTTAGCCTTGAGAGGGCTACGTCCTAGGCCACTAGACGATGGGACCTGCCGAATGGCTGGGGAGAGAGGATTCGAACCTCTATAAGCAGATCCAGAGTCTGCCGTGTTGCCGTTACACCACTCCCCAAGCTCAAGTAAATTATATACCACAGCAAGGAGCCCCTTGTAAATCCCCCCTCAAACAAGGGGGTCAAGCTCCCACCTCTGGAGCGGAGGCCCCAGGGCCGAGCCCCCAGCCCCGTGAGGGCAAGCTGAAGGGTCATCCTCTGCTGTTAAGCCCCTGGGGCGCTGCGAACTCAATTAGAAGCAGCAGAGGAGGTTGCAACCGGCCTCGGCCTTCCCATAATATAGGGGCAAAAGCGGAAAGCAAAAAGCGAGGCGCCTGTCATGCCTTGTATCCTGCTCATCGATGACGACCCGGCCCTGGGCATTGCCCTGGGAGCGTTCTTCCGCTCTCAGGGGTTTGAGTTCCTCTCGGCCAGCACGGCCCGGCAGGGGCTGGCCCTGGCCCTGAGGGAGCTGCCGGATGCGGTGCTCCTGGACCTCAAGCTGCCCGACGGCGACGGCCTCCAGGTCCTCAGGGAGCTCAAGGGGGCGGCGCCAGAGGTGGCGGTGCTCATGCTCACGGGAGTAGGCCAGGTGCGCGAGGCGGTGGAGGCCATGCGCTCAGGGGCCGAGTATTATTTTCAAAAGCCCGTGGACCTGGAGGAGCTCCTTCTTATCCTCCAGAAGGCCCTGGGGTATGCCAGGCTCAGGCAGGAGGCCCAGAGGTGGCAGGGGCACCCCCACCCCATCGTAGGCAAGAGCAGGCAAGTGCAGGGCCTGTGGCGCCTGGTAAGCCTCATGGCCCAGAACCCCTCCACCACCGTGCTTATAGAGGGCGAAACGGGCACGGGCAAGGAGCTCCTGGCCAGGAACATTCATGCCCAAAGTGCCAGGGCCCAGGGGCCTTTCGTCGCCCTGAACTGCGCTGCCGTGCCGGAGGGCCTCTTTGAAAGCGAGCTCTTCGGCCACGAAAGAGGTGCCTTCACCGACGCCAAAAGCACCAAGCGAGGGCTCCTGGAGCTCGCCCATGGGGGCACCTTGTTCCTGGACGAGGTGGCAGAAATGCCCCTCTCTGCCCAGGCCAAGCTCCTCAGGGTGGTGGAGACCCTGAGCTTCCGCCGCCTGGGAGGCCTGAGAGACATCAGGGTGGATGTCCGCCTCGTCGCCGCCACCAACAGGGACCTGCAAGAGGCCGTCAGGACGGGCACCTTCAGGGAAGACCTCTACTGGAGGCTTAACGTTATGCCCATAAAGGTGCCTCCCCTGAGGGAAAGGCCTGAGGACATCCCCCTGCTTTCGGAGTTCTTCCTCCAGGAGCTTTCCAAAAGCACGGGCATCCGCAAGGAACTCTCCCCGGACGCCCTGGCAGCCCTGATGCGCTACCGCTGGCCCGGCAATGTGAGGGAGCTGAGAAATGTCCTGGAGCGAGCCCTGCTTCTGAGCCAGGGCCCCAGGGTCACGGCCAGAGACCTCCTCCTTCCTTCCGGCAAGACCTCGGAGCAGGAGGCCCCCCTGAGCCTTCGGGAAGTCCAGTGCCAGCACATAAGGCGGGTGCTGGCCTACACCAGGGGCAACCGCACCCAGGCAGCCAGGCTCCTGGGCATCGCCCGCTCCACTCTCAACGAAAAGCTCAAGGACTGCGGACAACGCTACAGGGGCTGACCGAATTTCGGCCGCCCTGTAGCATTTCCGGCCACATCCAGGCTCTTCTCCAGGAAAAAAGTCTTTGCAATCCAAGCACTTCCTCCCCTGGCATGGGCCTTGCCTTTGGTGTTGGCCAAAAAGGCCAGGGAGGTAGCATGAAGAGGATACTCATAGTGGACGACGAGGAGGCGGTGCTTGTTAGCCTGCGCCATCTGCTCAGTGCCGATGGCGTGGCGGTCATCACCTGCCAGAGGATGGAGGAGGCCGAGGAGGCCCTGGAACGGTACCAGTTTGACCTGGTGATAGCGGACATAAGGCTCAGCGGGGTCTACGGCATAGAGGGGCTTGAGCTCCTGAGCTACATTCGCCAGCGAAGTCCCCAGACCAGGGTAATCATCATGACCGCCTACGGCTCTGAGCAGATGCGCCAGAGCGCCTACGACAGGGGGGCCTTCCATTACTACGAGAAACCCGTGGACGTAAACGACCTTCTTCGGAAGGTGCGGCAATGCGGCATCCCCGTGGGTGCAGCATAAGGAGGGGGGCAAAATGGCTGAATTGAGGAAGGTCTTGGTGGTGGACGACTCAAAGCTGATTCAGCAGATGTACAGACTGATCTTCTCCAAGTACAAGGGCTGCCAGGTCCTGGGCGCCCTTAACGGCCTGGAGGCCCTGGATGTACTGGCCTCCCAGGATGGCATAGACCTCATCGTGCTGGACATAAACATGCCGGTGATGAACGGGGTGGAGTTCATGCAGAAGCTCAAGTCCGAGGGGCTTTACAGGCACATACCCATCATAGTGATAAGCACCGAGGGCAAGGAGGAGGATACCCGCAAGGCCCTGAAGCTGGGGGCCTGGGGCTACATAGTGAAGCCCTTCAAGACCGAGATGCTCTACGAGATGGTGGACAAGGTGCTGGCCAAGAAACCGGCCTACCTTTACGGACAGAAATGAACTTCCAAGAGCTGCTCAGTGAATTCCTGGACGATGCCAGGGGGCACCTGGAGGTCTTTGACCATACCCTCCTTCAGGTGGAACAAGAAGGGGTGCTGAGGCCCCAGATGCTCACCGAGGCCCTGGGGGCCCTGCACACCCTGAAGGGAAATGCCGGGATGATGGGCTACGAGTCGCTCAGGGGTTATGTCCACCAGGTAGAGGAACTGCTGAAGGAACTCCAAGCGGCTCCGGAAAGGACGGACGCACTCCTTCCGGCCCTTCTTCACTCCGCCAATGTGCTCCGGGCGGAGCTTAAACGCCTGGCAGAGGAGCCCGGGCATGTGCCCGAGCTCTCCCACGAGCAGGCCGCCCTTGGGGCCCTGTCCAAGGGCGCACGCCCTTCAGCCCCTGCCGCCACCTGGGAGCTCAGCGCCTACCTGGGCGGAAGGACGGACACCATAAGGGTGAAGTTCCGCAGGCTGGACGAACTCCTGAACCTGGTGGGCGAGCTGGTCATCCTGCGCACCCGTCTTAACCATGCCGAAGAGGCCCTTAGGAACACCTACGGCAAGGCGGCCACCCAGGAGCTACAGGAGACCCTGGAGCAGGTGGAAAGGACAGTAGGGGAGCTTCAGGAGGGCATAATGAGGGCCAGGATGCTTCCCATAGGCCATGTGTTCGGAAAGCTTCGCAGGGTGGTGCGCGACCTGTCCCAGGAAAAGAAGGTCAGACTCGTCCTTCGGGGAGAGGGTACCGAGCTTGACAAGACCGTGGTGGATGAGCTGGGTGAGCCCCTGCTTCACCTGGTGAGAAACGCCCTGGACCACGGCATAGAGCCTCCCCAGGAGCGCCGGCTGCGGGGCAAACCCCAGGAGGGGCTCCTGGAGGTCTCGGCCGTGCAGGAGTCCAGCTATGTCCTCATCCAGGTCAGGGACGATGGAAGGGGACTACAGCCTGAGCGCATAAAGGCCAGGGCAGTTGAGGCAGGAATCCTGGACCCCGAGGAGCAGCCTGATGAGCAGAGGCTCCTGGAGCTCCTCTTTGCACCGGGCTTCAGCACCAGGACAGAGGCCACCGAGGTCTCGGGCCGGGGAGTAGGCCTGCATGTGGTCAGGCGGAACATCCAGAGGCTGGGCGGGCATGTGGATGTGGAAAGCACTCCCGGGCAAGGCAGCACCTTCACCATAAAGCTGCCCCTCAGCCTGGCCATAATTCCCGCCCTCATGGTGGAGGCCGCAGGGCAGGACTTCGCCCTGCCCCTCAGTGCGGTGCAGGAGACCCTGAGGCTTCGGGCCCAGGACATCCATGTCATCAACGGTCAGGAAGTCCTGGATTATCGCCTGGGCGTGCTGCCCGTGGTAAGGCTCAGCCGGTTCCTTAACCTGTCTGAGACCAAAGAGCCCAGGTACCTGGTGCTGCTGGGCCGGGCCCAGCAGAGGCTTGCCCTGGCCGTGGATGCCCTGAAAGGCCAGCAGGACATCGTCATCAAGCCCCTGGAGGGAACCCCAGCCTATGGCATCTCCGGGGCCTCCATCCTGGGCGACGGCAGGGTGGTGCTCATTGTGGATGTGCTGGCCCTATGGCAGAAAGAACACACGAGGAGGTGAAACCCTATGCCGGACCCTAAGCTACCGCCTGCGGGGCTCAGGGAGGATGTGATTCAGGAGGACATCCCTGTGGTGGTCTTCAGCCTGGGGGAGCAGTACGGGGTGCCCATAGTGCAGGTGCAGGAGATAGTGCGGGTAGGCCACATCACCCGGGTGCCCAACTCGCCCCCCTACATGGAGGGTGTAATAAACCTCCGGGGCCGGGTACTGCCGGTGCTTAACCTCAGAAAGAGGCTGGGCCTTCCGGGCAAAGAACTCACCAAGGCCTCCAGGGTAGTGGTCTCTGAGGTGGGCCAGAAGGTGATAGGCCTCCTGGTAGACAGCGTGCTGCATGTGCTGAAGATGCCGGCCTCCTCAATAGAGGAGCCGCCGGAGGATGTCCTGGAGGTGGACACCGATTACATCACAGGAGTAAGCAGGCTCCAGGACAGGCTGGTGATAATGCTGGACCTGGAAAGACTCCTGAGGCGCGAGCCCGCCGCCCAGGAGCAGCAATAGATGCAAAGGGGAGGTAGCCAAGATGAAGAAAGAAGGGAAGATCAACTGCTGGGAGTTCAAGAAGTGCGGAAGGGACAAGACCAAGGACTGCCCTGCCTACCCCAAGGGCGGCAGGGTGTGCTACCTGGTGGCCGGCACCATGTGTGGCGGCCAGGTGCAGGGCACCTATGCCCTGAAGATACAGAACTGCCGGGAGTGCGACTTCTACAAGGCCCTGGTGGTGGACAAGACGATCTAAAGGAGGACCATAGCCATGAAGGGTTTCTTGCTAAGCATTTTAAGCCTTGTGATATGCCTGCTGCCTTATGGGGCCCTGGCAGAGGAAGTGCTTACCTATAGCGGCTCCTCCACTATCGGGACAGGGGTGCTCTTGGCTGGCGCCAAGGATGCTTTTGAGCGAAGGACCGGGATAAAGCTCACGGTGCACCAGCCGGGCTCGGGCAAAGGGATAAAGGCCCTCCTGGAAGGCCAGGCCGATGTAGCAGGGGTCTCCAGGCCCCTAAAAGGCGCCGAAAAGAAACAGAAGCTCTTGGCCCATGTAGTAGGCTACGACGCCATCGGTGTCTTTGTCCACAGGAGCAACCCGGTGCAGAACCTCACCAAGGAGCAGCTGAAGGGCATCTTTACTGGCCGCATCAGGAACTGGCGCCAAGTGGGGGGGAGAAACGCCCCTATTACACCCAACACCGAGATCCTGGGCTCTAAACGGGCCACGGTACTCATGTTTCAGAAACTGGTCATGGACGAGGCGCCCTACGGCCAGGGCTTCAAGGAGATAGACCTGCCCAGGGACCAGCTGGTCCATCTGGCAAGAGACAGAACAGGCATATGCACAGTCAGCATCGGCCTCCTGTCAGCAGTAAGCCCAGAGGTGAGACGCCAAGTGAAGCTCGTCAAAGTCAACGGCATTGAGCCTTCGGCGGAGAATATAATCTCCGGTCGCTACATCATCGCCAGGCCGCTGCTCTTAGTGACCAGAGGGCTTCCCCAAGGCAAGACCGAAAGGTTCATTGATTTCATGCTCTCCAGGGAAGGGCAGGCAATAGTGGGCAAGAACTTCGTACCTGCAAGGCGCTGACAACTACTGCAATAAGTTTAAGGAGGCACGAAGATGAAACTGGGAATAAAGCTCACGGCTGGTTTCATGGCCTTGGTGCTCCTGTTGGTGATAATGGGAGTGGCGTCGTACCTAGGCGTTCAGAGGCTGGGACAGAGTACCTCCTTGCACCGGCAGGCAGCAGAGATAAGCTACCACAGTGCCCTCCTGGCCAAGCTCATAGCGCAGCAGCAGGATGCCATTACAGACTACGCCCTCACCAAAGACCCGGAGGCTGAAGAAGAGATACAGGGCCTTGGCAGAATGGTCAGGCAGCAGCACCAGAGACTGGCCTCCCTGTTTACTGAGGAGGCCATACTTAAGAGCCTTCAGGAGCTTAGGGAGGTGCACGAGAAGTTTGAGGCCACAGGGCTGGAGATGGCCTCCTTGTTTGCGCAGGGGCGCATGATAGAGGCCAAGGTGACCATGGACAGATTTGATGTCCTGGCAGACATCATGAACGAGAAGCTCTCGGAGCTGGAGACCCGCAGCGCTGCCATTTCTGCCGAAGCGCTACAGACCGTCCAGAGGGCACGCAAAACCGTAGAGAGGGTGATTCTGGCAGTTTCCTTGGTAGCGGTAATGGCCGGCCTGGCGGTGGGATTGTCCCTGTCCCGCTCCATAACTAGGCCCATAAGCCAGATAGCGGCAGCAGCCCAGAGCATAGCCAAGGGCGACCTGGTAAGCCACAATCTGAACATCAAACGCTCCGACGAGCTGGGCGCATTGGCCAAATCTTTCAGACATATGGCCCACAGCCTGAAGTCCTTAGTAGCCGATGTGGTGAAGTCCTCCTACCAGGTGACCCTCTCTGCCGACGGCGTGGCCAAGGGGGCCAAGCGCATAGCCGGCTCGGCCCAGGAGGAGGCCTCGGCCACCGAGGAGACCACCTCCTCCATGGAGGAAATGGCCGCCAGCATAGCCCAGGTGGCCAAGAACGCCGACGCCTTGGCCTCCAATGTGGAGGAGACCTCCAGCACCATCTCCGAGATGGCCGCCAGCATTGAGCAGGTAGGAAAGAACGCCGAGGTCATGGCCCAGAGCGTGGAGGAGACGGCCACCACCGTGGAGGAGATGCTCACCTCCGTGGAGCAGACCGCCCGCAGCACCTCCCAGATGGCCGAGGCTGTGGGGGAGACCTCCATGACGGTGGAAAACCTCCTGAGCTCCCTGGAGCAGGTCTCCCAGAGTGCCGAGGCCATGCGTCGAGGGGTGCATGAGGCCTCCAGCACCATTGAGGAGATGATGCGCACCGTGCAGGCCTCGGCCAGGCAGCTGGGGGAGGCCCACCGCCTGAGCCAGCAGGCCTTCCAGGAGGCCGAGGAGGGGGGAAAGGCTGTGTACCAGAGCATAGAGAGCCTTCAGAACATCGGTCGCTCTGCGGAGCGCACCAGGGACATCATCCAGGGCCTGGGACAGCGCTCCCAGGAGATAGGCTCCATTGTGGAAACCATCGAGGAGATAGCCGACCAGACCAACCTCCTGGCCCTTAACGCCGCCATAGAGGCCGCCAGGGCCGGCGATGCCGGCAGGGGCTTTGCCGTGGTAGCAGAGGAGATAAGAAAGCTGGCCGAGCGCTCCATGGAGGCCACCAAGGAGATAGCCCAGGTGATAAAACAGGTGCAGGCTGAAACGACCGAGGCAGTCCGGGCCACCGAGCAGACCTACCGGGAGGGCCAGGGGGGCATGAACCTGGCCAACGCCGGCAGGGATGCCTTCACCGCCATAGTCTCCGCCATGAAGGAAACCACGGAGCTGGTGGGCGAAATTGCCCGCTCCTCCGAGGAGCTCAACAAGGCCACCTCGCAGGTGATGCGCTATGTGCTGGACATGAACAACGCCTCCGAGGAGGTGGCCAAGGCAGCAAGGGCCCAGGCCGACAGCACAGACAGCATAAGGAGCCTGCTGGAGGCCATGAACCGGATGGTCCAGGAGGTCAACATTGCCATAAAGGAGCAGGCCTCGGGGGGCAAACAGGTGCGCCAGGTGCTGGAGCGCATGAAGGCCTCGGTGCAGGAGGTCAGCATGGCCGTAAGGGAACAGGTGGGCGGCGCCCGGCAGATAGTGCAGGCCATGGAGGCCATGAGCACCATGACCCAGGATGTGGCCGCCGCCACCCAGCAGCAGAAGCAGGGCACCGCCACGGTGGTCAGGGCCATGGAAGGCATGGGACAGATCGCCGCGGAGAACCTGAAGCTTTCGGAGGAGCTCAAGGGCTCGGCCGAAAACACGCTGTTTCAGATTGAGCAGCTCCAGTACAATGTCAGCAGCTTCAGGATTTACCGCAGCAACAACGGGCAGCGCTGCTGGGACATCCTGAACTGCCCGGACTCCAGCAGGCAGAAATGCCCCGCCTACCAGAGCGAGGAGGACCGCTGCTGGCTGATTTCGGGCACCTGGTGCAAGGGTGTGCAGCAGGGGGACTTCCGCTCCAAGCTCCGCAACTGCATGACCTGCGAGGCCTTCAGGGTCATTCAGGGGATTGCCTGAGATGAGCGCCCTGGCAGCCCTGAAAAGACTCGCAGGCACTCCCCCACTGAGGAGGCAGGTGGAGCTCCGAGAGCTGCTAAGGCAAAAGGAGGCCTCGGAGCTCCTGCCCCTCCTCAAGGCCGCCCTGGCCGACGAGGAGGACGCCTCCCTCAGGAACACCGCTATGGAGGCCCTGAAGTGCTTAGGACAGGAGGCGGTGCCGGTGCTCCGAAGCATCCTGCAGGGCAGCCGGGACGGGGAGCTCAGGCTCTTTGCCGCCCAGCTGCTGGGAGAAATTGGCTCCGAAAGGGCCCTGCCGGAGCTCATTGCAAACCTGAAGGAGGACCCCCATGTCAATGTCCGTGCAGCCTGTGCCGAGGCCCTGGGAAAGCTCCGTCACCCCAAGGCCCTCCAGGGCCTCAGGCAGGCCACCAGGGACGAGCCCTGGGTAGCCATGGCGGCGGTGCATGCCATGGGCCAGATAGGGGGCCCGGAGGCCCTGAAGCATATAAAGGAGGTAATTGAAGAAGGCCTCTATGTAGAGATGGGCATAGCTGCCCTCAGGGATTCGGCCATGCCGGAGGCCCTGGAGCTCCTGCTTCGGCTGGCCCAGCAGGCCCACTTGGCTGATGCCTCGCTTCAGGCCCTGGCAGAACTCTTCCTCACCCACGGGCTCAGGCCCTCCCCTCAGGCCCTTCGGCCCTTCGTGCCCTGGTGCCTCAGGAACCTCCAGGAGCACAAGGCAGCCCTGCTGCTTCTGTGCCTGAGCCAGAGCGAGCAAGGCCTTCCCCACTATCTCCAGGCCCTGGGTGATGAGGAGCTCCAGGAACATGCCCTGGAGGCCCTGCTTTCCCTGAGGAAGAAGGCGGTGGTGCCCCTGATAGAGGCCCTGAAGGACACCTCCAGGGCAGGCCGGCCCCTCATGGCCAAGTTGCTCGGCATCCTGGGGGAGGCAGAGGTGCTCGTCAGGAAGTTTCTCCAGGACGAGGACCCCGAGGTAAGGGTGGAGGTGGCCCTGGCTGCCGCCGAGCTGAAAAGGCCAGAGGCCCTGCGGGCCCTGCAGAGGCTCGCCCGGGACCCCGTGGAGGAGGTGCGCCAGGCAGCCCTCCTGGGACTCAAGGAGGCACATGGTGAGGCCCCCTGAGAAGTTCATGAGCATGGAGGAGTTTGAGCTTCTCAGGGGACTCATTCGCCAGAAGCTCGGCTTAGTGCTCAAGGGAGACAAGCGCCTGAGCCTCCATCTGAAGCTCCAGCACAGGCTCAGGCTCCTGGGGCTTTCCTCCTGGAAGGACTACTACCACTACATCCACCAGGAGCCCTCAGGCCAGGAACTCCTTCACTTGGCCGCCCACATAACCAACCAGGAGACATTCTTCTTCAGGGAAAGGCCTCAGCTGGAGCTGTTCCGCTCGGTGCTCCAGGAGCTGTGGCGCAAGAGGCAGCCCCAAAGGCGCCTCAGGATCCTCTCGGCCGGCTGCTCCAGCGGAGAGGAGCTTTACACCCTCTCCATCCTGGCGTTTGAGAGCGGCCTCTTCAGCTGGGGCTGGCAAGTGGAGCTCTGGGGTGCCGATGTGAGCGCCCAGGCCCTCCAGGCAGCCAGGAAGGCCCAGTACGGGGCCCGCTCCCTGAGGGGCCTGAACGGCTCGGAAGAGATGCTCAAGAGGTACTTCCATGTGCAGGGGGGCCGCTATGTGCTTAAGCGCATCTACACCAGGGGGGTGAACTTCAAGCAGGTCAACCTGGTGGCGCCCCAGGCCAGGACGGCCTTCAGCGACATAGATGTGCTCTTCTGCCGAAATGTGCTCATATACATGGATGACGAGGCTATCCAGAAGGTGGTGGGAAACCTCCATGCCTGGCTCAAGGACGACGGCTATCTCTTCCTGGGCGCATCGGAGAGCCTCATCAAGAGGACGGAACTCTTTGAACCCCTGTACCTAAATGGAGCAGTCCTTTACCGCAAGAGAACCTGAGGTAAGGGTCCTGGTGGCCGACGACTCGGCCTTTGCCCGAAGGATGATCTCGGAAATCCTCTCCAGGGCCCCAGGCATCAGGGTAGTGGGCACGGCCTCCGATGGCAGGGAGGCAGTAAGCAAGGCCTTGCTCCTGGAGCCCCATGTGCTCACCCTGGATGTGATGATGCCCCGACTGGATGGCCTTCATGCCCTGCAGCTCCTGGCCTCCCTGGGGAGCCCATCGGTGCTCATGCTTTCGCACTTCACCAAGGAGGGGGCAGAGCTCACCCTCAGGGCCCTGGAGCTCGGGGCCCTGGACTTCGTGGACAAGGGCAGCCCCGGGCTGGCCCAGGAGCTTCCCCAGAAGGTCCGGGCCCTGGCGGGCAAAAAGCCTCCCCGAAGGCCTCCAGGCAGATGCCCCGTGAAGGAGCTCCCCCGGGGCTCAGGCCGCATAAAGGCCGTGGCCGTGGGGGCCTCCACAGGGGGTCCCCAGGCCCTGCAGATACTGCTTCCGGCCTTTCCCCCCGATGTGCGCTTCGGCCTCCTGGTAGCCCAACACATGCCCAGGGGCTTCACTGCCCCCTTTGCCCAGAGGCTCCAGGAGATGTGCCGGCTCCAGGTAAGGGAGGCCAGGCACGGGGACAAGCTCCACGACGCCCTGGTGCTGGTGGCCCCCGCAGGCATGAATATGACCCTGGAGAAAGACCTCACCGTAAGGCTTCAGCGCCATCCCCAAAGCCCCTACAGGCCCAGCATAGATGTGCTCTTTGCCTCGGCGGCCGAGGCCCTGGGCAGCAGAGCCATGGGGGTGCTCCTTACGGGCATGGGGGCCGACGGCCTCAAGGGAGCCCAGGCCCTCAAGGCCAGAGGGGCCCCGGTGCTGGCCCAAGATGAGGAGACCTCGGTGGTCTTCGGCATGCCCAAGGTAGCGCAGAAGGCAGGAGTGGTGGACAAGATGGTCTCCATCATAGACATGGCCGAGGCAATAGCCTCCCTGGCTTAGGGTGCCAGGGGAAGCCTCATCAGGACGGCACAGCCCCCTCCAGGGCCACTCTCAAGCCTCAGCGAGCCGCCATGCTCCTCCACCAACTTCCGGCAGATGCTGAGGCCCAACCCCGTGCCCTCCTTCTTGGTGGTGAAGAAGGGCTCAAAGACCTTCTCCAGGTCGTCCCCCTGGATACCAGAGCCGTTGTCCTGGAGGACTATCTCCACCACATCCTTCCGTCTCTGAGCCCTGATGCTCACCCTGGTGGCCCCTGCCTCCAGGGCATTGTCCAGAAGGTTGAGAAAGACCTGGGTGAGCTTGTCCTGGTCTGCCTGCACCTTAAGCTCAGGGGGCACATCCACCTCCAGGGCTATGTCCTTCTTCAGGCGGATGTACTGCCTCAGACGCTCCAGGAAGAACTCCAGCTCCGTAGGGACGATGTTCAGCCTGGCAGGTCTGCTGTAAAGCAGGAGCTCCTCGATAAGGTTCTTTATCCTGTAGGCCTCCTTCAGGAGCACCTGAAGGAGCCCCTTGTGCTTGGCGTCCTCCACCTCCCGCTCCAGCACCTGGGCTATGGAGCTTATGGCAAACAGGGGGTTTCTCACCTCGTGGGCCACCCCCGAGACCACCTTGCCCACTGCCTCAAAGTGCTGCTTCTTCCTGAGCTCGGCCTGAAGCCTCTTTATCTCCGTGAGGTCCCTGAAGACCACTATCAGGCCCCGCTCCTGCCCCTCGGCATCTATGAAGGGCGAGGTGCTGAAGCCCACCGGCCGCCTCTGCCCCCGAGGCAGGGTGATTTCCACCTCCTGCCCGGTGGGCTGGATGTCCAGCATGGCCTCAAGGGCCGGGTAAAGCTCGGTAATGCGCCTGCCCAGGAGCTCCTCTGGTCTCAGGCCCAGGATTTCCGAGCCGGCCTGATTTATCCTGAGCACCCTGGCCTCGGCATCCAGCACCATGAGGCCGCTGGCGGTGCTCTGAAAGATGGCCTCGGAAAACTCCTTCTCGGCCCTCAGGGCAGCCAGGAGGCTGCGAAGCTCCTCCTCCATCTCCTTCCGCTCGGTGATATCGGTGACTATGCCCAGAATAGCCTGCCTGCCCTCGTACTGAATCAACCTGGTGGTGTTGATGGCATGTATCCTTCGGCCGTCCTTGGTCAGGAGGGTATACTCATAGGGGGGACATTCCTGGCCCCGCATATGCCGGCTGAAGTAGGCCTCCACCAGCTCCCTGCTTTCAGGGGCCACCAGGGCGAGGAAGTCAAAGTCCGGACTGTAGAACTCCTCGCGCCGGTAGCCCATCACCTCCTCGCACCTCCGGTTGGCATAGACCACCCGGCCCGCCCGGTTGATGAAAATCATGTTGGGCGACTGCTCTGCCAGGCTGCGGAACTTCTCCTCCGACTCCCTGAGGCCCTCATGTAGCCTGAGCATCTGCACCGCCGAGGCCGCCTGCGTGGCCAGGAGCATCATTATGGCTCGCTGGGAGTCGCTCAGGGGAAAGTCATCCTTCTTCCACAGGAGCAGCAGCCCCACAGGCTCCTCCTTGCTCTTGAGGGGAAGGAGGGCCACATAGTTGAAGCCGTGGTAAAGCATTACCTGTGAAACCTGGTGGATGGCGTGGGGCTCGGGGGGTTGCAGGAGGCTTCCTGCCTCAAAGGCCTGCCTGAGCCAGGGCCCCTCAACGGAAAGGCGGGCAGGCAGGAGCTCCTCCTTCAGTCCCTGCACCGCCTGCAGGGAAAGCCCCTGGGGTTCCCTGAGCCACAGGGCACCGGCAGGGGCCGAGGCAAACCGGCAGGCGGCTCCCAGCACCGAGGGCAGGAGCTCCCGGAGGCTCGTATACTGCAGATACTCCACCGCCACATCGTGTAGCCTCACCAGCTCCTGGATGTCCTCCCTGGCGGCCTCAATGAGTTTGTGGGTCTCCAGGACCGAGGCAATTATGGAGGCCAGTATTCTGAGGGTGTCCAGGTCCTGAGGGGCCACCTCCTCCTTGGCCGCCACCAGTACCCCGAACACAGGGAAGGCCTTGCAGTGCACACAGCCGTATATCTTTGGCCTGCCCCTTACGGCCTTGGGACTCCTGCAGAGGGTGCCCTCCAGGAGCCAGCAGCGGTCATCAGGACTGCCGTAGGCAGGGCAGCCCCTGAACCTGCAGGCATTCACCTCCCTGCAGCGCCTCCGCTGATGGGCCACCACAGGGGCCACCGCCACCCTGCCCCCCAGGCCTTCAAGGCCTGCCTCCGGGGCCTCGCACACCAGGGGCTCTGCCTTGAGCACTGCCTGGGCAAAGGGATGGGAGCTTGAGAGTTCCAAGACCTGGGCACTTGTCCCGGAGACATCGCCTGCGGTATACTCCTGCCTCAATGTGCCGTCCTTGGGAGCTATGAGGCACAGGGAGGCAAAGCGGTAGCCCAGCTCCTGGGTGATGGAGCCCAGGAAGGCCTGCAGGGTCTCCCGAAGCGGAATCGTGGCCTTGAACACCTCCGAGGACAAACGGGCTATCACCCTCAGGTCCCTGGTGCGCCTCCTGACCTCGGCCTCCATCCCTTCGTAGAGCTGCTCAAGGCGCTGGGCCATGCGGTTGAACCCCTCGGCCAGGACAGCCATCTCCTGGGGGGAGGAGATACTCAGCCGGGTCTGGAGCCTCCCCTCCCCCAGGGCCTGGGCCCCCCGGGCAAGCTCCCCCAGGGGGGAAAACACCATTCTTCTTAAGAGAAGCACCAGGGCCAAGGCGCCAGGAGCCGCTATGACCAGCACAAACAGCCCTATGCGCTTGGCCGTGCCATGGGCCAGCTCCCTGGCCTCCTGGAAGGAAACCCTCACAGCCAGCACGCCCCTGAGGGGCCCCCGGTCCTTGTGGCAGCCCCGGCAGGGACGCTCATTCAAAAGGGGGCGAAGATAGAGCACCCCCTCGGAGGTGGGAAACTCCATGTCCCTGGGCTGGGTACGCATATCCGACGGAATGTTTACCGCCACAGAGCCATATCGGAGCCTGAGGTCAGGGCCAAAAAGGGCTACCTGAACCCCCGTGGCATGGTCCTCCACAAGGCTCTCCAGCACGGAGGGGTCCTTCTTCAGCACCATGAGCTCCTTTACCGCCCGGCGGAGCTCCGAGGCCGCTACTGCAGAGCGCCTTCGCTGAAGCTCCCTGAGCGCCTGCTCTTCCCTCTTTAGCACCAGCCAGGCCAGAAGCCCGTAGCTGAGCACCATGCCTGCCAGCATGAACCCCAGGAGCCTGAACTTTAGTGAGCCCTTCATTACACCCCCGGAAGGGAAGTTGCTTTTGTGCACAAAAGAGTTATAATTTAGACTTTAGGGAGAGGGCCGAAAAAAGGAGTCGGCAGGCACCCCAGCCTGCGGGGTGCCTGCCCAAGTGGGGGAGTGAAAAGCTGCATATCTGGTACCGTCCCAAAAAAAGGGACGCACTACTGGTACGCCCAGCATGTATGCCGCCCCACTGCCTTTGAGCCATCCCCTCCCCTTAGAGAAACACTTTGCAACCAAAAGTTGTAAAGTTTAGTTATTTTGTGTATCTTTTTTGGAAAAATATAGCCGAATGGATAAACTTTGTCAAGGCGAATTTTGCGATTTTGTAAAAGACTTAAGCAAAAGGCTGCGCCAGGTGCGCAAGGCTGCAGGACTTACCCAGGCAGAGCTGGCCAAGAGGTTAGGCATAGCCAATCCCACTCTCAGCAAGTATGAGCGGGGGCATCGGGTGCCTGATGCAGGGCTCTTGTGCAGGCTGGCCCATGTGCTGGGCTGCGACCCGGGCTGGCTTCTCACAGGGCACGGCAGGCAGCAGAGGCCAGCCTCCCTGGAGGTTTACGGAAAGCTCCTGGAGGCCCCGGGGCAGGAGCCGGTATATCTCACCAGCAGGGGGCTCATGCCCCTTAAGAAGCTGGCCGCTCTGAAGGGGCTGACACCTCAGGAGTTTGAGCACCACTGGGTCCAGGAGGCCCCGGGAGTGTTTGACACCTTTGTAAGGGTCAGCATCTATCCCTTGGCAGCGGCAGGGCAGCGCAAGGCCCTCTGCGGGCCCCAGCCCTCAGGCTCGGTAGTGCTGCCCCTGGAGATGGCCAGGCCGGAAGTGAAGGTGGTCAGGGTGCTGGGCAAGGCCATGGAGCCCACCATCCTGGAGGGTGCTGTCGTTGGAGTAGACACCCGGGACAAGTCTCTCCAGAGCGGAAGGCTCTATGCCCTCTGGCTGGAGGCAGAGGGGGCGGTGCTCAGGAGGCTCTTCGTGGAGGCCAAGAAAGTCTGCCTCAAGGCCGACAATCCCTTGTTCCCACCCCTGCACATAGACAAGGAGTACTTGAAGGAAATCCTCCTGGGCAGGGTGGCCTGGGTGCTTCAGTGGGTTTGAGTCTCACCACATCTGAAACATCCTGACTTGCAAATGCTTAAGATAGCGAATCCACATACTGGATTTCCTACTCAGTGGCTGACCTCTCTACGGTCAAAGGCGATGGTGGTTTCAGCCGCCGACCTCTACCGTGTCAAGGCATCCAAGGCAAAACCCGGCGGGACCTCCTAAACCCTGATTTTCCCTTATGTTGCAATGGGTTAGTGCCGTTATCAACAGCCTCGGTTTTTGCGTATTTTGACCCATTCTGCCTGTTAGTATCTCATTTTCTATTACGGTATTATTACGGTCGGAAATCAGGCCGCACTTTCTCCGCACTGCGGAAAAAGTCCTTGTCCACCGTAAGGCCACTTGCCGTGGACAAGGCGGCCCAGGCGGACGCCCCTGATCCACCGCAAGGGGCCTTGTCAGGGACAACCGCTAGGTGAAGTCCTGAGCCCACCAGGCCACCGAGAGGGACAGAGTCCCTGCAGCGCTTGACAGGGCCAGGCTCCCCTGCATACACTTTCAGCATGGCAAGGCCGGAGGCAGCCTTATGGGAGATAACCCATGAGAAGGTTCGGGAGGCCGTCAAAAGGATTGTGCAGGAGGCACAGCCCCTCCTGGTCATCCTCTTTGGCTCCTATGTGAGGGACCAGACTGGCCCCAATAGCGACGTAGACATCCTGGTGGTAATGCCCGATGAGGTGCAGAACCCCAGGCAGGAGAGCGTCCACCTCCGCAGAGCCTTGAGGGACATCTTCATGCCCACGGACATCATCGTGGTGCCCAGGGTGGGAGCAGCTGAAGGAGATACCCGGCACCGTGCTTCACGAGGCATGGAGCAAAGGCAGGGTCGTCCATGAGCGGTGAGTTCAGAAGGGTTCCAAGCTCACCCCGGGAGTGGCTTGAGCACGCCGAAAGCGACCTCAGACTTGCTCGCCTAGCACTCCACCAGACCTTGAGAGGTCGATTTCCATCCTCTCCCTTTTGCTCCGGGGAGCCGCCTTCGCCCTGCTCTGCAGAGCTGGCAGGCTCCTTGGGAGTCTCCTTCTTCCTCTGCTCACTGCCCAGCTCCTCCAGGAGCTTCATAGCCTCCTGAGAGGTCTTCAGGCTGTTCACTATCTCGGCGGCCTCCTTCTCGGACCGACCGGCCTTGACCAGGGCCTGCTTGATCCTGACCTTCAGGGCGGCTCCTATGGGCGTCTGCGGCTGGGCCCCTTCGGTCAAGCTCCTCAATGTCCATCAAAGTATCCCCAAATCCTCCTTCACCAGGGTGACTATCTCCAGGTCGCTGAGCGTGAAGTACTTGAAGAACCAGCCTGTCTGGGCATCCCCCGCTATCCGGCCTGTGCCTCGCCTCGAGGCGTCTGCCTCGGCCACCTCAAAACCGTCCTGAAGTCGCTCCAGGGCCCGCAACCTCTCCGCCGAGGCCGGTTTCCTGCATACCATGTAGAACTCCCCCTCCTCTGCCCTGCGGCCCACCCGGCCCCTGAGCTGATGAAGCTGCACCAGCCCGAACCGCTCGGCGTTGGCCACCACGCACGCCCGCAGGCCGGGCACGTCTATCCCCACCTCCGCTGCAGAGGTGGACACCAGCACCTTCAGGGCGCCCGAGGCGAACCTCCGGAGCACCGAGGGCTTGTCCCTCAGGCCACCGTGAAGAAGCCCCACGGCGTCTCCAAACCTCCGCACCCAGTACTCATATGCCTTCAGCACAGGCTTCATGCCCCCGTGCTCTGAGTCCACCGAGGGGTAAACTATCAGCGCCTGTCGCCCGCCCCTGACGGCGGCCTCCACTGCCTGAAGCGCCCTGGACCGACCTGCGGCGTCCACCACCAGCTCCGTCCGCACCTGCCTCCTGAAGGGCAGCTCATACAGCACCGAGACATCCATGATGCTCTGGACAAAAAGGGCGTAGGTGCGCGGTATCGGCGTGGCCGACATCTCCAGCAGGTTGCACTCAGGCGTAGGAAGCAGACGCTCTCGCTGCCTTACCCCGAACTTGTGCTGCTCATCGGCTATCACAAGACCCACCTTGTGGTAGCTCCAGTTTTCATAAAGCAGGGCGTGCGTGCCCACATACACATCTGCTGGGGTATGCCGCCCCAGCTTCCCGGAGGAACTCCACAGCGCTACATACCCCCTGCCGGCCAGTGCCTTGGCCGCCCTCCGGTAGGTCTGCTCCGCCAGGATCTCCGTGGGACAGAGCCACAGCACCCGCCAGCCCGCAGAGAGGGCCGCAAGGGCGGCGCACAGCGCCACCTCCGTCTTGCCGGAGCCCACATCGCCTACCAGAACACGCCTCATGGGCCGGTCATCTTCAAGGTCCTGCACTATCTCCCTTACCGCGGCTTCCTGGGAGCCCGTGAGGCTGAAGGAGAAGGAGGCGATAAAGTCCTCCAGGGCCCCATGGTCCACCTCCAGGGCTACCCCCTCGGCTCCGTAAACCTCCGCCTTCCTGGAAAGCTCCGCATAGAGCTCCCTGTAGGCCATGCACCAGCGGGCCATCTCCATATCCTCCCTGTCCCTGGGAAATTGCAGCATCTGCAGGGTTTCCCCGAGGGAGGGTATCCCCCTCCTGAGCCGCACATCCTCGGGCAGAGGGTCGCTTTCGTCATCCACGAACGCCAGCCAGCGCCTCACCTCGGAGGCTTCCATCCTCCCCCTGTAAAGCGGCTTCAGCCCAGTCACCCCGTCCTTCAGGACACGCGGGTGCACCATCACTCCATCTTTCACCCTGCCCAGAGGAGCACACGGGAGCCCTCCCTCAATTTTCCGCGTTGCGGAAAATCATCCCAAGAGAGAAGAAGGAAGGGGGTTACTCCCTGCTCCCCTCCGTTGCCCTTCCCTTGCAGCCCTCTTCCTTTCCATTTGGATGTTTCACTATTTCTGTTACATCAGATCTCTAACAATTGCTCCAAAAATGAGCTCACCTAAATGTTTTCCAATCAATCTAATTAATGGATCTTCCGATAATTTTTTTAAATCCCTTTCTCTACGAAATTCGGACCAATTGGCTCCATACTTCCCAAATTCACCCATGTATCCGTAAAGGATGGGTCAGTGTCAAAAAATCCTAACGGATCAAGTAAATTAACAGGATTATTTCTTATATACCTGTAAAGACTAACATCCCCACCTGCAAACCCAATCGGGTCCTCACTCACAAACCTCTCGATCTCTACATCATAATACCTTGCCCTGTAATAATAAAGCTCTGTCTCAGGGTCATACTCCCTTCCTGTAAAGGCAAGCGGCTGGATCATGTCTCCAGGCTCTGAATGCACCTTTCCAAAGCTCTCATACCTGTAGCGCTGAGCTGTCCCTCCTTTGTCATCCGTAAGAACCACAATGCTCCCCAAGGCATCCTTATGATAAAAGTATGCCCTGCCGTCTCTTTCCATCGCCAGAGGGTCGTCTATCCCAATGTTGTGCGTGTAGCGGGCACTCAGTGTGCAGGTGTCGGTGTCCGGCGGGCAGGCATACTCTGCAAGCACATCCATGCCGTCATAGAGGTATCTCGTTGTCTGTACCCCGCCCGCCGCACTAGCATAGAGGATTACAATGAAACATGCCATTCCTATTAGTCCTATAATTCTAAGCGCTAATATATAGCCTGAAGTTTTCATCAAATTCATAAACGGATTTAACTTTCCGAATGTTCTATGCTGAGAATAATAATCTAGGACATATTGTTGAATTTTTTCTGGCCAGAAAAGACATATAATCCCAACTGCGAGGAATATTAGCTCACATTGCTACAGCTTGCCGAGGGGGTCGGAATGTATCGGAGGCATGTCGGCGCCGAGGGATTTCCAGGAGCCAGTTTTACGGGTATAAGCGGGCCTTCCAGGAGCGGGGGTTTGAGGGCCTCATAGACCGGCTACCTGTGCCAAAGACCTTTCCGAACGAGACGCCAAAAGAGGTCAGAGACAGGGTGATAGCGCTCTCCATAGCTACTCCCAGGACCAATGGCTTTGTGGAGCGGTTCAACAGGACGGTGCTGGATGAGTTCTTTCGGGAGGCCTTCAGGAAGAAATTTTACGTCTCTTTGGAAGAGCTCCAGACAGAGCTTATGGATGGTTTCAGTACTACAACAACGAGCGTCCCCACAGGGGATATCGCAACATGGGGCGAAGACCTATTGAGACCATCGAGGAAGGGAAAACTCGCAGAAAGGAGGTGATGAAGAAAGCAGTTTAGCAGATATGCCGAAGAGGAGAAGACTGTCAGGCAAGTCCTTGACTTTTACACGACAGGGCTCCTCTCATGTACGACCCCATTTGTCCATTCACTTGCTACTACCAGTTTCTTAGGGGGGGTCCTACTCGCAATGCGCGAAAAATTCTTGAGGCTACCTTAAATTTAAGAGTTAGTTATATCATTTAATACTTTATATTTCTTTCTTTTTTCCTCGGTCCATTTCTTCGTGGGACGAATAACTTCCAACATTTTCTCCGCGATAATCTTCTTTATTCTGTTTGAAGCAGAAGAATTTTCTAACGTAGGAACAAGCCCAATGTTTATGACATATTCCATATTAGCGAACGATATGTTCCTCAAAGCCTCTATCTCGCTGTCTTTAATGGACTCTACAAATTTCTGGAAACTCTGTTGGTCTTTTATGGTCTTGAGCCGGGCAAGCAAAGTTTCGCTCTCGCCCCCTCTAGGATGTTTGGATTGAAGACCCTCCTTTTTTACGCAGTTCATAAGACCATATCCAACAGAAGTCTTAGCTCCAAAGCCAATGCTGCCAGCCCTCTCAAATGCCTCCTGAAGAAGGGACTGCCAGTTTCGAATCTTTTCGGATAACTGTGTCCTCTCTAAGCGTGGCAACATGGTGCAATAAAATGTTAGTTCTGTTCCCGGAGGTATCGTCAGAAAGAAAACCGGTGTGGGTTGCCCTGCTTCATGCGGACTGCCTTTATCCTCATAGTAGTCCTTGTAATGAGGATTGATTATATCCACTGCAAGGCCATCCTTCTCTAAAGCAAAGAAAGCATCCCAGAAGCAGAGGAGTCCTTGCCAATGAATATCTTTGCTTTTAATTTTTTCGACGATTTCTTTAGTTGTCTGTTTCACGTCGTCGATGGAATACATTTTTATCCATTCCCGTAAAATATCCTGGCCAGTCTCTTGTCCCATCCATTTATTAAACGCTTCCTTCCACCGCTTGACCTCGCGTTGAAGAGGTTCTGGCATGCCCCTTGGCTCTTTCATATAGACGCTTTCGGAATCATAGCCAAAGAGCACCCAAACAAGAGGAATGTTCCATTCCGAATTGCTAAAAAGAGCAAGTTCTTCAGCTGCTTTGCGCATCACACCTTTTACAGAGAAACCAGATAGATAAGGAAGGCCGTAGGGGGTCATGAAGGCAAAACCGTTTTCAACTGGGTGAGGATTGCCTAGTCCTGTAGCGAGAGGGGCGGTTGTCTTCATGGTTATACTGAATCGCTGAGCCTCAGGGATGGATTCAGCCATAGCTTCCTGGCGTTCTATTAAACTTTTAATCAAGCGCCTGTCTTTTTCGTTCAGAAGACATACATCCTTTAAGGCACCAAGTTTTTCAGCGTCTGAGTTGAAATACAACAAAAAGCGGTGCCCAGGTGGAGTGTTTTTTACCTCGCCACTCGGTATATACTTCGGTATATACGGAGGAAGTCCTTCATTTGCCTTCATGCTTTGACTCCTGGGATTTGTATGCATCGGCCAACTGGCGAAGCCATTTGAGTACCTTCATGGTCTCTTCTGTAGCTAAGCGGTACTTGCTAGGTTCATCGCTTTTGGACCAGTCATCCAATCCCTGCCTAGCCAGCCATTCTTCCACGTGCTCGTGGAGAGCTTCATACTCTTTATGTTCTATACTTTCTTTGGCCAGAAAATACATTGCCTGCATAAGCCCATTAGACATGATAAGCGCAGGAAAGGACTTTACCAAATTGGTGTACGCCCGTGCATAATGTTCTTCATAAACACTTTTGACTTTCTCCAAGGCAAATCTTGCCCGCTCTTGCTCCAGGTCTTTTATGCTCATGACCCACCTCCGCAAAACCTCAAAATTACCTGTCCTCTACCAGTTGTAGCGTCTCCGCCGAGTTGGAAAGGCTTTCCATCACAGTGCTCTTGTATTTTTTCGAGTATCTGGGGGGCGCTCATTTCACCCTCTTTCCGGCGGCTGTCGCTTGCCATGACCAAGCTAACGAGGACTGTTTCCGGCGGCAGATTTTCCGTATAAAAGAGCCCTCCTTCTTTCGCCGTCCCAGAGGCGTCATCTATGCGAACATGGGGTTCAACTCCTGTGGCATTTTTGACAAAGAATGAGAACTCGCTGTCGTTAAGAACAATAGTGTGGTTTTTTATCTTCTCACGGAAAAATTCAAAAGAATCATTAGCAGGTACAGCATTCTCACCAAGCCATTCAGCAGCAGGCTTAAAATCCTCCCAGCTGTTTGCTTTATTCGTATAAGCATAGTTTTCTAAATACAGGGTATTACCGCTAAGTAATGAGTCGTTCGCGATACATTCTGCCGCCGATATCGTGGGGCATTTAATCCTGTGGTCAGATATGCCAGCAATATCAAGCAAGCGCGCAAGTTTAGCGAGAGCCAAAGAACTGGTAGCGTATACAAAACCTTCCTTTATAGAACGAATTGGAAACAGCACCAGTTGAGCATCAGAAAAGCTGACTGCGCCGGCATGTTCGCTGGAGCTTCCTGCTTCTGGCCCGAAGATGGTCTGCACCTCATCCCTAAGTTTTCCAGCAAGTGCATGGCGAAGTGCCCCTTTTATGCCTGAGCCAGCTAAGAGAGGATGCTCTGTGTGACGTTCTCTTTGTATGGGATTGTCTATCAGGCCAAGCGCTGTGCCTGCACCCATATGCACAGGACTTACGCAATAGATGAACATTATTCGGCTATCAGTGAACATCTTGACCTCCTTTACTTCTCAGCTCATCTTTCCAAACCAAACCCGGCCGAAACCCTCGCGGTGGCGGGCTTGCTCATCCTCGGTACTGGCGCTATGGAGCAGTCCGTTTTGCCAAATGACATCAAGCGCTGCTGTATCACCTTCGATGGTTTCAAACCAATATACGCTACCAGCTGGAGCCATTCTTACTGCGGGCTTAGGCCTTTGTTTGGCCATATCCCAACCGCTGACTACCTCGTGGCGTGGCACCACCGCAGAAATTAAGCGGGCTTTCAGGTCATTTACCAAGAGTACAAACTCGTTATCTTGTCTTACTACATAGGGAGGTAACCATCCCCCCCTGGATGGGCATGGGGTTGCCAGTACCATTCGGAACCGATCCCATCCCCTTTCTGGACTCCCCAGTGCTTCCAACTCATGGTGAAAGGTCTTAATTTCGGCCCCGCGCATGTCCCCACCAAGGCATACAAGTCCTGTCTGCGGCAGATTCCCCTTGTCATGTTCAAATGCCACTACAAACCCCGTTGACTCGGCAAAAGCCACTGCCTCCGAGGTATAGATTCTTCCAGTTTGAACTGTGCGTTTTACCCTGTCCAGGGCTATCCCAAGCCTGAAATCAACCTTCCACAGTTCCCCGCTTTTTACAAGATATTTCTGGGGGAATTCGCTCCCTTTGAGATAGTTTTTCAACGCCGTTAGGTGCATCCAATATCCTGAGGCCGGTTTGCTGTCCCTGGGAGTCCGAAGAACTGGAACCATCCTCAATTCTTTAGGATACGATATCTGACAACTTGCGAACCGCTCAATCGGTACCGGCCGGTATGGGTAACATTTGGGCTCTCCATTTTCCTCCATTACTGTCAAGTCTGCCGGAAGGGGAAAATATATATCGCCACTAAGCTTGCCAACTCCTACCCAACGGAGGGAAAAGTTACCGAGTTGAGCATAGATAATTGCCGGCCCATTGCTTTTCTCTGCAGCTTCTTTAAGCAGTCCAGCCTCGGCTAAAACACGAGAGGCCACAGCGCCCGTAAACACAGATGGCCAAGGCGGCATAAGGACCTCGCCGTGGTCACCAGGGCCGCCGAAAAGCCGATTACCTCGGAGATGAAGTACATCAAGCGGTCTCAGAAAAAGCACGGTAATCTTCATTCCCTTTTACACCCGCCCTTCCCGTGCGAGAAATTCGGCAACAAGGAACATTTCTTGGAGCCATCTATTCCTTGCAGGTGTCGTTTCCGAGAATCTTTCTGCCGGCTCTGTCCCTTTAAGAGCAAGAGTGTCTATAGCCTTACTGCAGCAAACAAGCCTTTCAACGATATCTCCTACATCTTTTGCACCTTGACGCTTAAGACGATGGACAATAATTCTTTTGAGGACATCATCATCTGGAGGGATATCCTTTAGCACTTCATGAATTATATAAACTGCGCGCCGTGAGACTCCCTTCTCGGCAAGTCTGTCTCTGAGTTCTATAAGTACCCGAATGGCTGAGATATCCTCATAATTCCATTTACTTACAAGTCTTGCGATACCACCGGCACGCTTTTCTATAGTGATACAGAAGGCATTACGCCCTCCGAAGACTTTTGCTCTGCGCTCGGCATCCCGGAGACTTCTGAGCACCCGACCCAGCGGTGCTTTATGGTGTGCTACAACAGCACCGATTGAAGCGGTAGCCTTACTGCCCATAAGGTGATAGATGTTTCTACTCTCCTCGTAATATGCATAGCCCCCCGAAAGCTGCAGCCGGAATTTCCCTGCCTCCCCGACTAATTTGGCCCATTCTTCGTCATTTTTAAGTTCTATACCAGAATAGAGAAGACGAAGGCTCCCCATAAGCCCAAGAAGATCACGAACACTGACCATGGCTAAAAGGTCATCTCCACCCGCATAGATGAGTTTTCCGCTGAAAATTTCTTCTACTACATGCCGGGCAAGTTTAATGGCAAACTGGTTCAAGGCCCTGGAGATGGCCTGATGCCGAGCGGGCGTATTTGGCCGTTTGGCATTAAGATATCTGCTAATTTTCTCGCGAAATTCACTTTTAAGTGCACTGCTGGTAGAGGAATGCAATATTTCTTCATAAGTTGGTAGTAAACTCACATCTGTCCCCGAAAGCCATGCTCCCATTCTGTCGCCATCCATGAGGACAAGAGCATAATATGTTTCTGGCTTAGTACCAAACAATTCCTCTATGCTTTTTTCGAGTTCTTGGCTCCTTTCCTGGTCTTCTTCCTCATCTGTTCTATCAAGCAATATCGGCAGCGTAGTAAAAACATCAAAGAGCTCCTTTTCTTCCTTTTTCAGCTCTTTCAGTTTTTTCCACACCCGACGAGGAAACGCCGCACGAGCACTCGGTCTTTCTCTTATCAGTTTGTCAAGTGTATTTCGGGATATCTTGAGTTGCCCCTCGCGGAGCCTCTTTATAGCTGTTTCAATTGATGGAACCAGAGCCATGGTGTAAGTAGAAACTACATATCTATTGAGGCTCTTTGCTTTTATTATTTCTTCTGTATATATAGAAGGCCAAAAACGCTTGAGCGTGCACCAACCACAAAGAAACTCTCCTTCGCGTATAAACCCTGCGTTATTACTCAGTCGCTGCCAAGGGGTTTCTTGTCTTCTGCCAACAGGCTGGTGAAGCTTTTCTTTGCTATCGGTAAGCCATTCTCTTTCCCCACAGATGCTGCATCTATAACCATGTTGAATTGTGCTCTCAAATACTCTAATGCTTTTGGTAGCCGCATGGAGCTTATCAGCCAGACGATACAAATATGTATAGGCAGCGCCGGCGTTCGGTTCATATAACTTCCACTGACCAACGATTAGCCTTGATGAAAGGACATTCCACACTTCTGCTGCCATTTCCCACGGGCCGAAAACAGAAAGGAGCTTAAAAAGTTGAGTAGCATCAACACCCGTCCCGGACTCTTTCACTAAGTGCCATGGTGCGGACGCCCAGTAAATTTCGGGAAAATCTTTGAACTGCTCTTTCAGCTGCCCAAGAGTTGTCTCAGGAACTTTGTCAGGTTTAAACAGGCGTTCTGCTGAGGCATGGGCCTGTTTAAGTGCCCATTCTCTTGCTCTTCTTTCTATGTCTACAACTATACTGCCGACTTGGTCAGAGGGCACCAAAGCCACAAACCGGTTTGGTAGTGCAGCGGCCATCCTGGGGTCCACGTCAAGGGGCTTTTCCTCGCTATCTTCTTCCTGTGGACAAATCCCTTTTTTGACCAACCATTCGTCTGTAGGGGGGACACCACGAAGGTCAGGAAACAACACCGAGTCTGGACCAAACCTATCACAAATTGGCTCCATAGCCTGCCAGCAGAGAAGGGAGAGAAAATGCGAGCCGGCCCAGAGGTCAGATACGCGTCGTGCTTGAGCTATGAATTTCTGGACCGGGCCAAGGCTGACTACAAGAATAGCCGGCTGGCTTCCTAACGAGAAAATGCCAGCCAATGCAGAGCAAAGCTTGAGATGGTCCCATATGGAGTGCTCGGGACTTCTGGTATCTGCAGGAAGGAGCTGCCATAGCACATTCAAATCGGGAGCAGGAGTTTCCGGCCCAAATCGCCAGAATTTAAGAAAGGTCTTTTGTGCATCAACCTTATTCTTGTCATCGCGCACAATGAGCTTCTCAAAATGGTCTGTCGAGACCCTCTCGATATGTTCTATTCCTATATTGCGGAAGTGCTCCTTGATCCGTATTCGTTCTCCAGAGACGGGATGAATTAACTCAGGGTTATTTGAAAAACTGACCTTGGACCATTCTGGAAGGGGCCCACGACGCCAGGGAAGCTTAGGGCGGTCTGCGTCTGCTGCCCACCTGTCCGCTTTCTTTACATAATCGGACAGCTCTGATGGCACTACCTCCGTGCCGAAAAGCTCCTTACAGAGGTTTCTAACAGTGCCTCCCTCATGAGAGCCCCTAAAGAGCACTAAGGCCTTCTCTGCTGGGTCATGCACCCAGGCCGCAAGTTTTGCTTTCCAGAATATGTCATTTAGCTTGAAGGATTCCATCTTCTCAGCCGTTTATCAAGCAGTTCATGAATTTTTTTCCAAGTGTCCGTGGTCTTTTTCTGCAAATCTTTTTTATCATGGTGAAGAAGGGAAAACAACCTTTCCGGCAAACCATAGGGCAGATGGTAGATAACACTCTGGTATCTTTTATCTTTCGCCATAACTTTAAACCGTATAGGACTTGCCAATCGCTGCCTTTCCCATGCTTCAAGTTTCCAGTTGTCACCTGCGGGATACCCAAGGAGATGTATCCCCGAAACCTTCTTATCGCCGATGCTTTTTGCTACCTGCCGCATCTCCGCTTTAATCTCTGCGAGTAAATTTACGATTTCTGGCCATGTGTTTAGCTCCTTCGAAAGCCATATCAATGGCCCTTTTTTGTCTGACCCAATGGCGTGCGGCCAATCCAGTTCCAGGCAATCCTCTAACGCCCTGACGGGCAGCTCCTCCTCCTTTTCTGGAAGTGTAGGAAAAACTTCTGAAGTCCTCAGATATAAAGAACCCCAGCCATTTCTGCACCTTGAGCCAAGAGAGCCAAACCAGTGAATCAATTTCATCACTTTTTGGAGGTCTATAATTTCTTCCTCGGTGAGCCATCCTCTTAGGGTAAGCTCGGTTTCGCTGTCAGGAGCTACTGCTGGTGGGTGGGCAAGCCTACCCGCTCTCCTAATAGTAATAGGACCAAATCCCAGATATACATCGCTTCTGACAGACCTATTTCGGGACGTTTGAATTTTTTTAAATTGCTGTGGCCACTGGGTGTCTCTCAGATTTCCACTTTGCCAGCTCTTGAGGGAAATGATTAACCTGGACCGCATGGACCATTGCTTCTTATCGTGCTTCTTATCGTGCTTCTCATCGTGCTTCTCATCGTGCTTTAGCCATGTGTGGCCAAAAAGCTCTCCTTCTTTTTCTCTAAGTTTTTCTCTAAGTTTCACATAACTGTATTCATAGTCCTTGGCTTTTAAAATGCGCCACCACTGACGAATCAGGGCCTTAAAAGGAGGGGTGCGCCATTGGCCCTTCTGCTCGGCATTGCCAAGAAACGCCGGGGTAATAAACCGCACTTTGTATTCCTGCTGCCACATTTCCACTTGCATCAGTGGGCCTCCCGCGGCCGTTTCGATTTGACCACGATAAGGTTCTTGTCTATTATCAGGCCATAGCGCGTATCTCCATAATCGCCCTTAGAAACTATCTCATAGCGGTGGGTAAGAGTCACGGGCAGTTCCTCTCTTATAAAGCCGTTGATACGACTTATTTTCTGTCTTACATAGGAATCTTTAAACTGCCAATTCCCATTCTCATCCTTATGGCGGCCCTCCATATCCAGAGCCTTGGAATGAGAGATTTCTTTCAGGAATTCATGCACTTTTTCCCAAGGCTCTTGATCTAGGAGCTCTCTGACAGTGGGGAAACAGGCGGTGCAGTCCTGGCAATATGGTTTTTGGGGGTACTTGCACATTTCTTCCTTCCTCCAGGCCAGCATCCTATAAAAGGCCAGTTCCGTAGGCGTAAAATCCACAGTGTATTCACCTATTCGCAAGACCCTTTCGTCCAGGTCTATTATCAACTTGGGGGGCGTAGTGGCTAAATCTAGGTTTCTTTGACCCTCGGCTACGAGCTTTCTAAAACTTTTTCCCCTTAGGTGTCGACCTATCTTATCTCCAAGCCTCACAAAGGGGAGCTCTGCCAGCTCCACCTTGATGTCTTTAGTGCTTATGGAGCTTCCGTCTCTGAGCTCCAAGGATATGGGCTTGGGCGGAGGATAGAAAAATTCTGGATGGCCCTCTACCTCGGCAGGGCTTACCAGCACATGATAAAGCCTGTCCCATGGTCTTCCAAACAGTCCCAGGGCCGAGCCGATATAAAAGCTCATGGTCTTCCTTCCGCCGGCAAGGGAGCAGTGGAGCCTGGCGTTGGGGTCTGCGGCCTTTTTTTGGATGAGCTTGGTGATAACATCTCCAAAAAGCTCGTTGTCCTTATTTGTGCGAATATCCTCCAGTAGGTCCTTGCCCCGTTTGGGTATAACCACTGAATCTTCGGTAAAGGGAATGTTGAGGTTGTAGTCTCTGCTCAGGGTCTCAAGCACCTTTTTCTTAAAGAGGAGCTCCTTCATTTTCTCCTCTCCGGCGGTGGTGGTCACTACGTAGAGTTCATCAGGCTGGATGCCTTCTCGGGCCAAGGCATAGATGGTCTCGGTGATTATCTGCGGAGAGGTTCCAAGAGCAAATATGAAAATCTCTTTCTTCATACTGGAAATATATCCAACGGCGCAGGCCTTTTCAAGTCTTGAAATATTTCAAAAATATTTGTATGTTTTCAATCCGGTGCCTGAAGCTCAATGCGTCCCAGTCCGAAAGTGGCGCTCTTACCCACATGGAAGACCTCTGCAGCCCTGAGGACGCCCCAGAAGGGTGAAAGTTCCCCCTCGTAGTCCACTTCACCTACCACACCGCCCAACTTCATCCTGGCCTGTTGGCGGCTAGAGTAGCGCTCCCAGTCCACCCATCTGAGGGCGCTCTTTGCGGTGCGTACCCTTGAGGCTTCCTCTATCAGGCCTCTGAAGTCCCAGTCCTTAGTGTCTATCCCACAGTGAAAATAGCCCAGGAGAGCCATTCTCCTCAGGGCCTGCCTAAGCAGGATATGAAACTCCATTTCGGAGACCAGCCGGCCATTAAAGAGTAGTCTGGTAGGGGTGCGGAACCTGACCTTGAGTTTGTTAAGCCGGGGATTTCTGGATGGAAAGAGCTCCATGGTCTTTGGCTCCACGGTGCGCAGAACTCCCTGGGCATAGATGCTTTTACCATTGGCGCTGACCTGCAGTAGCTCGTACTTTCCCCTGCCCCTGCCGATACCGAGCTTGCCCAGCTCTGCAAAGGCATGGACGAAATAGGGTAAATACTCCAAGGCCTTGCCCACCAGGACAAGGCCGAACCGCAGGGTCTCGCCCTCTTGAAAGGAGGTCTGTTCGGTTTCCGGTGGCTCTATTACGAAGGGATGAGGGGCGGTGGTGTATTTCCGCATTACTGCCGTATGCTCCGGCGGCGGAGTCTCAAAGACATAGCAGTAGACGCACTTCTGCCTCAGGGCACATTCCGGGCACTCCTGGAGTTTCAGGGGGCAGGCTATGCGTCTAAGGATACTGCCGAATCCGCCCCGCAGGGCAGAACCTTTATAGGGGGGAAGTGTAAGCTTTTCCAGGGCCTTTAAGGTAAGAGAGAACTTCTGGTAGCTTAGCGCTGCCCGCATCAAGGAGAGGATAAGAGAGGTCTTTTGGAAAAGTCAACCCATAAAATTAAGGATTCTTGGGATTGCCAGACTGTGCAGTCAAGCCAACCCACCGGGCGATTCTTTTGGAAAGGCCACGCAGATCAGGCCCTTCATAGTACGCTATATTGTTGGCCTTCAGGCGCTGTTTAGTCGCCTCTCGAAGCCCGCCGTAGGACACCGGCATGGCTCCTCCGTAGAGGCCTCCTGGTCCCTCCCTCACCTCCACCTCTTGCTAAAAGTAAAAGCTTTTAGAGACAGCAATCCCTTTTTCTTAAGGTCTGAGTTCTTACACCTTAAGTTCGGACGGACTACCCGCACCATGCGGGTACCCGTGAGGGAGGCCGAGGAGGCCCTGAAAAACGGTCTGCTCAGGTGCGGCAAAAGGGTTGTGGACATACGGTCAGGGTTTCCGAGGTGCTGCAAAGGGCCGCAGCGAACATTAAGGGATTCATAGGCTCCCTCTGGGGCACCGAGGGTGACCTGGAGTTGCTGGTGCTCACAGGCGGAGGGGCTCAGCTTCTGAGCACCGCCCTTGATGGCGACGGGACGGTCTCGGTGTACATCCCTCATGACCCTGTGCTGGCCAACGCCAGGGGGTTCTGCAAGTACGCCAAGAGGATTTATGGAAATAAGGCTGAGGAAGGAGATGGAGCGCAGGCTGGACGCCATCGCAGAGTGCTTCTGAACCGTCTCTCGGACTGAAGGGTAAAACGGATATTAGCGCTCCGAAAAGGTGCAGACCCCCGAATTTTGCAAAAATTGCCCTTCTACGGAGTTAATTCTCAGACCTGCTCGGGAGGGATGCCTTCAGGCTTGTGCGCGGTGTAGTAGCAAATGCCCAGCTTCTTGAGCCTTTCCTCCACATGGGGATAGAGGATAAGTTCTTCTACCTCAAACTCTTCAAAGGCTGGATGAATAGTCCTGAGCCTTTCTGCCAGAGCCTGGATATTTTCCCTGGGGCTGAAGCTTACCATTGAGGCCGGAAAGGCTCTTACGCCGCGGCGAAGAAGGTTTTCCAGGGCTTTGAGCTGAAGTGAAAATCCTTCAGGCTTGGCCCCGGTGAGCCTGGAGAACTCCTCTTCACAGGTACCCTTCAGGCTTACCCTCACATAGAGGTTTTCCTTGAATCTGGCCAGGTCTTCGGCGTATTCAGGGTTTGCTCCTAAAAGGATCCCGTTTGTTTCAAGCACGAACAGGTGCCCTTTGCCCACCAGGGGCAGTACCTCCATCAGATGGGCCCAGCCGATGGTAGGCTCGTTTCCACTTATCCTGAGCTGCCCAAAGCGCTTCTTCCTGGCGATTTTCAGAAGCCTTTCAGCCACCTCTTGGGGGCTGTAGAACTGGCCCACCTGGGCAGGCCTCACCACCACATTCCAGGCCCAGCAGAACACGCACCTCAAGCAGCAGCCCACGCAGTCGGCTGTGGATATGCCGCCGTAGAACCTGGAGGGCCTGAAACGGTAGTACTTTCTCAGTCCATCCCGGCAGACCAGAGCTTCAGTGGCCCGGGCAAGCTCCAGGGGGTCAATCATACTCAGATTATACAGAACCCCGCTCAGGAGGCTTCCAGGGGTGGTCTCCACGGTCAAGGAGCCTCAGACCCAGGCTCGGGTTGCCCAGCGTCTCCGCTTCCGTAGCGCTGCCACCTGTCCTGATAGCGGGGATACGGGAATCCGGAGACCCCGCATTCCCAGCCGGAGGTTGAAATGCTTCTGAAATATTTCCTTCTTTGCTAAGGCATGGGGGATTGGTTTACCCTTGAAGAGAACATGAGAAGACTTTTTGTCATAGCCTATGATATCTCCGAGCCCAGGAGGCTTCAGCGAGTCCAACAAATGCTCAAGGGCTACAGCACGGGAGGACAGAAATCCGTATACGAGTGTTTTCTTACCGAGGCGGAGCTGCGGAGCGTCTTGAGGCGACTCCAAGAGCTCATAAACATGGCGGAAGACAGGGTGCACGTCTTTGTGCTGGATGGAAGAACCACGCCTCACACCCTGGGCATAGCGGTGAAACCCTGGAATCCTTCTTATTTCTACGTGGGATGAGCGCCATGGGAACCCTTTATGTGGACAGGAGCAACATCGCTGTAGGGCTTGAGGGCGACTGCCTCGTCCTGCGCACCCGGGACGAAAGGGCTGGCACTGTGCCTATAAAGCTCCTCAAGCGGGTGGTGGTTCTGGGCAGCATAGTGGTGGAAAGCGCTGCACTGAGGAGGCTTGCCCTGGAAGGGGTCAGCGTAGTGTTCCTTTCGGGCCGGCGGGGCAGATTCGCCTTCCGCATTACGGGTAGACTCCACAATCACGGGCTCCTCAGGCTGAAGCAATATGAGAAGGCTTCGGGGGACTTCGCCCTGGAGTTTTCCAAGAACCTTATAGGGAAAAAGCTCTCTGCGCAGGAGGAGTTCCTACAAAAGGTCCTGGGGAACGCCGCCAGAAGGGCGGCCATCCTCTCGGCCTCTCAAGTCATAGCGGCCCTGAAAGGAAGGCTTCCCTCCGTCCAGGAAGTTGAGACCTTGAGAGGCATCGAAGGGGGAGCCTCGGCTCAGTACTTTGCCGCCTATGGCACACTGTTTGCCCCGTCTCTGGAATTCAGGGGCAGGAACAAGAGACCACCGCGCGACCCTGTAAATGCACTCCTTTCTTTTCTTTACACCCTGGTGCACTTTGAGCTGGTCAGGGAGATAGAACTCATAGGGCTTGACCCCACCATAGGGTTTTATCACGGGTTTCAGTACGGAAGGGAGTCCTTGGCCTGCGACCTCATGGAGCCCTACAGGCCTGCAGTGGATGAGCTTGTATGGAAGCTCTTTTCCCAAAAGACACTCAAGCCCAGGGACTTTGTGCGCAAGGCCGGGGGTTGCTACCTGAAGAAGCCCGCCCGGGCAAGGCTCTATCCCCTTTATGAGCAATGGGCAGAGCCGATGCGCTCCTTCTGGAGGCAAGAGGTACAGCTCCTTGCCAGGAGGCTCCTGGAATGAAGACCCTCTACCTGGTAGAAGGAAGGGGCCTGAGGATAAAGCGGGACGGGCCCTCTGTGCTGGTCATCCAGAAGGATTCTGCGGCCAGGCGCGTCCCTATCAAAGAGATAGGCCAGGTGGTAGTGCTGGGCAATGTGGAGCTCCAGGCAGGGGTGCTCACCCTGCTGGGGGCCTGGGGAGTGCCCGTGCTTTTTGCCAGTATGGACGGTGCTGCCCAGAGCTTCGCCCTTCCCCTTAAAAGTCCGCCGGGCTGGAAGGCCAGGAGGCAGAGGGAGTTGGCAAGCTCCAAGGAATACAGGGACAAACTGCTTACCTGGCTTGAGGCCAACAGGGCCCAGGCCGAACTCCATGTGCTTAAGAGGCTGTTTGGCAAGTCTTTGGATGGGCTCATCGACACTGGCCAGAGAAGGCAGCTTTACCGGCAACGGGTAAAAAACCCCTTGGAGGGCAGAAGGGCCCGGCAGGTGCTTTCCCTCCTCAGGGGATTCCTCAGGGAGACCGTGGCAACGGCAGTCCTTCAATCCGGGCTTGACCCCCATGTGGGGTTCCTCCGCCCTTCCGAGGAGCATGCCCTGGTGCACGAGCTGGCCTATGCCTTGGAGCCCTTCGTGGAGCTTCAGGCCCTGCGGTTCCTCAGGCTGGCTACAAGCCATGGGTTGTTTGGCCCCCTGGGGAGGCTGTGCCGGCCGGGGCTTCGCCACCTGGTGCACGGCTTTGAAAACCGTCGGGAGTTCCTCCAGGGCAAGGCGGAGGAACTCTGCCTTCAGTTGTGCGAATTCCTGAGGTCTCCCCATGAAGGCTGATTACCTGGTCTGCTACGACATTAAAGATGAGCGCCGCCTGCAGCGGGTGTGTAGATACCTCAAGGGCAAGGGCTTGCACCTTCAATACTCGGTCTTTTTGTGCTCCCTCCGCTGGCCCGAGCTGAAGGAGCTCAAGGCAGAACTAACCAGCCTGATAGACGAGAAGCAGGACGATGTGCGCCTTTACCCCCTGCCAGCCCGCGCCCTGGTAGCTGCCTTTGGCAGGGCCGAGCCCCTGCCAAAGGGCCTCTACCTGCTTTCTGACCGAAAAAATATTTCATTTGTTGACACGCCCCTGCTCGCTGGCTATATTTCTCTTAGAAAATTTTTGATAAGGAGGTGATAAGATGATAAAAAGACTACAAATCCCCGGCATAGAACAGAAGGTGGCAGAGATTGCAGCTAAGCTGATTGATGCAAATAAGGACCTGGATGAGGAACTGCTGAAACTGCATCGGCTTGCCATGGAGGCAGTGCTTGAACTTCGGGCGCTAGAGCTTAGGATAAAGATGATGCGGACCCAGAAGTGACGAGTTAAACCATGCACGGGGTAGAGGCATTCTTTTAGGAGAAAATCCTTCAAGGAAAGGAGGTGAAAAAGATGCTGATACCCGTGGTAATTGTGATGGCAGCAGTGGCAGGGGCGCTAATTGCGCTAAAGAACAGGCCGACAGGGATAGGAAGAGGGTGGAGGAAGCCATGGAGACAGTGCAAAGACTCATACAGGCAGTAAACCGCGTGACCGAGCAAGTTGATGCGATAGCACCTGGTAAGGAGGTGCCGGTCATACAGCTCCCCCAGAAAAAAGAGGCATGAACTCTAGGCACCGGTAGTGTAAGTTGAGACACGCATTGAGTTAATGACCCGAGGGGGAAAAACCCTGGGGCAGCCTTCTTTATTATTGACACTCAAGAAGGCACGGATATAATGATCCCGAAAGGAGGAAAGATGCAGAAGCTTTTGTTTCTAAACGTAGGGACAACTAAGACCCTCTCCTCGGCCATAATAACTCTCATAAACCATGTCAGCCCCACTAAGACGATAGCCTTTGTCACGCCCGAAAGCGAGGAGATCCTTGAGGATGTCCTCCAGAAAATAGAAGAACCGTGGAAGCAGATAGAAAAGGTGCAGATAACCGTAGATACTGAGGACCCGCGAAGTTTGGAGAAATTCTACCGCCATCACATTGTCCAGCACCGGGGCCCCAATGTCAGGATAACCGCCGACATCACCTTCGGCAAGAAGGTCATGGCTGCAGCCCTCATGATGGCCGCCGTGGAAAGCGGCGCCGAAACGATTACCTATGTGGGCGGGCAACGGCGGGGGCCAACAGTAGAGCCTGGAGCCGAGGCGGTTAGTGGTTTCTCTACGGCCTTGTTTCATGTGGACAATACCGTGAGAGAGGCAATCAGGTTGTACAACCGTAAGATGTTCGGCTCTGCAGCAAACCTCCTTCAGAACATCGGAGAGGATCTCCCGACAGGATACAAGGAGCTCATAAAAACGCTTAGGTTGCTGTTTGAGCTCTTTCACTACAGGGACCGCTTCAACTATACGGAGTGTGTGAGGGCCTTTCAAGCCCTCCAGGAGCACAAGACACTGCTGACCATGCTGTTTGACATGGCTCAGGAGCATGTAGAAGCCGTTTTCAAGAGACTTGACGACTTGAGGCAAATAGAGGCCTTTCTGCAGGGCCAGGATGCCAGCGAAAAGGCCTCCAGGCTCCTGGCAGGGGAGCTTTTTGCCGCCGCCGAGCTTTCGGCCAGCATCCATCGTTACGACGACGCTGTAGCCCGATACTACAGGCTTGCAGAGCTGCTGGCCCAGATGCGGTTGTACAAGAGGGGCTATTACGACATGCTCAAGCAGAGGTATCAATTGCCCGAGGATGCGGTGGAGCTTCCAGAATGGCTCAAAACGATGCTAAAGGAGAAGCGGCCCCTGGGGCTCCTTAACAGCTTCTACCTTCTGAAGTGCCTGGGGCTTAAGGAGGCCGAAAATGTAGTGGAAGAACAGAGGGGAAGAGTCATCTACAGCGAGGAGGCCAACAGGATGTTTAACGAGAGGAGAAACCGCTCCATCCTGGCCCACGGGTTCACTCCTTTGGGAAAAGAAGACTACCAGGAGGTGAGGAACTTTGTGCTATCCCTTGCCCAATCTCTGGACTACAAGCTGGAGCCCCTGTTGAAACATCTCCCCATAGAGAAAGACCCTTCTGAAATAGTCATGAACTTGTGAGGACAAGGAGCACCTGAAATATTTCATTCTTTGCCTTTTCTCCCCAAAGATGGCAAAATGAAAAAAAGCACATGGAAAGGAGGTGAGGTAAGGGGGCCGGGCCCGGCCCCAAAACTTTTTGGACTTGACTCTTAGCACCTTTCTTGCTATATCCTTAGACAGGTCTTTGACAACGGATTTTTTGGCTTTTATTGCCTTTAGGGAGCATAAACTTTCCCAAGGGCACAAAACCTGTTCAAGTGTCCCTATAACGCATTGATTTAAAAAGAGAAAAAGGAGGGGGGCTGTAAGAACTCAGACCTTAAGAAAAAGGGATTGCGACAGGGCCATCGCCAGGGGGGCAGTCTCTGCCTCTGGCGGTAAGAACTCAGACCTTAAGAAAAAGGGATTGCGACGGCAGCGGAGATGAGTCCCCCGCTCCGGGTGGGGGAGAGTAAGAACTCAGACCTTAAGAAAAAGGGATTGCGACAGGAGGTCCAGTGCGTACTCGGTGAGCCCGTAGGTAAGAACTCAGACCTTAAGAAAAAGGGATTGCGACTGAGCTCTTTCCGACTCTTTAGCGTGGTGAGCGTAAGAACTCAGACCTTAAGAAAAAGGGATTGCGACAAAACCCAGGGGCCCCATGAGTCCCTGTCCCTGGCGGGGTTTCGTAAGAACTCAGACCTTAAGAAAAAGGGATTGCGACCACCCAAATCACCTTTAGCTGCTCGTCGTAAAGGGCCAGGTAAGAACTCAGACCTTAAGAAAAAGGGATTGCGACCTGTGTGGTGATTTTCCCAGTCTGTATATGGGGATGTAAGAACTCAGACCTTAAGAAAAAGGGATTGCGACTCTTCTCCATCATCATTGCGGACTGGTGCTGTCTCGTAAGAACTCAGACCTTAAGAAAAAGGGATTGCGACTGCCAGTCCCGCAGGATGGCGTGGACCCGCAGCTTCTTGAGTAAGAACTCAGACCTTAAGAAAAAGGGATTGCGACCAGTCAAACACTGGATTGTCAGCGAAATCAATATTTTGTAAGAACTCAGACCTTAAGAAAAAGGGATTGCGACCCAGAAGGGAGGCGCACTCCCCGCATAGAACTTTGTAAGAACTCAGACCTTAAGAAAAAGGGATTGCGACCCCAGGTGGTTTCTCTGTGCATATCCACCTGGGTGATGGGGGTAAGAACTCAGACCTTAAGAAAAAGGGATTGCGACCACCCCCACCTGGGGGATGCCCTTGTCCTTCGGTTCCCAGTAAGAACTCAGACCTTAAGAAAAAGGGATTGCGACCGTTTCGTTGTAATTTTTTGTCAAAAGAAGGTCCGTAAGAACTCAGACCTTAAGAAAAAGGGATTGCGACTCATAGAGCCCCACCGGGGCCAGTTCAAGCTGGCCCCTGTAAGAACTCAGACCTTAAGAAAAAGGGATTGCGACGCTTACCAGTATCTGGGCCGTTTCGGCCCAGATATAATAGTAAGAACTCAGACCTTAAGAAAAAGGGATTGCGACGGTGGTCTCCCTGAAGAGGTCCACCTGGGTTATGGGGTGGTAAGAACTCAGACCTTAAGAAAAAGGGATTGCGACCTAAGGGGAGGAGGGGGGGATTAATCCCCCCCCTCCTCGTAAGAACTCAGACCTTAAGAAAAAGGGATTGCGACCCGCTGAAAGCCTGGCGAACAGCCACGAAAAACCGCCGGTAAGAACTCAGACCTTAAGAAAAAGGGATTGCGACAAAACTCAGGCTGCTGACCTTGACTTTATAGCCAAGTAAGAACTCAGACCTTAAGAAAAAGGGATTGCGACGGATTTGTTTTCTCAATTCTTCAATTTTCATTCGTAAGAACTCAGACCTTAAGAAAAAGGGATTGCGACCGTTTCGTTGTAATTTTTTGTCAAAAGAAGGTCCGTAAGAACTCAGACCTTAAGAAAAAGGGATTGCGACGGGTTGGCGACCACCCAGGCCTCGGCCTTCTTGAGCTGTAAGAACTCAGACCTTAAGAAAAAGGGATTGCGACTTTCCGCCCAGGTGTAGCCCCTTCTGACCCCCTTTTCTAGTAAGAACTCAGACCTTAAGAAAAAGGGATTGCGACCCTGGCAAACCATTTTGGTATACTCCTCAAGGTCCTCGTAAGAACTCAGACCTTAAGAAAAAGGGATTGCGACAAAAAAAACCCAGGGGCCCCATGAGTCCCTGTCCCTGGGTAAGAACTCAGACCTTAAGAAAAAGGGATTGCGACGGGCCTTTATTTTGGTTCTCATCCCTCTCCTCCTTTGTAAGAACTCAGACCTTAAGAAAAAGGGATTGCGACTTGCCCTCGTAGGGGATGTTGTGGCGACGGCAGAATTCGTAAGAACTCAGACCTTAAGAAAAAGGGATTGCGACCCATTCTCTTTCCGTCATCTTCCCCTCCTTTCCCCCCGGGGTAAGAACTCAGACCTTAAGAAAAAGGGATTGCGACGCCCCGCCGTGCGCCTTTCTCGAGTGGCATTTTTCGTAAGAACTCAGACCTTAAGAAAAAGGGATTGCGACGAGAGGGCAGTGGGGGCATACCTCGTACGCCCCCTCGTGCGTAAGAACTCAGACCTTAAGAAAAAGGGATTGCGACTCTGGGGCGTACTCGGCCAACATCTCCTCAACCGTGTGGAGAAGGTAAGAACTCAGACCTTAAGAAAAAGGGATTGCGACTACGTCCCGCCACCAGTCGCTCCGACGGTGGCCGGGGTAAGAACTCAGACCTTAAGAAAAAGGGATTGCGACATGACTAGCGGGTTTCTCAGGTCGGTGCAGCGCTCCGCCAGGCGCCTCGCCAGCGAGTCCACGCCGATGGTCAGGGTGGCTGACAGCTCCCTTACGGGGGTCAGCCTGTCCACCAGCAGCAGGTCGGTGGTGTATGTGCCGATGTCCACTATCCCCACCTTCCCTTCCAGGCGGCTGTCGCCCCTGAAACGTCCCTCACCATCCAGGGCCATGTCGAAAAGCGTGCCAGCAGGCTTAGGCAGGAGAGTCCACAAACCCCCTTTTTCTGACGCTCACCAGAGGGAGCTTGAACCTTTCCGCCTCTTCACCCACGGTGTACCTGCCGCCGTGAAGGCTCACAACCTTGGCAGGGCCCGCTTCCAGCCCCAGCATGTCGGGCGCTCCAACCCCCACCACAGACCTGAACATGAGCGCCCTGCCGTCCGAGCGCACTGCCTTGGTCATCCCGTAGCCTATGTCAACCCCGATAACCTCCATCAAGCCACCTCCTTTTGTTATTCTTGCTGTGGGATATTAGGGCTTAGTCCACCATAAGGCCACTTGTTGTGGACAAGCAGGGGCGCCCTGCTGCCTTATGTCCACAACAAGGCCACTTATTGTGGACAAGAGGGCAGAGGCGGTTGGTCATTATTGCTCTCAGGTGCCTTTGCCTAAGAGCCAGGGTGCAGGCATAAAAAAGACCCCCGCGCCGGGTTCGGACGCGGGGGTTGCAGTCTCTACCGGCAGGCCCTTTTCTGGGCCTTTTCCTAGGCTCTTCTGCCCTCCTCGGTGCTGAGGAACTCTCCCAGCACCTCCTTGAAGGGAATGGGCTTCTCGGCCAGGGCGGTCTTAAGCTCCAAGCGGTGAAGTTCCTTTCCGAGGAACTTCACCAGGCGGCGCAGCTTCCTGTTCTCCTTCCGGAGAAGGCAGTCGCCGCCTCCATGAGGGCACCTGCAGCTACTCACCCCCGATGTCTTCCTTTGCGGGGATCTCGGAGGGACTCTCAGGAGCCTTCTGGCCTTCAGAAGCTTTCTGCCCCGAAGCCTTCTTCCTGGTCCTTCTGGAAGGCGCCTTCAGGGCCCTAAGCTCGGCCTTAAGAGCGGCGATCTCCTCAGCAAGGGCGCTGACATCCTGGGTCTTGACCTCACCATCCACCTTTTTGTCTTTTCCGACCACCCACAGGTAGGTCAGAAAACCGAGGATGGTGACAGGCCAGAAAAGGCCCAGGAGCTTCCCCCAGCCGAGTCCTTTCCTCTTCGCCAGACCGACCACCAAACCTACCATGGGGCCGTAGCCGAGGATGCCGGCCAGGATGAGCCAGTCCATTGTGGACATGTACATAGTACACCTCCTGGAAATCCGGATTTCCACCCGGAAGGACCATTCCGGGGTACTGCCCTGCAGGGCTGTGGGTGTCTAATGGATATTAATTACCGTGTTTGATGAAATGGCAGGCATGATATGATTTCTTAAATCTCTCAATCTGAAGCGGGACTCTGTAAAGGCTTGTGTTATAATCCTGTGAGATTTCGTAAAGGGAGGAATCCATGCCGGCCGAAAGACTTAGGCGGCCCAAAATGAACATAGCTGATGACCCAATGATGAAAGATCTAATCCGTATCCTCTATGGAGAAGAGGTACTGGAAAGGCTCCTGAGGGGGGAACATGTACCCGAGGTGAACATATATTCCTACGACCACTGCAACAGCCTGGAAGAGATAGAGTTCGAGATGTATACCAGATACCTTATGAAGGGAATGAATGAGGAAAAAGCGGCTCAGCTAGCTAAAGAGAGAGCCAGGATTCTGTGGGGAAATGAAGAGGGGACAGGGGAGGCAGGCAGGACCACAAATCAATAAAAACTGGGGCTACCTCAGTGGCAGCCCCAGTGTCTTCTGGATGTCAAGCTCCATGAGAGCCACTTCGTAGTTGGCTCTCATGTCCAAGTCCACAACCGTTATAGACCCATTCTTTTCAAGATTTACTTTGTACCCTGCCTTTTCCAACAGCGGAGCCTTTTGAACCAGTATCAACCTCTCTTCCGCATTCTCTGGCAACAGGCGGAATCCGCGACGGATTCTTCTTTTCTCCATATTTCCCTCCTTAAAAAGACACCCCGCCCCTCCTGCCGAGGGCGGGGTGCCCGTCCAAGGGACAGGCTGGCATGCCATTACCCCGGCAGGAGTGGGGGATGCCCCGAAGGAGGGGCGGAAAGCACAAAAACCCCTCCAGAGAGGGGTTTATTGCCCGTGAAAGACTATGGTTTCTGAGGGATATTAGAGGGTCATTCAGTAGACGCTTTGCAGAAGAAAATGGCTTTTGTGATACAGTGTCTTACAAAGGAGGTGTTCATATGGCCGGGACCATAACAGTAAGGTTGCCAGATAAGCTGAGGCGAGAACTGGACAGGGTAGCGAAGGCGGAGCGGGCTTCAAAAAGCGAGATCATGCGGGAGGCCATCGCCCGTTACCTTTCAGTCAAGCGTTTCAGGCAGTTGAGGAGACATGTGCTGCCCTTTGCAGAAGCGGAAGGGCTGCTTACAGATGAGGATGTTTTCAACAGCATACGGTGAAAATAGTCCTCGATTCCAATGTCATCATCGCCGCCTTCGCTGTTAGAGGGCTGTGCGCCGAACTCTTTGAGGTGTGCCTTCTGGAACATGAAATCATATTGAGCGACCACATTCTTCAAAAGGTAAGAAAAAATCTTCTTAGGAAAATACATCTTCCCCCCAAAGCCACGGACAGCATTATCAGCTACTTAAGAGACATCACGGAGATCGTCGACCCCTTGGAGGTTGACGATCCCTTGAGCGTTGACAAAAAAGACAGAAAGGTGTTGGGCACCGCCGTAGCAGCCAACGCGGCTTTCCTTGTAACCGGAGACAGAGTCCTTCTTGCCATTAAAAGATTTAGAGGGTTGAAAATTGCAACCCCAAGAGGCCTCTGGGAGTTCCTGAGGCGACTTTGAGAGGACCGCTTCACTATGGCCGAAGAGCCGCCCACCGTGAAGGTTATCATAATCGAAAACATAGCGGGATAGCGAGGTGGTCCTGGAGGCCACCTTGCCCTGTCCCGCTCAGGGAGGGCTTGAGTTCAAGGGTCAAGCAGTTTTAGTCCTTGGGCAGGAAAGATGCTTGCAACCTGAAGACCGTCCAGAACGGTTTTCGGTTTAAAACGAGACGGGGGGATTCTCTATGTCAAGCGGCCTGGAGAAAGCGAGGCAAGCGGGTGTCTATTATGTTCGGAACTCTCCGAGCCACTTGACAAACCTGAGCTCCTGAGTGGCGTTGAAGAGCCTCTTGTCAGCGGTGACAAGCTGAACTTTCAGGTCATTCGCGAGAGCTACATAAGCGGCGTCATAGGTCGAGATGCCGTACTTGTCGCAATAGGTGAGAACACTCGGAAAAAGAGGAGAGACAGGATAGAGTTCTATGCCGAGGCCTGTAAAACCCTCCATCGCCTTCAGAGCGTCGTCGTCCCCGACTCTTCCCCGCCTCTTTGCTATGGCAAGGCTGTTTGCCACCTCAAATTCAAGAAGTGCCGGAGCAAAGAGAGAAAGACGGTCTGAGACATGGCCCTCCAGCACATCCAAGGCTTTTCCCTCGAGCTCTTCATCGGAGAGGTACCACTTGAGCACTACGCTCGCATCTATAACGATTCCCCTCAACTTCTCCTCTTAAGCTCTTTCCTGGAAGCTTTGTGGACTTCAGCAGCCGAGACCCCGGCCTTTACAAAGGCAGCCCTCGACTCCAGGATCTTCCGGTGCGCCTCTGCTTTCCTGGAATGCAGGTACTCCCCATAGGGGACGATTACCGCCACGGGCCTGCCCCTCTTCGTCACTACGATTTCTTCATTCCCCTCGGCAGCCTTTCTTATGAGCCGGCTGAAGTCCCTCTTCCCTTCGGCTATGTTTACGGTGATGGTACTCATATGAGGCTCCTTTGCGGTCATATTTTATGACTATATTGTATGTTCATATTTTGTCTATGTCAAGTGGACAGGTTTCACGTGAAGGCAGTGGGAACTGAAGACAGGGCCCTGGCCCAGAAAATCTACGACATCCTGAAGGGCAAGATAGCCCTGGGCCAGTGGCATCCGGAGGCTGCAGAGGGCGACAGGTCAGTCGCCTACACCAACAAGGTCCTGAGCGTGCTGAAGCACATGCTCTCAAAGGCCGTGGACTGGGACATGGCCGATGAGGCGCTGCTGAAGCGCGCCAGGAAGGTCAAGCCCCTAGGGGGAGAGAACAAGCGCCTCAGGTACCTCAGCCTAAAGGGGTGCCGGAGGCTCGTTGAGGCCTGCGATGCGCACCTCAGGCCCATCGTGATATGCGCCCTGAACCCCAAGAAGACCGTGGAGGGGGCCCTGGGCTCCCTGGCAGGCGGAGAGCTGCCCATGAACGACACCCTCAGGGAGCTCTTCCAGGGGTGGACATCAAGACGGTGCAGGAGCTCCTGGGCCACAAGACCCTCACAACGACCCTCAGGCGCCCACCTGGCCCCCGAGCACAGGACAGAGGCCGTCAGAAAGCTGGAGGCCAGAACGGGCTCCCGAAAGGGGGAAAGTATTACGATTTTATTACGGTCGGAAGGAAAAAGGGGTTAGCCCATCGGGCTAACCCCTTGATTTTCATGGTAGGCACGGGCGGTTTCGAACCGCCGACCTCTACCGTGTCAAGGTAGCGCTCTCCCACTGAGCTACGCGCCTAACACCTTTTTATTAACCGAAAAAAGCCCAACTTGTCAAGCCTTTTGTCAAGCCTTTCTGGTATAATATTTAATTCAAAAAAAGGGAGGCGCTCTTGAGGAAATTCCTGGCATTGCTACTACTGGGCCTCCTGGCCTGGGAGCAGGCGGGGGGGCAGCAGAAAGACCCCTTCCGCATCTTAGCGGACGGTCTCCTGGAGTTCTTCAGGCCCCTGGAGGGTCAAGTGGTGGCCGTAGAGGGGGACAGGGTGGAGGTGGCCTTCGCCAATTCACCGCAGCCCGGCATAAGGGTGAGGGTGCTGCGCCGGGGGGAGCCGTTTCTTCACCCCATCACCAAGGAACCCATCGGTGTGCTGGAGGAGCCCGTGGGTCTCCTGGAGGTGCTGAGCCCCCGGGAGGGAAGGCTCCTTGAGGGCGAGGCCCAGGAGGGTGATGTCCTGAGGCTCAGCAGGGCTCCCTTGAGACTCCTGTTTTATCAACTCAAGGGCACCAGCTGGGCCTTGGCAGAGCAGTACTACAGGGTGCTGAAGGAGACGGGCCGGTTTGAGCTGCTCAGCAGTCCCGAGGACGAGCAGGCCCGGGCCCTGCCGGAGGCCAGGAGGCTCAAGGCCGATGCCGTGCTCCTGGTCAGCCAGGAGCAGGGCAGGCAGGGCAGGACGCTCCTTAGGCAGCGCCTCCTGTGGCCCGACGGCAAGGAGGCCCTGAGGGCCTCGGTGGAGCTTTCCCAGGAGCTCGTGGCAGAGCTCACCCTGGGAGAGGAGCTTTTCAGCCCCAGGGAGGATGTGGCCCTGGTGTTCAAGGTCCCCTACGGGGCGGAGCTCATCTGCTGGGCCGACCTAGACGGCGACGGGGAGGGTGAGCTGCTCGTGGCCACCCAGAGGCGCCTCATGGCCTACCATCTGGGCCCGGCCTCCCTGCTTCCCCTGGAAGGCGCAGTGCTCAAGGGCCCCAGCAGGGCAGAGTTCCTGTGGCTTCAGGCTGCCGACATAGATGACGAAAAAGGACAAGAGGTACTGCTTTCGGCAAGACTGGAGGACTCGGTGGGCTCCTTCATATACAAGTTCAAAGACGGTAGCTTCATAAAGCTCTGGGAGGGGGACTTCCTCATCCGCCACCTCAGGGGCAGGCTCTACGGGCAGAGGTTCTCCAGGTTCAAGGGCCCCCTTCCAGGGGTCTTTGAACTCTCCTGGCAGAACGGAAAGCCGAGGCCCACGGGGCAAAGCCTCAAGCTCCCCCCGGGGGTCAACCTGTATGACTTCATCCTCATAGGCAGCAAGGAAAAGCCCTTGGTGCTGAGCTACGATGACGACGGCTACCTGAACCTCTTTGACCACGAGGCCATGCTCCTGTGGAGAAGCAGCGCCGACCTGGGAGGGGTGCTGAAGAGCTTTGAGCTGCCCTCCACAGAGCCCACCGGGGAGGCCGAGTTCTGGTCTGTGAAGGACAGGCTCCTTAGTGCAGGAGGCAGCGTGCTGGCCATATGGCGGCAGCCCATTGCGGGCAAGGCCAAGGGGCTGGGCTACAAGCGTTCCGGGCTCCTGAGTCTTCGCTACAACGGCCTGCAGGTGGAGAAACAGCACCTCATTGAACCCGTAGCAGGCAAGGTGCTGGACTTCGCCTTGGCCCAGGACAGGCTCATGGTGCTCCTGAGCCCTCCCCTGGGTCTTGACCTTAAGAGGCTCCTGAAGGCCCGCTCCCCTTTCACCACCTACTTGTATGTGTACCCCCTGGAGGCCCTGCAATGAGAGGCTCCCCTGTACATGTGGCCATCATAATGGACGGCAACGGGCGCTGGGCCGAGCTGAGGGGGCTGCCCAGGGTGGAGGGGCACAAGCAGGGAGCCGCCAGGGCCAAGGAGATAATCAGGGCAGCCAAGGAGCTGGGCATAAGGGTGCTGACCCTCTATGTGTTCTCCCTGGAGAACTGGCAGCGCCCCCAGGAGGAGGTGCAGGCCCTTATGAAGCTCCTGGAGCTCTACCTCACCCAGGAGACGGAAAACCTCAAGGCCCAGGGCATAGCCTTCAGGGCCATAGGCGACCTGGAACGCCTTCCCCGCAGCACCCAGGAGGTCATAAGGAGCACAGAGGCTGCCACCAGGGAGGGCAAGGCCATGGTGCTGGTGGGGGCCATAAGCTACGGCGGCAGGGACGAGATTCTCAGGGCGGTGAGAAAGGCCCTGCAGAGGGGCCTAAGGCCCCAGGAGCTGGGTGAGCAGGACTTCGCCTCGCTGCTGGATACCGCAGGGCTTCCGGAACCGGACCTCATAATCCGCACCTCCGGGGAGCAGCGCCTCAGCAACTTCCTCCTGTGGCAGAGCGCCTATGCGGAGCTGTACTTTACCCCTACCCTGTGGCCGGACTTCCACAAGGAGGAGCTCAAGAAGGCCCTGCAGGACTATCAGCGCCGCCAGCGCCGCTTCGGCGCTGTGAAGACCTGACGGAATGCGCCGGGTCCTTACCGCCTTAGTCCTCCTGCCCCTTCTTTATCTCTTTATCAGCAGGCTTCCCAGCGGCTACTTCCTGCTGCTGGTGGCTATACTGGGTGCCCTGGCCATGGGGGAGTTCCTGCACATGTACCACAGGGGCTGGGCAGAAAGCATCGCAGGCGCCCTGGCGGGGGGGCTCATGCTCCTGGCCCTGGCCCAGGGGCCCCCGATGGGCATAGGAGCTGCCACAGCCCTGGCCACGGTCCTGCTACTGTGGCGGCTCCTGAGCAACCCTCCCCAGCAGGCCCTGAAGGACCTGGCCCCCTGGGCAGTAGGGCTCCTTTACATACCTCTTATGCTCACCTGGCAGGTAAAGCTCCGGGAGGCCGGCCCCCAGTGGGTGCTTCTCCTTTACGCCACGGTGTGGAGCGGCGACACCTTGGCCTTGTATGCAGGCACCCTTCTGGGCAGGCACAGCCTCTACAGCCGGGTAAGCCCCAAGAAGACCGTGGAGGGGGCCCTGGGCTCCCTGGCAGGCGGAGCCGCTGCGGCCCTGGTACTTGAGGCCTTGCTGGGCACCGCCCTGGGCTACCCCAGGGCGGCCTTCCTGGGTCTCCTGATGGGGGCAGCCGCCGTGGGGGGAGACCTGGTGGAGTCCATGTTCAAGCGGGACGCAGGAGTGAAGGACTCCAGCCGTCTCATTCCCGGCCACGGGGGACTTCTGGACAAACTGGACGGCTCCCTGCTGGCCGGGCCCTTGCTTTACGGACTGTTAAGGCTCCTGGGAGCCCTCTGAGTCCTCCGAGGCCAGGGGATGGGTCCTGTCGTAGACATCCATCAGGTGCGCCACATCCAGGTGGGTGTAGCGCTGGGTGCTCTGAAGGCTGGCATGGCCCAGCAGCTCCTGGATGGCCCTCAGGTCTGCCCCCGACTGAAGAAGATGGGTGGCAAAGGTATGCCTCAAGGCATGGGGGCCTATGGGCTTTGCCAGGCCCACCTGCCGGGCATACTTCAGCACTATCTTTCTTACGCTCCGGCTGGAGAGCCTTCCGCCCAGGCGATTTAGGAACAGGGCCTGGCTGTGGCGCCTCCGGAGCCTACGGCGCTCGGCCAGGTAGGCCCCGAGGGCCTGCAGGGCCTTCTTGCCCACTGGCAGGAGCCTCTCCTTCTTCCCCTTGCCCCTGACTTTTATGAGCCCTTCCCTGAGGTTCAGGTCCTCCACATTCAGGGCCGAAAGCTCCTGCACCCTCAGGCCACTGGAGTAAAGAAGCTCCAGTATGGCCCTGTCCCTGAGGGGCCCGAACCCTCCGGGCCCGGGCGCCTGAACCAGGGAGAACACCTCGTCCACACTGAGGCTCCTGGGCAGCCTCTGCCTCAGCCTGGGGGCAGAAAGCAGTTTAGCCGGGTTTGCCTTCAGATGGGCCTCTCGCCTGAGGAAGCTGAAGAAGCTTCTCAGGGCCGAGAGCCTGCGGGCCACGGTGCTACGGCTCTTCTTCAATGCCATGAGGTGGGCCACATAGGCCCTGAGGGCCTGCAGGTCCACCTCCCTGGGCTCCGCTCCCCAGTAGCTGAAGAAGTCCTCCAGGTCGCGCCTGTAGCCCCTGAGGGTGTGCTCCGAGTAGCCCCTTTCCAGCCTCAGGTGCCTGACGAACCTCTCAACCCATGCCCTGGCAGCGGGGCTCATTGAAACAGCTTAAAGAGCAGGAAGGTCATGGTAGCCCCCAGGGCTGCCCCTGCCAGTACCTCCAGGGGCCTGTGCACCCTGGTGGAGACCCTGCTCTGGGCCACCACCACGGCCAGGAGGAAGCTCAGGGCCGAGGCGAAGAAGTTCTCCGTAATGTAGGTAATGGCCAGCCACACCGAGAAGGCCAGGGCGGCATGCCCGCTGGGCATGCCGCCCATGAGGGCATGGCCCCTGCGAAAGTGCGCCTTCAAGAGAAGCACCACTATGAGCACCAGCACCAGGGCCAGCACTGCTATGTCCTGGCCCGCCTGCTTGGCCAGCCGGAGCCCCCGGCCGAAGACCTCCCCAAGGTACGGCCCCAGCACCACCACCCCCACCACCGCCGCCCCGAAGGCCGTCACCAGCACCGCCGCAGCGGCCACATCCTTGGCCACCTTGGCCCTGGGGTCGTGGCCCCGGGCCACCAGGTCCACCGTGGCCTCCACCGCCGTGTTGAGAAGCTCCGCCAGGAGCACCGCCATTGCCGCCAGGGCGAGTATCAGAAACTCCGTGCGACTGAGCCCCAGGGAAAAGGCCAGGAGCAACACCCCGGCCGCCGCATAGAAGTGGTAGCGCAGGTGCCTCTGGGTCCTGGCCGCATGCATGAGCCCCTCGATGGCATAGCTGGCGCTCTTAATCCATTGCCTCAAGGGCACGAAGCAGCTCCTCCTCCTTCCGTCTCATTGCGGCCGCCTCCCCGGGCCCCTGGTGCTCATAGCCCAGCAGATGAAGGAGCCCGTGCACCAGGAGCCACCGGAGGTATCTCCTGAGGCCCATCTTCCCGGCCCTTCTCTGGGCCACCTGGGGGCACAGGACTATATCGCCCAGGAGGAAAGGGCCCCGGGAAGGGAACTCCTGGGGGCCGTGAAACACCGGGAAGGAGAGCACATCGGTGGGGGCATCCACCCCCCTGTAGTGCCTGTTGAGGCTCCTGGCCCTCCTGGGCCCTACAACATGTATGGAAAGCTCAGCCCTGGCGAGCCTTAGGGCCCTGAGCAGCCTGAAGCTGTCCCTCCTTAGGCCCAGTCGAGGGGGCCGCCGCAGGCTGCTTTGAAGGTACACCTTCACCCACTTGCTCCTTGAACTCAAACCCGGGGTAATCCACCCGCTTATGCAGTATCCCCGTGAGGATGTAGACGAAGCGCCGCTTTATCTCCTGGATGTCCTTGAGGGTCAGCTCGCATTCATCCAGCTGTCCCTCCAGGAAGATGTGGTTTATGATCTTGTTGACCAGGGCCGCTATCCTGGCCGGGGTGGGCTCCGTTAGCACCCTGGAGGCCGCCTCCACCGCATCGGCCATCATCACCAGGGCGGCCACCTTGCTCTGGGGCTTGGGCCCGGGATACTTGTACTCCTCCTCGGGGAGCTCCTCGGCCTTCTCCTTGGCCTTCTGGTAGAAATAGGTGATGAGGCTGGTGCCGTGGTGCTGGCGGATGATGTCCACTACCTGCTCGGGAAGCTTGTACTGCCGGGCCAGCTCCACCCCCTCCTTCACATGGGAGATGAGTACCATGCTGGACATGTGGGGAGTAAGGCGCTCGTGCTTGCTGGCCCCCGTGGGCTGGTTCTCCACGAAGTACTCCGGCATCTTTATCTTGCCGATGTCATGGTAGTAGGCGCTGACCCTGGCCAGGAGCGGATTGACCCCCACGGCCTCGGCCGCCGACTCCACCAGGTTGCCCACTATTATGCTGTGGTGGTAGGTGCCGGGGGCCGTGACCATCATGGTCTTCATAAGGGGATGCTCCAGGTCCAGGAGCTCCAGCAGGCTGATGTCGGTGGTTATCCCAAAGAGGTACTCCAGCAGGGGCAGGGCCAGGGAGACTATGGCCGTGGTAAGCAGGGCCGAGAAGGCGGCAAACACCAGGGAGAAAAGCACCTGGGATGCCGAGGCCTGCCCCAGAAAGAGCAAGAGCACCGAGACGGCAAGCACATTGGCCCCCAGAAGATACAGCCCCCCTTTCAGTATCTCCGTCCTGCGCTTGCACCTCAGCACGCTGAAGGCGGCCACCAGGCTGCCCACGAAGACATAAACGCTGTAGGAGGCCTCCAGGAGCCACAGACCACACAGGAGCCCCAGAACGAAGGAAAACACCAAGGCGGTGTGGAAGTCAAAAAGGAGCACCACCAGCATGGCCCCCACGGCCACGGGCAGGCCGTACACGGTGGCCTCCAGGGGGAAGCCCAACCCCGCAGAAAGGCCCGAAAGCAGATACCTGGTGCCCACCGCCAGCCACAGGGTGCCTGCAAGGATAGAGCCCAGAAGCAGGAGCCTCCTGGCACTCTGGGCATACTGGGGCTTGTACCGGAAGATGTCCTTGTAGAGTACTCCCAGCAGGAGTGCCGAGGTCAGGAAGGCGCCGGCCAGCCTTGCGGCATCAAGGCCCCGGCTCACTGCCAGGGCGCACAAGGCACTTACCAGGAGGAGGAATCCGGACTTGCCTGCGGTGGCCTTAAGTGGGCTCTTCTGCCGCTGAGCGTTTCTCGTGCCGGTCATACGCCTTCAGTATCTCCTGCACCAGCCTGTGCCGCACCACATCCTTCTCGCTAAAGTATACCACCTTTATGCCCTCTATGCCCTTGAGGATGCGCTCTGCCTCCACCAGGCCGGAGACCTTGTCCTGGGGAAGGTCTATCTGGGTGATGTCCCCGGTGATGACCGTCTTGGAATTGAAGCCCAGCCGGGTAAGGTACATCTTCATCTGCTCCGAGGTAGTGTTCTGGGCCTCATCCAGGATTATGAAGGCATCGTTCAGGGTCCTTCCCCGCATGAAGGCCAAGGGAGCTATCTCTATCACCCCCCGCTCCACCAAGCGCATGGCCCTGTCGGCCTCCATCATGTCAAACAGGGCGTCGTACAGAGGCCTGAGGTAGGGGTTGACCTTCTCGTAGATGTCCCCGGGCAGGTAGCCCAGCTTCTCCCCGGCCTCCACCGCCGGGCGGGCCAGCACTACCCTGCTCACCTGCTTGTTCAGAAGGGCATGAATGGCCATGGCCATGGCCAGATAGGTCTTGCCCGTGCCGGCAGGGCCTATGCCGAAGACCATGTCGTAGCTCCTGATGGCTTCTATGTAGGCCCTCTGGGTCTGGCTCTTAGGCAGTACCGTCTTGCGGGCCGACACCCTTATGCCCTCCTCGTAGAGAGCCTTCAGGCTGACCTCCTCGCCATGGGCCTTGATGATGTCCTTGAGGTCCTCGGCCCTGACGGAATGGCCCTGCAGTGCCAGGTGCCTCAGCTGCTGAAGCAGCCTTTCGGCCCTGCGCACAGAGGCCTCCTTGCCCTGAATGAACAGCCGGTCTCCCCGGGCACTTATGAGTACCCCCAAGGTGTCCTCAATGAGCTTGAAGGCCTCGGAGCCCCTCCTGAGAAGCTCCTCCTCCCTCTCTATGTCCAGCTCTATCTTGGCGGTTATGGTCTGCATGCAAAAGTCCTTGTTTTTTCAACCCTTATTCCCTGCTTACTATAAGCATAGCATCTCCATAGGAGAAAAATCTATAACCCTGCCGGATGGCCTCCTGGTAGGCCTGAAGGAGCCTCTGGGTGCCTGCCAGGGCTGCGGTAAGAAGCAGGGGGCTGGAGCGGGGAAGGTGGAAGTTGGTAATCAGGCAGTCCACCACCTGGAAGGCAAACCCCGGGTAGATGAAGAGTCCGGTGCTTGCCCTGAGGGTGCCGTTGGCGCCCTGGCCCAGGGAGGTGTAGTCGCCCGAGGCCGCTGCCTCCAGGGCCCTGGTGGTGGTGGTGCCCACGGCAAACACCCTGCCGCCCCTGCGCCTCAGGGCCTGAAGCTCCTGAAGTAGTCCTTTGGGGAGCTCAAAGCACTCCTGAGCCATGCGGTGTCTGGTTATCTCCTCCGTCCTTATCGGCCTGAAGGTGGCCTCGCCCACATGGAGGGTGAGCTCAAAGAGCCTCACCCCCCGGGCCTTAAGGGTCTGCAGAAGCTCCTCGGTGAAGTGAAGCCCCGCCGTAGGGGCTGCCACCGAGCCCTCCTTCCTGGCGTAGACGGTCTGGTAGCGCTCCCTGTCCTGTGCCCCGGGCTGCCTCCTTATGTATGGTGGAAGGGGCATGCGGCCCACCCTCCAGAGCACCTCGCGGACGGAAACACCCTTGGGGGGAAGGAGCTCGGCCACCCCGCCGGGATGGACGTGAATGCTCAGCTCAGGGGAGACCTCCAGCCTTCCCTGGTAGGGCCTCCTGAGAAGCACCCTCCAGTGCCTTTCGTCCTGAAGGGGCCCAAGAAGCAGCACCTCCACCTTGCCCCCCGTGGGCTTTCGGCCCAGCAGGCGGGCAGGCAGCACCTTGGTGTTGTTAAGCACCAGGGCATCCCCCTGCCTGAGGAAGAGCCCTATCTCCCGGAAACGCCTGTGCTCAGGGGGCTTGCCCGGAAGCAGCACCATGAGCCTGGAGGCGTCTCGGCGCTCCAGGGGCTCCTGGGCTACCAGGTGCTTGGGCAGGGGGAAGTCAAAGTCTCTGCTCAGCATATATGTTGTGCAGCTGGGTGCCGGGGTAGAAATGCCGAAGGATCTCCCTGTAGCCCATGCCCTGGCGGGCCAGCTCCAGGGCCGACCACTGGCACAGGCCCACGCCGTGGCCGTAGCCCCTGCCCAGGAATATCAGTTCCTCCCCCTCCTGGCTGAGCTCAAAGGCGGTGCTGGGCAGGCGCTTCCAGCCCAGGAGCCTCCTGAGCTCCGTGGCCGGCACCACCTGGGAGCCTTCAGGGCCCACGGCCTCCAGCTCCTTGACCCTGCCAGTGCTGCTGCGACTAAGGACCCTGAGGCCCTTCAGGCCGGGCATCCCCAGGAGCCCGGCAAGCTCCCTCAGGCTGAAGCGCCTGGCCCACAGGCTGTAGGGCGAGAGGCTACAGGGAGAGCGCACGGGCTTCAGATATGGCTTGGAGAACCCGAAGACCTCCGAGGCCTCCTCCGTAAGGCCTCCGCAGGTGGAGTGATAAAGGGCCTCAATGGGCCGGCCCCTATAGGTGAGCACCTCCCCCCTGGTGGCCTCCACAGCGGTCCTCACCCAGGCATCCTCTGCCTCGCCCTGGTAGAGCTGGTGAAGCACCGAGGAGGTAAGATGATACCTCCTCTGCCCGTTCTGGAGCTTCTTGTGCAACGCATAGGTCCTTACCACCACTGCCTGGGCCTTCAGGGCCTCCAGCTCCCAGCCCTGGGGCACCTCGGCCCTCACCACGCTCTGGACATACTGCTCCAGGGGAAGCTCGTTGATTATGTAGAGGCCCCTCTGGCCCCGCCAGACCTCTATATGGCCGCTGTAGCGCTTGTTGCTTACCAGGAGGCTGCCCTGGCGGCGCTCCAGCAGCCCCAGGACCTCGCCTTCGGCAGGCACGGCCCTGAAACCCCCGTCCAGGATGAGCACCCTTATACTTTCCGCCCTGGCGGCAGGGCCACTCAAGAACCACAGACAGAGCCCCAGCAGAAGCACTCCCCTCATCTTCTGCCCAGAAACCACAGGAGCAGGGAAAGCACCACGCTTATCAGCAGGCTGGTGGCCAGGGGGAAGTAGAAGGTGAAGTGCCTCTTCTTTACAAGGATATCCCCCGGAAGCCTGCCCAGCCAGGGCACCTTGCCCGCCAGCATGAGCAGCGCCCCCAGGGCCGCCACCATGAAGCCCACCACGAGGAGGAACCTACCTATTCCCTGAAGACCGTCCATGAAAGCGCTCCCTCTCAGAGAATATGCATCCGCAGTACCGCTGCCTGTAGAGGCCCATCTGCTTGCCCACCCCGAGGGCCTCCCTGTATCCCCCCCTGAAGTCCTCAAAGTAGAAGGGCACCCTGTGGAGGGCCTCGGCCTCCTGAGCAGCCGCCAGTATTATATCAAACTTCTGGTAGGGGCTTGAAAGCAGGGTGCTGCCGAAGGCGTCCATCCTCAGGGCCTTGGCCAGGCGGGCCGTCTCCAGGAGCCTCAGCCTGTAGCACGCCCGGCAGCGGGCCCCCTCCTGGGTGTCCTCACCCACTGCCCTGAGGAAGTCCTTAAGCCCATACTCCGCCCTGTAGAGCACTCTGAGGGCCCACCGCTCTTGCAGCCTCCAAAGGGCCTGAAGCCTCCGGTGATACTCCTCCAGGGGATGGATGTTGGGGTTGAACCACAGGAGGCTGGGCTCCACCCCCCTGTCCCTCAGGCTCCTTACCGGGTGGATGGCACAGTTGGCGCAGCAGGCATGCAAGAGGAGCCTCATGAGAGAATTTTAACATTTACGGCCCCGCATTGAATTTTTGGCACGCCGGTAATAGTATATAGTTGTCCTGATGGATGAAAAACTGGTTGCTCAGAGGGTTTCGGAGGTGCGGGGGCGCATCGCCCAGGCAGCCCTGCAGGCCGGCCGCAGCCCGGAGGAGGTGAGGCTGGTAGCCGTGAGCAAGGAGGTGCCTCCTGAGGCCATCAGGGCCGCCTATAAGGCCGGGCTTAGGTACTTCGGGGAAAGCAGGCTCCAGGAGGCCCAGGGCAAGGCCCAGGCCCTCAGGGACCTGCCCATCCGGTGGCACATGGTGGGGCATCTTCAGAGCAACAAGGCCAAGCATGCCGTGGGCCTCTTTGAGCTCATACACTCCGTGGACTCCCTGAAGCTCCTTCAGCTTCTGCAGAGGCACGCCCAGAGGCAGGGCAAGGTGCAGGAGGTGCTCCTTCAGGTAAAGCTGGTCCCCGAGCCCACCAAGCACGGCCTCTCGGTGGAGGAGCTCAAGAGGCTCCTCCAGGAGGCCCAGGGGATGGAGCACATAAGGGTGCGGGGGCTTATGTGCATTCCTCCCTACAGCCCTGAGCCCGAGGACTCCAGGCCCTTTTACCAGAGGCTCAGGGCCCTGAGGGACGGCCTCCAGGCGGAGGGATTTGAGCTTCCCGAGCTCAGCATGGGCATGAGCGGCGATTACGAGGTGGCCGTCCAGGAGGGCGCTACCATGGTAAGAGTGGGCACCGCCATATTCGGGGAAAGGCCCCGATGATCGCCTTCATTGGCGGAGGCAACATGGCCGAGGCCCTCCTGCGGGGACTCACCCGCAGGGGCAAGAGGGACATCATTGTTTCCGAGCCCAGGGCAGAGAGGCGCCAGTACCTGGAGCGCACCTACGGGGTGCGCACCACCGCCTCCAACCAGGAGGCCGCCCAGGAGGCGGACATCCTGGTGCTGGCCGTAAAACCCCAGGTGCTGCCGGAGGTGCTCAGGGAGCTGGCCCCGGTAGTGGATGACACCAAGACAGTGGTAAGCATTGCCGCCGGGGTGAGACTCCAGAGGCTTCAGGAGGCCCTGGGCACCAGGCGCCTGGTAAGGGTAATGCCCAACGCCCCGGCCCTGGTGGGCCAGGGCATGAGCGTGATGAGCCTCTGCGAGTGCTTCTCCGACGAGGCCATCAACCGGGTGAAGGACATCTTCATGTCTGTGGGCACGGTGCTGAGCTTGCCCGAGCACCACATGGACGCCGTGACGGCCCTTTCGGGAAGCGGCCCGGCCTTCTTCGCCCTCTACATGGAGGCCCTGCTTGAGGCCTCCCTGGAGTTGGGCCTCCCGGAGGCAGAGGCCCGGGAGCTCCTCCAGGAGACCCTGCAGGGCACCCTGGCCCTGCTTCAGGAAGGCCTGAGCCCCCAGAGGATAAGGCAGATGGTCACCTCCCCGGGGGGCACCACCGAGGCAGGCCTTGGGGTGCTCAAAGAAAGGGGCTTTGAGGAGACAGTAAAGGAGGCCCTTCTGGCGGCCGCCCGAAGGGCCCGAGAGCTTTCAGGAGGCTGAGGTGTTCATATTGGGAAACTTCCTCATGGCTGTGGCCAGGGTGCTGGATGTGCTCCTGAGCCTTTACATGTGGGTAATCATCATCGCCGCCCTCATAAGCTGGGTAAGGCCCGACCCCTACAACCCCATAGTGCGCTTCCTTTACGGCGTCACGGAGCCGGTGCTTTCGCCCATCCGAAGGCGCATAGGGGTGCTGGGCGGCATAGATGTATCCCCCATGGTGGCCATACTGCTGATACTGTTTCTGAGGTATTTCCTCATTGCCTCCCTCATGGACTTGGCAATGGGGCTTCGATGAGCAAGGAAAGGAGGTAAGGGCATGAAGATCACCCCCATGGACATACAGCAGAAGACCTTCCCCATGAGGTTCAGGGGCTTCGATGTGGACGAGGTCTACGCCTTCCTGGAGCTGGTGAGGGAGGAGATGGAAAACCTCTCCAGGGAGAACGCCTCCCTGAAGGAGAAGGTGGCCACCCTGGAGGCCCAGCTCAAGGAGTTCCGCGACATGGAGGCCACCCTCAGGGAGACCCTCCTTACCACCCAGCAGATTGTGGATGACTACAAGGCCAACGCCAAGCGGGAGGCCGAGCTGGTCATCCGAGAGGCCGAACTGAAGGCAGAGGCCATGATTCGGGAGGCCCAGGAGAAGGTGGTGAAAATTCACGAGGACATCGTGGACCTCAAGGGCATCCGCAGGCACTTCAAAGAGGAGCTCAAGAGGCTCATAGAGAGCCACCTAAGGATGATAGAGTTTGACGAGCAGCGGGAGGCCGAGCATGCCGAGGCCCCAGGGAAGGAGACGGCCGAGACGGCCTCCTCCGAGGACAGCACCGAGCAGTGAGCAGCCGGTTCAGGGCCCTCCGGGGGTTCCAGGACATACTGCCTCCTGAGAGCACCCTCTGGCTGCAGCTCCTGCAGGAGGCCCGGAGGCTCTTTTCCCTCTACGGCTTCAAGGAAATCCTGACCCCCCTCCTTGAGCCCACGGAGCTCTTTCAGCGCTCCATTGGGGAGAGCACCGACATCGTGCAGAAGGAGATGTACACCTTCACCGACAAGGCCCACCGGAGCGTCACCCTCAGGCCGGAGGGCACCGCCGGGCTGGTAAGGGCCTATGTGCAGCACCACCTCTGGAGGCTCCCTGCGCCTCAGAAGTTCTTTTACTGGGGGCCCATGTTCAGGTACGAAAGGCCCCAGAAGGGCCGGCTGAGGCAGTTCCACCAACTGGGGCTTGAGGCCTTCGGCGCCCAGGAGCCCAAAATGGATGCGGAGCTCATGCAGGCGCTGATGCAGTACCTGCAGGGCCTAGGCCTGGGGGACCTGGAGCTCCAACTCAACAGCATTGGCTGCCCCCACTGCAGGCCCCGCTACAGGGAGGCCCTCAAGGAGCACTTCAGCACCGTGCTTTCGGAGCTCTGCCCCGACTGCCAGAGGCGCTACGAACTGAACCCCCTGAGGATTCTGGACTGCAAGGTCCAGCGCTGCCAGGAGCTTCGGCACAACGCCCCCCTGAGCCTGCAGCACCTCTGCAGCGCCTGCCAGGAGCACTTCCAGGAAGTGAAGGAAACACTCCGGGCCCTGGGGGTGGCCTTTGCCGTCAACCCCCACATAGTAAGGGGGCTGGACTACTACAACCGCACCGCCTTTGAGGTCCTGAGCCCTCATCTGGGGGCCCAGAACGCCGTGGCCGCCGGGGGCAGATACGACTACCTGGTGGAGGACTTTGGCGGACCCCCTACTGCGGCCATAGGCTTTGCCATCGGGCTGGAGCGCCTGGCCGCCCTGCTTTCGCACCGGGCCAAGGAGGCCTCCCCTGTGGTGTTCATCGCCTCCCTGGGCAGAGAGGCCGCCCTGGAGGCCCTCAGGCTGGCTATCAGCCTGAGGCAGCAGGGCCTTTACACCGAGCAGGGCTACGACCAGGGCAGCCTGAGAAGCCAGCTGAGAAGGGCAAACCGCCTGAAGGCCCGTTATGCTATCATTATAGGCGAGGAGGAGCTCAAGGAGGGGGCTTTTCAGGTAAAGGACCTGAAAGAAGGTACCTCGGTGAGGCTGCCTGCCTCGGCCATCAGGGAATTCATCAAGCGGGGACAAGGGTGAACCTCAGGGAGACAGCCACAGGCCTCATCAGCACCATCACCATCGCCATGGTGTCCTTCCTGGTGGCATCTCTGCATGCCTCCTTCGACGCCCTGGTGATATCCATAATCTTCGGTATCCTGGTGGCCAACCTCTTCGGCGACAGGGAGGCCCTGGAGCCAGGGGTGCAGGCGGCCCTGAAGGTGTTCCTCCCCCTGGGGATAGGACTTTACGGCTCACAACTGCTCCTGAGGGGCGAGGGCATGGGGTGGTGGCCCGCCGTACTGGCCATTGCCGCCTTCATATTCGGCGTCACCTACCTGGTCTCCAGGGGCTTCGGTACGGACAAGGACACCTCCCTACTTCTCAGCACAGGGATGTCCATCTGCGGGGCCAGTGCCATCATTGTCATTGCAGGCATCAGCGGCCTGAAGAAGGAGGACACCTCCATAGCCCTCATCTCTGTGATGACTCTGGGGCTTTCGGGAATGCTCCTTTACAGCCTCCTGCCCGATGTCCTGGCCCTGGGCGTGGACAGCTTCGCCTTCCTGGCGGGCACCACTCTGCCCATGCTGGGGCAGGTGAAGGTGGCCTCGGCCTCCGTAAGTGAGGAATGCATGGCCCTGGCGCTCAAGTACAAGCTCCTGAGGCTGGGCTCCCTGGCCGTGCTGGCCGGGCTGCTGCTGAGCCTTCAGAAGGGCAGGCGGCTCAGAATCCCCTGGTTCATGGGCCTGTTCTTCCTGCTGGCCCTGGCGGTCAACCTGCTGCCCCAGGGCCAGGCCCTGAGAACCCTCCTGGCCCCTGTAAGCAAGTTCATGCTCTCGGCCACCCTGGCCGCAGTGGGCCTGTCGGTGGAGCTGGATGTCATTGCGGAGAAGGGCTCCAGGGCCATCATGGCGGCGTTTCTCTCCTGGGGCATCGTGGTGCTGTTCATATACCTGCTTATTAACGCCCTGAGCATGTAGTCATGCTTCGCCGCTCCCTCATATACAAGCTCTTCATCACCCTGCTGGTGTTTGCCGTGGTGCTCATTGTGCCCACCTCCCTGATAATCACCCAGACCTCCAAGAAGATGATTACCCAGATGGAGGAGATAGGCCCCTTGAGCGCCGAACAGAGGCTGATATACGAGCGCTTCGCCAGCACCGTGAAGGAGAACTTCATCTCCCTGGCCTTCTACATATTCATCATCTCCTTCATAGTGGCCCTGTTCTTCTCTCGTGCCGTTCTGAGGCCCATAAGGGAGCTCTACCAGGGGGCCAAGGCCCTGAAGGAAGGCAACCTGGATGTGCGCCTTCAGCCCCGGGAGCCCGATGAGCTGGGCGAGGTAGTAAAGGCCTTCAACGAGATGGCCGAGGCCCTCAAGCAGAAGACCGAGGAGCTGATGCTCAAGGACCGTTACGTAAGCACCATGACCGACCCCCTCTGGGTGGTGGACGAGGCCAACAACATAGTGGACATAAACCCGGCCTTTACCCAGCTGCTGGGCTACGAGAGGGAGGATGTGCTGGGCTACTCGGTCTTTGACTTCGTGGACGAGGAAAGCGAAAAGACCCTTCGGAAGCACCTCCAGATGCGCCAGGAGGGGCTGTCCTCCACCTATGAGATCTCCATAATCTCCAAGACGGGGGAGCTCATCCCCGTGCTGGTAAGCGGTGCCCCCATCCTCAACGAGCAGGGCCAGGTGGTGGCCAAGATAGGCATCATGAAGGACTTCCGCAAGGAGCTCTCCCTCAGGAAGGCCCTGCAGGAGGCCGGGGCCTTCCGAGAGGCCATAATGGACAGCATGCCGGACATCCTCCTGGTGATAGACCGGGAGTTCAGAATCACCATGGCCAACAGGGCGGCCCTGGAGGCCAGCGACGGCCCCGTGGTGGGCAGGACCTGCCACGAGGTCTACCACGCCATGCCCAACCGGTGCAGTACCCACGGCGTACCGGACTGTCCCGTGATGGCCGTGTTTGCCACCGGCCAGCCCTTCAGCACCGTGCACGAGCACATAGAGAAGGGCGGAAAGAGGGTCTACAGGGAAATCATCGCCTACCCGGTAAAGGACTCCTCCGGCGAGGTGCTGAGCGCCGTAGAGCTCATGCGGGACATCACCGAGAAGAAGCAGTACGAGGACGAGATAGCCCAGAAGAACAAGGAGCTAACCACCCTCTTGGGTCTTTCCAGGGTGATCAACCAGTCCCTGAAGGCCGAGGAGCTCTTTGAGGCCATGGTGGAGAGGCTGGCAGAGCTCATGGGCATGGACGGAGGCGGCATATTCATCCTGGATGAGCTGGGCAGGGAACTTGCCCTGACCTATACCAAGGGCATCTCCGAGGAGTTCCTGGGCCCCCTGCAGAGGTTCCGCACCGGGGAGGACATTCCCGGCAGGGTGGCTGCCACCGGCCAGCTGTTCCTAAGCGCCGACATCACCAGGGACCCCAGGCTGGAGCGCTCGGTGCTCAGGCACACCGGTATAAGGGCCTTCGCCTGCTGCCCCATCAAGGGCAAGGAGAAGGCCCTGGGAGTGCTGTACATGCTGAGCTTTGCCACCCACGATTTCAGCCCCACGGAGGAGCGCATCCTTCACTCCGTGGGCGAGATGATGGGCATGGCCATGGAGAACATCAGGCTCTATGACAAGATGCGCTCCCTGTACGAGCAGCAGCGGTGGCGCCGCAGTCGGGAGCAGCAGCACATCCTGCAGATAGTCACCGCGCTGGCCCAGGAGATGGAGCTCCAGGAGACCCTGCAGGGCACCCTCAAGATGCTGCGGGACGCCCTGAGGGCCGACCTGGCCTGGCTCCTGGAGCAGGACGCCCAGGGCAACCTGGCGGTGGCGGCAGCGGCAGGGCTGGATGTCCCCAGGGGAAGCACCGTGTACGAGAAGGAGATAAGCTCCCTGGAGCGCTACTGCCTGGAGCACAAGAGCCCCGTGGTGGTGGCAGAGCTCTCCATGGAGCCCCGCTTCTATGTCTCGGAGCTCCTGGGCAGGGAAAACTTCCGCAGCGCCTGCTGTGTGCCCGTGCAGTCGGGACAGAAGGCCCTGGCAGCCCTGTCCCTGTACTTCGCCTCTTACAGGAAGCTGGAGGAGGAAGACATCTTCTTCCTGCAGACAGCAGCCAGCATCCTCTATGTAGCCATGGAGAGGGCCAAGCTCTATGAAACCACCCTGCTCCAGAGGGAGATGGCCGAGACCGTGCTCCAGAGCATTCAGGACGGCATCGTTACCGTGGATGTCCACGGCAGGGTGGTGTCGCTTAACAGGGCTGCGGCAGAGCTCATAGGGCTTTCCGCAGGCTCGGCCCTGAGGAAAGAGGCGTGGAAGATACTGGGCTACTCCGAGCACAATCAGCTCCTGTCCCTGTTCCTGAAGGAGGCCCTGGAGGCCTCCCTCAGGGGGCGCCCCATGCAGAAGGAGGGCACCCTGGTGGACACCAGGGGAAGGAGCATCCCGGTGCTGGCAAGCAGCTATCCCTTCAGGGACAGGCGGGGAAAGGTGGCCGGGGTGGTCTACCTGCTGAGGGACCTCAGCAGACAGAAAGAGATGGACCGCCTGAAGAGCGAGGTAGTAAGGGCGGTCTCCCACGAGCTGAGGATACCCCTTTCGGCCATCGTGGGCATGACGGAGATGCTCCTGGAGGATGTAGTGCCCCCTGAGAAGAAGCACCAGTACCTGGAGACCATCCACCAGGAGGGCCTGAGGCTGGCCCGGATGGTCTCGGACCTCCTGGATTTGGCCAGGATGGAGGCAGGCAGGGAGGCCCTGCGGGAGGAGCCCCTGGAGCCCAGGCGCCTGCTGGAAGAGCTCCAGGAGGAATTCTCCCCCCTGCTTAAGGCCAAGGAGGCGGTGCTGGAGCTTCAGACCGAGGGGCTTCCCGAGGAGTTCCTGGGCGACCGGGACAAGCTCAAGCAGGTGCTCCGAAACCTCCTGGACAACTCCCTCACCTACTCCGACAGGGGCTGTCGCATCCAGCTGGGGGGCGCCCGGAGGGATGCCCTCCTGGAGCTCTGGGTCAAGGACACCGGCTGGGGCATGAGCCCCCAGGAGCTTCAGCGCGCTGGGGAGCGCTTCTTCCGGGGCAAGAGGGCCTCCAAGCTCAAGGGCACCGGGCTGGGCCTGGCCCTGGTCAAGGAGCTGGTGGCCCTGATGGGCGGCACCGTGCGCATAGACAGCGCCCCCGGGGCCGGCACCACAGTAAAGATTACCCTTCCCCTTAGGAGGCAGCAATGAGCAAGGTCCTGGTCATTGACGACGAGCCCTTCATCCTGATGATGATTGAAGACAGGCTCCGAAGGGCTGGGCTTGAGGTGGTGACCCACCCCAGGAGCGTGGATGCGGTGCAGAAGGCCCGGCAGGAGCAGCCCGACCTGATAATCCTTGACTGGATGATGCCCGAGGTAAGCGGCCTGGAGGTCTGCAAGGCCCTGAAGGCAGACCCAGAGCTGGCCTCCATACCCATATTCATGCTTACTGCCAAAGGGCAGGAGGACGAGGAGAGGCTGGGTCTGAGCTGCGGAGTGGAGCGCTACATCGTGAAACCCTTTAGCCCCAAGGCCCTCCTTGAGCAGGTGCTGGAGCGCCTGGGAAAGACCAGGGACTAGCCTACCACATGAAGCCTTCGCACCCTTAAGGGCACTCCCAGGGACTGGCACAGGGCCTGGCACTTGGGGATGTCCACCCCAGGGGCCGTCACCACAGTGGCCTCCACCTGGGGTATGTGCTTCTTGGCCTCCCTTATGAAGTCCAGCACCGCCTGGAAGGCCCCCCAGTAGGCCGGCCGGCAGAGCCTCTCGTAGGTGGCCGCATCCTGGGCATCCAGGCTCACCGAGACGGCATCCACCAGCCCCCTCAGCTCGGGCAGGATGTTCCTTCCGTGGATGAGGTTTCCGTGGCCGTTGGTGTTGAGCCTTACCCTGCCGCCCTCGTGCTTGACCCACGCCGCTACCTCCTTGAGCACCTCCAGCCTCAGGGTAGGCTCGCCGTAGCCGCAGAACACCACCTCCCTGTACCGGGTGGGCTCTCCTATGGCCTCCTTCAGGGCCTGGGCACTGGGCTCCTCCCTGAGCCTCAGCCTATGGCCCTTCACATACTCGGTGCGAAAGCGCACACAGAAGCTGCAGGCATTGGTGCAGCGGTTGGTGATGTTCAGATACAGGCTCTGGCGAATCTTATAGGCAATGGCTCCCTCCCGGGGAAGCCCCCCCAGGGCAAACAGCCTGCGGGCATTAAGGGTGGTTATCCTGGCTATGTCCTCTGCACTGACGCCCCTTAGCTCTGCCAGGGCCTGGGCGGTATGCACCAGGTAAGCGGGCTCATTGCTCCTGCCCCGATGGGGCTCGGGGGCCAGGTAGGGGGCATCGGTCTCAAGGAGCAGGTACTCGTCGGGCACCTGGGCGGCCACCTCCCTGAGCCTGCGGGCGTTCTGGAAGCTCACCACCCCTGAGAAGGATATGTAAAGGCCCATGGCCATGGCCTGCTCGGCCATGGCCACATCGGCACTGAAGCAGTGCATCACTCCCTTGAGGTAGGAAAACTCCTTGAGGCATCTCAGGGTGTCGGCCTTGGCCTCCCTGGAGTGCACTACTACGGGGAGGTTCAACTCCTTGGCCAGGGCCAGCTGAGCCCTGAAGGCCTCCAGCTGGGCCTCCTTGGGGGAATGCATCTTGTGGTAGTCAAGCCCCGTCTCCCCGATGGCCACTACCCCGGGGCGGCGGGCAAGCTCCCTCAGGCCCTGAAGAAGCTCCGGGGAGAGCTCCCTGGCATCATGGGGATGAAGGCCTACGGTGGCATATACCATGGGCTGGGCCTCCGAAAGTCTCAGGGCCTCTTGGGAGTCCTCCAGGTCGGTGCCCACCGTGACCACGGCCTCAACCCCTGCCTCCTTGGCCCTGTGGAGGACATCCTGAAGGGCATCCCTCAGGGGCCTCATCTGGAGGTGTGCGTGGGTGTCTATGAGCCGCATGCCTCAGGCGCCGAACTTCTTGAGTCTTCCTGCCTGGGCCAGGGCCAGGGGCATGAGGGCGGTGCTGGGAAGAAGCCCCAGCTCACCCCTCAGGCACTGCCTCTCCGAGAAGCCCTCCAGCAGGCCGCCCAGCACATAGGGGCCCTTAAGGAGCACCGGCACGGGATGCCAGCTGTGGGCCCTGAGCACCGAGGGGGTGCTGTGGTCGCCTGTGATGAGCAGCACATCGGGCTCAAGGGAAAGGAGCTCCGGAAGCAAGGCGTCCACCTCCTCCAGCTTTCTCACCTTGCCCTGGAAGTCGCCGTCCTCGGCAAAGGAGTCCACCTTCTTCACATGAAGAAAGAAGAAGTCATACTCCCGGTAGTGCTTCCTGAGCAGGGCCAGTTGTTCCTTCAAGTCCCCCTTGAGCTCAGGCGCATGCATGCCCAGGAGCCTGGCCAGTCCCCTGTACATGGGGTAGGTGGCTATGGCCAGGGCCCTAAGGCCATAGGCCTGCTGAAAGGAAGGAAGATGGGGCACCGTGGCAAACCCCCTCAGAAGCACATAGTTGGCCCTCTTCTGGCCCTTAAGCACCTGGGCCGCCCGCCGGACGAACTCCTCTGCCACCTGGGCCAGGCGCCCCGCCTGGGGGCTCCGGGGCCGAAGGGCAAGAGGGGGTTTTCCGGTCTGCTGGGGGTCGGTGTCGTTGAGCTCTGCGGCCTCTGGGGAAAGAGGCTCTGGAAACCTGAACACTACGGCAAAACGGTGCTCCATACCCGGGCCGAAGTGCAGGCGCACCCCCTGTATCTCGGCAATCTCCCTCTGAAGGGCCGCCGTAAGGAGCCTGGTCTCCTCCGTGGGAGGCCTTCCCGCCCGGCGGTCCACGATGAGGCCGTCCTGGAGGGTGGCGTAGTTGCACCTTACGGCCACATCGGTGCTTTGTAGCTCCAGGCCCAGGCCCAGGGCTTCCAGCACCCCCCGGCCTATCTGGTGCCTCACCGGGTCGTAGCCGAACAGGGCCAGATGCCCCGGGCCACTACCAGGAGTTATGCCGTAGCCCACAGGCATGTGAAGACCGCAGGCCGCCTCCCTGGCCAGGGCGTCCAGGTTCGGGGTGCGGGCTGCCTCCAGCTCCGTCCTTCCTCCCTGGGGAAGCCCCCCCAGGCCGTCCAGCACCAGGAACACTATCTTGCTATGGTTGCTCTGAAGTATGCCCCTCAGTAGCTGCATGGCGTCCATTCTCATTTATACCCCCTTCAGAAGCTCCCTGCTCTGGGCAGAGCGCACAGTGTTTTCCAAAAGCATGGCGATGGTCACAGGGCCTACGCCCCCGGGCACGGGGGTGAGCATGGAGGCCACCTCCTGCACCTCCTGGTAATGCACATCGCCCGTGACGGTGCCGTCGGGCAGGATGCTTATTCCTATGTCCACCACCACGGCCCCTGGCTTCACCATGGGGGCCCTGATGAGGTGGCTCACCCCTGTGGCCACGCACAGGATGTCGGCCTGCCGGGTAATGGCACCCAGGTTCTGGGTCTCCCTGTGGCACACACTGACGGTGGCCTCCCTGGCCAGGAACATGAGGCTCAGGGGCCTGCCCACGGCCAGGCTCTTTCCTACCACTACCACATGCCTGCCCCTGATGGGCACCCGGTAGTGCTCCAGCAGCCTTATCACCCCGAAGGGGGTGCAGGGAAGAAAGCTCCTGGCCGCCCTGCCCTGGGAGGTACCGAAGAGCTGATAGGTGCTTTCCTCGGCGGCCAGCCTCCCTATGGAGATGGCCCCCAGGCCATCCACATCCTTCTCGGGGGCTATGGCGTTGACCACCCTTCTGGCATCAAGCCTCTGGGGGAGGGGGAAGAGCACCAGCACCCCGTGCACCCTCTCGTCGGCGTTGAGGGCCCGAATGGCGTTGAGGAGCTCGTTCAGGGAGACCTGGGGGGGGAACACATGCTCGTAGGGCTGGATGCCTACCTTGGCGCAGGCCCTCTTGATGGCGTTGCGGTACTGGCTGGAGGCAGGGTTTTCCCCCACCTGAAGCACTGCCAGTCCGACGGAAACGCCGTGGGCGCCGAGCTCCTGGGTGGCCTGCCTGACCGCCTGCTTGATCTCCTCGGCAAGCCCCTTGCCCTGCATTCTTACCGCCATGAAGAAGGGCGCGCCTCCTTAAGAAGAGCCTACTGGGCCGCAGTGGCGGGGTGGACGGGACTTGAACCCGCGACCTCCGACGTGACAGGCCGGCGTTCTAACCGTGCTGAACTACCACCCCGGGCTCACAGTGGTAGGCGGAACAGGATTCGAACCTGTGACCTCAGCCTTGTAAGGGCTGCGCTCTCCCAGCTGAGCTATCCGCCCGCCTGAATTTTATATTAAACCCCAACAGGGAGGGGCTTGTCAAACCTCGCCCTCCCTGAGCCTTTCGGCCGCCTCCCTGAGGCCCTGGCGCATCTTCTCCCTGAAGTCCTCCAGGGCCCGAGCATACTGGGGATGCTTTATGGACAGTATGGCACAGGCCAGGTAGGCGGCGTTCCTGGCCCCGTCTATACCCACGGTGGCCACGGGTATGCCCGGGGGCATCTGCACGGTGCTAAGAAGGGCGTCCATGCCCTTCAGGGCCCCTGAGGCCAGGGGCACTCCTATCACCGGCAGGGTGGTGTGGGCTGCCAGCACCCCTGCCAGGTGGGCCGCCATGCCGGCGCCCGCGATGAGGACCTCCAGCCCCCGGGCCCGGGCCTCCTGGGCGTAGCGGGCCGTCTCCTCAGGCAGCCTGTGGGCCGAGCTTATGCTCATCTCGTAGGGCACCCCCAGGGCCCTCAGCACCTCGGCAGCCTTGCTCATCACGGGCAGGTCGCTCTCGCTGCCCATCAGTATTCCCACCAGCGCTCCTTCAGCCATAACCGGGAAAACCTCCTTTAGCCGAGAAATCTCCTTATATGCGCGGCCTCAAGCACCAGGGGCTTGAGGTCCCCACCTCCCGAGGCCAGGGCCTCTATGACCCGGGTGGTCACCTCCCTGTGGGCCTCGTTGACCGGCCAGTCCTGAAGCACCCCCTTGAGGGCCTGGGAAAGCTCCCCGGGCAGCAACTGGAGCACCCGGGGGTTGAAGTACTGCATGGCCTCGGCCAGGTCCTCTTGGAAGTTCACATAGACCGAGCCCAGGAACTCCATGTCCTGGGGACTCAGGACATTGAGGCTCAGCAGCTCGGGCGGAAGCCCCATGCTGTAGCAGGCAGCGCAGAAGCCGATGGCCCGGGGGAGCCTCAGTCCCCCTACGCTCCTTGAGTAGCCGAACAGTCCCACATGGAGCTTCCTGGTCCTTCTGCTGGGCACATGCTCAGCCAGGCGGTTCACCAAGGGCCCCAGGAGTCTTACCTGCCGGGCATACTCGCGGGAGAGCTTCTCTATAAGGGCCAGGCAGCGGGGCTCCTGTACCTCCAGCCCCCGGCCCCTGGGGCTTTGATGTATCTTCCTTATGGCCTCAATCACCTCCGAGACGGGGTTGTCGTACTTGAAGGCCGACTGCACGGTGAAGGTCTGCACATCGGGGTATTCCCTGAGCACCCGCTCCACGGTGCCCGGGGTGAAGTTGCCCCTGAAGGGCGCCGAGCCCACCCCCAGTATGGGGTAGAGCTCCACCCCCAAGCGCTCCGAAAGGCGCCTGAGCCTCTGAAGGGCCACCTTGTTCATGAGCACCGCGGCCACCGTGCCGTAATTAAGCGCCGGGTCCGAGCGGGCCAGGAAGACCCTCTGGTACCGAAACTCCTTGTCCCTGAGGTACTCCTGCAGTATTCGGTCGGCCTGGAGCATGTGCTCCTTGTCCTCAAAGAGGGGGATGATGTTTATCCGCTCCGGCCTGAACTCCCCCACCCACTCGGCAATGCTGATGTCGCCCGGGCAGGGGGGCTTCTGGGCCTTGCCGGCCACGAAGTCCTTGTAGTAGTAATACACCCTGTTCAGGCTCTGGGCCGTGGTGGCCATGGGCAGGATGACCTCGAAGATGGGAGGGATGTCCTGCCCGTAGAACACCTTGGCCACATCGTAGGAGCGGGGGATGGCCTCCAGGGTCTCTATGAGCACCTTGGCCTCCTCCCGCTCTACCTCGGGGTTGGGCACCCTGAAGGTGATGAACAGCTCACGGCCCAGGGGCCTGGAGCGGAAGAAGTCGCCGTAGCCACTGAGGAGCTTGCGCACCACGAAGTCGTCCACCTCCTTGCCCTCGCAGTCCCACATCTGCTCGTCGCAGCCCAGGTGGGAGAAGGCATAGTAGGCCTCCTGTATCTCGTCCTGCCCGGACATGTCCTGGCTCTGGGCAAAGAAGGGCACCTGCACATTGTCCGGATGCTGGGTGGACATTACCCTGGGAACCTTCATAGCCTTTTAAGGTTATAGAGGCCGGCCTTAGGTGTCAAGCACCGGCGGCAGTTTATGATAAAATTTGCATGATGAAGGGTTTCACCCTGATTGAGGCCGTGGCGGTGATGCTCCTTCTGGGCATTCTGGCGGCGGTAGTCATTCTAAGGAGCAGCCCTTTTGGAGGAGTAAAGCTTGAGGCTGCCACCAGGAAGGTGGCCTCGGATGTCCGCTATGCCAGGGAGCTTTCCCTGGCCACGCAGAAGAGGGCAGGCCTGCTCCTTAGCAGCAGTGGCTACAGCCTCTATGCCGACATCACCAATTCCACCTTGGCGGAGGCCCCCGAGGGCGGCTGCTCCAGCAACGAGGCGGGGAAGTTCGTGGTGGACTTCAGCGCCCCCCGGTGCAGGGAGTTCCAAGGGGTCAGCCTCAGCTACAGCTCGGCTACCCTGGCCTTCAGCGCTACGGGCGCCCTGGTGGATGCCTCAGGCACCAGTATCCCCCAGGCCAGCATAACGGTGTCCTACCAGGGCTCAAAGACCATTGTCATAAACGGCACCACGGGGAGAGTGAGCTACTGAGGGGTTTCAGCCTCATAGAGACCATTCTTGTTATTCTGGTGGTGGCCATTGCGGTGCCTACGCTCCTTTTGGTCATGGGCAGGCAGAGCTACCAGCAGGTGGATGCGGAGCTCAGGGCCCGGGCGGCCTTCCTGGGCCAGGACCTCCTGGAGGAGATGCTCTCCAGGGCATGGGACGAAAGCGGCTATTCGGACCCCTTGGGGCCTGAGGCCGGCGAGGCCCGGACGGCCTGTGGCCAGGGCCCGGGCAGCTTCGACGACCTGGACGACTACCACGGCTACTCCGAGACCTGCACCTGGGACGGCGCAAGCTTTACGCGACAGGTCCAGGTCTGCTACACCGATGCCTCGGCCCCTGATGAGTGCCTGGCCTCGGGCACTACCGATTACAAGAAGATAACGGTAAGGCTCAGCAGCCAGCAGCTGGGAAGCCTCAGCTTCAGCACCCTGAGGGCCAAGCTCCAATGAACCGCCGGGGCACAACCCTCGTAGAGCTGGCAGTAGTGCTTACCGTGCTGGGCATCGTGGGCTTCATAGTGGGAAGCCTCCTTTACGAGGGCATAAGGGCCTACACCCTTACTCAAAGGAGGGACGAGGCCCTGGAGCGCCTGAGGCTGGCAGTGGCCCGGGCCTCAAGGCACCTGAGGGAGGCCCACAGCCCCCAGGAGATAGGCACAGCCACAGCCTCGGTCTTCTGCTACAACACCGTGGACGGAAGGACCCTGAGCTTCAGGCTCCAGGGCTCGGAGTTCATCATGGAGGAGCCCTCCTCCTGTCCCGGCTCGGCCGGGGTGGTGCTGGCCTCAGGGGTCTCCAACGCCCCGGGCATGGCCGGGGCCTTCGCCTACCTGCTGGCAGACAACTCGGTGGCAGAGAGCCCCTCCTCAACCTGGGACATCAGGGGGGTGCTCCTGGCCCTCAGGGCCACGGTGGGAGGCGAGGAAGTGGTGCTCAGAACCCAGATAGCCCTCCGGAACCTGCCATGAGAGGCGCCTCCGTAATAGCGGTCGTCCTGGTGGTGCTGCTGCTCTCCCTGTTCGTAGCCGTGGGGGTCTCCCTCATAGGCACGGGAACCTTCAAGGCCCTGGGCGATGTGGCAGAGCTTCAGGCCTTCTACATAGCGGAGGCCGGTCTTCAGAGGGGGCTCAAGTACCTCCAGGACGGGGGAAGGTGCTCGGAGCTTTACAACATTGGGGGGGTAGCCTTCGGCGAAGGGAGCTTCAGCCTCCAGGGGGTGCTCTACAGGCCCATCCCTGCGGCCAGGCTGGCCCAGGACATCTCCAGCACCGACACCGTGGTGCCCCTGGACAGTCTTGACCCCGATGGCGACGGCATCATAGACTATGCCCCAAGGGGCAGGGTGGTGATAAAGAACGACCCTGGAGGGGGGTTTGAGCACATAGACTACGGGTTCCTCAACACCACCACCCAGAGCCTGGAGCGCTGCCGCCGAGGGGTGGCCGGCACCACGGCCTCGGCCCACAACGCAGGGCGCAGGGTGGTGCAGAACCTTTGCGTGATAAATTCCACCTCCTCGGTGTCCCTGGCGGTGGTGGGCGAGGTAAGAAGGGTTATCCAGGCCTACCTGGCCCTATGAGGACGCTGCTGGCCATAGCGGTGCTGCTTCTCAGCCCTGCCCTGGCCCAGGGGCAGTGCACAGGGGGCACTTACACCCTCACCATACCCGCCGGCACCTCGGTGGTAATGGGTGAAAGCTCTCTGACCCTCTATATAACCATCCAGAACAATGCCTCCTCTTCAAAGTCCATTGGATATGTGAAGCTACACTTCAACCCTTCCGTGTACTACATAAGCCACTCCAGCACCGCCCCCTCGGGCTGGAGCATTACCGAGGTCAAGAACGCAGGCAGCGGACAGACCTACATAGTCTACGAGGCCGACAGCGCCTCGGACCGGATCGCCCCCGGGGAAAGCCTTCAGTTCAATGTAGTGCTCACCGGCAATCAAAACAATCAGCCTGCCGACATTCCCGCCGATGTGCAGGATGTCCTGGATGAGGTAGGGGATGCCCCCCACTACGCCGAGCTCAAGGAGAGCTCTGCCAAGAAGGCCCCCTGCTTTGACCCCCTGAACAACCAGGACACATGGCTCAGGCGCTCCCTCCACGCCCAGATAAGCGTAAGTCCCCAGAGCGGTGGCTCGGGCGACACGGTGGATGTCCACCTCACCGTAACCAACCGCTCCAGTGCCACCCACACGGTGAATGTCCTGAGCATGAGCGTCCAGACCCTGGAGGGCACCGCTACGGCCAGCCTGCTCAACGGCCCCACACCTGCGCAGGCCACCCTGGAGCCGGGGGAGGCCCAGACCTTCTCCTGGAACTATGAGCTCAGCGGCTCAGGGGCCCTGAGGTTCTGCGGCTCGGCCCAGGACGATGCCTCAAGCCCCACGGCCACCTCCCCCACGGTCTGCAGCAGCGCGGTGGCCGTGGGCGACTTCACCGCTACCCTGAGCCTGAGCCCCGAGCAGATAATCTCGGGCCAGGAGGTGGAGGTGGTAATGGAGGTGGCCAATCACGGCGAGACCACCCTCTCGGACATCACCCCCTCGGAGCTCACCTTCACCGGCTCGGGCTCCTCGGCGGCCGCCCTGCAGAGCGGCCCCCAGCCGGCCTCCATCGGGAGCCTCCTGCCGGGAAGCTCCGCCACCTTCCAGTGGACATACGCCGTCACTGGCTCCGTGGGCGACACCTTCAGCCTGAGCGGCTACGCCGAGGACGGCACAGGCCTCAGGACGAAGCCAGAGCCCGCCACATCCAACGAAGGGCTCATCAGCAGTTATTCCGTGAGCCTCAGCCCATCGGTAGTGGGGGCCGGCTCCACCAACATCACCTACACCTTCCGGGTCTTCAACGGTGGCGACTACGGCGTCTTCAAGGTAAAGATAACCACCCCCGGTGCAGACTTCCTCTATGCCTCGGCAAGCGGCGGCTGCGCCACCTCCTGGAGCGTCTCCACCGCCGACACCCCCACGGAGATAACCTTTGAGACTTCCGAGGGCGCCCCCGACCCCGGCGGTTGTCCGGACTGCATCGCTGCCGACAGCTACTGCGACTTCAAGATAACCTACTCGGCGGTGCCCACAGAGGCCGGGACCTACAACTTTAGGGTGGATGTGTGGGATGAGCTCCTGGAGAAACCCAACGACGACCCCAGGGCCAGCCTGGGCGCCGAGGCAAGGATAAGCCAGTACGGCGTCACCGTGGAGGCCATACCCTCAAGCATAGCGCCCACCTGCTCGGCGGTAATAGTGGCCACCATAGCCCCTTCAGCCCCCGAGGGGGCCCAGGTGGACTTCTCCAGCACTGCCGGCACCCTGGAGCCCCTAAGCTCAAGCATTGTGAACAGCACCTTCGGCGGGAGCACCTACTCGGAGGCCTACACCACCCTCCTGGCCCCCAGCGGCATTGCCAACGCCACCGTGACGGCCACCTACCAGGACGGGCAGGGCCAGGTGGTGGTGGACTTCTCCGCCACCGGGGCCTGCCCCAAAACCCTCCTGTGGAAGGAAAGCTACTGAGGGGTGCTCTGGGTCGGCCTGAGCCTCCTTACGGCCCTCTCACTGGCCCTCAGTGATGCCCTGCTGAAGAAGGCCCTGAGGGCAGAGAATGAGACCTACCTGGCCTGGCTAAGGCTCCTCCTGGCCCTGCCCCTCTTGCTACTGGCCTTGGCCTTTACGGAGCGCCCCCCCCTGGATGAGCACTTCTTCAGGGCGTTCCTCCTGGCCCTGCCCCTGGAGGTAGCCGCCCTCCTGCTTTATGTCCGGGCCATAAGGATGAGTCCCCTGGGTCTTACCCTGCCGTTTCTGGCCTTTACCCCGGTGTTGCTGATTCTTTTTGGATACGCCATAGCAGGGGAGCGGGTGAGCCTCCCAGGAGTGGCAGGCATAGCCCTGATGAGCCTGGGAAGCTACAGCCTGAACCTCCAGGAGGCAAGGAAGGGGTTCCTGGAGCCCTTCAAGGCCCTGGGCAGACAAAAGGGCCCCCTGCTGATGATGGCCGTGGCCCTCATCTACAGCCTCACCTCTTCCCTGGGTAAGGTGGCCATTGTGCACTCCTCGGCCCTGTTCTTCGGCGCCACCTACTTCGTGGCGGTCACCGGGGCGCTTGCCCCCTTTGCCCTCCGTAGAAGGAGGCCCCTGGGGGGCAGAGACCTTCGCTATGTCGCCCTTTCCGGCCTCCTTTACGGCCTGATGATTATTACCCACATGCTGGCCATGAGCATGGCCAAGGTGGCCTACATGATAGCGCTGAAGAGGACCTCGGTGCTCTTCGGAGTTCTCCTGGGGCACTGGATGTTCCAGGAGGCCCATGTGAGGGTGCGGCTTCTGGGGGCTACCCTGATGCTCCTGGCCCTCCTATTGATTAGCACTGCCGGGCCCTGAGCAGAAGCGGGCGACGGGATTTGAACCCGCGACCTGGAGCTTGGGAAGCTCCCACTCTACCGCTGAGTTACGCCCGCGCGCTACATCTTAATGTATAAACCACGGGGTGGGGAATTGTCAAATTCACCCCTGCCCAAGGAACTCCTCCAGTCTTCTTTTGGGTATGGCCCCCTCCCGGAGGACCCTGAGGCCCTCCTCTGTGGCCTCCACCAGGGTGGAAGGGTGCCGGGCCTCGGTGCGGCCGCCATCCAGCAGGAGGTCAAGTCCCAGGGGGAAGTACCTGAGCACCTCCTCGGCGCTTCGGGCAGGGGGGGCCCCCGAGGGATTGGCGCTGGTGGCCGTAAGGGGCAGGCCCACCGCCTTGGCCAGCTGAAGGGCCGGGCTGTCCCCGGGCATCCTCACGGCCACCTTGCCCCGCGCCGTTATGAAGGATGAAAGCCCCTCTCTGGCCTCAAAGAGTATGCTCAAGGGCCCGGGCCAGAACCCCTCCATGAGCCTCTGGGCCAGAGGGGTTATCCTGGCCACCACCAGGGCCAGGGCTTCGGCAGAGCCCACGATGAGGGGAAAGGGCTTCTGGGGCTCCCTCCCCTTCAGGGCCCAGAGCCTTCTGAGCCCGGGGGGATGGTCGTACCTCACCAGGAGGCCGTAGAAGGTCTCCGTAGGGGCTGCAACCAGGGCGCCTTCAAGCAGGGCCTGGGCTGCCTCGCCCAGGGATGCTCCTTGCCGGGGGGCCTTGAGTATTTTCATAAAAAAACGTGGTCGGGGCGAAAGGATTTGAACCTTCGACCGCACGGTCCCGAACCGTGTGCGCTACCAGACTGCGCCACGCCCCGACAATATAAATATATAAGACAGGCCCGAGGGCAAGTCAAGCAGGGGCGCTCAGAAGCCCCTGCGCCCGAATTGACAAGCCTTCGGTGCCTGTTGTATCCTTGTGAAACTTTTACCCTGGCGAGGGAGGGTTGAAGATGCCCCAGTTGCCCAATGTATGGCCCATATTGCCCGAGGTCCTGCTTACAGCCTTTGCACTCCTGATGGTGATGCTGGATCTGCTCCTCAGGAGGAAGGAGACCCTGGCCTTCCTCACGGTGGTGGGCGCCTCGGTGGTGCTTTATGCAGTGCTCCGCAGCAGCGGAGAGGCCTTCGGCGGCATGGTGGTGGCCGACGGCTACGCCCTGTTCTTCAAGCTCGTATTTCTCCTCAGCCTCATCCTTTCGGTACTCATTTCCGTCCGGTACCTCAGCATAGAGAGGGCCCACTACGGGGAGTACTACGGCCTCATGCTCTTTGCCACGGTGGGCATGATGTTCATGGCCTCGGCCCAGGACCTCATAGTACTGTACCTGGGGCTTGAGCTCATGGCCCTTAGCACCTATGTGCTTGCGGGGTTCCTGAGACATTCGGTGCGCTCCGGAGAGGCGGCCATGAAGTACTTCCTCCTGGGGGCCTTTGCCTCGGCCTTCCTGCTTCTGGGTATGGCCCTGACCTACGGGCTCTCTGGAAGCACCGACATCAGGGCCATAGCATCCTCCATAGCAGAGCAGGGCCTGGCAGGCAACTCCCTGCTTTCCCTGGCAGTGCTGCTTTACGCCGTGGCCTTTGGGTTCAAGATAGCGGCGGTGCCCTTTCACATGTGGGCCCCGGATGTCTACGAGGGGGCGCCCACGCCCGTTACGGCCTTCATGTCTGTGGGGCCCAAGGCGGCGGGCTTTGCCGCCCTGGGGAGGGTGTTCCTGGTGGCCTTTCCGGCGCTGGGGCTCCAGTGGGGCTGGCTCCTGGCAGCCCTGGCGGTGCTCAGCATGGTCGTGGGCAATGTGCTGGCCATCGCCCAGGACAACATCAAGAGGATGCTGGCCTACTCCTCCATAGCCCATGCCGGCTACGCCCTCCTGGGTGTGATAGCGGGAGGCCAGGAAGGCATTGCCAGCACCATGAACTACCTCCTGATTTACGGCTTCATGAACATAGGGGCCTTCACCGTGGTGCTGCTGCTGAGGGCGGGCCAGCAGATGGGGGAGGACATATCGGAGTACCAGGGCCTGGCCAAGACCCGGCCCCTGCTGGCGGCCCTCATGCTGGTGTTCATGTTCTCCCTTACGGGTATTCCTCCCACGGCAGGGTTCATGGGCAAACTCTATGTGTTCATGGCGGCCCTCAAGGCCGGCTACACCTGGCTGGTGGTGGTGGCGGTGCTCATGAGCGTGGTAAGCGCCTACTTCTACCTCAGGGTGGTCATGTACATGTACATGCGGCCTGCCGAGCTCCTCCACCAGGTGGCCTCCTCGGCGGGCACGGGGCTTACCCTGGCCCTGAGCGCGGCCTTCGTGCTCCTGGCAGGGGTGCTGCCCTCGGGTCTCATAAGCCTGGCCAGGTGGGCGGCGGCCGGCTTCGGCCTTTAGTCCAGGAGGCCCGCAAGCATCGAGGCCCTCTGGGCTATCTCCTGCTGAAGGGTCTGCTCCCTGAGCCTCAGGCGGTAAAGCTCGTCGGCAATTTCCAGGGCGGCCAGGATGGCCGCCTTGGTGGGATGCATGCCGGGGGAACCGTTGAGCACTTCCCTGATCTTGTCGTCCACATAGCGGGCCAGGGCCTGCATGTGCTCCTCCGAGGCCTCGCCCTTAAGAAGGTACTTCTGGCCCAGTATCTGCACTTCTGTCTTGGGCATTAGGGCTCCAGGGTCTCAAGCTCGCTCAGCAGCTCCTCTATCTGGCCCTTCACAATGCTCTTTTCGGAGCGCAGGCGCTCCAGCTCCTGGTTGCGCTCATCCAGCAGGGCCTCCAGCTCCTGCACCCGGCGCTGAAGCGCCGCCTTTTCTTCCTTCAGGCTCCTTATCTTCTCAATTGCCTGGGCAATTTTCTCGTCAAGGCTCCTCAGGGTCTCCAATGCTCCTGCCTCCTTGGATGAAGAATTGTCAAACAACGATTTCTTCTCTTCGGCCATCCCTCTGCTCACCTAAAGGATATCAAATGCCCAGGGACAAAATCTACATCCTCCAGGGCGCAAGCCAGGGGCCCACATGCTCAAGCCCTCTGTAGGCCGCATATGTAAGTATTATACGCTCCACATAGAGCCTTGTCTCCCGGAAGGGGATATCCTCTATGAACTCGTCCACTCCCCTGTAGGGGCCCCTCCTGAGCCACTGGCTCACCCGCCGGGGCCCGGCATTGTAGGCACACAGGGCCAGCACCGGGGAGCCGAACCTCCTAAGCTGCATGCCCAGGTAGTAGGCCCCCATCCGGATACTCTGCCTGGGCTCGTGCATCAGGGCCACGCTGAAGGGCATCCTGAGCCTCCTGGAGACCTCCCTGGCCGTGGCAGGCATCAGCTGCATGAGCCCCCTGGCCCCTGCCCTGGAGACCGCCTCGGGGTCAAAGAGGCTCTCCTGCCTCATCATGGAGAGCACCAGGTAGGGGTCAAGCCCCCACTGCAGGGAGGCCTCCCTGAGCTCCTGCCAGTGCACCCTGGGGTAAAGGAGGCCCTTGGCCCTCCACCTGGGGGGCAGGCGTTCCGCCACCCTGAGGGCCAGGGAGTAGGCCCCCAAGCGCTGAAGTTCCAGGGCCGCCTCGGCCAGGAGCGAGGGCTCCGCCGCCCTGGCAGCCAGGGCCTGAAGCTCCCCCACGGCCTCCTCCCTGAGTCCCAAGGAGGCCAGGAGTCTGGCCCTCTCAAGCCCCCTGTGCCTTGAGGGCTGAAGCACTACCACCGGCCAGGCCTCCTGCCCCGGCATCCCCAGCCTCAGCCGGGCAAACAGGCCGTAGATGTCCCTGCTCCTAAGAAGCCTCTGGTAGTAGGCCCCTGCCTCCTGGCCCAGGGCCTCGGCCGCCCGGGCCAGCCAGTACAGATACCTGCTTTTGCCGTAGCGTTGATAAAGCTCCTGAAGGTGCGGCAGGGCCTGTTGATACCGCCCCTGCCTGTAAAGCAGCCAGGCCCGAAGCCACAGGGCCTGCTGGGCGTACTCTGGAGAGCTTATCTCCCGAAGGAGCCTCAGGGCCTCCTGGGGCTCCGCGTGCCTGAGCCTCCTGGCCAGGGCCAGGCGGAGGCGGTCTGAGCCCAGCTCCTTGAGCCAGCCCCTGAAGGCCTCCAGGGAGCCGGCCCTCAGCAGGCTGAGGGCCGCCTCCTCGGGCCGCCCCAGGGCAAGCCACACCGCCGAGGCCTCCAGGTGCCGGCCTTGGCCCCCCAGGGCCCAGGCCAGAAGCCCCAGGGCCTGCCTCCTGAGCCCCTCGTCTTTAAGCCCCCTCAGGGCCTCCTGGAGGGCCAGCTCGGCATCCCCGGGCCTTGCCCTTCGCCGAAGCACCTTGGCCCTTTCAAGAAACGCCTCAGGGACCGGTCTTCTGGAAAGCTCCCTGAGGGCCCTTAGGGACAGCGCCCCATCGGCATGGACGAACACCCCAAGGAGCAGCCTCTCAGAGGTCTCCCAGTCTCCCAGGGCCCTGAGGGCCAGGGCAAGCTCCAGGGCCCTGGAGTGCTCGGAGGGATACTGCCTCAGGAACTCCCTCAGGGGCTGAAGGCCTCCTTCAAGCTCAAGCCTCAGCAGCCAGGCCTTCTTCCTCAGGGGCGGAGGCACCTTTCGGGCTGAAAGCAGGGGGGAGAGGGCCTGGAGGGCCACCTCGGTCCTGCCCTGCCGGGCCAGGCAGCGGGCCTGCCAGTAGAGGACATAGTCCCAAAGGAGGGCCTGGGCCTCCCCGAGGGCCTCCCCGGCCTCCTGGCAGCGGCCCTCCTCATACAACGCCATGGCCTCCTCCAGAGAGGCCTGGGCAGGCCCCACCAAGGGCACCAGGAGCAAGGCCAGCACCAGCAGCCGCCTCATGAGGATATCTTAGCATCCTCTCCCGTTCTTTGGAATTTTCCCAACCCCCTGTGTTAGAATCTTCCTGATGATACGCGACCTCTGGTTCCACGGAGCCCTGGGCCCAGTGGACTTCAGCGTCTTCGTCTCAGGCCCCGACGCCAAAAGCACCTACTTCTACGAGGAGGGGCCCGAGTATGTGCGCTTCTTCTCCAGGGGCAACGAGCTGAGCATCAGCTCCGAGGGCGTCCACTACAGGGGCACCGGCGGGGGCTTCTGCGAGTACATGTTCGGAGTGGAAAAGTCTCTCAAGGATCTCATGAAGAAGGAGGTCCTGAACCGCCTGGTGATGTTCGGTGCCTACCTGGACAGGGCCGAAAGGCTGGTGTTCACAAACCGCATAGAGGGCTCGGAGCCCTACGAGAAGCTCTTCTTCCAGGGTCATGCGGTGGTGAACTACTTTTTCTTCGTCTCCTCCGACTACCAGGGGGAGGCCAAGAGGCGCCAGAGGGAGATACTCAGGGCGGTGGGCAAGTACCTGAAGCGCACCCCCCTGCTTCAGGAGCGGCGCGACAGGGAGCTGGTGCAGGGCTTCCTGCAGCACCTGAAGGAGCCCCACAGCACGGTCTTCATCTTCAAGCTCAAGCACACGGCCAACGAACAGTACTACAGGGCCTTTCAGGAGGCCTACCTGAAGGACAAGGCCCTGGGGGAGGAGGCCGAGGCCGCCCTCAGCGAGCTGGCCCAGAGGCTGGGCGTGGACTACTACCAGCAGGAGCGCATGAAGATAGATGTGATGTACCGGCACCCCGAGAACCGCCCCATCGTGGACGAGTACAGGGACATCCTGGTGGAGGCCCTCAAGGAGGGGGCGCTGAAGCCTCCCCAGGTGGCCCGCCTAAGGAGACTCAAGACCCTCAAGGTGCGAAACAGCATCCCCGATGTCCTCTTTGAGACCCTGGAGGAGATGCTCCTTAAGGGCAGGCAGATTCAGGAGCTCCAGGAGGCCGAGTATCTCCGGGAGGCCCGGGCCATCCTGGAGGGGCTGTTCTTCAAGGAGCCCTCCCTCCGGAGCCACATCATCAAGGAGGACATCGTGCGCCTCATAAGGGCCAAGCATCAGGCCTACACCAAGGGGGACATGGGCTTTGAGCAGATGCTCCTGGATGTGGGCAAGGCCTGCGACGAGGCCGCCAGGCAGCAGAACGACTTCAGCCCCCTGGAGGAGCTCAGCTCCATCCTGGCCTACTTTGACCGCTACGACCATGTGCAGGCCTCCATGAGCCAGCTGGCCTTCATGCAGAATGTGAAGCTCACGGAGGAGCTGGTGCGAAGCCTGGTGGGCAACAAGCGGGAGTTTGACGAGCTGCAGGAGGGGCTCTTTGAGGAGCTGTTCGTCCGGGACCTGCTGGGCAACAAGTACATCACCCACTACGGCCGAAAGAAGGTGCAGGCCCTGGCCCAGGGCCTCAAGAGGGTGCTGGAGGGCGAAAGCAGCCTGAGGGATGTGGTGGCCTCCCTGAGGATGATAGCCGACCAGGAGCGCCTGTACTGGGAGGTGCACAGGGCGCTGAAGGAAAAGCTCAGGAGCTTCTACCCCAGGCTGGACCTCTCGGAGGGCCGGGAGGAAATCAGGCAGGACATAGAGGCCGAGCTGGCCCAAAAGGGGGTGGCCAGGAGGCTGCCTGCCCAGCTGTTTGAAAAGGTGCTCCTGGACTTAAAGAAAGAGAGCTTCTACCTGAACCACCTCCTGCCCCTGATAATAAAGAGCACCGATACCTCCCTGAGGGAGGACTTCATAGCCAACAGCGGTCTGGACAGGTTCTACATAGAGACCCTGGAGAAGGAGTACTTCCGCGACCACGGGCTGGACATGTTCCTCCTGGAGCTCCTCAAGGGCGAGGCGGAAAAGAGCCTTTCGGCAAGATAGGGCATCCCTGGAGGCGGCGAGCGGATTCGAACCGCTGAATGGAGGTTTTGCAGACCTCTCCCTTAGCCACTTGGGTACGCCGCCGGGAAAAAGGACAGCTTCATGGAGCGGGTGGCGGGATTCGAACCCGTGACCCCAACCTTGGCAAGGTTGTGCTCTACCAGCTGAGCTACACCCGCAAGCATAAAAACTTTTTCAAAGAAGCAGTGTGCTATAATCTTGAAGCTATAAAAATAGTAATTAAACTCCAGCGAGTTTGTCAATATGCTCCGCATGCATGTAGTGCCTGACAGGGAGGACTTCCTCAGCCTCTCCAGGAGGGGAAACCTCATCCCTGTGTACGCCGAACTGCTGGCCGATACCCTGAGCCCCGTGGAGGCCTACCTGAGGCTCCAGGGGCAGGCCTCCTTCCTGCTGGAGAGCGTGGAAGGAGGAGAGAAGTGGGGCCGCTACTCCTTTCTGGGCCTTGCACCCTCCTTTAGCATCAGCATTCGGGCCCAGGAGGTGGAGCTTAGGGGCCCTGGAGGCACCGAGCACCACAGGGTGGAAAACCCCCTGGAGTTCCTCCGGCAGTTCATGGCCCAGTTCAGGCCAGTGGAAGTAGAGGGACTGGAGCGCTTCTGGGGAGGGTTGGTGGGCTACCTGGGCTACGACATGGTGAGGTTCATGGAGGACTTGGGCCCCCTGAGGGAGAAGCCCTCCCTGGGAATGCCCGATGCCTACCTCATGCTCACCGACACCATGGTGGTCTTTGATGCCCTGAAGCAGAAGGCCAGGGTCCTGGCAAACATCCATCTGCAGGAGGCCCAGGAGCCCTTACAGGCCTACGAGCGGGCCGTACAGAAGCTCAGGGCGGTGATACAGGCCCTGCAGGCCCCTCGGGAAAGCCTCCCCCTGCCCGTGCTTCAGCCCCTGGGAAAGCCAAGGGAGGACTTCAGCTCCTCCTTCGGCCCGCCGGAGGCCTTCATGCAGGCGGTAGAGCGAGCCAAGGCCTATGTGCACTCGGGCGATGTGGTGCAGGTAGTGCTTTCGCAACGGTTTGAGCGGCCCAGCTCGGCTCGGCCCTTGGACATCTACAGGGCCCTGAGGCTCGTCAACCCCTCCCCCTACATGTTCTACCTGGACACCCCCGCCGGCCAGCTCATCGGCTCTTCCCCGGAGATACTGGTGCGCCTGGAGGGCAGGCACATCACCCTGCGGCCCATAGCGGGCACCCGCCGTAGGGGCCGCACCGAGGAGGAGGACCAGGCCCTGGAGGCCGAGCTGAGGGCCGACCCCAAGGAGCAGGCCGAGCATATCATGCTGGTGGACCTGGGACGCAACGATGTGGGCCGGGTGGCCCAGGTGGGCTCGGTGCGGGTGCAGGAGCTCATGAGCCTGGAGCGCTACAGCCATGTGATGCACCTGGTCTCCAGCGTGGTGGGCACCCTGAGGCAGGGCCTGGGGGCCTTCGATGTCCTGAAGGCCTGCTTTCCCGCGGGCACCGTCACGGGGGCACCCAAGGTCAGGGCCATGCAGATTATAGACGAGCTGGAGCCCCTGAAGCGGGGCCCCTATGCCGGAGCGGTGGGCTACATAAGCTACAGTGGCAACATGGATACCTGTATAACCATAAGAACCCTTATAATAAGAGATGGCCGGGTGTATGTGCAGGCAGGGGCCGGGGTGGTGGCCGACTCGGTGCCCGCCATGGAGCACAAGGAGACCCTTAATAAGGCCATGGCCATGATGAAGGCCGTGCAGATGGCCGAGGCCCTGTTCTGAAAACGCCATGCTCCTTATGATAGACAACTACGACTCCTTCACCTACAACCTGGTGCAGTACCTGGGGGAGCTGGGCCAGGAGGTGAGGGTCTTCCGGAACGACAAGATAACCCTAAAGGAGATAGAGGCCCTGGGCCCGGAGCGCATAGTCATCTCCCCGGGGCCCTGCACCCCCAAGGAGGCCGGCATCTCTATTGAGGTCGTCCGGCACTTTACCGGCCGGGTGCCCATCCTGGGGGTCTGCCTAGGGCACCAGAGCATCGGGGCAGCCTTCGGGGGGAAAATTGTCCAGGCCCCCAGGCTCATGCATGGAAAGACCTCCATGATTTACCACGACGGCAGGACCATCTTTGAGGGCCTGCCCAACCCCTTTGAGGCCACCAGGTATCACTCCCTGGTGATACAACGGCAGAGCCTGCCCGAGTGCCTCCAGGTGAGCGCCTGGACAAAGGAGGGGGAAATCATGGGGGTAAGACACAAGGAGCACCCCGTGGAAGGGGTGCAGTTTCACCCCGAGTCCATCCTCACCAGGGTGGGCAAGGACCTTTTGAGAAACTTCCTGAAGCTTGGGAGGAGCCGATGATTAAAGAAGCCATAGAGATGCTCACCTCCGGGGTGAGCCTCAGCGAGGCGGAGATGGCCCAGTGCATGCGCCAGATAATGGAGGGGCAGGCCAGCCCTGCCCAGATAGGGGCCTTCCTCACTGCCCTCAGGATGAAGGGCGAGACGGTGGAGGAGATAACCGGGGCGGCCATGGTGATGAGGGACAAGGCCCTGAAGATCCAGGCCCCCCCAGGGGTGCTGGACACCTGCGGCACCGGGGGCGACATGGCCGGCACCTTCAACATCTCCACGGTGGCGGCCCTGGTGGTGGCCGCCTGCGAGGTGCCGGTGGCCAAGCACGGCAACCGCTCCGTCTCCAGCCAGACAGGCAGCGCCGATGTCTTGGAGGCCCTGGGGGTCAACATAGAGCTGCCGCCCGAGAAGGTACAGCAGTGCCTCGCTGAGACCGGCTTCGGCTTCCTCTTCGCCCCCCTGTTTCACCCCGCCATGCGCTATGCCCTGGGGCCCAGGAGGGAGCTGGGCATAAGGACCATCTTCAACATCCTGGGGCCCCTCACCAACCCTGCCGGGGCCCGAAGGCAGCTGATGGGGGTGTTTGCCGACCACCTCACCAGCACCCTGGCCCAGGTGCTGGGCCGCCTGGGGGCCGAGGACGCCATGGTGGTTCACGGAGAAGACGGCCTGGACGAGATAACCATCACCAACGGCACCAAGGTCTCCCGGTGGCACAAGGGTGCCTTGGAGGAGTCCTTCATCTCCCCCGAGGACTTCGGTCTGCCCAGGGCGGAGCTTAGGGACCTCCAGGGAGGCGACAAGGAGGAAAACGCCCGGATAGCCTTGGGCATCCTCAAGAGCGAGCCCGGGCCCAGGCGCGATGTGGTGCTCATGAACGCTGCGGCAGCCCTCCTGGTGGCAGGCAAGGTGGAGGGCCTCAGGGAGGGCTTCCAGATGGCCCAGGAGGCGGTGGACTCCGGCAGGGCCCTCAGGAAACTGCAGGAAGTGGTGGAGTTCACCCGCTCGGTATAGAGCCGTGCTAAAGCTCCTCAGAAGGCTCATCTGCCTGGGTGTGCTCCTTGCGGGGGCCTTCCTCTACCTGAGCCTAACCGAGGGTGGAAGGAGCATCCGCCGTTGGGCCGACAGACTCCACAAGGAGACCCTGGGCCTGGCCAACACCGCCCAGCAGCTCCATGAAAGCGCCCAGGAAGTGAAGGAAAAGTCCCGGGAGACCCTCCGGGGCATCAAGCGCATAGCCAACACCATAAGGGGAAGCGATGATTGAGGTCCAGGGCCTTCAGAAGTCCTTTCCCACTGCCCTGGGGCCCCTCAGGGTGCTGAAGGGCCTGGACTTTACCGTGAGAGACGGCGAGATGCTGGCCATAGCAGGGGCCTCGGGGGTGGGCAAAAGCACCCTGCTGCATATCCTGGGGGCCATAGACCGGCCCAGCGGGGGAAAGGTCCTCTACGACGGGCTTGACATCTTCAGCCTTCCAGAGGCCGAGCTCGACGCCTTCCGCAACCGCAGGGTGGGCTTCGTGTTTCAGTTTCACTTCCTGCTTCCGGAGTTTTCCGCCCTGGAGAACGTGATGATGCCCGGCCTTCTGGCAGGCCTCAGGAGGGCGGAGCTTTCGGAGCGGGCCAAGGAGCTCCTTTCCGAGCTGGGCCTGGCCCACAGGCTGAGGCACAGGCCCGGGGAGCTTTCCGGCGGGGAGCAGCAGAGGGTAGCCGTGGCCAGGGCCCTCTTGATGAATCCCCAGGTGGTGCTGGCCGATGAGCCCACGGGCAACCTGGACACCGCCACGGGCAGCCAGCTACTGGCGCTGCTTAGAAGGCTGAACGAGACCCGGGGCAGCACCTTCGTGATAGCCACCCACGACGAGCGCATCTGGCAGGGCTGCCACAGGGTGCTCAGGCTTCAGGACGGGCAGGTGGTGGAGGAGTTCTCTCCTTAGAGAGGAAGAACCCCGCCACTGAGGCCAGGAGCATCAGTCCTCCCAGGCTCCTCAGGCCGGGCACGGTGCCCCAGTTGCAGGGCATATGGGGGCTGGCGCAGTAGCCCATCACCTGGGGCAGGGCCAGCACCGCCACGGCCAGGGCCGCGGCCACCACCATGAGGGACCTCAGAGGCCCCCTGAGGAAGAACACCACCGCACCCAGCACCATCACCACCCCGCCCATGAGCATGGCGGCCCAGCCCATGTAGGCACAGCGGGAAAGCCCGTGCCCCTCCTGGGCGTAGTAGCAGGTGGGAAGAATGAACCTGGGCACCAGCACCAGGGCCAGCCCCAGAAGAAAGAAACCCGCCCCGAGGAAGCGGCTCATTCCAGTAGCCCCGCCGCCCCCTCCAGCCCCACGGGGCTGCCCCATCTCCGGGCCTCCGCCTCCGAGGCAAAGGCCCCTATGGCCCAGCCCATGGGGCTTCGGAAGGCCTTCCGGTTCCTCACAAAGAAGGCCTCCTTAGCAGAAAGCCAGGTGCCCCCCTCATAGTCCCTCACATACATGGCTCTGAGGCCGGTCTTTCCCCTCTTGAGCACATGATAGAGCATGTCTCCAATGTCGCAGAAATATACCTTTTGACCCCCCTCGGTGATGGCATAGGCGGAAAAGGGGCTTTCCGGGGCCACCTTCATCCCGCACTCGTGGCAGCGAACGCCAGGGGGAATCTCCTGGGCCAAAAGTCCCGGGGCAAGAAGCAGAAGCAGGCTAAGGGCTGACAGCAGTCTCTTCATGCAACCTCCCGTGGGTCATGCGGAAGCGTCGGTGGGCCGCCGAGGCCAGCTCCAGGGAGTGGGTGACCAGCACAAAGGTGATGCCCATCTCTCTGTTTACCTTCTTGAAGAACTCCATGACCTCCTGCTCCGTCTCCTCGTCCAGGTCGCCCGTGGGCTCATCGGCCAGGATTATCTCCGGGTCGTTCATGAGGGCCCTGGCTATGGCCACCCTGCGCTGCTGCCCCCCCGAGAGCTGGTAGGGATAGGCATCGGCCTTCTCGGCAAGGCCCACCATCTCCAGGTACCGAAGGGCCTTTTCGGCCTCCCGGGCATTGGCCCTGCCGCGGAGAAACACCGTGGGAAGAAGCAGGTTCTCCCTGGCCGTAAGCACCGGCAGCAGGCTGGCAAACTGGAACACATACCCCACATGCCTGGCCCGGTACTCCGAAAGGCCGTCGTCGTCCATCCTGTAGATGTCCTGCCCCTGAAAGAGCACCTGCCCGGAGGTAGGCCTCAGTATGCCCCCCAGAATGCTAAGGAGCGTGGTCTTTCCCGAGCCCGAATGGCCCACGATGGAAAGGAACTCGCCCTTTTCAATCCTCAGGCTGGCGCCCTGAACGGCCGCGATGGTGGCCTCACCCACGGTGAAGACCTTGCTGATATCCCTTGCCTCAAGCAGCGCCATGCCTTAGAACTCCTTTATGGCCAGGAGGGGCTCTATCCTCCTTACCCTCAGCACAGGCGACAGGGCCCCCAGCACGCACAGCCCCGTGCCCACCAGCAGGCCCAGCAGGGCCACCTGGGCCCTCTGGGCCAGGCTCAGGGTGGCGGCCACATCCCTCAGGAGGGTAAACACCCTGGCAAAAGAGACGGAAAGATAGGTGCCCAGCAGGACCCCCAGGAGGCTTCCCATGAGCCCTATAAGTAGCACCTCTAGGACGAAGGCCCTGAGCACATGGCCGTTCTTGGCCCCCAGGGCCCTCATGATGCCCACCTCCCGCATCCGCTCGTTCACAATGGCCGAGAAGATGCTCCAGGTGAGGAAGGCCGAGAGGGCCAGCACCAGGAGTATGGTAAGCAGGAAGACCTTGTTTATGTCCCTCAGGGTGCTGAGCACCCGCTTGCCCATGTCGTTCCGGTAGATGGTGTCCACCTCCAGGATGGCGTTCTCTATCCTTCGGGCCACCTTCCTGGGGTCCTGGCCCGGCTTGACCCTCACGAAGATGAGGGAAATCTCGCCCGGCTTCAAGGGGCTCTTGCCCTTCTGGATGAACAGGGGCAGGTTCTCGTCGGTAACGAATATGGCGGTGTCCAGCCCCGTACCCGTTTTCTGAAGCACCCCGGCCACCTGGAAGCGCTGCCCGAAGAGGGTGAGCTGGGTCCCTCCCTCGGCAGGGCCTGACTCCAGCTCCAGCAGGCCCAGGTTCCTGTTGGCCTCGTAGCCCAGTATGGCCTCGTCCTTTCCCAGGGGCCTTCCCAGGCTCTGCCGGAGCCATGGCCTGACTATGAAGTCCGTCCCCTGGTGGAAGGCCACCACCTTGGAGGAAGGTATGTCGCAGCAGACCGCCAGGATGGTGGTGAGGTACACATGGTAGGTAAGCTCCTGTACCCCTTGCACCTGGGCCACCTTCTGAAGGACGCCCTTGTCCATGTAGAAGGACTTGGCCTTGGTCTCCAGGAGCACCTCCTCGGCGTAGTCCCTGGCCCCTATGGGCACCACCAGCACATCGGCCCCCAGGCGGTCTATGGCCCTCTGGAGCGTGGCCTTAACGCTCATGCTGAAGGAGGCGCCAAAGACCAGGAGGGCCACCATCAAGGCTATAGAGGTGGCCAGCATAGCGGTCCTTAGGGGCCGGCGGCGCAGGTTCCTTACCGAAAGCCTAAAGAGGCTGAAAGGGGTCAATACCTAAGTCTCTCCTCCCTTGTTTCTTGTATTTTATATGGTTTTTGTTTTTTAGTGGGGGGCGGGGGCCTTCTGGCCCCCGCCCCCCAAAGTCTTTACTGCCAGTTCACATCAGCGCCGCAAAGCACCGCATTGCCGGGAATACCGTACTTCTTGTGGCAGGCATAGCAGACGGAGGTGGGGGCACCCACCATCCTCTTGGCCCTTATGTCGTAAAGGGCCAGGGCGCCGTCGGTTATCACCTTGCCCTCGGGAAGCTCGGGGGTCTCTATGGGCACCCGCAGGGTCAGAATGGCATACTTGCCGTCAGGAGTGGGAATGGCGTCGTGGTTCTGCCCCTCCTCCATGAGCTCCTCGTCCACCAGCTCCAGGGTCTCGCCGTCCAGCACATAGAACCTGTCCGCACCGGACTGAAGCAGGTACTTGCCGTCAGGGGTGAAGGTCTGCCTGAAGGTGAGGGTCTCACCAGGACTTCCGGTCACCTTGTTCTTGGCCACCACCTTCACCTTGCCCCTTACCAGAGCCTTCATGTCCAGGGCCACAAGGTCTATGTTGCCCGTGGGCTTTCCGTCCTTGGCCAGGTTGATGGCTACCACGAAGCGCTTCATGTCAGGAGTGTTGGTGCCGTGGAAGAACTTGTAGCCCTTGCTCTTGTAGCCCAGCTTGTCCAGGAACACCCGGTGCTTGAGCTTCAGGGTCTTCTTGTCAAACACATCAATGTAGGCCTCGTCGGTCATGGTCACAGGTATGTAGTACTTCTTGCTCTGCCCCGAGCCGCAGTACAGGGCCCCCTTCCACTTGGCCCTCTCGTCCAGGGGGATGGCGATGTCCAGGAGCTTCTGGCCGGTGCGGAGGTCGGTCTTACCTACATGGACCTTGCCGTCGGGGTCCAGCTTGTAGGTGCTCCAGAACATGATATTACGGTCCCGGACATCAATTCTGGGGTCGTGGGTGGGATGGGTCTTCTTGGTGCCGATGACCACCCTGTCCAGATTCACTATCTGGATAGGCTGGGGGCTTCCGGGGTCAACCACTACCTCGGCCTTGGCAAAGTGCCCGCCCATGCCGGCCACATATATGGTGCCCCTGTACTCCAGGGCCTCCTTGTGAACAGCCGATGCGGTGGGCACCTCCAGGGTGCTCAGGGCCACGTAGCCGCCCAGCACCACGACCAGAGCAACTGCCAGGGCAAACAGCTTTCTACTCATACACTCTTCCTCCCTCTTGTTGTTTTGGTTCTAAGAGCGCCTCGCCTGTTGCGGTTCCTTGAAGGACTCTCACCTCCCCTGCCCCGTTTTTTTGGGGTAAATATATCCCATGCGGTGGGCCAAATTCAACTTGAAATTTCAATTAACAGAGGATGTCCCAACCCTACCTAAAGGAAGGGGGGAGCCAAGGGCTCCCCCCTCTGGGCATTTCCTGCAGAACGCTCGCCTAATCCTGCATGGGCTTTATGAACTTGAAGTAAACCATGGTCCAGTTGCCCAGCATGATGAACACCGTGGCCACTATGCTGGAGACTGCCAAGGTTGACACCCCGGTCAACCCGTGGCCGATGTTTCAGCCGCCGCCCGTGGCGGCGCCAAAGCCCATGAGCAGTCCACCGCCAAAGACGGTAAGGAGCTCCTTGGCGTCCGGGGCCTTCAGGGCGAACTCCTTGAGGGCCCTGGCGCTCAGGTAGGAGCCCACGGGTACTCCCACGATGAGCAGGGCGCTCCAGGTGACTTTGTAGCCGAAGAAGTCGAACATCTGGCGGGCCGAGTCGCTATTGCCGGTAAGCAGGGCCAGGCTCAGCTCACCCAGCGGACCGGTGAAGGATATGCCCCTGGGGTCCTGACCCCACACGCCCGAGGCCCACCAGCCCACCACCGCCAGGATGCCTATCAGCAATCCTGCCACGGACCACTTGTAGCCCTTGCCAGAGCCCTTCTGGAAGGGCTGCCCCTTCAGCAGGAACACCCCCGCAGCCACGGTGATGATGGCTATTATCACCCACTTGGCCGCCACGGAGCCCCCGAACAGGTCGTGAAGGCCGAAACTGTAGATGGGGTCCCCCCACTCATCGGTGCCGATGGAGACCTTGTAGCTCCTGAGCCACAGATAAAGGGGCCTGAGCAGTCCCTTCAACGTCATAAGGATGCCCGCGGCAAAGCCCATCACCGCCACCAGGGCCGCCACCAGGCCCTCGCCCACCCTGTACAGTATGCCGCTTCCGCAGCCGCCGGCCAGCACCATGCCCAGGCCGAAGAGGTAGCCTCCCAGAATGTTGGCCACGGGGGCAAAGGCCTGTCTGCCCAGGGTGTTGGGTATGACCTCCCCGGTCTCAGGGTCTGTCCAGGAGCCCAGCCAGCCCATGTCCTCAAACAGGTTGGCCCCGATGATGGCCACCACCACGCTGAGCACATAGGCCCTGAAGAGCGTCAGGTCGTTGATGAAGATGATGTCCCTGAAGGCGGTGTTTACGCAGTAGCGGCCCCGCTGAAGCACATACCCGAAGGCCACACCCACCAGCACCGCCGAAAGCACTACCGCTATGTTGCCAGGCAAGACCTCCATAGACTACTCCCTCCTTCTTTCCCCTTGTTTTTCAATGACCCTCTCCCTCTGCGAGGCGCTCTACCCCTCTAAGGGTGCTACATGATAATCCATTGCCACTAAAATTTCAATAAGCCTCGTGCCCCAGCAGGGGTGCCGGGCCTTCGGGGAATTACCAAATTCCTCAATGCTCTGCTATAATTTTGCTACATGCACAGGGGAGTGCTCATAGGGGTAAATGTGCTCTTGGCGGCACTCCTGGCTGTGGCGCTGGCCGCCCTGGCGCGGCAGGCCCTGGGCATGGCCCTGAGGGGCCAGCACCAGGTGGCGCTTCCAAATCCGACCTCAAAGCCCCCACCGAAGCTCCCACCCCTGGAGAGCTTTGGCGCCATCACCCAGGGGGGGCTCTTCGGGCTCCCCCCCACAGAGCTCAAGGCCCTCCATACCCCGGCCCCGGCGCCCAAGACCCCCCTGGGTAGGGCGGTACTTAAGGGCGTGGCTGCCGGGGCCCTGAGCTATGTGCTGCTTAAGAGTAACGGCCAGGAGGAGGTCTACGCCCTGGGCCAGGAGGTGCCAGGAATAGGCATCCTGAGGGAAGTAAAGCCGACCGAGGCGGTGTTTGAGACCCCTGAGGGAGGCCCTCTCAGCCTTCCCCTCAAGGATGTGGCCGCCTTCAGTCCGGCCCCCGAGGCCAAGAGGGGCCCGGTGAGGCAGACCTCCAGCAGTTCTTTTATAATAGACAGGACTGCCATGGAGGCCCTTCTTGAGAACCCTGCCCAGGTGCTCACGCATGCCAGGCTGCTTCCGCACATGCACGACGGAAGACAGGAGGGCTTCGTGGTGAGGGAGCTCAAGCCCGACGGGGTGTTTGCTACCCTGGGCCTCAGGGAGGGCGACGTGCTCCTGAGGCTCAACGGCTATCCTATAACCGGCCCGGAGGCCGCCCTTAAGGCCTTCACCTCGCTGAAGGGCCTAAGCAGGGTGGAGCTGGATGTCCTCAGGGAAGGACAGAGGCTCACCCTGAGCTACCATATCCAATGATGCCGAGACTGTTTGCCACGGCCCTGCTGCTTGTCCTTCTGGCTGGCCCTGTAGGGGCGCAGCAGAAGGTCACCCTGCAGTTCGTGGATGTGGAGCTCAAGAGCCTGGCCAAGTTCGTAAGCGAAGCCACGGGCAAGAACTTCATCTTTGACGAGAGGCTCAAGGGCAAGGTCACCATCATGGCCCCCGAGGGGCTTCATCCCGAGGAGGTGCTGGAGCTGTTCGCCTCGGTGCTGGAACTTAAGGGCTTTGCCCTGGTGCCCTCGGGTCTTGAGGCCATGAAGATCGTGCCCCTCAGGGAGGCCAAGCAGAAGGGCATGGAGGTAGCAGAGCAGGCCCCGGTAAAAGACTCCTACCAGTTCAGGCTCTTTGCCCTTCGGGGGGTCTCGGGCACCGAGGCGGTGCGCTTCCTTAAGCCCCTCATCTCCAGGGAGGGCTACATAGCCTCCCTGGGAAGGTTCCTCCTGGTGGTGGACTCGGGGCTTAATATAGAGAAGGTGGGCGATATTTTGTCCCTCCTGGAGGAGCCCCTCAGGGGCCCGGAGCTGGTGCTCCTTAAGCATGCCTCTGCCGGTCAGGTAGCGAGAATACTTAACGAGGGACTTAAGGCAGAGAAAGGCAAGGTGGCAGGCAAGGCCCTGGCCGAGGAAAGGCTCAACGCCGTGGTGCTCTTCGGCCCCCCTGAGACCAGGGAGGCCATGAAGGGCCTCATCGCCCTCCTGGATGTGCCCGCTCAGGAGGCCCAGGGCGGAATCAATGTCTACTTCGTCAAGTACGGCGACGCCCAGGAGCTGGCCAAAACCCTCAGGGAGATAGTGAAGCCGGCCCCCAAGAAGCCGGCCAGCGTGAGCATCACCGCCGATGTGGCCAACAACGCCCTGGTGATAGTGGCTCCCCAGGCCGAGTACCAGGAGCTGCTAAGAATCATAAAGCAGCTGGACAGGAAGAAGCGCCAGGTGTTCGTGGAGGCCATGATAGTGGAGGCCAGCGTGGACAGCCTCAAGGAGCTGGGCCTGCGCTGGAGGGCCACCGTGACCAGAGAGGGCGAGCCCGTGTTCATAGGCGGGGTGGGCACCATAGACTCCACGGTGCTTCTGGGCATCATCCAGGGCCTCAGTGGTCTAAGCGCCGGCGGCCTGGCCAACTTCTTTGATGTGCCCGTCACCACCCCTGACGGGCAGACCACCACCCTCACCGTGCCAGGTTATGCCGCCCTGTTTAGCCTGGGGATGTTCAAGGACGCGGTGAACGTGCTGAGCACTCCCCAGATACTCACCTCCGACAACGAGGAGGCCGAGATAGTGGTGGGCGAAAATGTGCCCTTCATTACCAAGAGGGAGGCAGACCCTACCAGGACGCTTTCGGTCTTCTCCACCATAGAGCGGAAGGATGTGGGCATCACCCTGAGGATAAAGCCCCACATCACCGAGGGCGACTTCGTGCGCTTGGAGATTTACCAGGAGATATCGGCAGTGAAGGAACCTCCCGCAGCCCTGGCCGAGGCAATACTGACCACCGTGGGGCCTACTACCACCAAGCGCTCCACCAGGACCTCCGTGGTGGTCAAGGACGGCCAGACCATCGTCATCGGGGGCCTGATGCTGGAGCGCCAGGAGGTGCAGACCAGCAAGGTGCCCCTCCTGGGCGACATCCCCCTGCTGGGCCTCATCTTCAGGTACAAGAGCGTCTCCAAGAGGAAGACCAACCTCCTGGTGTTCATCAGGCCGAAAATCATCAGGGACTCCCAGGACATAGCCCAGATTACCTCCAAGAAGAAGGAGGAGTTCAAGCTCAAGAGGCTGGGGCCCCCGTACAAGGCCGGGCAGCTCCTGGTGAAGTTCCAGGAAGGGGTCTCCGATGAGGAGGCCCTCAGGCTCATCCGGGCCCAGGGGGCGGAGGTGCTCAAGAGGCTCAAGGACAGGCTTTATCTCATCAAGCTTCCCCCTGGTGTGGATGTCCTTCAGGCCCAGGAGGCCTTCTCCAGGCTGCCGGAGGTCCGCTATGCCGAGCCCAACTACATCCTGAGGACCCCATGACCCCCCAGGAGGCACTCCAGCGCACCGAGGCGGCCCTGCTGAGGCAGGTACCCCTGGGCTTTGCCAAGGGCAACCTCCTCATGCCACTGTGCAGGGCCGAGGGTAAGCTCTGGGCCGCCGTGGCCCACGAGGACGGCCTGTTTGCCCTCAGGGAGCTGGCCAGGCGGATGCAACTGCAGCCCCAGCCCCTGTGGCTCAGCCCCCAGGAGGTGAAGGAGCTGATCAACCAGGCCTACGGCCAGCTGGGCTCGGCCCAGGAGGTAATGGAGGACCTCAGGGACGAGGACCTCTCCTCGGTGGCCACCCAGTTTGAAAGCCCCACCGACATCATGGAACTTACCGAGGAGGCCCCCATAATAAGGCTCCTCAACGCCCTGCTGAAGCAGGCGGTGAAGGAGCGGGCCAGCGACATCCACATAGAGCCCTTTGAGCGGGAGCTGGAGATAAGGCTCAGGGTGGACGGGATGCTCCGAAAGGTGCTGAGCCCCCCAAAGCTCATCCAGGACGCCCTGGTAAGCAGGGTGAAGGTGATGGCCCGGCTGGACATAGCCGAGCGGCGCCTGCCCCAGGACGGCCGCATGAGGCTCCTCATAGCCGGAAGGGACATAGATGTGAGGGTCTCGGTGCTCCCCACCATCCATGGCGAAAGGGTGGTGATGAGGCTCCTGGACCGAAGGGCAGGGCTGCTGAGCATGCAACAGCTGGGCATGGACAAGGCAGTGATGGAGGCCTTCCAGGCCCTGCTTTCAAGGCCCAACGGGATAATCCTGGTCACCGGCCCTACAGGAAGCGGAAAGACCACCACCCTCTATGCCGCCCTCAGAAGGGTGCACTCCGAGGACAAGAACATCATCACCGTGGAGGACCCCGTGGAGTATGAGCTCAAGGGGGTAGGCCAAATGCAGGTAAACCCCAGGGTAGGCCTCACCTTCGCCTCCGGCTTGAGGGCCATCCTGAGGCAGGACCCCGATGTGGTGATGGTGGGGGAGATAAGGGACCTGGAGACCGCCCAGATAGCCACCCAGGCCTCCCTCACCGGGCACCTGGTGCTCAGCACCCTTCACACCAACGATGCTGCAGGGGCCATCACCAGGCTGCTGGACATTGGGGTGGAGCCCTACCTGGTGGCCTCCTCCCTCCTGGGGGTGCTGGCCCAGAGGCTCCTGAGGCTCCTGTGCCCTGAGTGCAAGGAGCCCTACCCTGCCCAGGAGGCCGAAGCGCAGTATGTGAAGGCCCGGCAGCTCTACCGTCCCAGGGGCTGCCCCCGCTGTGGTCATACAGGATACCTGGGCCGCACAGGGGTGTTCGAGCTCCTCCTCATCAGCCCCGCCGTAAGGGAGCTGATAGTGGCAAAGGCCGATGCAAAGGCCATCCACGCCCAGGCCCTCCAGGAGGGCCTGGTGCCCCTGAGGGAGCATGCCCTCACGAAGGTCTCCCAGGGGCTTACCAGCCTCCAGGAGGCCCTCCGGGTGGTACAGAAGGAGCATGCCCAGGTTTAAATACACCGCCTACAACGCCCGGGGCAGGCTCAGGCGGGGAAGCCTCATGGCCGAGGGCCCCAGGGAGGCCGCCCTGAAACTCCGCCAGATGGGCCTGTACCCCAAGGAGCTCAGGGAGTCTGCCCCCGCCACCAAGAGGCTTGACGCCAAGGAGCTGCCCGGCATCACCCAGGAGCTTGCCCTGCTTTTGGGCTCGGGGCTACCCTTGGTGGAGGCCCTCAAGGCCCTGGCCAGGGACGCCCCTGGGCCCTGGAGGGCCCTGCTTGAGTCCACGGCCGAGGATGTGGCCTCGGGCCTGAGCCTTCACAGGGCCATGCAGCAGCACCCCAGGGCCTTCCCCGCCTTCTATGTAAGCATGGTGGAGGCCGGGCAGCTCAGCGGTCAGCTTCCCCAGGCCCTCAGGAGTCTCAGCCGCTTCCTCCTGGAGCAGGAGCGCACCAAGCACTCCGTGCAGGCCGCCCTGCTTTACCCTGCCTTCATGCTGGCCGTAGGGGCCGCAGTGCTCATGTTCATCTTCGCCTTCGTGCTTCCCCGGGTGGTGGGCCTGTTTGAGCACGCGGGAGCAAGCCTGCCCCTCCCCACCAGGGCACTGATACTCCTAAGTAGCCTGGCCTCCGGGTACTGGTGGGCCGCAGGGGGACTGGCCCTCCTGGGGGCCTACGGCCTCAGGTGGCTTTACCGCCTGAGGACCCTGAAGGCCCACTCCCTCCTGCTCCGTCCCCCGCTCCTTAGAAGCCTGTACCTGAGCCGCTTCCTCAGGGCCCTGAGCCTGCTGCTTCAGGGAGGCCTTCCCGTGGCCGAGGCCCTGGAGCTTTCAGGCTCTGCCAGCGGCAACCTGGCCCTGAAGGAGCGGGCCAGGGAGGCCGCCGAGAGGCTCAAGGAAGGGGCGGAGCTGAGCCAGGCCCTGCAGGGGGGCTTCCCCCAAGTGCTGGTCCGCTTAGTGCACACAGGACAGCAGAGTGGCACCCTCCCTCAGGTCCTCCAGGAGGCGGCCGATACCTACGAGCAGGAGGCCACCAGGAGGCTGCAGAGGGCCGTGGCCCTGCTGGAGCCCACCCTGATACTGCTGATGGGTTCGGTGGTGACCTTCGTGGTGCTGGGAGTGCTGCTTCCCATATTTGAGCTCAACCAGTTGATAAGATAGGGGAAGCTGCCTTGGAGGAAAATTTGCCATAAACGGTGCCAAACTCTCGAGAAAGGGGCTGCAATGAAAAAACGTGAAGGGACTACTTTCCTGCTTTTTACTGCTTTGCTCCTCGCCCTTGTGGCCGGCTGCGGTGAGCCCCAGGCCACCCCCAAGACCTATTCCCAGCAGAAAGCCCTGGGCGCAACGGCCCAGGGAGACGGTGCCCCTGGAGGCCTCAAGGGCAGCCCTTCCCAGGAGCACCTGCCCGGGCAGCTCCTGGTGAAGTTCAAGCCCGGCACCTCGGCCATGGAACGCACCGAGGCCCTGGCCTCGGTGGCCGCCTCAAGAATGAGGAAGTTCAAGCTTATTGATACAGAGCTCATAAGGCTGCCCCAGGGCATGAGCGTGAAGGAAGGACTGGAGCTCTTCAGGTCCATGCCCCAGGTGGAGTATGCCGAGCCCAACTACCGGCGCCACGCCCTGGAGACCTTCCCCGACGACCCCGAGTTTGGCCAGCTCTGGGGACTTCATAACGAAGGCCAGACCGGCGGTACCCCGGACGCCGACATAGACGCCCCCGAGGCCTGGGACATCCAGACCGGTTCAGGCTCGGTGGTGGCAGTGGTAGACTCAGGGGTGGACTACAACCACCCCGACCTGGCCACCAACATGTGGCAAAACACGGGAGAGCTTGACTGCACCGACGGCCTCGACGACGACGGAAACGGCTACATAGACGACTGCCGAGGCTGGGACTTCGTCCATGACGACAACGACCCCATGGACCCAAACGGCCACGGCACCCATGTGGCCGGTACCATAGGAGCAGAGGGCAACAACGGGCAGTATGTGGTAGGGGTCAACTGGACGGTGAAGATAATGCCCTTGAGGTTCCTGGACGCCTCGGGCTCAGGCTCTGTGGCGGACGCCGTAGAGGCCATCCAGTATGCCCAGATGATGGGTGCAAAGGTAATTAATGCCAGCTACGGAAGCACCACCTTCAGCCAGACCGAAAAGGATGCCATAGCGGCCTTCGGGGGCCTGTTCGTGGCCGCTGCCGGAAACAGCGCCCAGGACAACGACAGCAGCCCTCACTACCCCGCAAGCTACGACTTGGACAACATAGTGGCCGTGGCCGCCACGGACCACGACGACCACCTGGCCAGCTTTTCCAACTACGGAGCCACCTCGGTGGATGTGGCAGCCCCGGGGGTTGACATCCTGAGCACCATACCCGACAGGAAGACCATCTGGAGCGACAACTTCGACGACGGCGACGCAAGCGACTGGACCTCCGGGGGAACCAACAACACCTGGGACCTCACAAGCTCGGTCTCCTACAGTCCACCCTGGAGCCTCACCGACTCCCCCGGGGACAATTACCAGTCCAACACCAATGCCTGGATTAACTCCCCCGCCTTCAGCCTCTCCGGTGAGAAGGACTGCAAGCTCTCCTACCAGATGAGGCTTGAGACGGAGCTTGACCAAGACGCCCTCTACATAGAGGCCTCCACCGACGGCAGCACCTGGGATGTGCTCCAGGGTTGGACAGGCTCTACAGGCGGCGCCTTCTGGCCCTTTGCCGCAGACCTGGGGGCCTACGACGGGCAGGGCAGCGTGCAGGTGCGCTTCAGGCTTCAAAGCGATGGCTCAAACAACTTTGACGGTGCCTACATAGACGATGTGGAGGTAAGCTGTGCAGACACCACCTACGACGGCTCAGAGCTTGGCTCCTTTCAGGGCACCTCCATGGCCGCCCCCCATGTGGCTGGGCTGGCAGGGCTGCTGTGGGCCCAGGAGCCCACGCTGAGCACCGCCCAGGTCAAGGACCTGATACTGGCCACCGTGGATGTGCTATCCTCCCTTTCAGGCAAGCTCCTGACAGGAGGAAGGGTAAACGCCCACAGCGCCCTGAGTGCCCTTGTCTCTCCACCTGCGGCCCCCTCGGGGCTTTCCGCCCAGGCCGTCTCGGAAAGCCGGATAGACCTCACCTGGACGGACAACTCCGCCGGGGAGGAAGGCTTCAAGGTGGAGCGCTCCGAGACCTCGGGAGGCCCCTACACCCTGGTGGCCACCCTGGGGACGAACATCACCAGCTACTCTGACACCGGGCTGTCGGCTTCCACCACCTATTACTACCGGGTGGTGGCCTTCAACCTGGAGGGCGAAAGTCCCTCCGAAGAAGCCAGTGCCACCACCCAGAGCGCCCCGGAAGGCGACGGTGGCGGCGGAGGCTGCTTCATAGCCACGGCGGCCTACGGAAGCCCCCTGGCCAACGAGGTGCTACTGCTTAGGCACTTCAGGGACCAGGTGCTACTTAAGAGCGCCCCGGGAAGGGCCTTCGTGAGGGCCTACTACAGGTGCTCCCCTCCTGTGGCCGAGCTTATAGCCCGGCACGAGGCCCTCAGGGCCCTGGTGCGCCTCGCCCTCTGGCCCCTGGTGTGGCTCATAAAACACCCGCTGCTGGCCCTCGGCCTGGTTGGCCTTTTGGGGATGAAAGTTGTAAAATCTCTTAGATGAGGAACAGGGCAGGCTTCACCCTCTTGGAAATCCTGGTGGTGGTGTTCATCCTGGGACTGCTGGCCTCCATAGTGGCCCCCAGGATAATGGGCAGGGCCGAGGACGCCAAGGTGGCCGAGGCCAAGGTGCAGATAAAGAACCTGGAGACCGCTCTCAAGCTCTACAAACTGGACAACGGCTTCTACCCCACCACGGAGCAGGGCCTCAGGGCCCTCATAGAGCCGCCCAGCACAGAGCCCCTGCCCAAGCGCTACCGTCCAGGAGGCTACCTGGAGCAGAAGCGCATCCCCCTGGACCCCTGGGGAAACCCCTATGTGTACCTGAGCCCGGGGCTTCACGGCGACTTTGACCTCCTGAGCCTCGGGGCCGACGGCCGGGAGGGGGGCGAGGGCTACGATGCCGACATCAGGAACTGGGAGCTCCAGTAGAGCCCGGGGCTTCAGCTTCCTGGAGCTGGCCCTGGTGGTGTTCATCATCTCCCTGCTGTTTGCCCTGGTGGGGCCCAGGCTGAAAGGAAGGAGCGAATCCCTCAGGGCAGAGGCCCTGAAGGCGGCCTCCCTGCTCAGGACCATCACCGACGAGGCGGTGCTGGGGAAAAAGACCCTGGCCCTGAGCATAGAGCTCAAGGACGGCTCGGTCAGCATCGACGGAAAACCCAGGCTCACCCTGCAGGGCCTTCAGGCCGTGGAGCTGCCCTCCAGGGGAAGGCTCACCGAGGGCAGCATTACGGTGTTCTTCGGCCCCACGGGGGCCTCGGAGGACATCGCCCTGTACCTGGCCCACCAGGATGAGGGCTACAAGGTGAGCCTCAGCGCCCTGGGAACAAGAGTGCATATTCATGAACTCCAGGGGATTTAGTCTCCTTGAGGTGATGCTTTCCCTGGCCATCGTGGCCGGCCTGGTGGTGAGCACCCTGGGGGTGGTAAACCATCACCTGGAGGTGCTCAGGGAGCGCCGGGAGCTGGCCGTGGCCTCTGCGCTGGCAGAGCTCAAGCTCTGGGAGATGCTCAGGGAGGGCGTAAGGAAGGAAGGCTCCTTTGAGCCACCCCATGAAGGCTACAGGTTTGAGGCCCGCCTGGAACCTGCTGTCTGGGAGCACCTCAGCTTTCTTACCCTGGAGGTCAGGGCACCCGGGGGAGGCAGGGTGGCCCTTCAGGGGCTGCTTCGGGCGGAATGAGGCGGGCAGGCTTCAGCCTCCTGGAGGTACTCCTGGCCGTGGCGCTCCTGGGGGCGGTGCTTTCGGCCTTGTACGGGGCGTTTTTCAGTGTTCAAAAGGCCCTCAGCAGAGAGCGGGACACCCTCCTGGCAGTGCAGGAGGCCCAGAGGGCCCTGGATGTACTTCAGAGGGAGCTTGAGGCCCTCACCGAGGGCCTGAGCCTACTGGACAAGGGCACCCACAGGCCGGCCTCGGAGCTGAGCTTCAAGGGGCTCTCCCCCCAGGGACTGTCGGAATGCCTGCTCACCTACAGGGCAGAGGAAGGGCCTGACGGCGCCCTCCGCCTGGTAAAGACCCTGCAGGACCTGAGGGGCCAGGTGCGCCAGGCCGTGCTGGCCGAGGCCCTGGAGGCCTTCCTGGTAGAGGCCTGGCACGATGGCAGGTGGGTGAGGGCGTGGAAGTCCTCCACAGCGCCTGAGAGGCTCAGGGCCAGCATCACGCTCAGGGACGGCACCGTCCTTCAGGTGCTGGCTCAGCCCCGCATAGGGAGGCCCCTGTGAAGGACCGCAAGGGGGTCGCCTTGGTGCTGGTGCTCCTGATGGTGGCCCTGCTTGCGGCCATGGTGGTGGAGTTCGTCCACGGAGTCCAGGTGCACGCCCAGGCCCTGAAGAACCTGCACACCTACCGCAGGCTCAGGGTGCTCAGTGCCACCCTGCTTAAGGGCTCCTCCCCGCTGCTTAAGAAAATCTTCGCCCAGAGCTACACCTACCCCGGCACCTACGAGCTGGCCCGGGAGCTTCAGGATGTGCTCCTTACAGTAAGGCTCAGGGATGAGAACTCCCTGTTCAATGTGAACACCCTGGTGCATCCCAACGGCACCCTGAACGAGCAGCAGTACGAGGGCTTCAGGCTCCTGCTTGAGGCCCTGGCCCTGGAGCCCTCCCTGGCAGATACGGTAGTGGACTGGATAGACCCGGACCAGGTCCCCATGCCTGAGGGCAACGAGGAGGGGGCGAAAAACGCTCCCCTCAGCAGTGTAGAGGAGCTGGGGCTGTTCCTTCCCCAGGAGGCGTATGATACACTTAGGTCCTACCTCACCATCTATGGGGACGGCCTGGTGAACATAAACGGCGCCTCGGTGCCCGTGCTCATGAGCCTGGGGCTGGACGAGGAGCTGGCCCAGAGGGTGCTTCAGTACAGGGAGCTTGACCCCTTCGGCTCGGTGGGAGAGCTCTCGGAGGTGGCAGGGCTTAGGGAGCAGGCCCTGGCCCTGACCGACAGGATAACGGTCAGAACCTCGGCCCTGGGCATCACCGTGGCAGCCCAGGCGGAGGGCATCAGGGTGCTTACAGAGTGCGTCCTGGAGCCCCAGGGCCAGGTGCTTTACTGGAGGCAGCTCTGATGCAGGCGGTCTTTGACCTGAGAGGCGCCTCCCAGGGCGTGGCATATGTGTTGCAGAACGGGCAGCTCAGGGGGGAGGTCTCCTTCAGCCTCCGGGAGGGAAGGCTTCAGCTGGAGAGGCCTCTGCCCAAGCTCAAAAGGGCTCTCCTGAGCCTGCCCCTGGAAATACTGAACTTCCGCACCATGGAGCTTCCCTTCAAAGAGACGGAGAAGGTGAGGGACAGCCTCCCCTTCCTGCTTCAGGAAAAGGCCCTCCTTCCGCCTGAGGCCCTGGTGTATGATGTCCTGCCCCTGGGAGAGGGGGCCGAGGGCCAGCACCGCTTCCTGGCCGTGTATGTGGAGAAGGAGCTCCTCCAGAGGCTCCTGGAGGCCTTCAAGGCCCAGGGGGCCGAGCCCCACACCGTCACCTCCCTGGAGCTTGCCTGGGCCCTGAGAGAGAAGGCCCCCCTCCAGGCCTTAAGCAACCCGCCCACCCTCCCAGGGGCCCAGAGGAAGGAACTTTCCCTGGCAGAGCTTGCCAGGGCCACGGTGCAGCTGCGCCGAGGGGAACTGGCCTACACCTCCCACTTGGAGGCCCTCCAGAGGGGCCTTAGGAGGACGGCACTGCTGCTTGTCCTCCTGGCCCTGACCCTGGCAGGCCTGTTGACCCTGAAGAGCTACGAGCTAAGGGCCCAGAACCAGCAGATAGAAAGCCAGCTTCGGAAGGCCTACCTGCGCCTTCAGCCGGGGGCCCAGTCCACCGGGCCGGTAAACCTCCTGCTGAGGGCCAAGCTCAAGGAGCTTCAGCAAAGAAGGCAGGCCCTTCAGGGCCTTCAGGGGCTTGAGCTCCTCAGGGCCCTGGCCCAGAGCCAGGGCCCTGGCGCCGAACTGCAGGAGCTTGAGGCCACCTCCCAGGGGCTGTTCCTCCGGGGCAGGGCGGCCTCGGCGGCCCAGGCAGAGGAGCTGAGGAAGGCCCTCCAGGAGAGGTTCCCCCGGGTAGAGCTTCTGGGCACAGAGACCCTGCCTGACGGCCAGGTGGCCTTCAGGCTGAAGGTGTCAAGATGAAGAAAGAGCTCCTGTGGCCCACGGCAGTCCTGGTGGCGCTCTTGCTCCTTGTGGCAAGCTGGCTGGGCTACCGCAGCCAGCAGCGCTTGAACCAAAGGCTCCTGGCCGAAAAGGAGGAGTTCCTGAGCCTTCAGGCCCGGTACGCCGAGCAGGAGGCCGCGGTAAAGGCCCTCCTTCGCCGCGCCAGGCTCAGGGAGACATCCTCCATCAGCCAGGCCGCAGAGGCCCTGCTGGAGTCCCTGGGCCTGAGGGAGAAACTTCAAAGCATCAAGCCGCTTTCCCGGCAGACGCTGGATGCCCAGCTCGTAGCCGAGGAGGCCTCCCTGAGGCTCACAGGCCTTGACCTCAACGAGGTGGTCAATGTGCTCTACGGCATCAGGAAGTCCCCCTCGCTCCTGGTGCTCAAGAGGCTCAAGCTGAGGCGACAGTTCCAGGGGCCCGCACTGGAGATGACCCTCCAGCTGGCCCTGGTGAGCCCGAAGAAGTGAAGAGGCTCTGCATTGCCCTGGCCCTGGCCCCCCTGGGCATGTGGCTGCTGTGGATGCTGGCAGTGCCTGAGGAGGCCCTCCTTCAGGCCCTTACCGAAAGGGCCCTGCCTGCCCACCTGGAGCTCAAGGTCCAGGAGCTGGAGAAGACCCCCCTGGGCCTCAGGGCCCGCAGCCTGAGCATCCGGCACAAGGGCCAGCGCCTGCTCATTCAGGAGCCTTCCCTGTGGCTTGAGCCCCTGGGCCTGCTGGCCCTCCAGGTGAAGCTGCCCTTCAGGGGGCGCCTGGCAGGGGGAGGGCTCAAGGGGACACTCAGGGCCTCCCTCCGGGGAGCCACCCTCAAGGCAGAGCTGAAGGACTTCCGTCCTCAGGAGCTTCCCCTGCTAAGGGACTGGCTAAAGGGCCCGCTTACTGCAAGGGCCGAGCTTCACCTGCCTTCCCTCAGGGGCCCTGCCACCCTCGGGGCAGAGGACATCCTGATTAAGGGCCTGCCCATAGGCCCTGTGAAGGCCAAACTCAGGGGGAGGTTCCTGCTTGAAGGCCCCGAGGAGCTGCTCATTGAGGCCCTAAGCATCGATGCCCCGGAGTTCTTCGCCCGTCTCAGGGGCAGCATCAAGGGGGGCCGATACGAGCTCACGCTGGAGGTCATGCCCGAGGAGCCCACCGGCCCCCTGGCCATGCTCCTTGGTGCCCATCGGGTCTCGCCCGGCTACCATGTGCTGAAGTTCAGGGGGAGGCTGGCCGAAGCATCCTTTCCAGCAAGGCCCTCTTTACTTCGCTGAGGCTTCCCCGCATCTTGAACCCTGCGGCGCTTCGGTGCCCCCCGCCGCCGAAGGCCTCGGCCACGGTCTTGACATCGCCGTCGGCCCTGGAGCGCAGGCTGGCCTTCACTACTCCGCCCTCAAGCTCCACCAGGAGGGCCACCCTCTGGGCCGCCTTGAGCATGCGGGCAAAGGCAGTGAAGTTCTCCACATCCTGGAGGGTCGTGCCCGTGGACTTGAGGTCTTCCTGGGTGACGGTAAGCACCGCCAGGTCGTCCCTCAGCTCCAGGCTTGCCAGGGCCCTGGCCAGCAGCCGAAGCTTCCGCTCTGGCCAGGACTCGTAAAGGCTCTGGGCCACCTCGGCAGGCCTAGCCCCCAGCTCTACCAGCTCGGCAGCCGCCCTGAGGACCTCGGCCGTGGTGTTGCCGTAGCGGAAGATGCCCGTGTCTATGGCCACGGCGGTGTAAAGGCACTGGGCAGCCTGGGGCGAGGGCCTGTGCCCCAGGGCCTTAAGGAGCTCATACACCATGAGGCCCGTGGCAGGTGCCTGGGGCTCTACCCAGCGCACATCCCCGAAGCTCTGCTCCGTGGCGTGGTGGTCTATTACCACGGAGCACCTGAACTCGCTGGCCCCCTTGAGGCCAGCCCTGCCGGGGGCCCCGCAGTCCAGGAGCACCAGCACCCACGCCGATACATCGGGCGGAAGCACCTGGGAAAATCCCGCCCAGCCGGGAAGGAAATGGTAAAGCTCCGGCACCGGCTCGGCCAGGAACATCATCACCTGCTTGCCCCGGGCCCTGAGGGCCTCGGCCAGGGCCAGGGTGGAGCCCAGGGCATCGCCCTCGGGATTTTCATGGGTGGCCAGGACGAACCGCTCCTGGGCCCTTAGGGTCCGAAGGAGCTCCTCAGGGGGCCTCACCGCTGCTCCCTGAGCTTCCTCAGAAGCTCCTCTATCCTGGAGGCCTGCTCCATGGTGGTGTCAAGGAGGAACTCCACCTGGGGAATCACCTTTATCCTCAGCCTTCGGGCAAGCTCGGTGCGCACAAACCCCTGGGCCTCCTTCAGGGCCTGCATGCTCTCGGCCCTCTCCTCAGGCCTCATCACGCTTACATACACCCGGGCCAGCCTGAGGTCGTCGCTGAGCTTTACATCCACTACCGTGAGGAAGCCCAGCCGGGGGTCCTTGAGCCGGCGCATGAGAATCTCCGAGACCTCGCGCCTTATCTGGTCTGCCACCCTCTTGGAGCGCTTATACGGAAGCATGACTTTATTATAGCTCTTTTTTCATGTTCATTCTTGGAACAGTCCCCGTCCCTGGGGCCTCCGCCTGTTAAGCACTCCCATGGACATCCTGAGGAAGGACACCCCTCAGGCAGGGACATGGACAAGGGAACAGGGGTGCGGGCGACAGGGGGGCTGCAGCAAGGCCTTTTAAAGCCTTGCTGCTACCTTCTCTATGACATAGTTTTCCAGGATATCGCCCACCTTAATGTCGTTGAAGTTCTCTATGAGGATACCGCACTCGTAGCCGGCCTGCACATCTCGGACATCCTCCTTGAAGCGCTTCAGGGATGCAATCCTGCCCTCGTAGACCACTATGTTGTCCCTCACCACCCTGATGCCGTCGGAGGCCCGGCTCATGGTGCCCTCCAGGACATAGCAGCCGGCCACGGTGCCCACCTTGGAGATGGTAAAGGTCTGGCGCACCTCTGCCCTGCCCAGCAGCCGCTCCTTCAGGGTGGGCTCCAGCATACCCTCCAGGGCCTTCTTCACATCCTCTATGGCCACATAGATGACATTGTAGAGCCTGACATCCACGCCCTCCCGCTCGGCGGCCTGGGAGGCCTTGCTCTCAGGGCGCACATTGAAGCCGATGATGATGGCCTTGCTGGCAGCGGCCAGGAGCACATCGGACTCGTTTATGCCCCCCACGGAGGCATGGATGACCCGGACCTTCACCTCCGGGTGGGTGATGCCCTCCAGGGCCTTCTTCAGGGCCTCCACGGAGCCCTGGGCATCGGCCTTTATCACCAGGTTGAGCTCCTTGACCTTGCCCTCCTTTATCTGGCTGTAAAGCTCATCCAGGGTGAACTTCTTGGCCTCGGCCCGCTCGGCCAGGCGCTGCTTCTGCAGTCGGCTCAGGGCTATCTGCCGGGCCTTGCGCTCGTCCTCCATGACCACGAAGGTATCCCCGGCGGTGGGCACCGAGCTGAAGCCCACCACCTCCACGGGGGTAGCCGGCCCGGCCTCCCTGAGTCTCTGGCCCCGCTCGTCCATGAGGGCCCTGACCCTGCCGGCGTTGGTGCCGCAGAGGAAGGGGTCGCCCACCCTCAGGGTGCCCTGCTGCACTATCAGGGTGGCCACGGGGCCCCGGCCCTTGTCCAGCCGGCTCTCTATGACCACCCCCTTGGCCGGCCGCTCGGGATTGGCCTTAAGCTCCATCATCTCGGCCTGAAGCAGTATCATCTCCAGGAGCTCCTCTATGCCCGTCTTCTGCTTGGCCGAGACCTCCACGAAGATGTGCTGCCCGCCCCAGTCCTCGGGCACAATGCCCAGCTCTGCCAGCTCGCTCTTGACCTTCTGGGGGTTGGCCTCGGGCTTGTCTATCTTGTTTATGGCTACCAGGATGGGCACCTGGGCCGCCTTGGCGTGGTCTATGGCCTCTATGGTCTGGGGCTTCACCCCGTCGTCGGCAGCCACTACCAGGACGACTATGTCGGTCACCTGGGCCCCTCGGGCCCTCAGGCTGGTGAAGGCCTCGTGCCCAGGGGTGTCCAGGAACACTATCTCCTTGTCCTTCAGGGCCACCTTGTAGGCCCCGATGTGCTGGGTAATGCCTCCGGCCTCTCGTGCGGCCACCTGGCTCTGCCGGATGGCATCCAGCAGGGTGGTCTTTCCGTGGTCCACATGGCCCATGATGGTCACCACCGGGGCCCTGGGCCTGAGCTTGGAGGCATCCTCGGGGGCGGCCTCCTCGGGCAGGGCCTCCTCCTCGGCAGCGGCTATCTGGAGCTTCACCCCGTAGGAGTCGGCCACCAGCACTGCTGCGTCGGTGTCCACAGGCTGGTTGATGTGGGGCATGTAGCCCAGCTCCATGAACTTCTTTATCACCTCGGGCACCTTCACGCCGATGAGCTCGGCAAACTCCTTCACCGTGGCGCCCTCGGGAAGCTTCAAGGTCTTCTTCCTAGGGACGGTTACGGTAGGCTGAGCAGGGGGGGCCTCGGCCCTCTGGGCCCTGCCGGCCCTGGGCGCAGGGCGGCGCTTGCCCCGGGCGTCCTGTCTGAACCGGGGCTCCACCTTCCGAATGGCCTGGAAGGCCCTCTGCATGCCGGGCTTGGCCTTGAACTTCTCTATGCGCTCCGCCTCTATGTCCTTCTTGAACCGCTCGGGGACCTTCAGCTCGGCCACTTCCTCGGGAAGCAACTCCTCCTGAGGCTCGGGCTGAAGCACCTTCAGGGGAGGCCGCTCCTGGGGCATCCGAAGGGGCATTTCCGAGGGCCTCTCCTTGGGGGCCTCGGGCCTCTGGGCCGGCCGGGCCTCCGCCCTGGGGGCCTTCTGGGGCCTCTTCGGCCTGGCGGGTTCGGCCTTCTTGGGGGCCTTCTTGGCCTCCAGGTGCTGAAGCACCTTCTGCACCAGCGGCTCCTCTATGCTGGAGGAGGCAGTAAACCTGCCCTCCTGGCCCAGCTCGGCCAAGGCGCCAATGACCTCCTTGGAGGCCACCCCGGCCTGCCTGGCCACCTCGTATATCCTCTGCTTCTTGGTCTTTGCCATGGCGCTCAGTTTAGTTGCAACGATTTATCATTAAATGCTATCATAAAAGCCGACTCTTTAGCAAATGCCCCTGAGAAAGGAGGTTCCGCGGGTGGCATCCTGCGAAATCTGCGGAAAGAGCAAGGCCTTCGGCCACCATGTGAGCCACGCCAACAACAGGGTAAAGAGAGTGTTCATGCCCAACATCCAGCGCAAGAGGCTTACCATCGGAGGTAGAACCAGAAGGCTCTACATCTGCACCCGCTGCCTGAGGACCGGGAACTTCCGGTAAGTCCATGCGTCCCCTGGCAGAGGTGCTCCAGGAGATTGTCCGGGAGCTGGGCCTCCAGGAGGCCCTGGCCCTGCAGATGCTGCGCCGCCGGTGGCAGGAGCTGCTGGGAAGCCCCATGGCCGAGCACCTCTGGCCCGTGGCCCTCAAGGAGGGGGTGCTCCTGGTAGGCGCTGCCGAGCCCCTGTGGCACCAGGAGATGAGGTTCCAGGAGGGGGAACTGCTGAGGCGCCTGAGGCCCTTCGGAGTGAAGGCCCTCAGGCCTACGGCCCAGGCCCCCAGGAAGGCCCCGCCCCGAAAGGCCCCGCCACCTCCCAAGAAGGAGCTCTCCCCGAAGGTAGCAGCCCGGGCCGAGGAAATGCTGAAGGAGGTCCAGGAGCCCGAGCTCAGGGACATCCTCAGGCCCCTGCTGCAGAAGGCCCTGCAGCAGGAGGACAGAGCTTGACACCTACCACCCGCTGAGCTACTCTTAAGGGCAAGAAAACTCTGCAAAAAGGAGCACTCGTTATGAAGGTTGCCTCTGTGGTGCTTTTGGTTCTGCTGGCCCTGGCCCCTGCCATGGCCCAGCAGTATGAGACCGAGACCTACACCATCCGAAAGGGCGATACCCTCTGGGACATCGCCCAGGAGAGGCTCCAGGACCCCTTCCGCTGGCCCCTCCTGTGGAGGCTTAACCCCCAGGTGGAGGACCCGGACCTCATCATGCCTGGACAGGAGCTCCAGGTGCCTACGGGCCTCGTCACTCCACCCCAGGGCCGGCCCGTGCCCAAGGCCCAACCCGAGCCAGAGGTGGCCAAGGCACCAGAGCCCGTAAGAAGGCCCCTCACCCCCAAAAGGATAGAGCCACCCTTCAGCGAGGAGGAGGTCCTTTCGGCCGGCTTCATCCTTCCCGAGGTGCCCGCCGCGGGCACTATAAAGGCCTCCCTGAAGGAGCGGATGCTCATAACCCAGGGCGATGAGGTATACCTCGGGGGCCTTAAGGCCCCTGAGGCAGGACAGAGGTTCATGGCAGTAAGGGTCTCGGAGATAAAACATCCGGTAAGCCAGGAGCCCCTGGGCTACCTGATAGAGCCCTTGGGGGTGGTAAGGATAAAGGACATAAAGGAGATACAGAGGCTGAAGACGGAGCGCCTGCCGGACGGCACCCAGATACACAAGACGGTGAAGGAGCTTGAGGTCAGGGCCGAGGTCCTGAAGGTGTTTGAGGACTTGGGCCCCGGGGCTACCCTCATTCCCTACGAGCAGCCCCAGGTGCCCCTCCTTACGGAGGGGCCCGGCAGGCCCCAGGTGCAGGGCCATATAGTAGCCTTGAAGCGCTTGAGGCTCCTGGCAGGCCAGTTGGACGTGGTCTACCTGGACAGGGGAAGCTCCCACGGGCTTAAGCCCGGAGACCTGCTCAGCGCCGTAAAGGGCCCTGACGACAACGCCCTGCTTCAAGTGCTGCTTACCAGGAAGCACAGCGCCACGGCCAAGGTGCTCAAGGCCAGGGGCGAGGTCAACCCGGGGGACGCCTTCAGGGGGCTGCCCGACAGCCCCTGAGGGCACCAAGCAGAAAACCCTGGGGGCCTTGAAGCCTACCGGAGGTTGAGGGGGGTTCTTTAGGGCAGGAGGTTCTTCAGGGCCCTCAGCCTGCTGGGGTGCTTGAGCTTCCTAAGCGCCTTGGCCTCTATCTGGCGAACCCTCTCGCGGGTGATGGAGAGGTAGCGGCCTACCTCCTCTAGGGTGTGGTCCCTGTCGGTGCCGATACCGAAGCGCATCCGGATGACCTTCTCCTCCTTGGGGGTAAGGGTCTTCAGTATCCGCTGTATCTGCTCCGAGACCTCGGCCCTCTCGGCATCGGCATAGGGGGAGGGGGCGTTCTTGTCCCCGATGAAGTCCTCCAGCTCGGTGTCCTCGTCCCCTATGGGGGTCTGAAGCGCTATGGGGTCCTGAATTGCCCTGAAGACCTCGTCCACCTTCCTGACGGGCACTTCCAGCTTCTTGGCCAGCTCCTCGTTGGTGGGCTCCCGGCCCAGCTGATGCGTGAGCTCCCTGGAGGCCTTGGTCACCCGATTGTAGAACTCCATCATGTGCACGGGCACCCGGATGGTCTTGGTCTGGTCTATGAGGGCCCTGGTAATGGCCTGCCTGATCCACCAGGTGGCATAGGTGGAAAACTTGAAGCCCTTCTCGTACTTGAACTTGTCCACCGCCTTCATCAGGCCGATGTTGCCCTCCTGAATGAGGTCCAGCAGCGGAAGGCCCCTGCCCACATAGTTCTTGGCAATGTTGACCACCAGGCGGAGGTTCCGGGTGATGAGCTCGTTCTTGGCCTCGGTAAGCAGGGTGTGGGCCTTCTGGATGCGGTCCCAGGTCTCCCTGAGCTCCTCTATCTTCACCCCCACCTCGTCCCTGATTCGGCGGTACTCCCCGTACAGCTCCTTGTACAGGGCCTCCAGCTTCCTGGGGGTGATGCCCTTGTCCATGCGCTCCCTTATGGTCCTTCGCAGCTGCTTGAGGCTCTTGTGCTTGCCCAGGCGCTCATCCAGCTGCCTGAGCCTCTCCATAATCTCCTCAAGCCTCTTGTAGGTGCGGCCAAGGGCCACATCGGCCCTTTCCTCCTCCGCTATGGTCTCGTCCTTGGCCACCTCGGCATAGAGCTTCTTGTACAGAGGCAGGCTGGTGAGCTTCTCCTTGATTATCTTCCTTCCGGCCTCCAGCTTCTTGGCCAGCTCCGTCTCCTCCTCCTTGGTGAGGATGGAGATGTTGCCCATGGAGTGGAAGTAGGCCTGCACCAGGTCCTCTATGCCCTCGTACTCGGCAGCCTCCTCCTCAGCGGCCTCGGTCTCGTCGGTCTTGTCCTCGTCTACCACCTTTATGCCCATGTCCTGGAGGAGGTCCATCAACTCCTCTATCTCGTCCGGGGAAAAGTACTCCGAGGGCAGGGCCTCGTTTATCTCGTCATAGGTGAGTACCCCCCGCTTCTTGCCCAGGTCTATTATCTCCTCAAATATGTCCTTTTCCCTCATGGTGTCTCTTCACAAAAAAATATTATTTTAAAAGGGGTTTTGTCCCCTTTTAAAATATAGCAGAAAATTTGAAACTTTTGAAGGCTTTTTAGCTCTTTGTAAGGAGGGGTCAAGGCGCTCGGTCTATTAGTACTGGTCAGCTGAGGGCATTTCTACCCTTACACCTCCAGCCTATCGACCTGGTAGTCTACCAGGGACCTTCGGGAGCCTTACGGCT